>Ga0310825_100063_pt1 | contig 201940 bp, 178 predicted proteins | sample WT_ome_9_FD_202243 | JGI IMG/M metagenome (GOLD analysis project Ga0310825, IMG submission 202243) | Sorghum-adapted microbial communities enriched on wild type (WT) sorghum from Joint BioEnergy Institute, Emeryville, California, United... ... | reverse complement strand
GTTCGACGGGCAGATCGGGCAGGCGGCGTATTCGGCGTCCAAGGGCGGGATCGTCGGCATGACGCTGCCGATCGCCCGTGACTTGGCGAGCCTGCAGATCCGGGTGGTGACGATCGCGCCGGGGCTGTTCCACACGCCGCTGTTCGCGACGCTGCCGGAGGAGGCGATCGCGTCGCTGGGTGCCCAGGTGCCGCACCCGTCGCGGCTCGGCGACCCGTCGGAATACGCGGCGCTGGCCAGGCACATCGTGGAGAACCCGATGCTGAACGGGGAGACGATCCGGCTCGACGGGGCCATCCGTATGGCGCCGCGCTGATCGGGGCTGACGGTCGACGGGTCGGCTGCCGGGTTGCGGTGCCGGTGGCCGGCCCTTGGTGCGTGTTCGACGCGCCCTCGGCCCTTCCGGTTGCGCGCGGTCGACGTCTCGGCTGCAGTTTCTTCCTGCGCGTACTCGATCCTGTCTTCAAAATTGGGTCCGAGTGGGTGACCGTAGCGTGCTGTGAAGGGTGCCACCCTAGCCACAGTTTCTTATTTACGTTAAATTAGAAGACGAATCGTGGGAGGTGAGGCCGGTGGACCGGGCGGCAGCGGAAGAGCTGGCCAGACGGCTGTATCGGGCACTGGCGTCGGGCGACCGCCAGGCGCTCGAGGAGGTGCTGCATCCCAGCTTCACGGGCCACACCACCGAGGGGCTCCCGCTCGGGCTCGGCGGTGATTACCAGGGTCCGCAGGCGATGCGCCGGGAGTTCTGGGGGCGGATCGGCTCGAGTTTCGTCGCGCGCGCCGAGCCGGAGGAGTTCGGTTTCCTCGAGGACGGACGGTTGCTGGTGCGCGGGCGCTACACCGGCAAGGCCCGCGCAGGCGACGCCCCGCTCGACGCCGAGTTCATGCACGTGGTGTCTTTCGCGGACGGCCGCATCCGTGAACTCGTCCAGCTCACCGACAGCGCGCGGTGGAACGAGGCGCTGGACCGGCCGGGCCAGGTGCTGCGAACCGTGGACTTCACCGTCACCGACGGCCTCGGCGAGATCCGCCTGAACCGCCCGGAAGCCCGCAACGCGTTGAACCAGCAGGCGGCCGACGAGCTGTACGAAGTCGCGTTGCGCTGCGCCGCGACGCCCGAGCTGAGGGCCCTGCTCATCACCGGTGAGGGACCCGCGCTCACCGTCGGCGGGGACATCGCGGAGATCGGCAACCACGCCACGAAAGATCTGCCCGCGGTCTTGCGCCGGATGACCACGCCGTACCACGAAGCGCTGCGCATCTTCAGCGAGTTGAAGGCTCCGGTCGTGACGGCCGCGCACGGTGCGGTGGCAGGCGGTGGGCTTGGCCTGGTCTGCGTGGCCGACATCGCGTTCGCCGCCGAAGGCACCAAGTTCGCCACCGGATTCGCCGCGCTCGGACTGTCCGGGGACGGCGGCAACTCGTGGTTCCTGCCCAGGCTCATCGGCCTGCGCCGGGCGCAGCAGATGTATCTCGAACAGCGCGTGCTGAATGCGCAGGAGGCAGCCGAGTGGGGCCTGGTCACCGACGTCGTCGCGCCCGACGAACTCGAGGACCGAGCTCGGGCCACCGCGCAACGGCTGGCCGAAGGGCCCACCGAGGCCTACGGAGCCATGCGCAGGCTGCTGGCCGGCTCCTGGTCGGCGACGCTGCCCGAACAGCTCGCCGCCGAGACCGAGGCGATCACACGCACCGCCACCACCGCCGATGCGCGGGAGGGCGTGGCCGCCTTCCTGACGAAATCCACTCCGACATTCAGGGGACGGTAATCATGACGGGCCTCGTCATCGACAACGACGACCACCGCTTGCTGCGGGAGAGCGTGGCGAAGATCGCCTCGAAGTACGGGCACGAGTACTACGCCGAGCGTTCGCGGCGCGGTGAGCACATCGACGAGCTGTGGAGCGAGCTCGGCCAGGCGGGCCTGCTGGGCGTGCACCTGCCGGAGGAGTACGGCGGCGGTGGTGCGGGCATGTCCGAGCTCGCCATCGTCATCGAGGAGCTGGCGGCACACGGCATGCCGTTGCTCATCACGGTCATCTCGCCCGCGATCTGCGGTTCGATCCTGAACAAGCACGGCTCGCCGGAGATGAAGGCGAAGTGGCTGCCGGGCATCGCCGACGGCTCGCTGAAGATGGCGTTCGCGCTGACCGAACCTGACGCGGGGTCCAACAGCCACAACGTGTCCACCACCGCACGCAAGGAAGGCGACGGGTGGGTCGTCTCCGGCGGAAAGTACTACATCTCCGCCGCCGACGAGTGCGATGCGTTGCTGCTGGTCGCGCGGGACGGCGACCTGGCGACCGACGAGCGCAAGGCGTTGTCGCTGTTCGTGGTTCCGCTCGATTCGCCCGGGTTGACGCTGCAGCGCATCGACACCGCGCTGACGTCACCGGACCGCCAGTTCACCGTGTTCCTCGACAACGTACGGCTGGGGCCGGACAGCTTGATCGGGAAGGCCGGCGCCGGCCTGCGACAGGTGTTCGCCGGGTTGAACCCGGAGCGGATCCTGGCGGCGGCCCTGTGCACCGGCGTTGGGCGCTACGCCGTCGGCAAGGCCGGCGAGTACGCCAGGCAGCGGCAAGTGTGGTCCACGCCGATCGGTGCACACCAAGGTATCGCGCACCCGCTCGCGGAGTCCTACATCGCCGTCGAGATGGCGCGCCTGGTCATGATGCGAGCGGCCGAACTGTTCGACGCCGACGCCGATGCCGCCGAAGCGGCCAACATCGCCAAGTTCGCGGCGGCCGAGGCCGGTTTGAAGGCACTCGACCAAGCGATCCAGACGCACGGCGGCAACGGGCTCTCCCGCGAGTACGGGCTGGCCGACCTGTGGTTCGTCATCCGGCTCATGCGGACCGCCCCGGTCAGCAGGGAAATGGTGCTCAACTACGTCGCCCAGCACAGCCTCCGATTGCCGGACTCCTACTGACCGGCGGAAAGGCGAGTTGATGACCAGCACAGACAGGACTTTCGACGCGCTCGTGGTCGGTGCGGGCGCGGGCGGACTGTTCGCCGCCGCCCGGCTGACCAACCTCGGGTACCGCACGCTGGTGGTGGAACGCCTCGAGCACCTCGGTGGGCGCGCGTCCACCAGGGACATCGACGGGTTCAAGGTCAACAACGGTGCGATCGTGATCGAGGTCGACGGGATCACCCAGCAGACGTTCGAAGAGGTCGGCGCGAAGTTCGACGTCCGACGGCCGAAGCCGCCGATCCTGTATCGCATCGGGGGCAAGGACATCGACGTCACCGGCGGCGGCTGGGGTTTCCTGCTGTCCAAACTGACCCGCCAGGGCGCCAAGCTGCTCAACGGTCTCGGCGCGGCCCGCAGCGACGACGGGCTGCCGGACCACGAGCTGTCGACCGCGGACTGGGTCCGGAAGTTCACCAAGAACGAGAACGTGCACGGAATCTTCCGCAACATGTGCGGCTCGGTCTTCGCGGTGGGTTCGGAGGAGCTGCCCGCGCGGGTGTTCCTGACGTATTTCACGCGCAAGAGCGCGTTCAAGAAGTTCGGGTTCTGTCCCGAGGGGACGATCGGTATCTGGCGTTCGCTGGCCGAGGCGATCACCGCGAAAGGCGGCGAGATCTGGCTGTCGTCCGAGGTCAAGGCGTTGACGGTGGCGGAGGGCAAGGTCACCGGCGCTGTCGTCGAGCGGGACGGGGAGCAGATCGAGGTCGCTACGCGCATCGCGGTGAGTGACGTCGGCCCGGCCGCGACCGTGCAGCTGGTGGGCCAGGAGCATCTGCCCGGCGACTACCTGGAGCAGGTGCGCCGCGGCGATCGTCCGTGCGCGATGATCACGGTCAACTTCGCCAGCCAGGAGCGACTGGTCGACGTGCCGGGGATGCTGAGCTTCGCCAACACGCGCCGGCTCTGCTACGTCGCCAACTTCACCGACACCTGCCCGGAGATGGCGCCGGAGGGATGGAACCTCTACGTCGGCACATCGGTGCCGAAGCCGGCGGTCGGGGCGTTCGACGAAGAGGCGGAGAATGAGCTGCTGCTCACCGATCTGCGGGAGCAGATCCCGGGTTTCGACCGGGCACGCATCTTGTCGTGGGCGGTGACCAAGGACGACTGGCCGCCGCAGCGCGCGGTCGCCGGGTTCGACCTGCCCAACACCACCCCGATCGCGAATTTGTGGAACGTCGGCGACGGCGTGAAGGAGTACGCCAACGGCGGGACGACCGCTTGCGCGGAGACGGCGAAGCTCGTGGTGGAGCAGATCGCCGAGCGTTTCCCGGTCGGCGCGCACGCCTGAGTCGTGTCGCTACGCCTGCGGCCCCCGCCAGTGGCGCCGCGGGCTCGGCCTGTGCTGGCCGCACGCGCCATCTCCACGCGTGACCACGTCCGAATCCGAAAGGAGTGAAGGCTTGTGAAGATCTCCGTTGACCGCAGCAAGTGCACCGGGTTGGGCATCTGCGAGTCGCTGGCCCCCGACGTGTTCGAAATCGACGACGACGGCGACCTGGTGCTCAAGACCGACGAAGTTCCGCCGGGACAGCTTGCCGACATCGAAGCGGCCGTGGACGGCTGCCCGACCGAAGCGCTCCGGCTGCACCAGGACTGACATGTCACCGCAGAACCTCGTCGTGATCGGCGCATCGCTGGCCGGGCTGCGTGCCGCGGAAGCCGCTCGAAAGGCTGGTTTCTCCGGCACGATCACGATGGTCGGGGCCGAGCACCATCTGCCGTACGACCGGCCGCCGCTGTCGAAGGCCTACCTCGACGGCGTGGAGCCGAAGGCGCCGTACTTCCGTACGGAGGAGAAGCTACGCGACGACCTGGGCGTCGAGCTGCTGCTGGGTGCTTCCGCCACGGGGTTGGACACCGCGAACAAGCAGGTTCTCCTCGGCGAGAGCCGTCTCGACTACGACGCGCTGGTGATCGCGACGGGTGCCACGGCTCGACGGCTGCCCGGGGCGGCGGGGCTGGCCGGTGTCCACACTCTCCGCACCCTGGATGACGCGATCGCTGTGCGCGGGGCCCTCGACGCGGGCGCCAGAACGGTGGTCGTCGGCTGCGGGTTCATCGGCTCGGAGGTGGCGTCCGGCGCGCGCAAACGCGGACTCGAGGTGACCGTGGTCGAGGCCCAGCCGACGCCACTGGCCCGGGCGGTCGGCGACGAGATGGGACGTGTCTGCGCAAAGCTGCACCACCGGCACGGCACCGATCTGCGCTGCGGTGTGGGTGTCGAACGGATCGAGGGGGAGGGGCGCGTCGAACGAGTCGTGCTGTCCGACGGCACGGCGATCGATGCGGACCTGGTCGTCGTGGGAATCGGTGCGGAGCCGAACACCGAGTGGCTGGCCGGTTCGGGGCTGGCTCTGGACGACGGCGTGGTCTGTGACGAATACCTGTGCGCCGGGGACGGCATCTACGCCGCAGGCGACGTCGCCCGTTGGCACAACCCGCTGTTCGATCGCGCGATGCGGTTGGAGCACTGGACCAGCGCGGCCGAACAGGCGGCGGTGGCCGCCCGCAACGCGGTACACCCGGCGGAGGCGAAGCCGTATCGGACGGTCCCGTACTTCTGGTCGGACTGGTACGACAGCCGCATTCAGTTCGTCGGCATTCCGGCGGCCGAGGAAGTGCGCATCGTCGAGGGCGATCCGGCCCGTGATCGTCGCGTCGTGGCGCTGTACCGAGAGGGCGACCGGCTGGTCGGGGCGCTGACGATCAACGGGCAGAACGTCATCATGAAGTTCCGCGGGCTGATCATGAAGGGTGCAAGCTGGGCGGACGCCGTGGCCTTCGCCGAGCAGCGGCGAGCCGTCGCGGCATCCGCCTGACCGGGACAGCGGGGACGACGACCAGCTGCCTCGTCGACCGTCCGCACGACGCGGCTCTGCGTGGCGCCGCCAGATCTGCGCAAGCGCCGCCGGTCCGCTGTCGGTCGCCGGCTGATGTCCCACGCGACGCCGGTCCGCTACCAGCCGCGCCGTTCGATCGGAGCATGCGGCGCCGGTCGCTGGTCGGCCGGGATGGCTGGTGTCCGCGCGCAGCGCGTCCGCGCGCAGCGCCTTAGCCGCTACCAGCCGCGCCGCTTGACGTCCGCACGCGCCGACAGCCCGCTACCAGCCGCGTCGGATGACCGAGCAGGCGGGCACCAGCCCGCTACCAGTCGCGCCGGCTGACCTGAGCACGCGGGCATTAGTCCGTCATCAGCCGCGGCGTCAGTGGGCCACACATTCCGCAGCGTCCGCCGCGAGCCCACTCGCCATCACCTCGGTTCGCGTCGCGAACCCTGCTCGACCCCACACAAGGCTTCGGCGCCGGCGGCAGAGGAGCCACCGGCGCCGAAGCTTTTCCCAGGGAGCGCGGTTACGGTGCGCCAATCAACTCGGCGGGTAGGGTGCCGAGAATCTTGTGGGCGTTGTTCGCCACCGTGGCCAACAGCTTGTCCGCGCCGGGGACCGGGTTCGACGTGTCACCCAGGCCAGGCACGTTCTTCACTGCTTCCACGTAGGCGTTCGCCACCGGCAGGACCGCCTTCTCGAACGCAGTCGCCGCCACCGCCGCGACCGGGGATGGCTTGGTCGGCGGCGGGCTCGGAATCTCCGGCCGCTTGCCAGGTGCCGCGCCGGTGACACCGGTGCCATGGCCGACGTGCCGTTCGACGAAGTCGATCATGCGTGCGGCCGACTGCGGAGCCGTCTTCTCCAGCGCGGTGTTGTGCCCGGTGTTGCGGGGCACGTACGCCTCGATGGTGGCGTCCGGGCCGTACCACTCGCGCTCGTGCTCGATCAGGTTCTTCGCCGAGCTGCAGTCGACGGATGCCAGCCCGCAGAACAGCCGGTCCTTGTCTCCGGTGACCACCATGACCGGGATGTTCAGGTCACGGTCGACGTTGACCAGGTTGAAGCCCGCACCGGTGGCGAAGTCCACCAGGCTCGCCGTGCCCTTCAGGCGTTCGTCCGCCTCGATCACCGCCGGGTCGGTGTTCGGCTCGTAGAAGAACGTGTGCCGGGTGCCGGGGATGTTGGTCATGTAGAGCGGATCCTTGACCACTCCGGCGAACTTCGGGTCGCCCATCGCGAAGTGATCCCTGCCCAACACCTCGGCGATCACGTTGACGTAGTTGATGGTGTGGACGAAGCCGGTCGTGATGATGGCATCGACGTCCTTGAACTGGCCGGCTTCCTGGGCCACGGTCAGCGAGCCGAGGCTGTGGCCCACCGTGACGACCTTGTCGTACTTCTTGCCCAGCGAGCCGTCCCGCACGGCGGTGACCACCTCGTGCAGCGCCTCGGCGTTGTTGTTGAACGTGGTGAACAAGCTCGGCGGCCGCATCGACGCACCCGCACCGAGGCGGTCGATCGCCAACGTGGCGTAACCGGCCTCGTTGGCCTTACGCGCGTACGAATACGTTTCCGGCTTGACCGGCCAGTCGAAATAGTGCTGGTCGTACGTCCAGCCGTGCACAAGAATCTGAATCGTGTTCGCGCCGGGTGGGGTGCACAGCGTCCCGGCAATGGGGCCGGTTTGACCGGCAACGGTGAACGGAACTTCCACCGCGCGGCATTTCGTGGGCTCCGCCGACGCATCGGCCGGAATGGCGAAGAACACGCCTAACAGCGCGGCCACGCCGAGAAGAATGCCACCACGTCGTCGGGGTATTTTCCTCATTGGCTTCCTCGGGTCGGATGGACTTTCACTGGCAAAGAGCGCAGGCGTGCCCGCCCCTCGGGTGCGCTGTGGTCGTCGCCGTCGCTTCGCTCGCCCGCCGGCGCGGCACCTCGTCGAGGGCCTGCTGCATCCCTGCGTTGTCGGCGGAGCCTATAATATAGACTAAATTAAATTCCAGATCCTCACACGATCGAGTGATCAGCGTGTGGTGGCGCGGCCGAGGTGCCGTCGGAGGCTCGGTTCGCGTACGAAAGCCGTGGACTCGGCGTGATGGAGCGATCCAGGATGCTGGAGCTCAGGGCGCGGTCGGGCGTGTCACGCCCGGTCGCTGGTCAGCTCGCGGCCTTCGCGGACTTCTTGGCTCGGCCGCGGGATCGCTGCGTCGGGGGCTCCGGGGTGTCCGCCTCGTCCGCGGAGCTCAGGCCGGCCCGGACGAGTGACTTCGCGGTGCGAATGACCTGGTCGAGCGTGCCGCGGCGGGGGTTCCACCACTCGGCGGCCCAGTTCAGCGCGCCGAGCACGAGCATGCGGGCGGCGCGCAGGTCGAGTTCCGGACGGATGGAGCCTTCGCGCTTGGCCTCTTGGAAGAGCTTGCGCCAGATGTCGCCGTACCGGTTCGCCTCGGTGCTGAACCGGGCTCTGATGTTCTCCGGTACCTGGCCGGAGTTGCGGATCGACGCCGTGGTGTAGTCGGAAATCTCCAGCTGATAGCGCAGATGCGCCTCGACGGCGACCTCGATGCGGTCCAGCGCCGGGGTGTCGTCGGGCAGTGCGTCCAGCTGCTGCTGCACATGGTCGATCATGTGCGCGATGCCCGACCACATGACCTCTTCGATGAGGTCTTCCCTGGAGGGGAAGTAGTAGTAGATCGCAGGCGCCTGCAGCTCGGCGACCTCGGCGACGTCGGTCAGGCGCGTGCCCGCGAACCCCTTGCGGCTGAGCACGTGCGCCGCGGCATCCAGGATCCGCTGGCGGGTACGCGCGGACTTGGTGCCGGAGGTCTCGGCGTGCTCACGGCTCGGGGTTTTTCTAGGCACGAATCGATCTTAGCTGGTGAGGTTACCGTCCGTGGTGCACCGTGGGATGTTGCCCGAACAGGCACCCCTCGGTGGCCGCGGTGCCGTCGATCGCGGCTGGTTTCGATTTGCCGGTGTTCCCGTCGTGCCGGACCCGCAAAGCATTGCGGCGAAAGTTAAAGTGTATTAGAAATCGAGGAATAAACCGTCCGTGCGGTCAATAGCTGGGCCGGCTGGTCGGTCGGGCGTAGCGATATTGCGCACGGTTTCGCCGGGCTTATTTGTGGCCGACGAGCTCGTCGCTTTCCCGTGCCGTGTTCAGATCATCGACCGTCGGCGTGCACAAATCATCCCTGGTCGGCCGGCGATTCAGTGTGCGCAGCCGCGACGCCTGACACTTCCGTACCCGTTCCAGCAGTTTCCGGGCTTCCCGTGCGTGGCCGAAGTTCTGATCCCGGTCGATACGGCTGAACCTATCGAGTAGCCCGCCTTTGGCACCCTCGTCCAGCCGGTAATCCTCCGCGTCGGCGATGCGCTTGCTGATGGCGACAAGTGCTCGGGGGTGTAGTTCTCGAATTCCAGCGTGCGGGCGAAACGAGAGGTCAGGCCAAGATTGTTGTCCAGGAACTGCCGCATCTCAGCGGTGTAACCGGGCACGATGACCGCCACTTCGGCGCGGTGGTCCTCCATGGGCTCGACCAGCGTGTCGATCGCTTCCTGCCCGAAGTCGGCGTTCGTGCCTCCGGTTCGAGTCAGGGGGTAGGCCTCCTCGATGAACAGCACGCCGCCGTGAGCCCCCTCGAAGACGGTCGCGGTGCGCCCGATGTATGGGCCTACTAGATCGCGTCGGGCGACTACCTCGAGTTTTCCGTTCGGCAGGACGCCCAGTGCCTTGAGGAGACGACCGTAGAGCCTGGCCACCGCGGCGACGTCGGATTCTCGCGCTCGCGTCGGTCGTCGCCGCCACGGATCTGCGCAGGCAACGGGGATGCCGACCGTGATGTCGGCCGGCTGTCGCTGGGTCGCGTGAAGGGGCGGGCGCCGGTTCGACGTCAGGACGTCTGCGACTACGCGTCGTCGTCGACCTTGTCGGGCGCCGGTTCGGAGCGTGACCACCAGCGGAGCAGCAGGAAACCGGCGGCGAGCATGAGCAACGGGACCCAGACGTCCCCATGCTGAATGAGCCGCTCCGCTGCGTTCCAATCGCCCTGTCCGGCCTGCGGCCAGTCGCCGGCGAGCCAGAAGAATCCCACGGCGGCCGCAGGGAACGCGATGCCGAGCGTGAACGAGATCGCGTTCGGGTCCCCGATGCGCCGCCGGGACGCGACGGTGGCCGCGTAAGCGATCATCCAAGTGATGAACCCGGCGATGGCCATGACGAGGAGGGTGTCGCGATCCAGGCCGCGTGGCATGGGGTCGCCGGAGGCGTCGGTCAGCTCACCGAGATGTCCGAGCTCATAGGCCAGCGACATGTCCACGATGCTGACCCGGATCGCGTCGTATGCGGCGGCACCCCAGATGCCGCCGACGACGCTGCACGCGACCAGCAACGCGGCGGCGACGACCACGCCTGGCGGGTGAGCACGGACGGTCGGATTACGCACCAGTGGATCTTTGCAGACGGGTGCCCGTGACGCTGCCGTCCGACGGGTGAAGCCGCACATGGCAACAGCCGTCGGAAGACGCCGGCCGTGCCCGGGTGCGCTGTCGATTGCTGATCGGGCGCCACTGGCGAGGCAAGCAGGTAGAGCGTCACACCCGCGCGCCGAAGCCGGAGGCCAGCTCGGTGAGCATCCGGTGCAGGACGTCACCCAATTCGGCTTCCGGATGGATGAGCCAGTGCTCGTAGGCGGCGATGCAGACGCCGAGCGTGGCGTGCGAGATCGCCCTGGGTTCCAGGGCGTCGGAGTCCACCCCGAGCCGCCGGGCGACGAACTCCGCCACGACCGTCCGCCAATCCGCATAACGCAGCGTCGAATGCGCCTGCAGGGCGGGGACGCGCAGGATCAGCTCCATGCGCCTGCGGTGCCACGGCACGACCGCGGGGTCGAAGCGGTTGAAGTCCACCACGACGTCGCGGATGGCTTCCATCAGCGGCTGCTCGGGCGGGCACTCGGCGAAGCGGCTGCGCATCGACTCCAACTGCTCGGTGAAATTGCCCCACACGACGTCGTTCTTCGAGTCGAAGTAGCGGAAGAACGTCCGGCGGCCGATGTTCGCGGCGGCGGCGATGTCGTCGATGGTTGTCGCGTCGAAGCCCCGCGTCGAGAACAGGTCGAACGCGACCCGCTCCAGCTCAGCGCGACTGGTGGCTGGGCGACGGCCACGCCGCGCGCCGTTTCCGGACGGTTGTCGACCCATGCTTCTTTCCCGTGGCATTCGGTGTCACGATCATCGTATTCCCGAGGGGCCAAGGGGCAGCGACGTGACCGACGAGCCAGCGAGCGCACAGCGACGGGTCGCCGTCGTGACGGGTGCTGCGCGAGGCATCGGAGCCGCAACGGTCCGACGCCTGGTTGGCAACGGATGGCGGGTGGTCGCGGTCGACCGCTGCGCGGACGACCCTCGGGTGCCGTATCCGCTGGCGACGCGAGCGGACCTCGAATCGCTCGCGGCCGAACACCCGGATGCGGTCCTCGATTTCGTCGCTGACGTGCAAGACGTCGATGCGCTACGAGAAGCCGTCGCCCTCGCGGAACAACGCTTCGGCGGTCTCGATGCGGCCGTGGCCGCCGCCGGTGTCATCGCGGGCGGTAAGCCGCTGTGGGAGGCGCCCGCGACCGAGTGGGAAGCCCTCTTCGGTGTCTGCGTGACCGGGGTGGCGAACCTGGCCAGGGCCGCCATCCCCGCCCTGCTGCGCCAGGAAGAACCACGGAGCGGCCGATTCGTGGCGGTAGCCTCCAGCGCGGCGCACCGCGGCCTGCTCCATCTAGCCGGGTACAACGCCGCGAAGCACGCCGTCGTCGGCCTGGTCAAAGGACTCGCCCACGATCTGGCAGGCACCGGCATCTGCGTCACGGCCGTGTCACCGGGCTCCACCCGTACGGCCATGCTCGAGGCATCCGCCCAGCTCTACGACCTGCCCTCGGCCGACGAATTCGCCACCCATCAGCTCACCGGCCTCCTTGACCCCGACGAAGTGGCCGCGGCGGTGAGCTGGCTCTGCTCGCCGGATTCCTCGGCGCTCACCGGGACCGTGCTGCACGCGGACGGAGGTTTCACGGCGTGAACCTCGGCGAACTTCGCTCACCGCAACTGACCGACCGCGCCGCGCGCACGCTGCTGGCCGTCCCATTGGGCGCTACCGAGCAGCATGGTCCCCACCTGCCGCTGAGCACCGACACCGTGATCGCCACACAGCTGTGCCGACGGCTCGCCGATCGCATCCCGGACGTGGTGGTGGCGCCGCCAATTCCGTACGGGTCGAGCGGAGAGCACGCGGGGTTTGCCGGGACACTGTCGATCGGCCAGGCCATGCTGACCGGGCTGGTCGTCGAACTGGTCCGGTCGGCTGACGACTTCGCCGGGGTGGTCCTGGTCAACGGGCACGGCGGCAACGCCCAGCCGCTGCGCGAAGCCGTCCGGACACTGCGGGCCGAAGGTCGCACCGTGATGGCCTGGGCCCCGGCCGGCCGTGCGGACGACACCCACGCAGGCCACACCGAGACCTCGGTGTTGTTGAGCCTCGAGCATCCCGGAGTCGCACTCGACGCGGCCGAGCCCGGCGTGACGGCACCGTTGCCGGACATCATCGACGACCTTCGCCGGGGCGGCGTGGCCGCGGTCAGCCCGAACGGAGTCCTTGGCGATCCCACGCGCGCCAGTGCCGACGACGGCGCCGCCGTGCTCGAGCGCTGGACGGACTCGTTGGTCGATGCTGTCGCCACATGGATGGCTGAGAGTTAGGAGCGAATCCGCTGCGCCAGGAGTGGCTTGGCCGTGCGTTCCCGCGCACAACCGACCCAGACGCCAATGCCGTAGGCGATGTCGTCGGCTATCCGTAAAGCGGCCCAGCCCGGCGTCTTGCGCTGCCTGACGGCCTCGACCAGGCACGGCAGCAGGCTGGCCAGCAGCACGCGCCTGCCGCGACGGGACAGCAGAGTCAGCGGCCACCACCCCCGTCGGACGGCCGCGGCGAGCATCCCTGCGGTAGCGGCCGATGCATCGAGCACCAATTTCACCGATTCGTCGCCGGGAATTCCGCGACGGCGCAGCCGCCGGATCATGCGAGTGGCGCCGGCAGCGGCGGCCACTACCGCTGCCCTCGGCAAACCACCCACGGTCAGGCCCCATTCGAGTGCACTGGACGCGGACAATCGCGCGCAGGCGAGCCGGTCCGGGTGACGGCGCGCCAAGGGGGCGGCGGACGTGCCGTAGTCGAAGCGCTGGCGTAGCCAGGACCGCACATCTGGTCGCGGTACATGCCACACGGTCGACTCCGGCTCGTAGCGGACGTCGTAACCGGCATCGATCAGGCGCCAGACGAAGTCGACGTCTTCTCCGTAGCGGAGCGCTTCGTCGAACCCGTCGACCGTGACCAGCGCGGACCGCCGGACGACCAGCGCCGCGGTCGGGACATAACCGATGCGACTCAACGGCAGCACCCGACCGGGATCGGCACCCATGTCCAAGCTGGAGCGATCTGCTTCGTACTCAGCGAGGGCGCCTTGGCCTGGAACGCTGCGTACTCGCGGTGCGACGGCGGCGACCTGGGGGTCCTCGAAGTGCGGTAGCACGGCCTCGAGCCAATCCGGTTCAGGACGTGTATCCGCGTCCAGGAACGCCACGAGGTCGGAGTTCGCCAGCCGCCAGCCGGAGTTGCGGGCGGCCGCAGGTCCTCGTGGGCGGTCGTGGCGGACCGCGGCATCCGGCAGGGGAGCAGCTGATCCATCGTCGACGACGACCCTGTTCAACCCTTCGCTCGCCGTACCCACCGCCGCAGCACCCGAAGCGTCGTCCTTGACCGGCACGACGAGCGTGACGTCGCGCGCGGAGTAGTGCCCGCCGCTGGGCCGTGGGTGCATGAGCCCGGCGGCGACCAGCCTCTCCGCCAGCCGCCGCTCACCGGAGCGGTCTCCGACGGGCTGGCCGGCCAGCCAGTCCCGCAGGTAGCCTGCGCCCGTCGAGCTGAGGCGGATCAGGCGTAACGGCGAACCGCCGAGCAGGACCCGGTCCCCGCGAAAGCGGCGCGCGTTGGCATCCAGGGTGAGCCTGGTGCCCGCCTGAACCACCGGCACTACATGCCCCGGGTGAACCCGTCCGGGATCAGCACGTCGTCCGGCGTCAGGTCGTGCACCGACGCCTTGCCGAGGCCGTACAGCGTGGAGTCGATGCCCTGGCGCAGGATTTCCAGCACGTTGTGCACGCCGCGCTCCCCGTTGGCCGCCATGCCCCACAGGTACGCCCTGCCGATCATCACCGCGCGGGCGCCCAGTGCGAGTGCCTTGACCACGTCGCTGCCGCGCCGGATGCCGCCGTCCAGCAAGACCTCGATCTGCCCGTCCACGGCCTTGACCACACCGGGCAGCGCTCGGATCGACGCGGGCGTGCTGTCCAGGTTGTTACCGCCGTGGTTGGACACCGAGATCGCCGTAGCGCCGATGTCGATCGCTCGCCGCGCGTCGTCGGGCCGGTGCACGCCCTTGATCATGAACGGGCCGTCCCACTGCTCCCGCAGCCACTGCAGGTCGGACCAGCTCGGCGGCGGGGTCTGCATCCACTCGCCGTAGGCGCCGAAGAACGTCGGGCCCTTCTGTCCCCGCTCGGCCAGGTTCGGCGTGGTGAGATCCGGCAGCCTGCGAGCCCGCAGATAGCGCAGCAGCCAGCCCGGCCGCACCGACACCTGCGGGGCGAACGACAGCATCGTCTTGAAGTCGAGCTTCTCCGGCAGTGGCGGGCTGCCCCAGTCGCGCTGGGTGGCGAACACCCAGTCCAATGTCACGATCAGCCCGACCGCTCCCGCCTTCTTGGCCCGGTCCAGCCGCCGCAGCATGTCATCGCGGTCGCCCTGCCAGTAGATCTGGAAGAACGTCTTCGGGTTCGCCGCGACGACTTCCTCGACCGGCTTCGACGCGAACGACGACAGGCCGATGGCCGTGCCGGACGTGGCGGCCGCGCGGGCAACGGCGACCTCGCCCGCCGGGTCGACCGCCTGCACGCCGGTGGGGGAGCAGATCACCGGCAGCGAGATCTCCTGGCCGAGCACCGTGGTCGACAGCTCGCGCTTGGCGGGCTGGTCGGCGATGTGCGGCCGCAGCCCGAGCTCGGCGAACGCGGCGGTGTTGTCCGACAGCGTCACGCCCGCTTCCGACCCGGCGAGCAGGGCAAGGTACACCGACTTGGGTAGCCGCTTCTTGGCCCGCTGCTGGGCCTCGGCGACGGTTTCGAACCAGTGTCTGGTGCTGGCCATCAGGTCCTCCGGGGTTCGGGTAGTGAGAAGCCGGCGAGCGGGCTGGTGTCACACGCACGATCGGGAATCCGATCGTCGGGAGGCCCCCAGCCGATGGACACCGGGACCGCGGAGCGTCGGCGTGGCGCGGTGCGGCGCGAGTGGTCTTTGTCCGGCTTCGGTGCGGCACCTGCGCCGACCAACTCGAGCGCCTGCTCGGCGTTGCCTTTGACGCACTCCGGGTCCGGGCCGTCGAGCGGCAATCCGGTGAAGAACTTCGCCGCCATGCACCCGCCCCGGCAGGAGTCGTAGGCCGAACACGACGTGCACGCGCCACCGGTCTGCGGTTGCCGCAACTGCTCGAACAACGCCGATGTCCGCCACACCTCGGTGAAGCCACCGGGGCCGCGCACGTTGCCGGCCAGGAACTCGTCGTGGATGGCGAACGGGCAGGCGTAGACGTCGCCGATCGGGTCGATCAAGCACACAACGCGGCCCGCACCGCACAAATTCAGCCCGGGAAGCGGGGCCGAGCCCAGCGCGTTGAGGTGGAAGAACGAGTCGCCGGTCAGCACGTTCTCACCGTTGCCCAACAGCCACTCGTACAGTTGTCGCTGCTGCTCCTGGGTCGGGTGCAGCTCGTCCCAGACGTCCGCGCCACGTCCGGACGGCCGCAGCCGGGTGATGCGCAGCTGGGCATCGAAGTGGTCGGCGATGCGTTTGAACTGGTCGAGCTGGTCGACGTTGTGCCGGGTCATCACCACGCTGATCTTGAAGCCGGTGAATCCGGCCTCGGCGAGGTTCTCCATGGCACGCCACGCGGTGTCGAACGATCCGGGACCGCGCACCGCGTCGTTGACCTCGGGCGTGGCGCCGTCCAGCGACACCTGGATGTCCACGTAGTCCATGGCGGCCAGCTGCCGTGCGCGCTCCTGGCTGATGCGCACGCCGTTGGTGGAGAACTTCACCCCGACCTGGTGGTCGATGGCGTATTCCAACAGCTCCCAGAAGTCCGAGCGCACGGTCGGTTCACCGCCGCCGATGTTGACGTAGAAGACCTGCATGCGCTGCAGCTCGTCGATGACGCGTTTGCACTCTTCGGTGGACAGTTCGCGCGGGTCGCGTCGTCCCGACGACGACAGGCAGTGCGTGCACGCCAGGTTGCAGGCGTAGGTCAGCTCCCACGTCAGGCAGATCGGCGCATCGAGTCCGTGCTGGAAGTGGTCGACCAGTTTCATGGGGGTCCTTCGTCCGGGGGCAGCGGGTGGATCGTGCCCGCCGCGAGCAACCGGTCCAGCGCCTTCAGGTACTGGTCGTGCTCGGCGGCGGGCACACCTGCGGCGGCCATCGCGGTGTCGACGTCCGGATACTGGTCCAGGTCACGCACGATCTGCGTCAACGTCGGTGTCTTCAAGAAAGACAACCGGCGCGTGGCGAAGTCGTAGACCAGCGCACCGAACGGTTCCGGGCGCAGGGAGACCGTCGGGCTGAGCCGATAGGGCCGCCGGGGATCCAGATCAGTAGACACCGCACATACCGTCGATCGACACGTCCTCGACCAGGACGTCTTCCTCGACCTCGGCGGTGTTTTCGACAGCGACGGTCTGCACGTCCTCGTTGCTCATGGCGTCCTCCTCGACGTCGGTCACGTGCATCCGAGAATATTGGCACTTGGTGTCAAATGGAAGACTGAATCGAGCCTTCGGGGTGTGAGCGGGCTGCGCGCCCGGGGATCTCCCCTGCTCGAGGTGGGTTCGGTGAATGCAGGTCGCCACGGTCGTGGGTCATTGCCGATCGGCTCGCCCTGCGCCTCGAGCCACCGTCGCCGTCGAGCGCTCAAGCGAACGGTCCGAGGCTTGTCTGGTGGCTGACGCGAGCGGCTACTGGGCCATCCACGCCCGGATGGTCGCGGTGGTGCGCTCGCGGTCGCCGGTCGCCAGTAGATCGAGCAAGGCTCCGCGCAGGAGCGCGAGGGCTTCCGTGCGCTGCGTCGTCGCGTGGTCGCTGTCGTGCTGGTTGGTCGGCTGGTACTCGGCGAGCAGCGCGAGCCAGTCGTCGACCGTGGCCTTGGCGAAGCCCGCCCACGGGCCGTCCGGGTCGATCAGCGAGCGCGCGTAACCCTCGACCCACAGCGACAGCAGTCCGCGCCGTTCCTCTGCCGCCAGCCACTCCCAGATCCGCGCGACGACGTCCTTCAGATCCGATCCTGGGTTGCTGCGCAATTCTTCGAGTAGTGCCAGCTCTTCCGCTCGCGCCCTGGCCAGCAGCGCTCGCACGAGACCGTCCTTGCTGCCGAACAGATACAGCAGGACGCGCGGGCTCGACCCGATCGCGGAAGCCAACGGGCGCAGCGACAGGTTCGCGACACCATGCTCCAGCGCGTACCGATACGCGCGCTCGAGCAGCTCGGCCTTGCGCGGAGATCCGTCGACGAAATCGGTGGCTGTCGTATCGGTCATGGGTTTAGCATGGCACAAGTGAAACAGTCGTTTCAGTAACGGAGTGTAGTGATATGGACAGGATCCGCCGGCTGGGCGAACCGGGCGACCTCGGCTGGATCGTTCTGGCGAATGGCGAGCTCTACGCCAAGGAGTACGGCTGGGACATCTCCTACGAGGGGCTGGTGGCCCGGATCGTCGCCGACTTCGCCAACAATTACGACCCGGAACGAGAGGCGGCGTGGATCGCGGAGGTCGACGGCCGACGCGTGGGTTCCATCGCGTGTGTCGCTGCCGAGGAAGAAGGAACGGCGAAGCTGCGGTTGCTGATCGTCGATCCGGCCGCGCGCGGTCGGGGAATCGGCGGCCGACTCGTCGACACCTGCATCGAGTTCGCCCGGGAGGTCGGTTACCGCCGCATGAAGCTGTGGACGGTCTCGGTGTTGACATCAGCGCGCAAGATCTACCAGTCGCGCGGCTTTCAGCTGGTCGGGGAGGAAGCGGGACACATGTTCGGGCATGATCTTGTCGGTCAGGACTGGGCCCTCGACCTGTGAGAAGGAACCCCATGCATCTCGTCATGGCAGGTGTGACCGCGCCGAGCCACGTCTATCCGGGACTCCCGGTCATCGCCGAACTCGTCGCACGCGGCCACCGGGTGACCTACGTCGTGGGGGAGCGGCTGCGCGATCTGGTAGCGGCGACCGGCGCCGAAGTTCTCGGACTCGACTCGATCATGCCGGACGCCGACGAACACTGGCCGGAGGACACCGGCGCCGCGATGCAGATCTTCCTGGACGACGCGGTGGCCGCTCTTGAGCCCATGCTGAAGCACATCGACCGGCCGGATGCGGTGCTCTACGACATCGGCGGGCATGCCGGCCGGGTTGCTGCCCACCACTGGGGAGTGCCTGCCGTGCAGCTGTCGACGGCGTACGTCGCGTGGGAGGGCATGGAGGAGGAGCTTGCCGAGCACACTCGGCAGCTGAAGGCCTCGCCAACGGGGCAGCGCTACTACGCCACGTTGCGGTCGTGGCTGGCCGACAACGGCATGACCATCGACCCCGACGACTTCCTCGGCAAGCCCGATTCGTGCGTCGTGCTCATCCCCAGGGTCCTGCAACCGAATCGCGACAAGGTGGCCGACCGCTACGTGTTCGCGGGCCCGTGCCCGGACCCGGCACGGCGCACGGGCTGGCAGCCGGAACCGGGGGACGACCGGCCGCTGGTCTATCTGGCGCTGGGCACCAGCTACACCGAGCGGCCGGACATCTATCAGGCATGCATCGAGGGATTGTCGGGCGACTACCGGGTGGTGCTGGCCACCGGGAAGGTCGACCCGGAATCGCTCGGCCCGCTGCCCGGCGGCGTCACGGCGGCGCGCACCCAACCGCAGCTGGACGTCCTCGAGCACGCGTCGGTGTTCATCACACACGCGGGCATGGCCAGTGCGGGGGAGTCGCTGTGGTTCGGTGTGCCCACCGTCGTCCTGCCGCAGGCGGTCGACCAGTTCTTGAACGCATCCACTCTGGTCGAGATCGGTGCCGGGACGAAACCGGAGGAGCCGTTGACCGCGGACAGTCTCCGTGCAGCCGTCGTGACCGCACTGGGCAAGGCCGGCCGCGTCGCCGAGCTACGCGACGAGGTCCGACGCGCCGGTGGCGCGAAGCGCGCGGCCGACGCCGTGGAGCGCCTTTGCGGCGGATGAGCGGCTCTCGGCGGTGGAGCGCCTTTGCGGCGGCTGGGCGGCTCTCGGCGGTAGAGCGCCTTTGCGGCGGATGAGCGGCTCTGGTGGTGAAACGCCTCGGCGGCGCGTAAGCCGCCACCGGTGCAGCCCGTCCGCGGCCGGTGAGCCGGCCTCACCATGCATGACGCGGTGCGCTCATTCGATCGCTCAAGTCACTCCCGCCGCGGACGGCGGCCGCGGCGCACGCTCATCGTGGGCTGGATAGTCGGAGTCTGCTCGCGCGACGCCAGCCAGTCGTACCCCTTCTGCGCCGACTTCTCCAACTTTGCCGGGTCGTCGCCGAGCCCGAGCAACACGTTGGACGCCAACGGCGCGAGGACCGCGGGGACGCCTTCTCCGCGCGTGCCGAAGAACCCGGTCATCTCCAGCAACACGAATCCGTGAATCATGCTCCAGAACTGACCGGCGATCGGCACCGGGTCGTCGCCGCGGATCCGGCCGGCCTCCAGCGCGCGCCGCACCGCCTCGACCAGGTGATCGAACGTCGCCGACATCTCCGGCATGCCGCTCGGCGAGCCTTCGTTCGTCAGGTCCTGCGCCACCGCGGCCCCGCTTCCCGGCGCGGTCACGCCGAACATGAAGCGGAAGCGCTGCGGGCTGGCCAGCGCGAACTCGCGGTAGGTCAGCCCGAGCACGAAGACGTCGGCCACCGGGTCGTCCGACGGCTTCACCTCGGCCAACGCGTCGCCGAACTGCAGGAATGCCCGCCGGATCAGCGCGTCGTACAGGCCCGCCATGCCGCCGAAGTGGGTGTACACGGTCATGGTGGAGGCGCCGATGGCCGCGGCGAGCTTGCGGGCGTTCAGCGCCTCGGGGCCCTCCGCCTCGAGCATCCGCAGGCCCGCCTCGATCAGCCGTTCCTTCGTCGTCATCGTGGCCAACCCTAGCGTAACTATGTTATACAGGCGTGGTGTAACAAAGTTATATGCGGCTAGGAGGCCCGACATGACAGGCCGGAACCACGCGATCGTCCTCGGCGCCGGGATGGGCGGGTTGCTCGCCGCCCGCGTGCTCGCCGACCACTACGCGGCCGTGACCGTGCTGGACCGCGACGAGCTGGTGGACGAAGCTCGCCCGCGACGGGGCGTGCCGCAAGGCGGACACGGCCACACGCTGTTGCCACGTGGCGGGCAGATTCTCGGCCGGTTCTTTCCCGGACTGCTGGAAGATCTCGTCGCGCGTGGCGTCCCGGTTGCTCGTGACGACCCGGACGAGATTCATTTCGAACCGCTCGGACACCACTTCAAGGGCGTGGCGCCGGGGCCTGGCCTGGAGTTCTACGTACCCAGTCGTCCGATGCTCGAGCTGTGCACACGCGAGCATCTGCGCCGTCTGCCCAATGTGACGATCAACGACCGCTGTGTGGTCAACGGCCTACGGTTCGTCGCCGGCCGGGTCACCAGCGTGCGGCTCACCACGGACGAAGGATCGCAGGAGCTCGAAGCCGACCTAGTCGTCGACGCTCTCGGTCGTGGGTCCCGCACGCCGGCCTGGCTGGAGGAGTCGGGTTATCCGCGGCCGGAAGAGACGACCATCAAGGTCAGGGGCGCCTACTCGAGTCTGCAGATGTGGATCGACCCGTGCGCGCTGACCGAGAAGATGGTGTTGATCAGCGCGACGCCCACGCGGCCGAAGGGCATGGCACTGTTCCGGCACGAGGACGACATGTGGGACGTGTCGATCTTCGGCGTGGGAGGCGTCAAGCCGCCTGCGGAGCTGGACGGCATGCTCGAGTTCATCGTGGACTTCGCGCCACCGCACGTCCTCGATGCGCTGCGTTCCGCCAAGCCGCTGACCGACCCGGAGGCGAGGACGTTCCCCGCGAGCCGGTGGCGGCGCTACGACAAGATGCGCGAGTTCCCGGAAGGCCTGGTCGTGCTCGGCGACAGCGTGTGCAGTCTGAACCCGACCTACGGCCAGGGCATGACGGTCGCCGCCATGCAGGCATCCGCGCTTGCCGCCACACTGCGTGAGGGAACGCACGACCTGGCGCACCGGTTCTTCCGAGCCGCCGCGAAACCGATCAAGGCGACGTGGAACTTTGCGGCCGTGGCGGACAGCTCCATCATTGGTCCGCGGGCCGAGGGCGTGCCGCTGCCCATCCGGGCGGTGGGGCGGCTCGGTCCGGCGTTCTTCGGCGCGGTAGCCGGCGACGCCGTGCTCAGCGATCGCTTCCTGGAGGTGTTCACGTTGGCGAAGAAGCCGGCTTCGCTGCTCTCGCCCACGGTTGGTGCGCGCCTTCTTCGCCGCTCGGGGACCCGTCGCACGAAGCCGTCGGTCCCAAAGATCCCGGGAGTGCATCGCCGCTCGGTGGTGGCCAGGGGAGTGCGTTTCCACGTCACCGAAGCGGGATCCGGCACGCCGGTGATCGCGCTGCACGGTTGGCCGCAGCATCACTACGTCTACCGCGACCTGCTCACTGACCCTCCCGACGGTATGCGCATCATCGCGCCTGACCTGCCCGGGTACGGCTGGTCCGGTCCGGCCCCGCACCGCTGGTCGAAGGACGATGTCGCCCGCGATGTGCTGGCGCTGCTCGACGAGCTCGGTATCGGCCGGGCTGTGGTCGTCGGACACGACTGGGGCGGGTGGATCGGTTACCTGCTCGCGTTACGCGCACCGCAACGCGTGGCGGGTTTGCTCGCGCTGAACATCGCCCACCCGTGGCAGCGGCCGACCGCGGTGTTGCCACACCTCTGGCGGTTCGCCTACCAGCCGGTGGTCGGCCTGGCCGGTGTGCCGTTGCACCGCCACACCGATGTGGTCCATTGGATGCTGGTGAAGGCCGGGGTCCCCGCCGGCGAAGCGCGGATCTTCGCAGACTCCTACCGGCAGCCGGTGACGGCCAGAGCGGCGCGGGACACCTACCGGACCTTCGTGCTGAAGGAGTTCCCGGCATTGGCCCGGCGTCCGGAGCGCCGGCGGGCGAAGATCCCGATCCGTGCGCTCTTCGGGGTCGACGACCCGGCGATCCATCCGTCGCTCGCGGCCGCGGAGACTGCCCGCGCGGACGACTACACGCTCGAGCGGGTCGCCGACTGCGGCCACTTCATCGTCGACGAGCGTCCGGATCTGGTGCGGGACAGGCTGGTCCAATTCGCCGCCGAGGTGGGGGCCCGCTAGCGGTCAGTCGTGCTCCTGTGGCGGCAGGTCCTTGATCCACTGCGGGTCGTCGGCCACCTTGCCGACCTTCCCCGCGCCGCCCGGCGAGCCCAGCTTGGCGAAGAAGTCCGCATTCGCCTGGGTGTAGTCCGCCCACTCGTCGGGCACGTCGTCTTCGAAGAAGATCGCCTCCGCAGGGCAGACCGGCTCGCAAGCACCGCAGTCGACGCACTCGTCAGGCTGGATGTAGAGCATCCGTTCGCCCTCGTAGATGCAGTCCACCGGGCACTCGTCGACGCAGGTGCGGTCCTTGAGATCCACGCAGGGCTGCGCGATCACGTAGGTCATCGGTCTTCCTCCACGGTCCACACGTCGCCGCCGTCGATCAGGGCCTGCAGGTCGTCCAGCCCTCGCCGCGGGCCGGCCTGCTCCCGCACCTGGTCGTCGTAGGTCGGGCGGACCACCTGGCGGAAGATCCCGATGGGCGACTGATTGAGATAGCCGGTGTCGGTGAGCCGGCTGATGGCGAACGCCGTCGACGGGTCGGGGTTGTGCGCGTCGTGGACGAGGATCGCCTCGTCCGGCACATCGGCGGCGAAAGCGGCCCGTACCCCGCCGGTCACCTCGTCGCGGACCAACGCCTTGCTGCCGCGCCCGTCCTCGCCCGGCGGGCCGAACCGGATCTGCTCGCCGTGCTCCAGCGGGATGATCGCGTCCGCCTTGCTGTCCCTGTCCTTGATCGCGTCGAACGCTCCGTCATTGAAGATCGGACAGTTCTGGTAGATCTCCACCAGCGCGGTGCCCCGGTGGGCCGCGGCGGCGGACAGCACGCTGGTGAGGTGCTTGCGGTCGGAGTCGATGGTGCGAGCGACGAACGTCGCCTCTGCGCCCAGCGCGAGCGAGACCGGATTCAGCGGCTGGTCCACCGAACCCATCGGCGTGGACTTGGTGACCTTGCCTGCCTCCGAGGTGGGGGAGTACTGGCCCTTGGTGAGCCCGTAGATCCGGTTGTTGAACAGCAGGATCGTCATGTTGACGTTGCGCCGCAGCGCGTGGATCAGGTGGTTGCCCCCGATCGACAACGCGTCACCGTCACCGGTGACGACCCACACGGACAGGTCTTCGCGTGCCGTGGCGATGCCGGTGGCGATGGCGGGCGCGCGGCCGTGGATGGAGTGCATCCCGTACGTGTCGAGGTAGTACGGGAACCGGCTGGAACACCCGATGCCGCTGACGAAGACGATGTTCTCCCGGCGTAGTCCGAGCTGGGGCAGGAAGCCCTGTACGGCCTTGAGCACGGCATAGTCGCCGCAACCGGGACACCAGCGGACCTCCTGGTCGCTGGTGAAGTCCTTACCGGTCAGCTGCTGGCCCTCGGCAAGGGTGGGGACACCGGCCGTGCCCGGCGTCGGCAGCCCCAGGTCGATCGGGGTGGTCATCGCAGTGCCTCCTCGGCGACGCGGGCGTCGATCGGGTTGTCGGACGCATCGGCGATGCCGAGGTCGGTGAGCGCAGCCAGCAGGATGCCCTCCATCTCCTCGGCGCCGAACGGTGTGCCGCGAACGTTCGTGCGCGACTCGGCGTCGATGAGGTACTTCGCGCGCAACAGCAACGCGAGCTGTCCGAGGTTCATCTCGGGCACGACGACCTTGTCGTAGCGGGCGAGGATCTCACCCAGGTTCCGCGGGAACGGGTTGAGGTGCCGCAGGTGCACCTGGGCGACGTCGAATCCGCGCTGGCGCACCCGGCGGACCCCGGCACCGATCGGGCCGTACGTCGAGCCCCAGCCGATCACCAGCAGCCGGGCGCGCCCGGACGGGTCGTCGACCTGAAGGTCGGGCACGGTCTCGGCGACGCGGTCCACCTTCGCCTGGCGGACGCGGACCATGTGCTCGTGGTTGGCGGGGTCGTAAGAGATGTTGCCGGTGCCGTCGCTCTTCTCCAGGCCGCCGATCCGGTGCTCCAGGCCCGCCTTACCGGGCGGCGCCCACGGTCTCGCCAGGGTTTCGGCGTCGCGTAAGTACGGCAAGAAATCCTCGTCCCCGTCGTCCAGCTTGTGGTTCGGCCCGGTGGCGAAGCCCGGCTCGATGCGCGGGAGCGACGTGACGTCGGGTAGCCGCCACGGCTCGGAGCCATTGGCCAGGTAGCCGTCGGAGAGCAGCACGACCGGGGTGCGGAACGTGACGGCGATCCGCACCGCCTCGAGGGCGGCGTCGAAGCAGTCGGCGGGGGACTGCGGTGCGATCACCGGCAGCGGCGCTTCCCCGTTCCGGCCGAACATCGCCTGCAGCAGATCGGCCTGCTCGGTCTTGGTCGGCAACCCGGTCGACGGCCCGCCGCGCTGCACGTCGACGACCACGAGCGGCAGCTCGAGCATCACCGCGAGACCCACCGCCTCGGACTTCAGCGACATCCCCGGACCCGAGGTGCTGGTGATACCGAGGTGTCCCGCGTACGACGCACCGAGGGCCGCACCGATCGCGGCGATCTCGTCCTCGGCCTGGAATGTCGTGACGCCGAAGTCCTTGTGCTTGCTCAGCTCGTGGAGGATGTCCGACGCGGGCGTGATCGGGTAGGCGCCGAGGAACACCGGCAGATCCGCCAGCCGGCCGGCGGCGACGATGCCGTAGGACAGGGCCAGGTTGCCGGTGATGTTCCGGTAGCGGCCCTTGGGCACCGGAGCCGGCTTCACTTCGTAGGAGACCGCGAACACCTCGGCCGTCTCGCCGAAGTTGACCCCCGCCTTGAACGCCGCGATGTTGGCGTCGCGCACATTCGGCTTGCCCGCGAACTTCCTGGTGAGGTGGTCGATCGTCGGCTCGACCGGCCTGCCGTACAGCCACGACACCAGGCCGAGCGCGAACATGTTCTTCGACCTGGTGGCCTCTTTGCGAGTGAGGCTGAAATCCTTGACCGCCTCGATCGTCATCCCCGTAAGGTCGACCGGGTGCACCTGGAAGTCGGCCAGCGAGTCGTCCTCGAGGGGGTTGTGGTCATAGCCGGCCTTGGTCAGGTTGCGGGCGGTGAACTCGTGGGTGTCCGCGATGATCACCGCGCCCGCGCGCAGGTCGGACACATTCGCCTTGAGGGCGGCCGGGTTCATCGCGACCAGCACGTCCGGGTGGTCGCCGGGGGTGAGGATGTCGCGGCTGGCGAAATGCACCTGAAACGACGACACCCCGGGGATCGTCCCCTGCGGCGAGCGGATCTCGGCCGGGAAGCTCGGGAACGTCGCGAGGTCGTTGCCGAAGATCGCGGTCTGCTGCGTGAACCGGTCCCCGGTGAGTTGCATGCCGTCCCCGGAGTCCCCGGCGAACCGGATGATCACGCGCTCGACCTGCTTGATCGGCTTCTCGGGAGTGAGGGTCATGGCGCTCCGATGCTTGGTGGGAAGTCCCCGGCACCCCTACGGTGCTATTAGTGATAATCAATCCTACGAAAGGTTGCGAGATCGTCAAGCTGAGGGGCGCCGCAAGAACCCTTCTCAACTATGAACATCATTGCTATGGTCAGGGGTGGCGCACAGCGTGCTCCCCCGGGCAGCGCGAGAAGGCGAGGAATCCGCACTATGGCAGTGGAGAAGCGGGCTGCGAGCACCTACATCGACGGAGCATGGGTCGACGGTGCTTCCGGCGAGTCGTACGTGTCCGTGAGCCCTTCGAGCGAGCAGGTGCTTGGCGAGACGGTGACCAGCTCGACCGAGCAGGTCGACCAGGCCGTCGCCGCGGCCGGCAAGGCTTTCGCGGAGTCGTCGGAATGGCGCTCGTGGACGCCGCAGATGAGGGCCGATGCCCTCAACCGCTTCGCCGACATCCTCGAGCGTGAGCGGGAGCCGCTGTCGCGGTTGATCGCCTCGGAGGTCGGCACGCCTGTGGCCGCGAGCCGCGCGATGCAGGTCGGCGGGCCCATCGAGGTGCTGCGCTGGTACGCCGGCATGGCGATCAAGGGTCCGCGTGGCGGCTACGAGCAGGCGCTTCCGCATTACGACAACCCGGTGGCCTCGGGTAGCCTGCTGCACTACGAACCGGTCGGCGTCGTCGCCTGTTTGCCCGCCTACAACTACCCACTGAACTTGCTGGTGTGGAAGCTCGGCGGTGCCATCGCGGCCGGGTGCACCACCGTGGTCCTGCCGTCTCCGCAAGGCGCGTGGACCACGCTGCGGATCTTCGAACTGCTCGACGAGGTCGGCTTGCCGCCGGGCGTGGTGAACCTGGTGGTGGGCGGCCCGGAGATCGGCATCCATCTGACCAGTCACCCGGATGTCGACATGGTGTCGTTCACCGGCTCCGACGCGGTCGGCGCCCAGGTGATGTCCCAAGGCGCGCTCGGCTCGGTCAGCAAGGCCGTGCTCGAGCTCGGCGGCAAGAGCCCCAACATCATCCTGCCCAGCGCGGACCTGCAGGCAACGGTCGGCGCCTCGATCCTGCGGTTCGCCCGCAACGCCGGGCAGGGATGCGCGGCGTGGAGCCGGATCCTCGTTCCGGAGGACAAGGTCGACGAGTTCTGCCAGCTGGCCGATGAGTTCATCAAGACCGTCAAAGTGGGTGACCCGCTCGAAGAAGACACGATCGTGGGACCGGTCATCTCCGCGGCGCACCGCGCCAAGGTCGAGGGCTGGGTCGACGAGCTGCTCGGCCGTGGCGCTCGCTGGGGCGCGGGCGGTGGCCGGCCGGAGGGACTGACCACCGGGCACTACCTGCGGCCTGGGTTGCTGCGCGATGTCGACCCGGACGACCCGCTGGCGGACACCGAATTCTTCGCGCCGATCGGGATGATCTTCGGCTACCGCGACGTCGACCACGCGGTCGAGCTCGCCAACAACACGCGCTACGGCCTGGCGGGCAACGTCTTCGGCCCGCTCGACGAGGCGATCGCGGTCGCCCGCCGGATTCGTGCGGGCACGGTCACCGTCAACGGCGGGTCGGGTATGCGTCCCGACGCCCCGTGGGGCGGTCCCGGCCGCAGCGGCGTCGGCCGCGAGCTGGGCGAGGACGGTTTCGCCGAGTTCTTCGAGGTCAAGCACATCCAGTACGCCCTTGCCGGCATCACCCGTCCACCCGGGACCTGAGCCACGCGAGGAGCACCAGCACAAGTGGGAGAAGCCATGCGACGTTTCGAGGGCAAGACGGCCATCATCACCGGCGGCGCCAGGGGGCAGGGCCGGTCGCACGCGCTGCGCCTGGCCAAAGAGGGCGCAAACGTCGCGATCCTCGACATCGCCGACCAGATCGACACCGTCGTCTACCCGATGTCCACGCCCGAGGATCTGGCCAAGACCGAGCAGGAGCTCAAAGAGCTCGGCGCCGAGGTGCTGGCGATCCAATGCGACGTCCGGGATCAGGCGGCCGTCGAGGCTGCGGTCGCCGCGACCGAGGAACGCTTCGGCGGTATCGACATCGTGCTCGCCAACGCCGGGATCATGGCCAGCTACGGCGAGCGCAAGCACGACATCCAGGCATGGCACGACTCGGTCGCCACGATGCTCAACGGCGTCTACTACCTGCTGCGCGCGGTCACCCCGGGGCTGATCGAGCGCGGTCGCGGCGGCGCCATCTGCATCACCGGATCGACGTCCAGCTTCCGCGGCGTCGCCTACAAGACGGAGATGCTCAACCCCGGTCAGATGGGCTACGGCGCGGCCAAGCACGGCATTCTCGCGCTGATGCGCAACTTCGCGATGGTGCTGGGCAAGCACGGCGTCCGGGTCAACACCGTCATCCCGGCGGGGGTGCGCACGAAGATGATCGACAACGAGTTCTTCGGCGCCGATCTCTCCGACGACGCCCCCGGCGGCTGGATGGCCAACGTCATGGACCACGGGCCCGTCGAGCCCGAGGAGATCACCAACGCGGTGACCTGGCTGTGCTCCGACGAGGCGCGGTTCGTGACCGGGCAGACGCTCGCGGTGGACATGGGAACGCTGCTGGTCTGAGGCCGCGAGATCAGGCCGCTCCGCCCGGCGCGGGTGGTCCGGCCGGAAAGAGACGACAATGGAATTCGGCATCCTGATGGGGGACCAGCCGGTCGCCACGCCGCCGGAGGAGCACCTCGATCTGATGCTCCGCAAGGTGGAGGCCGCGCAGAAGGCGGGCTTCACCTACCTGACCATCGGCCAGCACTATCTCTACGACGGGTTCCGCTGGTTCCAGCCGGTGCCGTTGCTGGCGCGGCTGGCGGCCGAGCTCGACGACGGCGTGAAGCTCGGCACCACGGTGCTGATCGGGCCGCTGCATCATCCGGTCCAGCTCGCCGAGGATCTGGCCACCCTGGACGTGGTGACCCGGGGCAAGCTCGTGGTCGGCATCGGCACCGGTTACCTCGCGCACGAGTACGAGGTGTTCGACAAGCCGTTCAAGCGGCGCTACTCGCTGCTGGAAGAGCTCATCGAAGTGATGACGAAGGTCTGGACTTCCGACCGCGTCACCCACCACGGCACGTTCTTCCACATCGACGACCGGCCGACCCATCTGCATCCGATCCAGAAGCCACGTCCGCCGATCTGGCTGGGTGCGATGAAGGAGACGGGAGTGCGGCGGGCGGCCCGGCACGGCGACGTCTGGACGATCACCCCGCAGCAGACCATCGAGCAGGTCGAGGACCTGGTCGGCGCGTACCTCGACGAGCGAGCGAAGTACAACCTGCCGCTGACCAAGTTCCCGCTCCGTCGCGAGCTGCAGCTCGGCGCCGACCCCGAGGACGCGCTGCACAAGTTCGCCGAGGTGGCCCGGGTCAAGTACGTCTCGTACGCGGGCCAAGGCATGCAGCTGCTCGACAAGGAGCGAGTCGAGCGGGACTTTTTGGAGAACGTCAAGGAGCACGTTCTGCTGGGCAACGGCGAGCAGGTCCGCGAACAGATCAGGGACATCGCCAGCCGGCTGCCGATCGGGCCGCTGCTGGTCCGCCCGCACTGGCCGGGGATGGACGCCGAGCAGACCGCGGCTTACCTCGAACAGGTCGGCCGCGAGGTGGTCGAACCGCTGAAGGACCTGGAGAGCATCGGCTTCGACGAGCTGGCGCAGAAGCAGCCTGCCTGACCGGCCTCGCTTCCCGTCGTGGTCAGGCAATCAGCGAGGGGCCGCCGAGACCCGGCGGCCCCTCGCCGTGTCAGGACTCGGCGTCGGCGGGGCGTTTGAGCATCAGTCCCGCTCGGTGTGCGATGTGCACGAGCTCGTCGCGCTGGTTGTAGCCACGGTGCTCGAAGTAGACGATGCCGGAGTCGGTGCGGCTCTTCGACTCGCGCTTGCCCAGGATGGTGGTCTCGGCGCGCAACGTGTCGCCGTGGAAGACCGGATTGGGGAAGTCGAACTTGGTGTAGCCGAGGTTGCCCAGCGTCGTGCCCATGGTCAGGTCGTAGACGATCATGCCGCCGATCAGGCCCGCGGTGAACAAGCTGTTCACCAGCCGTTGGCCGTGTGGCTGGGTCGCCATGTACTCGGCGTCGAGGTGGATCGGCGCAGGGTTCATCGTCAGCGACGTGAACAGGATGTTGTCCATCTCCGTGACGGTGCGGCGCCAGGGGTGCTTGAACTCCTGGCCCTCCTCGAACTCTTCGAACCACATGCCGGGCATGGGTGCTCCTCTCATACCTGTCGAAGACAGGCCAAGTCTAGGACAATCATGAACATTAATTCTAGGAAGTGGAAGGGGACGACGGCACCCGGTGGCCGGCCGGATGCATGCCGATGAGCAGCAGCATCCCGCCTGCGCTGACCACGAAGCACAGCCAGAAGCTCCACGTGAGCGTGCCGGTCAGGTCGGCCAGTGCGCCCATCAGGAACGGCCCCACCGCCCCCGCGGTGAACGACAACAGCATGGACATCGCGCTGAGCCGGGTCGCGTCCTGCGGTGAAGTCGCCTCGTCCTGCACCTTCACCAGGGCCAGACTGCTCGCGCCGCCGATGCCGAAGCCGGCCAGTAGTGCGCCGGGCACGGCCAGGCCGTGGGGCTCCATGCTGAGCAGCAGCAGCCCGAGCGTGGCGGTGACCATCACCGTGGCGAAGACACCGCGGCGACCGGGGATGCGGTCGGTGAGCGGAGTGAGCGTCAGCATCGACACCAGCTGGATGCTCTGGAACAGCACGAGGTAGAAGGCCGCGCGGCCGGGTGAGATGCCGTTCTCGATGAAGTGGCTGGGCAGCCAGGCGATCACGCCGAACCCGAGGAACATCGGTACGCAGTAGACGGCGGAGACGAACCAGGCGCGCTTTTCCCGAAGGGGGAGCGAGACCCGGTGGTGCCCGCCGGCCGCGCGCGGCATCCCCCTGCCCGAGGCCCGCACCGCGCCCAGCGCGAGCACCAGGGCGAAGGCCGCCACCCCCCACAGCCCCAGCGCGACCCGCCAGCCACCGAGATGGTCGGTCACTGGCTGCGCGGTCCCGGCGGCCAGTCCGACACCAAGCGCCATCGAGGTGGAGTAGACGCCGGTGGCCAGGCCGCGCAGCCGGGGCAAGTAGTGCGCGATGAAAGCCGGGACGAGCGTGGAGATCGCGCCCAGCGACCCGCCGATGAGCCCGGCGGAGACGATCAGCGGAACCGCGGCATCCATCATCAGCCGGGACAGCTCGGCGATGCCGAGGAAAGCAAGCAGCACGATCATCGCGCGATCCGTCCCGAGCCGTGACGTGAGCGCGTGCCCGAGGGGAGCGCAGATCGCCATGGCGAGGATCGGCACCGAGGTCAGCAGGCTCGCCGCGGTGGCGCTGAGCGAGAGTTCGTCGCTGATCACCGGCACCAGTGGCGGCGTCACCCCGAAGATCGCGCGCAGGTTCACGCCGGTGGCGATGACCAGGGTCAGCGCCAGCCAGGTGGACAAAGCGCGTGGTCGCGGTCGAACGGGCTCGGCTGTGGTGTCGGCGACGGCGGGCTCGGTCGTCATGCCGTGGTCCGGCCCGCCCACGGCGCTCACGCCAACGCGGACACGGGCCCGCCCACCGCGGTGCGGGCTTTCACCAAGTCTTTGCTGAGGTCGACGCCGAGCCAGGCGGTGAGGGCTCCGTCCCGGCTCCAGATCGCCCTCCGCAGGGTGCCGTCGTCCGCCGTCTCGACGGTCAGCTCGTCGTCGGGTGCGTGGACGCCGACGTACTGCAGCTTGCGCCCGAACTGGTCGGACCAGAAATAGGGGACTGGGTCGTGTTCGGGCCCCTGCTCCCAGTCGAGCAGGCTCGCCACGGCGGCGGTCGCGGCCGTGCTCGCCTCGTCCCAGTGCTCCACCAACCGGTGCGAACCGGTGTGGGCGGTCCAACGCTGCGCTACGTCGCCGATCGCGACCACGCCGGGGACGTTGGTGCGGCACCGAGTGTCGGTCAGGATCCCGCGGTCAGTGGCGATGCCCGAGTCAGCGAGCCACTCCACAGCGGGTCGCACGCCGATGCCGGACACCACGACATCCGCCGCCAGGACGGTGCCGTCGGCCAGGTGCACGCCGTCGGCCTCCACGGACTTCACCGCGGTGGACGTGCGCAGGTCGATGCCCTCCCACCACGGACGGGTGGCTGCGCCGACCTTCTCCCCGAGCGCTCCACACAGCGGCTGTGCGCCGAGCTCGAGACAGGTCACGTCGCTGCCTGCTGCCTTCGCGGCGGTGGCCACTTCGGCGCCGATCCAGCTGGCGCCGACGATCACCACGCGGGCACCGGGCAGCAGCTCCTTCCGTAGCGCCAGCGCGTCGTCCAGGGTGCGCAGAGTTCGCTGCGGTCCCGCGCCAGGCAACCGCACCGGAGTGGCGCCGGTCGCGATCACCAGAGCGTCGTACCGCACGTCGCCTGAGTCGGTTCGGACCGTGCGCGCAGCGGGGTCCAATCCGAGCGCACGGGTGCCCAGGCGCAGGTCGACCTCCAGCCTCTCCGCGTTGAACGGCAGCGGGGAGTCGTCGCGCTCGCCGGTCAGCACCGCCTTGGACAGCGGTGGTCGGTCATACGGCGGGACGTTCTCGGCGCTGAGCACGGTGATGCGGCCGGTGAACTTCTTGCGGCGCAGGACGGCGCAGAACCGGGCGGTGGCCAGCCCGCCGCCAACCACCACGACGTGCCCTCGTTCGAGATCGAGCACCGTCGAGCCGCTTGCGCCGGCCGTCACTTGCCGGACCTGGTGTAGTGGTCGGGGAACAGCGGCGTGTCGCCGAGCAGCCGCTCGCCGGGCGTGAACGTCACCGGGATGCTGTGGTACCCCGCGTTGGTGCCCTGGTCGGGATAGGTCACCACGTTGTCCATGTCGACGACGTAGTCGCCCATGCGGGCCAGCACCTGGCGGATCATCTCGCGCGCCATCGCCTTGCCCAGGTGGGAACCGGCGCAGCGGTGGATACCGAGACCGAACGCGACATGCCGGTTCGGCCACCGGGTGATGTCGACCTTGTCGGGGTTGTCGAACTGTGTGGCGTCCCGGTTCGCCGACGCCCAGGACAGCAGGGCACGGTCACCCTTGCGCAGCGGGCAGCCGTGGAACTCGGTGTCCTTCATGACGGTACGGGCCAGTGCCTGGGTGGGGGAGAAGACGCGCAGGAACTCCTCGACCGCGATGTCGACCATCGACGGGTCGTCGATCAAGCGCTGCCGCTCGTCGGGGTTCTGGTACAGCCACACCAGCGACTGCGTCACCAGCGATGCCGTGGTGCCGACGCCGCCCGAGATGACCAGCTCGAGGATCGAGTAGATCTCGTCGTCGGTCATCTTGCGACCGTTGACCTCGGCGTTGATGAAGTGCGTGGTGGCGTCGTCGGCGGGGTGCAGGCGTCGGTAGGCGATGTGCTCGCGGACCGTCTTGCTCACCCACGGGACCGCTACTTCGGCGGCGTGCTGGTACTCGGGCGAACCCGGGGCCGCCGAGACCAGCGTGTGCATCGCGTCGACGTACTGCTGGTACTGCGCGGGGTCCAGGCCCAGCCAGTCGATCGTCACCGCTGCGGGCACCCCGGCCACCACGGCCAGGTCCGCCTCACCCTTCTCGATGATCGTGTCGATGAACCCCGTGACGTAGTGCTTGATGGTCTCGTCGAGCTTCTCCACCGCGGCGGGGGACGTCACCTGGTTGACCGCTTTGCGGTAGGGCCGGAACTCCGGCGGGTCGAGCTCGATCGGGATGTGGAACGCGGTCGGCGCCTTGGGAATGGTCACCGACAGGCCAGGGCCGCCGTATTCGTCGTGCCGCCCGGACGAGAACGTGTCGTCGTCACGGGACGCCTCGAACACCGCCTGGTAACTGGAGAGAACCCAATAGCCGCCATGGGACTCGGTCCAGGCGACCGGGGCCTCCTCGCGGAGCTTACGGTAGATGGTCACGTAGTCCTTGGCATGCTCGGCCGAGTGGTGGTCGAAGTGGATTACGGGACAACGCTGCTGGTCGGACATCGAATCCATCCTTCTCGAGGCCAAGGGGTTCCCTAGGACGGGAACTACCATGATAATGGTTATACGCAGCCCGGAGTCAAGAAAGAGTGACGGCGAGACGTTGCTCCCGGGGCGAGAGACCGGCACCGTGGTGTGACGAGTCAGGAGGGTCATTGATGAGAGTTATCGCCGACCTCGACAAATGCCAGGGGCACGGCCTGTGCCGGATGTCGGCGCCGGAGGTCTACGACGTCACCGAGGACGAGGGCCAGGTCATCGTCAAGTACGAGGGCGACATTCCCGAAGACCTCGAGGACAAGGCCGCGCTCGGCGTCGAGTCGTGCCCGGAGATCGCGCTGCGCATCGAGGACTGACGGCGTCGGTCGTTTTGTCGACATGACTCCCGAGGCCTCCCGGGCCCGTTGCCCGGGAGGCTCCTCAGTTCCCCGCTCGGCCCCGCGTCCGGCTCGCGAGTCCCGTGGGTGGAAGGCGGGATCGCTCGCTTTCCTGGTGCTGGCCACCGCGATCGCGCTCCCCACGTGCCTTGGTGTGCTGGCCGTCGACATCACGGCCGAGCTGACCATGACCGATGCCGACCTCGGCCTGGTCGTTTCCGGGTTCTGGGCGGTGACCGCTCTGGCCGCGCCGGTGGCCGGGCGGTGGATCGACCGGGCGGGGTGGCCGATCGGCGCGCGGCTGGGCTCGGTCGTGGTGGCGGCCTGTCTCGCGGCGTGCGCGCTGTTCGTCGATTCCTGGCCCGCACTGTTGCTGGTGGTTGCCGTCAGCGGGATCGGGTACGGCCTCTGCTCGCCGACCAGCAATCTCCTCGTCATGGCGCTCGTTCCGCCCGCGCGTCATGCGTCGATGCTCGGCATGAAGCAAACGGCCCCGCCGCTGCTGATGGCGGCCGCCGGTGCGACCCTCCCCGGGCTGGCTCACCTGCTTGACTGGCGCGCGGCCATGGCGATCGTCGGAGCGCTGCCGATGGCCGTGCTGCTGCTGATCGGCATCCGCTCGTATCGCCCTGGTTCGAACGGGGTGCCTCGTGACCGGCCGGCCCCGGCTGCTCGCCGGGCGGAGCGCCGGGCGCTGGCGCCGCTGGTCATCGCTTCCGGGCTGGGCACCTTCTCCGTTGCGACCATTACTGGATTCGCGGTACTCACCTTGGTTTCCGCCGGGCTTTCGCCGGTCGTGGCGGCGGGTGTGGTGTCTGGCGGAAGTTTGCTTGCCGTCCTGATCCGGGTGGCCGGTGGGCGTTATCTCGACGCGCGGCCCGCCGCTGACGTGAAGCCGCTGCTCGTGATGATGCTGCTTGCGAGTGTCACGCTGACCCTCGTGGCTGCTGGGGTTGTCGGCCTGGATGCTGCGGACGGTGCCGGGGTGTTCTGGCGAGTGATGGTGGTGGTGGGCGTGGTGCTCGCGCTGGTCGCCGCTTGGACTTGGCCCGCCCTGCTGCTCATCACGGTGGTGCGCAGCGTTTCGGCTCCGGGGTCGGCCAGCGGCACGATCCAGCTGGGCAGCGGCCTCGGCTCGGCGGTGGGGCCGAGCGTGTTCGGTGTCCTCTCCGACGCCGGTGGTCGCGGCTGGGCGTGGGCGGCGATGGCGGTGGCCACCGTGGCCGCGATGGCCTTGGTGCGGTTCGCGCGGAGTCTCGCTGAGGGGTGACTCGCCGACCTCTTAGTGATAATAGTGATAAGAGAATTTGCCGCGAGAGCAGGAGACGCCCATGGACTTCGGTGTGGACGAGACCCACGAGTCCATCCGGGAGGCCGTGCGAGCCATGTGCGCTCGCTTCGGTGACGACTACTGGATGGAGAAGGACGAGAAGCACGAATTCCCGTGGGAGTTCTACCGGGCGGTGGCGGACGCCGGCTGGCTCGGCCTGACCATTCCCGAAGAGTACGGCGGGGGAGGGCTGGGCGTCAGCGAAGCCGCGATCGTCGAGCGGGAGATCTCCGCTTCCGGGGCGGGCATGGCCGGATGCTCCGCGGTGCACATCGGCATCTTCGGGTTCGAACCGCTGATCCGGCACGGCAGTGAAGACCTCAAGAAGCGCTTCCTGCCGCGCGCCGCGGCGGGCGACCTGCATGTCTCGTTCGCCGTGACCGAGCCGGACGCCGGTACGGACACGCTGAACCTCACCACCCAGGCCCGCAAGGTCGACGGCGGCTGGCTGGTCTCGGGCAAGAAGGTGTGGATCACCAAAGCGCAAGAGGCGGAGCGGATGTTCCTGCTGGTCCGTACTTCGCCGCGGGAGGGTAAGGCGCATCGCGGTCTCACCCTGATGTTCGCCACGTTGGACCCCGAGCACGTCACCATCCGCGAGATCCCCAAGCTGGGCAGGCACGCGGTGGACACCAACGAGCTGTTCATCGACGACCTGTTCGTCGCCGACGAGGACGTCATCGGCGAAGTGGGCGAGGGGTTCAAGGTGATCCTGGGCGGCCTGAACGCCGAGCGGGTCATCTCCGCCAACGCCGCGCTCGGCCTGGGCGAAGCGGCGCTGCGCAGGGCGGTGAACTATGCCAACGAGCGGGTCGTCTTCGGCCGTCCGATCGGCAAGAACCAGCTGATTTCCGGTCAGCTCGCCGAGGCCCGGATCCGGCTGGACGCCGCGACCGCGATCTGTGACAAGGCCGCGTGGATGATCGACAACGACATCCCGTGCGGCCGCGAGGCCAATGAGGCCAAGTTCCTGGCCAGCGAAGCCGGTTTTCATGCGGCCGACGTGGCCATCAACGTGCACGGCGGTTACGGCTACGCCCGCGAGTATCACGTCGAGCGCTACTTCCGCGAAGCGCGGCTGAACCGCATCGCTCCGATCAGCCAGGAGATGGTGCTCAACTACATCGCCGAGCACGTGCTCGGCCTGCCGCGAAGCTACTGAGGCCGCCGCCATGAACGAGGAGCTGCTGCACCGGCTCGAAGTCGACTCCGCCGCGGCCGACCTGATGCATCGCTATCAGGCGCTGGTCGACGCCAAGGATGTGGACGGTCTCGCTGCCCTGGTCACCGACGATGTCGAGTTGGTCAGGGTCCAGGGCAATCGGAAGGGTCGGGAGGCTTTTCTCGATCTCTATCGCGACTTCGCGGCATCCGACGTCGAGCTCGCTCAGCACATGCTCACCAACCTGCGGGTCTCGCCGCTCGAAGGTGGCCGCTACCAGGTGGACGCGTGCTTCTGGGTGATCACCACGCATCGCACCGGAGAGGCTCGCCAGGTGTGGGGCCGTTACCGCAACGACATCGTGCGGGTCGATGGCCGGTGGCGCTTCGCGGCGAAACGGATCTCCGTCGGCGGGATCGCCGTGGTGCCCCCGGACGCGCTGCTGTCCGCCGACGTCACCTCGTTCGGCCCGCTGCCTCGATGACGCCACCCGAACACGGAGAGGACGGACGCCGATGAGCCAGGACTTCGAGCGGAGACTGCGCCGGATCGAGGACCGGCTGGCCATTGGGGATCTCGCGCACCTGTACGGGTTCGTGATGGACGAGCGCGACCTGGACGGCCTGGACAGCTTGTTCACCGAGGACGCGCACCTGGGCTCGGCCGACGGCGTGTTCAACGCCAACGGGCTGGAGGAGATCACGCGCATCTACCAGGGCAGGTTCGACGCCCTCGGGGCCACGCACCACTTCGTCCACTCGGTGATCCCGCGCTTCGACGACCACGACCCCGACGTCGCCTGGGGGCTGGTCAGTGGTCACGCCGAGTTGGTTCGCAATGGGGAAACGATGGTGGTAGCGCTGCGCTACCACGACGTTTACCGGCGGACCGGCCGCGGCTGGCGGATCGCCGAGCGGGTCATGAGCTACATGTACTACCTGCCCGTCGCGGCGTATGCCGAGGCATTGAAGACGGAGAACCGGAGCCTCCTCTACGGGGACCCGCGGCCGGCCGATTGGCCCTCGGTCCTGCACGGACATGACCTCGATTGGCTCCGGGCTTTCTATGCAGGCGAGCGCCGGGGTTGATCGTGCCGACGACGGGCGTGTGTGGGCGCTGAGCGTTCCTGGCCTGGGGTGGGCCTGGGTTGACCGCGTCGATCGGCGTGCGCGGGGGTTGACCGTGCCTGGTGGGCGTGCTTCTGGGCTGGTGACCGGCGTGCATCGGATCGGATCCTGGCGAGTGTGCGCCGCGGTTGGGTGCGCCCAACCGCCGTGTGCCGTGGCTGATCGTCTCTGGTCGGAGGTCCTGGGGTTGACCGTGTCGATCGGCGTGCGCGGGGGTTGACCGTGCCTGGTGGGCGTGCTTCTGGGCTGGTGACCGGCGTGCATCGGATCGGATCATGGCGACCGGGTGTGCACCGTGGTTGAGTGCGCCCAACGGCGTGTGCTGGGGCTGATCGTGCCGGCTGGCGTGCGTCCGTGCTGATCATCGCGACCCCGCTGGTCAGCGGCCGTTGCTGTGGCGTCGTGGCTGCCTGAGCGTCCAAACGGAGTCTTGCAGCGCCGGTCGTGATCTGCTTCACTGCCGACCATAATCATGATTACCGATATCAGGATTGGGGCCGGTGGTGACGATCGACGAAAAGGTCCTGCCGGACCTGGACGCCGCAGCGAAGACGTGGCTCGACCGGTTGCAGAGCGCCCTTGGTGACGGTGCTGCCGACGCGACGGCCGAGCTGTTCCATCCGGACGCGTGGTGGCGCGATCTGCTCGCGTTCACCTGGGATCTGCGTACCGCGCATGGGCACGACGCGCTCGCGGCCCGGATCGCCGGAGCGTCCAGTGCCGGTTCTGTTTCCGTCTCCCTGACCGACCGCCCGGTGCTCGTCGAGGCGGGTGCCGAACCGTGGGTGCAAGCCGTCTTCGAGCTGCGCACCGCGGTCGCCCGGGGCCGCGGCGTCCTGCGGCTCGTGGAGCGCGACGGGGTGTGGCGGGCGTGGACGCTGCTCACCGCGATGGACGAGCTGATCGGGCACGAAGAGCTCGTCGGTGCGCGGCGGCCGTTCAACAGTCTCGAGGGGCCGGGGCGCACTTGGCCCGAGGTCAGGGAGCGGCAACGCGAGTTCGCTGACGGCGAGCCCGCGGTGCTGATCGTCGGGGCGGGCCATTCGGGCCTTGGCCTCGCGGCGCGGCTTGGCCGCCTCGGTGTGCCGACCCTGGTGGTGGACCGCAACGAGCGCATCGGTGACGGGTGGCGTAACCGCTACGACTCGCTCGTCCTGCACGACCCGGTGTGGTACGACCATCTGCCTTACCTGCCGTTCCCGCCGAACTGGCCGGTCTACACCCCCAAGGACAAACTCGCCGACTGGCTGGAGTTCTACGCGCACGCGATGGAACTCAATGTCTGGACCGGATCCGAGCTCGCCGAGACAAAGCGGGACGGAGACGGTTGGGCCGTCACGGTGCGGCGTGCCGACGGCAGCCTTCGCACCGTCCGCCCGCGCCACCTGGTCCTGGCCACCGGAGTCAGCGGAACCGAGCCGAACATGCCCAACGTGCCGGGGATCGACGATTTCCGCGGGCTGGCCTGCCACTCGCGGGATTTCCCGCGTGGGGTCGATTTCGCCGGGCAGAAGGCGGTCGTCATCGGCAGCTGCAACAGCGGGCACGACCTCGCCCAGGAGCTGTACGAGAAGGGCGCCCAGGTGACCATGATCCAGCGCTCGCCCACCTACGTGGTCAGCCTCGCCGGTTCCGCCATCGCGATGACCGGCATGTACGACGGGTCCGGTCCGCCCACCGATGTCGCCGACCTGCTCAGCGCCTCGTTCCCGTTCAAGTGCGCCCCGGAGATGCACCAGGCCACGACGGCCGCGATGGCCGAGCACGACAAAGAGCTGCTGGCCGGCTTGGAGAAAGCGGGCTTCTTGCTGTCGTCCGGGATCAACGGCACCGGCGCGCTGCAGCTGTTCTTGCAGCGAGGCGGTGGCTACTACATCAACGTGGGCTGCTCGGAGCTGATCGCGGAAGAAAAGATCGGCTTGCGCTCCGGGGTCGAGCCCGCCCGGTTCACGCCGACCGGGCTGGAGCTGTCCGACGGCAGCACGGCAGACGCCGATGTCGTCGTCTTCGCCACCGGCTACCGGGGCATGGTCGAGACCGCCCGCCGCTTGCTCGGTGACGAGATCGCGGACCGGTGCGGGCCTGTGTGGGGACTGGACGACGAGGGCGAGCTGCAAGGCGTCTGGCGCCGTTCGGGACAGGACGGCCTGTGGTTCATGGGCGGGAACCTCGCGATGGCCCGCTTCTACGGCAAGTTCTTGGCGCTGCAGATCAAGGCGCACGAGGTGGGGCTGCTCGAGCCCCGGACGACTTCGAAAGGCGGGGAGTGACCATGAGCGCACCGGCGGCACCGCTGGCAGGGAAGGTTGCATTGATCACCGGGGCGGCCCGTGCGCAAGGCCGTAGTCACGCACTGCGGCTCGCCCGGGACGGCGCGGCGATCATCGCCGTGGACATCTGCGCGCACATCGGCAGCCTGGACGGTTTCTACGACCTGGCGACACCGGAGGATCTGGCCGAGACGGTGCGCTTGGTGGAGGAAGCCGGCGGCCGGATCCACGCCGCCCAGGCCGACGTGCGGGACATCGACGCCTTGACCGACGCGGTCAATGCGGGTGTCGACAAGTTCGGCAGGTTGGACATCGTGGTGGCCAACGCGGGCATCTTCACGTTCGGGGAAGCCACTCACGAGGTCAGCGAGGACGCCTGGCGGGAGCTGATGGACGTCAACGTGACAGGCGTGTGGCACACCTACAAGGCCGCGGCCCCGCACCTGCTGGCCGCCGGGGCCGGCGGCTCGGTGATCATCATCGCTTCGCTGGCCGGATTCAAGGGGCTGGCCAACGTGGCCGCGTACACCACCACGAAATACGCGATCGTCGGCCTGATGAAGGTGCTCGCCAACGAGCTGGGCCCGCACGGCATCCGGGTGAACACCATCCACCCCAACTCGATCGACACCCCGATGGTGAAGAACACCCGCACCTACCGGCTGTTCCGTCCGGACCTGGAGGAGCCGAAGGCCGAGGACGCCGAAGCGGCCTTCGCCGGCCTGAACCCGATGGGCAAGGCGTGGATCGAGCCCGAGCACGTCTCGAACGCCGTGGCCTGGCTCGCCGGGCCGGAGTCCTACTACGTCTCCGGCGGCCAGATCCCGGTGGACGGGGGCGCGTCGATCCAGTGAACTGGGCAAGAACCGGACAATTCGGTTAAATCTTGCCTTGCTCGGTGACCAAAACCATATGTATAGTTCTCAGCATTATCCCCGTTGTGGCTGTGAGGAGACATCATGCCCGACCGCGCCGCCATCGAGAACCTGCTCAACCGTTACTCCCTGGCCTACGACCTGCCCGACCTGGAAATGATGGAGTCGGTGTTCACCAAGGACGCGGTCTTCAGCCTGGTGGTCGCCGGCGGCGACCCGGTGACGTTCGAAGGACGCGACGCGATCATGAAGCTGATGCGCGACTCGCTGTCGCAGCAGACCGATCAACGTCGGCACAACAACAGCAACTTGATCGTCGACGACTCCGATCCCGACGTCATCCGCACCACGCACTACCTCACCCTCCTCGCGACCGAGAACGGCGAGATCTCGCTGCTGTCGGCCGGGGTCTACCGCAACGAGATCGTCGAGGAGGAAGGCGAACTCAAGCTGCGGAAGCTGCACCTCGAGCTCGACAAGTCCTACTGACCAGGCGCACGCCGCGGCAGAATCCGGAGACCAGCGATGAACCAAGGACTCATTCCTGCCAAGTGGGCCCGTCTGACGCCGGCTCGCCAGGCGATCTACGACGCCCCGAACGACCGTCGCGTCACGTGGCGCGAGCTGGACGAACTCGTGCGTCGCATGGCCAACGGGCTCATCGACCTCGGGCTCACCAAAGGCGACAAGGTAGCGATGCTCTCCCGCAACTGCGTGGAGTTCCAGGCACTGTATTTCGCCGCGGGCCGGGTCGGCCTGGTCACCCAGCCGCTGAACTGGCGGCTGGCCACCCCGGAGCTGATCAAGGTGGTCACCGACGCCGCGCCCAAGGTGCTGATCACGCAGGACGAGTTCGTGCCGGTGGCCAAAGAGATCGAGCGGGAGGTGGACCTGACCGCGTCCCTGTCGTTCGGGCCGGGGTCCGACGGCAGCCTCGACGACCTGATCGCCCGCTCGTCCGACGACGAACCGGAGCAGAGCGCGCACGTGGCGGAGGACGATCCGTTCTTCCTGCTCTACACCGGTGGCACGACGGGTGAGTCGAAAGGTGCGTTGCACACCCACCGCAGCGCCGCGGCCGGGATGCTGAACCAGACCGTCGCGGAACGGATCGTGCCGACGGACGTGTACATGCTGACCGGGCAGATGTACCACATCCCGATCGTGCTGGCGATGAACTACCTCAAGCACGGCTGCCCGCTCGTGCTGATGAACTTCGCCCCCAAGCTGGCGCTCGAGCTGATCGAGAGCGAGAAGGTCTCCGCGTTCCTCGGCGTGACGACCATGCTGAACTGGATGATGGCCGAACCGGACTTCGCCAGCTACGACCTGTCCAGCCTGCGCAACATCCAGTACGGCGGCGGCCCGATGCCTTCGCACATCGTGCGGCAAGCGCTGGATTCGTTCCCGTGCACGCTGATCCAGGGCTACGGGCAGACCGAGGGCACGACGATGACGTTCCTGTCGCAGGAGGATCATCTCGACGCCGTGCGCGGGATCCACCCGGAGCGGCTGCGCTCGTGCGGTCGCGAGGGCTTCGTCACCAGCGTCCGGGTGGTCGACCCTGAGGGTAGGGACGTGCCCAAGGACGGCAAGACACCCGGCGAGATCATCGTCAAGAGCCCGGCCAACATGATCGGGTATCTCAATCGCCCCGACCTCACCGCGAAGACGCTGCGGGACGGGTGGATGTGGACCGGCGACGTGGCCACATGGGACGAGGACAGCTACGTGTTCATCGTCGACCGGGCCAAGGACATGATCATCTCTGGCGGCGAGAACATCTACTCGGTGCAGGTCGAAGAGGCCATCGCCACCCACCCGGCGGTGCTGGAATGCGCCGTGATCGGCGTGCCGGACGACGAGTGGGGCGAGAGCGTGAAGGGCTTCGTGGTGCTCAAGCCCGGCCAGCAGGCCACCGAGCAGGAGATCATCGACCAGGCCAAGAAGCACCTGGCCAGCTACCAGAAGCCACGCTCGGTGGAGTTCGTCGCGGAGTTGCCGAAGGCGCCGACCGGGAAGATCCTCAAGCGCGAACTGCGAGCCCCGTACTGGGAGGACCGCGACCGGAATGTCTGAGCCGGACGGCTACGCGCATCTCATCGGGCGCGAGTTCCCGGGAGGCGAGTACACCGTCGCTCCGTGGCGCGCCTGGTTGACCGCGGACACTCTGCTGGACGACCCGTACGACGAGGTGCCCCACCCCGTCCTCGCCTGGATGGCAGGCGTCGCGGGGTGGGGGATGACGTGGGACGAGTTCTTCGGCTGGTTCGACGCCACCGCCGACGACGGTCCGATGTTCGGCGAGCACCGCACCACGATGTACCGCCCGCTGCGGATGGGCGCGACCTACCGCGTCTCCGGGCGGGTGGTCTCGGCGGAGCGCAAGGTGGGCCGCCGGGCCGGAACCATGGACATCGTCGGCTACGAGCTCGACCTGCACCTCGGGGAGGACCACGTGGCCCGCTGCTTCAACTCGATCGTCTTCCCACGGAGGCCGGCATGAGCTCGGCGGAAGCACGCGCGGTGCCCCGGGACGTTCGGGTCGGCACGGAGATCGAGCCCCTGGAGCTGACGGTCGACCCGGAGAAGATGAAGGTGATGGCGGCCCTGCTCGCCGACCCGAATCCGATCCACTTCGACCCCCGCTCGCTCGCCGCGCTCGGCATGCAGGAGCGCACGGTCAACCAGGGCCCGCTGAACATGGGCTACCTGCAGACGATGCTCGCCCGGTGGGCGGGCGGCCGGGACCGGCTGCTGTCGTTCCAGGTCCGCTTCCGGGGCAACGTCCTCGCGGGCGACCGGGTGCGTGCGCAGGGAGTCGTCACCGCGATCACCGACACCGAGCGCGGACGAGTAGCCACTTGTGACATCAGCCTGCGGGTGCTGGGCGGCGCGGAAGTGCTCACCGGCACCGCCGACGTGATCATCGAGGAGCACTGAGCATGGCCCTGGTCCACGAGCCCAGCGAGGGACGGTTGGCGTTTCAGCTGGCCTACGGCGACACCGACACCGTGGGCATCGCCTACTTCGACATCTACTACCGGTGGATGGAGCGGTGCTACTCGACGTGGCTGTACTCGAAGGGCATCCGCAGCGGCCAGATGGCCGACGACCTGGGGATCGTCACCGTGGGGCTCAGCTCCGGGTGCCGCTACCTGGACACCGTGAAGGTCTTCGACGAGATCGTCTGCCAGGCGGTGGCCGAGCACATCGGCAACAGCTCGTATGCCGTCGGCTTCGAGTTCACCAGGGGCGAGACGCTGGTGACCAAGGGACAGATGGTCTTCGCCTCGCGTAATCCCGACGACTTCAGCAAGGCACCCATCCCGGAACGGTTGCTGAAGGCGCTGCACTCGCTTCCCGAGCCGCGGTTCGACGTGCAGGTGTAGACGGTGGCCGACCCGGTGCGCCAGCTGCTGGACCGCGAGGCGCTACGTGATCTCACGGCCCGGTACGCGCTGGCCGTGGACGACCACGACCTCGGCGCTCTGGAGACGATGTTCCATCCCGGCGCCGTCTTCGATCGCGACGGCGACACCGCGCGCGGATGGCCGGAGATCGCCGAGATGCTGGGCGCGTCGATGCGCGGTTTCCGCCGCATGATCCACACCCCGCACGCCGTGGTCGTCGACCTGGTCGGTGCCGACGAGGCGACAGGCCGGTCGAGCGGGCACGCTGAGCTGGTCACCTCCCGCGGGGTCCTGCTGGCCGCCTACCGCTACTCCGACCGGTACGCGCGCCATGAAGGACGGTGGGTTTTCACCCGTCGCGAGGTTCGTTTTCTCTACGCCACCTCGGCCACCGAGTATGCCGCGACCTTGCCGGACGTCGACCGGGTGCGGTTTCCCGGCGAGCCGCCGCGCGCCAGTGCCGTGACGCCGTTGGCGGACAGCGGCGCGACTTCTTGACCTCACATGCAGCAGCAGTCAGCACGACGCAGGGAAGGGAACTCATGACCGTCACCAGCGCGCCCGCCGCATACGAACTCCGCAGCTACGACAAGCTCTTCATCGGGGGCAAGTGGGTGGAGCCCTCCTCGGACGAGGTCATCGAGGTGGTCTCGCCGATCGACGGCGCCGTCGTCGCCACCGTCCCCGAGGCTCGACAAGCCGATGTCGACAAGGCGGTCGCGGCCGCCCGGGAAGCCTTCGACCACGGACCGTGGCCACGGATGTCACCCGCCGAGCGAGCGAAGTACCTGGCCCGCATCGGCGAGGAAGTGGTGAAACGCATCCCCGAGATGGCAGCCGCCTTCACCCGCGAGATCGGTGCCCCGGCGGCCGTGTCGCAGGCCTTCCACGACAACGCCAGGAAGATGTGGGGCGACTCATCGACGCTGCACGAGCGGTTCGTCTTCGAGGAGGATCGCACGTGGGAGGGCGGCGAGGGCCGTTTGGTGCGGGAGCCCGTGGGGGTCGCGGCGATCATCATCCCCTGGAACGGGCCGGTCGCCACGGCGTCGCTGAAGCTTGGTCCCGCGCTGGCGGCCGGGTGCACGGTGGTGTTCAAGCCGGCGCCGGAAGGGCCGGTCAGCGTGATGATGCTGGCCGAGGCGATCGAGGCCGCCGGGCTTCCCGAAGGCGTCGTCAGCGTGCTGCCCGCTGGGCGAGAGGTCGGCCAGTACCTGGTCGAGCATCGTGACGTGGACAAGGTGTCGTTCACCGGCTCGACCGCGGCGGGCCGCAAGATCATGGCCGCCGTCGCCGACCGCATCGGCCGGGTCAGCCTCGAGCTGGGCGGTAAGTCGGCCGCGATCATCACCGACGACGTCCCGCTGGAGAACGTGCTGCCGACACTGGTCTTCGCCGGGGTGGCCAACTCCGGTCAGGTGTGCGCCGCGCTCACCCGCATCCTCGTTCCCCGCTCACGGCAGGACGAGGTCACCGAAGCCCTCGCGGAGGCGTATCGCGGCTTGGTGGTCGGTGATCCGCGCGAGGAAGGCACCACGATCGGCCCGCTGGCGGCGAAACGGCAGCAGGAGCGGGTGCTCGAGTACATCCGGATCGGCAAGGAGGAAGGCGCCCGGCTGGTGATCGGTGGCGGGGTGCCTGAGGGCCTGGAGGACGGTTGCTACGTCGAGCCGACGATCTTCGCCGACGTCACGCCCGACATGCGGATCGCCCAGGAGGAGATCTTCGGCCCGGTTGTCGTGGTGATGCCCTACGACGACATCGAGGAAGCCATCGAGATCGCGAACTCGACCGAGTACGGACTGTCCGGCGCGGTCTACGCGGCGGACAACCAGACTGCCGAGCAGATCGCCCGCCGGATCCGGACCGGACAGATCGGCGTGAACACGTGGGACATGTGTGTCACCCAGCCGTTCGGCGGCTACAAGCAGTCCGGACTCGGGCGTGAGGGCAATGTGGAAGGACTCGGCGCCTTCCTCGAGACCAAGCTCATCATGCGCTGATTCGCCGGGCCGCGCGGCGATTGGTGATGTCGCGCGCCTGCCGTCGAGTAGTGCCGCAGCGAGCGCGCAGGGCCCGGAGGCCGCCTCCGGGCCCTCGTGCTGTCAGGCAACGGCACGAATGATGCGCAGAGATATTGACACAACGCTGATCATCATATTCACTCTTCATTCGACAGTGTGATGTGGACCATGGGCCCTCAAGGGAGAGTGAGCATGGCGGACAAGCCCCTCGAGCACGGTGGCGCCACCTCGGGTGGGGACGCGGCGGACTGGCCGCCGGTCCTGGTCGTCGGTGCTGGGCTGTCCGGCCTCTCCACCGCCTTGACGTGCGCACTCAACGCGCGGCGCGCCATCGTCCTGGAGGCCGCCGAGCTGGTCGGGGGCGCCGCGGCGTACTCCGGGGGCCAGGTGTGGTGCGGGGCCAACCACGTCGCCGTCCGCGAGGGGATCACCGGTGACTCCAAGGAACTGACCGAGACCTACATCCGGGACGTCGCCTCGCACCTGGCACCGGAGGTCCTCGACGAAGACGCGCTGCTGCGCTGGATCGACACCTCGCCGCGGGCGATGAAGTACTTCGAGGACAACGGTGCCGTCCGCTGGACGGTGATCCCCGGCCTGGCCGACTACCACAACGAGGCCAAAGGAGCCCTGCCAGAAGGCCGCTACCTGACCAATGAAGTCATCGACGGCTCGGTGCTCGGTCCGTGGCGGGCCAAGCTCCGCTACAGCCCCTACTTCCCGGTGGGCAAGACCTACCGTGAACTGCTGGAGAAGGGACGCCGGGCCACTTACGTCGACGACTCGGGCGAGGAGAAGTCCGCGACCAAGCAGTCGCACGCCGGCCTGCCTGCGTTCGGCCTGACCGACGGCACCGAGTTCGAGCGGGGCTCGGACGACGACCCGCTCACCTACGGCACCGGTGTGGTGGCCGGCTTCCTCGGCCGCGCCGCCGGTCACGAGCTGATCGACATTCGCACCGAGCACCGGGTTACCGAACTGATCCAGGACAACGGCGAAGTCGTCGGTCTCAAGGCGCAGACCCCGGACGGTGTGGTCGAACTGCGGGGTCCGGTGGTGCTCGCCACCAGTACGTACGACTGGGACCCCGAGCTGGTGCACGAAGTGCTCGGGCTCAGCGAGGACGACTGGGGCTCGGTGGCTCCCGAGTCACTGCGGGGTGACGGCATCAAACTGGCCAGGCAGGTCGGCGGCCAGCTGGCCCGGATCCCGGCGAACGCCACGCCGATCCTGCCCGGCTGGCGCTCGCAGGTGGGCACCGGCTTCGGCTACGGGCCCGAGTACGCGATGCCGCACTCGATGATCGTCGACCGGCACGGCAGGCGGTACTGCAACGACTCGTACTGGGTCGACATCTGCCGCCGCACGCTCGACCCGGACGACAAGCACTTGCCGTTCTTCCTGATCTGGGACGACCAGCACCGCAGGAAGTACGGTCTGGCAGCCACCCCGCCGGGCGGCGAGTACCCCGAGGGCTGGGTGGAGTCGGCGGACACCCTCGAAGAGCTCGGCGCGCGGCTCGGCATCGACGGCGAGCAGCTGGCCCGCACGGCCGAACGGTTCAGCCACTTCGCGGCGCGTGGTGAGGACCCCGATTTCGGCCGCGGCACGGTGGACTACGTCAACAAGTTCGCCGGCGACCCGGAGAACAAGCCCAGCCCGGTGCTGGGGCCGATCGTCCAGCCTCCGTTCCACGGCATCCGGCTGCGGTTCGTCGGCACCGGCATCGGCACGTCCGGTGTCCGCATCGACGGCGACGGGCGCGTGCTCGACGGGGCGGGCCGTCCGATTCCCGGCCTCTACGCCGCGGGCTCGGTGGCGGCACTGACCACCACCGGCACCGCCTACAACTCGGGTATCGCGCTCGGTCGCGGACTCACGCTGGCCTACCTCATCGGCCATGAGCTCGCCGGCCAACCCGTTTCTTGACCCGTCCACCGCTCGAAGCGGCTGGACCTGCACAAACGAACAACTGGAGGAGCTATGGGTGGTGCAGCGCGCAAGCGCAGGACGCTGCTGGCAGGGCTGGCCGTCTCCGCGGTCCTGGCGACCGTGGCCTGCGGCGGTGGCGCCGCGGGGGACAGCGGGGGCGGTGGCATCGAGAAGACCATCAAGATCGCCCAGGTGCAGGACCAGACCGGCCCCATCGCCTACGCGGGTCTCGGCGCGTCGGAAGGTGCCGAGCTGGCGATCGAGGAGATCGAGAAACAGGGCTTCCTCGGTGACGGCGTCAAGATCGAGCTGCAGAAGCTGGACACCGCGGGGGAGATCGAGCGCGCGTCGAGCGAGATGAACAAGGCGATGGGCGACCGGGACGTCGACGCCATCATCGGCCCGGCCGCCACACAGCAGGCGGCGACCGTCGCCCCGCTGGTGGGCAGGCAGAAGGTGCCGACCGTGTTCACCCAGGCAGGCGGGGAAGGCGTGGTGATCAACGACTACACGTTCCGCGTCACCCCGCCGATGGAGTCCTACTACGAGCAGGTGCTGGAGTACCTGAAGGACAAGGGCGCCAAGACCATCTCGGTGCTGTACAACGCCACGTTCCCGACCTTCTCGCTGCTCGGGGAGAAGGGCGTGCCGAAGATGGCCAAGGAGCGGGGCATCGACATCGTGCAGTCGCTGCCGGTGCAGATGACCACGCAGGACTTCGCCGGGCAGTCGCAGCAGATCGCGAAGAAGAACCCGGACGCGCTGGTCATGCTGCTCATCGCGCCGCAGTCGGTGACCGCGTTGCGTCAGCTCAAGGAAGCCGGCTACGACAACCAGATCGTGGCCACGTCGGTCCAGGCGGCGGGCAACATCGAGGCCGCGGGCGCCAACGCCAACGGGCTGGTCTACCCGGTGCCGTTCTCCACCGCGATGGACGGCGAGTCGTCGCAGGCGTTCACCAAGGCGTTCCGCGCGAAGTTCGACAAGGACCCGGACCCGTACGCCGCCGACGGCTACGACGCGATGTGGTTCATCGCGCGCGCCATCAAGGCCTCCGGTGACTCGTCCCGGGAAGGCATTCGCAAGGGCCTGGCCCAAGTGGCGAAGGAAGGCTTCACCGGTGCCATGGGCGGCCTGACCTTCGAGGGCAACGACGCCCGCGTCGACGGCGCACTGGTCCAGTGGCAGGACGGCAAGGAGACGTTGGCTCAGTGAGCCGGATCGAGGGGCGCGGCCGCGATCGGACCGCGCCCCTCGGGCCGGTTTCTCGGCTCAACCGAGAGGAACCCACGTGCAAGACCTGCTGAACGTCGCCTCGCTCGGCTCGATCTACTTGCTGTTCGCGCTGGGTATGGCCCTGGTCTGGGGGACAATCGGCATCCTCAACTTCGCGCACGGCGCCACGTTCATGTTCTCGGCGTTCGTCGGCCACCTCGTCACCAGCGAGACCGAGCTGCCGTTCCTCGCCGTCGTGCTCGTCGCCGTGCTCGTCGGGGCGGCCATCGCTGCTCTGACCCAGCTGCTGGCGTTCCAGCCGATCCTCAAGCGGTCGAAGAACCAGCACGCCGCGGAGATGCGCATCCTGATCGGCGGCATCGGGGTCGCCGCCATCCCGCTCGCCATCGCCCAGCACCAGACCCGGTCCAGCCCGTTCGGCTTCCGCTCCAGCTACGAGGCCGAGGTCCTGGAAATCTTCGGCCTGCGGCTGTCCACCACGTCGGCCGTCGTCATCGTGGCCGGCCTGGCTATCGGGATCGGGCTCACGGTCTGGGTGCGCCGGTCCCGCCGGGGCCTCGCCCTCCGGGCCATCGGGGTCGACGCGGAGACAGCTGCCGGGATGGGGGTCAATCGCACCCTGCTGGCGTTCGGCACCATGGCCACGGCCGGGGCCCTCGCGGGCCTGGCGGGTGCCCTGCTGACCTTCCAGCTCGGCGCCATCGCCCCCGAGACCGGGGACCAGTTGCTCATCAAGGCGTTCGCGATCATCGTGCTGGGCGGCCTCGGTTCGATGGCAGGCACCGTCATCGGCGCGTATGTGCTGGCCGGCGCGGAGACCCTGGTGTTGAACCTCAACTACGGGACTTGGGTGGACGCCGTGTCGTTCGGTCTCATCTTCCTGATCCTGCTCGCCCGGCCGCAGGGCCTGCTGGGCCGCAAGGAGGTGCGCCGCACATGAGCGACTGGTACTCGATGAACGTCGTGCTGATCCAGACGACGCTCACCACGCTGCTGCTGGCCTTGAGCATCCAGGTGCCGATCCGCTTCGGGGTCTTCTCGTTCGCCGGTGTCGGGGCGTTCGGCATCGGTGGCTACACCGCCGCCATCGCGATGGTGCACCTGGGCTGGACCACGTGGCCGTCGGTCGCGCTCGGCGCGGTGATCTCCGGCATCGTGGTCTTCGCGCTCGGCCTGCTGGTGCAACGGCTCACCGGCCTGTACATGGGCATGGCCACGATCGCGTTCACGCTGATCATCTCGGTGCTGGCGGTCAACGGTGGCGAGCTCACCGGTGGCGCGGGTGGCCTGTACGGCGCGCTCGGCGAGATCGACACCGGCCACATCCTGGCGATCCTCGCCGTGGTCGTCGCCGTGCTGGTGTGGACCGAGACGAAAGGCATGGGCAGGCGCATCGACACCGTCCGGGAGGACCCGGAGCTGGCCAACTCCGTCGGCATCGACGTGGTGAAGTACCGGCTGGCGTCGTTCGCGCTCTCCGGGGTCATCGGTGGCCTGGCGGGCGGGATCACCACGCTGCTGCGCTCGACCATCACCCCGGCGGAGGTGAATTTCCACCTGGTGATCGTCGCACTGACGGCGATCATCGTCGGTGGCGCCCGCTCGTGGCTGGGAGCGTTCATCGGCGCGGTCATCTTCGTCTGGCTGCCGACGATGATCTCGTTCGTGCAGGAGTGGGAGAAGGTCGTCTACGGATTCATCGTGGCCGTCGCCGCGATCTACCTGCCCAATGGGGTGCTCGGCGTGGTGAAGGACCTGATTCACCGTTTCCGCACCCGCCAGGAGCGCGCTCGCCTGGCCGTACTGCAGGAGAAGGGCTGACGGATGGCTGATACCGCGGTGCGCACGACAACGGCACTCCTCGCCGTCGAGGACGTGGCCGTGCACTTCGGCGGCGTCAAGGCCGTCGACGGCATCTCGCTGGAAATGCACCAGGGGAACATCTACGGCGTGCTCGGCCCGAACGGGTCGGGCAAGTCCACGTTGCTGGGCGCGATGACCCGGCTGACACCGCTGACCCGCGGCCGGTTCCTGCTGGACGGCGTCGACTACACCAAGGTTCCCGCGCGGAAGGTGCACCGCATGGGGATCTCCCGCACGTTCCAGACCGTGCGGCTGCTCGACGACCGTTCGGTGCGCGACAACATCCTGCTCGGCCAGGACACGCTGCCCAAGCAGACCCGTAAGGCGGCGGCGATGCAGGTGGACGAGGTGATGGAGCGGGTCGGCGTGCGCGAGGTCGCGCAGCTGAGGCCCGACGAGCTGTCGTACGGGATGCAACGCCGCGTGGAGTTCGCGCGCGCCATCATCGGCCGCCCTCGGCTGCTGCTGCTCGACGAACCCACCGCGGGCATGAACACCGCCGAGCGCAAGGAGATCGGCAAGCTGATGCGGCAGCTGTGCGACGAGGGAATCACCCAGTTCATCGTCGAGCACGACGTGGAAATGATGGTCGACACCTGCGACTACCTGTTCGCGATGAACGTCGGCAAGCTCATCGCCGAGGGCGATCCGCACGATGTGGTGCGGCATCCCGCCGTCCAGGAGGCCTACTTGGGGAAGGGGGCGGCGTCCGGTGCTTGAGGTCAGCGATCTGCACGTCAGCTACGGGACGGTCCGCGCGGTGCACGGGGTGTCGTTGTCCGCGTCCGCGGGCCGGGTGACGCTCGTGCTCGGCGCGAACGGAGCAGGGAAGACGACGAGCCTGCGCGCGATCGCCGGGTTCCACAAGCCCGACTCCGGGTCGGTGCGGTTCGACGGCCGCGACATCACCGGGACGGCCGCGCACAAGGTGGTGCGGCGGGGCATGGTGCTGGTGCCGGAAGGACGGAAGATCTTCCTGCCGCTCACCGTCGAGGAGAACCTGCGGATCGGCGGGTACACCGCGCCACGGGGATCGATCGAGCACAGCATCGACGAGGTCTACGAGAAGTTCCCCATCCTGGCCGAGCGCAGGCATTCCCCGGCGGGCCTGCTCAGCGGCGGCGAACAGCAGATGCTCGCGTTCGGCCGCGCGCTGATGTCCAAGCCGAAGCTCATGCTGATGGACGAACCGTCCATGGGCCTGGCGCCGACCATGGTCGAGCGGGTGCTCTCCAGTGTCCGCACGATGGCCGACGCGGGCATCGGCATCCTCATGGTCGAGCAGAACGCCGAGGCCGGTCTGCGGATCGCGGACACCGTCGCGGTGGTCAGCCGTGGCGAGACGGTGTGGACGGGTACCGCCCTCGAGGCGCGCGACAGCAAGGCGATCGTCCACGCGATGCTCGGGGAGGCGGCGCTGGATGGCGCCTGACGAGGCCGTCGACGAGCCGCCAGGACTGCACGACATCGAGGACTTGTCCCGGGCCAGGCTCGCGCCGGACGCCCGGGCCGAGTTGTTCGCCGAGCAGACCGAGTGCGTGCTGTCGTTCCTCGAGGACGGCCTGCCGACCGCGGTCGTGATGAGCTACCAGGTCGACGACCAGGGCCACTTCTGGCTCGCCACGGTGGAAGGCCGCCGGCAGGTCCGTGGCATCGACGCCGACCCACGGGTCGCGTTGGTGGTGTCCAGCACCGGCACCGAGCTTGCCGGGCGGCGCATGGTGGCCTTCCGTGGCCGCGCCCGCGTGCACCGCGATCGCGCGGTGGTGATGGACCGGGTCCGGCGGCTCGCGCCGCGGCTGGCGCCCGATGACCCCGATGCCTTCATCCGGCTGCTGGACAGCCCTGGACGCGTGGTGATCGAGGTCGTCCCGACCAAGGTGACGGCGTCGCATGACTCGACACTGCTGGCGGGCGACGGACGGGGTGGCCCTGCCCGTTCGTGACGACTGGTGACGAAGGAGCGCAGGTGGAGCAGGACACGAGCCTCGGAGAGTGGCTGGCTTCGGTGGCCGCCGACCCGGACCGCAAGGACGCCGAGGTGGTGATCGAGGGCGAGCAGGTGAGCGTGCAGGATCTGGACGCCGCCGCCTTGAGCGTGGCGACCGGCCTGGTGGATCTCGGCCTGCGGTCCGACGACCGGGTCGCGGTGCTCACCCCGGCACGAGTGGCCTCGTTACAGGCGTGGTTCGGTATCGCCCGCGCGGGCCTGGTCGAGGTGCCGCTCAACCCAGCCGCCGGACCGGTCGCCTTGGCCCACTGCCTGGTCAGGTCCCAAGTCCGCGCAGCGGTCTGCGCGCCGGAGTTGGTGCCGCTGCTGACCCAGGCGATGGAGCAGGCGCGAGCCGACGGAGACGAACTGGTGTTGCACGATCTGCTGCTGCTCGACCCGCTGCCCGGCGCCGAGACCGGCCGCACGGTGTCCACCGGCCTGACCACCGGCCTTTCCACCATGCCGTTCGCCGACCTGCTCGCGACCGAACCTCGCGACCTCCCCGCGGTCGACCCGGGCAGCACCGCGGTCGTGCTCTACACGTCCGGAACGACCGGGCCGCCCAAGGGAGTCCGGCTCAGCCACCGGGCCAACGTCAATCTCGCCCGGCACACCACCGAACTGATGGGTTACACCCGTGACGACCGCCTCTACAGCGTCTTCCCGCTCTACCACTCCAACGCCAGATACTGCTCGGTCATGGCCGGGTTCGAGGCGGGAGCGCGAGTGCTCATGCACCGCAAGTTCACCGCGTCCGGCTTCTGGGACATCTGCCGCCGCGAAGGCATCACCGCGTTCAACTACCAGGGCGCGATGATGAGCATCCTGGCCAAGCAGCCTGCCCGGGACGACGACCGGGACAACCCGGTCCGGGTGGCGTTCGGCGCGCCATGCCCCAAGGAGATCTTCACCGAGTTCGAACAGCGCTTCGGGGTGCGGCTGACCGAGATCTACGGCAGCACCGAGGTCTCGCTGGTGTGCGAGATGCCGCCCGAGCGGCGGCGGATCGGTACCGCGGGTCGACAGTCGCCGATCTACACCGTCGCGGTCGTCGACGAGCTGGACCGCCCGGTGCCCCCGGGCACGCCGGGCGAGATCGTGGCCCGCCCGAAGAAGCCCGGCTGGATGTTCGACGGCTACGAAGGCGACCCGGCAGCCACCGTCAAGGCGTGGCGCAACCTGTGGTTCCACACCGGCGACCGCGGAGTGCTTGACGAGGACGGATTCCTGACGTTCCTCGACCGGGTCAAGGACACTGTGCGTCGCCGTGGCGAGAACGTCTCCACCTGGGAAGTGGAGCGAGTCATTGCCGACCATCCGGACGTCGCGCAAGTAGCGGCATACGGCGTCGCCTCGGAGCTGTCCGAGGAGGAGGTCATGGTCGCCGTCGTGCCCGCGCCGGGTGCGGACGTCGACCCGGCCGCGCTGGAGGAGTACTGCCGGGGCCGGCTGACCGCGTTCGCGGTGCCGCGTTATGTGCGTGTGGTCGATGCGCTGCCGCTCACCCCGAGCCAGCGAGTGGAGAAGTACAAACTGCGCGCCGAGGGCGTCACCCCGGACACGTGGGACCGGGAGGCGGCCCGATGAGCGCACTGCCCGATCACTTGCGGGGCTACGAGCGGTTCCGGCTGGAGTCGCTCGACTCCGGCGTGCTGCTGGTGACGATGTGCCGCCCGGAAAAGCTCAACGCGATGGACCAGCAGTGGTTCGCCGAGCTGACCCGGCTGATGCGCACGCTCGGCAAGGACGACGACGAGCACCGCGCGGTCGTGCTGACGGGGGAGGGACGCGCGTTCTCGGCCGGTGGCGACATCGACATGTTCCACGACCTCGACGGCGACGTGAACCGCGTCCGCCCGCACCTGCTTCGGGTTTACGAGGCTTTCCACGCGGTGGAGAAGTGCGCCATCCCGGTTGTCGGCGCGGTCAACGGCATCGCTTTCGGTGGTGGCACCGAACTCACCCTGGCCTGCGACATCGCCTACGCCGCGGAGTCGGCGCGGTTCTCGTTCAAAGAGGCCTCGGTCGGCCTCATGCCCGGGTACGGGATCGTGCGCGGGCCGGACGTGATCGGGCGGCATCACACGCGTTACCTGGCGCTGAGCGGCCGCACCATCGATGCCGACGAAGCGAGGTCCATGGGCTTGGTGTCCCAGGTGCATCCCGACGACGACCTGCTCCCGGCGGCGATCGAGCTCGCCGAGGACATCGCGGCCAATCCTCCGCTCGCGGTCGCCGTGGGCAAGGCGTTCCTCAACCGGGGGACCGAGGTCGGCTACCCCGAGTCGGTGGAGGCGATCGCGCTGCTGTTCGCCACGCCGGAACACCGGGCCGCGGTGGACGCATTCCGTGCCCGCCGTTCGCGCTGAAGCCCGGTCTCGTTCCCGTTCAGAAGCGCCATCGCGTCCCATGGCGAACCATTGCCTGGTGCCGTAACCTCCAGGTAATGTTGATTATGAACAGCATCAATAGGTTCGCGTGAGGAGCGCTGTGGGCAGCATCGAGGTAGCCGAGCGTCGCAACGTCGTATGGATAACGATCAACGCGCCGGAACGGCGCAACGCCTACGACTTGGACATGGCGCGGGCCATGATCGCCGCGATCGAGGACGCCGCCGAGGCCCACGCCGTGGTGATCACCGGCGCCGGTGGCAGCTTCTGCGCCGGAGGTGCCCTCACCCAGCTCGGCGACCCGGACCCGGCGCAGCTGCGTCGCCTGTTCACCACGTCGGCTCGCCTGCTCGACACGATCCGCGCCTGTCCTAGGCCGGTGATCGCGGCGGTCGACGGTCCGGCCGCGGGTGGTGGGAACGAGCTGGTCGTCGCCTGTGACTTCGCGATCGCCACCGAGCGGTCCACGTTCGGTCAGACCGGCCCCAAGGTCGGCTCCGCGCCGGTGCTCGGCGCCACCAATCTGATGGCCGTCCAGATCGGCGAGCGGCGCGCCAAGGAGATGGCGATGCTGTGCCGCCGCTATACGGCCGCCCAGGCGCTCGAGTGGGGTCTGGTCAACGAGGTGGTGCCCGACGACGGGCTGGAAGCGGCCGTCGAGCGGTGGCTCGACGAGATCGACGCGTTGAGCCCTCGTTACCTCGAGATCGCCAAGACCAGCAGCAACCAGTGGTGGAACCAGTCGAAGGACAACATGTCCGCCAACCTCGGTTCGCTGATCCAAGCCATCGGCAGCGAAGACATGCGCGAGGGCGCTCGTGCGTTCCTGGAGAAGCGCAAGCCGGACTTCCGTGGACTCCGCCGCAACTCAGACGAAGGACGGGACCAGTGACCTTCCGCTACTACCGCGACCTGAAGCCCACGTTCACCGATCGCTCCCAGTGGGCGCTGCCGACCGTGCTGCGCCACCAGGCCGCCCAGCGGCCCGACGCCGTCTGGCTCGACGTGCCGGAAGAGGGGCTGACCTGGACCTACGCCGAGATGCTCGCTTCGGCCGAGCGGGTCGGACGTCAGTTCCTGGCCCATGGCGCGACCAAGGGCGACCGGGTCGTCATCGTCGCCGCGAACTCCTCCCGGTTCGTGCGCACGTGGGTCGGCACCGCCGTCTCCGGGCTGGTCGAGGTGCCGATCAACACCGCGTACGAGCACGACTTCCTGGCCCACCAGGTGCGCACGGTGGAAGCCAAGTTCGCCGTGATCGACGACGTGTACGCGGAGCGGTTCGTCGCGGTGCAGGAAGCCGCCAAGGACATCACCAAGTTCTGGATCATCGACACCGGTGAGCAGGACAAGGCGATCAAGGTGCTGCGCGAGGCCGGGTGGGAGGCCGCGCCGTGGGACGAGCTCGAGGCCGATCTGCCTGCGGGCAGCGACGTCGAGCTGCCGGAGGTGTACCCACACGACCTGGCGTCGGTGTTCTTCACCTCGGGGACTACGGGCCCGTCCAAGGGTGTGGCCATGCCGCACGCCCAGATGTACTTCTTCGCCGACGAGTGCGTGTCGTTGGTGCGGCTCACCGCTGACGACGCGTGGATGACGGTGACGCCGTTGTTCCACGGCAACGCCCAGTTCATGGCCGCCTATCCGACGATGGTCGCGGGCGCCCGGACGGTCATCCGCCCCCGGTTCTCCGCCAGCCGGTGGATCGACCAGATCCGCGAGAGCCGGGTGACGGTCACCAACTTCATCGGCGTGATGATGGACTTCATCTGGAAGCAGGAGCGGAGGCCCGACGACGCCGACAACCCGCTCCGGGTGGTGTTTGCCGCGCCCACCGCCGCCACGTTGGTGGAGCCGATGAAGGAGCGCTACGGCGTCGAGGCGTTCGTCGAGGTCTTCGGCCTGACCGAGACATCGGCGCCGATCATCTCGCCGTACGGGGAGTCGCGGCCCGCGGGCGCGGCCGGCCTGGCCGCGGACGACTGGTTCGACGTGCGCCTGGTGGATCCGGAGACCGACGAAGAGGTGCCGGTCGGGCAGATCGGCGAGCTGGTCGTCCGGCCGAAGGTGCCGTTCATCTGCTCGATGGGCTACTACAACATGCCGGACAAGACGGTCGAGGCGTGGCGCAACCTGTGGTTCCACACCGGGGACGCGCTCAAGCGGGACGAAGAGGGCTGGTTCTACTTCGTCGACCGGTTCAAGGACGCGCTGCGCCGTCGCGGCGAGAACATCAGCTCGTACGAGATCGAGACCGCCATCCTGGCGCACCCGGCCGTACTGGAGACCGCGGTGATCGCCGTCCCGGCCTCCACGGAGGCGGGGGAGGACGAGGTCATGGCCTACGTCATCACCTCCGAGCCGGTCACGCCGGAAGAGCTGTGGGAGCACTGCGACGGCAGGATCCCGTCGTTCGCGGTGCCGCGTTACCTGCGCTTCGTCGACGAGCTGCCCAAGACGCCGTCGCAACGGGTGCAGAAGGCCAAGCTGCGCGAGCTCGGCGTCACGCCGGACACCCACGACCGGACACCGGACGGCCGCTGAGGAGCTGACGTGCACCCTTATCGCTCGATTCTGTTCGTTCCCGCCCACAAGCCCGCCTGGGCGGAGAAGGCCCTGGCTTCGGGGGCCGACTGCATCGTCGTCGACCTCGAGGACTCGGTGCCGGAGCACTTGAAGGAGTCCGCTCGCGACTCGGCCCGGCAGATCCTGGCGGACCTGCGCGGCAAGTCGTCCCGGGTCGGCCTGTTCGTCCGGCCCAATGCGCTCGACACCAAAAAGGCGGGCGCTGATCTGGAAGCCGTGGTGGGGCCCGAGTTGAACGGCCTGTTCACCCCGAAGATCCGCAATGCCACCGACGTGCTGCGCTGGGAGACCCTGATCGACTGGTTCGAGGCGCGCAACGGCGCCGACGGTCTGGAGATGATCGTCCCGGTGGAGATGGTCGACGCCATCAACAACGCCATCGAGATCGCCGGGGCCTCCCCGCGCGTCGGCGCGATGATCGGCCCGACTTCCGAGCACGCCGACATCGCCAGGGCGGTCGGGTACCGGCAGTCCCGCGAGGGCAGCGAGACCCTGTATCTGCGCAGCCGGATCCTGCTGGCCTGCCGCCAGTTCGGCCTGCACCCGTTGACCGGGTTGTGGGAGGACCTGGAGGACCTCGACGGGCTGCGTGCGTTCGCCGACTACGGGCTGCAGCTCGGCTTCCGGGGGCAGATCCTCATTCATCCCTCGCACGTGCCGGTGGTGCACGAGGTCTACACGCCCTCCGACGAGGAGGTCGCCTACCACGAAGAGCTCGTCGCGACCGTGGAGAAGGCGATCGCCGAGGGGCATGGGGCCGTCAGGTTCCGTGGCACGCACGTCGACATCGCCCACATGGAGAAGGCGAAGGACTGGCTGGCGCACGCCAGGCTGGTGCGTGGCGAGGCCGAATGATCAAGACGCCCAGCCCGCGGAGGGGGCGTCTTCCGATGAGTCTCAAGCCGTAGGACTGGCGCGACCTCGTCGACCACGGACGTGATCGCGCCAGTCCTACGGCTGGTGGCTCAGTCGTCGTAGACGATGACGCCGCGAACGTTCTTGCCGTCGCGCAAGTCCTGGAATGCCTGGTTGATGTCCTCCAGCCGGTACTCCTGGGTGATCAGCTCGTCCAGTTTGTGCACACCGCGCCGGTACAGGTCAGCGATCAGCGGGATGTCGTTCTGGGCGTTGGTGGAGCCGTACAGCGTTCCCTGCATGCGCTTGCCCGACATCGCGAACGTGTAGAGATCGAGCTGGATGTCGCGCTGGTTGACCGGGGCCGCCGACGTCACCACCAGCGTGCCGCCCCGGTGGGTCATCTCTTGCGCGGGCTGGATGAACTCCGAGGTCAGCACCCCGACGGTGATGATCACGACGTCGGCGCCCTGACCGTTGGTCAGGTTCGCCACCAGGTCCTGGGCTTCGTTCAGGCTCGCCACCGCGTGCGTGGCACCCAGCTGCTTGGCCAGGTCCCGCTTGTGGTCGGTCGGCTCCACCGCGACCAGGTTCTTCGCGCCCTTCTGTCGTGCGCCCTGGACGGCATTCATGCCGACGCCGCCGGTGCCGATGACGACCACGGTGTCGCCGAGCTGCACATTGCCCGCGTAGACCGCCGAGCCCCAGCCGGTGGGCACACCGCAGCCGATCAGCGCGGCGGACTTCAGCGGGATGTCTTTGTCGATCTTGACCAGCGCGTTGGTCGGCACGGTCACGTACGGCGCGAAAGTGCCCAGGTAGGACATCGCGCCGACGCCTTTGCCGCGGGCGTGGATCCGGTGCGTGCCGTCGGGGGAGGTCCCGCCGAGTACCCCGGCGCCGAGGTCACACATGTTGGCGCGCCCGCTCACGCACATCCGGCACCGCCCGCAGCTGGGCAGGAAGGACAGCACGACGTGGTCGCCGACCTCGAGGTGATCAACGCCTTCGCCGAGCTCGGTGACGACACCGGCGCCTTCGTGGCCACCGAGGATCGGCGCCCAGTCGAGCGGGATGTCGCCGGTGTCGAGATGGTCGTCGCTGTGACAGATGCCGGAGGCGGCGAGCTTGACGGTGGCCTCTCCGCGCTTCGGCGGGTCGAGCTCGATCTCCTCGACGGTCCACCCCGAGTTGGTGCCGGGTTCCCACAGCAGTGCGCCTGGAATCTTCATTGTGCCGTCCTGTCCCGCGTCGTTGCGATTAATCAACCGATCTATTCGATTGATGGCCATGATTTTGTAGCGCGGGAGAGTGAAAGGCAATACTCCAAACGCTTGCCATGGCTGGTCAATCGACCAAGACGTATGGCACCACGCCGCGCAAAACCGCAGGTCGGGAGCATAAGAGTGCCCGGCCGCCTGCGGCTCGTGCGCCCGCGGCCGGGCCGTGATGCCTTGCTTGAGTGGAGTGGCCGGGCGGTGGCTCGCTCAGGCCGAGCGTCGAGCGAGCGCGTCGACGACGAGGTCCATGCCCTTCGCCGCTCCGGGCAGCACGTTGGGGAAAGTGAAGAAGCCGTGCATCTGGCCGGGGACCAGATGTTGCTCGACGTCTACGCCGGCCGCGCGCATCAGCTCGGCGTACGCCTCGCCTTCGGATCGCAGTACATCGTGCTCGGCGAGGATGACCAGTGCGGGCGGCACGCCACGGGCGTCGCCCAGCAGCGGGGACGCGGCCGGGTTCTTGCGGTCGTCATGATCGGGGACGTAGGCGTCCCAGAACATCATCATCGCCTCGCGCGTGAGCATGAGGGCGTTCTCCGGGTCGAGGTAGGTCTCGGTGTCGAAGTCCGCGGCCGTCACCGGGTAGATCAGCACCTGAAAGTCGATGTGTGGTTTGCCTTCGCGAGCCGCCTGCTGTGCCAGGACTGCCGCCAGGTTGCCACCGGCGGAGTCGCCGCCGAGCACGAGTTCGCCAGGTCCGGCCAGGTCCTCGCGATGCGCCACCGCCCAGTCGAGGGCCGCGCGGCTGTCCTCGAGCGCGGCGGGGAACGGGTGCTCCGGGGCCTTGCGGTACTCCGCCAGCACGACGGTCATCCCGGTCCGGCTCGCCAGCTGCCTGCACAGCGTGTCGAATCCGTCGAGTGTGCCGAGCATCCAGCCACCGCCGTGCAGGTAGACGAACACGCCCTTGGCGTTGTCCGGGCGGAACACGCGCACCGGGAACGAGCTGCCGTTCGCCTCGAGGGTGACGTCCTGGACCGAGGCGAGCTCGGGGCCCGTTCCGTACAGGGGGGTCAGGCCCGCGTTCATCTCCCGGGCCTGCTCGACGGTCATCTCGTGCAGCGGGGGGCCGCCTGCCGCGGCGGCCTGGGCAAGGAAATCGCGGGTGGCGTCGTCGAGTGCCATGGGTTCCCTCTTTCCGTGCTGTCGGACAGGCCGTCGGCCGCATGCTTCCGCCCGAGCGACCCGAAACTCATCAGGCTAATCATGCATATGAATCTTGTGTAGTCCACCAGTGGGCGGTATCAAACACTGAAAACCATACATATGGTCTATATCATCATTTTCGTTCGGATGCTCAGGAGGAATGCATGGCTGCGGCTGCGGTGGACTCGGCAACAACTGAGCTCGACGTGCTCGTGGTCGGCGCGGGCTTCGCCGGCCTGTACCTGCTCCATCGGCTGCGTAAGGACGGCTTCGCCGTGCGTGCGGTGGAGAGCGCACCCGAGGTGGGCGGCACCTGGTACTGGAATCGGTATCCCGGGGCGCGGTGCGATGTGGAGAGTGTCGACTACTCCTACAGCTGGGACGAACAGCTGCAGCAGGAGTGGGACTGGAAGGAGAAGTATCCCGCGCAAGGCGACATCCTGGCCTATCTCAAGCACGTCGCCGACCGGTTCGACCTGCGCAAGGACATCGACTTCGAAACCACCGTGACCGCCGCGACCTGGGACGGGCAGTCGTGCCGGTGGACGGCTCGCACCAGCGACGGCCGGGAGTACGTGGCCCAGTTCCTGCTGATGGCGGTCGGCTGCCTGTCGGTGCCGAAAGAGATCGACCTGCCTGGCGTGGACGCCTTCGGTGGGCAGGTGTTGCGCACGTGGGGCTGGCCCGAGGGGACCGACCTCGCCGGGCGGCGGGTCTGCGTCGTCGGCACCGGCTCCACCGGGGCGCAAGTCATTCCGGCGCTCGCCGAGGAAGTCGAACATCTGACGGTCGTCCAACGAACGCCCAACTTCGTCATCCCCACACGTAACCGGCCGCTCAGGGAGGGCGAGCTGGAGGCGATCAAGGCCGATTACGTCGCACGCCGTGAGCGCAACCGCAACCATCCAGCCGGTGTGTTCCGGGCGGACAATCCGAAGAACGCGATGGAGGTCGACGAAGCGGAGCGCCAGGCGACCTTCCAGGAGCGCTGGGAAGGCGGCGGGATCAACTTCCTCGGCGCGTTCGCCGACCTGATGTTCGACCAGGCGGCCAATGACGCGATCTGCGACTTCGTCCGCGCCAAGATCGACGAGATCGTCGACGACCCGAAGGTCGCCGAGCTGCTGAAACCGAACTCGTATCCGCTCGGTGCCAAGCGGCCGGTGGTCGCCACCGACTACTACGAGACGTTCAACCGGCCCAATGTCGAACTCGTCGACGTCCGGCAGAACCCCATCGAGTCCTTCACCCCGGCGGGCCTGCGGCTGGCCGACGGCGAGCAGCACGAGTTCGACACCCTCGTACTCGCCACCGGGTTCGACGCGTTCACCGGCGCGTTCACCAAGATGGACATCCGCGGCCGGGACGGATTGCGGCTGCGCGACGTGTGGCGGGAGCACGGCCCCAGGACCTCGCTGGGACTGGCTTCGGCCGGTTTTCCGAACATGCTCATGGTGGCCAACGCGGGCAGCCCGTCGGTGCTGGCCAACATGGTCACGGCCATCGAACAGCACGTCGACTGGATCGCCGAGCTGCTCGACTACATGCGGGTGCGCAACCTGCGCAGCATCGAGGCGGACGAACAGGCGCAGGAGAAGTGGGTCGCCCACGTCGAGGAGGTGGCCAACTCGACGCTGTGGCCCAACGGCGACTCCGGCTCGTGGTATCGCGGCGCCAACGTCGACGGCAAGCCGCAGATCTTCATGCCCTACGCCGGCGGAGTCGTGGAGTACGGCAAGGCATTGGAGCACTCCGCCGCGAACGACTACGAGGGCTTCGTCCTCGCCTGATCCCCGCACCAGGAAGAAGGGACCCGCATGTTCCACATGGTCGTGACCTACAAGCAGCCGGCGAACAAGGACGCGTTCCTGAAGCATTACCGCGACTCGCATGCCGTCAAGGCGAGCCGGATGCCCGGATTGCGCAACTACACCTGGGGCGTCGTCGAGCCACTCGACGGCGGTCCGTCCGACACGTTCCTGGTAGCCCACCTGTCGTTCGACAGCAAGGAGCAGCTGGTGGCGGCGATGGCGTCACCGGAGGGGCAGGCCGCCAGCGCCGACATGCAGGAGCTGCCGCACAACGGCTTCTCGATGCACACCTACGCCGACGCGTGAGGCAAACAGCGAAAGGGTGGCCGGGGAAACACCCCCGGCCACCCTTTTGGTGCGTAAGCTCAGGTCCCGGTCCAGCGGGGCTGGCGCTTCTCGACGAACGCCCGGGCACCTTCCTTGGCGTCCGCCGACTCGCGCACCGGCTGCACGTACTCGTGCTGACGCTCGAACATCTCGTCCAGTGGCCAATCCTGCGAGCGCACGATCACCTGCTTCGAGGCGGCCAGGGCCAGCGGTGCGTTGGCGGCGACCTCGTCGGCCAGCTCGAGCGCGGTGCTGAGCGCGTGGCCCGGATCGGCCAGCCGGTTCACCAGATGCACGTCGGCGGCTTCGGTGGCCGGCCACATCCGACCGGTCAGCACCAGCTCCATGGCCAGGTGATACGGGATGCGACGCTGCAGCCGGAGCAGGCCGCCCGCCGCGGCGGTCAGGCCCCGTTTGACCTCGGGAAGGCCGAACTTCGCCTCGCGGGAGGCCACCACCAGGTCGCACGCCAGCACGATCTCGAAGCCACCGGCCAGGGCGTATCCCTCGACGGCCGCGATGAGCGGCTTGCGCGGCGGTTTCTGCACGAGCCCGGCGAATCCGCGGCCCTCGACGACCGGCCGCTCACCGCGCGCGAAACCCTTCAGATCCATGCCCGAGCAGAACGTCTTGTTCGCTCCGGTGATCACACCGACGCTCAGATCCGGTCGGCTGTCCAGCAGATCCAGCGCGTCGGCGATCTCGTGCGCCATCCGCAGTGACATCGCGTTGCGTGCCTCGGGGCGGTCCATCTCCAGCACGAGGACGCGGCCGTGCTCGCTGACCTTCAGTTCCGGCGCGCTCATCGGGGGGACATCCTGATCGCGCCGTCGAGCCGGATCGTCTCACCGTTGAGGTACGGGTTCTCGATGATCTGCTGGGCCAGCATCGCGAACTCGTCCGGTTTGCCCAGCCGGTTCGGGTTGGGGACCTGGGCACCGAGGCGGTCTTTGATCTCCTGGGGGAACCTGGCCAGGATCGGGGTGTCGAACACGCCGGGCGCGATCGTGTTGACCCGGATGTTCTTGTTCGCCAGATCGCGGGCGGCGACCAGGGTCATGCCCACCACGCCCGCTTTGGCGGAGGCGTACGGGATCTGGCCGACCTGGCCCTCCCACGCCGCGACCGAGGCGGTGAGCACGCATGCGCCACGCTCACCGTCCACGGCCTCGTTCTTCGCCATCCGGGTGGCGGCCAGGCGCAGGACGTTGAATGTCCCGATCAGGTTGATGTCGACCAGTTTCCGGTAGAGGTCGAGGTCGCCCGGGGTGCCGTCGCGGTTCACCAGCCGCACGGTGCCGCCCTTGCCCGCGCAGTGCACCAGGGCACGCAGCGGCGCCTGCCGCTCCGCCGCGTCCAGGGCGGCGTCCACCGCCGCCGGGTCGGTGACGTCACCGTGCGCGAACGTCCCGCCGATTTCCGCGGCGAGTTCTTTGCCGAGCTCTTCGTTGAGGTCGAGGACGACCACATGGGCGCCTGCCTTGGCGAGCCGGCGCGAAGTCGCGGCGCCGAGACCGGACGCCCCTCCGGTCACCAGCGCGGAGGCATTGGTGAGGTGCACGGGAATTCTCCTTCGACGGGACAGCGGGTCTGAGTCGTCACAGCCGTTCGATGATCGTGGCGTTGGCCATGCCGCCTGCTTCGCACATGACCTGCAGGCCGAAACGCTGGTCGTTGTCCTCGAGCGCGTGCAGCATCGTCGTCATCAGTCGCGCGCCCGACGCGCCGAGCGGGTGGCCGAGCGCGATGGCTCCACCGCGTGGGTTGAGCCGCTCGGCATCGCCTTTGCAGTCCTTAAGCCATGCCAGCGGCACGGGTGCGAACGCCTCGTTGACCTCGACGTGGTCGATGTCGTCCAGAGTGAGGCCGGAACGCGCCAGTACCTTCTCGGTGGCGGGCATCGGCCCGGTCAGCATCAGCAACGGGTCGCTGCCCACGACCGCCATGCTGTGGATCCGGGCCCGCGGCCGGAGCCCGAGCTCTTCGGCCTTCGCGCGCGACATCATCAGCAGCGCGCTCGCGCCATCGCTGATCTGTGACGAGTTCCCGGCCGTGGTCGACCACGTCACCTGCGGGAACCGCTCGGCCAGCTCGGGCGTGTGGAACACCGGCTTCAGCTCGGCCAGCTTCTCCGGCGTGGTGCCGCGACGGATCGTCTCGTCGGCGGAGACGACGCCGTCCGGGGTGGTCACCGGCACGATCTCGCGTGCGAAGGCGCCTGCGTCCTGCGCGGCGGCGGCCCGCGCGTGCGACTGGGCGGAATACTCGTCGAGCTCTTCCCTGGTGAAGCCCCACCCGGCCGTCACAAGCTCGGACGCGACTCCCTGTGAGACCAGGCCAGGGGCGTAACGCTCACCAACCCCAGCGCCGAACGGGTCCGCTCCCATCCGCGCCGATCCCATCACCACGCGGCTCATCGACTCGACGCCGCCCGCCACGACGATGTCCGCGTCGCCGGACCGGATGGCCTGCGCGGCGAAATGGACCGACTGCTGGCTGGACCCGCACTTGCGGTCGATCGTCGTCGCGGGAACGTGCTCGGGGAATCCGGCCGCGAGCCAGGCCATGCGGCCGGGTGTCGCGGACTGCTCGCCGACCTGCGACACGCAGCCGATGATGACGTCATCCACCGTGCCCGGCTCCACCTGCCCAGCGCGGGCGAGGAGTCCCTGCAGAGTCTGCGCCAGAAGGTCGACCGGGTGTACGCCGCTGAGGGCGCCGCCGGCCTTGCCGCGGCCGACCGGCGTGCGTACCGCGGCCACGATCACCGGATCGCGTGGGCCATCAGGTTGCGGGTGAGCCATGGTTATTGCTTATCATGATTGTCATCTCTGTGTCCACGAGCCAATGGCGTCTCCGGTGTGGTGGGCGGCTGGCCGGAGGGTCGGCTTATTGACACTGGCTCACCAAATCTATAATAATCATTAGCAACCAAGGAGGTGAGTCCGTGTCGGACCAGCACGCGGAGATCCGGCAGCTCGCTGCCCGGGTGGCGAAAGAGATCTACGAGCCCATGGCCGAGTCGCTGGACGTCAACCGCACTCCGCTCCCGAAGCAGGAGCGGCTACGGCTCGGTGACCTCGGGTTCCTGGGGATCGCGCACCCGGAGAAGTACGGTGGAGCCGGCGCCCCGCTCGAGGAGGCGCTGGTGGTCATCGAGGAGCTGGCCAAGGTGTGCCGTCCGGCCGCGTTCCAGGTGTTCGAGTCGAACACCGGTCCGGCGCAGGTGATCACCCACCTCGGTACCGAAGAGCAGCGTGCGCGTTGGCTGCCCGACATCATCAGCGGACGCAAGACGATGGCCGTGGCCATTTCCGAGCCGCACGCCGGGTCCGCGGCCACCGACATGCGCACCACGGCGAAAGAGGTCGGTGGCAAGCTCGTCATCAACGGCACCAAGCGGTGGATCTCCAACGGCGGCGAGGCCGACCAGTACCTGCTGTACTGCCGGCTGTCGGACGCCCCCGGCTCGAAGGGCATCGGGGCCGTCGTGGTGGAAAAGGGCACGCCCGGGTTCAGCTTCGGGGCCAGCGAGCGGCTGATGGGTTTCCGCGGGATCCCGTCCGCCGACCTGTACTTCGACAACGTCGAGGTGCCGCTCGACGACATCGTGGTCCCGGCGGGCTCGTTCGGCAAACTGTTCGGCATCTTCTCGATCGAGCGCCTGGGCAATACCACCATGAGCCTGGCCATCGGGCAGGCCGCGCTGGACAAGACGTTGCAGTACATCCAGGAGCGCGAGCAGTTCGGCAAGCCGCTGGTGGAGTTCCAGGCGATCCAGGTGATGGTCGCCGACATGGTGCTCGACGTGGAGTCCGCCCGGCTGCTGCGTGACCGGGCGGCCGCTTCCGCCCGGCAGACCGGCATCCCGGACCCGCTCCAGGTCTCGCTGGCCAAGTGTGCCGCCAACGAGATGGCCAAGCGCGTCACCGACTTGGCCATGCAGATTCACGGCGGCAACGGCTACACCGAGGAGTACGGTCTGGAACGCCTGCACCGTGACTCACATGGCTGGGCGATCGCAGGCGGGACGCCGACGATGCAGCGCATCCGCATCGTCTCCGAGCTTCTCGGTCGCAAGTTCGACCAGCGCAGCTGAGCCGTCGCTCGCCGTCAGCACTTTCGAGAAGGGACTCATCATCGTGGAAGCTGGTCAGCTGTTCGACCTCGGTCCGCAGCACCGCAAGGTCCAGGAGTTGGCCCGCGATGTCGCGGCGAAGGTCGAGCCGTTCGCGGCGGAGGCCGACGAGGCGGTCACCGTGCATCAAGGGTGCCTCGAGGCGCTGCGGGCGAGCGGTCTGGCCCGGTACGTGGTCCCGAAGGCCTATGGCGGACATGACGACGTCCTCGACCCGCTGACGATCGCCGTCGTACGGGAGGCGCTGATGTATTCGTCGGCGCACCTCGATTCGATGTTCGGCATGCAGGGCGTGGGCAGCTACTCGCTGTCCGTCGGCGGCGCGGAGGAGCTGAAGCAACAGTGGCTGCCCAAGGTGGCCGCGCTCGACGCCATCGCGGGCCTGGCACTGACCGAGCCCGAAGTCGGGTCCGACCTGCGCGCGATCACCACCACGATGCGGGCCGATGGCGACGAGCTGGTCATCAACGGGCGCAAGTCGTTCATCACCAACGGCGGTGCCGCCGCGTTCTACTGCACGCTCGTGCGGGAAGGCGAAGGCTGGTCGATGGTGCTGGTGCCCGCCGGCACGCCCGGACTCGACATCGTGCGCGGAGCCGACCTCATGGCGCCGCACATTCTCGGTGAGCTGACCTTCACCGATGTGCGGGTTCCCGCCAGCCACCGGCTCGGGGTGCCGGGCAAGGCGTTCTCGCTGATGTTGCAGACGCTGGCCGTGTTCCGGGTCTCCGTCGCGGCTTCCGGTGTCGGCTTGGCGCAGGCCGCGCTCGACGAGGCGAAAGCGCACGTGCTGCGCCGTGAGCAGTTCGGCAAGCCGTTGATCGAGCTCGGCGCGGTGTCGCAGAAGCTGGCTCAGTCGTGGACCGACGTCGAGGCCGCTCGCGCGTTCGTCTACCGGGCCGCGTCGCTGGCCAAGAGCGACCCGCTCGGGCACCTCGACTACTCGTCGATGGCGAAAGTGCACGCGACCGAGGCCGCCGCCGCGGTGGTGGACCGGTCGCTGCAGGTCATGGGCCGCTTCGGGCTCGTGCGCGGGTCCAAGATCGAGCGGCTGTACCGCAACGCCCGGCCGCTGCGGATCTACGAAGGCGCCACCGAGGTGCTGCTCGACTCGCTGGCGCGTCGTCTGGCGAAGGGGAGTCGCTGATGGACCTCGGGCTCGACGGCAGCGTCGTCCTGGTCACCGGGGCCAGCCGTGGCCTGGGGGCTGCGATGGCGATCGCCTTGGCCAAGGAGGGCGCCACGGTGGTGGCCGCCGCCCGGTCCACAGACGCCCTGGCTGAGGTCGCCGCACAGGGCGAAGGCCGGATCAGCACGGCAACGGTCGACATGCGCGACGAGTCGTCCGTCAAACAGCTCGTGCCCGAAGTGCTGGAGCGGCACGGCCGTATCGACGGGCTGGTCAACAACGCCGGAATCGCGCCCGCCGGCAAGTTCGCCACGCAGGACCCCGAGGTGTGGAAGGATGCGATGACCGTCAACGTCATCGCTCCCATGATTCTCGCGCAAGCCGCCGGACGGCAGATGATCGAGCAGGGGGCCGGGCGGATCGTCAACATCGCGTCCACCACCGGTGTGCGCGGCAAGCCGTACCTGGTGCCCTACTCGACCTCCAAAGGGGCGGTGGTCCGCTTCACCGAGGCGCTGGCCGCCGAGTGGGCGGCCAAGAACGTGCAGGTCAACTGCATCGCACCGGGTGCGTTCGTGACCGAGGCGCAAAAAGCGGTGACCGAGTCGCCGGAGCTGTACGCCAAGCGGATCGCGAAGATCCCGATGGGACGGATGGCGGACCCGGAAGAGATCGTGCCGCTGACTTGCCTGCTCGTCTCGCCCCTGTCGTCGTTCACCACCGGGGCGATCTTCGTGATCGACGGTGGCGAGTCCGGAAAGCTGTGACGACCGAGAGGATGTCCGCGTGATCATCGACGCCCACACGCACGTCTGGCCCGACAGGATCGCCAAGATCGCGCTCGGCAGCAACCGGGTGCCCGGGCTCGAGGCCCGCGGCGACGGCACGGTCGGCGGACTGACCAGCGACATGGAGCGCAGCGGCGTCGACGTCAGCTGTTGCCTGGCCATCGCCAACGAGGCCCGGCACGTGGACTCGGTGAACCGGTTCGTCGCCGGGATCGCCGACGAGCGGCACGTGCCGTTCGGGACCGTGCATGTCGACCTCAGCGTCGAGGAGAACATCGCCAGCCTCGAGCGGCACGGCGTGCGAGCGGTGAAGGTGCACCCGCTGTTCCAGCGGTTTGCCCTGGACGACAAGCGGTTGTGGGAGATCTTCGAGGCGTTCGGCAGCGACTACGTGGTGATCGTGCACGTGGGCGAGGGTGGCGACGCGTACACCAACAGCTTGTCGAGTCCGAAGATGATCCGGGACATCACCCGGCAGTTCCCGGGCCTGCGGCTGATGGCCTGCCACTTCGGCGGCTACAAGATCCTGGACGACGCCGAGGAGATGCTGGCGGGCGCCGATGTGGTGCTGGAGACGTCCTGGCCGCCGTCGCTCGCCCGGCTGCGCCCGGAGCGGGTGCGCAACCTGATCCGCAAGCACGGCGCGGAGCGGGTCATCTTCGGCTCCGACTGGCCGATGACCAGCCCGGGGGACGAGATCCGGGCGATCGAGGCGCTCGGGCTGTCGGACGACGAGACCGAGCGGGTGCTCGGCGGCACGCTGGCGGAACTGCTGGGCGACCGGCTGCCGCACTGACGGATCCAGGCTCCCCGTTCACTCGGAGCCTGTTGGCTTGCGCGCTGCCCGCGTGGCGGGTTCGACTAGGTCAGGGCCGTCCGCACTACCGGGTCGCGCTACCGCGGCATCGAGTCGGCTCACTTGTCCGCCACGTGATGCCCTGGCGGGCACCGACCCCGTGCTGCGCTCTGATGGCGGCTGGGCACGTCGGCGTTGTCGAATCGCGCCGCTCGTTCGACGAGGTGTACAAGCCAGCCGTCACGGCCGCTGGCGGACGTCTTCTTCACCCCTGGTCCGGGCCGCGCCCAGACAGCACGGCGGCCGGCCGCCCCGCTCACTGACGGGCGACCGGCCGCGCTGCGTTGACGACACCCCCGATGCCGTCAGCACCGTCCGCTTATGGCTTCGCCGGCGTGAACTCCACCAGCAGTTCCGGCACGCTGCGGGTGTACAGGCCGGTTTCTGTCGGGGTGAATCCTTCCTGGTAGCGCAGGTCGTGCAGCTGGTCGAGCACCAGGTTCAGCGCCGTCTGCATCTCCCGGCGTGCCAGCAGCGAACCCACACAGAAGTGCCTGCCCAGGATGAACTGCACGTGGTTGGCCGCGCCGCTGAAGGCCTTCGCGACGTCGAGGTCCTCGCGGAAGATGTTGAACTCGTCCGGATCGGCGAATTGCCGGTCGTCCCGGTTCGCCGCGCTCAGCATCATGATGCACGTCGACCCCCGCGGAATCGTTGTGCCGTGCAGCTCCACGTCGGTCTCGGTCTGCCGCATGATCATGTGCACCGGACCGGAGTGACGCAGCGTCTCGGCGATGGCGTTGTCCACCAGGCTGCGGTCCTTGCGCACCGCTTCGAGCTGGTCCGGGTGGTCGATGAGGTTGCGGATCATGTTCGCGGTGGCCTTGTCCGTCGTCTCACCACCGGCGACCAGTAGCAGGCTGACGAATGCCTTGATCTCCTCGTCGGACATCTGGTGCCCGTCGACTTCGGCCCGGCACAACCTGGTCAGCAGATCATCGCCGTCACCGTCGCGGCGCTCGGCGATGATCGGCAGCATGTAGTCGCGCAGCTCCTGCCGGGTCTGTTCGGCCCTGGCCGTGATCTCGGGGTCCCCGGCCAGGTTGTTCAGGTGCGCCATGATCGACTGGTACCACTTGTGGAACCGGTCGTGGTCGCTCTTCGGCAGGCCAAGCATGTCGACCATCACGTTGATCGGGAACCACGTGGAGAAGTCCTCGACCAGGTCGGCCCGGCCCGTCTTGGCGATCCCGTCCACCAGCTCCTGGCCCGCTCGCCGGACGACGTCGTCGATCAGCCGCGTGGCGTTCTCCATGATCACCGGCATGAACCGCTCGAGCCCCTTGCCGCGGAAGAACGGGTTCAGCAGGGCCCGGTGCCGCGAGTGCTCGGTGCCCTCCATCTGCAGGATCGTCCGGCCGTGGATCGGCTCCAGCTGCCATTCGTAGTTGCGGCTCGAGAAGTCGGGGTTTCGGAACGCGTTGGCGCAGTCCTCGAAGCGGCTGATCAAGAAACTGTTCGTGGCCTCGTGGTACAGCACCGGGTACTCGTCACGGAGCACTCGATAGAAGCGATATGGGTCCTCGGCGAACTCGGGGGACAGGATGTCCGGGGCCGCGTCGGCCGCTTTCGTGGTGGTCAATCGAGACACCTCGTTGCTCTTCACTGATGCGGTCGTCGGTGGGGATGTAGTGATCCGCCATTAGGCGAATGATGAATACCATACGATTCTATGGCCTGTACCACAACGGCCATTGACTCGAAGTGGTGATGATCGGTCACGGAAAGTGATCGTTGCCAAGCGTGGCATTCACTGATAATGATTGGCCTTAACGCCGACACTCACGGAGGTGCTCAGTCATGGCAGGACGGTTGGAAGGCAAAGTCGCCTTCATCACCGGGGCGGCGCGGGGGCAGGGGCGTAACCACGCGGTACGGATGGCGGAAGAAGGCGCGGACATCATCGCCGTGGACATTTGCGAGGACATCGCCACGGTGACCCCGTTCTACAACCTGGCGACGAAGGCCGAGCTCGATGAGACGGCGAAGCTGGTGGAGGCCACCGGGCGCCGCGTCGTCGCACGTAAGGCCGACGTCCGTGACTTCGACGCGTTGCAAGCGGCGTTCGACGAGGGCGTGGCGGAGCTGGGCCGGATCGACGCCGTGGTGGCCAATGCGGGTATCGCCTCCTACGGCAAGGCGTGGGAGCTCACCGCCGAGCAGTGGAAGGACATGATCGACGTCAACCTGACCGGCGTCTACCACACCGCGAAGGTCGCGATCCCGAAGCTCATCGAGCAGGACAGCGGCGGCAGCATCACGTTCACCAGCTCGATCGGCGGTCTCAAGGGGATCCAGCACGTCGCGCACTACGTGTCGGCGAAGCACGGCATCGTCGGGCTGATGCGCACACTGGCGAACGAGCTCGGGCCGCACCGGATCCGGGTGAACACGATCCATCCGACCAATGTCGACACGATCATGATCCAGAACCCGGGCACCTACGGGATGTTCGCGCCGGACGACCCGGAGCCCACCCAGGAGAAGGCCATGCCGGGCTTCATGTCGCTGAACACGCTGCCCGTTCCGTGGGTCGACTGCGACGACATCAGCAACGCGCTGCTGTTCCTCGCCAGCGACGAGGCGCGCTACATCACCGGCGTGACGCTGCCGGTGGACGCCGGCGCTTTCGTCAAGTAGCGGACAAAACATCAGGTCCGGTCGCCCTGGCGGGCGGCCGGACCTGATGTGTGTCGAGCCTGATTTCCGAAGTCAGAGGCGGCCCCAGACGATGGGGGCGTCGAGCACCTCGGGGAACTTCTTCTCGGCGTAGCGCAGGTACTCCTTGATGTGGTCCCGCATGGTCGCCGCGGCGGCGTCCGGGTCGTGCTTCTCGATCGCCTGGTAGATGCGCAGATGTGCTTTGTGCACCGCCACGCGCCGGGGCTCCGGGTAGTCGATGCCGATGGCGGATCCGTCGAGAATGCCCAGCAGTGCGTCGACGAGCAGGGCGAACATCGCGTTGCCGGAGCCCTGGGAGATCACGTCGTGGAAGCGCTTGTTCTCCTCGAGGAAGACCGCCTGGTTGTCCAGGTTCTCGTGCATGTTGTCCACGCTCTCCTTCAGCGTGGACAGGGCCTTGTCGTCCATCCGCTCCGCGGCCAACTGCGCCATGATCGGCTCCAGGCCGAGGCGGCCTTCCGCAATCGTGCGGAACGGTGCGTCGGAGAACTGCAGCAGCAGGGTGAGCGAAGTGGCCAGACTTGACGCGTCGGGTTGAACCACCACGGGGCCGCCGCCAGGTCCGGGTCGAAGCGTGATGACGCCCTGCAGTTCGAGGAAGCGCAGCGCCTCGCGCAGGGTTCCGCGGCCGACGTCGTACTTCTCGAGCATGGCACGTTCCGGGGGCAGTCGGTCGCCGATCACGTTGCCCCGTGCGTGGATGTCGGCGACGATGCGCTGCGCCACCAACATCGCGGTCTTTTGCGGCCGCAATGGGGTGGATGTCATCGAAATGTCCCTTCGACGCTTGACCAGCCCGCCCCGGACTGTGGTTCAATCATAGGGATGATCATATCGGTTCGTGGGTATTTGCGCGCCCGCGGCCCGGTCAGCCGCTGACGATGCCCTCTTGGGCGAGTCGGGCGAACTGATCGGACGGCAGTCCCACTTCGTCGACGAGAACCTCCCGCGTGTGCTCACCGATCGCGGCGACACCGTCGTACGTCGGTCCCGCATAGTTACCGAAGTGCAGGATCGGGCCGGGCATCATCGCTTGTCCGAAGACGGTGTTGGCCAGCTCGACGAGGGTGCGCTCACGGAAATGCGGGTCTTCGGTGATGTCTTTGGCGTCGTTCACCGGCGCGGCGACGACCTCGTGCTTTTCCAGGATCGCCAACACCTCGTCGCGTGGGTACGACCCCACCCAGTCGATGACGATCTTCTGCATCTCTTCGTTGTTGGCCATGCGCGCAGCATTGGTGGCGAACCGTTCGTCGTTCTTCAGTTCGGGCATCCCCATCGCGTCGAACAGTCGCATGGCGATTGTCTGGTTGGACGCGGCGATGGAGAGCCAGCCTCCGTCGGCGGCCTGGTAGATGCCCCGAGGTGACGCGGCCCCGGACGCGTTGCCGTGGCGCTGCATGATCGTGCCGCTCGCGGTGTAGTTGAGGACGGCATCGCCGAGGATGAACATCAGCGGCTCGTACAGTGCTACATCGACCTCGGAGCCTTGTCCGGTCAGTTCGCGCTTGTACAGGGCCATGGCCGTGCCGAATGCTGCGGAGATACCGGCGATCGAGTCGGCGAACCCGAACGGCGGTGCGGTGGGCGGGGTGTGCGGCCAGCCGTTGAGGAAGGCGTAGCCCGACATGGTCTCTGCGACCGTGCCGAACCCGGGACGGCCGGCGTAGGGGCCGGTTTGGCCGAATCCGCTGACTCTGGTCATCACCAGGCGCGGATTCTTGGCCGAGAGCTGTTCGAAGCCGAGCCCCCATGCCTCCATGCGCCCCGGCCGGAAGTTTTCGATGACCACGTCTGCTCCCGCGATCAGCTGCTCCGCCACCCGGCGTCCCTCGGGCGTGCGCATGTCGATACCGACGGAGCGCTTGCCGGAGTTGAGGCGCGAGTAGCCGATGGCCAGGCCCTTGTGGGAGGGCTGCCACTGTCGGGCGAAATCGCCGCTCCGCGGGTCCTCGACCTTGACGACGTCCGCGCCGAAGTCGCGGAGCATGCGTCCGGCTGTTGGGGCTGCGTACATCGAGCCCAGCTCGACGACCCGGACGCCGGCGAGCGGCCCGGGGGACTGCACGCGCTGCGCCTCGTGTGCCTGCTCGGCAGGACCGGTCATGGTCACGTCCTCTCGTGCCAAATTAATGCTTATGAATAGTAGCATTAGTGGGCGGCGGCGAGATGGTTGCCGGGACTTGAACTGCCGCACTGACGGCCCGCCGGGCGAGGTGTTCTCGTCCGATGCCTCGGTGGGGCGCGCTGCGCCTGCTCAGGGCTCGCGGGCGCGAGGGTGCGCTCTCAGTTCCTAGTTCGTGATCACGGTCGGCTGATCGTGGCGAGCAACTCTTGATATCGATTATAACCCTTGCCATAAATTGACGCCTTCGCAACGATGTTCGTCGGTCGCGGCGTGCGAACTCGCGAGAGAGCCGCATGAGCCGTATCCGGCGCCCGATGGATTCAGCCGGAGGCATACCGATGGCGACATTGACGACCAGTGACGGCGTTGAGCTGTTCGTGACGGAGGCGGGCTCAGGTGCACCGCTGGTGATCCTGCCGGGTTGGGGTGTTTCCCATCGGTGGTTCAAAGAACAGTTCACCGCCGAGATGACCTCCAGGTTCCGGGTGATCTGCTACGACCCACGTGGTCAGGGTGACTCGGAGAAGACCGAGCGCGGGCAGCGCATGGGCAGGATGGCCGCTGACCTGGCGGAGGTCATCGCCTCCGTCGGTGAACCGGTGCATGTGCTTGCCTGGTCCGGCGGTGGATCGACCGTGTTGCAGTACGTCGAGCTGTTCGGCACGGGGTCGTTGCGATCGCTCGTGCTCGTCGGCGCCGGGCCGCGGCTGATGAAAGAGCCGGACTGGGAACTCGGATTCCTCGAGTTGGCGGACGCCAAGAACTGGGTTGACCTGATTCGCGACGACGTGAATGCCGCGATGGGGAGCCTGGCGCCGCAGTTCTTCGCGGGCGACCCTGCGGAAGAACTCGTGGAGTGGGCGATCGCGGACATGGTCCGGTGTCATCCGGCTGGGGCTTCGCGTGCCTCCTGGGATTTCCTCAATGCCGACTACCGGGACGTGCTGGACCGGATCGACGTGCCCACCCTCGTCGTTTCCGGAGATCAGGACGTGTCCGTGCCCGCAGGGAATGCGCCTTACCTGCACGAGCACATCTCCGGCTCGCGCCTGGCGGTGATCGAGGACGCAGCGCACTGCCCCTTCCTCGAGCAGCCGCGCGCGTTCAACGCTGCGGTGATCGATTTCCTCGCGAACGTCGTGGAGCCCGCTGAGCAGGGCACTGCTTAGGGCCAGTTCGTGACGGCGTGCGTCGACCGTTGCGTCGTCGCAAGTGTCAAGGACGCTCCGGCTATCCGGCGTTGCGATTCCCGGCTCGCCCGCGGGGTGCGCTTGCGCGGTTGCGGACCAGTGCGCCGGCCTCCTCGCGCGCCTTCAACAGTCGCGGAACGACGCCGTCCTTGACGTCGTCGAACCGGGCCGACGGGATGGCGACGGCGATACCCACGAGCGGCGTGTCGTCCGGTGCCAGGACGGCCACCCCGAGCGCCGAGACGCCTTTCTCGCTCTCCTCGATGTTGTACGCGACGCCGTCCGCCGCGCGCACCCGAGCCAGATCGCCGAGCAGGTCCTCGACCGACGTCATCGTGGTGGCCGGCCACGGACGCAGACCGCCCGCGTGCAGTGCACGAACCTCGGTGTCGGGCAGAGCGGCGAGCATCGCTTTGCCCCCGGAGGAACAGTAGGCGGGTACCAACATTCCGGTGCGCAGGCCGACGCGCAGGCCGTGCGTTCCCTCGATGCCGTCGATGAAGCGCACATCGGTACCGACCAGGGTCATCAGGTGAACGGTCTCGTCCACGCTGGCGTACAGCCGGTGGAGCACCGGGCGGAGCAGTTCGATCATGCTCGCGTGATCGGTCCCGAAATTCCTGGCCCGGACGAGCATCGGACCCGGGTGGTACAGCCGACGGTCGTCCTGGGACAGGAAGCCGCGGTCCCGCATCGTGGTGAGGATCCGGTGCGCGGTCGAGGGCGCCACCCCGAGCCTGGTCGCGGCCTCGGTGGCACTGAGCTCGCCGCGGTCGAGCACCAGGGCAAGCAGCAGCATCGCGCGGTCGACCGATTCGACCCGGTACGAGTTCTCCTTCGGGTGCACGACTACACCCTAGGGATCGATCACAGCCACGGCGGCAGGCCCGACAGATCGAAGCCGTCGGTGTCGAGTCGGACCGCACCTCGGCCGGTCATCCACCGCACCACATCCGCGGTGGATCCGGCGACCGTCGGGCCGCCGCCACCGATCGTCACCGTCCGGTCCTGGTCCACCAGGTGCACCTGCAAGTCGGGCACGCAGTCACGTCGCTCCCAGACAGCAACCACGTCCTTCAGGAGTGCGTCGAGAACTTCGCGCGGGAACCGGCGGAAGCTGCCGCCCAGGTCGGCGGCGTGCACCCACACCTCCCGGGTGCGCATCCACACGGTCTCGCGCGCCGGCACGGTGCGACCGTGCGCGGTCACCACGGACGCGTCCCAGGCGGCGGCGTCGAGATCGCGCCATTCGACGTCGAGGTGAATCGCGGCGTGGTGGGCCAGGTGCCGCAGCGCCCGGGGCGGCAAACTCTCCCCGCGGCGGATCTCCGCCATCCGGGCTTCGGGGGACGAATACATCGGGTTGCGGACACCGGTGCGCGCCCACTCGCACAGCCTGGTGAGCGCCCGCGCGTTGTAGCCGACGTGGGCGACCAGCGCGGCTTTGGACCAGCCGGGCAGTGCGCTGGGCCTGCGCAGCTCGGCGTCGCTGGTCTGGCTCAGCACCCGTGCGAAGTACGCGGTACCCCGTCGGGCCCACTCGAGCTCGCGCGCGGGCGCGGCGGGGGAGTCGTACCGGGCCCCGGAGCCTTGACGCTCCCGCAGGGCCGCGCGGGCCGCCGTCAGTTCCGATGTGCTCATGGCGCCTCGCGCACCACCCGGTTGACGATCTCGCCGACCCCGTCGATCCGAGTGCGCAGCGTCGCCCCTTCCCGCAGGTAGGTCGCGGGTTTGCGGGCGTGACCGACACCGCCTGGCGTCCCGGTCGCGATGACGTCGCCGGGTCGCAGAGTGGTGATGGTGGAGACGTACTCGACCAGGGCGACCGGGTCGAAGACCAAGTCCGAGATCGGGGCCGCCTGCACCTCGACGTCGTCGACGTACGTCCGTAGCCAGGCGTCGTCGGCCAGCTCGTCGGGAGTGACCAGGTGCGGGCCGAGTGGGGTCGACGCCTCCCAGGTCTTGCCTTGCAGCCACTGCGGGGAGCGGTACTGGAAGTCCCGCATCGTCACGTCGTTCATCACCGTGTAGCCGGCGATGGCCGCGCGGGCCTCGTCGCCGCGAGCGCGCCGCACGGTGGAGCCGATGACCAGAGCGAGCTCGCCCTCCCAGTCCACCGCGTCCGATTCGGGTGGCAGCGCGATGTCGTCGAACGGGCCGGTCAGCGCGTCGGCGTACTTGGCGAACAGGGTGGGGTGTTCGGGCAGCTCCCGCCCCATCTCCAGGATGTGGTTGCGGTAGTTGAGCCCGACGCACACGATCTTGCCCGGCAGGCAGACCACCGGGGCGAACTCGCTGCCGGTCAGCGGATGCTCGGTGCCGTCGGCCGACGCCGCCGAGAGGCCGCCATCGCGGAGCAGCTCGCCGACGTCGCGGAAACCGAGCTCGACCACCTTGTCGTCCTCGACCCGGACTGCGGCAGTCCCGTTGGGCGTACGCAGGGTCGCGAGCTTCACGCGTCGTCCTCCTCGATGTGGGTGCGGGCAAGGTGGAGTCGTTCCATGACCGGGGCGTCGGAGAACGAGAACAAGTCGAACGTCGTCTCCGCTCGCAGCGACCACGGGACCCAGGACGGCACCACCACCAGGTCACCGATCTCCAGCTGGGTGGTCTCGCCGGCGATCGTGATCGCGCCGCGGCCGTCGAAGACCTGGTAGACGCACGAGCCGACGTCGCGCCGGGTCGCCGTGGACGTGCCCGCGCGGAGCCGGTGGAACTCGGCCCGGATGGTCGGCATGACGTCGCCGCCGGTCGTCGGGTTCACGAAGCGCACCGCCGCGTGGCCCGGCGCCACGGTCGCGGGGTCTCCTTCTTCTTCCAGCAACAGCTGCTGAGTGAGCGCGGCGTCGGTGTGCTCCCAGCGGTAGGCGGTCACCGGGCTGGCGACCGTGCCGCGCAGCTGAGAGACCGGCCGCAGCCCGGGATGGCACCAGGCGCGTTCCGCGCGCGACAGATTGGGGGTGGCGTCGTCGGTGACCCGGTTGCTGCCGAATTCGAAGAAACCGGCGTCCAGGTAGTGCACCAGCGGGATGTCCAGCCCGTCGATCCACGCCATCGGGTGGTCGGTCTCGTTGTGGTGGCCGTGGAAGTGCCAGCCCGGGGTCAGCAGCAGATCACCGCGGGACATCCGCACCGGATCGCCGTTGACGACCGTCCACACGCCTTCGCCTTCGACCACGAACCGGAACGCGCTCTGCGAGTGGCGATGCTCCGGTGCGGTTTCGCGCGGGCCGAGGTACTGGATCGCCGCCCACAGCGTGGGGGAGATGTACGGCTTGCCCTGCAGGCCGGGGTTCGCCAGCGCGATCGCCCGGCGCTCGCCGCCGCGGCCGACCGGCACCAGGTCGCCGGCCCGCTGCGCCAACGGGTACAGCTCGGTCCAGCGCCACACATGCGGCCGTGCCGCGGGAGCGGGTTCGTGCGGCATCAGGTCGCCGATCTGCGTCCACAGCGGCACCAGGTGGTGGCTGTCGTAGTCGGCATACAGCCGGCGCAGCTCCGGGCTGTCCGGGGGCTGCATGGCGTCCTCGACGGACTCTCGACGGAGCTCCTCGTCGTCGGTCAGGGACATGGTCGTCAACTACCTCGCTCGTCGGTGGAGGGGCGGATCAACCGGCATCGGATTGCGCTGTGCGCAAAGCTTCGACGCGCTTTGTGTGTGATCAGGAATCTAGGGGGTGTCCTGGCGGTGGGGAAGTGGTTTGCGCGAAGCGGACACCGCGTTGCGTCCGGCGGATAGTCCGGCCGCGCCCGGCTTCCTACGGTGGCGTCCACAACAGCCGCGCCCGGTGTGGCGCTCTGGCACTGACCTGGAGGTTCGATGACGACGGCGACATCCAACCCGCCCACCATCCCGTACGACGAGCTAGTGCAGGCGCGCAAGGACAGCGGTGTGGCGATGTACAACGACAACGCCATGAAGCTGGGCATTTTCGGCTCCAACTGCAGCCACGGCCTGATGGCCACGCACGCCGAGACCACCTACGAGCTCACCTGGGAGCACACCGAGAAGATCGCCAAGCTCGCCGACCAGCTGGGCTTCGAAGCGATGTTGCCGGTTGCCCGCTACCGCGGCATGGGTGGCGAGACGAACTTCAACGGGGAGAACTTCGAGACGCACACCTGGGCCGCAGGCCTGGCGCAGGCGACCGAGAACATCATGGTGTTCTCCACCACGCACGTGCCGACCAAGCACCCGATCGTCGCCGCCAAGGAGTCGGTCACGGTCGACCACATCTCCGGCGGCCGCTTCGGCCTGAACATGACGATGGGCTGGTACAAGGCCGAGATGGAGATGTTCGGCGGCACGCAGCGTGAGCACGACGCGCGGTACCGCTACGGCTCCGAGTGGATCGAGATCTGCAAGCGGATGTGGACCCAGGAGCGGGTCGACTTCCAGGGCGAGTTCTTCGAGATCAAGGACGCGATGAGCGATCCGAAGCCGATCCAGAAGCCGTGGCCGGTGCTGGTCAACGCGGGTAACTCGCCCGCGGGCCTGGAGTTCTGCGCGCGCGAGTGCGAGTTCAACTTCATCGCGTTCGCCTCGCCCGAGGAGGCCAACGAGACGTCCACCCGGGTGCGCAACATCGCTCGGGAGCAGGGCCGTGACCTCGGCATCCTCGGCTACGGCAACATCGTCAGCCGGCCGACGGAGAAAGAGACCAAGCAGCTGCTCGACCACATCCTTCAGAAGGGTGACTGGGAGGTCGCCGCGATGGTCTCCAGCGGGCTGGGCACCGAGAGCGGCTCGTTCGACAAGGTCAAGAAGCTGCAGGAGCGGTTCATCCTCGGCTACGGCGGCTACCCGCTGATCGGCACGCCGGAGCAGATCGTCGACCAGATGATCGAGCTGAACAAGGCGGGCGTGAACGGCATGATGGTCGGCTTCCTCGACTACGCCGAGGAGCTGCCGTACTTCGGCGAGGAGATCATGCCGTTGATGCGGCAGGCCGGATTGCGTCAGTGACCGCCATGGCCATGCGCTCGGCACTGACCGACTCCGACCGTGACCGCGACGTCCGCCGCTACAAGGACGTCTTCGGGCGGTTCTGCACGGGCGTCACCGCGGTGACGTCCGTGGCCGCCGGCCAACCGGTGGGGTTTGCCTGCCAGTCGTTCAGCGCGCTCTCGCTCGACCCGCAACTGGCGATGTTGAGCGTGCAACGCAGTTCGACGACGTGGCCGCGGATCCGCGAGGTCGGGCGGTTCGCGGTCAGTTTCCTGGCCGCCGACCACGAGGAGGTCGCGCTCGCCCTGGCGCGCCGCGGCGGCGACAAGTTCGCCGGTCTTTCGTGGTCGGAGTCGAGCGCCGGCCACCCGATCCCGGACGGCGTGCTGGCCTATGTCGACTGCCGGCTGGCCAATGAGCTCGACGGTGGCGATCACCTGATCGTGGTCGCCGCCGTCGAGGAGATGACCGTGGTCCGCGAGGCGGAGCCGCTGCTGTTCTTCCGCGGCGAGTTCAAGAAGGTGAGTTGACGGTGCGTTTCGTTTCGATCTACGGCAGCCCCACGCCGCCCGGCAAGCTGGCCAGGGCGATGGGCATCGCCGAGGACCATGTCCGGCAACGCGACGGATGGCAGGTGCAGCGCTTGGCCAGCAGGCCCACCGACAACCCCGTGGTCGGCCTGTGGGACGCCGGCGACGTCGAGGCGGTGGCGGCCGCCGACGCGGTGCTGGTGGCCAGCCCGGTCTTCCGGGCCTCGATCCCCGGCACGTTGAAGCTGCTGTTCGACATGCTGCCGAACGAGGCGCTCCGGAACACCCCGGTGGCCATCCTCACCGTCGGCGCCGCCCCGCACCACTTCCTGTCCGCCGAACGGCACCTGCGGGACCTGCTGTCCTGGTTCGGTGCGATCGGCGCACCCAATGCCGCGTTCTTCGTCGACAGCACGTTCAAGGACGAAGTCGTGCCGCAAGAGGCCCAGGACGAGCTGGCCGAGTGTGTCGACCAGGTGGTCCACCTGGCCGAACGGCTGTCGGGGCTGGAGTTCGGCCCCGACCCACTGACCGTCCGCTACGCGCGGAAGCAACGGAACTGACACCCCCTCGGAGCACCCCATGACTGCAATCGATGAATCGACCGCACCGTCGCAGACCCGGAGCGGGCCGGTGGCCCACTACGTCGACGGTCGGTGGCGAGCCGCCGGTGCCGTGGCGACCTCGTACGCGCCCGCCACCGGGGAGCCGCTGGGGGAGTACCACGACGGCGACGCCGCCGTGATGCAAGAGGCGATCGACGCCGCGCGCCGGGCCTTCACCGAGACGTCGTGGCGGAAGGACCGGCAACTGCGCGCCAAAGTCCTCAACGAGATGGCGGACGCCATCGAAGCCGCCACCGACGAGCTGGCGCTGCTGCTGGCCCGGGAGAACGGCAAGATCCTGCCGGAGGCCCACTTCGAGCTGAGCCTGACGCCGTCCAAACTGCGCTACTACGCGGCGCAGGCGTTGACCGGCAGTGGTCGCGGTGATCAGGCCACCGCCGGGGTGCTGTCCACGCTGGTTCGCGAGCCGATCGGGGTCGCCGGGGTGATCGTGCCCTGGAACTCGCCTGTGGTCCTGGCGGTGCGGTCGTTCGCGCCCGCGCTCGCGGCCGGGTGCACGGCGGTGGTGAAGATGGCCGCGCAGACCGCGCTGACCAACGGCAGGTTGGCCGAACTGCTGGCCGCCTGCCCGTCGTTGCCGGCCGGTGTGCTCAACATCGTCACCGAGTCGGGCAGCGACGGCGCCAAGCTACTGGTGTCCTCGCCGGACGTGCCCGCCATCAGCTACACCGGCAGTACCGCGGTCGGCCGCGTCATCGCCGCCGACGCGGCAGCCAACCTGAAGCGGCTGTCGCTCGAGCTGGGTGGCAAGACGCCCATGATCGTCTTCCCGGACGCCGACCTGGACAAGGCCGTCGGGACGATCGTCGCGGGCATCACCACGTTCGCCGGTCAGTTCTGCATGACCGGAAGCCGGGTGCTGGTGCATGCGGACGTGGCCGAGGAGGTGCGCAACCGCCTGGTCGGCGCGCTGAGCGACGTCGTGGTCGGGCCGGGTGACGACGAGAACTCCCAGATGGGGCCGATGATCGACAAGGCGGCCCGTGATCGCCTCGCGCAGACCCTGGCCACCCACGCCACCGACGCTGGGGTGCTCGTCGAAGGTGGCGTGCCGGAAGAGCCCGAACTGGCGGCGGGCGCGTACTTCCGTCCCGCGCTGTACGAGGTCACCTCCGTGAAGTCCCCGCTGGTGCAGAAGGAACTGTTCGGACCGGTGGCGACGTTCGAAGTGTTCACCGACGAGGCGGATGCGATCGCCCGGGCGAACGCGACGGAGTACGGCCTGGCCGCGTCCGTCTGGACGGCTGATGGCGCGCGCGGTTTGCGCATGGCGGATGCGCTCGAGGCGGGAACGGTTTGGGTGAACGCCTGGGCGGTGGTGATGGATCAGTTCGAAGAGGGCGGATTCAAGCAGAGTGGCCTGGGACGGCTCAACGGGCATCGCGCCGTCGAGGAGTTCCAGGAGTTCAAACACATCGTGCAGACGATGGGCTGATGTGTTGCGCGGGCCGGCGTTCCTTCCCGGGGCGCCGGCCTCGTCGCGCGCCGGGCCCGGGTGGCGTCACGCCATCCGGGCCCGTGCGCGTCGGAGCGTGGCGGACGGAGATTCCCCGTACCGCTGTCGGTACTGGTCGGCGAACCGGCCCAGGTGGTAGAAGCCCCACTCGATCGCGACGTCGGTGACGTTCGTTTCCGGCGTGGGATGCCGCAGCGCCTCGTGCACCCGGCGCAACCGCACCTCGCGCAGGTATTGGATCGGGCCGACCCCGACTTCTTCGCGGAAGCGAGTCTGCAGCGTTCGTGCGCTCACGCCCGCCACCCGCAGCAGATCAGACAGGGTCGGCAGGGATCGCGCGTGTTCGTGGATGTACTCCTTGGTGCGGGCGACGAAGTCCGTGGGGCCGGGGCCGAGTTCGTCCAGCAGTTGCCAGTGGGGTCCACCTGCTACCATCAACAGGCTCGTGAGAACCAGTTGCTCGAGGTGACGTCGAGCGGCCGCGCTGCGCGTCAGCACGCCGTTGGTGTCCCACTCGGTCGTGGTGTACTCCAAGGCGCGCAGCAGGCTCTGCCCGTCGGGCGTGGTCAGGTCCACCGCCAGGTCGAGATCCAGTGATCGACGGCTGCTGCGGTTGAGCAACGTGGCCAGGTGGTCCTCGAGCGCGTCACGAGGTATTCGGATGGCCAGCTGCTCGGTGTCGGCGTCCCAGTGGATGCGTTGCTCGCGATGCGGCAGCAAGATCGCGGCGCCCCGCCTGCCTGCGGTGACGGTAGTGGCGCCATCGCTGCGGCTGACCCGGCTTCCGCCGCGCAGCGTCACGTTGACGTGGTACCAGCGGTCGTTGGCGGGGAGCCGAATCCGGGTCGGCAGGCCGTAGGTCAGGTAGCCGATCGTGACGTCGCCGGTCTGGACGGCGTTCATGCGAGCGTTCAACGGCGTGGATTCCAGCGGGCGCAGCGAGTGCGGCTCGAAGACTTCCGAGACGACGCTCTGCGCCTCGTTGACGTCCCGCGTGTGCAGGCGGCCGAATCGCCGCAGTGGTTCGACTCCGTCGGGGAAAGGTTCCTGCGCGCTCGAGTGCAGGCCGTCCGCTTCGAGACGAGTGTGCGTCCTCACGGCTGTCACCTCCGCTCGCCCCCTCCCCGCCACGTCGCGGTAAGGGTAGCGGAAATTTACCGTCATGCGGTATATGCGAACCACAAGATTCTGCATGGCGCAATAGCGTCTGTTTTGTCGCGATCATCGGGGCGCGCTCGGCTGGGGTGGAGGGTGGTGGCTCGGTTGGCGCTTGCGATGGGCAGAAGGAGTCGGCGCCAGGGGCGTGTGCGGAGTCGAGGTGTCCGCGCACCTTCGGGAGAGCCAGGCGCACCCCTGCGGGCCGCGGCGGCCGAGTCCGCCGGCCACGGTTTGCGTAACAGAAATCCATCAACCGGCAAACCAGTAACCGAGGAACTACGGAGAAGCCGGTAAACGAGCAAGTGCGCTACGCCGACCCAGGGCAGCTCGCGAAGGAGATGCAGCGGTGACTGAGCAGCAGCGGAAGACGATCGGCAGGACGGCGGCTGTCGCCATCGCGGTGCTCACCTTCTTGGCCGGTGCGGGGGTCGGCAACGTGAGCAATTCCGCCCCGGCTGCGTGCTTGGCGGCGATCAGCGCTGCTGAGGACGTCATCGATGTCAAGAGTCGAGCGCTCGTGCTCGGCGGTACGGCAATCCGGAAAGGAACCATCGACGAGCCGACGGCCGAGCTCGAGGAAGCCCTGCCGGACATGCAAGAAGCCTCGTCCGACTTCGGGACCTATGCCGCTCAGTGCAGGACGGGGAGGTGATGGGCGAAGAACCTCGACCCCGAGCTGCATGGCGCGCCGAGCGCTACACCGAAGTGCTGGTCCAAGCCTTGGCGCTCGCCCGGGTGGCAGGGGTTCGGGGGTAGCCCGACGAGCCCGGCGTACTGCTCTGGCGGAGGTCGGATCGGCTGTACGGCCGCGGTCGTCCCCGCCGATCGTGGAGTCGCTGAAGCCGGATGTCTGCGCAGAAGCCGACGTGCGTGCGATCAAAGCAATCGCTGCTGATCCCGCGCGCGGAACTACCGAAGTAGCGCGGTAGGCGGAAAGGTGCTCATCAGCTGCACGCGCATTGCACGGAGATAGGCGTAGACGGCCGGGGGCTGACGGGAGAAACGACAACGGCCCCGACCGATGGTCGGGGCCGAGTTCCGGGGGCGCCCTCGGCAGGATTCGAACCTGCGACACCTGCCTCCGGAGGGCAGTGCTCTATCCACTGAGCTACGAGGGCAATCACCTGTGTGGTGTGCTGGAAGCAAGCCTAGCGTACGGCCTCGGCGGGCTTGTCACGCGGTCGGCATCACGACGCCACGAACATTGCGTGAACACATGCGCATGTGACAATGTGTCTGCGACCGTCAGGACGGGATATCTCGCATCAGCAAGCGGAGAGGGAGATGTAGTGGCCCACCAGCACGGACCGGCGCGGCCCGAGCACGCGTCGGGGCGTTACCTCAAGCGCCTGATGGCGGCGTTCGGTATCGGCCTGGTGTTCATGGTGCTGGAAGTGGTCGTCGGTGTGCTGACCGGATCGCTTGCCGTGCTCTCCGACGCCGCGCACATGTTCACCGACGTGTTCGGCATCGGCATGGCGCTGGTGGCCATCGTCCTGGCGCGCACCGCCAAGCCTTCGTGGACCCGCACGTTCGGCATGTACCGCGGTGAGGTCCTGTCCGCGCTGGTCAACGCCGCGCTGCTGTTCGCCGTCGCCGGCTACGTGCTGTACGAGGCGATCAGCAGGTTCAGCGCACCTCCTGCTGTGCCGGGCCTGCCCGTGCTGCTCACCGCCGTCGCCGGGCTGGTGGCCAACGTCGTGGCCTTCCTCCTGCTCCGCTCCGGAGCGCAGGAAAGCCTCAGCGTGCGCGGCGCGTACCTCGAGGTGCTCGCCGACCTCGTCGGCTCGGTGGGCGTGCTGATCAGCGGGGCCGTCATCCTGCTCACCGGCTGGCGCTACGCGGACCCGATCATCGGTGTCGCACTTGCGCTGTTCGTGCTGCCGCGAGCCGTCGGCTTGGCGAAGCGCTCGCTGCGCATCCTGTTCCAGCACGCCCCGGAACGGATCGACGTGCAGGAAGTCGCAGGCAGGCTCGAAGGCATCGACGGCGTGGCCGACGTGCACGACCTGCACATCTGGACGCTCACGTCCGGAATGGAGGTCGCCTCGGCTCACCTGACCATCGACGACGACGCCGACAGCGCCGACGTCCTGGCGCAGGCGCAGCACGTGCTGGCCGAGGACTTCCACATCGAGCACGCCACGATGCAGGTGGAGCCGCGCAGCGCCGCGGCGCGATGCGCCGAGATCACGTGGTGAAGACCCCCAGGTGACAACCCCCAGTCATGACACTGGCCCGACACAGGTGCCGGGCCAGCTGGTGGTACGCGATCAGGCTACTGCGTGACCAGCTGGTGTCGCCGCTGCCGATGTGTCAGGACGGACGGTCAACGCCCGCGCGGCATCGGCGATCTTGAGGTTGTGCGAGCGGCAGTACGAGCGAAGCAACTGGAACGCCTCGTCGACACCGATGCGGTAACGCTCGGAAAGAATCCCCTTGGCTTGTTCGATGGCGATCCGGCTCTCCAACGCGTGCTGCAACTGCTCACTCAGCGTCTTGTAATGCTGGACCGTCTTCAGAAGCTCGGCTTCGCTGGTAGTAGGCATTCCCGACCTCCTCGAGAACGATGTTCTCAGCGGCGCCAAGTCACTGAAAGGGCAAAAAGTCCCCAACCACGCGGGGACCATGGCCGCTCATCGGCCCTGGTTGCGCAGCTTCGCGGCGAGCACCGCGACCTGGGTGCGGCGCTGCATTCCGAGTTTGGTGAGCAGCCGGGAGACGTAGTTCTTCACCGTCTTCTCCGCCAAGAACATCCGCTCGGAGATCTGGCGGTTGGTTAATCCTTCCCCGATCAGCTCGAGCAATGTTCGTTCACGCTCGGTGAGCGAGGCCAGCGGGCCCTCCGGCTTGGTGTCCGAACGCAGTTTGGTGATCAACGCGCTGGCCGCGCGGTTGTCCAGCAACGAGCGACCGCCGGCCACGTCGCGCACCGCACGGACCAGGTCCATGCCCTTGATGTCCTTGATCACGTAGCCGCTCGCGCCCGCCATGATGGCGTCCAGCATGGCCTGCTCGTCGGTGTAGGACGTCAGCATCAAGCAGTGCAGTTCCGGCATCGACGAGCGCAGTTCCCGGCACAACTCCACGCCGTTGCCGTCGGGGAGCCGGACGTCCAGCACCGCCACGTCCGGTTTGAGCGCGGGAATCCGGGCCAGCGCTTGCGCGGCCGTGGCCGCTTCGCCGACGACGGTCAGCTCCGCGTCCGACTCCAGCATGTCCGCCACCCCGCGGCGGACCACCTCGTGGTCGTCGACCAGAAACACCCGGATCATGCGACACCCTCCCGCTGGGCCGTGGCGGACGCGCGAGCGGGAGGGCTCCGGCTCGACCCGCGCGGAGCCCTCCCACTCGACGTCAGCCGAGATCGATCACCGCGGGGCCGGCCGGCGTCGAGTACAGGGCCTCGATGTCTGCCGCGTATTTCTCCGCGATCGGCTTGCGCTTGAGTTTCATGGTAGGCGTGATTTCGTCCCCGCCGGGCTCCCAGAATTGCGGCACGATCGTGAACCGCTTGATCTGCTCGACCCGGGACAGCTTCTTGTTGCCTTCCCGAATGGCCGCGGTCACCGCCGCGCACACCTTCTCGTTCTCCACCACCGCGGACGGCGCGAGTTCGGCGAGTCCGAAATCGTCCTTCTTCGCCTGCACGGCTTCGGGGTCGAGCACCACCAGCGCGGTGATGTACGGCCGATTGTCGCCGATCGCCACCACCTGACCGATCAGCGGCGAGGCGGCCTTCATCGCGTTCTCGATGTTGGTCGGCGACATGTTCTTGCCGGCCTCGTTGATGATCAGCTCCTTCTTGCGGTCGACGATGCGCACGTAGCCGTCCTCGTCGATGGAGCCGATGTCACCGGTGTGCAGCCAGCCGTCGGAGTCGATCGCCTCGGCGGTCTTGTCCGGCTGTTTGCGGTAGCCGCGCATCACCACCGCGCCGCGGATGAGCAGCTCGTTGTCCTCGGCCAGCGAGACCTCGATGCCGTACATCGGCTTGCCCACCGTGCCGACGCGGTTGGCGCCCGCGACGTTGGAGGTGGCGCCGCCGCAGTTCTCCGACATGCCCCACACTTCGTAGACGGGGATGCCCAGGCCCCAGAAGAAGTACAGCGTCTCCTCCGGGATGGCGGCCGCACCGCTGATGCCGTGCCGGAGCTGATCGAAGCCCAGAGCGGACCGCACCTTGCTGAGCACCAGCTTGTCCGCCAGCTGGTGCTGGGCCTGCAGCGGCAATGGCACGCTCTTGCCGTCGAGCTTGAGCTTGGCGGTCTTCATGCCGACGTCCAGTGCCCATGCGGCCAGCTTCTTCTTGATCGGGCTTTCCTCGGCGGCCAGCTTGGCCTCCACCCCCGCCTTGAGCTTCTGCCACACCCGCGGCACGCCCAGCCACACCGTCGGCCGGGTGTCCGGCAGCGCCTGCGCGATCGCCCGCGGATCGTCGACCGTGGTGACCTGCACGCCCATCAGCAGGTTCGAGTAGTGCGCGGTCATCCGGTCCGCGATGTGGGCGTGCGGCAGATACGACGTGATCCGGTCGTCCGGGCCCACCTTGGTCAGGTGGACGATCGACTCCGCCTCGGCCATCAGGTTCGCGTGGGTGATCTCCACCCCCTTCGGCGGGCCGGTGGTGCCGGACGTGTAGATCAACGTGGCCAGGTCGGACGGCTTGACGGCCTGCCATGTGGCCTCGAAGTCGAAGTCCTCCGCGCCCCGCTCGATCACGTCGTCCAGGGTCAGCGTGCCGTCGCCGGAGTCGCCGTCGACCACACGACGTGCTCGACCTCCGACTGCGCGGACTGGATGGTCTTGAGGAACCGCTGCTCGGTGACCACCACCTTGTTCTCGGCATTGCCGAACAGGTAGCTGATCTGTTCCGGAGACGAGGTGATGTAGATCGAGAACGGCGTCGCACCCAGGTGCAACGCAGCCGTGTCGACCAGATGAAACTCCGGCCGGTTGGTCAGCAGCACGCCGACGGTGTCACCGCGCCCCACGCCCAGGGCGGCGAAGCCTGCGGCCAGTTTGCGCACCTGCTCGGCGTACTCCCGCCACGTGATCGCGACCTTGTCTCCCGGCGTCCGCAACGCCACCGCCGATGGCCGCAGCCGAGCGGTTTCCTGGAACGCTTCCGTCAGCGTCCGCACCTGTTTGCCACTCTGGTGTGTCAGCGTGATGTCGCCAGTTCTGGTCATCGTTGGCCTTCCCAGCTCGGAGGATGCGAACGCCGGCTCCCACCGGCCCCTGCAGACTAGGGGCTGGTAGTGACCTGTTTCACCCTTTGACTTATCAATCGTGACAAATCCGCGAGCGTTTCGGATACACGCGTATCCGGATTTTCCCCGCCGGGGCGGGCCCAACTATGCAGACTTTCGGCCGACTTTTCGGTGATCTTGCCCGAACCGGCGTACCCGATCGCCGAGCTCGCAGTTGAATGAGCCGTGCCCGAGACAACGCATACTGCCAGCGATTCCCAGTCCCACCTCGTGCGCAGGCGCTCGGTCATCCGAGCAGGCGGTGCGGCCGCTCTGGTGTTGCCCGCGCTGAGTCTTCCTTCCGCGCGAGCGGAATCGGACGCCTTCCGCCACGGCGTGGCTTCCGGTGATCCCCTCCCGGACCGCGTCATCCTCTGGACCCGGGTGACGCCGACCGACGACGCGACTCCCGGCTCGGGTCGCGGACCACGGGTCACGGTGACCTGGCAGATCGCCACCGACCCGGACTTCACCCGCGTGGTCCGCAGGGGTGAGTTCGTCACCGGCCCGGAGCGGGACCACACGGTCAAGATCGATGCCGCAGGCCTGACACCCGCCACCGACTACTTCTACCGCTTCGGCTACCAGGGCAGCTTCTCGCGGACCGGGAGAACGCGGACCGCCCCGGCCGCAGGCGAGCAACCGCAGCGGCTGCGGTTCGGCATGGCGTCCTGCGCGAACTGGCAGGCCGGACACTTCGCCCCGTACCGCAGGCTGGCCGAACGCGGCGACCTCGACGCGATGCTGCACCTGGGCGACTACCTCTACGAGTACGGGCCGAACGAGTACGGCACGTTCCGCCCGCACGACCCGCCGCACGAGATGGTCACGTTGTCCGACTACCGGCGGCGGCATGCGCAGTACAAAACGGATCCGAGCCTGCAGGCTCTGCACGCCGACTGCCCGTGGATCGTCACGTGGGACGACCACGAGACGGCCAACGACACATGGTCGGGCGGTGCCGGCAACCACACCGAAGGCGAAGAAGGCACGTGGGCCGAGCGGCGAGCGGCCGCCAAGCAGGCCTACCGCGAGTGGATGCCGATCCGGCTCGGGCCGGGCGGAGTGATCTACCGGAGCTTGCGGTTCGGCTCGCTCGCCGAGCTGATCATGCTGGACCTGCGCAGCTACCGGGCCGAACAACTGGGCTACGACCAGCTGGGGCGTGCCGACGATCCGGACCAGGTCATGGCGGGCAGCGAGCAACTGGCCTTCCTGCAGCGGGCGTTGCGCAGCGAGGCGCAGTGGAAGCTGGTGGGCACGTCGGTGATGTTCGCCCCGCTGGCGATCCCGCCGATCCCGCGCATCCTCGGCAAGCCGCTGGCCGACCTGGTCGGGCTGCTGCCCGAGGACGGCCTGCCGATCAACTTCGACCAGTGGGACGGCTACCAGTACGAGCGGCGGCAGATCGTCAACCAGCTGCGTACCGAGGGCGTCCGCGACACGGTGTTCCTCACCGGCGACATCCACATGTCGTTCGGTGCGGAGATCCCGGTCGATGCGGGCTTGTATCCGCTGTCGCCGACCGTGGCCACGGAATTCGTGGTCACCTCGGTGACCTCGGACAATCTGGACGACATCGCCGGAGTGCCGCCGCGCACCGCGTCGCTGCCGGTGGAAACCGCAGCTCGCACGCTCAACCGCCACCTGAAGTACGCCGAGATGGATTCGCATGGCTACGCCGTGCTGGACGTGACCGCGGAGCGCACCCAGTGTGACTGGTACTACGTGGCGGATCGGGAAGATCCGGACAGTCCGGCCCGGCACGCGCACTCGCTGGCCACTCGGGCAGGCACGCAGCGTTTGCGGGCTGTTGCGAATCCGGTGTAGCGCGGCAGACTGAACCGCGATGTTGCACTCCGAACTTGCTCACGCGCTGACTGCTGCCGTCCGTGGCGAGGTGGATTTCTCCGCTCGACGCCGCGCCGAGTACAGCTCCGACGCCTCGAACTACCGCAAAGTGCCGCTCGGTGTCGTGTTCCCGCTCGACGCCGACGACGTGGCTGCCGCCGTCGAGGTGTGCGCGGCTCACGACGTCCCGATCACCACACGCGGGGGTGGCACGTCGATCGCCGGCAACGCCGTCGGCTCGGGTGTGGTGATCGAGCTGTCCCGCCACATGAACCGGATCCTCGAGATCGACCCTCAGCAGCGGACGGCGCGCGTCGAGGCGGGCGTGGTGCCGGGAGCATTGAACGCCGTCCTGGCCGAGCACGGCCTGCGGTTCGGCCCCGACCCGTCGACGCACGCGCGCTGCACGATCGGGGGAATGATCGGCAACGACGCGTGCGGCTCGCACTCGGTGGCGTGGGGCAAGACGTCGGACAACATCCTCGAGCTGGACGTCCTCTGCTACGACGGCACGCGGATGACGCTCAAGTCGCTGTCCCCGGCCGAGCTGGACGAGGTGATCAGCCGCGGCGGCCGCGAAGGACGCATCCATGCGGCGCTGCGGGCGCTCGCCGACGAGCACCGGGCGGCCCTGCGCACCGAGCTCGGCCGGTTCGCCCGCCAGGTGTCCGGTTACGCGCTGCACCACCTGCTCCCGGAGAACGGCTACAACGTGGCGCGGGCGGTCGTCGGCAGCGAGGGAACCTGTGTGATCGTCCTGGCGGCGAAGGTCAAGCTGGTGCCGTTGCCGCAGTGCCAGCGGCTGATCGTGGCCGGTTTCGCCGACTCCGTCGCGGCGGCGGACGCGGTCCCGGCGATCCTCGAGAAGAAGCCGCTGACCTGCGAGGGCATGGACGATCGGATCCTCGACGTGCTGCGCGATCGGCGGCCGGACGCGGTGCCGGACGGCGTGTTGCCGCAAGGCTCGGCGTGGTTGCTGATCGACGTGGACGCCGCGGCGTGGGAAGTCGAGGAGATCGTCCGGGACCTCCGGGCCATCGACGGAGTGCTGGATGTTCGCGTGGTCGCCGATCCCGACGTGCGGCGCACGGTGTGGAAGATCCGGGAGGACGGCTCGGGTCTGGCCACCCGCTCGGTCGACGGCGTGCTGTCCTGGCCCGGCTGGGAGGACGCCGCGGTTCCGCCGAAGAACCTCGGCGGCTACCTGCGTGATTTCCACAAGCTGCTCGACGAGTTCGGCCTGAAAGGCGTCGTGTACGGCCACTTCGGCGAAGGCTGCCTGCACGTCCGGCTGGATTTCGATCTGCGGTCCGACGGTGGTGTCGCGCACTTCCAGCGCTTCATGGCGGCCGCGGCCGAGCTGGTGGTGCAACACGGCGGCGCGCTGTCCGGCGAACACGGCGACGGCCGGGCGCGGTCGGAGCACCTGCCCGCGATGTACAGCCAGGAGCTGATCCGGGCGTTCGGTCAGTTCAAGGCGATCTGGGACCCGCGAGGCAGGCTCAACCCCGGCGTGATCGTCGAGCCCGCCGGGGTGGCCGACGACCTGCGCATGCACCACGAGTGGCGGAAGTCGCCGCGGGTCGAGCTGGCCTTGCACGACGACCGTGGGTCGCTCGGGCAGGCGGTTCACCGCTGCGTCGGCGTCGCCCGGTGCCGGGTCGGCTCGGGTGGCGTGATGTGCCCGAGCTACCGGGCGACCAGGGACGAGAAGGACTCCACCCGCGGGCGTGCGCGCGTGTTGCAAGAGATGCTGCTCGGCGAGACCGTCACCAGGGGCTGGAAGTCGCCGGAGGTCGGGGAGGCGCTGGATCTGTGCCTGTCCTGCAAGGGCTGCAAGATCGACTGTCCGGTCGGCGTCGACATGGCCAGCTACAAGTCGGAGTACCTCCACCAGCGCTACAAGCATCGGATCCGGCCCGCGTCGCACTACTCGATGGGCTGGCTGCCCCGCCTGGCGCGCGTCGCCGCCAAGACCCCGCGGCTGGTCAACTGGGTGATGTCGTCCAAGATCAGCGGCTTGTTCAAGCGACTGGGCGGCATCGCGTCGGAACGCCAAGTGCCCGCGTTCGCCCGGCGCCCGTTCACCGAGGCCTTCGAGCCCGCCGCCCACGAGTCGTCGCCCGGTAGATCCGTGCTGCTCTGGCCGGACACGTTCACCAACTACTTCGCGCCGCACATCGGCGAGGCCGCGGTCAAGGTGCTGCGCGCGGCAGGCTTCGAGGTGCTGTTGCCGTCCCGCCCGGTGTGCTGCGGCCTGACGTGGGTCAGCACCGGACAGCTGCCCGCGGCTCGCCGCAAGCTGCGCCGGTCGCTGCAGACCGTGGCGCCGGTCGTCTCGGCGGGTGTTCCGATGCTCGTGCTGGAGCCGAGCTGCGCGGCTCTGTTCCGGTCCGACGCCACCGAGCTGTTGCCCGACGATCCCAACGCCGCGTTGCTCGCGGAGAACACCTACACGCTAGCCGAGCTGCTGGCGAAGTTCGCGCCGGACTGGGAGGTGCCGAAGGGCGGCGCAGCCGAACCGGCCGCCCTGCAGGTGCACTGCCACCAGCACGCGATCATGGGCGCCGGGCCGGACGCGGCGTTGCTGCAGGCCACGGGCGCGGACACCACGGTGCTGGACGCCGGGTGCTGCGGGCTCGCCGGGAACTTCGGCTTCGAGCGCGGGCACTACGAGGTGTCGCGCAAGGTCGCCGAGCAGGGTGTGCTGCCCGCGTTGGCGGCCACGCCACCGGGCACGGCCGTGGTCGCCGACGGCTTCAGTTGCCGCACCCAGTTCGAGCAGCTGGCCGGGATCAGGTCGCGTCACCTGGCGGAGATCCTGGCCGAGCGGCTGGACGCGCAACCCGGCGACTGACATTCCGGCAAGCGCCGGTTCACGGGTAGCCTGCCGGGCATGGTGCAGGCGCTCATCTCTCGCGGTGTGGACTCCGAACTCGAACTGGCCGACGTCGACCTGGGCCCGACGGAACCCGGACACGTACGGGTGTCCATCCGCGGTGCGGGCGTCTGTCACTCGGACCTGTCCATGATCAACGGCGTGCTGGCGCCGTCGTTCCCACTGATCCTCGGGCACGAAGCCGCCGGCGTGGTGACCGAGGTGGGCGAGGGTGTCTCGCGCGTACGCGCGGGCGACCACGTGGTGCTGAACTGGAGCCCGCCGTGCCGGGAGTGCTGGTTCTGCCGGCAGGACGAGCCGTGGCTGTGCACGACCAACGAGGGCATCGCGTCGGTGCCCCGCGGCAAGCTCGCGGACGGCACCGACACCCACCTCACGCTGGGCGTCGGGGGACTGGCCGAAGAGGTGCTCGTCACCGAGAACGCGGTCATTCCGGTGCCTGCCGAACTGCCGCTGGCGGAAGCCGCCCTGCTCGGCTGTGCCGTGTTGACCGGGGTCGGCGCGGTCCGCAACAACGCGAATGTGCGGCCCGGGCAGACGGTCGCCGTGGTCGGCCTCGGTGGCGTCGGCCTGTCGGTGATCCTCGGTGCCAAGCTCGCCGGGGCCGGCCGGATCGTGGCGCTGGACATCAACGAGGACAAGGCCGACCTGGCCAAGACCGCGGGAGCGACCGATTTCGTCGTCAGCGACAAGGCGGCTCCGAAGGCCGTACGCGCCGTGACCGAGGGCAGGGGAGTGGACGTCGCGTTCGAGTGCGTCGGACGCTCGGCGGCCATCCGCACGGCGTGGTCCAGCACGCGTCGCGGCGGCCGGGTGGTCACGCTCGGCCTCGGGTCCCGCGACGACCAGGTCTCCTTCACCGGGCTCGAGCTGTTCCACTTCGGCCGGACGTTGAGCAGCTCCATCTACGGCACCGCCGACCCCGACAAGGACGTCCCGGTGCTGGCGCAGGCTGTGCTCGACGGCTCGCTCGACCTCGATGCGTTGATCACCCACCGGATCGGGTTGGCCGACGCGCCGCAGGCCTTCGACCGGCTGGTTCGCGGCGACGGCGGCCGGTCGCTGGTGGTGTTCGACTAGCGGCTACGGCACGAAGACGAGGCGCTCGTCAAAGGCCGCATTCCACGTCTCGGTCACGTCGGCAAGCGGCACTGCGCGGGCCCGGACGTCGATGGCGCCGTCGTGCACGGCAGCGGCGATACCGGGCAGCTCGGCCAGGTATTCCTCCGGGGTCACCGACCCGATGCCGCTCCCGCTGACCTGCAGCCGAATGGCGCGCAGCCACTCGGCGTCCAGCGTCAACTCCTGGCCGGCGACCGATCCGACGTGGATCCAGTCCAGCGGGGCGCGCCGATCGGTCCTCGACGCCACCACGGCACGGATCGACCGAGCGGCGGGCTCACCCCACACGAAGTCGAGCACCACGTCGACATCGGCGGCCTTGCCGACCTCGTCGAACGTCACGGTGACATCCGCGCCGAGCGCACGCACCTCGGCCAACCGGGCTGCGTTCCGCCCGGCCGCGGTGACATGCGAAGCGCCGAGGTGCTTGGCGATCTGCACGGCCATCCGCCCTGCGACACCGGTGGCGCCGAGAACGAGCACACGCCCGCCCGCCTGGAACGAGATGCGCTGCCGCAACGCTACCCACGACGCCATGGCAGGATTCATCGCCGCGGCGATCCGCACCGGGTCGGCGTCATCCGGCAGCGGCACGCTGAGCCGGCGGTCGATCACCGTCCGCTCCGCGAACGTGCCGACGTCCCGGCCGAAGGCGATCGTGTACCAGAGCTTCCCGTCCTGATCGCGTACCACGGCGTCCACGCCCGGGACCAGTGGAAGCGCGGTGGTGGTGGTGTAGTGCAGGCCGGCTGCCCGAGCGCGCGCCAGTCGATGCAGCGGCGCGGCGAGAACGTCGACGACCGCCTCGTGCGGACCTTCTGCGACCGGGTCAGGGTGCTCGCGGTACTGCGGCGGCGCGGCGAAATCGGTGACGACGGCGGCGTGCATCAGACCTCCAATAGGTTGGTAATACCAACAATATTGGTTGGGAATACCAACAATGTCAAGTACCATCCCGGGGCATGGACGAGTTGATGGAGGCCGTGGTTCGCACGACGTTCCGAGTAACGGCTGTGTTGACGCGGATCGCTGCCGCGCATGACCTGTCGTTGACGCAGCTTCGCGTGCTGGGGATCCTGCGCGACCGTCCGGCTCGGATGACCGAGCTCGCGGCGTTTCTCGGCCTCGACAAGTCCACGATGTCCGGGCTGGTGGAACGCGCGGAAAAGCGAGGCCTGCTGACTCGGGGGCGTTCGCCGGACGACCGCCGGGCCGTCGACGTCGCCCTCACACACCAGGGGCGGGAGCTGGTGGACGCGGTGCAGCGGGAGGTGTACGACGCGCTGACGCCCTTCGTCGGGAAATTGGACGCCGCTCAGCGGCGGCAGCTGGCGCGATTGCTGAACACCCTGTCTGCCTGACGGACGCCGTCTTTACACATCCGCGATCGTGTGTCGCACTGTTGACACCACTGGGGTCTCGTGTCAACGTTACCTGTAACTTCAAGTTACACCCAGATCGCCTGGGTCGCGAGCACGCGAGGAGGCGTGGGCATGACATCGGTCGCCGCAGGTCAAGGTGTTCCGGACGGCGCAGGGCAAGCCGGCCAGGACGACGCGAGCCAGGAGAAGGTGAGCTGGCACGACCCCAAGCGGTATGCGTGGATGCTCGGCCTGGTGGTCCCTGCCATCCCGTTTCTCATCTGGTGGTCCTACCAGGGCTGGGAAGGCACATGGGCGATGCACCTGGCCTGGTGGATGGCTCCGATCGTGGTGTTCGGGCTCATCCCGCTGCTGGACATGATCATCGGCACCGACGGGGAGAACCCGCCGGACGAGCTGATCGAGTGGTTGGAGAACGACCGCTACTACCGCTGGATCCTGTACTTGTTCCTGCCCATCCAGTACGCGGGACTGGTGCTGGCCTGCTGGATGTGGTCGACCTACGAGCTGAACGTGTGGGACCGCCTCGGCCTGGCGATCTCCGTCGGTGTGGTGGCCGGCATCGGCATCAACACCGCGCACGAGCTGGGGCACAAGAAGGTCGAGTACGAGCGGTGGCTGGCCCGCGTGGCGCTGGCGCAGACGTTCTACGGCCACTTCTTCATCGAGCACAACCGCGGCCACCACGTGCGGGTCGCCACCCCGGAGGACCCGGCCAGCTCGCGCGTCGGGGAGTCGTTCTACCGGTTCTGGCCGCGCACGGTCAGCGGCAGCCTGCGTAACGCGTGGGAGCTGGAGAAGAAGCGGCTGGCCCGGAGCAACAAGGGCCCGTGGACGCTGCGCAACGACGTGTTGTCCGCGTGGCTGATGTCGGTGGTGTTGTGGGGCGCGCTGATCGCCGCCTTCGGCTGGGGCGTCCTGCCGATGCTGCTCATCCAGGCGTTCTTCGGGTTCTCGCTGCTGGAAGTGGTCAACTACCTCGAGCACTACGGCCTGTTGCGGCAGCGCACGGCGCAGAACGGCAGGTACGAGCGGCCGACCGCGCGGCACAGCTGGAACTCCAACAACGTGGTGACCAACGTGTTCCTGTACCACCTGCAGCGGCACAGCGACCACCATGCGAACCCGACGCGCCGGTACCAGGCGCTGCGGGACTACGAGGAGGCTCCGCAGCTGCCCGCGGGCTACGCGTCGATGATCTTGTTGGCGTGGATTCCGCCGCTGTGGCGCAAGGTGATGGACAAGCGGCTGCTGGACCACTACGACGGGGACATCACCAAGGCGAACATCCACCCGCCGAAGCGGGAGAAGGTGTTGGCCCGCTATGGCGCGAAAGCCACCGCGGGGTGAAGCTAACGGCTATGAGCAAGTATCAGTGTCCGGTGTGCGAGTACGTCTACGACGAGGAGGTCGGTGCCCCGCGGGAAGGATTCCCCGCGGGCACACCGTGGTCCGAGGTGCCCGATGACTGGAACTGCCCCGACTGCGGGGTCCGCGACAAGATCGATTTCGAACCGGTCGGTTAGCCGGTGAGCACGACAACGGTCATCGTCGGCGCGGGCATCGCGGGCGCCAGTGCGGCGTTGCGGCTGCGCAGCGGGGGCTGTCCGGGCCGGGTGGTGTTGATCGGCGACGAGCCGCATCCGCCCTACCGGCGGCCCCCGCTGTCCAAGGACCTGCTCAGCGGGAAGACGCCCGAGGAGCGGATCCGGATCCGGCCGCAGGAGGCCTGGAGCCAGCAGGGGATCGAGCTGCGCACCGGCACGCGTGTGGTGGCGCTCGACGTGGAGTCGCGCAAGGTGGAGCTGGCCGACGGCGAGCAGTTGGCCTACGACCAGCTCCTGCTGGCCACCGGTGGTCGGCCGCGAGAGCTGCCGCAAGCCCGCGGCGTTCCGGACGTGTTCACCTTGCGCACCATCAACGACGTGTCCGCGTTGCGGGACAAGCTGCGTCCGGGGAGTTCCCTGCTGGTCGTCGGCGCCGGCCTGATCGGCGCGGAGGTGGCGGCAACGGCGCGCGGGCTCGGGTGCGCGGTGATGATGCTGGAGGCCGAGCAGTGCCCGCTGTCGCGGCTGCTGCCGCCGCAGCTGGCCGAGGTCTACACCGAACTGCATCGGAGCAACGGTGTCGATCTGCACTACGGCGTTCAGGTCGCGTCGCTGGAGCGCATCGACCTCGGCGTGCTGGTCACCGACACCACGGGCCGGAAGTGGATCGCGGACACCGTGCTGGTGGCCGTCGGCATCGCACCCAACACGGAGCTGGCCGAGCAGGCGGGGCTGGAGATCGACGCGGAACTCGGCGGCATCGTGGTCGACGAGTACTTGCAGACCTCGGCGCCGGGAGTGTTCGCTGCCGGGGACGTGGCCTGTGCGCCCAACTTGCACCTGGGTGGTCGTCACCGGGTGGAGCACTGGACGAGCGCGCAGGAGCAAGGGGCGGCGGCCGCGGCCGGCATGCTGGGGGAGCGCACCAGCTTCGACAAGGTGCCGTGGTGCTGGTCGGACCAGTACGGCAAGAGCCTGCACGTCGCCGGGTGGCCCGCGGCCACCGATCAGGTCAGCGTGCGCGGCAGTCTCGAGGATTACGAGTTCACGGCGGTGTTTCACCGGGACGACCGGCTGGTCGCCGCCGTCGGGCTGAACCGGCCGAAGGACGTGCGGACGGCGCGCAAGCTGATCGCCGAGCAGCCGCACGTCACCGCCGACGAGGTGTTCGCGCAGCTCGGGTGACTCGGCGCTGTCTCCAGCTCGGGTAGCTCGGCGCCGCGTCGAGCTCGGGAGTGAGCGGCATCGTGTCCAGTTGGTTGACACCGAACGCGGGTGGTGCCAACGTCGACAGACGTGACCCGTCCGCGCAATCGCATGCAATACCCCGAGGCCGCGCGCAAACTGTTGCGGGAGACGCTGTTCGACGCGGCCAGTGACCTGATCGCACAGCGCTCGTGGGCCGAGACCCGCATGGCCGACGTGGCCGAAGCCGCGGGAGTCAGCAGGCAGACGCTGTACAACGAGTTCGGGTCCCGGCAAGGGTTCGCGCAGGCGTTCGTGCTGCACGAAGCGAGCCGGTTCCTGTCCGCGGTCAACGACGCGATCACCGCGCACGCCGACGACCCGCGGGCCGCGCTGGCGGCCGGCGTCGAGGTGTTCTTGAAGTCGGCCGAGCAGGACCCGTTGATCGCGGCTATCGTGAGCGGCCGGGGTGACGAGGGTTTGCTGCCGCTGTTGACCAACCAGGCGGGCCCGGTGCTCACGTTCGCCACCGAGCAGCTGACCGAGGTGCTGACGACGACGTGGCCGGACGTGCCGGATGACGCCGTGCGCATGGTCGCGGAGAACGTGACCCGGCTGGCCATCAGCCATGCGGCGACGGCCACCGCTCCTGCCGAGCAGACCGCTGCCCAGCTCGCGGACCTGTTCGGTCCCTACCTGGACTGCGTGGTCAAGCGCCGCTGATGTCGGCGCGCCGGCCGCGGTGGACGTCCTCGCTACCCAGCCGCGGGAACGGCTTGGTCGAGAAGATCACCTCGACCGGCACCTCGAAGTACTCCGCGATCTTCAACGCCAGGTACAGGCTCGGGCTGTACTCGCCGCGCTCCAGATAGCCGATCGTCTGGTAGTGCACCTTGAGTGCGTCGGCGAGCTGGCGGCGTGAGATGCCCCGTTCGGCACGTAGCATCGCGATCCGGTTGTAGATCACTTCGCCCATGTCGGGTGCACCTCACGCTCGCCTGCCGCCGTACTTCGTGGACGATTCACTGCACTCGCTGCATCGCGCGATCGCGTCGAGCGGCCATGCTCGATCCGGATTCTCGCCTGGCCATCCTGCGCAACAGTATCGGCGCCAGCACCAATCCGATGATCGCCCAGATGCCGAGGACTCCGATCATCTCCGCGTACCGCCACGACCCGTCGATCTCCACGGCGGCGGCGGAATCCGGCAGCAGGGCCGACCGCATGCCGAGACCGAGCCAGTAGATCGGGAAGCATTGGCCGATGAACTGCAGCCAGTCGGCAAGCGCGGTCATCGGATAGAAGACTCCGGAAATCGCCGTCAGCCCCATCAGCGGCAGCATGATCAGACCCAGATTGCGTGGGTTGTCCGACAGCGACCCGAGCACCGCGCCGATCGGAATGGTGGCGATCAAGCCGAGTGCCAGCACCCAGGCGAGCGTCAGCCAAGCGCTCACCCCGTCGATGCTGAATCCCTCGAACAAGAACAGCCCGGGGATCAGAACGATGAGCACCGCGATCACACCGTTGATCGTCGCGTTGACGATCTTGCCGATCAGGTAGCCCAGCATGCCGTTGGGAACTGCTTTGGCGCGCAGCAACGTGCCGTCCTCGCGTTCCACCACCAACTCCGCCGCGACCAAGAGGAATCCGGTGAAGGCGACCTGCATGCCCAGGATGCCCGGCATGGCCGCGGAGCCGATCGAGATGTCCGTCCCCGGGATCGTCGAATCCCGCAGGAAGAACATCACGACCAGCGTGATGGTGGGGAAGAACACCATGTTGAACAGGTCGGGCCCGCTGGTCAGCAGGTGTCGGATCTCGGCGAAGCCGCGATAGATGCCGGAACGGATGGCCACAGCCGAAGCGTTCATCGGATTCCCTCCTCGGCGCTGCGCTGATCTTCGCCGAACAGGACCCGGGCGGCGTCCTCGCCGTCGGCCAGTCCGGACTCCATGCCGTAGACCAGCTTCATGTAGGTGTCCTCCAGGCTGGCCCGCCGGACTTCCAGGTCCTGCACGGCCGAGCCGTGTTGCTCGAACAGCTTGCGCACGAAGGTCGTCGCGTCATCACTGGAGTGCACGTGGCGCACTCCGTCGACGGTCCAGTGCACCTCGGCCTCGATCGACACCCGACGCGCCAGCTCGTCCGCCGTCCCGTCGGCGATGATCTGGCCGCCTGCCAGCACCAGGATCCGGTCGGCGAGCTTCTCGGCCTCGTCCAGGTCGTGCGTGGTGAGCAGAACCGTGGTGTGCTCGTCGGCCAGGCGGTGCACCAGGTCGTGGAACTCGCGCCGCGCGTGCGGGTCGAACCCCGCGGTCGGCTCGTCCAGGAACAGCAGCTCGGGCTTGCCGACGATGCCGATCGCCACATCCAGCCTGCGCCGCTGACCACCGGACAGCCGCATCACACGCTTGTCGGCATGGTCGGCGAGGCCGACCGCGTCGATCAGTTCTTCGGTGTTCCACGGCCGGCGGATCTTCTCCGACGAGTACGGCGCGTAGAACGTCCCCAGGTGCTGCAGCAGCTCGCGTACCCGCCATTTGCCGTGGTCACGCCACGACTGCAGGACGACCCCGAGCCGTGCCCGCCATGCCTCGTTGCCGTGTGCCGGGTCGGTGCCCAGGACCGACACCGCGCCGCCGGAGCGCATCCGGAAGCCTTCGAGAATTTCGATCGTCGTGGTCTTGCCTGCGCCGTTGGGTCCGAGCAGCGCGAGCACCTCGCCCCGTTCGGCGCTGAACGTGACCCCCTTGAGCACCTCCTTGGTGCCGTACGTCATACGCAGATCCCGCACGTCGAGCACGGTGTCGCCGGCGGGACCGGCCATTACCCCATCTTCGGTTGCCGCCCTGCCGACCGCGACCGAAGTGCCTCCCTTGTTGGCCTCAGTCATGCGATTGAATGTAGCACATGTACTACACGTTGATGCGCCAGTATTTTCGGCTGTTCTCGATTGACTACGGTTAGTTGAGCTACTGCTACGCCCGGCGACGGCAGGTGTCACCGTGTAGGGATGTGGTGGCCGGCGCGTCGAACGAACGGGGGCGAGCAGGGTCAGACGACGGGGCGGCCGGTACGCAGGCGGCGCCGTGTGTCCCAGGTGAGCACGTTGAACGGAAACTCCCGCAGCGGTCGCGGCAGTCTGCGATTGATCTTGCCGAGCACTCCGATGACGCGCTCGAACCGCCGCTGTTGCCGCTCGGACCACGGCACCCCGAGCTCAGCGCGGAACTCGGGGTAGAGGAAGCCGATGGACATGAACTCCAAGAACGGGCCGAGCAGGCCGCGTAGCGGCTGCGGGAAGAACGTGCCGCGCGCGATGCCGCGTAGGTAGCTGCGCGTGTCGTCGTCCATCTTGATCTTCTGGACCTCGCGCTGCCAGTACTCCTCGAACGCCTCGCGGTTCTCCGGCCACTGGTCCTCGCGGACCTGCAGTGTGGTGCCGAAGTGGCGGGCGTCCTGGTAGAGCGCCTCCCGCGTGCGCTCGTCCGGCTCGCCCCACAGCATGCGGTAGGTGTCCTCGGTGCCGCGGTAGATGCACGCGGCGACCCAGAGCTGCAGTTCCGGGTCCATCGCGTGGTACTTGACCGGACTGTCCGGCCCGGAGCGCACCTGGGCGTGCACCCGGTTGATCTGGCGACGCAGCTCCGTGCGCTCGGCCGGTGTGCTGTCGATCGCCATCACCAGGTACATCAGCGTCGTACGCGTCCGTTTGAACGGGTGGCGATAGATGTTGCCGGATTCCACCGGGCTGTGCACCACGCCGTGGCCGACCGGCAAGCGGGCCAGCTGCATGATGACGTTCGCGCCGCCGGCGAGCAGGGCGAGACCGGTGAGTCCGTCCCGGATCCTGGCCGTCTCGGACACGGGCACCACGCCTCTCGCGGGCTTGTTGGCACGCTGACAACAGTGCGCTCATGACAGCATGTGACGGCGCGCGTTGTCAATTGAACGACAGCCCGACGAGGGTGCCCAGCGTGGCGATCTCGACGCACGCTCCCAGCACGTCGCCGGTCACGCCACCGAGCCGCCGTACACACCTCGCCAGCAGCAGTGCCGCGCCGAGAACGCCCACCGCGACGGCCAGGGCGGCGCGCCAAGCAGGCAGCGCGACCACCAGACTCCCCGCCGCAACCAACCCGACACCGACGACCAGCGCCGCGGTTGCCGCCGAGCGGCCGACGGTCCCCGCGACGGTTGCGCCAAGCCCTCCGGAGCGTGCGGCCGGGATGCCCCGGACACAGCACAGCGCCAACACCATGCGCCCGGCCAGCACCCCGACGACCGCGGCGAATGGCCCGTGGCCTGCGGCGATGGCGCCCGCCAAGGCAGCGGCCTGGCCGCCCAGCACGAGCACCACGGCGACCACGCCACTCGGGCCGATGTCGCCGCTGCGCATGACCTGCAGCGCGCGGTCGCGGTCGTAGCTCGAGCTCAAGCCGTCGGCGGTGTCGGCAAGGCCGTCCCAATGCAGACCACGGGTTCCGAGCGCGCCGGCGCCGACGCACAGCAGTGCGGTCAGCAGCGAGGGCAGCCCGAGCGCCTCGCCTGCGGCAGCGAGACCGCCGACGAGGACCGCCAGTGGCAGCACGGCGATGGGGGCGAGCAACATCGCGCGACCGGCGACGCGGCTGTTCACCGCGCGCGGAGCGGGCACCGGCAGGGCGGTCAGTGTTCCGACGGCGAGCAGCAGGGCGTTCACGGTCAAGCAAGGACGTCGGACAGCGAGCCCATGTCGCTGATGATCGCGCGGGCGGCCCGCAGGACCGGGACGGCCTGCACGGCGCCGCTCCCTTCGCCCAGCCGCATCCCGAGGTCCACGATCGGCTGGAGCCCGAGCGACTTGAGCGCGTACTCCTGGGCGGGTTCGGTGGAGCGGTGGCCGGACAGCCACCAGGCGGCCGCGCCGGGCGCGATCTCGGCGGCGACGAGCGCAGCGGCGGTGGTGAACACACCGTCGAGGACGACCGGCGTCTTGAGGGCGGCCGCTTGCACCACGAACCCGGCCGTGGCGGCTGCGCACGCGCTGCCGAGCGCGGTGAGCAGGTCGAACGGATCGTCGAATCGGCCCTGCGCCCGCTGCAGCGCCGCGCGGACCACCCCGACCTTGTGCGCGCGGGTGGCCGGGTCGATGCCCGTCCCGCCGCCGACCACCTCGTCGGGTGGCAGCCCGAGCTGGGCGGCCACCAGGGCGGATGCGACCGTGGTGTTGCCGATGCCCATGTCGCCCGGGATCAGCACGTTGGCGCCGTCGGCGATCTCCGCCCGAGCGATCGCTTGCCCGGCGCGGAAGGCCCGGACGGTTTGCTCGGGGGTGAGGGCGTCCGTCGTGTCGATCGGACCGGAGCCACGGCACACCTTGTGCGCCCGGATCTCGGCGGGCAGGTCGCTCAGGTCCGCGTCGACACCGATGTCCAGGACGCGAACGGTCGCGCCGACCTCGCGGGCCAGCACGTTCACCCCGCCCTTGCCGCTGTGGAAGACCCGCACCATGGCGGCGGTGACGTCTCGGGGATAGGCCGACACCCCACTGCGGCTGACGCCGTGGTCACCGGCGAACACCACGACGTGCACCGGGTCGATCGGCCGCGGCGGGACGGTCTGGTGGGCGGCCGACAACCACGCGGCCAGTTCCTCCAGCCTGCCCAGCGAGCCGACCGGCTTGACCAGGCCGTCCAGCACGCGTCGGGCGCGTTCCCGCGTCGCCTCGTCGGGCGCGGGGATGGCCGGGATGCCGTGGACGGTCACGGTGCCTCCAAGCGGATCGGGCGGCCCGCCACCATCAGCAGTACCGCGTCGGACTCACCTGCCATGCGGCGATTGAGCACTCCGAGCTGGTCGCGAAACAGCCTGCCGGACCAGGTGCTCGGTACCACGCCGCTGCCCACCTCGTTGCTGACCGCGACGACCGGGACGCGCGCGGTGCGCCACGCCTGGACCAGGTCGTCGACCTCGGTGGCCAGGCGCTGTCGCCAGTCCGGCTTGTCGTCCCACGCGCCCACGTCGTCGCAGATCCGGGCGAGCCAGGTGGCCAGGCAGTCCACCAGCACCGGGGCATCGGCGGCGCGCAGCACCGCGGCCACCTGTGTGGTCTCCACCGTTTCCCAGTGATCGGGTCGGCGCTCGCGGTGGCGCAGGACGCGCTCGGCCCACTCCTGGTCGTCGCCCGGCGGCAAGCCGGTGGCGACATAAACCACCCGTCGCGCGTCGTTCAGCAGCTGCTCGGCGTAGCGGGACTTGCCGGAGCGTGCGCCGCCGAGGATCAGGGTGCGCCGAGCCGGGTGCACCTCAGCCGCTAGCGTGCTGAGCAGCCGAGCGCCGTGGCGGGCGGCCGTCGCGAACGTCGCCCGCAGGATGGATGCCACGCGATCATTGTGTCAGCGCAGCGAGCGATCAGAGGTGTGAGCTTTCGAGCAGTCGGCTCGCGACGCCGGACCGCTTGGCTAGCGTTGGCGGACATGGGCTCCGTCGGCAAAGGCCTGCTGGTGGCCGGCACGACGTCGGACGCGGGCAAGAGCCTGCTGACCGCCGGACTGTGCCGGGTACTGGCCAGGCGCGGGATCTCCGTCGCGCCGTTCAAGGCGCAGAACATGTCGAACAACTCGATGGTGTGCGCCGACGGGGCGGAGATCGGTCGGGCGCAATGGCTGCAGGCCCGCGCCGCCGGGGTCGAGCCGGAGGCGGCGATGAACCCCGTGTTGCTCAAGCCGGGCAGTGACCGGCGCAGCCACGTCGTGGTGCTGGGCAAGCCGTTCGGGACGCTGGAAGCGGGGGAGTTCGCCGTCGGACGACGGGAGCTCGCCGAGCGGGCCTTCGCCGCGCTCGCCGACCTGCGACAACGCTTCGACGTGGTGGTGTGCGAGGGCGCAGGAAGCCCCGCCGAGATCAACCTGCGCGACGGTGATTACGTCAACCTCGGGTTGGCGCGCGAAGCCGGCCTGCCGGTGATCGTGGTGGGGGACATCGACCGCGGGGGTGTGTTCGCGTCGATGTACGGCACACTCGCCCTGCTCGACCCGGCTGACCAGGCGCAGATCGCGGGCTGGGTGGTCAACAAGTTCCGCGGTGATCAGGGGCTGCTCGAACCCGGACTGCGCGCGCTGGAGCGGCGCACCGGTCGGCCGGTGCTCGGTGTGCTGCCGTGGCTGCCCGGCGTGTGGATCGACTCCGAGGACACGCTGCCCGTGGACGGCTGGCACGGCAGCGCCACGCGTGGTCTGCACGTGGCGGCGGTGCGCTTCCCGCGGGTCTCCAACGCCACCGATCTTGACGCGCTGGCCGCCGAGCCCGGTGTGACCGTCACCGTGACCGCTGACCCCGACGTCGTGCGAGCCGCCGACCTGGTGGTTCTGCCCGGCTCGCGGGCCACGGTGGACGACCTGGCCTGGTTGCGGGAGCGGGGCCTCGACGACGTCCTGCGGGCCCGTGCCCTCCAGGGGCGACCCGTGTTGGGCATCTGCGGTGGCTACCAGATGCTCGCCGAGCACATCGTCGACCGGTGCGAGTCGCGCGTGGGGGAGGTCGACGGCTTGGGATTGCTGCCCACTCGGGTCACGTTCGCCGAGGACAAGGTGCTGGGCAGGCCGCGGGGGACGTGGCGTGGGCACGAGATCGTCGCCTACGAGATCCACCACGGCACCGCACACGTCACGGGCGAAGCCGAGCCGTTCCTGGACGGGTGCCGTCGCGGTGCGGTCTGGGGGACCACGTGGCACGGCACCTTCGAGAACGACGGATTCCGGCGTGCCTGGCTGGCCGAGGTCGCCACGCAGGCCGGCATCGCCTGGCAGCCGAACCGCCACGCGCCGGGCTTCGCCCAACTGCGGGAACGGATGCTGGACACGGTGGCCGACGCCGTGGCGGAGAACCTCGACGTCGACGCGATCGCGCGGCTGATCGAGCACGGTCCGTGCGACCTGCCGGTGGTGCAGTCGATGCTGCGGTGAGCGCCTCCTGCCCGCGGCCAGCGCCGATCCGCGTGCGGTGCATACTGAGCCGGGAGTCGAGACGAGCCAGGAAGGACTCACCAGCGTGCAGCAACAGGTGCCGGATCACGTGGTCAAAGCCGTCGAGCAGTGCGCCCGCGCCGCCAAGCAAGCCGCTCCGTCGCTGGCAGCGGCCTCCGACGAGGCGATCGACGCGGCGTTGAGCGCGATGGCCGACCGGCTGGAGTCGGCGCGGGACGACGTGCTGGCCGCCAACGCCGAGGACGTCGCGAAGGCGAAGGCCGACGGGATGAGCGCGGGCCTGCTGGACCGGTTGACCGTCACCGAGCAGCGGCTGGCCGGCATGGTCGAGCAGCTCAGGTTGTTGTCGTCCACTCCGCACCTGCAGCGCGAGGTTCCGGTCAAGGAGCTGGACGGCGGGCTGCGGCTGATCGAGCGGCGTCGCCCGGTCGGCGTCATCGGCGCGAACCACGAGGCGCGGCCGAACGTCACCGTCGACATCGCCTCCCAGCTGGTGAAGTCGCGCAACGGCGGCGTGTTGCGGACCGGTGGTGCCGCGCTGGCGTCGGCTCAGCGGCTGATGGAGGCCGTGATCGCGCCCGGTCTGTCGGACGCCGGGCTCGACTCCGAGGTCGTGCAACTGGTGCCGGTCGCCGAGCGGGAAGCCGCGACGGCGCTGGTGAGCCTGCCCAAGCTGGTGCCGCTGGTGATCCTGCGTGGAAGCGGTGAGAGCACCCGGATGCTCGCGCGTGCGGCGGCGGCCAACGACGTGCGGACCTTGGCGCACGCCGACGGTGGCGGGGTGCTGTTCGTCGAGCGCAACGCCGATCTGCAGAAGGTGCGCGAGCTGGTGGTCAACAGCCTGGACCGGCTCGGCGTGTGCAACCGGCTCAACCTGCTGCTGATCGACGAGCCGATCTACGACTCGGCGTGGGAGGTCGTCTCGCAGGCGCTGAACGAGCGCGGTGTGCGGCCGTCCCTGCCGCCGTACGACCACCCGATCGGCTACGAGTGGGCGCTGGACTCCGAGCGCGAGGCCACCGTGACCGTGTCGAAGGTCGACGGTGTGGATGCCGCGGTGGCGATCGCCAACGAGGAGACTTCCGGCTTGGCCGCAGGCATCGCCACCGAGGACGCCGACGCGGCCGCGCGATTCCTGGACGGCTACACCGGCACCGGCGTGTTCTGGAACGCCACGACCCGCCTGCTGGACGGTTTCAAGCTGCTGGCGGTGCCGGAGACCGGGATCAACCTGGACCGGGTGCCCGGCCCTCGCGGCCCGGTGACGTACCAGGACTTGTCCATCCGCCAGTACGCGGTGGTGCCCGCCTGACGGATCGCCCACCTGGCGTCTCCGGTCAGCGCATCGGAGGTGGATCGCCCGCCCGGCGCCGCCGGTCAGGTGGTGTGCACGATCAGCACGTCGATGCCGGCCTTGCGCGCGGCCTCGGAGGGGACCGAGCCGAGGATCCGGCCGGCGAGCGTGTTCAGGCCCCGGTTTCCGACCACGAGCAGGTCGGCCGAGTACTTCTTGACGACCCGCAGTAGCGTGGCGACCGGTTCGCCTTCCACGGCAACGGAGTCCACGTCGGTGGCGCCCTGGGCGGCCGCGCGCTCGCGTGCGGTGTGCAGCGTCTCATCGGCCGGGGCGGAGCCCACCACCTGATACGCCTCGTCGCGCAGCACGTCCTGGGCCTTGTTCACCGTGTCCTGGTCAGCCGGATAGTAGGCACACGCCACCACCAGTTTCGCCTGCGCGGCGGCAGCCACCTGGGCGGCCCGGTCGACGGCGGCGTAAGAGGACTCCGAGCCGTCGGTTCCGACGACTACGGTCCGGTAAGCGGTCATGGAGGCTCCTTCGTGTCATTCCGCCCGAACCAGCGAGCACGCGCTGAGACTATCGACGCGCGCAACCGTATGCAGATCGACAACGAGCCATCGGGTGGCAAGTTTCGGCCCGACCGGGTGGTGTGATCGAGACGGTGTGGAAACGAACTGGGCGGCGAGCGGGCGTGAGCCTCGTCGCGGGTGGCGCCGGGATGGTGGCGGATCGCCGGCGCTGATGAGCGCGGCGGGCTCTTTCGCGGCTCGACCTTCACCGGGCGGCCGCTTCGGACACTTGCCGTCCTCGAGGCACCCGACGGTGGTCGGCGAGGTTCCGGGCAGCATCCACCCGCTGGGGAGTGGTCGGCAGTGGCCGCCTACTTGGAGCTGTCCGCCTGTGTGGCGGGCTTCAGTGCCGTGACGGTGTCCGCGTCGGCGTTGTTCTTCTCGTCGGTACCCGTGGCGCCGGTCGAGCTCTCGGCTTCCGCGCCGTCCTCGTCCGCCTTGGCGGTGCGTTGCTCGGCAACGGAGGTCGCCTCGGCCAGCAGGCCGTCGGCCTCGGTGATCACCGACCGGGCCGCGGTGATCTGCGCCGCGATCTTGGCGCGCAGCTCGCGCAGCGCCTCCACTCGCTCGGCCGCGTAGTTGATGCGGTGGTTGGCCAGTTCGGTGGCCTCCCGGACCCGCCGGTCGGCTTCGCTGGTCGCTTCCGCCAGCCGCGCGTTGGCCTCGGTGATCGAGTCCTGCTTGCGCCGGTTGGCCTCCTCGATCGACTCGCGCCGCTCCTTCTCCAGCCGCTCCTTGTGCTCGGCCAGCTCGCGGGCGATCCGCTCGCGGGTCGCCTTGGCCTCCTCGGCCGCTTCCCGCAGCCGCTTCTCCGACTCGGCCTTGCTCTGCGCCTCCTGCTCGGCGAGCATCTTCATCGACTCGGCCCGCCGGGACGCCATCGCGATCTCGAAGTCCTCTTCGATCTTGGTGCGACGGTCCTCGGCTTCCTTGTCCAGCCGCTTGCGCTCCTCCTCGGCCTTGGCGAGCAGCTCCGCGGCCTCCTTGCGCGCCTGCTCCATCGTCTTGCGATGCTCTTCCTCCATCGCTTGACGACGCTTGTCCAGCTCGGCCAGCTGCTGGTCGTAGCGAGCCCGCATGGCACTGGCGTCGGCCTCCGCCTTCGCCCGGATGTGCGCCGCCTCGGCCTCGGCGCGGGCCTTCGTCTCGGACGCCTCGTCCTGCGCCAGCCGCAGCATCCGCTGGAGCCGTTCGGACAGGCCTTCCATCGTGGTGGGCGGCTGGGACAACCGGTCGACCTTCTCGCGCAGCTCGTCGATCTCGGTCCGGGCGGCTTCCAGCTGACGGGCCAGGTCACCCGCCTGCTCGATCGCCGCGTCCCGGTCGGAGGTGAGCATCTTCAGGTCCGCGTCCAGGCGCTCGAGATGCTCGTTGACCTGGCCGGGGCTGTACCCGCGCCGCACGACATCGAAGCCGGCGCCCAGCGGCACCAGATCCGAATCCTCGCCGAAGTTCATGGATGCCAACGTTACCCGTTCGGGTTTGATCTTCCGTGTGGGTTCCCCCGGACGATGCAGCTTCCGGCGTGTCGGCCTTGCCCGCGAACCCCGGCGGTCAGTAAGGCGGCGACCGCTCAGACCCCGCGGAACCGGTTGATGTCCGCCAGGTGCTTCTCCCGGGTCTCCGGGTCGCGCACGCCGAGGCCCTCCTGGGGAGCCAGGCACAGCACACCCACCTTGCCCTGGTGCGTGTTGCGGTGCACGTCCAGCGCGGCCTGCCCGGTCTCCTCCAGCCGGTAGGTCTTGGACAGCGTCGGGTGGATCATGCCCTTGCTGATCAGCCGGTTGGCCTCCCACGACTCGCGGTAGTTGGCGAAGTGGGAGCCGATGATCCGCTTCAGGTTCATCCACAGGTACCGGTTGTCGTACTGGTGCATGTAGCCGCTGGTGGCCGCGCAGGTGACGATCGTGCCGCCGCGCCGCGCGACGTACACCGAGGCGCCGAAAGTCTCTTTGCCCGGGTGCTCGAACACGATGTCCGGGTCCTCGCCGCCGGTGAGCTCGCGGATCTTCTTGCCGAACCGCTGCCACTCCTTCGGGTCCTGCTCGGTGTCGGACTTCCAGAACTTGTAGCCCTCACCGGTGGCCTCGCTGCGGTCGATCACCAGCTCGGCGCCCATCTTCCGGCAGATCTCGGCCTTCTCCGGGCTGGACACCACGCACACCGGGATCGCCCCACCGTTGAGCGCGTACTGGGTGGCGTACGAGCCGAGGCCACCGGAGGCGCCCCAGATGAGCACCACGTCGCCCTGCTTCATGTTGGCGCCGTTGGCCGACACCAGCTGGCGGTACGCGGTGGAGTTGACCAGGCCGGGGCTGGCCGCCTCCTCCCACGTCAGGTGCTTCGGCTTCGGCATCAGCTGGTTGGCCTTGACCAGCGTGAGCTCGGCCAGCCCACCGAAGTTCGTCTCGAAACCCCAGATGCGCTGCTCGGTGTCGAGCATCGTGTCGTTGTGGCCCTCCGGGCCCTCCAGCTCCACGCTCAAGCAGTGCGCCACGACCTCGTCGCCCGGCTTCCACTTGTGCACGCCGGGTCCGGTGCGCAGCACCACGCCGGACATGTCCGAACCGACCACGTGATACGGCTGGTCGTGCCGCTTGGCCAGCGGCGACAGCTTGCCGTAGCGCTGCAGGAACTTGAACGTGGGGATCGGCTCGAAGATCGAGGTCCACACGGTGTTGTAGTTGATCGCGCTGGCCATCACCGCCACCAGCGCCTCGCCCGGGCCCAGCTCGGGCGTGGGCACCTCGTCCACGTGCAGCGACTTGCGCGGGTCCTTCTCCCTGGTGGGCACGCCCTCGAACATGTCGACCTCGTCGGCATGCACGGTGACACCCCGGTAGCTCTCCGGTACCGGCAGCGAACCGACGGCATCGAGGTTGTCGCTCAGGATTGCGTCGGTGATCTGCTGGATCTGCTGCACCATTGCTGCGACCTCCGTGCGCTCGGCATGCGGTGACGAGATGCCCGGGATTGAAGCACGTCGGAGCGGAAGTTACTTACAAGTAGCGAGCCATCTCACTTTGCCGCCGACGGACGTTCAATGCTCGCCTTCGGCGGGTTGCACCAGCTCAACGAGCACACCACCGGCGTCCTTCGGGTGGACGAAATTCACCCGGGAGTTGGCCGTCCCACGCTTGGCCTGGTCGTAGAGCAGGCGCAGGCCGTTACCGCGCAACAGATCAGCGGCCTTGTCGATGTCGGTCACCCGGTAGGCCAGCTGCTGCAACCCGGGACCGTTGCGGTCGATGAACTTGGCGATGGTGGACTGCTCGTTCAGCGGGGCCAGCAGCTGGATGGCCGTGCCGTCCTCGTCGCCGGGCGCGTGCAGCATCGCCTCGCGTACGCCCTGCTCCTCGTTGACCTCGGTGTGCGTGGCCACCAAGCCGAAGTTGCTCCGGTAGAACTCGATCGCGGCGTCCAGATCCGGCACCGCGATCCCCACGTGGTCCACGGCGGTCACCAGACTGTGCACGGGCTGCATGGCGTCGTTCATGGACTGCAGAGTAGGTCACAGCCGCTACTGCGCAGTAGCCCACGGCGGTAAGGTCCCCGACAGGGACGACGTCGAACGCTTGGAGGCTCACTGTGTCTGGTTCGGTCATTGTCGGCGCGGCGCGAACCCCGATCGGCCGCCTGCTCGGCTCGCTCAAGGACTTCTCCGGGGCGCAGCTCGGTGGCGTCGCCATCAAGGCGGCCCTCGAGCAGGCAGGCGTGTCTCCCGACCAGGTGCAGTACACGATCATGGGCCAGGTGCTCACCGCGGGCGCGGGCCAGATCCCGGCGCGGCAGGCCGCCGTGGCCGCAGGCATTCCGATGGACGTTCCCGCGCTGACCATCAACAAGGTGTGCCTGTCCGGTATCGACTCGATCGCGCTGGCCGACCAGCTCATCCGGGCCGGTGAGTTCGACATCGTGGTGGCCGGTGGCCAGGAGTCGATGACGCAGGCCCCGCACCTGCTGCCCAAGTCCCGCGCCGGCTTCAAGTACGGCGACACCACGCTGGTCGACCACATGGCCTACGACGGCCTGTTCTGCGCGTTCGACCAGGTGGCGATGGGTGCCAGCACCGAGAAGTACAACTCGCGCTACGGCCTGACCCGCGAGGAGCAGGACGCGTTCGCCGCCGCTTCGCACCAGAAGGCCGCCGCGGCCATCAAGGAAGGCCGGTTCGACGCCGAGATCGCTCCGGTGGAGATCCCGCAGCGCAAGGGCGACCCGGTGGTCTTCCGTGAGGACGAGGGGGTGCGTGCGGACACCACGGTGGAGACGCTGGCCAAGCTGCGTCCCGCGTTCGCCTCGGACGGCACGATCACCGCGGGTTCGGCGTCGCAGATCTCCGACGGTGCCGCGGCCGTCGTGGTGATGAGCCGCGCCAAGGCCGAGGAGCTGGGCGTGACCCCGCTGGCCGAGATCGGCGCACACGGCGTGGTCGCGGGCCCGGACGCCTCGCTGCACGAGCAGCCGTCGAACGCGATCAAGGCCGCACTGGCCAAGGAAGGCATCGGCGTCGACGACCTGGACCTGGTGGAGATCAACGAAGCGTTCGCCGCCGTGGGCCTGGTGTCCACCCGGCAGCTCGGCGTCCCGGAGGAGAAGGTCAACGTCGACGGTGGCGCCATCGCGCTCGGCCACCCGATCGGTGCGTCCGGTGCCCGCCTGGTGGTGCACCTGGTGCACGAGCTGCGGCGGCGCGGCGGCGGCACCGGCGTCGGTGCGCTGTGCGGTGGCGGCGGTCAGGGCGACGCGCTGCTGATCAAGGTTCCGCGGTCGTAAGGCACGCGGGGCTCTAGGCTCACCGGGTGTGACCGGGCAGCTGGACGTCGGCGAGCTGGTCGACCGCGCGCGTGCCGGACAGCCGCGCGCCGTCTCCCGCTTGCTGTCGTTGGTGGAGGACGACCACCCGCGGCTTCGCGAGGTCGTCCGCGCACTGACGCCGTACACCGGAAACGCGCAGGTCATCGGGCTTACCGGGCCGCCGGGCGTCGGCAAGTCCACGTCGACGTCGATGCTGCTGGCCGCGCTGCGCGCGCAAGGCAAGCGGGTCGGCGTGCTGGCCATCGACCCGTCGTCGCCGTTCACCGGCGGCGCGCTGCTCGGCGACCGGATCCGGATGGCCGAGCACGCCACCGACCCGGGGGTGTTCATCCGCTCGCTGGCCACCCGAGGCCACCTCGGCGGGCTGTCCTGGTCGACGCCGCAGTCGGTGCGGGTGCTCGACGCGGCCGGGTTCGACGTGGTGCTGATCGAGACCGTCGGGGTCGGCCAGTCCGAGGTCGACATCGTCCGGCTCGCCGACACCGTGTTGGTGCTGCTCGCTCCGGGCGCGGGTGACGGCGTCCAGGCGGTCAAGGCCGGCGTGCTGGAGATCGCCGACGTGTTCGTGGTGAACAAGGCCGACCGCGACGGGGCCGAGACCACCGTCCGCGAGCTGAAGAACATGATCGCGCTCAGCCGCCGGGAGCTGCGGGGCCGCCGGTGGCGGCAGCCGATCGTGCGCACGGTCGCCGCCCAGAACCAAGGCGCCGAGGAGGTTCTGCAGGCGCTCGACGAGCACCGGGCGTGGCTGGAGTCCGAAGGTGAGCTGGCGAGTCGCCGGCAGATCCGGGCGCGCACCGAGGTGGAAGCGATCGCCCTCCGCGAGCTGCGCAGCAGGCTGGCCGACCTCGGCGGCGGCGAGGCCCTCGAGATGCTGACCAAGCGGGTGGTCGACCGCGAGCTGGATCCGTTCACGGCGGCGGACGAGTTGATCCGCACGCTGCGGCGCTGACATCCACCACGGCTGCCCTTCCGGGCGTGCCGTCGGCGAGTGGGCGGGCGGTCGTCGCGAAGTCCGGTAGAAAGGGTTGGGTGACCGCTCGAGATCTGTTGGACCTGCACGTGCCGGGTCGCCCGTTGGTGCTGCCGAACATCTGGGACGCCGACACCGCGCGCCTGGTCGTGGAAGCCGGTTTCCCCGCCGTCGCGACCAGTTCGGTGGCCGTGGCGGCCACGCTCGGCTACTCCGACGGGGAAGAGGCCACCGCGGCCGAGATGTTCGCCGCCGCCGGGCGCATCGTGGCGGCGGTCGACGTGCCGGTGACCGTGGACGCGGAGTCCGGCTACGGCCTGCCGCCGAGCGCGCTGGCGGAGCTGCTGTTCGACGTCGACGCCGCGGGCTGCAACATCGAGGACACCGACCAGCAGGAGCGGCGCAGGCGCGAGCCGCGCGAGCAAGCCGTGTTCCTCGCGAAGCTGCGGGACAGCGTCGGCGACGGTGTGGTGATCAACGCGCGGATCGACACGTTCTTGGCGACCGATTCCGAGGAAGCGGAGCGGGCCGCGTTGCCGGACGCCGTGGAGCGGGCCCGCGCCTACCTGGACGCCGGGGCCGATTGCGTGTATCCGATCCACGTGCGGTCCGCCGCCGTGCTGGAGGAGTTCGTCTCGGCGGTGGCCCCGGCCCCGGTGAACGCCACGTATCTGCCCGGCGGCCCGGACCTGGGGCAGCTGGCCGAGCTCGGCGTCGCCCGGATCTCGCTCGGGGGCGGCCTGTGGCAGGCCGTGCGGCACTGGCTGGCCCGCAAGCTCGCGGACGTGGCGGCCGGCACGGCGCCGTACTGACCCTGCTCAGTGGGGCGGATCGACCTCGATGGTGATGACCGTCCAGGCGCCCAGATAGATCCGGTCGCCGTGGCGCAGCGGGTGCGGGACGTTCGCGGCCAGCGGATACGGCTGGTCGTTGAGCATGGTGCCGTTGGTCGAGCCCACGTCGACGATGCTCCACGTGTTGTCCGTGCGCGGCACCAGCACGGCGTGCAGGTGGGAAACGCCGTAGTCCTCCGGCGGGCCGGCCAGGTCGATGTCCGGCTTGATGTTGCGTGTGCGGCTGCGCCTGCCGATGCTCACCTGGTTGCCGTGCAGCTCGAAGCGTCGTTCCTCCCAGTCCGCGGGGAACCCGCCGGGTGCGGTGCCGTTGCCCGCGGCGGTCACCGCGTCGAAATGCGCGCGGTCCACGCTCACCACGGCCGTCCAGGTCGCGGGCGGCGGCTCCGGTTTCGGTGGTTCGACGTGCGCGGGCTGTTGCACCGGCACCGGTGGGGGAGCGCCCGGCAACGTGTCCGTGCCGCATGCTTCGCAGAACCGGCCCTGCAACTGGGTGCCGCACGTCGGGCACTTGGCCAGGCCGGGAATGGGGGAGGTTCGCTTGGACACATGAAGCGAGAGCCCGCAGACGTCACAGAACTCGACGTCGGCGGATTGATGTCCGCCAGGGCACCTCGGCATCGCTGTCACCCCTTCAGATTCCGGTGCGTCGCGAGACCCGCTTGGTCACCGTCGACCTGGTGTCCAACGTCATCTCGTCGATGGCCGAGACACGACTCTTGAGCTTGATGGTTCCCTGCACCGCGTCTTCCACATCCACCACGCCCGACAGCAGGCTGACGGCGTCTTCGTGGCCGGATTGTGTGGCCAACGCCACAGCTCGGCCGAGCTTCTGCGTGGCGGTCTCGATGTCGCCCGCCCGGCGCGCCGCCAAGCCGGCATGGATCGCATCGGCCAGCTCCGCCTGGCCGGTGTAGTGGGCCACCGTGGGATCGATGACGGTCGACAGCGAGACGTCATCGGTCCACACCGCCAGCACGCGTCCCTTGCCGAGGACGATCTCGGACTTGTTCGGTCCGGACGACACCAGGCTCACCCGGCAGGCGAGCATCTTGTCGCCCACCTCGGCGGGGGGCACATGCAGCTTCACGTGGTACGAGCGGGTCTCGCTGCCCCACGCGCCCGTCGGGTACTCGACGCTGCGCGCGTCGGTCGGCGTGCCCATCGCGGTCAGGTCGGCCAGGGTCGGTTCGACCTGCTTGACGAAGTCGATCCGGGCGCCTTGCGGTGTCCACAGCCGCAGGCCGACGTCGGCCACCGCCTTGCCCATCGCGGCCTCGGTCATCGCGGCGAAGTCCGCGGCCAGATCGGCGGGCTCGGCGACGATGTCCACGCTGCCGAGCAGGGCGTGTGCGATCTGCCGCAGCTCGGCGACCTCCCAGTCGGTGCCGACACCTCGGCAGTCGCACACGAAGTTGCCCGCGACGCTCTCCAGCGTGGCGGTCAGTTCCTTGGGCGCCTGGCTGTCGTTGCGCCCGTCGGTGAGCAGGATGGCGTGCCGGATCTCCGCGGTGCTGGTGGCGAACAGCTGATCGGCCAGCCACAACCAGCGTCCCATCGCGGTGCCACCGCTGGGTACCAGCCGGGCCACCGCGTCCCTGGCCGCCGCCTTCGTCTCCTCGTCGGCCCTCGCCAGGGTCAGCCCCTCGTGTTTGGGCGGGTAGACCACCTTGGCCGACTCGTTGCCGGCGATCACCGCGAACTCCACCCCGTCGCGGATGCCGTCGATCGCGGCGATGGTGGCCTGCTTGGCCGCGTTCAGCTTGCTCGGGCGGTACATCGACGCCGAGCAGTCCACGATGACGATCTCCGCAGCCGACGTGGTGAACTGGCCTTCCTCCGGCGCGTCCGCCGTGACGGTCAGGACGGCGTTGACCTCTGTGGCCCCCGGCGCCAGGTATTGGTTCTGCGCGACCTCGAGCTGAAACTCCGGGTAGCTGGTCATGGGCTGTCACTCCTCGCCATTCCCGGTTCTTGCCCCGCACACACCGGAAACGGAATCGCGGCCACGGTGATGTTGTCCCTGCCGCCGCGTTCGTTGGCGGCCTCGGTGAGGTCCATCGCGGTGCCGAGCGGGTCGCGGCCGCCGACGGGCAGGTGGGCGGCCAGCACGCTCGGTCCGCTCAGATAGCCCCACAGGCCGTCGGTGCACAGCAGCACGGTGCCCGGGCCGTTGGGCCGGAAGCGCTGCACCTGCGGGCGGGGGTCGTCCGCGTCCGCACCGAGCCAGCGCGCCAGGGCGTTGGCGTCCTCCGCCGCGCCCGCGGCGACCGCGCTCACGCCGGAGGCCACCAGCTCGTTGGCTCTGGTGTGGTCGACGGTCAGGCACCGCGACCGGGTGCCGTTCGACCCGGTGGCCAGCCAGTACGCCCGGGAGTCACCGATCCAGCCGATGGTCACCTCGGACTCGTTGACGATGGCCGAGACGTAGGTGGTGGCGGGCGGGCCCTCCTCGTGATCGCCTTCGTCGGCAAGTCGGTTGACCGCGGCCGACGCGGCCGCGGCCGCCGCGCGGGTGGCCGCCGTGGGGTCGGCCGTCCCCGACATCGCCGACAACAGGATGTCCACCGCGGCATCAGCGGCGCCCTGGGACGCCTCGCTCGCCCGGGAGGAGAACGCCACGCCGTCGCAGACGACGGCAACCACGCACTTGGGGGAGTCGCGGCGACCGATCCAGCCGAGCGCCAGCGCGTCCTCGTTGCTCTCGCGCCGCCTGCCGCGATCGCTGACCCCCGCGACCACGCCGAGGTCGTAGACCACGCGATCCCGGCCGAGCGGCTGCGACCGGCCACAGCGCAGGCAGAAGCCCTCGGAGTCGATCTCGGCGAAGTCGCACGAGATACAGGTCGCCACCTGCATCGCCGGGTCGGGCCCACCGACCGGTGTGCGGTGCAACAGCAGGTTGCGGCCGCACACCTCGCAGAACCGGTCACGCTTGCCCACCGGGGACGAGCAGTCCGGGCACACGTGCCGTGGCCGCACCGGCTCGGTGTCGGCCAGCGAGAAGTCGGTGCTCGGCGAATTGGTCACAGCCACGTCCTCGGGCGCACTTGGTTCGCGCGGTCGACCAGGGCCACGCGCTCTTCTTCGTCGGAGGCCTGGCGGGCCAACGCGCGGTAGGACGTCTCCAGGCCGCTGCGCAGGTCGTATTCGGTGAGCCGATGGCCGAGCACGCTGCGATCGGCCGCGTTGAGTTCACGGCCACCGGACTTCGTCCAGGCCAGTGCGGCTTCCAGCAGGTCGACCGACATGCGGGCTTCCCGGACCGGGTCGAGCTCGAGCGCTTCCAACTGCCGGCCCGCGCGTTCCAGCTCGTCGGGTGTCAGCGACGCCGGGTCGGCCGCCACGGTGGTCGCCTGGATGGCCAACAACCGGGCCGTGATGTAGTGGCTGGACGTCTCCGGTACCGAGTTGAGCACGTCGGTCGCCTCGTCGTTGGCGCCGGTGGCCAGCAGCGCGCGAGCCAGGCCGAACGCGGCGCTGACGTACGTGCGGTCGGTGCGCCACACCGTGCGGTAGTAGTAGTCGGCCCAGTCCCAGTCCTCCTCGGCCTCGGCGCACGCGGCCAGCGCCAGCTTGGGTGCCAGCTCGCCGGGGACCGTGTCGAGCACCGAGTCGAACGCCGTGCTGGCCTCGGTGTGCCTGCCCGCGGCGAGCAACGCGAGGCCGCGGTGCCACTCGGCACGCCACTGCGTACGCGCCGTGTGCAGGTCCTTGTCGGCCAGCAGCTCGTCGACCGCGTGCAGCGCCTCGTCGATCTGGTCGAGCTCGATGTAGGCCCGGATCATCCGGAACCGGATCTCCTCGGTCGGCTTCTCCGCGCCGAGGATCTCCAGCAGCTCGGCCGGGTCCGACGTGCTGACCGAGGCCAGGAACGCCGCCGCCGGGTCGTTGCTGTCCACCCGGGTGACCGGCAGCGCGTTGGCCACCTGCCGCGGGTCGACCGCCAGCCGCGCCCCCTGTCCGTGGTACGAGTCCAGCTGCGGCCGCACGCCGAAGCTGCGGCGCTCCGGGGTGAACTCGGTCGACGGCCCCGGCCGCGGCTGACCGTCCTTGGCGGCCAGCACTTCACGCAGCACACCGGTCAGCTGTTCGGCCATCTCGGCGGCGGAGGTGAAGCGCCGCTCCGGCTCCAGAGCGGTCGCCCGCCGCAGCAAGCGGTCGAACGAGTCGAACTCGGCGAGCAGTGGCACGTCCTGCTGCGCGGGCAGGTGGTCGCGGTAGCGCTTCTGGAAGTCGAACGGGAAGCTCATCACCGCGAGCGAGCGACCGACCGCGTACAAATCGGACGCCACCGACGGCCCCGCCGACTCCACCTCGGGCGCCTGGTAGCCGATGGTGCCGAACACCGCGGACGTGTCGTCGTCGGCGTGCCGCACCGCGCCCAGGTCGATCAGTTTCAGCTGTTCCTGGGTCTGGATGACGTTGTCCGGTTTGAAGTCGCAGAACAGCAGCCCGATGCTGTGCAGGTAGCCGAGCGGCCGCAGCGTCTCGATGGTGTAGGCGATGGCCTGTTCCAGCGGCAGGCATTCGTTCGGGCCGATCTCCGCCCGCCGCTGCTTGATCATGTCCTTCAGCGACTGGCCGCCGACGTACTCCATCACGATGTAGCCGACGTTGTCGCCGTGCTGGTCGCGGTGCTGGACGAAGTTGTGGATCTTGACGATGTTCGGGTGCTCGACCTTGGCCAGGAAGTGACGCTCGGCGAGCGCGGCGGCCATCGCGTCCGAGTCACCGGTGTCCAGCAGGCCCTTGAGCACCACCCAGCGGTCGGCGACCGCGCGGTCCTTGGCCAGGTAGATCCAGCCGAGGCCGCCGTGTGCCAGGCAGCCGAGCACCTCGTACTGGCCGTGCACCAGCTGGCCGGGGAACAGCTTCGGGGTGAACGAGAACCGCTGACCGCACTGCGGGCAGAACCCTTCGGACCGGCCGGGACGGTCGGCTGTGCTGCGCCCGACCTTGGCGCCGCAGCGGCTGCAGAACCGCCGGTGCTCGGGCACCATCGGGTTCTTCAGCACCACTTCCGTGGGGTCCCGGTACGGCACGTGCGGCATCTCCACCAAGCCCGCGCCGAGCATGCCGCGGTTGGACGCGCGCGACGGGCCGCTGCCCCTGGTGCCGGTGGTGGCCGACATCGACGAGGCGGCCCAGCCACCGCTGGGCGAGGTGACGCCGGAGCCGGTGCGGTGGGACACCGTCCGCACCGAGCCACGCCGCCCGGTGCGTTCGGAATGCTCCTCGCCGTCGCCGCCGTGCTCGCCGTCCGCGTCGGCCGAATCGCCGTCCTTCGCGGTCTTGGCATCCCCGGCAACAGCGTCCGACGGCGCTTCCAAACCACAGACGTCACAGAACCGGTCCTCGTCGAGCGTGCCGTCGCACGACTCACGCGGGCACGGGATGGCGTCGGTCACCTGCTGCGTCGGCGCCTGTTCGGCTCCGCCGTTCTGCGCCGCCGCGTCCGCCTCGAACGCGTCGAAACTGTCCTCGGGGAGCGACCGGTCCTTCACGTCCGTCTGCGTGTCGCCCCCGGCCTCGGGGGCGCGATCCGCCTGCTTCGCGGTCGACTTGTTGGTGCGTCGCCACCTCATCGGTACTCCCTCAATCGCTGCCACACGCCGAACGCCCCTCCGGCGGCGGCCAGCAAGGCCAGGCTGATCACACCGATCAGCACTCCGGTCAACGCGGCGCGTGCCTCGTCGGCGGCGGATTCGAAACGCAGCCGTACATCGTCCACGATGCCGGCCAGCGCGTCGTCAAATGATTCGAACGCCGCTGCCCCTTGCGACGCGATCAGTGCCCGAACCGCCTTCTTCTGATCGCCGCTCGCTGCGGCCTGCTGCACCGCGGCATGGGTGTTGCTCCATGATCGTGCCGCCGCCAGCGCATCGTCGACGGCCGCCCGCGCCGAGCCGTCCGTGCTCACCGCCTTGGCTGCGGCGAGACGCCCGTCGTCGCCGGTCAGCTGCTGCATCATGTGCTGGAAGCTGCTCTCGTACTCGGCGAACGAGTGATCGTCCCGGGTGGCGACCGGGATGAGCGCCTCGTTCGCCCGCGCGGCCAGCCCGGTGTTGCGGGCCTGCGTCACGGTGTTGATCACTTCCGTCCCCTCACTGTGACTGCGCTCTGCCCGGCTGCTGGCGGTGAAGTGGGACAACGCGATCCAGCCGACCATGCTCACCGCCGCGACCGTGGCCACCAGCAGGCCGATATTGAACACCCGGCGCGAGCGCCGCCACACGTAAACCTGCGCGCCGATCAGTGCCACCAGCAACACACCGCCGAGCGTCAACTCCACCCACGGCGGTTCGGTGGCCGCCCGTTGGTTGTCGGTCAGCCGCTCGATGACCGAGTCGTACAGCTTCTGTCCCGCGGGCAGCAGGTTCGCCGCCATCGCGTCGGCGGCCAGCAGCTGGTACGTGGAGGCCACCGGCTCGTGCAACCGGTTGTACGCGCGCGCCTGCTCGACCAGCACGGTGTACTCGGACAGCCTGCCGGGCAACGTCCCCAGCAGGTCGCGCTGGCGGCTGTCGGTGTCCTCGTCGGAGGCGGCGACCAGCCGGGCCAGCGCCGACTGGGCCTCGCCCGCGGCAGCTTCGTACTCCGTCTCGTAGCGGACGCGATCGGTGGCCATACCGACGTCCCTGGCGAGGAACGCCGCGCTGGCGGCCACGTCGGCGGTCGACAACGACCGGTAGAACTGCTCGGCGGCCGCGTGCAGCTCGCCGTCGGTGGTGGCCAGCTGGTCCAGCCGCTGCTCGCGCTTGAGCACCAACAGAGTGCACACCGCCCCGACAACCAGGCTCAGCGTCACCAGCCCGATCAGCATCGACCGCAGCACCCGGGGGGTGCTGCGCTTGCGTCGATGTGGGGTCCGGGTCGGGGTCTTCTCTTGGCGCTGTGCGTGCGGTCGCTGGTCGACCGCACCGGTTGCTCGCGGTGGGGCGGCCACGGTCATGCGCGCATCTCATTCCTGCTGGGGGTGTCTGTTTCTCCGGTTGGTCACCGTCCGCTGCCGTCACCGTATCCGTGCAGGTCACGAAAGCGAAGTCCCGCTCACTGCCCGCGTCGGAACGGTTACGGGGCGCAGAGTTTTTTCGTGGTGATCTCCGGTCCGGGTTGGTGTTGCTCGGTGAAACCGAACGGACGGACGATCTCGAGCCACTCGCCGCTCTTCTTCAGCGCGGCCAGCTCGGCGTTGAACGCCTTGACGAATTCGGTGTCGTGTTTGCGGAACGCGAACCCGCCGACGCCCGCACTACCCCCAGGTGGCACGAACGGCTTGGTCTTGCTCAGCCCGGCTTCCGGGTGCTGCTTGAGCAGATAGCCGACCGTCGTGTCCAGCGTCGCGGCGCCGTACACCCGGCCGTCGGCGACCGCGCGGAACAGGCTGTCCTGGTCGCCCAACGTGACCAGCTGTTCCTCGGCCGCACCCGCTTCGATGGCCAGTTCCAGTTCGACGCCGCCGGTGAGCACGCCGATGAGGACGTCCTTGCCCTTGATGTCGGCGAACGTCTCGATGCCTTCCGGATTGCCCTTCTGCACCAGGAACGCGTTCTTGACCTCGAAGTCGGGGAGGGAGAACGCGGCGTCGGCACACCGCTCCGGCAGGATCGACATGCCCGCCGCGACCAGCGAGTACTTCTGGGCTTGCAGCCCGGGGATGAGCTGGCGGAAGTCGACCAGCACGCCCTGCAGCTCGGTGATGCCGAGCCGCTTCAACACGGCCCGAGCAACTTCCGGGCCTTCACCGGTGACCCGGCCGTCCTCGTCGATGTAGCCGTACGGTTTCTCGCCCGCCACCCCGATGAGGATCTTCCCGCTCTCCTTGACGTCGGCGAAGCTCGTGCCGCCGGCTGTCGCCGTGCACGCACTCACGGCCGTCGTCGCGGTGGCTGCCGCTGCGCCGACGGCGGCCGCTTGTGCCGCCGTGCGCAGGAATGAGCGCCTGCTGAGCGGCTTGCTGCCAGTGGGCCGTTGGTGTCCGGCCGCAGAACCCATGGCCTTCGTTCCCCTCGCCTCCAGCTCGCTGTGTCTGCTTGCTCGCCGGCTTGTCCAAGCCCGCGGTGATGCGCGCCAACCTAGCGGGATTCGCTTTCGGACAACACCGCAAGATCGGCAAATTCCGACGGAGGTAGCGAAAGTTCTTGTCCTTCGGGTGGGTTAAGCCTCGTCGCGCTCCGTCAGAAGTACGGTGGATCGCTTGGGCGTGATCACCCTGGCGAGGTAGGTGCGGCGCTGCGCACCGTCAACGTCCGTAGAGCGCCGTCGGCAGCCCTCGAAGGCCCGTCCGGACCCTGTGTCGGCGGTCTCAGCGGGCACTCCCGAACCGGCCGTGAGCGCGGTCACGACCGCAGAATTTCCTCGTTCGCGAAGACGGTCCGGGGAGGGAAAGTGCACGGCAAGGTCGTCAAGCTCTTCCAGGCGGTCGCGGTGGCGGAAGCGCTGTCGTGGGCCGGCCTGCTCGCGGGCATGTTCGCCCGCTCCGTGCTGGGGCTGGGCGACGGCGGAGTGCCCGTGTTGGGCCTTGCCCACGGGGTGATGTTCGTCTGCTACGGGATCACCGCGCTGGTGATCGCCCGGTTGTGCCGGTGGAACGCGGCGACGCTGCTGTTGTCCGGCCTGGCCGCGGTGGTGCCGCTGGGCAGCTGGCCGTTCGAGCGGTGGGCGCTGCGCACCGGCAAGCTGGACGACCGCGAGGTCCGGAGCAGAGCGGGCGTCGGGCTGTTCGTCCAGACGGCGTGATCGTCGGCTCGTTCGTGCAGACGGCCTGACCGTCGGCCTGTCGGTCGAGACAGCCTGATCAGGAGCCATCGGGAGCCGACGGGGTCGAGCGCTGGGTCAGTCCTCGAAATCGCCGCTGGCCCTGCGCACCTTGGTGAGCAGTTCGATCAGCTGCTGGGTTTGCCGCTCGGTCAGGCCCTTCAGCCCGAAGTCGATCGAGGTCACCGCCTCGGTGGCGGCCTGCAGCCGCTGCCTGCCCGGTTCGGTGATCTCCACCAGGGTGGCCCGCCGGTCGCTGGGGTGCGGTACCCGCTTGACCAGCCCGTCGGCCTCCAACCGGTCGACGATGTTGGTCACCGACGTCGGATGCAGCTGCAGCCGTTCGCCCATCACCCGCATCGGCAGCGCCGACCGGCGGGAGAACGACAGCAGCACGAGCGCTTCGAAGCGGGCGAACGTCAGCCCGTGCGGCTTGAGCGCACCGTCCACCGCTGACTGGATGATCTGCTGTACCCGCATCACGCCGGTCACCGCCGCCATGGTGTCCGCAGGGCCGATTCGTTCGGTCCACAGCTGCGCTGCCCGCTCGATCGGGTCGAATGGCAACGGCTTGCGGCGATCCATGGCTGGCAAGGTAGCAGTGCGGTGTCCCGGCACGGCGCACCGCTGCCCCGGCCGAGGGCGTCGCTAGGTAGATTGGGGACCGTGACAGCACCACGTGGGATTTCCGGCGCGGTGGATCTGACCGCGCTCAAGCAACGCGCCGAGGCGCAAGCGGCTACTCAGGGCCAGCCCGCCGCGCAGGACGGCTCCGCAAGCGGTGCTGGCGCCTCGGTCATCGATGTCACCGAGGCCTCGTTCCAGGCAGACGTCGTCGAGCGCTCGATGCAGCAGCTCGTGGTGGTCGACCTGTGGGCCGACTGGTGCGGGCCGTGCAAGCAGCTCAGCCCGGTGCTCGAGCGGCTGGCGGGCGAGTCCAACGGGGCGTGGGTTCTGGCCAAGGTGGACGTGGACGCCAACCCGCGCATCGCGCAGCTGTTCGGGGCGCAGTCGATCCCGACGGTGGTCGCCATCGCGGGCGGTCAGCCGGTCGACGCGTTCACCGGCGCGCTGCCCGAGCCGCAGATCCGGCAGTGGCTGGATCGGCTGCTGACCGCGCTGAAGGACAAGCTGCCCGGCGTGCAGGCCGCCGCCCAGCAGGCCGCCCAGGACGCACCGCCGGACCCGCGGTTCACCGAGGCCGAGCAGGCCGTCGAGCGGGGCGACTTCGAGGCCGCGGCCGCCGCCTACGAGCGGATCCTGGCCGACGAACCGGCGAACGAGCAGGCCAAGGCGGCGCTGACCCAGGTCAAGTTCCTGTCCCGGTCGACGAAGCTGGACCCGACGGCCGTGCAGCGCGCCGACGCCGACCCGAAGGACGTGGCCGCCGCGATCGAGGCCGCGGACTACGAGGTCGCCAACAATCAGGTGGAGGCCGCGTTCGCCCGGCTGATCAACGGCATCCGTAGCAGCGCGGGGGAGGACAGGGACAAGCTGCGGGCGCACCTGGTCGAGCTGTTCGAGCTGTTCGACACCGCAGACCCGCGGGTGGCCAAGGCGCGGCGGGACCTGGCTTCCGCGCTGTACTGACGACTCTTCGCGCCGCACCGCAGCCATCGACGCCGAGCGGTGGCCGGCCGAGCAGGCAGGAGGCCGCCGTGGTGCGCCCCGGCGTGGTCCGATCGGGCCCGCGTGTTCCGCGCGGCTGCGACTGACCGTCCTGCGGAAGGCTGAGCGCCGGAGGACGACCGGTCGGCGCGGGCCGAGATCTGGCTGCTTCGGCGGCTCGGGCGCCACGGCGGACGCCCCAGCCGCCGCGATCAGCAGGCCGTGGCGCCCTCCAGGTAACCCTTCCCGAACGCCTCCACGCGCAGGAAGCCGCTCGGCACCTGGTCGCCGCGCACGTTCGAGCCGATCAGGCTCTCCGGCTGCAGCATCTCCAGGATCGCTTCGTCGACGTCGCCGGGCGAGAGCCGGATGACCGATCCGCTGGTCTGCTCCGGGTTCTGCACGCCGCGCGCCCACGCGCCGGTCAGGCAGGCCGTACGCAGCGCCGCGTCCATGTCGTCGATCGACTTCCCCTCGGCCTTCTGCACCGCCAGCGTGTAGCGCGAGGCCACCGACGCATACGCGGCGAAGTCGCCCTTACCCGTGGAACCCTCGCCGCTCATCTCCAGCTGCCGGTCGATGGGCGAACCGATCTGCGCCAACGCCGCCAGGTCCGCGGTGACCACGTTCTCCTTCGGGCAGTACGACGTCGGCGGCGTGCCGCTGCCGTCCGGGCACGTGCCGCCGGTGGTCTGCAGGTCCGGCTTGCCCTTGCCGTCGAACACCCGGTCCAGGCTTTCCTTGATCAGCCGGACGGAATCCTCGGTGACCGGCATGTCGCCGCGGTCCGGGTCGTTCTGGCTGAACGAGAACTGGGTGGTGCGTTCCTTGATCAACTGCTCGTTGTAGGAGGCACACCGTTTCGGGCCGTCGGTGAAGCCCTCCCGGAACGCCAGCGTGCGGTCGAACGCGGTGCCGTGCGCGCCGACCTCACCGGACAGCTTGCCCGGTGCGTCACGCACCAGGTACATGGTGCTCAGCGCCGCGTTCAGGCCCTCGGCGGTGGACACCTTGAAGTACTTCGACTTGCCTTCCACGATCCACCGGAAGTACGAGCCGGTGAAGCAGTCCGCCTGCGACTCGAGCACGATCGTCTTCGGCTCCGGACCTTCCGCCGGGATGCCCGCCTTGTCGCCCAGCCGGTGCTGCACCGCGTGCCCGTACTCGTGCGCCAGCACCGTGATCGGCGCGACGTCGCCGTACAGCTTGATCAGCCGAGGGAGCAGCACGCCGCGGTCCCACGCCACCGCGTCATCCGGCGGGCAGTAGAACGCGTTCATCTCGCCCTGCACGTTGCGGCCGCACAGCTGCATGCTGTCGCTGTCCGAGTCGTACGACAGCAGCCGCTTGACCTGGTCGAACTCCATGCCGAACTCCTTCGGCATGACTTCCGACCAGTACTCGCTGACGTCCGCGATGGTCGCGATGGCGATCTTGTCCGCCTGGTCGTCGGTGGCGTTCTCCACCGCGATGTCCGGCTGGGGCGCGTCGGGTTTGAGTCCGCTCTCGAAGTGCGTGACCGGCATCCCGCCGACCTTGTTGACGTCCGGCCCCACCGGCGTCCCCGCGGTCGTCGACCCGCACGCGGCGGCCCCCAGTGCCCCGATCAGCAGGCACGCAGCCAGCGCTTTACCCCGGTATGTCATCTCATCTCGCTTTGCAGTCCAGACCACGACGGAACGTCGTAGCGCACCTTATCGAGCGAGATCACCGTGGGTGGGGGGTTTGGGTGATCTGACACGCATGAGGGATCGCCGGTCGCCGTCGACGGGTGGTGGTGCACGCTATGTTCGGTACGCATGAAGGCAGTGCGACGGTTCACCGTCCGGGCGGGCATCCCGGAGCCGTTGGCCGGGCTCACCGAGCTGGCCACCAATCTGCGGTGGACGTGGCACCCGCCGACCAGGGATCTGTTCGCCTCGATCGACCCGGCGCTGGCGGCCGACGTCGGCGGTGATCCGCTGCGCATCCTGGTCGAGGTCGATCCGAGGCGGCTCGACGCACTGGCCACCGATCAGGAGTTCCTCGCGCACGTCCAGCAGGCGGCCGACGATCTGCGCGAGTATCTGACCAAGCCGCGCTGGTACCAGCGGGAGATCGACGGCAGGCGGCCGCAGGGGATCGCGTACTTCTCCATGGAGTTCGGGGTCACCGAGGCGCTGCCGAACTACTCCGGCGGTCTCGGCGTGCTGGCCGCCGATCACCTCAAGGCGGCCTCCGACCTCGGTGTCCCGATGATCGGTGTCGGGCTGCTCTATCGCGCGGGCTACTTCCGGCAAGCGCTGTCGCTGGACGGGTGGCAGGTCGAGCACTACCCGGTGATCGACCCGAACGGTCTGCCCTTGGAGCTGCTCAGCGATGCCGACGGCGCGCCGATGCTGGTCGACATCGCCCTGCCCGCGGACCGCACGCTGTACGCGCGTATCTGGAAGGCGCAGGTCGGCCGGGTGCCGTTGTTGCTGCTGGACGCGGACGTGCCGGAGAACGACGACGACGCGCGCACGGTGACCGACCGGCTCTACGGCGGCGACACCGACCATCGTTTCCAGCAGGAGGTGCTGGCAGGCATCGGCGGCGTGCGTGCCGTCCGTCGCTACTGCGAGCTGACCGGCCATCCCGAGCCGGAGGTGTTCCACACCAACGAGGGACACGCGGGCTTTCTCGGCCTGGAACGGGTGCGTGAACTGGTCGGCCAGCACGGGTTGTCGTTCGACGAAGCCGTCGCCGCGGTGCGGGCGGGGACGGTGTTCACCACGCACACCCCGGTGCCCGCCGGGATCGACCGGTTCCCGGTGGAGAAGGTGCGGCGCTACTTCGGCGACGGCCGCCTGTTGCCGGGGCTGGACCTCGACCGGATCGTCAGCCTCGGTGCCGAGGACAACCCGGGGCTGTTCAACATGGCGCACATGGGCCTGCGGCTGACGCAGCGCGCCAACGGCGTGTCCCGGCTGCACGGTGAGGTCTCCCGCGCCATGTTCAACCGGCTCTGGCCCGGCTTTCCCGCCGACGAAGTTCCGATCACCTCGGTCACCAACGGCGTGCACGGCCCTACGTGGACCGCCCGGCAGATGACCGAGCTGCGCGAACGGCAACCGGAGTGCACCGACCAGCAGCTCTGGCGGCTGCGCTGCCGGTTGCGCGGCATCCTCGTCGATGAGGTCCGTCGCCGGCTGCGGAATGCCTGGCTGCAGCGCGGTGCGTCGCCGCTCGAGCTGGGGTGGACCGAGCGCGCGTTCGACCCGGACGTGCTGACCGTGGGCTTCGCGCGGCGCGTCCCGACCTACAAGCGACTCACGCTGATGCTGCGCGATCCGGACCGGCTGCGGGCGCTGCTGTTGGACGAGCGCCGGCCGATCCAGTTCGTCGTCGCGGGCAAGTCACATCCGGCCGACGAGGGCGGCAAGGCCCTCATCCAGCAGATCGTGCGTTTCGTCGACGACCCCGCCGTGCGGCATCGCATCGCGTTCCTCCCGGACTACGACATGGCCATGGCGCGCTACCTGTACTGGGGCTGCGACGTGTGGCTGAACAACCCGACCAGGCCGCTGGAGGCGTGCGGTACGTCCGGCATGAAGTCCGCGCTCAACGGCGGGCTGAACCTGTCCATCAAGGACGGCTGGTGGGACGAGGGCTACGACGGCCGCAACGGCTGGGCGATCCCGACCGCCGACGGCGTCACCGACCCGCTGCGGCGCGACGAGCTGGAAGCGGCCGCGCTGTACGAGCTGCTCGGTCAGCAGGTGGCGCCGCTGTTCTACGAGCGGGACGAGACCGGCGTGCCGACCCGGTGGATCGCGATGGTCCGGCACACGTTGCAGACCCTCGGCCCGTGGGTGCAGGCCTCCCGCATGGTGCGCGAATACGTGCAGCGGTGCTACCTGCCCGCGGCGGAGACCGTGGCGCGGCTGGCCGAGGACTCGTTCGCGGGCGCCAAGGACCTGGCGGCCTACCGTGCGCGGGTGGAGGAGTCATGGCCCGGCGTGCGGGTGGTCGATTCCGAGCTGGAAGCCGACGGTCGCGACCTGGTGGTCGGCGCCGACGTCAAGGTGCGCGCCACCGTGGAACTCGCCGGTCTGGGTCCGGACGAAGTCGAAGTGCAGGCGGTGCTCGGCAGGCTGGGGGACACCGACCAGATGCACGACATCGTGACCTACACCATGCAGCCCGACGGTGGCCCGCACACCTTCTCCGCGACCGTGCCGCTGCCGCGTGCCGGTGCGATCGGATACACCGTGCGGGTGCTGCCCAAGCACGAGCTGCTGGCGGTACCCGCCGAGCTGGGCAAGGTGGCGGTCCAGTGACCGAAGCGCCTGTAGGGTGATGGCCATGTCCGCGGTTTCGTCCCAGCACCACGTCGTGACCAGCAGGCGGGCGCGCTCGGCAAGCCACGTGTCGCGCCGACGTGCCCAGGCCGGCGTGCTGCCGGCGCCGAAGTGAGACGTATGCGTACCGGATTGTTCGCCAGGAAGTTGCTCCGTCGGTTCGGCATCGAACCGGTCGAACAGGAAGTGGGTCGGCACCACCTGCCGGAGCCGCCACGCCAGAATGAGGACGTGGCCCCACAATCAGCGTCCCCCCAGCCCACCGACAAGTCCGAGGAGCCTCGTGTGGCGCAACAGCCCGTGCTGCCGGAAGACCCCAACGACCTGGTCGTGCACCTGTCCGGGGTCGGGGTGCGGCGCGGCAGGTCGATGCTGCTCGACGACGTGAACTGGGCGGTGGAACTCGACGAGCGCTGGGTGGTGCTCGGCCCGAACGGGGCGGGCAAGACGACCTTGCTGCGCATCGCCGCCGCCGAACTGCACCCGTCGGCCGGTACCGCGCACATCCTGGGCGAGCGGCTCGGCGGCACGGACGTGTTCGAGCTGCGCCCCCGCATCGGGTTCGCCTCGGCCGCGCTGGCCGCCCGCGTTCCCGGGGACGAGAAGGTGCGCGATGTCGTTCTTTCGGCCGGGTACGCGGTGCTGGGCCGCTGGCGGGAGTCCTACGACGAGGTGGACACCGAGCGGGCCGAGGAGCTGATGAAGGCGCTGGGCGTTGCGCACCTGGCCGACCGCGCCTTCGGCACGCTGTCCGAGGGTGAGCGCAAGCGCACACTGATCGCCCGGTCGCTGATGACCGACCCCGAGCTGCTGCTCATGGACGAGCCGGCCGCCGGTCTCGACCTGGGTGGCCGGGAGGATCTGGTCGGCCGCCTGTCGATGCTCGCCAAGGACCCGGATGCGCCGGCGATCGTGCTGGTCACCCACCATGTGGAGGAGATCCCGCCGGGCTTCACCAACGCGTTGCTGCTGCGTGACGGCAAGCCGGTCGCGGCCGGGTTGATCGACGACGTGCTGACCGCGGAGAACCTCTCGCTCACCTTCGGCGAGGATCTGCTGCTGGAAAGGTGGGGCGAGCGCTTCTTCGCCCGCAGGCGGTAGCCTACCGGCGAGTAGACCGCCGTCAGGCCCGAAGGAGCTTCGCGTGGCAGAGTTCGTACGTCTTGAGGTCGAGGCAAACGTCGGCACGATTCGACTGGACCGCCCTCCGGTGAACGCCCTGAACCGTCAGGTGCAGGAGGAGATCAGGCAGGCCGCGCGTGAGGCGACCGAGCGGGACGACGTGCGGGCCGTGGTGATCTACGGCGGCGAGAAGACGTTCGCCGGCGGCGCGGACGTCAAGGAGATGGCCGGCATGTCCTACGCCGAGATGGCCGCCGCGGCACCCCAGTTGACCTCGGCGATCACCGCGGTGGCCGAGATCCCCAAGCCGACCGTCGCCGCGATCACCGGCTATGCCCTGGGCGGCGGGCTGGAGCTGGCGTTGGCCGCCGACCGCAGAGTGGCAGGCGACAACGTCAAGGTCGGCCAGCCGGAGATCCTGCTCGGCATCATCCCCGGCATGGGCGGCACGCAGCGGCTGGCGCGGCTGATCGGACCGAGCAAGGCCAAGGACCTGATCTACACCGGCCGCTTCGTGCCCGCCGACGAGGCGCTGTCGCTGGGCATCGTGGACGAGGTCGTGGCGCCGGACGACGTCTACTCGGCGGCGCACAAGTGGGCGGCGCAGTTCGCCAACGGCCCGATGCGCGCACTGGCGGCGGCGAAGGCGGCCATCGACGGTGGCCTGGACACCGACCTGAACAGCGGCCTGCGGCTGGAGAGCCACGTGTTCTCCGCGCTGTGGGCGACCGACGATCAGCGCGCGGGCATGACGTCCTTCATCGAGAATGGTCCGGGGAAAGCCACCTTCACCGGACGGTGACGCCGGCGGCGTGGGTGAGCCAGCAATCGAAGCACGGAAGTGAGAACGGCACGTGACCGACGTCATCGACCCCACGGCGAGCCCGTCCGGAGGATCGCCAGACCCTGCCGACCCGGCTCCGAAGCCGCACCCTTCGGCCGAGGAGGTGCAGGCGGCGTATGCGGACCCGAAGCTGGCCAACGTGCTGTACCACGACTGGGAGGCGGGCACCTACGACGAGAAGTGGTCGATCTCCTACGACGAGCGCTGCATCTCGTACGCGGTCGAGGTCTTCCGTGCGGTGGCGGGGGAGGAGCCGGAGCCGTACGAGACGGCGATGGAGCTGGGCAGCGGCACGGGCTTCTTCCTGCTCAACCTGATGCAGGGCGGGGTGATCAAGAAGGGCTCGGTCACCGACCTGTCGCCGGGCATGGTGCAAGCCGCGCTGCGCAACGCCGCCCATCTCGGCCTGGACGTCGACGGGCGCGTGGCCGACGCGGAGCGGATTCCGTACGACGACGACACGTTCGACCTGGTCGTCGGGCATGCCGTACTGCACCACATCCCGGACGTCCGCAAGGCGTTCGCCGAGGTCCTGCGGGTGCTGAAGCCGGGTGGCCGGTTCGTGTTCTGCGGCGAGCCGACCAAGATCGGCGACTGGTACGCACGCAGGCTGGGCAGGCTCACGTGGTTCGTCACCACGAACGTCACGCGGCTGGGGCCGCTGCGGCAATGGCGTAAGCCTCAGCGTGAGCTGGACGAGTCGTCGCGGGCGGCGGCCCTGGAGGCCGTGGTCGACCTGCACACGTTCGATCCGTCGGAGCTGGAACGCTGGGCGCGGGAGGCCGGGGCGCAGGGCGTGCGCGCGGTGACCGACGAGTTCTCGGCGGCGTTGCTCGGCTGGCCGATCCGTACGTTCGAGGCCGCGGTGCCGCCGGAGAAGCTGACGCCGGGGTGGCGGTGGTTCGCCTACCGGTCCTGGCAGCGGCTGATCGCGCTGGACCGCACGGTGCTGTCGAAGGTGCTGCCGCGATCGGTCTTCTACAACGTGATGATCACCGGGACCAAACCCGTGGGCTAGTGGGCTACGCGTTCACGCTCGACGACGTCGCATTCCTCCGTTCCGCCGACGGTGTTGCCGCGCTGCGCGCCTGTGCGGGCCTCGAGTTGTCCGAGCGCAGCAGGCTGCGAGACGTGGCCACGGCGCGGGAGATCGTGGGCGTTCGCGCGCCCGCGGTGTTGGAGACACTGCTGCTGCGGCGGCGCGCCAGGGACAAGTTGGCCGGCGCGGAGGACTGGCTGCTCACGGATGACGCTCTACAGCAAGCCACGCCGACCGTCGTGGCACGTCATCGCGCCGAGCGGCTCGCCGGTCGCGACGTGCACGACGTGACGTGCTCGATCGGTGCGGATCTCGTCGAGCTTCGCCGCACCGCGAACCGCTGCCTCGGGTCGGACCTCGATCCGGTACGGGTCGCGATGGCGCGGCACAACGTGCCGGACCCCGTGGTCGTGCGGGCCGATGCGCTCCGGCCGGTCAGCCGGCACACCGTCATCGTGGCCGATCCGGCTCGCCGGGACGCCCGGGGCAGGCGCCGGTGGAACCCCGCGGATTTCGTGCCGGCGCTCGACGAGCTGAGGCAGGCCTACGCGCAGCGCGATCTCGTGGTGAAGTGCGCGCCCGGTATCGACCCGGATGCCGTGCCGTGGGCTAACGAGCGCGAGCTGGTGTCGTTGGACGGGCAGGTGCGGGAAGCGTGCCTGTGGCGCGGCTCGGTCGCCACCGCGAAGCGTCGCGCCACCGTCCTGCGCAGCGACGGAACGTCGTGGTCGGTGACCGAGGACGAACCGGACGAGTGCCCGGTCGGTGAGCCGGGCGAGTGGATCATCGACCCGGACGGTGCGGTGGTGCGCGCCGGCCTGGTGCGGCACTACGCCGCCCGCCACGGGTTGTGGCAGCTCGACGAACACATCGCCTACTTGACCGGGGACAGGCCGCCGCCGGGAACCCGGGCGTTCGAGATCCGGGAGTTCGGGCGGTATCGCGAGAAGGACCTGCGGGCCACGCTGCGGCGGCTGGGAATCGGCCGGGTGGAGATCCTGGTGCGTGGGCTCGACATCGACCCGAACACGTTGCGGCCGCGGCTCAAGCTCAGCGGGGACGACGACGCCACGGTGGTACTGACCCGGATCGGCCGGAGTCCGACGGCGTTCGTCTGCCGGGCGCACCGGATCCCGTGATGCGCGGGACTGCGGCCAGCCCGGTTGCCGGCCGTGGTGCGGGTCTGCGGGCCGGCGTGGCGGGTGCCCGGGCGCAGCGGATACGGCGACGCGGGCCTGCGGGCTGGCCCTGCGGGTTCCCGGTGTAGCGGGTTCCGTGATGTGGGTCTGCGGGTGCCCGGGCGCAGCGGATACCGCGACGCGGGACCGCGGGCTAGCCTGGCGAGTTCTTGATCGTCTTGTTGATGGAGTCGATCAACAACCTGCCGTTGTGCGGCACGACAGCCAGCTCGGCGCGCTGGAACGAGGGTCGGCCTTCGTGTTCGACGACGATGCCGATGCTGACCGTGTCGCCGTCGACCTTCGCGGGCTGGACGACGGTCACGGCGTCGATGGAGTTCCAGTACGCGTCGAACTCCGCCCGCCCGGTGGCCCGCGCACGGGGAGTGAGCAGCGTCCATGCGGCGTCCTTGTCGTTCGGCAACGCCTGGTAGAAGCGCATCACCACGGCGGCGCGATCGTCCGGTGCCGGCGTCGCTCTGTTCCGGGACTCCCGTGGGTCGGGGCCGAAACCGACCGTGAAGATCGCCGCGATCGCGACCAGGGCCACTGCGGCGGCGGAGCCGGATATGAGCAGGCGCATCCCCGAGCGGCCGCGGAGGGACCGGCGACGAGGGCGTTCGGCAGGCGGCAGGGTCGGTGCGAATGCTTGGCTCACCGCCTGGGCGACGATCCCCCGCAGTCGGTGGTGGACCTCACGCATGGTGGGTCGTTGCGCCGGGTCCTCGGCCAGCATGGCGCGCAGCAAGGGCGCCAACGGGCCTGCGCGTTCCGGCGGGACGATCTGGTGCGCCGCGGCCGCGTGCAGCACCGCGGTCCGGTTGTCGAGTTCGCCGTAGATCAGGTGCCCTTCTACGGCGCGATACAGCGTGGCGCCGAGGGAGAACACGTCCGCGGCGGGTGTCGGATCTTGGCCGCTGAGGGTTTCCGGCGCCAGGTAGGCGGGAGACCCGATCAACGGTCCGGTGCCGTCGGCGTCCCCCGACGAGTAGGCGATGCCGAAGTCGGTGAGCTTCACCTGCCGGTCCGGGCCGTCGGAGAGCAGGATGTTCGCGGGTTTGACGTCCCGGTGGACGACGCCTTTCGCGTGCGCGGCGGCCAGCGCGGCCGCGACGGCTGCTCCGATCCTGGCCACTTCGGCCACCGGAAGCGTGTGCTGCTCGGCGAGCTTGTGCGCCAACGTGCTGCACGACAGGTACTCCATGATCAGCACGGGTTCGCCGAAGTCGTCCGCGACGTCGAAGATCGTCACCGTGTTGGCGTGACTGATCCGCGCGGCGATCCTGGCTTCGTGCAGCGCGCGCTGCCGTGCCCGTTCCGCCTCGTCGTCGGCGAGTCCGGGCGGCAGCAGGAGTTGTTTGGCGGCGATGGTCCGGTTGAGCACCTCGTCGTGCGCCAGCCAGACGGCGCCCATCGCGCCGCTGGCGAGCTTGCGGGTGAGCCGATAGCGACCGGCGATCACCCGGCCGTTCGGCTGTCCCACCCCCGCCTCCTCCTGACGCCGTGAGCAAACCGGGTCGTCCGGTTTGTCGGCTGTCGTCGGCGATCGTTACCGGGACTGGGCCAAACCGCCTAGCAGCCGTCGTCGCAGGCCGTCGAAACCCGATTCCGACGCGATGTCGAGCGCGACGGCGACCGGTTCGGTGTCGGTCGGCGCGGTCTCGGCGATCAGCTCGCGGCGGCGGCGATCGGTGATCAACGCGCCGCGGGCCGGGCCGAAACCACACTCGATGTCAAGCGGGAAGGCCTCGGTGCGCAGCGTGCCCGGCCAGATGGCCTCGGCGACCGCGATCGCGTCGTGCATGACCACCGCGGGGCGGCCGAGTGCCTTCGTGTAGTGGTCCAGGTAGTCGGTCGTGAGCTCGCGCAGGGCGGCGCCGATCGGGCCGGACGCGGCGAGTTCGTCCAGCCACGGGACGTCGACCGCACACTGGTAGGTGAGGTCCATCGGCACCAGTACGCAACGCACGCCCGGTTCGGTGAGCACGCGGCGGGCAGCCTCCGGATCGCTCCACAGGTTGAACTCCGCACGAGCGGTGACATTGCCGCCGTCCACCGCGCCGCCCATGATCACGATGCGGTCGATCTGCGGCTTGATCTCGGGGTAGGCGGCCAGTAGGAGGGCGATGTTGGTCAGCGGGCCGATCGGGGCGAGCACCACGGGCTCGTCGGCTTGCCGCAGCAGCGAGACCATCAGCTCGACGGCACCGATACCGGCGATGGGGGACAGCGGCTCGGGCAGCACGTCCGAGCGCCCGGAGAGGCCGTCGGTGCCGTGGGCGTAGCGCGCTCGGTGCGGGTGTGGGTGCACCAGCGGGCGCTCGGCGCCCTTGGCGACCGGTACGCCGCCGGCGCCGCACAGCGCGAGGATTCGTTGCGCATTGCGGGTGGTGGCCTCGACCGGCACGTTGCCGTACACCGTGGTCACGCCGAGCAGTTCGACGTGGGGGTCCAGAGCGGCGAGCGCGATGGCGAAGGCGTCGTCCACGCCGGGGTCGGTGTCGATGATGAGCGCTGGCATGTGCCCATCAAACCGGATGTGGCCGGGCAAGCAGACGGCGGCGGCGGCGGTCGCGGCAGCGCTGCGGGCACTGACCAGCCAGATCGTGCGGCGGCCGGCTGAGGAACCGCCCGGCCGTCGAGCTAGCCGCGTGGCGTTGCGGTGTCGACCAGGCGGCCCTTGCCGGGTGCTGCGTCGGACCACGCGCCGCGCCAGGCCACGACGGCGATACCGGTGGTGGACAGCTCGATCCGTTCGCCGGTGAGCAGACCGGCGAGCTGGGACATCCCCGGGTTGTGGCCGACAAGCACGACGTGCTGCTCGCTGTCGGGCAGGTGGTGCACCACGTCGAGCAGCTCACCGGCGGAGGCGGCGTAGACCCGCTCCTCGACGCGCACGGGGATCTCGGGCAGCTCGGCCATGGCGAGCTCGCAGGTCCGCCGGGCCCTGGTGGCGGGGGAGCACACCACCAGCGAAGGTTGCGGCCTGTCGGCCAGCCAGCGACCGGCGGCTGACGCGTCACGCTCGCCACGCTCGGCCAGCGGGCGGTCGATGTCGTCCACCTCGTCCGGCCAGGCGGCCTTCGCGTGCCGGAGAAGCGTGATCCTGCGATCGGCCATACCCGATTCCTACCACGGCGGGTCCGGGGGAGAGCTGTCTCGAGTTGCGTGAGCGCACGGGTGTGCCCATTCGCGTCGGTTTCCGGCGCAGGGCCGCGTGTGCGGCGCCAACCGCGCCGCCCGGCCAGACCCGCCAGTAGGGTGTCGGGCATGACGTCGATGTGGGGTTCGCCGACGCTGGATCGGCTGTCCGCGTGGCGCAGGATGCGCAAGGACCCGCAGCAAGCCCGCTTCCTCACCATGGACTCGCTGCGCTGGATCATCCGCAACCGCGCCTACACCCCGTGGTACCTGGTCCGCTACTTCCGGCTGCTCAAGTTCCGCCTGGCCAACCCGCACGTGGTGCTGCGCGGCATGGTGTTCCTCGGCAAGAACGTCGAGCTGCACTGCAGGCCCGGCTACGGGCGGCTGGAGATCGGCAAGTGGGTGCACATCGGCGACGGCAACGCCATCCGCTGCCACGAGGGTTCGCTGCGCATCGGCGACAAAGCGGTGTTCGGCAGGCAGAACGTGGTCAACTGCTACCTGGACATCGAGATCGGTGACGCCACGCTGGTGGCCGACTGGGTGTACATCTGCGACTTCGACCACGTCACCAGCGACATCACCGTGCCGATCAAGGATCAGGGCATCGTGAAGGCGCCGGTGCGCATCGGTCCGGACACCTGGCTGGGCACCAAGGTGACGATCACCAAGGGCAGCCGGATCGGCCGCGGCTGCGTCATCGGCGCGCACGCGGTGGTGCGCGGCGACATTCCCGAGTACGGCATCGCGGTGGGCATCCCGGCCCGCACGGTCAAGGACCGCCGCGAGCAGTACGAGATCGACCGCCAGCGCCGCGAGGCCGTCGCGGACATGGCGCGTAAGGCCAACGCCGCCCTGCGGAAGACCTTGAAGTAGCCACTTTCCGTGCGCGCGCGGACACGCTGCAGTGATCTTGCGCCATTGGGTGCAACGCATTCGACCTGACCGGCGAACGGTCCTGGCGAGGGGCCTGGTGCTGGGCAGGTAGGAATGCGCGTGCAGGGTTTGTCGGGCAGAAGCGGCGCGGTGGTGTCTGCGCTGGTCGTCACCGGGGTCTTGCTGGCGCCCAGCGCGCCGGCAGCCACGCAGAGCGGGTTCACCGATGAGCTGGTCGTCGGCGGTCTCGTCAGTCCCACTGTCGTCGCTTTTGCGCCGGACGGCCGCATGTTCGTCGCGGAGAAGCGGGGAGTGATCCGCACCTACGACGCCGTCGGGGACACGACGCCGACCACGACGATCGATCTGCGCGCCCGCGTCCACGACTACTGGGATCGTGGCCTGCTCGGCCTGACCGTCCACCCGAACTATCCGCAGAACCCGTCGATCTACGCGCTCTACAGCCACGACAGCAAGCCGTGGGGAGACGACTGTCCGACACCGCCGGGCGCCACCGACGACGGTTGCGTGATCGACGGTGAGCTGGCGCGCATCACCGTCGACCCGGCAACCGGCCAGGCCATCGGCAGCCCGCACGTCCTGCTGACCGGCTGGTGCCAGCAGTTCCCCAGCCATTCGGTGGGCACGGTGACCTTCGGACCGGACGGAGCCCTCTACGTCGGTGGTGGGGACGGCGCGAGCTTCAACTTCGCCGACTGGGGCCAACGCAAGAACCCGTGCGGCGATCCGCCGCAAGCCGCCGGGACGAACCTCGCACCGCCGAGCGCCCGGGGCGGTGCCCTGCGATCACAATCCGTCCGGCGGCCGGCAGGCGAGCCGGTCACGCTCAACGGCACGATCGTCCGCGTCGATCCGAGCACCGGCCAGGCGATGCCCGGCAATCCGTACGCGAGCAGCACGGACCAGGTCAAACGCCGCGTGATCGCCTACGGCATGCGCAACCAGTTCCGCTTCGCCTTCCGGCCCGGCACCCGTGAACTGTGGGTGGGCGACGTCGGCTGGAACCAGTGGGAGGAGATCAACCGCATCCCGGACGCCACCGACGGCACCGTGGAGAACTTCGGCTGGCCGTGCTACGAGGGGGCCCAGCGGCAAGCCGGATACGACGGGGCGGACCTGGACCTGTGCGAGTCGCTGTACTCCACCGGCCAACAGGCGCCCTACTACGCCTACGACCACGACGACCACGTCGTGCCCGGCGACAGCTGCCCGACCGGCAACTCGTCGGTCAGCGGCATCGCGTTCGAATCCGACAGCAACTACCCGTCCGCCTACGCCGGTGCGCTGTTCTTCGCCGACAGCACCCGCGGATGCATCTGGGCCATGCAGCGCGGCACCAACGGGTTGCCGAGCCCCAGCAAGATCGTTCCGTTCGTCACCGGAGCGAATGTTCCGGTCCACCTGGCGACCGGACCCGACGGCAACCTCTACTACGTCGCGCTGGGCGCCGGTCAGGTACGCAGAGTGACCTACAGCAGCGGGAACCGTGCCCCGGCCGCGGTCGCCACCGCCAACCCGACGAGCGGACAAGCGCCGCTGACCGTGCAGTTCGACGGCTCGCAGTCGTCCGACCCCGATCCCGGCGACACCCTGACCTACGCGTGGGACCTCGACGGCGACGGTCAGTTCGACGACTCCACGGCGGTGCGACCGCGGAGGACCTACCTGGAGAGCGAGCGGGTCACGGCCCGCCTGCGCGTCACCGACCGGGCGGGCGCCTCCGACGTCGACACCGTGACGCTGACCGTCGGTCAACCGCAGTCGCAAGACCCGATCGTGGCGATCGACCAGCCGACGACCGACCTGCGTTGGCGCGTCGGCCAAACCATTCAGTTCTCCGGGCGTGCCAGTGACCCGCAAGACGGCACCTTGCCTGCCGACGCGATGGACTGGAAGCTGACGCTGCAGCACTGCTCGTCCCCGACGAATTGCCACGCGCACGACGTCCGCACCTGGTCGGGAACAGCGAGCGGTTCGTTCGTCGCACCGGATCACGCCTACCCGTCGTATCTGGACTTGCGCTTGACCGCGCGCGACTCCACCGGCAACACCGGCAGCTCGTCCCTGCGCCTCGAGCCCCGGACCGTCGACCTGACCTTCACCTCGGACCCCAGCGGTCTGCGCCTCACCGTGGGCGGCGAGAGTGACACCACGCCGTTCACCCGCACGGTCATCGTCGGCTCGGCCAACGCGGTGTCGGCGCCCAGCCCGCAAGGCGACGACTATCGGTTCGTCTCCTGGTCCAACGGCCGGGCGCGCACCCACGAGTTCGTCGCGCCCTCGACACCGACGACTTACCACGCCCAGTTCGTCGACTGTGGTGGGATCAGCGGCTGCGTGGGCGTGCAGCCTACGGCCGTCCGCGACTTCACCGTGCGCGGCACCGGCAGTAAAGCCACCGTCACCTGGCAGCCGTCCGCATGGCCGGGCCTGGGCGGAATCACCAAGTACCGTGTCTCGGCATCGCCGGGCACCGCCCGCGACCTGCCGGCGAACGCACGCAGCTACACCTTCAGCGGCCTCGGCAAGCGGACCTACACGTTCGCGGTCACCCCGTACAGCGAGGCAGGCGCGGGCCCGACGAAGAAGGCGAAACTCACCACCACCGCGCTGTCCGCCTCGCTGGCGCCGAGCACGATCAGGTACGGAGGAAAGGCCAAGCTGACCGCCACCCTCGAACGGACCGACACCGGTCGTGGTCTGCCGAACAAGAAGGTCCAGCTGCAGGCACGGCCGGCAGGCAGTACCACGTGGACGACGTTGACCACCGGCACGACCTCGTCCACCGGCAAGATCAGCTTCTCCCGTGGGCCGGCCCGCAACTACGAGTACCGCCTGGTGTTCGGCGAAGGCTCGGTGTACTTCGGCGCGACCAGCCGAGCGCTGAAGGTGACGGTCCGGCAGGCGATCACCGGGTCGTTCGCCGCCGCCAAGGTCAAACCCCACCGGCAGGTGCGCTTCACCGGCCAGGTCAAGCCCGGCCACCCCGGCCAGACGGTCCACCTGCAATACCGGTCCGGTGGGCGCTGGATCACGTCACGATCGACGACGCTGGACGAGAACAGCCGCTACACCTTCGTCTTCAGCAAACCCGCAGGCACATACACGTATCGGGCCATGAAGTACGGACACGGCGACCACGCCGCCGGGTACAGCCCAGCCCGCAAGCTCACCGTCCGGTGAGTCAGGTCTGGAACGCGTTACCGGTGGCGATCTTCGGGCGGCCCAGCGCCTGCGGCCCGGCGGCGCGGGCGTTGCGATAGACCTCCGTGGTGGCTTCGGCGATGGTCGGCCAGTCGAAGTCGTCCGCCAAGCGGGCCTTGGCCGCTTCCGCACGCCGCTTGGCCGCCGCACGATCGGACAGCACACCGTGCACGGCCGCGACCAGCCCGTCGACGTCGCTGGGTTCGAACGCCAAACCGGTGACGCCGTCCTGCACCACTTCGCCCAACCCGCCCGCGGTCGAGGCGACCAGCGGGGCGTTGGCCGCGGCGGCCTCCAGCGCCACGATGCCGAACGGCTCGTACCGGCTGGGCAACACCACGGTGTCCGCACCGGCCAGCACCGCGCGCAGCTCGCGATCCGGCAAGTGCCCGACGAAGTCCACCGCGCGGCGAATCCGCAGCTTGCGTGCCTGTTCGACGAGCGGGTCCAGATGCCTGCCCTTCCCGGCGACGACCAACCGGGTGCCCGGATGCAGCCGGCGGATCCGCGGCAGCGCGGTGAGCAGGTCCTGCACGCCCTTCTCGTACTCCAGCCGTCCGAAGAACAGCAGCAGCGGGCCACCGTTGCTGTGTCGCGCCCGTGCCGCCTCCACCTCGGCCTTCGACACCTGCCACGACCGCTGCTCGATGCCGTTGTGGATGACGTGAATGTTCTCCGGCGGGATCTCGAACAGGTGCGCCACCTCGGCCCGCATCGCCCGCGAGCAGGTGATCAGTTCGTCCGCGCGGTTGGCCAGCCACCACTCGACCGAGTGGATCTGCTGGTTGATCGGGTGCGACAGCCAGCCCGAGTGCCGCCCGGCCTCGGTCGCGTGGATCGTGCCGATCAGGGGCACCCGGGCGGCCTCGGCGAGCGTGATGGCCGGGTGGGTCACCAGCCAGTCGTGGGCGTGCACGACGTCCGGTCGCCAGGACCGCAGCAGCTCGTAGCCTGCGCGGATCATGGCGTGCCCCATGGCCAGCGTCCACGCGGCCAGATCGCGTTCGAACGTCACGTGCATCGGGTCCTCGGCGACCCGGATGATCCGCACGCCCTCGACGACGCTGTCGGTCGTCGGATGGGTTTCCGCGTCCGTGCCGGACGGCTGGCGGCACACCACCGCGACCTCGTGCCCGGCCTCGGCCAGATGACGCGCCAACGCGTGCACGTGCCTGGCCAGCCCGCCGACCACCACAGGCGGGTACTCCCACGACAGCATCAGGACGCGCATCAAGTCTCCGATCGTTGCAGGCGGCGGGCATCGAGCTGGCCGAACAGGTGGTCCGCGGCGCGCTGCTGGTCGGCCAGCGCAGCGGCCTGGGCCGTCCGCCCGGCGTCGAGGGCGTCGGCGAGCAGAAAGAACCGGTCGGTGTGCTCGGCGGCGCGCCGACGGGCGTAGTCGGCGGCCGAGTTCTTGGTGACCATGAAGGCCCAGTCGCTGGACAGCGCCAGCAGCGCTTCGCGCACCAACTGGTCGGCCGCCGGGTCGCGGGTGGTGCTGCCGATCTTCGCCACGGTCCGCAGCAACCGCTGCTGGAGCTCGTCGTTGCTCTGCACCATGTCGGCGACCTGCTCGCCGTCCCACACCCGCCAGTCCTTGCCCGAACCCCATGACGAAGCGGGCAGCTCGACCGGATCACCGACGTGGCCCGCTTCCGCCGCTCCGCGCAACGTCGTGACGCGCACCCCCGCTTCCGGCAGCGCGCGCAGCACACCCTCCAGCCACATCGGGCCCTCGTGCCACCAGTGACCGAACAGCTCGGTGTCGTAGGCGGCGATCACCAACGCGGGCCGTCCGTGCTGCTCGCGCAGGTCCCGCAGGCGTTGCACGACGGTGTCGACGAAGTCCTTGACGTGCGCATGGACGGTCTGGGCGGCGCGCGCGGCGTCGTAAGGTGCCTTCTCCGGCGGCGGCACCTGCTTGCCGGTGACCCGTGACGGCTTGATGCCGACGGCGTGGTCCCAGGTGTGGAAGTCCCGGTAGGCCGCATGCCCGGGATAACCGGCCTTCGGCGACCACACGCGGTAGGTCACCTCGAGATCGCGGCCGAAACACAGCACGTCGGTCTCGCCGACCGGCCGCGCGACATGGGTCCGGCCACGCAGCGCGGGTCCGTCGACCAGGAACCGGCGGACCCCGGCGGCCGCGTAGTCGTGTTCCAACCCGGGCGTGTACCCGCACTCCGGGGCCCAGATGCCCTCGGGCCGGTGACCGATCCGCAGCCGGGTGTCGGCCAGCCCCTCGGCCAGCGCGAACGCCCGGACGTCCTCGGCCAGCAAAGGTTGGAACGGATGCGTCAGCGGCCCGCCGAGCAGTTCAACAACCTCGGCGTCCACCAGCGGACGAAGCATCGGGGACAGCCCGTGCCGCCAGTCGGTCTGCAGCTGCTCGGCGGCGGCCACGGCGGTCCGGTGCTCCTCGGCGGCCAGTTCCCGTAACAAGGCGTCACCACGCCACCGCTGGGCGGCCTGCTGCGCCCGCAACTGCCAGTGGCCGATCCATTCGTGCACCCCACGCAGCGCGTACGGGTCGTCGAGCTGAGCGGCCAGCACCGGCGTGACGCCCAGCGTCAGCACATCCTGTTTGCCCTCGTCGGCGAACCGGTGCAGGAGGTCGAAAACCCGCAGGTAGGAATGCGTCCACGCCTGGTAGAGCCATTCTTCGCCGACCGGCCAGCTGCCGTGGTGCAGCAGCCACGGCAGGTGACTGTGCAGCACCAGGCAGAAAGTTCCCTCGTCCGTGTTCACTGCCGCACCGCCACGGCGATGAGGTCCAGGCTCGCGTCGATGTCCTCGGTCTGCACCGTGAAATCGTCGGCGGTCAGCGACGCCACGTCCATCAGCAGGCGCTCGGGCCACGGGGCGGTGCCGGGCAGGTGGCCCATCACCACGTCCAGCTGCGCCTCGATCACCGAACCGCCGTACCGCTCGTCCAACGCCTGCACCCCGGGCCCGTGATGCAGGCCGCGCATGCTCTGTACCGCAAAGCCGGCACCGTGCAACAGCTCGGCGAGCTCGTCGGCGGTGAGTTCCCGCGTGTGGTACGGGTTCAGCGGGGTGTCGGAGTCCGGGGTGAACGTCAGCCGGTTCGGCGTGGTGCACAGCAGCAGCCCACCGGGACGCAGCACTCGGCGACACTCCGTCAGGAACCCGTGCTGATCCCACAGATGCTCGATGACCTGCAGATTCGCCACCACGTCGACGCTCTGCTCGGACAGCGGAAGCACGGCGAGGTTGCCGCGCACCGGACGCACGGAGGCATAGGTCTCCGCCACGTGCCGGACGCAGTCCTCGTCGTAGTCGACCGCGACGACCCGCTCGGCGACCTCGGCGATCATGTTCGCGCCGTACCCCTCACCACAGCCGGCTTCCAGCACCACGGCGTCCCGACACAGCGGCAGCAGCGCCCGGTAGGCGGCTTCGTGCCGACGGAACCAGTAATTCTCTTCCTGCACGCCGGGCACCGTCCGCTCACCGCTGAGGTGGAGCTGGACAGACCGGGCGGCGGACACGTCGGTCACCGGCCGGCCTCCGGCACCGGGACGAGCCATCGCGCACCCTGTGGAACGACTGCCATGGACACGAACCTACCCGTGAGTATCTCGCGCTGCCCGACCGGAGCCGACTCTCCGGCGATCACCGAGCGTGCGGTTGTGGGGCGATCGGGGGACACCGCGGCGCCACGCACTCGGAAATACTCGTTTGCGGGGTCGGCACGGCCGGCGGGGGATGCGGCGGTGCGATGAGCGCGAGGCGCGCGGACCCAGGTTGACGGGGGGAGACAACCGGGGATCGACGACCGTCGGCACGCAGGTGTCTGGTCGTCGAGACCACAGTCGCGAGCGGTGCAACAGCTGCCGCGGAACAGCCCGCGTTCATCGCACTCGCTGTGCCGCCACGAGCGAGCGCAGGCGGCGGAGGTGGGGGTGTGCGCCGCCTGCGCAGCCAGCCCGGTCAGGACTCCGACGGCTCCAGCTCGGACGTGGCCTTCGGCTTCTCCTCGCCGCGCTTGACCGCTTCCAGCAGCAACTGCGCGACGTCCTTCACGCCGACATTGGTGCCGATGTCCTCGCTGCCCCGCTGGGTCAACCCGTCGGCGACCATCACCTTGCAGAACGGGCAGCCGGTGACGACCGTGCCCTCGGCGTCCTTCGCGCCGTTGCCGTTGCCCAGCGTGTCCAGCGCCTCGTCGACCCGCTCGAGGTTGATGCGCTTGCCGATGTGCTCTTCCATCCACATCCGCGCACCACCGGCGCCACAGCACAGCGCCCGGTCGGCATGCCGCGGCATCTCCGCCAGCTCGGCGCCCGCGGCGTCGATCAGCTCACGCGGCGGCGAGTACACCTTGTTGTGCCTGCCCAGGTAGCACGGGTCGTGGTAGGTCACCGTGCGCCGCTCCATCGGGCCGACCCCGTCGACCGTGGTGCCCTCCGGCGGCGTGATCGGCACCAGCTTCTTCTCCCGCACCAGCTTGTTCAGCAACTGGGTGTGGTGGATGACCTCGTAGTGGCCGTCCAGCTGCGGGTACTCCCTGCCGAGCGTGTTCATGCAGTGCGGGCAGGTGGTGACGATCTTGCGCTTGACCGGCTCGCGGCCCTCGAACACCGAGTTGAGCACCTCGACGGTCTGCTGCGCCATCATCTGGAACAGGAACTCGTTGCCCGCGCGGCGAGCCGAGTCGCCGGTGCAGGTCTCCTCGGTGCCCAGCACCACGTACTTGACGTCCGCGCGGTGCAGCAGCTCCGCGGTGGCCTGCACGGTCTTGCGCGCGTTGTCGTCGAACGCGCCCGCGCAACCGACCCAGAACAGGTACTCCACGTCGTCGGCCAGCTCACCGTCGTAGACCGGCACCTCGAAGTCCAGCTCCTTGGCCCAGTCCAGCCGCTCGGAGTTGTTCTGCCCCCACGGGTTGCCCTTGTTCTCCAGGTTGCGGAACAGCGTGCCGAGCTCGCCGGGGAACTCCGACTCGATCATCACCTGGTGACGACGCATGTCGACGATGTGGTCGATGTGCTCGATGTCCACCGGGCACTGCTCGACGCACGCCCCGCACGTGGTGCACGACCACAGCACGTCCGGGTCGATGACCCCGAGCTGTTCGGCGGTGCCCACCAGCGGACGGGTGGCCTGTCGCGGGTCGTCCAGCGCCATCCGGGACGAGCCGGACTCCGGCACGCCGTGGCCCTTGGTCTCCACCGAGTCCACCGCGTCCGGCGCTTCCTTGCCGCCGATCAGGTACGGAGCCTTCGCGAACAGGTGGTCGCGCAGGTCCATGATCACCAGCTTCGGCGACAGCGGCTTGCCGGTGTTCCACGCCGGGCACTGGCTCTGGCACCGCCCGCACTCGGTGCAGGTGGCGAAGTCCAGGTAGCCCTTCCAGGTGAAGTCCTCGATGGCGCCCCGGCCGAACGAGGCGTCCTCGTCCGGGTCCTCGAAGTCGACCGGCTTGCCCTTGTGCTCGATCGGCAGCAGCGGCCCGAGGCCGTCCGGCAGGCGCTTGGCCGACACGTTCAGCGGCGCCAGGCCGATGTGCAGGTGCTTGGAGTGCAGCACGATCAGCAGGAACACCAGCATGACGCCGATGTGCAGCAGCAGACCGAGCCGGTCCAGCACGAAGATGGTGTCGGAGTCCAGCCCGCCGAGCATCCAGCCGACGGCGTCCGAGGCGAACGCCCCGCCGTCCTTGTACGGCAGGTGGCCGCCCGCCGAAGCCGCGCCGCGGAACAGGAACATCGTCCACAGCACGTTGAAGATCATGAACAGGATCAGCCACGCGCCGCCGGTGTGCGAGCCGTAGAACCGGGAAGCGCGCTGCTTGCGCTCCGGCGCCTGCTTGATGCGCAGGATGGAGAACACGACCAGCCCGATGAGCGCGGCCAGCGCGATGAAGTCCTGCAGCGCGCCGAGCAGATCCCACTTGCCGATGATCGGGATGGCGAAGTCCTCGTCGAACAGCGCACCGTAGGCCTCGAGGTAGACCGTGGCCAGGATGAAGAACGCCCACATGGTGAAGAAGTGGGCGAGGCCGGGCACGGACCACTTGAGCAGCTTGCGCTGACCGAACACCTCGACGAACTGCAGCCACACCCGCTTGGCCAGGTTGTCGCCGCGGTCGGTGGGTTGACCCGACCGGATGAGCTTGGTCAGCCACATGATGCGCCGGGCGGCGAGCGCCGCCACGACGACCGTGGCCAGCAAGCCGATGATCAAGGTGGGAATCACGGGTCCTCCGGTGGTGGTGCGTCAGGGGGAACGCGGCCGATGGCGGACAACTTAACTGTTGAGTAGCCGACGCGAAAGTCGGGTACCGGGTGGTGTGACGAAGTATCTGGACGATCGTCCAGGTAAATTGCGATTCCGCGTGAATGATGTCACGCGAAGCGCTGGACGCTGGGATTTCGCCTTAAGCTACCGGCCGGTAGGGCTATAAGGTCGCGCCCAAGTTCTGCCACACAAGCACGAATCCATCAGCTGTCCCACAGCCGACCGACAGCCGAGCGGCTGCCATCAGGAGGTCGAAGTAGGCCCATGACCAACATTGTCGTTCTGGTCAAGCAGGTGCCGGACACCTACTCGGAGCGCAAGCTTTCCGACGCCGACTACACGCTTGACCGCGAGTCCGCCGACGCGGTGCTCGACGAGATCAACGAGCGTGCCGTCGAAGAAGCCCTGAAGATCGTCGAGGCAGGCGAGGGCGAGGTCACCGTCCTGGCCGTGGGTCCGGACCGCGCGACCGATGCCATCCGCAAAGCCCTGTCGATGGGTGCGCACAAGGCCATCCACGTGTCCGACGAGGCGCTGCACGGTTCCGACGTGATCGCCACCGCGAAGGTGATCGCGGCCGCGATCGGCAGGCTGGACGGCGTGGACCTCATCATCGCCGGCAACGTCTCGTCCGACGGCGGCGCCGGTGGTGTTCCGGCCATCCTCGCCGAGCTGCTCGGCCTCCCGCAGCTGACCCACGCGCGGGCCGTGACCGTCGAGGGCAGCACCATCAAGGTCGACCGGGAGACCGCCGACGAGGGCGTGACGCACCTGGAGGCGCAGCTGCCCGCCCTGGTCAGCGTGACGGAGAAGATCAACGAGCCGCGCTACCCGTCGTTCAAGGGCATCATGGCCGCCAAGAAGAAGCCGGTCGAGACGCTCACCGTCGCCGACCTTGGCATCGACGCGAGCGAGGTGGGCTTGGCCAACGCGTGGTCGAAGGTGCTGGAAGCGGCACCGAAGCCGCCGCGTGAGGCGGGCCAGAAGGTCGAGGACTCCGGCGACGGCGGCGTGAAGATCGCCGAGTACCTCGCGGGCCAGAAGCTCATCTGAAGACCCCTGTCGATACCCAAGGAGACGCAAACCAATGGCTGAAGTTCTGGTTCTCGTCGACCACGTCGACGGTGAGGTCAAGAAGTCCACGTTCGAGCTGCTGACCGCCGCGCGTGCGCTCGGCGAGCCGTCCGCCGTCGTGGTCGGTGCGCCCGGCAGTGCCGCCAAGGCGAAGGAGTCGCTGGCCGCCTACGGCGCGGCGAAGGTCTACGTCGCCGAGTCCGACGACGCGGCGAACTACCTGGTGACGCCCAAGGTCGACGCGCTGCAGGCCGCGGCGGGCAAGGCGTCCCCCGCGGCGGTGCTGGTACCGGCGACCGCCGAGGGCAAGGAGGTCTCCGCGCGGCTGGCGGTCCGGCTGGACGGGGGTCTGCTGGTCGACGCCGTCGGGGTGAACGAGGACGGTAGCGTGCAGCACAGCATCTTCGGTGGCGCGTTCACCGTGAAGGCGCAGGCCACCAAGGGCATTCCGGTCATCTCGGTGCGGCCGGGTTCGGTCGAGCCGGAGGAGGCCTCGGGTGCGGCCGCCGAGGAAGCGCTCGAGCTGCCCGCGGTCGACCCGGCCAAGGCGACCAAGATCACCGGCCGGGAGCCGCTGGTCGGCGGTGACCGTCCGGAGCTGACCGAGGCGTCCGTCGTGGTCGCCGGTGGTCGTGGTGTCGGGTCCGCCGAGCAGTTCTCGGTGGTCGAGGCGCTGGCCGACTCGCTGGGTGCCGCGGTCGGCGCGTCCCGTGCGGCCGTCGACTCCGGTTACTACCCGGCCCAGTTCCAGATCGGGCAGACCGGGAAGACCGTTTCGCCGCAGCTGTACATCGCGCTGGGCATCTCGGGTGCGATCCAGCACCGCGCCGGCATGCAGACGTCCAAGACGATCGTCGCGGTGAACAAGGACCCGGAGGCCCCGATCTTCGAGATCGCCGACTTCGGTGTGGTCGGTGACCTGTTCCAGGTCGCGCCGCAGCTGCAGGAGGAGATCACCAAGCGCAAGGGCTGACGTCCGGACAGGACGAATGTCGCAGAATGGCCTCTCGCCGCTCGGCGGGAGGCCATTCTGTCGTGCGGCCGGTGTGCGCTGGGGCTTCGGGCGGGGATACGCCGACAGGGTGCACCGGGCGGCAACCGGCTTGCGCGGGCTGGAATCATCAACGGCATGACGTCATCGCAGTTGCTGGCCAGCATCCACAAAGGTGCGGGCAAGACCGGGGGGAAGGGCTCGGAGACCGGCGGCTACTCGCTGCTGGTCGCCAAGACCGAGGAGGAGGTCGTCGCCGCCCAGCGGCTGCGGCACCAAGTGTTCGGCGTCGAGATGGGCGCCACGTTGCACTCGCTGGTGGAGGGGCTGGACGTCGACGAGTTCGACCAGTTCTGCGACCACCTGGTGGTCCGGGAGGACGCCACCGGCGAGATCGTCGGAACGTATCGGATGCTGCCGCCCGACCGGGCGGCCGAGGCGGGCAAGCTCTACTCCGACACCGAGTTCGACCTGACCAATCTCGCCGACCTGCGGCCGAACTTGGTGGAGACCGGTCGCTCGTGCGTGCACGCCGATCACCGCACCGGCGCGGTGGTGAGCCTGGTGTGGACCGGGATCGCCCGCTACATGGTGCTGTCCGGCCACCGGTATCTGGCCGGCTGCGCGTCGGTTCCGCTTGCCGACGGTGGGGCCTATGCCGCGTCGGTGTGGGACATGCTGCAGGAGAAGTACTACGCGGACGAGGACCTGCGGGTCCATCCGCACCATCCGTGGCAGACCGAGGGTGTGCCGCGGGTGGACAAGCTTGTGCTGCCGCCGCTGGTGAAGGGGTACCTGCGGCTGGGCGCGCGGGTGTGCGGGCCGCCCGCGCACGACCCGGACTTCAACGTCGCGGATTTCTTCGTGCTCCTCGACATCCAGGCCGTCGACGAGCGGTATGTGCGGTTCTTCCTCGGTGACAAGTAGAGTTCGTGGTGGTCCCCAGGGGGAGCGGCTGAGGGTAGGGGAGCATGCCGAGACAACGACCGGTTCCGACGAGCTCATTGCCACAGGCGCATCGGTGGATGCCGACGTCGCCGTGTGGCCCGGATTGCGTCGAGGGGGAGAATCCGCCGTCGGTCGGCCGGATCCGCGTGGTGCTGCGGCTGGCCATGGCGCTGCTGGTTCTGCTGGCCGCGGGCATCGCCGGCCCGCTGCTGGTGCTGACTCCACGCCGCGGTAGGCAGGCGCTGGTCCGCGCGCTGTTCAACGCGCTGCTGCGGGCGTTCGGCGTGCGGATGGTGGTGCACGGGCGGTCGCGGCTGGTTCGCCGGCCGGGTGACCAGCAGGGCGTGATGATGGTGAACAACCACATCTCGTGGCTGGACATCGTCGCGCTCAACGCGGTGCAGCCGATGCGGGCGTTGGCCAAGTCCGAGCTGCGCAGCTGGCCGGTGCTCGGCGGGCTCATTCGCCGCGCGGGCACGGTGTTCGTGGACCGGGAGAACCTGCGTTCGCTTCCCGGCACGGTGGCCGAGCTGGCCGAGGCGTTCCGCAGCGGCTCGATGGTCAACGTGGCCGGTGAGGGCACCACGTGGTGCGGTAAGGCGTCCGGCCGGTATGTGCCTGCGCCGTTCCAGGCGGCGATCGACGGCGGGGCCGCGGTGTTGCCGGTCGCGTTGCGCTACCGGTTGGCCAACGGGCGGCAGACCACCGCGCCGGCGTTCATCGGCACCGAGTCGCTGATCGCGTCGCTGATGCGGGTGGCGCGGGTGCGCGGGTTGACCGTCGAGATGTTCGTGTGCCCGCCGATCCCGCCCGGCAAGACCGATAACCGCCGCGAACTGGCCGACCTGACCGAGAGCGCGGTGCTGTCCGCGCTGGGGATCACCGCGGCGATGGGGTCCCGGCCGTGGCAGCCGCGCATCCTCGAGCCGGATGCCGAGCAGGTGCACATCGACCGAGCGCGTCGCGCCGATTCGGCGGCCTGACGGCCCCGGCAGCGGCGGGCGATACCCTGGAGGGGTCATGACCTCCATGCAGCGCCCAGCCCGCTCGGCTTATCTCGACCATGCGGCGACCACGCCGATGGTCCCCGCGGCGATCGCGGCGATGACCGAGGCGATGTCCGAGGTGGGCAACGCCTCGTCGCTGCATTCGTCGGGCCGGCGAGCGCGCCGCATGGTGGAGGAGTCCCGCGAGTCGATCGCCGACGCCGTGGGCGCGCGTCCGTCCGAAGTGATCTTCACCGGCGGCGGCACGGAAGCGAACAACCTCGCGGTCAAGGGCTTGTACTGGGCCAGGCACAAGGCGGATCCGGCGCGCACCAGGGTGCTGGTGTCGGCGGTGGAGCATCACGCGGTGCTCGACGCCGTACAGTGGCTGGCCGACGACGCCGGGGCTCAGCTGACCGTGCTGCCGGTCGACGCCGAGGGCCGGGTGGTGCCCGACGCGGTGCGGTCCGCGCTGGAGGCCAACCCCGCTGACGTCGCACTGGTCACGGTGATGTGGGCGAACAACGAGGTCGGCACGATCAACCCGATCGCCCAGATCGCGCAGGTCTGCGCCGAGTACGGTGTGCCGCTGCACACCGATGCGGTGCAGGCGGTCGGGTCGGTTCCGGTCGACTTCGCCGCGTGCGGTGCCACGTCGCTGGCGTTCAGCGGCCACAAACTGGGCGGACCGTACGGCATCGGGGGGTTGCTGTTGTCCCGCGATGCGGAGTGCACACCGCTGCTGCACGGTGGCGGTCAGGAGCGCGATGTGCGCTCCGGCACGCTGGACGTCCCGGCGATCCGGGCGCTGGCGGAAGCCGTGCGGTACGCGGTCAAGGAGCTGCCGGAGACCACCGAGCGGCTCACCGGGCTGCGCGACGAGCTGGTGCACGGCGTGCTGGATCGCGTCCCGGACGCGGTGGTCAACGGGCCGAGGTTGAACGGCGACCGGCTGCCGGGCAATGCACACTTCAGCTTCCCCGGGTGCGAAGGGGACAGCCTGCTCATGCTGTTGGATGCCCGCGGGATCGAATGCTCCACCGGGTCGGCGTGCACCGCGGGGATCGCCGAGCCCAGTCACGTGTTGCTGGCGATGGGGGTGGATCCGCGGGACGCGCGCGGGTCGCTGCGCTTCTCGCTGGGGCACACGTCAACCAAGTCGGACGTCGAGGCACTGCTCGCGGAGATCGAAGGCGTCGTCGAGCGCGCGCGCAAGGCGGGACTGACCACGCGGCGCGCGGGAAGGGTACGGACATGAAGGTGCTGGCCGCCATGAGCGGCGGTGTGGACTCCGCGGTGGCGGCGGCGCGGGCGGTGGACGCCGGGCACGAGGTCGTCGGCGTGCATCTGGCGCTGTCGGCCAAACCGGGCACGTTGCGCAACGGCGCCCGTGGCTGCTGCACGATCGAGGACGCTCGGGACGCGCGTCGGGTGGCCGACCTGCTCGGCATCCCGTTCTACGTCTGGGATTTCGCCGAGCGGTTCAGCGAGGACGTGATCGAGACCTTCGTCGGCGAGTACGCCGCGGGCCGCACGCCGAACCCGTGTGTGACGTGCAACGAGAAGATCAAGTTCGAGGCGCTGCTGGAGAAGGCGATCGCGCTGGGGTTCGACGCGGTGGCCACCGGCCACTACGCGCGGTTGCGGATCGTCGACGGCGTGCCGCAGTTGCGGCGCAGCGCCGACGCGGGCAAGGACCAGTCGTACGTGCTGGCGTCGCTGACCGCCGAGCAGCTGCGGCATTCGATGTTCCCGCTGGGTGGCTCGGTGAAGTCCGAGGTGCGCGCCGAGGCGGCCGAGCGCGGGCTGATGGTCGCCGACAAGCCGGACAGCCACGACATCTGCTTCATTCCGGACGGTGACACCAAGGCGTTCCTGGAGTCCCGGCTGGGGCGCAAGCCGGGCAAGCTGGTCGACGCGAAAACCGGGGCGGTGCTCGGCGAGCACACCGGCGTGCACGGGTTCACCGTCGGGCAGCGTAAGGGCCTGGGGATCGACGCGCCTGCGCCGGACGGGCGGCCGAGGTACGTGCTGGCGCTGGAGCCGGTGTCCGGCACCGTCAAGGTCGGCTCGGCCGAGGATCTGGGCGTGACGGTGATCGAGGCCGACAGGGCCAACTGGCCGGCGAAGCCGCTGGACGGGCCGACCGAGTGTCAGGTGCAGGTGCGCGCGCACGGCGGCGTGGCGCCCGCGGTCGCGGTGCCCGACGGCGATCGGGTGCGCGTCGAGCTGCGGGAGGCGCTGCGCGGCGTCGCGCCGGGTCAGACGCTGGTGCTCTACCGGCCGGACGAATCGGCCGGTGACCTGGTGCTGGGCGCGGCGAAGATCACCGGCTCACACCGCTGACGGGCCATCGCCGGACGACACCGCCGGCGGCCGGGCGTCATCGTGCCTCTGCAGCTGCCAAGCCAGCGATGCGGATCGTCCGGCCGTATCCGGTGCGCTCCTGCCGGTTCGAAGTCAGGTGGTCGGGTGGAAGGCGTGATCCACCGCGAACGGCGCCAGCAGCACGAGTGTGCCGAGGGGCTCGCTCACCCTGTGCGGCCTGTGCAACCAGTAGCTGTCGCCGTCGGCCGGAATGTCGGGCAGCGGATTGTTGCCGAACTCCCGCTTGACGATCTCGGCGATCTCCCGCTTGTCACCATCGGTCACCTTGTGCGTGGAGGACAGCCAGCTGGTCGCGGACAGCCCGCCCACCCGGTTGTCGCCGACGTAGAAGCTCGACCGGTTACGCCCAAGACCCCAGGTGTCGGCCCTGATCGCGCCGACCGGCCGCCGGTTGGCGTCGGTGATGGTGATCAGGGGCTTGAAGATCGCCCCCATCGAGTTGTTCGCCTGCTCGATGCACGCCAGCACCGCACCGGTGGCATCGAAGAACCGGAAGTGCGCGGTGGCCTGCTCCTGCTTGGGCGGCAGCGTCACCCCGACACGCCCGTGCTCGTCGGTCTGATGCACCGAGCCGAGTTGGTGACCATCGGCGTCGACGTAGACGTACGACGCGGCATTGCCCTTCGGCGGCTGCTCGATGACAAGCAGTTCCTGCACCTCGTACAGCGGCCCGCGACCAAGAACGCTGCGTGCCGGTTCGGTCGACTCGGTCGACGACCCGGGGTGTGGACGCGTGTGTCGGGTCCATGCCGAGCCGTCCCACCAGCGCACCGAGGACGGATCGTTGCTGTCGGTGTACCAGCCAGGGGGTGGAGTGGTACCAGTCATCAGTCCCGTTCGAAAAACACCTGGTCCAACGCGCACGCCGAGATCAACACCAGGCTGCCCAGCGGTTCGGGGATCGGGTTCGGGCGCAGCAGCACGTAGCTGTCGTCCTGGGTGAAGACCTCTTTGAACGACTTCTGTCCGACGCCCCGCTTGACGATCTCACCGACCTGGTTGCGGTTGGCGTCACGGCAGACGAAGCGCATGCTCGCGCTCGACCGCATGCCCTTGACGTGCTCGAAGTGGCCGATTTCGGTGCCATTGACGGTGAAGACGAAGCCGAGCTTGGCGAACACCTTCTTGCGTTCGACCATGCCGATCACCTGGTCCTGCGGGTTGAGGACCTCGAATTTCGGCTTGAGCGCGGCGCCGAGGCCCTGCGGGTGGCGCACCTTGAGCACCACCGCGTCCTGGGCGTCGGTCAGCGCGAACTCCTTCGCGCGCAGACCGGACAACGGGTTCATCATGTCCAGTGCCTTGCGGCCGAGTCCGTCGGCTTCCTTGAAGACACCGATCTGGGTGTTGCTGGTGTCGAAGATCTGGTAAGCGCCTGCGTTACTGGAGACGCCGAAGACCTTCACCTTCTGCGCGATGAGCAGCTCCGGTGCGGTGTACAGCGGGTGTTGAACGGTCGGTCCGCCCTGGAAGCCCTGCTGGGCCGGCTGCGGCGCGAACCCTTGCTGAGGCTGCGGTGCGAAGCCCTGCTGAGGCTGCGGTGCGAAGCCCTGCTGCGCAGCGGCGTACTGCTGCGGGGCCTGCTGGGGCGCGTACTGCTGCTGTGGCGCCTGCTGCGGAGCGTACTGCTGTTGAGGTGCCTGCTGCGGAGCAGACTGCTGCTGTTGAGGCGCCTGCTGGGGCGGGTGCTGCCGCGGCTGTGGCGCCTGCTGCTGCGGCGCGGGAGGCGGCTGCTGAGCGGGCTGGGCGTGCGGGTTCGGCTGCGTGTGCTGGGTCCACGTCGAGCCGTCCCACCAGCGCAGCACCTGTGGATTGCCTGGGTCTTGATACCACCCCGGCGCAGGACTCGTCATGGGCCGGATCCTAACTGCACGTGTTGTCAGTTCGTGTTCAAACGGGCGAAGTCCATGTGCGTCGATTGAAATCGAGGACCAGTGTCCCGGCGAGCACCAGCGCGTCGACATGGGGTCCTGCGCTGCGATGCCGCACCACGACGTAGTAGCTGCGTCGCCACAATCGATGCCGGAGCGCGGTGTCGATCGGCAACCGGTCGTTGTACTCGGCGACGAGTTGGCCGTGGTGATCGAGGACCTGCTGTGGCCGTTTGCGGAACAGCCCGCGTTGCGGGGCGATCCCGCCTGCCGGAGCTCCGTTCACGGTGAACGTGTAGCCGGCGGTGCCGTTGAATGCGCCCATCGCGACCTGCCCGACGGGTGTGCCGTCCGGGCCGGTCACGGTGAGTTCCCGTCGTACAGGCGGCGAGAGCTGCATGTCGTGCGCCACGCGCAGCACGACGGTGCCCGCGGCATCGCGGATCTCGTAGTCGGACGATCTCGCCAACGGGCCACTCGGTGGATTCGCCCTGGGCGCCGTTTCCACCGTGACCACTCCGCCGAGCGGGCGCCCGGAAACATCCAGGTAGCTGAGCGCTTCCGCCGAGTCGGGCAGGTTGCCGCAGACGAGCTGGGGCGTGGTGAACAGTGGGTGCGGTTGCATGGCTGCGCACCCTACCGACGCGCCCGGTGCCCGTCGGCCGATGGGGAACGGGGACACTGGACACATGCTGCCTGTGGGGGTTTCCACCGGAATCGGATCCATGCCAGGTACCGATGCCGCCGAGGCATGCGCCGTGGTGCTGGGCGAGCTGCCCCAGCTGCCGTACCTGCCCGAGCTGCCCGACCGTGGGCTCGGCGCGGACATGATCGGGCGTTCCGCCGCCATGCTGGTCGACATCGCCGTGGAGTACGTGCCCACCGGCTACCGGGTGACCGCCAAGCCGGGTGCCGACCACCGGCGCGGCGTGGACCTGCTGCGCTGGGACATGGACGCGGTTCAGGAAGCGGTCGAGAAGGCAGGCGAGGCGCCGCAGGTCATCAAGACCCAGGTCGCCGGCCCGTGGACGTTGTCCGCCGGGGTCGAGCTGCCGCGCGGGCACCGGGTGCTCACCGACCGCGGCGCGGTTCGCGACGTCACCGAGTCGATGGTCGAGGGCGTCCGCGAACACATCGCCGAACTGCACAAGCGAACCGGCGCCCAGGTGATCGTGCAGCTCGACGAACCGACGCTGCCCGCCGTGCTCGCCGGCTCGCTGCCTACCGCCAGCGGCTACGGCACGGTCCCGTCGGTCCCGACGGCGGACGCCCGGGAGGTGCTCGCGTCGGTGATCGAACCGCTGAGTGCTGTCACGGGAGCGCCGGTGATCGTGCACTGCTGTGACACCCGGCCGCCGATCGCGCTGCTGCGGGCGGCCGGCGCCGGCGCGATCGCGTTCGACGCCACCACCGTCGACGGGGCCCCGGGAGCGCTGCTCGACGAACTCGGCGAGGCGTGGGACGACGGCACGGTGTTGCTGCTCGGACTGGTACCCACGCGACAGCCCGAGCAGCCGGTCACGCTGAAGGAGCTGGTGCAGCCGGCGTTCAACCTGGCCGACCGGCTCGGGTTCGCCCGCAGCACGCTGGCCGAGCGCGCGATCGCCACGCCGTCGTGCGGGCTGGCCGGGGCGTCCGAGGCGTGGCTGCGTCGTGCCATCACGTTGGCCCAGGACGCGGCCAAGGCGTTCGTGGAGCCGCCGGAGAGCTGGTGAGTCCGGGCGAACGCCGCACGCGCCGGCGGTAAGACGGTTACGGTGGGCGTCATGCGTTGGTTTCGCCGCCGGCTCGGCCGAGATGCGTCCGTTGAAGAACCGCCGCAGGAGCGGACCGACCCGGAATTGGCGGCCGAGGAGTTCTGGCGCGGCTGGTACGAGCTGCTGCCGAGGATCAGCGCGGCGCTGGGTGAGCGCGAGCCGCATCGCATCGAGTACGAATTGACCGAGTTGGTCGCCCGGATTCACCCGGACCTGCAGTTCTCCGTCGATCGCGGGGAGCGGGCGGTGTATTCGCTGGTCATCACCGGCCAGGAAGATCCGGCGTTGCGGCCGTACACCGATGCGTGGATCGCCGCCGCCCCGCCGGACGATCCGATCTGGGAGTTCCACGACTCGGTCCCGCCGGTGCCCGACCCCACCGGGGTGACGGTCAACCTCGGCGAACACCGCTTCGCGCTGGCCGACGTACGCGTGGTGGCGCAGGTGGACGAGGAGGCCGAGCAGGTCGACGTCGCCGTCCACCATCCGCTGCTGTCCGAGTTGGACGGCGCGGCACGGGATGCGATGACGTTTCTGCCGCTGGACGCCACGCTGGGGGAGCGGCTCGCCGGACGCTGGCTGCGGCGGGTGGAGTCGGCGGACAACGAGCCGGAGAACGCGATCACGCTGCTCGAGCTGCGGGACCTGATCCGCAAGCTGGACGGTCGGACCGAGGACGACGAGCCCGCCGACAGCGCGCAGGACGAGCCGGAAGAAAAGCCGGACGACGCCAACGGCGCATAAGCTGCACGGGAAGTCCGAGAGCGTCGGCCCGAGGCACTAATCTGCCAACGTGAGCGATCGAGTTGAACAACCGGACGCCGAGGTCGAGGTCGCCGAGGTGCCCGCGGAGATCCGGCAGCGGCATGCGGAGCTGGCCGAGGAGATCCGCGGCCACCAGTTCCGCTACTACCTGGAGACGCCGACCATCTCCGATGCGCAGTTCGACGAGCTGATGCACGAGCTGGAGCGCATCGAGGCCGACTATCCCGCGCTGGTCACGCCGGAGTCTCCCACCCAGCAGGTCGGCGGCACGTTCTCCACCGAGTTCGGCACGGCCGATCACCTCGAGCGCATGCTCAGCCTGGACAACACGTTCTCGGCCGAGGAGCTGTCCGCGTGGCTGGACCGGGTGGAGCGCGAGACGGCCACCCACTCGCACTTCTTGTGCGAGCTCAAGATCGACGGGCTCGCGGTGAACCTGCTGTACGAGAACGGCAAGCTGACCAGGGCGCTGACCCGCGGCGACGGCCGCACGGGCGAGGACGTCACGCTCAACGTCCGCACCATGAAGGACGTCCCGGAGCGGCTGCGGAGCAGCGACGAGTACCCGGTGCCGGAGCTGATCGAGGTGCGCGGCGAGGTGTTCTTCCGGGTGGAGGACTTCGTCGAGCTGAACGCCAAGATGGTCGAGCAGGGCAAGCCGCCGTACGCCAACCCGCGCAACACGGCGGCGGGCTCGCTGCGCCAGAAGGATCCGCGGATCACCGCCCAGCGTCCGCTGCGGCTGATCTGCCACGGCTTGGGCAGGCGAGAGGGCTTCGAGCCGAAGCGGCAGTCCGAGGCGTACGAGGCGCTCGCGGCGTGGGGGCTGCCGGTCTCCCCGCACACGAAGGTGCTGGCCACCCGCAAAGAGGTGATGGCGCACGTCGAGTACTGGGGCGAGCACCGGCACGATGCCGAGCACGAGATCGACGGCATCGTCATCAAGGTCGACGAGGTGGCGCTGCAGCGCAGGCTCGGCACCACGTCCCGGGCACCCCGGTGGGCTATCGCGTACAAGTACCCGCCGGAGGAGGCCACCACCACGTTGAAGGACATCCGGGTCAACGTCGGCCGCACGGGCAGGGTGACGCCGTACGCGGTGATGGAGCCGGTGAAGGTGGCCGGGTCCACGGTGGCGATGGCGACGCTGCACAACGCGAGCGAGGTCAAACGCAAGGGCGTGCTGATCGGCGACCGGGTGGTCATCCGTAAGGCCGGTGACGTCATCCCCGAGGTACTCGGACCGCTGGTCGACGTACGCACCGGTGACGAACGCGAGTTCGTGATGCCGACGCACTGCCCGGAGTGCGGTAGCGAGCTGCGCCCGGAGAAGGAGGGCGACGCGGACATCCGCTGCCCGAACTCCCGGGCGTGCCCGGCGCAGCTCCGGGAACGCCTGTTCCACCTGGGCAGTCGCGGCGCCTTCGACATCGAGGTCCTCGGCTACGAGGCCGCGACCGCGCTGCTGAACTCCGGGGTGGTGCGCGACGAAGGCGACATCTTCGATCTCGACGAGGAGAAGCTGCGTCAGGTCGACCTGTTCCGGCTGAAGTCGGGCGAGCTGTCCGCCAACGGCAAGCGGCTGCTGGCGAATCTGCAATCGGCCAAGGACAGGCCGCTGTGGAAGGTGCTGGTGGCGCTGTCGATCCGGCACGTCGGCCCGACCGCGGCGCAAGCGCTGGCCAGGGAGTTCGGCTCGCTGCAGCGGATCCAGGAGGCGACCGAGGAGGAGCTGGCGTCGGTGGACGGCGCGGGCCCGACGATCGCCCGGTCGGTGCGTGAGTGGTTCGCCGTCGACTGGCACCGCGAAGTGGTCCGCAAATGGGCGGCCGCCGGGGTGCGGATGGAGGACGAGCGCGACGACTCCTTCCCACGTAACCTCGAGGGCCTGTCCATCGTGGTGACCGGAACCCTGCAGCGGTACTCGCGGGACGAGGCGAAGGAAGCCATCATGGCGCGCGGTGGCAAGGCGGCTGGTTCGGTGTCGAAGAAGACCGCGTTCGTCGTGGTGGGTGATTCACCGGGCTCGAAGTACGACAAGGCGCTGCAGCTCAAGGTTCCGGTGCTGGACGACGACGGGTTCACCGTGCTGCTGGAAGAGGGGCCGGAGGCCGCACGCAAGGTCGCCGAGGTCGGTGGGGAGTCGGCCTGATGAGTGATCTGGTCGTCCGTCCGGCCCGTCCGGACGAGTTCGAGCTGCTCGGCGAGATGCGGGTCCGTGCCTACCTCGAGGGCGGCGTCATCAAGCCCGATCTGCCTTATGTCAACGAGCTGCGCGCGGTGGCCGAGCAGGCGGAGACGGCCGAGCTGCTCGTCGCCGTGGACGGTCACGACAACGTGCTCGGGACGGTCGTGGTGGCGGAGCCACCGTCGCCCGCTGCGGAGGTTGCCCGGCCCGGGGAGATCGAGTTCCGCATGCTGGCGACGGATCCGGCCGCGCGCGGCCGTGGCGTGGGGGAGACGCTGGTCAACGCGGTGATCGAGCAGGGCAGGGCGCGCAGTCTGAAGCGGGTCGTCCTGTCGGTCGTGGAGCACAACAAGCGGGCCATCAAGCTGTACGAGCGGCTCGGTTTCCGTCGGCTGCCCGAGCGGGACTGGGACCCGCTGCCAGGCGTGCACCTGATCGGCTTCGGGCTCGACGTGGGCGTGGGCGCGGTGACCGTGCGCGTGGCTCGGCCTCAGGAGTATCCCCGCGTCGGCGAGCTGGTCTACCAGGCCTACGACGCCGACGGTCATGTCGAGGCCGACCCGGATCCCGAGTTCGGCAACGAGCTGCGCAACGTCTCCGGGGAGGACGGCGAGCTGCTGGTCGCCGTCGATGTGGACGGCGAGTTGCTCGGCACGATCACCGTGGTGCAGGCAGGTAGCCCGCTCTCGGAGATCGCGCAACCCGGCGAGGCGGAGCTGCGCCATCTGGCCACGGCCCCGGCCGCCCGTGGCCGCGGGGTCGGAAAAGCCCTGGTGGAAGCCGCGATCGAGGCTGCTCGCGCGGCCGGTGCCCGCCGCATCGTGCTGTCCACGCTGCCCACCATGACCGTCGCGCATCGGCTGTACGAAGCGCGCGGGTTCGTGCGGGTGCCGGAGCGTGACTGGGAGCCTGCGCCGAACTATCCGCTGCTGGTGTTCCAACTGGAGCTCTAGCCGGCCGCTGTCGGCGTTCCAACCGGAGCTTCAGTCGGCCGCTGTCGGTGTTGCAGTTGGAGCTTCAGTCGGCCGCTGTTGGTGTTCCAGCTGGAGCTCCAGCCGGCCGCTGTCGGTGTTGCAGCCGAAGCTCTGGCCCGGCAGGCGGCGGGTCACGCTGCCCTGCGGCCCGCGGAGAGCCGGCCCGCCAGGGTGTGAACCTCCCGGCTCGTTCCGCATCGGCACGCCGACCTGGGCAAGACCGTTGCCTGGCGGGGTGTCCCGATCGGCCACCCGACACGCCGGCCGCGATGCAGCTGCGCAGCGGTGATGCCGGCGAACTTTCCCGCTCAGCCGGGCACAGATCTACCTCGGCTGTGCCAAGGGCCCGCTCAGCCGTCCAGCACGACGGCCACGATGCCCGCCAGGTGGGCCAGCCGCGCGACCTCGGCGGCGCGGAACATCGGTCCACCGGGGCGCCCGACCAACAGCGCCCGGTCCGGCTTGCCCAGCGGGGTCGCGGCCAGCTCGGTGCCCAGCTCCTGCCACGGTTCCGGGATCCACTCCGCCTCCGCGTCCAGGATCGTCGCCCGGTGCAGCGGCAGCCACGGCAGCGAGTCGATCTCGCTCTCCGGCGCAGCGGTCGACGCGGCCAGTCGCTGCACGCCCTCCGGGCCGCCGGCGACCACCAGTGCCCAGCCTGCCCGCACGATGCGCGGCACTCCGTCGGCCAGCATCGCCAGGCCCTGCCGCGGGTCGCTGGCGATCTCCTCGACCAGCTCGAGCTCGCGGTGGGTGTTCAGCACACCGGCGTACGGCCGGACGGCGTCCACCTCGACCCCGTCGACGCTTTCCGCGGCGGTGATCAGCGCGTCCGGCAGGCTGCCGTTGGGCAGCTCGACCACCAGGTCGTCGACCGCAACCCCGTCGGCGCGTTCGACCACGTCAACGCTCAGGATGTCGGCATTGATCGCCCCCAGTGCGGACGCCACCGCGCCGAGGGAACCGGGATTGTCCGGTAGTTGCACTCGAATCAGGAATGACACGGGTACCTCTTGCTATCGTGGCGGCCATCGCATCGCTACCGGCGCGCGCCGCCGTGGCTCGCGGGCAAACGCGAGCGCGCGAAGGCGTCGTCTCGGCGTCCGTGTTCTGACGGTAGCGAATCCGCGCAACCGCGGTTAAGCCGGTACCGACAGCTGGACCCCACACTCGTCCGACATGCCCACTCACCCGGCGAAACCCGGCCGAGCCCCGAGCCATAGACTCGAGCGCAACCATCCGCCCGAGGACCATCAACCGGGGGTTGACGCGCGTGTCCACCATTTCCCGCGACGAAGTCGCACACCTGGCCAAACTGGCCCGGTTGGCCGTCACCGAGGACGAACTGGACCTGTTCGCCGGACAGCTGGACGTCATCCTGGACGCGGTCGCCAAGGTCAGTGAGGTCGCCACCGACGACGTGCCACCCACGTCGCATGCCGTGCCGCTGACCAACGTGTTCCGCGAGGACGAGGTCCGGCCCGGACTGACACAGGAGCAGGCGCTCTCCGGTGCCCCGGCCGCCGAGGAAGGTCGCTTCCGGGTGCCGCGGATCCTGGGGGAGGAACAGTGACCGACGTGATCCGGATGACCGCGGCCGAGGTGGCCGCGAAGATCCACGCGGGCGAGCTGAGCGCGGTGGAGGTGACGCAGGCGCACCTGGACCGCATCGCGAAGGTGGACGACCAGATCAAGGCTTTCCTGCACGTCGATGCCGAAGGCGCGCTGGAGACCGCGCGCAAGGTGGACGCGGACATCGCCGCGGGCAAGGCCCCCGCTTCGCCCCTCGCCGGTGTCCCGCTGGCGCTGAAGGACGTGCTCACCACCGAGGGTGTGCCGACCACCTGTGGCTCGAAGACGCTCGAGGGCTGGATTCCACCGTACGACTCCACGGTCCGCCGCAGGCTGCGCGAGGCCGACGTGGTGGTGCTGGGCAAGACCAACATGGACGAGTTCGCCATGGGCTCGTCCACGGAGAACTCGGCGTTCGGTCCGACCCACAACCCGTGGGACACCACGCGGGTACCGGGTGGATCCGGCGGTGGCTCGTCGGCGTCGCTCGCGGCGTTCGAGGCACCGCTGGCCATCGGGACCGACACCGGTGGCTCGATCCGCCAGCCGGCCGCGGTGACCGGCACCGTCGGTGTCAAGCCGACCTACGGTTCGGTGTCCCGCTACGGCCTGGTCGCCTTCTCCTCGAGCCTCGACCAGGCCGGGCCGTGTGCCCGTACGGTGCTGGACGCCGCGCTGCTGCACGAGATCATCGCGGGCCACGACCCGCTCGACTCCACGTCGATCAACCAGCCGGTGCCGCCGGTGGTCGAGGCCGCCAAGCAGGGCATGTCCGGGGACCTGTCCGGCGTCCGGGTCGGTGTGGTGACCGAGTTCCAGGGCGAGGGCTACCAACCGGGTGTGCTGCGTTCGTTCGAAGCGGCCGTGCAGCAGTTGCGCGACCTCGGCGCGGAGATCGTCGAGGTGTCCTGCCCGAACTTCCGCTACGCGTTGCCCGCGTACTACCTGATCAACCCGAGTGAGTGCTCGTCCAACCTGGCCCGCTTCGACGCCATGCGTTACGGCCTGCGGGTCGGCGACGACGGCACGCGCAGCGCCGAGGAGGTCATGTCGCTGTCCCGCGAGGCGGGCTTCGGCGCCGAGGTGAAGCGCCGCATCATGATCGGCACCTACGCGCTGTCCGCGGGCTACTACGACGCCTACTACGGGTCGGCGCAGAAGGTGCGCACCCTGATCATCCGTGACTTCGAGGCCGCCTACCAGCAGGTCGACGTCCTGGTCTCGCCGACGACCCCGACCACCGCGTTCAAGATCGGCGAGCGGATCGACGACCCGATGGCCATGTACGTCGCCGACCTGTGCACCATCCCGGCCAACCTCGCGGGCAATGCCGCGCTGAGCGTGCCGAGCGGCTTGTCCGACGACGACGGTCTGCCGGTCGGCCTGCAGGTGATGGCGCCTGCGCTGGCCGACGACCGCATGTACCGGGTGGCCGCCGCCTACGAGCAGGCCCGCGACGCCGTAGCAGGCCGTACCGTTCTCGACCAGATTCCGGAGCTGTGATGACCGCTGCGACTCTGCTGCCCTACGACGAGGTGCTGGCGCGGTTCGACCCGGTGCTCGGGCTCGAGGTGCACGTCGAACTGAACACCAAGACCAAGATGTTCTGCGGCTGCGTCAACGAGTTCGGGGGCGAGCCGAACACCCACGTGTGCCCGACCTGCCTCGGCCTGCCGGGTTCGCTGCCGGTGGTCAACGGCAAAGGCGTGGAGTCGGCGATTCGCATCGGCCTGGCGCTGAACTGCCAGATCGCCGAGTGGTGCCGGTTCGCGCGGAAGAACTACTTCTACCCGGACATGCCGAAGAACTTCCAGACGTCGCAGTACGACGAGCCGATCGCGTTCGACGGCTACCTGGACGTCATGCTCGACGACGGCGAAGTGTTCCGGGTGGGCATCGAGCGTGCCCACATGGAGGAGGACACCGGTAAGTCGCTGCACGTCGGCGGTGCTACCGGCCGCATCCACGGCGCCGAGCACTCGCTGCTGGACTACAACCGGGCGGGTGTGCCGCTGATCGAGATCGTCACCAAGCCGATCGAGGGCGCGGGCGAGCGGGCGCCGGAAGTGGCGCGTGCCTACGTGACCGCGTTGCGGGAGCTGATGCTGGCGCTGGGCGTCTCGGACGTGCGCATGGACCAGGGCTCGATGCGCTGCGACGCGAACGTGTCGCTGCGGCCGAAGGGGCAGCAGGAGTTCGGCACCCGCACCGAGACGAAGAACGTCAACTCGCTGCGCAGCGTCGAGCGCGCGGTGCGGTACGAGATGCAGCGACAGGCCGCGGTGCTGGCCGACGGCGGCACGATCGTGCAGGAGACCAGGCACTTCCAGGAAGCCGACGGCTCCACGTCGCCCGGTCGCCCGAAGGAGACGTCCGAGGACTACCGCTACTTCCCGGAGCCGGACCTGGTGCCGATCGCGCCGAGCCGGGAGTGGGTCGAGGAACTGCGCAAGACGCTGCCGGAGCCGCCGTGGAAGCGCCGCAAGCGCATCCAGGAAGAGTGGCAGCTCACCGACGAGGAGCTGCGCGACCTGTTCAACACCGGTGCGGTCGACCTGGTCGCGGCCACGGTCGACGCAGGTGCGCCGGTCGCCGAGGCGCGCAGTTGGTGGGTGCAGTTCCTGACCCAGCAGGCCAACGCGCGCGAGGTGGAGCTGACCGAGCTGGCCATCACGCCGAAGCAGGTGGCCAGGGTGATCGAGCTGATCGCCGAGGGCAAGCTGACCAACAAGCTGGCTCGTCAGGTGGTCGAGGCCGTGCTGGACGGCGAGGGCGGGCCGGACGAGGTGATCGAGGCCCGCGGGCTGCAGGTGGTGTCGGACGACTCGGCGCTGCTGGCCGCGGTGGACGAGGCGCTCGCCGCGCAGCCGGACGTGGCGGAGAAGATCCGCGGCGGCAAGGTGCAGGCCGCGGGCGCCATCGTCGGCGCGGTCATGAAGGCCACGCGTGGGCAGGCCGATGCGAAACGCGTGCGGGAACTGGTGCTGGAGCGCTGCAAGTAATCAGCTGACTCGGACATTGTGGCGTCGTGGGTGCATCGCCCGCGGCGCCACAGTGTGTTTGGTGTGTTTGGTGAGTCGCTGCGTTCGTCAGTCCTTGTCGCTGCCGCCCGACGGGTTCAGCGGCAGCAACACGACCCGGTCGTCGCTGGACACCGGCTTGCCGCCGTCCTTGTTCACCGTGCTGGCCACTGCGAGGCCCGGGGTGTAGACGTCCAGCCCGGACAGCCGCCCGTACCCGGACTCCCCGTCGAAGCTCACGTCGGGTTTGCCGGTCACCGACCCGTTCTCGTCGACCGCCAGCCCGTGCAGACCCGCGTCCTTCGACATCGCCACCGACACGCCCTCGTCCGCGTCCGCGCAGCCGGCGACGCCGGGCTTGTCCTTCCACTTCCACACCGGTGTGCTCAGCGGCTTACCGCTTTCCACCAGGTGGATCGTGTCCGCCTCCGGGGCTCGGTCGGTCACCCAGACCTCGGAGCCGTCGGACGAGGCGCAAATGCCGCCCGGGGTGTGCAGCCCGCTGGACACCACCCGCGAGCCTGCCTTCGGGTTGCCCTCGGCCGCCTTGCCGCTGGTGTCGATGCGCAGCACCTTGCCGGCCAGCGAGTTCGGATTCTTCGCCGCTTTGGTGTCCCCGGCATTGCCGGTGGCGACCAGCAGCGCCCCAGAGCCGTCCACGGCCAGCGCCCCACGATTGCCGCTCGTGCCCTTCGGGATGCCGGTCAGGATCGCGCGCGGCTTCTGCCCGTCGGAGAACCGCACCACGCGGTTGTCCGTGCCGGTGGTGATGTAGGCGAAGACCAGGCCGTCCTCTTGATACGTCGGTGACAACGCCAGCCCGGTCAGGCCACCGTCACCGGAGGCGGTGACCTTGAGCTTGGCGAACGTCGTCGGCTTGCGCCCCTTCACCACGCGCATCACGCGGCCGGTGTCGCGTTCCGCGGCCAATGCCGCGGGCTGTCCGTTCACCGGCGGGAGGGCGGTCACCGCCACCAGCGTGTCCATGCACGTGCCGATCACCGCTGGGTCGTGATCGGTGCAGCCGTCCGGTGGCGGGATCTCCTCGTTGCCGGAATTGCCGTCCCGGGCGCCCGGTCCGCCCGGCTCCTCGGAGCTGCCGGGTGCCTCGGGCAACTCGGGCTGGGGGCCGCGCTGCGGGGTCAGTTCCGGCGCGGGCGCGAAGTTGGCGTCGGCCGCCGTGTCGTCGAACTGGGCGCAGGCGCTCAGCAGCAGACCGCTCGCCGCGACGGCGGCGAGTAAACGCATCGGGCGGCGGGTCACCACGCACACCACGGTAGGTCGCGGGTCGTGAATGTGCGGTGAGTACTCCGCTGAAGTGGGGCGGGGCGACCGATGGTGAACGTTTCCCCGAACACGTCGCCAACCCGGATACCCGTTAGGAGTAATTCCCGCTACTCTGCCCCGCCATGAGCGCAAACGACGAGTTCTACTCCAGCGAAGCGACGCAGCACTTCCGGGCGCCGGGGGGAGCGGAGTCGGAACCGCCGCCGGTCCGCACCGACGGCATCGACCCGTCCGGCGACTTCGACGACGAGTACGAAGCGGACCGTGTCGGCACGCGCTGGCACGCCGGGCTGGACCTCGGGTTGCTGATCCTGCGGATCGCCGTCGGCGGGGCCATGCTGCTCAAAGGGCTGTACAAGTTCGGCGTGTTCGAGGGCGGCAGTATCGACGCGGTCGCCACGATGCTGGGTGAGAAGTACGCCTTCTCCAACGAGTCGACGCTGGCGTGGGTGCTGGCCGGGGTGGAAGTCGGTGCCGGTGGCGCGCTGATCCTCGGCTTGTTCACGCCGCTGGCCGCGGCCGCGATCCTCGCGGTGACCTCGTGCGTGGTGTACCTGGACCGAACTGTCGGCTACTTCCCGGAGATGACCGACACCGGGCAGACTCCCGGCTACGCCTATCCGCTGCTGATCGGTGCCGGTGCCCTGGTGCTGTTGTTCACCGGACCGGGACGGGCAGCGATCGACGCGGGCTTCCCGTGGCGCAAGCGGCCGGTCGGCTGGGGCATCTTCGGCATCGTGCTCGCGGCCGTCACCGTGGTGGGCGTGCTAGCCCTGTTCCGCTGAGCCCGGTTCGTCCGGGCGCGAGCCGGAGTCGGACGGGCGCGAGCCGGAGTCGGACGGGCGCGGGCCGGAGTCGGACGGGCGCGGGCCGGAGTCGGACGGGCGCGAGCCGGGTTCGGAGGAGGCCGCCTCTGCTTCAGAAGCGCCCGAGCCGGACTCGGAGGAGTCTGTCTCCGGTTGCGAGGGGCCCGGGCCGGGTTCGGAGGAGGCCGTCTCCGCTTCGGAGGCGCCCGAGTCGTCCACGGACTTCGGCGGGTGGTGTGCCTCCTGGTTCCCCAGGCCGAACGCCGGAATGCGGCCGCTGCTGAACGCGGCGAGCACCGGCAGATGACGCGGTTGCACCCCGGGCAGAACGACCTTCTCCTCGCTGGTCAGCTCTGCCCCGACTTTCCGCTTGTGGTCGACATTCAGCTTGGTGAGCTCGTCCCAGGACAGCACCCGCGTGCGAAACGTCGTGCGCAGCGTCAGTGTCTCGGTGTTCACGGTGGTCTGGGTACGGAGCACCCAGACGATGAACCAGATCGGGACCAAGTAGATCGGCGTCAGCCACCACGCCGACCACGCGAACGGGGTGGCACCGACCATCGCCAGGAAGGCTGCGACCACGGCGATGCGCGGCATCCGGAACGTCGCCTCCTTCACCGGCGGCGTTTCGGCTGGACGACCCTGCGGACTGGACTGCTCGCTCACGGGAGCAATTGTTTCCGGCCAGGCTGTGGGATCACTGGGCGGGGTAGCGGTGCCCGGTTGTCTGGTCCGACTGAGCGGCCACCGGGTGGTGTGGCGGTGGCCCATTTTCGGCCCGCCCGACCGATTCCCGAGCAGGGTGGCGACGCTCACCTTGCTCCCACGATCCGGGAACACTGTCTCGCAGAATTGACACTGCGTAGGGTGACCGGATAGTTTTGCGGCGTGCAGAACGTGACCAGCCTCGTACTTCGCCCGCGCGTCGACGCGTAGCGGGAGAAGCGAAGCTGCGTCGACGCGCGGACCCTCGTACGACCACTGGTCGGCGGGGGTTTTTTCATGCGAAGACCACCTCCGCACAGTCCGGAAGACCCCAGAGACACTGCATAGGAACCGTGAACACCACACCGTGTATGAACGAGGCAGCACGATGACCAGCGCGACATCGCGAGCGCGTGCCCGTAGCGGCGGCAGCCCCGCCGGCGGGAGCGCCAAGCCAGCAGCACCTCCGAAGCCCGCTCCGCCCGCGGGGACCCCGGTCCGGCTCACCGGCGCCCAGTCGCTGGTGCGCTCGCTCGAGGCGGTAGGCGTCGAGGTCGTCTTCGGTATCCCCGGCGGCACCATCCTGCCCGCCTACGACCCGCTGCTGGACTCCACGAAGCTTCGCCACGTGCTGGTCCGCCACGAGCAGGGTGCAGGCCACGCGGCCACCGGTTACGCACAGGCGACCGGCAAGGTGGGTGTGTGCATGGCCACGTCCGGCCCGGGCGCGACCAATCTGGTCACGCCGCTGGCCGACGCGCACATGGACTCGGTGCCGGTCGTGGCGATCACCGGCCAGCAGAGCCGCTCGCTGATCGGCACCGACGCGTTCCAGGAAGCCGACATCTGCGGGATCACCCTGCCGATCACCAAACACAACTTCCTGGTGACCGATCCGGCGGAGATTCCGCGGACGATCGCGGAGGCCTTCCACCTGGCCTCCACCGGGCGTCCCGGACCTGTGCTGGTGGACATCCCGAAGGACGTGCTGCAGGAGCAGACGTCGTTCGCCTGGCCGCCGGAGATGCACCTGCCCGGCTACCGGCCGACGTTGCGCCCGCACGGCAAGCAGGTCCGGGAGGCCGCGCGGTTGATGACCACGGCGCGTCGTCCGGTGCTCTACGTCGGCGGCGGGGTGATCAAGGCGCAGGCGTCCGAGGAGCTCAAGCAGCTGGCCGAGCTGACCGGCATCCCGGTGGTGACCACGTTGATGGCGCGCGGTGCGTTCCCGGACTCGCACGACCAGCATCTGGGCATGCCGGGCATGCACGGTTCGGTCGCGGCGGTGGCGGCGATGCAGCGCGCCGACCTGCTGGTCGCGCTGGGCGCCCGGTTCGACGACCGGGTCACCGGCAAGCTGGAGAGCTTCGCCCCGGACGCCACCGTGGTGCACGCCGACATCGACCCGGCGGAGATCTCCAAGAACCGCAAGGCCGACGTGCCGATCGTCGGCGACTGCAAAGAGATCATCTCCGAGCTGATCGCCGCGGTGCAGGCCGAGATCAGCGGGGGCCGCAAGGTCAAGCTGGACGACTGGTGGACGCAGATCAACGCGTGGCGCCAGACCTACCCGCAGGGCTACGACTGGCCCGCGGACGGCTCGCTGTCGCCGCAGTACGTCATCGAGCGCATCGGCCAGCTGGTCGGCCCGGATGCGCTGTACGTGGCGGGCGTCGGCCAGCACCAGATGTGGGCGGCGCAGTTCATCTCCTACGAGAAACCCGGCAGCTGGATCAACTCCGGCGGCCTCGGCACGATGGGCTACGCGGTGCCCGCGGCGATGGGCGCCAAGTTCGGCAAGCCGGACAAGCAGGTGTGGGCCATCGACGGCGACGGTTGCTTCCAGATGACCAACCAGGAGCTGGCCACGTGCGCCATCGAAGGCGCGCCGATCAAGGTGGCCGTGATCAACAACGGCAACCTGGGCATGGTCCGGCAGTGGCAGAACCTGTTCTACGAAGAGCGGTACTCCAACACCGACCTGGGCACGCACGCGCACCGCATCCCGGACTTCGCGCTGCTGGCCGAGGCGATGGGCTGCGTCGGGCTGCGGTGTGAGACGCGTGAAGAGGTCGACGAGGTCATCCAGAAGGCGATGGGCATCGACGACCGGCCGGTGGTGATCGACTTCGTGGTCGGCAAGGACGCCCAGGTGTGGCCGATGGTCGCGGCGGGCACCGGCAACGACGAGATCATGGCCGCGCGCGGGATCCGCCCGCTGTTCGACGAGGACGAGGTGTCGGAAAGGGAGATCTCATGAGCGTCCACACCCTGAGCGTCCTGGTCGAGAACAAGCCGGGTGTGCTGGCGCGCGTGTCCGGCCTGTTCTCCCGCCGGGGCTTCAACATCGAGTCGTTGGCCGTCGGCCCGACGGAGAATCCCGAGATCTCCCGGATGACGATCGTCGTCGCGGTGGAGGACCTGCCGCTCGAGCAGGTCACCAAGCAGCTGAACAAGCTGGTGAACGTCATCAAGATCGTGGAGCTGGAACCCTCCACCGCCGTTCAGCGCGAATTGTTGCTGGTCAAGGTGCGTGCCGACGCCACGGTGCGTAGCCAGGTGCTGGAGACCGTGCAGCTGTTCCGCGCCAAGGTCGTGGACGTCTCGCCGGAAGCGCTCACCATCGAGGCGACCGGCACGGCGGACAAGACCTCCGCGTTGCTGCGCATGCTCGAGCCGTACGGCATTCGCGAGATCGTGCAGTCCGGGATGGTGGCCATTGGCCGCGGGGCCAAGTCCATCACCGCGTCGGCCATTCGCTGAACGCGCAGACCGAAGGAAATACACCCGCACCGGAAGGAAGCAGTACCCCTCATGGCAGTAGAGATTTTCTATGACGACGACGCCGACCTCGGTCTGATCCAGGGCCGCAAGGTGGCCGTGATCGGCTACGGCAGCCAGGGTCACGCGCACGCGCTGAGCCTGCGCGACTCGGGCGTCGACGTGCGGGTGGGCTTGCCCGAGACGTCGAAGTCGCGGGCCAAGGCCGAGGAGGAGGGCCTGCGAGTCGTCACGCCCGCCCAGGCCGCCGAGGAAGCGGATCTGATCATGATCCTGGCGCCGGACACCGCCCAGCGGAAGATCTACGCCGAGGACATCGCGCCGCACCTGAAGTCCGGCGATGCGATCTACTTCGGCCACGGCTTCAACATCCGCTACGGCCTGATCCAGGCACCTTCGGACGTCGACGTGGCGATGGTCGCGCCGAAGGGCCCCGGCCACCTGGTCCGCAGGCAGTTCGTCGACGGCAAGGGCGTGCCGTGCCTGATCGCGGTCGAGCAGGACGCGTCCGGGAACGCGCAGGCGCTGGCGCTGTCCTACGCCAAGGCGATCGGCGGCACCCGCGCGGGTGTCATCAAGACCACGTTCGCCGAGGAGACCGAGACCGACCTGTTCGGTGAGCAGACCGTGCTCTGCGGTGGCGTGAGCGCCTTGATCCAGTCCGGTTTCGAGGTGCTGACCGAGGCCGGCTACGCCCCGGAGATCGCCTACTTCGAGGTGCTGCACGAGCTGAAGCTGATCGTCGACCTCATCTACGAGGGCGGCATCGCCGGGCAGCGCTACTCGGTGTCCGACACCGCGGAGTACGGCGACCTCACCCGTGGCCCGCGGGTCATCGGACCGCAGGTCAAGGAGGAGATGCGCAAGGTGCTCGCGGAGATCCAGGACGGCACGTTCGCCCGCGAGTGGGTCGCCGAGGACGAAGCGGGCCGCCCGAACTTCACCAAGCTGCAGCAGGAAGGGGCCGCCCACCCGATCGAGGAGGTCGGCGCCAAGCTGCGCAAGATGATGGCCTGGGTCAAGCCCTCCTGACGACCGTCGTTCGGCTCGGGGTGTCGGATGATTTTCCGGCGCCCCGAGCCGACGTGTGTATTGGTCTTTTGGGGTGGTGGTGGGCGCGCCGGGCGGTCTACGACTGTCCACATCGCCGGTTACCCCGTAGGCTGTTGCCAAGGGCCGCTGTGAAATACCCGTCGAGGTGCGCCTCACGGTCGCTCGTTCCAGCCGGTGTCATGCCGGGTCGTCAATGCAACAAGGATTTCCGTGACCGCACCCCCGCTGGCGGCTGACAAGCCGCGCAATCGTTCTGACTTCGCTCAACTTTCCCGCCGCATCCGGGCCGCAGGCCTGTTCGATCGCCGGCCGCTCTACTACGCGTTCAAGATCGCGTTCAACATGCTGATGCTGGGCGCAGCCTGCGTCGGCTTCGCGCTGCTCGGGGACTCCTGGTGGCAGTTGTTCATCGCGGCGGGCCTCGCGGTGGTGTTCGCGCAGCTGGCCTTCGTCGGTCACGACGCGGGGCACAAGCAGATCTTCCGCAGCAGCAGGGCCAACGACATCGTCGGTTACCTGCACGGCGGCTTGATCGGTATGAGTTACGGCAGTTGGCTGCGCAACCACAACGCGCACCACGCCAACCCCAACCACGAGGAGCACGACCCGGACCTGGACATCCCGGCGTTGGCGTTCACCGACAAGCAGGCGCGCGCCAAGCAGGGCGTCAAGCGCTGGATGGCCAAGAACCAGGCGTATCTGTTCTTCCCGCTGCTGCTGCTGGAAGGCATCGCGCTGCGGGTCACCGCGGTGCAGGCGATCCTCAAGGGCACCGTGAAGCTGCGCAAGTTGGAGGCCGCGCTGCTCGCACTGCACATCGGTGGCTACTTCACGGTGGTGTTCCTGGTGCTCTCACCGCCCATCGCGGTGTTGTTCATCGTGGTGCACCAGTGCCTGTGGGGTGTCTACCTGGGTTGTTCGTTCGCGCCGAACCACAAGGGCATGCCGACGATGAAGCCGGGGGAGAAGGTCGACTTCCTGCGCAAGCAGGTGCTGACTTCCCGCAACGTGCGCGGCGGCCGCGTCGTCGACTGGGTGCTCGGTGGGCTGAACTACCAGATCGAGCACCACCTGTTCCCGACCATGCCGCGGCCGAACCTGCGTCGCGCGCAGCCGATCGTGCAGCAGTTCTGCCAGGAGAAGGGTGTGTCGTACAGCCAGACGGGGTGGCTGCGGTCCTACCGCTACGTGCTGGAGTACCTGCACTCGCTGGGTGCGCCGCTGCGCGGGCAGGCTGCCTGAGCTGGCTGGGGTGATCCTTCGGGTCACCGCGGGGCAGGACAACCGGAGACAGTCTGTGCGGTGCTTCGGGCCGCTCGGTCAGGCCGCCCGAGCCGGCCGGGGCGCTCGCGCTTCGGGCCTCCGGGGTCGGCCGGTGGCCCGTCGCACCCGTCCGCCGGCCCGTTCGTGCACTCGTTCGGTGGACGATCGCGGGCGCGGGGCGGCAAGGCCGTTTATCGTCACCGCCGTAGCTGACGACAAGGGCGCGGTCATCGCCGAACTGGACCTGACCAAGGCCCGCTGGCAGCGCCCGGACGGCGGGGAACCGCGTCCCGGCGAGGTCGCGCTGGCCTTCGTGCCGCACACCGACGGCCAGGTTTACGTGGCGATGCGGCAGGACGACACCACGCTGGTGTTCACCCCGACGGAATGGGACGCGTTCGTCAAAGGAACCAAAAAGGGCGAATTCGACCAGCCCTGGTAGCAAATTCCCCACCGCCGTCTCAGCATGTGGTCGAAATTCGGCGACGTGGCGCACATCATCCCAGGTCATGACGTATGCCGGCGATGCGCTCGATAGACTGCGGGCTCAGCAAAGACACGACCTTTCGGAGTCTGTTTCGTGACCACTGGTGATCGTCCCGTAGTTCTTCTCGCCGAAAAGCTTGCTCCGTCCGTGCACGACGTCCTCGGTGACGAGGTCGAGATTCGCCAGGTCGACGGCACCGACCGTCCGGCGCTGCTGGAAGCGGTGCGCTCCGCCGACGCGCTGCTCGTCCGGTCCGCCACGCAGGTCGACGCCGAGGTGCTGGCCGCGGCCCCGAAGCTGAAGGTCGTCGCGCGTGCCGGTGTCGGGTTGGACAACGTCGAGGTGCCCGCGGCCACCGACCGCGGTGTGCTGGTCGTCAACGCCCCGACGTCCAACATTGTCTCGGCCGCCGAACACGCCGTCGGCCTGCTGCTGAGTGTGCTGCGCCGGATTCCGGCGGCCAACCAGAGCCTGCAGGGCGGCGAGTGGAAGCGCAGCTCGTTCACCGGTGTCGAGTTGAACGGCAAGACGGTCGGGGTGATCGGCCTCGGCAAGATCGGACAGCTGTTCGCGCAGCGCGTGGCGGCCTTCGGTGTCGAGCTGATCGCCTACGACCCGTACGTCTCGCCCGCTCGCGCCGCGCAGCTGGGTATCGAGCTGGTGGAGCTGGACGAGCTGCTCGGCCGGGCCGACGTCATCTCCATCCACTTGCCCAAGACGCCGGAGACGCAGGGCCTGATCGACGCCGACGCGCTGGCCAAGACCAAGAAGGGCGTCGTCCTGATCAATGCCGCTCGTGGTGGCCTGGTCGACGAGGAGGCGCTGGCCAAGGCGATCACCGACGGGCACGTCGGCGGCGCAGGCGTGGACGTGTTCGTGACCGAGCCGACGACCTCCAGCCCGCTGTTCGGGCTGCCGAACGTCGTGGTCACCCCGCACCTGGGCGCCTCCACCCGAGAGGCGCAGGACCGGGCGGGCACCGATGTCGCCAAGTCGGTCCTGCTCGCGCTGCGCGGCGACTTCGTGCCGGACGCGGTCAACGTGGCCAGCGGCAAGGTCAGCGACGAGCTGCGCCCGTTCCTGCCGCTCACCCAGAAGCTGGGCATCGTGCTGGCCGCGTTCTCCAGCCAGCCGCCGTCATCGGTGACCGTCGAGGTGCGCGGTGAGCTCGCCTCCGAGGACGCCAGTGTGCTGTCGCTGGCCGCGCTGCGCGGTGTGTTCGACGCGGTGGTGGAGGACCAGGTCACGTTCGTCAACGCGCAGCGGCTGGCGGACGACCTCGGGGTGCAGGTCGCCGTGAAGACCGAGCCGGAGAGCCGGATCTACCGCAGCGAGGTCACGGTCCGCGCGGTGCACGCCGACGGGACGTCGCTGTCGGTGTCCGGTGCCATCACCGGCTTGGACGAGGTGGAGAAGATCGTCGAGGTCAACGGCAGGCACTTCGACATCCGCGCCGAAGGCAATATGCTCCTGCTGGAGTACCCGGACCGTCCGGGCGTCATGGGCAGCGTCGGCACGCTGCTCGGCAAGGCGGGCGTCAACATCGAGGCCGCCCAGATCAGCCAGACCACCGACCGCGCGGACGCGGTCATGCTGCTGCGGGTCGACCGCCCGGTGAAGCAGGACGTGCTGGAACCGATCGGCAACAGCGTCGGCGCGCGGACGGTGCGCGCGGTGACGTTCCCCCGCTGACCCTCGAACGGTCCGACACGGTGATCAATGTCGCCGTGGCAGGGCCGATAGGGGTGGCGAGATTACGCAATGTGGTGCCTGCCGGTAACCTGCCCCCGGCGGGGTAAGGCCCGGTAGTACCCGGAGTAAACCGGCGTACGTGCGAAGACGGAGGTATCGGATGCGGCTCGCGGTGATCCCCGGTGACGGGATCGGTCCCGAGGTCGTGACAGAGGCCCTCAAGGTGTTGGCGGAAGTCGCACCGGGCACCGAGATCACCAACTACGACCTGGGCGCCGCACGATGGCACTCGACCGGGGAACTGCTTCCGGAGTCGGTGCTCAACGAATTGCGGGAGCAGGACGCGATCCTGCTCGGCGCGGTGGGTGACCCGTCGGTGCCGAGCGGCATCCTCGAGCGTGGTCTGCTGCTGCGGCTGCGATTCGAGCTGGATCACCACGTGAACCTGCGTCCGGCTCGGCTCTACCCGGGCGTCGGGAGCCCGCTGTCGGCGCCGGGCGAGGTCGACATGGTGGTGGTGCGGGAAGGCACCGAGGGCCCCTACGTGGGCAACGGCGGCATCCTGCGCAAGGACACCGAGCACGAGGTCGCCACCGAGGTCTCGCTGAACACGGCGTTCGGGGTCAAGCGCGTGGTGGCCGACGCGTTCGACCGGGCGGCCCAGCGGCCGCGCAAGCGCCTGACGCTGGTGCACAAGACCAATGTGCTGACCCACGCGGGTTCGCTGTGGTCGCGTGTGGTCGAGGAGGTCTCGCTGCAGTACCCGGACGTCACGGTCGACTACATGCACGTGGACGCCGCGACGATCCACCTGGTCAACGACCCGTCCCGGTTCGACGTGATCGTCACCGACAACCTGTTCGGCGACATCATCACCGACCTGGCCGCGGCCATCACCGGCGGCATCGGGCTGGCCGCGAGCGGGAACCTGGACGTGACCAGGCAGAACCCGAGCATGTTCGAGCCGGTGCACGGCTCCGCGCCGGACATCGCCGGGCAGGGCATCGCCGACCCGACGGCCGCCGTGCTGTCGGTGGCGCTGTTGCTCGACCACCTCGGCGAGCGGGAGGCCGCCCGCCGTATCGAGGCCTCCGTGGCCTTCGACCTGGCCACCCGCGACCAGAAGAACCCCGGCACCACCCGGGCGATCGGCGACCGGCTCGCGGCCCTGGTCTCGTCGAACAACAAGGTTGCCGGCTGACCAGCGCGAAAGACGACCGACGGCGCCCCGTTCCGATGGTGGAGCGGGGCGCCGTCGTATGTGCGGGGCCGGACCGCCGCGGTGTTCCAGATAATGAGACGGGGGACCGGGTTATGAGATCGCGCCGGGTTGTGGCATGATGCAGCACATGGCTTTCGCCGTGATCATTATTGGCAGGCGCGCCGAGTAGCGCTCGATCATCGAGCTACCGGCGCGCAAACCCTTCGCATCCGTGCGAGGGGTTTTTTGTTTGCCGACCACCGCTCGTCCATCCGGGAGTTGACCAGAAGTGAACCGCACAGTCCCCGCAGGAACACCGCTCGGCGACGCATTCCACGTCTACGACACGACGCTGCGCGATGGGGCACAGCGGGAGGGCATTTCGTACTCGATCGCCGACAAGCTGGCGGTCGCCCGGCTGCTGGACGAGCTCGGGGTCGGCTTCATCGAAGGGGGCTGGCCCGGCGCTTTGCCCAAGGACACCGAGTTCTTCGCCAGGGCGGCGCGGGGTGAGCTGACGCTCAAGCACGCGGTGCTGGTGGCGTTCGGCTCCACGCGCAAGGCAGGCACGGCCGCGGCCGAGGACCCGCAGGTACGGGCGCTGCTGGAGTCCCAGGCGCCGGTCATCACGCTGGTGGCCAAGTCCGACCGCAGGCACATCGAGCGGGCGCTGAAGGTCGACGTCGACGAGGCGTGCGCGATGGTTCGCGACACCGTCTCGTTCCTCGTCGGCGAGGGGCGCAGGGTCTTCTTGGACGCCGAGCACTTCTTCGACGGCTACGCGTTCGACCCGGAGACCGCGGTGCGCGTGCTGGAAGCCGCGGGCGAAGGCGGGGCGGACGTCGTGGTGTTGTGCGACACCAACGGCGGCCAGCTGCCACTGGGCATCGCGGAGACCGTCGCCGAGGTCAAGGAGCGGACCGGGCTGAGGCTGGGCATCCATTGTCAGGACGACACGAGCTGCGCGGTGGCCAACACCGTCGCTGCGGTGCAGGCGGGTGCGACGCACGCGCAGTGCACCGCGAACGGCTACGGCGAGCGGGCAGGCAACGCCGATCTGTTCGCCGTGCTGGGGAACTTGGTGACCAAGCTCGGCATGGAGGTGCTTCCTACCGGGGGCGCCGCCGAGCTGACCCGCGTCTCCCATGCCATTGCCGAGATCGCCAACATCGCACCCGACACCCACCAGGCCTACGTCGGGTCGTCGGCTTTCGCCCACAAGGCGGGGCTGCACGCGAGCGCGATCAAGGTCGACCCGTTGCTGTACAACCACATCGATCCCGGGGTCGTCGGCAATGACATGCGGGTGCTGGTCACCGAGATGGCAGGCAAGGCCAGCCTCGAGCTCAAGGGGCGTGAGCTCGGGGTGGACCTTGCCAGCCGGCCCGCCGCGCTCAGCGGTGTGGTGGAGCAGGTGAAGACGCTGGAGGCGGGCGGCTGGTCGTTCGAGGCGGCGGACGCGTCGCTGGAGTTGTTGCTGCGGCGGGCGATGGACGCCGACGCGGGCGAGGACGACGAGCGGCTGGCCCCGGAGGCGCCGTTCGAGCTGGAGTCCTACCGCGTGGTGCTGGACCACCACAGCGACGGCAGGGTGATCTCCGAGGCCACGGTGAAGGTGCATGTGGCAGGGGAGCGGGTCATCGCGACCGCGGAGGGGAACGGTCCGGTGCACGCACTGGACGCCGCACTGCGCAAGGCGTTGACGCCGTACCTGACCTGGCTGGACGAGGTCGACCTGGCCGACTACAAGGTCCGCATCCTCAGCGGCACGCACGGCACCAACGCGGTCACCCGGGTGCTGGTCGACAGCACCGACGGCGAGCGGGAATGGACCACGGTCGGTGTGCACGAGAACATCGTGGAGGCCAGCTGGCTGGCGCTGTGCGACGCGCTGGTGCACAAGTCGATGCGGGTCTGAGCGAAGCCGTTCCCGGCGGGTGTGCTCGCCGCGCTGACCGATCGCGGCGGGTGCGCCCGCCGAGTCGTGCGACGGGTGTGCCTGCGGGCTCGCGCGGGGTAGGTCTGCCGGCTCATGCGTCGGGCACGCCCGCCAGCTCGCGGGCTAGGTCCGGTGGCTCAGGCGTCGGGCACGCCCGCCGGCTCGCGGGCTAGGTCCGGTGGCTCAGGCGTCGGGCACGCCCGCCGGCTCGCGGGCTAGGTCCGGTGGCTCAGGCGTCGGGCACGCCTGCCGGCTGGCGCGGCGGGACGATCCCGGTCAGGTGCTGATCAGCCCGCGCACCCCGCCCCGGTAGTGTGCGGGGTATGCGTCTGGCTCGAATCGCACATCCCTCTGGTGTCGCCTTCGCCGCGATCGAGGGCGACGAGGTCGCGGAGATCGCTGAGCACCCGTTCGGCCAGCCCCAGTTCACCGGGAAGCGCTGGCCGTTGGCCGACGTCCGGCTGCTGGCGCCGATCCTGCCGACCAAGCTCATCGGGGTCGGCAAGAACTACGCCGCGCACGCCGCCGAGATGGGCGGGGAGGCGCCGAGTACGCCGCTGCTGTTTCTCAAGCCGTCCACCACGGTGATCGGACCCGGCGCGGCGATCAAGCGCCCGCCGAGCTCGCAGCGCGTCGACTACGAGGGCGAGCTGGCCGTGGTCATCGGCCAGCCGATCCGCAACGTCCCGGCAAGCCGCGCGCTGGAGGTCATTCGCGGTTACACGATCGCCAACGACGTGACCGCACGCGACCAGCAGCAGGCCGACGTGCAGTTCACCCGCGCCAAGAGCTACGACACGTTCTGCCCGCTCGGACCGTGGATCGAGACCGACCTGGACCCGTCCGACGTGCGCATCCGCACCACGCTGGACGGCGAGACCAAGCAGGACGGCAGCACCGCGCAGATGGTGCACACGGTCGCCGACCTGGTCGCGTTCGTCTCCGAGATCATGACGCTGCTGCCCGGCGACGTCATCCTGACCGGCACCCCGGAAGGGGTCGGTCCGATGCAGGCGGGCCAGGAAGTCTCGGTCACCGTCGACGGCATCGGCACGTTGACCAACCCGGTCGTCGACGCCTGAGTCACCGTCTGGCGAAATCCGGGGCGTGCTCGGGCCGGAAGCCGATCCCGATCAGGCGCGCCGGGACGTAGGACAGCCACGGCGCGCGCCGCATGAGCCGCACCGCGATTTCCGGCGGCCCGGCGACCTCGCCGCGCATCACCGGCGCCACGAGCTGCTGCTGCATGGTGCGCTGCATCGTCTGCACCGCAACGGTCGGCAGCCACCTTCTGCGCCGCACCTTCGCCAGATCCGCGGTGGTCAGCCGGCCCTCGCGGAGCGGCTTGGCCAGCAGCGTTGCGGCGGCGACGGCGTCCTGCACCGCCAGGTTGATGCCGACGCCGCCGATCGGGCTCATCGCGTGCGCGGCGTCCCCGATGCACAGCAACCCCGGCCGATGCCACTGCTTGAGCCGGTTGAGTCGCACGTCGAGGTGTTTGACGTCGTCCAGGGAGGCGATCTCGCCGGTCCGTTCGGCGGCCCACGGGAACGCCTTGCCGACCCGTTTCCGGAACTTCTCGATGCCTGCAGCGCGCAGCCGCTCGTCGGTGCCCTTGGGGCCGATGATGGCCATTTGGTAGTAGCCCTCGCGCGGAATGGCCAGCGCGAACTCGCCGTCCTGCAGACCGGGGCTGAGCGCGGTCTGCGGGTCCTCGGGATAGCGCGGTAGCCGGAACCACCACACGTCGAACGGCACCGGGAACTCCGCCACCGGGAGCCCGGCTGCGGCGCGCACGATCGACCAACGGCCGTCGGCGGCGACCGTCAACGTCGCGTACAGCTCGCGCTCCTCGTCGGTCGTCCGGTCGACGAACCGCACGCCGTTGACGGCGCCGTTCTTCGCCCGCAGTACGTCCGTGACCTCGGCGTTGTGCAGCAGGGTGAATCCCGGCTCCTCGGCCGCGGCGTCGGCGAGCAGATCGAGCAGGTCCCACTGCGGAACCATGGCGATGTACGGGTAGCGAACCCGCAGCCGTTTCAGATCCGCCACCACGACGTGGTCGTCGTCCTCGGTGGGGAAGGCGATCTCGGTGATCTTGCTCTGCGGCAGTTTGCCGAACCGCTCGCCGAGCCCCAGCTCGTCCAGCAGCGTCAACGTCGACGGATGCACGGTGTCGCCCCGGAAATCCCGCAGGAAGTCCGCGTGCTTCTCCAGCACGGTGACCTCGACGCCTGCCCTGGCCAACAGCAAGCCGAGCACCATGCCCGCTGGTCCGCCGCCGACGATGGCGACCGTCGTGGTCAGCTTCATTCCGGCTCACCGCCTTATTCATCGTTTGTTGAATAACTCCACGATGCCCCGACGGATGCCGTGGCGTCAAGCGATTCGCCGCCGGATACCCTGATGGGCGCTATGACTGAGCTCTCACGTCCGGTTCGCGTTCGCTTCTGCCCGTCCCCGACGGGTACCCCGCACGTCGGCCTGATCCGCACCGCGTTGTTCAACTGGGCCTTCGCCCGGCATCACGGCGGCAAGCTGGTGTTCCGTATCGAGGACACCGACGCCGCCCGTGATTCCGAGGAGTCCTACCAGGCATTGCTCGAGGCGCTGCGCTGGCTCGGGCTGGACTGGGACGAAGGGCCGGAGGTCGGCGGCGAGTACGGGCCGTACCGGCAGAGCGAGCGCCGGGAGATCTACGCCGACGTGATCGCCAAGCTGCTCGACGCGGGTGAGCTCTACGAGGCGTTCTCCACGGCGGAAGAGGTCGAGCAGCGCCGCCGGGAGGCGGGCGAGGACCCGAAGAAGGGCTACGACAACTACGACCGCACGCTCACCGACGAGCAGAAGGCGGCCTTCCGCGCCGAAGGGCGCAAGCCGGTGCTGCGGCTGCGCATGCCGGAGGGCGAGCTGTCCTGGACGGATCTGGTGCGTGGCGAGATCACGTTCCAGGCGGAGACGATCCCGGACCCGGTGCTGGTTCGCGCGAACGGCGACCCGCTGTACACGCTCACCAACCCGGTGGACGACGCGCTGATGGGCATCACGCACGTCCTGCGGGGCGAGGACCTGCTGCCGTCCACGCCGCGGCAGATCGCGCTCTATCAGGCGATGCAGCGGGTCGGCATCACCGATTTCGTCCCCGAGTTCGGCCACTTGCCCTATGTGCTCGGCGAAGGCAACAAGAAGCTGTCCAAGCGGGACCCGCAGTCGAACCTGTTCAACTACCGCGACCGTGGGTTCATCCGTGAGGGTCTGCTGAACTACCTGGCGCTGCTCGGCTGGTCGATCGCGCCGGACCGGGACATCTTCACGGTGGACGAGCTGGTGGAGGCGTTCGACATCGCCGACGTGAGCGCCAACCCGGCACGGTTCGACCAGAAGAAGGCCGAGGCCATCAACGGCACCCACGTGCGCGCGCTCGCGGTGGAGGACTTCACCGAGCGGGTGGTGCCGTACCTGGTCGACGCGGGCGTGCTGCCTAAGGAGCCGAGCCGGCAGCAGCTGGACGTCCTGGCAGCCATCGCGCCGCTGGTGCAGGAACGCGTCCCCGTTCTCGCCGACGCCGTTCCGATGGTGCGGTTTCTGTTCGCCGAGGACGACTTCGAGGTGGAGGAGGCCTCCGCAGCGAAGGCGTTCAAGGGTGACGCGGCGGAGGTGCTCAGGGCCTCGCTGTCCGCGTTGCAGGAGCTCGAGACGTGGGATGCGGCAGGCATCGAAAGCGCGCTGCACAAGTCGCTCATCGAAGGCCTGGGGCTCAAGCCGCGCAAGGCGTTCGCGCCGGTGCGGGTCGCCGTGACCGGCCGCACTGTGTCACCGCCGCTGTACGAGTCGATGGAGCTGTTGGGCCGGGAGAGGTCGCTGCAGCGGCTCACCGACGCGCTCGCGCGCCTCGAAGAGTGAACGAAACCGCCAACCGGCGGCACGGTATTCACACCGTTGGCAGAGTCGCCCGATGGGGTTGAACCTTTAACCTCACGTGGTGGAGTTCGCGCTTGCCCCGACCAGGCCGCGAAACGGAGGGAGCCTTCCCGACCAGGGGGAGGGCTCCGTCGTGCGCGCGGTGTTTCTCGACATCGACGACACGCTTGTCGATTTCACCTCGGCCAGCCGTGCCGCGCTGACGGCGATGATCGGCCGCTCGGACATGTGGTCGCTGTGGGAGCGCATAACCGACGAGTACGTGGGCCGCGTGGTCGACGGGGAGCTGGACTACCCGACCATGCACCGTCGTCGCACAGCGGCCTTCCTGGACGCCCTGGGGGTGGCCGTCGACGAGGCGGACGCGGCGCGTTTCGAGCGGCGACGTGCGGCTGGGATGCGCGCCCGCTTCCGCCTGTTCGACGACGTGCTGCCGTGCTTGACACGGTTGCGCGCCAACGGCCTGCGCATCGCCGCGGTGACCAACGCCTCGGGGAACCACCAGCGCACCAAGCTGGAGGATCTCGGGCTGAGTCCGTACATCGATCACGTGGCCATCGCGGGTGAAGTCGGCGCGGCGAAGCCGGACCCGTTGATCTTCCACTCGGCGTGCGCGGCGGTGGACTGTGAGCCGCACGAGGCCATGCACGTGGGGGATCGGCTGCGCACGGACGCGGTAGGGGCCCGTAACGCCGGTCTGCAGGCCGTCTGGCTCAACCGCGCGGGCGCCGCCGAGTCGGTCCCGGAGGGAGTCACGGCGATCAACTCGCTCGTCGAGCTGGCCGACCACGTGGAGTACTCCGTCGCGGGGACAATCGTGCCCGCGCCGCGCTGACCTGGCACAATGGAAGTGCCGACCCCCGGGGAAACGGCGCGGAGTCGATCCGCTAGCATCGTTTGCGGCACGTGAGAGCGGGCCATTGGGGTATGGTGTAATTGGCAGCACGACTGATTCTGGTTCAGTTAGTCTAGGTTCGAGTCCTGGTACCCCAGCTGCGATCGACGAATCGGCATTCGATAAGATTTCGATCAGTCGCAACGAGCTAGCCCCCGTCGTCTAGCGGCCTAGGACGCCGGCCTCTCACGCCGGTAGCGTGGGTTCGAATCCCATCGGGGGTACAACAAGAAAGCCGCCACCCAGCTGGGTGGCGGCTTTCTTGTTGCTCGGTGACGATCACCAGGCGGAATGTGCCGTTCCTGGCGGCGAACACCGGGCTCGCGCGCGTCACAGGAAGCACGGTCGGCCGAGGTGACAAGCACCACATGCGGCAGCGGATGCGCGCTGAGTGTGGGGCGTCGTCGGCGCGCTCGGCCGAGCGGATCCGGCAACCATGCGCGTTCTCAGGACAGGGCCACGGAATTGCGCGAAGCGGATTCACCGAAGAACCATCCGCCGCCCGTGATCGTGCGCTGACTGGCGAAATCGACGTGCACGATGCCGAATCACCGGGTGTACCCGTAGCTTCACTCGAAATTCTGCAGCAACGATCACGCGAAATGGCCCGTGACGTTCGCACCCTGCCGGATCGCCGCATGCGCGGCGGCCCAGGCGTTCCCGCAAGTACCCGGGTGCGGGTGATGTCGCGAGCTCTGCCGTCCTCGTTCTCCGCGACGACCAGCGACAGCCTGCCGGGGTGCCGGTCCAGCCAGATGAGCAGGGTGGTCAGTGACTCGTGCCGCTCCCAGCCCATCGCGGTCCGGCTCGCCGCGCGGCGGCGCCACGTCGAGCTCGCGTGGCCTGTGGCACGGGCTCGGCGCAGTCGGATCCGCAAGCGGGGTGATGCGGGTCAGGGTCGAAGAAGTCTCAGCAAGCCGGCCCGATGGCGGGGTCACTCTGGTCGACTCGGTCGGACGGGCCTGCTTCGGGTCAGTCGGCCACGGGCTGCCGGGGCCACTCCGGGCAGCTCAGGTCTGGCGGGCCGCGACTTGCTCGGGCCGGTCGACCGGGCAGCCGGGGCCACTCCGGGCGGCTCAGCCACGCAGCCGGACATCCCTGGGCGCGCCGGAGCAACCACAAGCACCGAGGAAGAAGGCGCGGCGGCCGACGGACATCCCTGGGCGGGCCGGAGCAACCCGAAGCGGCTCGATCAAGCCGCCTGCGACCGCTGCGGTCCGGTCAGCACGGACCGGAGGTTGTTGAGCGCGTTGTGGATGCGGCTCTTCACGGTGCCGGTCGGGACACCGAGGATCGTCGCCGTCCTGGCGGTGGTCTGGTCCTCGAAGTAAACCTGCATCACGGTGCTGCGGTGCAACGGCGACAGCGTCTCGAGCGCCTCGTCGAGCTCCAGGCGCGTGTTGATGCGTTCCGTCGGATCGGCGACGGTGGCCGCGTTGTGCAGGATCGGGTCGGGCAGGTTGACCTCGGTCGGCCGCGCCTTGCGGCTGCGGTGCTGGTCGATGGCCACGTTGTGGGCGATCCGCCGTAGCCAGCCGCGAATCGAGCCGAAGTCCTCGGTGAGGCGGTCGGCGTTCTTCCACGCCCGCAACCACGTCTCCTGGACCACGTCCTCGGCGAGGTGGCGGTCGCCGCCGGTCAGCCGGGTGGCGTAGGCGAGAAGGGCCGTGCCGTGTTCGGCGATCACCGCGTTGATGTCAGTGGAAGTCATTTCCCTGGCCTTTCGGAAGCCCATCGGCAAAAGGGATCGTGTCCTTTTCCGACAGGAAAGAGTTTCCTCTGTAATTGACGCCACATCGTGTGGCCTGCCCCTCTGGTGAAGGGGTGTCTTCCCGCCTTATTCAAGGGATGTCTCGAAGCAAAAGGTAGAGTTGGTCCCCAGGTTTCGACCGCTATTTACGAGACGTTTTCAGTACGCATTTTCGGGCGGTTCCGTTGTCCGAAAGTGCAGGCATTGCTCGCCGGGTTGCAACGGCGAGAAAAAGGCCGCACTGAGGCCGATGGGGGCAGGACCGGTGGGGTCCTGCCCCCATCGAGGCGCTCGGCGGGCGGGCGGGGTTACCCGACCGAGGCCGTCTCCCGCTGGTGGTCGGTCGAGCTGTCCTCGGCGTGCTCGTCGTCGGGCGGCGTGCCGTGGTGGTCGTCGATCATGGTTGTTTCGTCGAAGGGGTGTCGCCCGGTGAGAACGTGGCGCGCCTGGGTGCGGTCGAGCTCGCCGGTCCAGGTGCCGATGAGGACGGTGGCGACGGCGTTGCCTGCGAAGTTGGTGAGGGCGCGGGCTTCACTCATGAAGCGGTCGATGCCGACGATGAACCCGACGCCGTCGACCAGTTCGGGCCGGTGGGCTTGCAGGCCGCCCGCGAGAGTGGCCAGGCCTGCGCCGGTGACGCCCGCGGCGCCCTTGCTGGCGATGATCATGAACAACAGCAGGCCGATCTGTTCGCCGATACCCAAGGGGCTGCCCTGGGCGGTGGCGATGAACAGGGTGGCCATGGTCAGGTAGATGGCGGTCCCGTCGAGGTTGAAGGAGTAGCCGGTGGGCACGGTGATACCGACGACGGGCTTGCTGACGCCCATGTGCTCCATCTTGGCGATGAGGCGGGGGAGGGCGGATTCACTGCTGCTGGTGGAGAGGATGAGCAGGAACTCGCGGCCGAGATAGCGCAGAAGTTGGAAGATGTTGATGCGCGCGCCGAGCCACAGGACGGCGCCGAGGACGCCGAAGACGAACACCAGGCAGGTGGCGTAGAAGCCGAGCATGATGACGGCGAGACTGGTCAGGGCGTCCCAGCCCGTTTCGCCCACGACGGCGGCGATGGCGCCGAAGGCGCCGACGGGTGCCGCCCACATGATCATGGCGAGGATGCGGAAGACGAGCCGCTGGATGTGTTCGATGCCGCGCAGGATGGGAGCGCCGGCGCGGCCGAGTTTCTGCAGGGCGAAGCCGGCGAGGATGGCGACCAGCAGGGTCTGCAGCACCGAACCCGCGGTGAAGCTGGAGACGAGCGTGTCCGGGATGATGCCGAGCAGGAAGTCCTCGGTGGACTCGCCCTTGGTGGCCGATTCCTGCGCGGCGGCGACGTGGTCGGGGTCCAGTTTCATGCCCTCGCCGGGGTGCAGCACGTTGCCGACGACCAGGCCGATGGCCAGGGCGACGGTGGACATGGTGAGGAAGTAGGCCAGGGCCAGCGCGCCGACCTTGCCGACCTTGGCGGCCTGGGCGACCGAGCCGATACCGAGCACGATGGTGCAGAAGATGATCGGGCTGATCATCATTTTGATCAGCGCAACGAATCCGGTACCGAGTGGCTTCAAATGCTCGGCAGCGAAGTCCGGGAATGCGAACCCGACGATGATGCCCAACAGTACCGCGGCAATCACCGCAATATACAGATAATGCATTCGGTCGCGGCGGGCCGTGCCGCGTCGGTTTGTGGTGGGCGCCTTTGCCACCGTTGCCTCCTACGTCGTCGTCAGGCGAGATTAATGGTGAACTATGGCGGCCGTTGTGGGTCAGGTCACCGATATGGTCATTGCGTTCACGAAACGGTGATGTGGCAACGGAATGAATCGGCATCTGGTGAGTGTTCCGGCCCGTTGTTGCGCACGTGGCGCGCGTCCTCGCCAAGCTGGAGGCGGACTCGCGTGCCGAACTCGAGCGCCAGGTGCTCGGCCGCGTCAGCGGACGATGTCCGACCTCGGGTGGGCAGCGCGTCCACTGACAACCGTTTTATCCGCCGGCGCCCGGTCACTTCTCGCGTCGCCGCCGTGCCGCCAGTGCGATCGTCGGACCGGCGACGAGCAATGCCGCCGCCGTGACCCCGCCCGCCCACCACAAGGCGCGCTGTGCCGGCGCCGGGTCCGGCCGCTCCGGCAGCGGCACCGTCAACTGCTCTGCCGGCGGAGTGACCGGCTGGTCGTTGTCCGGAACGGTGGTCACCGCCGCGTAGGGATTGACCACGCCGTAGCCGAGGGTCTTGTTCGGCAGCGCCGTCGACGGGTGGTCGGCCGAGATGCGCAACTGCTGCAGGACATCCGGTGCGGACAACTCGGGGTGGTAGTCCCGCACCAGCGCGGCCGCACCGGCGACGAAGCCGACGGCCAGCTGCGGCGCCGAACTGACCCGGTGGCCCTCGCCCTCCGGGCCGACACCGATCACGTTGGTCGCGGGGCCCGCCAGCGACGGCTGGGTGCCCAGTGTGCCGTTCGACGTGCCGTCCTCACCGATCGGCGACACCGCGACGACGCCGGGCAGCCGCGCCGGGAACGCGAGCTGGCCGTCCTTCGCCGGCGATGCCGACGCCACGATCAGCACGTCGTGCTCGTGTGCGTAGGCGACCGCGGCCCGCAGTTCCGGCACGCTGACGGTGGCGACCAGGCCGACCGCGATCACCTTGGCGCCGGCGTCGGTGGCGTCCTTGATCCCGACCGCGATCGCTTTCGCCAGCCACGCGTGGTCCTGGATCTTGGGCGGGTCGTCACTCACGCGCACCGGGAAGATCCGTGCCTCCGGCGCCACACCATGGAACGGCACGTCGGGGCGATCGTCCGGACGTGCGGCGATCAGTGACGCGATGAACGTTCCGGTTCCGAAGCAGTCACCGTCACCCCGCTTGCCGCTGCCGGTGAGGTTCGTGCCGGGCAGCACGGCTCCCTTGAGCGAGGGCGCCACCGAGCTGACCCCGGTGTCGATCACGCCGACGATGACGTCGCCCTTGGTCAGGTGCCATACCCGCTCGGGAGCCATCCGCTTCTGCGCCCAGGACTCCTTCTTGATCGGCTTCACCGACGGAGGGGTGCACTGGCCGACCGTCTTGTCGTCGTCCTGAGCGGCCGCGGGCAGCGGCGCCAGCGACAGCGTCAGCCCCAGAGTCGCCGCGACGGCGAACCCGCGTGCGAGTCTTCTCATTCCGGTTCCTCCGTCCACCCCACCTGCACGCCGATGCCGTCGCGCCGGGTGACCAGCACACCCCGGCCCGGCGGCAGCTGCCTGCCCCGCGACCCGTTGAGCAGCGGCATCTCGTTCGGCGGCATCGACAGCACCAGTTCCGGGGTGTTGGACTCCTGCAGACGGCGCGTCACCGGTTCCATCGCGGTGCGGCTCGACCCGACCGCGGCGCGCGCCATCACCATGTGCAGGCCGATGTCACCGGCCTGCGGGATGAGTTCGATCATCGGACCGAACGGCCCGACGCCGCTGCCCAGCAACAGGTCGTAGTCGTCGACCAGCACGAACATCTCGGGTCCGCTCCACCAGTCGCGCTTGCGCAGCCGGGCGGGCGTGATGTCGCTGCCGGGGACGCGTTCCTGCAGTTCGGTGGCCAGTTCTTGCACCAGCTGCTCGGCCGCGGGCCCCGACACCGCGACGCCGCGCCGGTATTCCTCCGGCAGGCAGTCCATCAGTCCGCGGCGCGTGTCGACGAGCAGGATCTGTGCCTGCTCGGGCGTGTACACCGTGGTGATGGCCTTCATGATCAGGCGAAGCGCCGCCGTCTTGCCGCTGCCGCTGTCGCCGACGATGGTCAGGTGCGGCCGGGCGCCGAAGTCGTGCCACACCGGCTGCAGGTCCAGCTCGCCCGCGCCGAGCGGGATCTTCGGGCCCGGCAGTTTCGGCGCGGGCAGCTCGCCGGCAGGCAGCACCGCGGGCAGCATCCGCACCGCCGGTGCGCGCTTGCCGCGCCAGCTCTCCGCGACGGCTTCCGCCAGGTCGCGCGTGGCGTCGGCCAGACCATCGGCGGTGCACATCCCGTCGATACGCGGCACACCCGACAGGAAGTGCTTCTCGTCGGCCGTCATGCCGCGACCGGGCAGCTGCGGGACCTCCCCGGCCTTGCGCATGTTGATCATCGAGTCGATCTTGTCGCCCAGGCGCAGTTCCAACCGCGTGCCGAGCTGGTCACGAAGCGAACTGTGCACATCGGACCAGCGGTTGGTCGTCAGGATGAGGTGCACGCCGAACGACAAGCCACGCGCGGCGAGCTGGCGCAACGTGAAGTCGTACTGCTCGAAGTCGGAGCGCAGTGAGCCCCAGCCGTCCACCACCAGGAAGACGTCGCCGTGCTGGTCGTCGGGGAACTCGCCGGCGGCACGACGGGCTCGGAAGTCGGCCATGCTGTGCACGTTGTGCTGGGCGAACCGCTGCTCGCGCTCGGTCAGCAGCGTCTGGACCTCGGCGATGGTGCGGGCGACGCGCTCTTCCTGCATGCGGCTGGCCACGCCGCCGACGTGCGGGAGCCCGGCGACCGAGGTCAACGTGCCGCCACCGAAGTCGAGGCAGTAGAACTGCACCTCCTCCGGCGTGTGGGTCAGCGCGATGGAGCAGATCAAGGTGCGCAGCAAGTTGCTCTTGCCCGACTGCGGCGCGCCCGCGATGCCCACGTGGCCACCGGCTCCGGACAGATCGACCACGTACAGGTCGCGGCGCTGCTCGAACGGCTTGTCCACGATGCCGACCGGAACGCGCAGCTTGCCGCGTCCCGACCAGCCCACCGCCTGCAGCCCGAGTTCGGGGTGCGTCTCCAACGGCGGCAGCAGCTGGTCGAGCGTGGGTGGTTCGGCCAGCGGCGGCAGCCACACCTGGTGTGCGGGCGGGCCGAAGCCGAGCAGCCGTTCGACGGCCACCGACAACACCGATTCGCCGGTCTCCTCGTCCTCCTTCGGCGTGGTGGGCTGGGCGGGCTTCGCCGCGGGTGGCAGGGCGACCTTGCCGACGCTGAACGGCACGATCTGCTGCCGCACCTCTTCCTGCCGCTGCTCGCGGGTCCGCCTGCGATACGGGCCCGACACGTAGGCGGCCTTGAACCGGATCAACGTCGCCACGTCGCTGCGCAGATAGCCGTTACCCGGGGCGCTGGGCAGCTGGTAGGCGTCCGGCACACCGATCACCGCGCGGGACTCCATCGCGGAGAACGTCCGCAGGCCGATCCGGTACGACAAGTGGCTCTCCAGCTTGTGCATCTTGCCGTCCTCGATGCGCTGACTGGCCAGCAGCAGGTGCACCCCGAGCGAGCGGCCGAGCCGTCCGATCATCACGAACAACTCGCTGAACTCGGGGTGCGAGGCCAGCAGCTCGCTGAACTCGTCGACGATGACGAACAGCGTGGGCAGCGGATCCAGCGGCTCCCCGGACAGCCTGGCCTTCTCGTAGTCGAGCAGCGAGCTGTAGTTGCCCGCCGCGCGCAGGAACTCCTGACGGCGCTGCAGCTCACCGTGCAGCGCGTCCTGCATCCTGGTGACCAGCGTGGCCTCGTCGGCGAGGTTGGTGATCACCGCCGACACGTGCGGCAGGTTCTCCACCCCGAGGAACGTCGCACCACCTTTGAAGTCGACGAGTACGAAGTTGAGGATCTCCGACGAGTGCGTCATCGCCATGCCGAGCACCAGCGTGCGCAACAGCTCGGACTTGCCGGACCCGGTGGCCCCGATCAGCAGGCCGTGCGGCCCCATCCCGCCCTGCGCGGACTCCTTGATGTCCAGCTCGATCGGCGCACCGTTCTCGGTGATGCCGATCGGGATGCGCAAGCGGTCCTTGGTCAGCCCGGTGCGGGCCATCGGCGCCGGGTTCCACGTCTCGAGGTCGGTGATGCCCAGCAGGCCCGGCAGTTCGAAGTTGGCCACCATCGGTTCGGCCACGTCGGCCGTCCCGCCGAGCCGGTACGGCGTGATCGTCCTGGCCAGCGTCGCCGCCTTGGTGATGCTGAGCTGGTCGGGGACGCACATCTTGGTGCGGATCTCCTGGCCGGTGCGGTCGGTGCGCACCATTTCGACCTTGTCCGCGGTGACGTCCAGGCGCAGCGTGGTGCGCCCGGTGCCGGACAGCGACCCGGCGACGTCGAGCACGACGGTGTTGCGGTAGCCCGTCCCGGCGAGCCGCGACTCCTGCGACACCTCGACGCCGTCGAGGACGATGACCACGTACGGCTCGTCGGCGCTGGGCGCGGCCGCTGCCTCGAAGCGGCCGCGCTCGCTGAGTTCGGTGTCGAGCATCTCGGTGAGCGTGTCGATGCCGTCGGCCAGCAACCGGACGTTGCCCGCGCCGTCCTGCTCCACCGGGTGCTGGGCGTGCGGGAGCCACTTCACCCAGTCCCACAGCTCGGCCCGCTGCGGCGTGGTGCACACGGCGATGCGCAGGTCCTCCGGTGAGTGGAACGTGGCGAGCTGACCGAGGATGGCCCTGGTCATCCCTCGGATGACCTCGATGTCGCCACCGAAGCGGATCTTGGCGAACCCGCGCAGGAACAGCGACGTCGGCAGGTTCGCCACCGAGCTGTGCGCGTTGATGAACTTCCGCAGCGCGCGAGCCGACAGCGGTTCGAGGTCGGAGATCGGTTTCGAGCTCACCGGCGAGATCCGTAGTGCGAGGCGCTGCGTGCCGGTGCCGATGCGGACCTCCGCGAAGTCACCGTGGGCGGCCCGCCGCTCCCACAGCCTGCCGGACATGGCCACCGACCACAGCCCGTTGGGGTCCGGGTGCCGCCACGCGAGCGACTCCCGCTGCTTGTCCGCGCTCTTGCGCACCTGGACCCGGATCTGGCTCAAATAGCGCAGGTAGTCCCGGCGTTCCCCGCGCATCTTGATCCGACGGTCCACGCCGCCGCGCAGCATCTGCACGATGAACATCAGGATGCCCATCGTGATCATCAGGCCGAACATGCCGAGCGCGAGGATCGGGTTGCGCGGGCCGATGTAGATCAGCATGAAGACGCCGCCGCCGAGCATCATCGGCAGCATCATCAGCGACGTCATGTAGTCCCGGCCGGCGAGTTCCGGCAGGGCAGGCGGCTCCTGCAACGACAGCTCACCGCTGGGCATCTCCGGTGGTTTCTCCCGGCTCGGCCTGCGGAAAATCGTGGTCGTCATCGCGGCTCCTCCGTGATCGCCGGTTCCTCGCACGCGGTCGTCCGTGGTGGACACGGAGCGGGGAGGGCCAGGTGTTCATCTGCGACGGCCGCCGGTGAACAAATGGGGAAGCGCTGAACCTTTCCCCAGCCGCCTTCCGTACAGGTGGCATGGCAGGCACACATGTGAATGCTGCGGACCCCGTGGCTCGCGCGGCTGCGACGCCGTCGAACGCGGGTGAGGTATGCCGGCTGACCATCGTCGGGCCGACCAGCCGCGTCGAGCTGGCGGTCCCGGTGCACGTGCCGATCTCGGATCTGATGCCGACCGTGCTCGGTCATCTCGACCCGGCGCTGGCCACCACCGGGCTCGGCCACGACGGGTGGGTGTTGCAGCGCCTCGGCGAGGAACCCCTCGACGAGAACCACGGCACGGCGGCCGCCGGCCTCTACGACGGCGACATCCTGTACCTGCGTCCCCGCGACGACCAGCTGCCGGTGGCCGACTTCGACGACCTGGTCGACGGCATCCACACCGGGTTGTCCAAGCGCAACGACTCGTGGCGGCCCGCGCTGACCAGACGTCTGTGCATCGGGCTCGCCGCGTTCTTCAGCCTGCTCGGGGTGTTCGTCACGACGTTCACCGGTACCGGCACGGCGATCGCCATCTCCGCGGGCGTGGCCGGGGTCCTGCTGCTCATCGCCGGGGTGGTGATGGCGAAGTTCGTCGAGGACACCGCGGTCGCGACGACGCTCGGTGTCGTCGCGATCGTCGCGGCCGGTCTCGCCGGTCTCGCCATGCCCGCCGGATCGGCGACCGTCACGACCTGGCTGACCGCTCCCGGAGTGCTGGCGTTCGCGGTGGCCCTCGCGGTGGCAGGCACCCTGGCGCACGCCGCGATCGGCGTCTCCCGGCCGTGGTTCCTCGCCGTGGCCGTCGCCGGTGTGTTGCTCACCGGTGGCACCACGATCTCGGTGCTGATCGGGCTCGACGGCGCGCAGCTCGGCGCGGTGATGACCGTGATCATGCTGATCTCGACCCGGATCGCCCCGTCGTTCGCCGCCTGGCTGGCGGGCCTGGCGCCGGAACCTGTGCCGCTCACCCCGGAGGAGTTCCAGGAGAACCTCGACCCGCTGCCGAGCAAGGACGTGCTCGACCGGGCCAACCTCGCCGACGAGTACCTGACGGCGTTCCTCACCGTGCTCGCCGTGCTCGGTGTCGGCTCGATGCTCGCGTTGGCGTCCGAACTCGCCTGGGCGCCCAGCACGTTGGCGGCCGTCGTGGCGGGCGTGCTGCTGTTGCAGTCGCGTGAGCTGAACGGCATGTGGCACCGGCTGGCCACGATGGCGCCCGCGCTGGTCGGCCTGGTAGCCGTGGCGCTGGGCTGGACCGCGCAGCTGCCGTTGCTCGGGCAGCTGGCCGTCGTGGTCGCGCTGCTCGCGCTGGCCGGCAACTTCGTCGCCGGCGCCATGGTGCTGCCGGGACGACGACTCGTCCCGCGGTGGGGCCGCTGGGGCGACATCTTGCACTGGGTGTTCGCGCTCGCGGTGATGGCGCTGCTGCTCGTGGTCACCGGGTTCTACTCGTGGGCCGCCACCTGGCTGTGAACCAGCACAAGATCGTCAGCCGTGTCTCGATGCAGAAGGGGAGGTGGCCGTGTACGACAGGCGTGAGCAGGTAGACGCGCACAAGTTCACTGCCGGACGGCTTCTTGCCGCCGTCCTGCGCACCGACCCCGACGCGCAGAACAGACCGCTTCGCCGGACCGCGGTCGGCGTCGCAGGTGGCATCGGCATCGCCATCGTCGTGCTCGCCGGTGTGCTGATCGTGACGTTCCTGCTCGGCCGCAGCGGCGACAGGTGGCGCGAGCCAGGGACGCTCATCCTCAACGAGGACACCGGCAGCCGGTACATGCTGATCGGCGGCCGGCTGCGGCCCGTGCTCAACCATGCGTCCGCGCGGCTGCTCGCCAAGGGCGAGCCGGCGGTGGAGACGGTGAATTCCGCCGACATCGCCGACGTCCCGGAGGGCGCGCCGATCGGCATCCCGGGCGCGCCGGACACCATGCCGCTGCCGGGCATCGCGGGCCAGCCATGGACGGTGTGCGCGGGTGTCGCCGACGGTGACCCGAAGGTCTCGGTCACCGTGGGGGCGGCGACGGGCAGCCGTCCGTTCTCCCCGGACGAGGCGGTGTTGCTGCGCAACGGCGATCAGTTCTTCCTGGCCTGGAACGGCACGCGGCTGCGGATCACCGAGACGTGGGTGCCGCAAGCGCTCGGGTTCGACCCGAAGAAGGCGGTCTCGGCCGACTCCACGTGGTTGAACACACTGCCCGCGGGCCCCGACCTGGGCGTTCCACCGGTGAAGCGGGGCGGCGCAGGTCCGACCATCGGCGGCAACGCGACCACCCGCGGGGAGGTCGTCGTCGTGCCCGAGGCCGTCGGGGACAAGTACTTCGTGGTCGACTCCGACGGGCTGATACCGGTCTCGGAGACCGTGGCGACGCTGCTGACGGCCAACCCGGCGAGCGAGAGCGCCTCGCCGCTCACCCTCACCCCGGCACAACTGGCTGCGGAGAAGGTGCTGGCCGGCCCGGCGTGGCAGGCGGGCATGCCGCCGAAGCCGCCGAAGGCGCTCGACACCGGGGCCGAGGTGCCGTGCGTCCGGTGGCAGAACGACCACACGACGCTGGTGGCCGCCCCCGGCCCGGTCGGTGCCCCGGTCAGCGATGCGGTCGGTATCAGCCGTGACGGCCGCGTGGCCGACGCGGTCGCGGTGGCGCCCGGCGGGGGCATGCTCGCCCGCACCCAGCCGGCGCCGGGCCAGTCGGGTGTCGGCATCTACCTCATCACGGAAGCCGGTGCGAAGTTTCCCGTCGCCAGCAGCGAAGCAGCTCAGGCGCTCGGGTATGCGGTCGAATCCGCCGAACCGGTCCCGGCGGAGCTGCTCGCTCTGTTGCCGACCGGTCCGGTACTCGACCTTTTCGAGGATAAGAAGAAATAGCAGAGGAGTGGCCAGTGTCGCAAAACACCGGTGGTGACGTGCCAATTCTGGACAACATCATCCAGAAGACGGCACTCGTGAAGCAGAACATGCAGGCGCTGGACCTGCAGGTGCGCAGCATCGGAGATCAGATCCCGGCGGTCGCCGATTTGGATGCCGGTCGGATTCTTTCCGACTCGGTGGGCGACTGGAACCAGCGATTCCAGCTGATTCTCAATCAGTTGGAAGAGATGAACGGTCGCGTGATCGGTGTGCGTAACCAGCTCATCCAGACCGGTTCCGACTCGGTCCAGACGGCGAACAGCTAAGCCGGGGATTCGGTCAGGACATCGAAAGGACTGCCATGACTTACATCAACGTAAACAATCCCGCGTTCGCCGAACTGAACAACCGGTTCATGAAGTGCGTCCACGAGCTGGGTGCCGAGCTGGACAGCCTGAACCACCTGTTGAACTCCAAGGAAGAGGCCCTGTTCGGCAACTCGGTCGCCATCTGGGAGAAGAATCAGCGCGAGTGGACCAGGCTCTACCTGGAGATGCTGGCCGACATCGAGAAGGAGGCCGGCAAGGCCTACAAGGTTCACGAGATCGTGCTGGAAGGCGACCGGCGCGGCCAGCAGATCATGCTCGGCAGCGCAGCCGACATGGGTTACCAGCTCAATCCCTGATTCGGTTCGTACGGGTATCGGCATTCCCATCAGCGGTGGCTGACGTTTCTTGGTAGCGAAAGGAGAGTTTCGGTGGAGGGAACTGATCCGGAGCGGATCGCTCGCTCGCGGAAACCAGACGCCGAGTCGGCACATTCGGCTAACCCTCTGATGGGAATGCCGATGTCCCCTTATGCGAATCGGATGGCGGACCCGGATCAGGAGGGGTTCGCGACCGACAAGGTACCGGCGACGCCGGTGCAGGATTTCGCGGTCGACGGTGAGAGCACGCCCGCGGGCAGTATTGGTGAGACAGCGGGACATTTCGCCGAACTTGCCAACGAGTTCGACGGGATGTCGGACTTGTTGGACGAAGCGGCGGAGGAGTTCCACCGGCTGGCCGTCGACCACAAGAAGGGCACCGGGCACGACTTCTTCGGTGGTCACGGAGGTGGTGGGTCGTCCGGAGGCGGCGGTGGCTCCGGCAGGGGATCAGGAGACGACGACCAGACCGACCCGGGGGCACGGCAGCTGGCGCTTCGTCGCCGTCGGCGAGACGACGAGGACGGGCGCGACGAGGAGCGCGGTTCGCGTGGCGACGACGACCACCGCGACCGGAATGAGCGTAGTTCGCGTGGTGACGACGACCGGCGCGACCCGGACGATGTGTCGGCGCGAGGTGAGGACAGCGACGCCGAGGACGCCGAAACCTACGAGGAGATCTCGGACCAGTTCGAGGAGCTGGCCGATGACTTCGACGAGCTGGCAGTCAAGTTCGACAAGCTGGCCAAGAGGGCCGGCGACGATGACGACGACAACGTAAGGCAGACGTCGAACAGCGACGACGACTCCGACTCGCGGTCGAACCGTCGGGGCGACGACTCCGACTCGGATTCGACCGGGGACGGCGCAGGCGACGACGAGGACCTCGACGAGTTGTTCGAGGATCTCGCCGAGGACTTCGACGAACTGTCGGAAAAGTTCGACGAGCTGTCGGACACCTTCGACAAGCTTGCCGGGCGCGACCCCGACGACGACTCCGGCACCGGATCGGGCGACGACGAAGGCCGGGGCGGCCGCAACGATTCCAACGACCCCGACGACCCCGACGACCCGGACGACCCGGACGACAAGGGTCGGCACACCGGCGACGACGATCAGCCGGGCGGTCGCGGTGGTCGCGGAGACCATGACCAGCCCGGCGGCGACAGCGGCTCCAGCAGCAGTGGTGGCAACCCGGGTGCCGGTCATTACGGCAAGTCCGGCAACGGCGAGGGCATCAATTTCGCGGGAAACCACGGCAACGGCAACCGCGGCGACGAGGCCAACCAGTCACCCGGCGACACCCAAGGCGACGACGACTCGGACAACGGCTCCGACAACGACTCCGGCCAGTCGACCGGCAACAACACCGACGACGACTCTGACAAGTCGACCGGCGGCGACGACACCGGGAACTCCACCGGCGATCAGTCCGGCGGTGGTGGATCGGGTGGTGGCGGGGGCAACCCGGGGACCGGCCACTACGGCAGCTCCGGCGGTAACCCCGGCGGTGGTAGCGGCAATGGCTCCAATCAGTCGTCCGGCAACGGCAACGGTCAGGGCGACAACGACTCCGACAAGTCGACCGAGGACGACACCGACGACGACTCTGACAAGTCGACCGGCAACGACGACACCGGGAATTCCACCGGCGATCAATCCGACGGCGGCGGATCCGGAGGCGGGTCCGGCGGAGGCGGCGGATCCGGTAGTGGCGGGTCCGGCGGAGGTGGCGGGTCCGGCTCCGGCAGCGGCTCCGGGACGGGTGTCGGCTACGACACCGACACCGATTCCGACAGCGATACCGACACCGATTCCGACACCGACAAGTCGAACACGGGCGACAGCCACACGCCGGCCAAGACGTCGTACGGCGAGGAGGTTCTGGACAGCGACGGCAACCCGGTGGTCGACCCGGAAACGGGCGAGCACCTCTACGTCGACGACGACGGCTCGGGTGAGCCCGTCTACCGATGGGGGCCCTCGCCGGACGAGCTGGAAGCCGGAGAGCTTCATCAGCGGGAACTCGCGCCGGTGCACTTCACCGACGAGAACGGCAACCCGGTCGTCAACCCGGAAACCGGTGAGCACCTCTGGAAGGTCTACCTCCCGTCGAAGGACGGAGAAGGCGAACCGCTGCTCGACGCCAACGGGGATCCGATCATCGACCCCGAGACCGGGAACAAGTTCTACCCCAACTACGTGTGGGGACCGCCCCCTGGGTCCGAGACGCCGGACGGCGAACCGGTCGCGTCGCACGTCAAGCCGGATCCGGTGACGGCTGCTGACGGCACGCCGGTGATCAACCCGGACACGGGCGAGCACCTCTACCGGACGTACAAGCCGGCGCCGGACGAGGGGCAGACCGAGGAGCCGCTGCGTGACGAGAACGGCAACCCGGTCGTCGACCCGAGGACGGGCCAGCACCTCTATCCCACCTACACATGGGCGCCACCGCCGGGCACGTTCACCAAGTCGACCAAGCCGGGAGAGAACACCGAACCCGGTGCAGGCCCGCTGGGCGAGCCGATCCTGGACGAGAACGGCGACCCGGTCACGAACGAGGACGGCGACTACCTCTACAAGACGTACACGCCGCAGGACTCCGAGGGTCAGACGGACCCGCCGCTCATGGGGCCCGACGGCAAACCGATCGTCGACCCGGTGACCGGCAAGAACTTCTACCCCAGCTACACCTGGGCGCCGCCACCGGGCAAGGGAGACGGCGAAGGCGGCGGTAGTGGCACCGGCAGCGGTAACGGTGCAGGTAACGGCGCCGGGGACGGGGACGGCAACGGGTTCCCAGGAAGTGGATACGGCAGCGGCAACAACGAGGGCGACGAGGACAGCGAGAGCAAGGGCGACGAGGACGAAGACGAGGACGGCGAAGGCAGCGGCAAGGACGACGAGGACGAGGACAGCGACGGCAAGGACGACGACAAGGACGACGACAAGGAAGACGAGGACAGCGACGGCAAGGACGACGACGAAGACAGCGATTCCAGCGGCAGCGGCGACGGCGAAGGCGGTAACAACGGCAACACGACCGGCGACCCGAACGTCACGTTCGACGAGGCTTCGTACCGCCAGCTGATGGCCGCCATCGATGAGCTGGAAAGCACGATCCTCAAGGCGATCTACAGCGACACGACGCACATTCACCTCGACAACAGCCTGCTGCTGCAGCCGAAGGGGCAGACGTTCGACCCGGCCGAGAACCTGAACTCGTGGGCCAACGAATTCGGCAGCTCGGTCAAGTCCAACACGAAGAAGCTGCAGCTGGCGTTCGACAAGTTCCATCGTGCGCTGGAAAACGCGGTCACCGTGTTCAACGACACGAACGACCTGGCTGCGTACACGGCTTCGGCGTTCACGAGTGAGTTCCCCGGGTTCGGCAGCAGCGGCGGTGGTGGCGGCGGCTTCACCGGTGGCGGTGGAGGAAACA
>Ga0310825_100060_pt1 | contig 216685 bp, 203 predicted proteins | sample WT_ome_9_FD_202243 | JGI IMG/M metagenome (GOLD analysis project Ga0310825, IMG submission 202243) | Sorghum-adapted microbial communities enriched on wild type (WT) sorghum from Joint BioEnergy Institute, Emeryville, California, United... ... | reverse complement strand
CTCAGCCGAGCGCTCACGCGCCCTGCCATCCTTCCTTCGCTATTACAACCGGCGAAGGCCTCACAGCTCCCTCGGGGACCGGCCGCCGATCAGCCGCGTTCACAACGTCCGTGGGCAGGACAGCTAGACCCCCGGCGGCCCGGCTGGTAGCGGGCGCGCAATCGGACGCGACTAACGTTTCCCGCCGTGCTCCGGAGGATCCGGTACTTCTTCGAGGACCTCGCCTACTTCGCGCGCCGCCAGCCGCTGGGGTTCCTGCGCATGGTCGGCGGCGTCCTGGTCGCGTGCGCGCTCATCGCCGGCGTCTACGTGGCGGCCCGCGAGCTGCTCGAGGACGACGAGCCGGAGGCGCCCGCACTCGCCCCGGAGATCTTCGTGCGCACCGGGTCGGCGCCCGAGGAGACGGAGGACATCGGCTTCCCGACGTTCGCCACCCGCAACACCACGCGCATCGCGGGGGCGGACTCGATCGCGATCGCCGCGGGCGCCGCGCTCGCGACCTTCCCCACGGACGCTCCGCCCGCGGTCGCGCTCGCCGACGTCGGCGACTGGCCGGGCGCGCTCGCCGCGTCGGTCCTCTTCGCGGACCCGGTCTCCGCGCCGCTCCTGTTCACCGCCGACGGCGAGGTGCCCGAGCTGACCGCGGACGCGCTCGCGGCTCTCGACCCGCGCGGGTCGGCCGCCACGGGCCGCGACCAGGCGTTCGTGATCGGCGACGCGGCGGCGCCCGACGACCTGCGGACCGACCAGGTCACCGGCGGCAACCCGGCGGAGCTCGCGCTCGCGATCGCCACGCTGCGGACCGAGCTGGCCGGCGAGGACCCCGACCACCTGCTCGTCGTGAGCTCCGACGATCCGGAGTACGCGATGCCGGCCGCGGCCTGGGCGGCGCGCTCGGGCGACCCGATCCTGTTCGCGCAACGCGACTCGGTCCCCGCCGCGACCATCGACGCGATCGAGCGCTGGGAGGAGGCGGAGGTGTTCGTGCTCGGCCCCGAGTCGGTGATCTCGGACGGCGCCCTGCGCAGGCTGCGGCGCGCCGCCTCGAACGTGCGCCGCGTCGGCGAGGAGGGACCGGTGGAGAACGCGGTCGCCTTCGCGCGTTACGTGCGCGGCGAGTTCGGCTGGAACATCAACGACCCCGGGCACGGCTTCGTCGTCGCGAACACCGCGCGCCCCACCGACGCGGCGGCGGCGGCACCGCTTTCGGCGAGCGGGAGCTGGGGCCCGCTGCTGCTCACGGACAGCGCCGAGACGGCGCCGCCGGCCCTCGCCGGCTACCTCCTGGACCTCAAGCCGGGCTATGAGACCGACCCGACCCGGGCGGTCTTCAACCACCTGTGGATCATCGGCGACGAGGCGTCGATCTCCACCGCGCTGCAGGCGGAGCTCGACGAGATCGCCGAGCTCGCCCCGGTACGCTCCGGCGAAGGTGAGTCCTTCCTGGGCCCGGACGCGGGAGCCCCCGAGCCGGAGACCAGGGCGGACTGAGTGCCGACGACGAAGCAAACGAGGGACGTAGATGAGCGAAAGCGAACGAGCGGATCGGCTGACCCGCCGGGTCACGGTGGATGACATCCGTGCGCTCGCCGGCCCCGCGACGCCCCACTTCTCGCTGCAGATCCGCAACCGGATCAAGAAGCTGATCGCGCCGCTCCCGGCTGACGACCCGGCGCGCGCCGAGGGCGAGCGGCAGATCAAGCGCCTGGAGGAGCTGGCCGCCCACTCGGGGGAACCGCGCGGGCAGGGATGAACGCCGAAGCGGCCGAGCTCGCGCGCGCCCGGCTGGCCGAGCTGCTCTCCGCCGAAGCCGCCGCCCGCGCGAGCGAGGCCGACGCCTGGCGGGACGGCTACCTCAACCTGGCACCGGACGGCGTCGAGTCCACCGGCGCCGCCCAGGATTTGATGCTGACCAGCGTCGTGCCGGCGATCTACGAGCGCTGGTGGCGCCCGGCGCTCGGGCGCGCGGTGAAGGGCCTCGGCGGGCCCGGGATGACCGAGGAGCTGCGCATCGCGCGGCTCTTCCTCGGGCTCGCGGGCGGCGAGCGGGTGCTCGATGTGGCCTGCGGGCCGGGCAACTTCTCACGCCGGTTCGCGCGGATCGCCGGCGAGGGCGGGTTCGTCGTCGGACTCGACGCCTCGCCGACCATGCTCGCCAAGGCCGTGGCCGAGACGCGCGAGGAGGGCCTTGAGAACATCGCCTTCGTCCGCGGCGATGCGACGGCGCTGCCGCTGCGCGACGGCAGCGTGGACTGCGTGTGCTGCTTCGCGGCGCTCCACCTCTTCGCGGAGCCCATCGTCGCCCTCGACGAGATGCGCAGGGTGCTCGGCCCCGGCGGGCGGATCGCGCTCATGACCTCGATCCGCCGCGCCGTCGCGCCGTGGCCACTGGGTCAGCTCGCCCAGCGGTTGAGCGGGATGCGGGTGTTCGAGCCCGACGAGATCACCGACGCGCTCGCCGACCGCGGGTTCGTCGAGATCGGCAAACGCGTCTCGGGTTTCGTGCAGTTCGTCGGCGGGCGGCTGCCGGAGTGATCCGGGCCGAGCCGGGGCCTCACCCCTGGCCGCACTCCTTGAGGCCGAACTCCGCGGCCAACTCGGTCGCCTCCTGGATCGATGGCGCTGACCCGGTGACGAGGAGCGATGGATCCGCGCGGGCCTCCTCGATGCCGGTCTCGAGCTTTGCGTAGCAGCCGCGCGCGCCCGGCTACGGCGAACATCAAGCGGCCGGCGCGAACGTCTCGATGATCCGCCGCTGGTAGGCCGCGATGCGCTCGGGCTCGATGAAGTAGGTCGGGGGCGTGAGGCTGACCGCGTCGCCGAGCTCGGCGATCCGCTCGACGCGGGCGCGCACCTTGTCCGGCGGCCCGGCGGCGCAGTAGGTGTCCACCATCTCGTCGGTGACGTGCGACGCGAGGTTGGCGAAATCGCCAGCGCGAAACGCGTTGCGCACGGCCTCCGCCTGCTCGCCGAAGCCGTGCATCTCCCAGAGCGGCGCGTAGGTGCGTACGGTCGCGTAGAAGGCGATCGTCCGCCGCGCGGCCTCGTACGCCGCCTCCTCGTCCTCGTCGATCGCGCAGCACACGCCGGGGATGAAGTCGAAGTTCGCGCGCGAGCGGCCTGAGCGCTGCAGGCCGAGCTCGAAGTTCGGGATCACGACCTCCTCCAGCCAGCGCGGCGAGCAGATCAGGTGCCCGAGCAGTCCGTCGGCGACGTCGCCCGCCATGCGCGCCATGCCCTCCTGCACGGCGGCGGTGTAGATCGGCACCCGCTCGCGCACCGGCGGGTGCGGCCGCACCCAGCCCTTGATGTCGATGTCGTGGTAGGTGCCCTGGAAGCGGATCGGCTCACCCGTGTGCGCCTTCTCCATGATCAGCCGCACCGCCTCGACGGTCTCGCGCAGATGCGGCGCGGGGCGCCCGTACTCGGCGCCGTGCCAGGTCTCGTTCAGCCTTTTCACGCCGGCGCCGAGGCCAAGCCGAAAGCGCCCGCCCGAGGCCTCGTCGATGTCGAGGGCGGAGAGCGCCAGGATCATCGGGCTGCGCACGAAGCCCCATGTGATCCCCGTGCCGATCCCGATCCGCTCGGTGTTCGCGGCCAGCCACGTTGCCTGCGTCATCGTCGAGCGGTACAGCTCGACGGCCCAGACGCCCTCGATCCCGGCGCGCTCGGCAGCCTGCGCCTCGCTCGCCAAGTCGTCGAGGCTCTGGCCGAGCGCCGCGATCTGGATGCGGTCGAGCGCGCCCATCGCGTCCCCGGCCCTAGCGGCCGCACTCCTTGAAGCCGAAGTCGCTGGCGAGTTGGGTCGCCTCCTGCAGCGACGGGGTGCTGCCGGCGAGGACGAGCGTCGGATCGTCGAGCACCTCGTCGATGCTCGCTTCGAGCTTCGCGTAGATCCTGTTGAGCTCGTCCGCGTCCGCCTCGGGCGCGGGCAGCGCGCGCAGCTCCTTGAGCTGCTTCTTCATGCTCGGCACGAGGATCTCCTCGGCGAGGCGCCGCAGCTCCCTGGGCTTGGCGTTCTCGGGATCGAGCCCGGCGAACTTCCTGCCGATCTGCGCCACGGCCTCCTCGTCGGCGCGCCTGCAGATCTCATCCGCCTTGGCGATGAAGTCGGCGGTCTCGTCGCTGGCCGCGCCGTCATCTCCGCCGCAGGCGGCGAGCGCGAGCAGGGTCAGGGCGGCCAGCAGGCTCAGCAGGCCATGAGGGTTTGTCCGATCCCCCCTCTCGTCCACGTTGCGCGCGGGCACGATACGCCAACCCGGCGCTTCCCGGACGGTTTCCCGCTCCTCAGACGCGCTGGATGATCGTGCCGGTCCCGAGCCCGCCGCCACAGCACATGGTGACGAGCCCGACCTCCTTGTCGGAGCGCTCGAGCTCGTGCAGCAGCGTCGTGATCAGGCGCGCGCCGGTCGAACCCAGTGGGTGGCCGAGCGCGATCGCGCCGCCGTTCACGTTGACGCGGTCCATGTCGGGCTCGAGCTCGCGGCGCCAGGCGGCGATCACCGAGGCGAAGGCCTCGTTGACCTCGAAGAGGTCGACGTCGTCCACGGTCATGCCGTTGCGGTCGAGCAGCTTGCGCGTCGCCGGGATCGGACCGGTCAGCATCATCACCGGGTCGACGCCGACCGTCGTCTGGTCGACGATGCGGGCGCGCGGCGTAAGCCCCAGCGCCTCGGCCTTCTCGCGCGTCATCAGCAGGACGCCCGCGGCACCGTCGGAGATCTGCGAGGAGTTGCCCGCGGTGATCTTGCCGTCCTCCTTGAACGCGGGCCGGAGCTCGGCGAGCTTCTCGAGGCTCGTGTCCGGGCGGATTCCCTGGTCGGTGACGTACGTGTCGCCGTTCACCTGGAAGGGCACGATCTCGCGCTCGAAGCGGCCCTCCTCGGTCGCGCGCGCGGCGAGCTGGTGGGAGCGCAGGCCGATCTCGTCGAGCTCGGAGCGCGGGATCTCCCACTTCTCGGCGATCATCTCGGCGGAGATCCCCTGCGGGACGAGGTTGTAGCGCTCGAGCAGCTTGGGCGAGAACGCCGCGCCGTGCTCGGACATGACCTGCATGCCGTCGGCAAACGAGATGTGGCCCATGTGCTCCACGCCCGCGCCGATGGCGACGTCGTGCACGCCCGAGGCGACCAACGCCGCGGCGAAGTTCACCGCCTGCTGGGCGGAGCCGCACTGGCGGTCGACGGTCGTCGCCGGCGTTTCGATCGGCAGCCCCGCCTCGAGCCAGGCGTTGCGCGCGATGTTCATGCCCTGCTCGCCGAACTGCTGAACGCAGCCGGCCACGACGTCCTCGACCTCGGCGGGGTCGATGCCGGCGCGCTCGATCAGCGCGCTGTAGACCGTGGCGAGGAGGGTCGAGGCGTGGACGTCCTTGTAGTAGCCCTTCTCCTCGTGGCCGCGGCCGATGGGCGTGCGCACGGCCTCGACGATCACTACCTCGCGTCCCTGGAACTTGCCGTTGTCGGACATGGAGCCTCCTAAGCCTTCACGGGTAGGGAGACCATAGCGCCCGACTGACTCGTCAGTCAGCAGTTGCCTCGGCGGGCGCGACGGGCCCCGCGTGGCTGATGCGCGACGGCCACCAGTTGCGCTCGCCGAGCAGGAACGCGATCGAGGGCACGAGGATCGTGCGCACGAGGAAGGTGTCCACGATCAGCCCGAGCGCGATCGTGAAGCCGATCTGGAAGAGCACCTCGAGGGGGAGGGTCATGAGCGCGCAGAAGGTGCCGGCGAGGATCAGGCCCGCGGAGGTGATCACGCCGCCGGTGCGCTCGAGACCGACGATGACCGCGTCCTTGGTCTCGCGACGGTGGGCCTCCTCGCGGATGCGGCTGATCAGGAAGATGTTGTAGTCGACGCCGAGCGCGACCAGGAAGATGAACGCGAAGGTAGCGAGCGACGGGTCGCTGTCCGGCTGGTTGAAGATCTCGGTGAAGATCAGCGTCGACGCACCGATCGCAAACGCGAAGGAGAGCACCACGGTCGCGATCAGGTGCAGGGGCGCGACGAGCGCGCGCAGGAGCGCGCAGAGGATCAAAAAGATCACCGCCAGCACCAGCGGGACGACCAAGCGGGCGTCGGCGTCGAGCGTCTCCTCGGTGTCGAAGTTCTCGGCGGTCAGGCCGCCGACGAGGGCGAGCTCGCCACCCGCCGCCTCCGTGATGCTCGCGCGCAGTGCCGGGATCGTGTCGCTGGCCTCCTCGGAGAACGGGTCGTGGGCGAGCGTCGCGTCGATGCGCACGAGCTCCCCGTCCTCGGAGCGCCCGGTGACGGCGGCCGCGTCGACGCCCTCGTGCTCGGCGACGACCGCCGCCACCCGCTCGGCGACCGGCGCCGCCGCGATTACGGTCGTCGGCGCGGTCTGGCCGGCGGAGAGCTCGCGCTCCACGATCCGCTGCCCCTGAACCGACTCGGGGTCGTTGCGGAAGCCCTCGCCGAAGTCGAGGATGCCGCGCTCCTGCAGGTTGCCGAGCGCCCCGGCGGCGAGCACGGCGACCGAGACCAAGAGCGTGAGGACGGGCCGGTCGTGGACGAAGTGCCCGATCCGCCGCCAGATCCCGCGCGCCTGCTGCGCCTCGGTTCCGACCCGCGGGACCGCGGGCCAAAAGGCGCGGCGGCCCAGGCAGGAGAGCAGGGCGGGCAGGAGCGTGAGGCCAGCGGCGATCATGATCGCGGTCCCCAGCGCGAGCACCGGGCCCATCGACGCCGTCGACCGCATGTCGGCGAGCATCAGGACGAGCATCGCTGCCACGACCGTGCCGCCGGCCGAGAGGATGGCAGGGGCGGTGCGCTCGGTCGCGCGCGCCATCGCGTCGTGGACGTCCTCGCGCTGGCGCAACTCCTCCCGGTAGCGGGCGACGATCAGCAGGCAGTAATCCGTGCCCGCGCCGAACATGAGGATGATCAAGAGCGCGGTCGTCTGGCCGCTGACCTCGATCGCGCCGGCCTGGATCAGCCCGTAGACCGCGGCTGCGGCGATGCCGTAGGCGATCGCGACCACGAACAGGGGCACGAGCGCGATCACCGGCGAGCGGTAGATCAAGAGCAGCAGGACGAGGATCAGCGAGACGGTGACCGCGAGCAGGGTCAGGTCGACCGACTGGAAGACCTCGACCGAATCGTTGACGATCCCCGCGACCCCGGTCACGTACGCGCGCAGCTCGCCCTCGGGCGCGTCGGACGGGGGCACCAGGTCGCGCAGGGCGGTGACGTTGTCCTGGATCTCCTCGGAGTCCTCGGAGTTCGTGCGGACGAGCATCGCCGCGGTGGCGCCGTCCTCCGAGACCGAGGGCGTCGCCTCGCCGGGCTGGTCCTGATCGCCCGCGGCGGCCCCGCCCTGGGTCGCGAGCTCGCGCGCCCCGCATACCGGGCCCCTGAACGGGTCGATCACGCTCAAGAGGTCGGTGAGCTCGGAGCTGCACGGCGCCAACGGGTCGGGCCGCTCGAGGCCGGCGATCGCGAGGGCGTCCTCGGTGATCCGCTGCCGGTCGGCGTCGGTCAGGCCACCGTCGCGGTTGTAGACGATGAGCGCGTCGACCTCGCGCCCGTCGGGGAAGCGATCGGAGACGAGGTCGTTGACCACGGTCGACTCCGCCGACGCGGGCAAAAACGCCTCGTTCTCGTTGGTCGTCGCTTCCTGCAGCTTGGGCTGAAACTGGGCGAGCCCGAGCCCGACGACGACCCAGGTGACGAGCACGAACCACTTCGTGCGCCGGCCTGAGGCGAAGCGGGAGATCGAGCCAAGCACGGGCCGCGATGCTACCGACGAGTCGGTTTCTCCGGGGTAGGAAAAAGTGCAGCACGGGGCCTGTGGGCCGTGATACGAAACCCCGCCATGAGCTCCCCAGACGGCTACGAACGTCCCGGAATCGCCGGCAGCGGCACGATCGCCTGCGGCCTCGCCGCGTGCGCGAGCACGCTCGGCGAGGTACGGCTGCTGGCCCGCAGCGACGCGTCCGCCTGGCGGGCGGAGGAGGCCGCGCAGAAGCTCGCCGGCAAGCTCGAAGGGGCGATGGCGTCCCGGATCCGAGTGACGACGGATCAGGGCGACCTCGCGGACTGCGACATCGTCGTCGAGGCGATCGTCGAGGAGCTCGAGCCGAAAGCGAAGCTGCTCGCCAGCCTCGCCGAATCGAGCCCGGACGCCGACCTCGCCTCGACCACTTCCTCGCTCTCCATCCGCGAGCTCGGGGAGCGCAGCGGCCACCCCGACCGGGTCTTCGGCCTGCACGTCTTCAACCCGGTGACGCGCATGGAGCTGGTCGAGCTCTGCGTGCCCGACACCGCGCGCCCGGGGGTCGCCGAGCGCGCCCGGGCCTGGTGCGCGGCGCTCGGCAAGGTCGCCGTAGACGTCCCCGACAACGCCGGCTTCGTCGTCAACCGGCTGCTCTTCCCGTACCTCTTCGACGCCGTCCGCTACATGGAGAGCTCGGGCCTCACCCCGGCCGCGATCGACGACTGCATGCGCCTCGGCGCAGGCCACCCGATGGGCCCGCTCAAGCTGCTTGATCTGGTCGGCATCGACGTGAGCGTCGCGATCGGCGACAGCCTCCACGCCGAGACCGGCGAGCCCACCCACGCCCCGCCGGAGACCCTCCGCGAGATGGTCCGCGCGGGCAAGCTGGGCCGCAAGAGCGGCGAGGGGTTCTTCACGTACTGAGCGGAGCGGCGCGCTCGCGGCGACTCACAGGCGGACTCGCGCCGTCCCGCATCGCTCGCGATTCCGCGATACACACGACCCCGTCGTACAACCCGCGGATTCGGGCGCAGGGGTCGCCGCGAGTCGGCGATAACGACGCGCGCTCCTCCCCGCCGTCGCCGCCCTACCCCGGGCGCCGCGCGGCACCACCAACGCCCGGGCTACGCCGCAAGCCGCAGGTGTCCCGTCGCTCGCTACGCCTCTACCCGGCGCCCGCGGCCCGCGAGGTCCCAGACGACGTCCGCCTCGGAGATCCCCTGGGCCGCCGCCGCCTTGGCCACCTCGTCCCACGGCAGGCGCGCGTCGGGGAGATCGTCCCAGCGTGCTAGCTCGATCGACTCCAGCGCGCCGCTGAGCGCGGGGCCCAGCTGGGGCTGCGAGCGCAGCATCGCCTTCAGAACCTCGAGCTGCTTATCCGTGAGCCTCACGACCCACATCTGACCCGCTCCTTCGATCGGGGCTGACTACGAGGGGGACGGTAAACCGCGGCGCGGACGCGACCGCGCGGCTTCAGTCGCGGGCCGCCTCGTCGCCCGCCGGCGGCGTCGCGACGGCCTCGTGCTCAGTGGTGAGCGGCTTGATGCGCACCGCGACGATGCGGTTCTCGCGCACCGACTCCACACGGATCTCGTGCCCGTTGGCGCGGATGCTGTCCCCGCGCTTGGGCAGGCGGCCGAGCTGCGAGAAGACGTACCCGCCGATCGAGTTGTAGGCGTCGCTGTCCACGGGCAGCTTGATCCCCACGTCCTCGAGGTCGCCGAGGGCGACGTGGCCGCGCACGTAGTAGTCGCCGTCGGCGAGCCTGCGCACCTGCGAGGCGCGCGGATCGGTCTCGTCCTCGATCTCGCCGACCACCTCCTCGAGGATGTCCTCGACGGTGACGATGCCGACGGTGCGCCCGTACTCGTCGGAGACCACTCCCAGCGAGCTGCGCTGGCGCTGCAGCTCGGCGAGCAGGTCGTCGAGCGGCTTCGTCTCGGGGAAGATCGGCACCGGCCGGACCGCGCTCTCGATCCCGGTGTCGGGCCCCGCGTTCATGTAGAGCCGCGCGAGGCTGTTGTTGTGAACCACGCCGCGCACGCGGTCGGGGTTGTCGTCCTCGATCACGACCAGCCGCGTGTGCCCCGAGCTCACGCAGCGCTGCAGCGCGTCCTCCACCGTCTCGTTGGCGTTGACGGTGACCACGGCCGGGATCGGCGTCATCACCTCGCGCGCCTCCTGCTCGTGCAGGTGGAAGACGCCGCCGAGCATGCCTGCCTCGCCCGGGTCGAGGTGGCCGCCCCGGGCGTTGCGGCTGATCAGCAGGCGGAGCTCCTCGGCGCTGGTTTCCTCGACATCGGTCGGGTCGACGCGGAACACGCGCCGCACGAGCCAGGTGGCCGGCGCGTTCGTGAGCATGATCAGCGGCGTGAACAGGCGGCGGAAGACCGACATCGGCCCGGAGATCCACAGCAGGATCGTCTCCGGCCGCGCGATGCCCAGCATCTTCGGCGCCTGCTCGCCGAAGGTCACGTGGAGCAGCGTGACGATCGTGAACGCGATCGCGAAGGCGAGGGCGTGGGAGCCCGCCTCGCCGATCACGTCGCCTAGCGCCGGCTCGATCAGGTCGGCGATCGCGGGCTCGCCCGCGAAACCGAGGCCGATCGAGGCGAGCGTGATGCCCACCTGCGAGGTCGCGACGTACTCGTCGACGTTGTTGACCTGCGCGAGCGCGCGCTGCGCCCGCTTGTTCCCCTGATCGGCGCGTTTCTGCAGGCGCGAGGGCCTCGACCTAACGACCGCGAATTCCGCCGCAACGAAGAACCCGTTGATCAGGACGAGGACGACGACGAGCAGGAGCAGGAGGGCAGTCATGTGCCTTCCCGCTTCAAGTAGTCAAACCCGTCCAACGGTTGTGGACGGGTACTCGGAGGTCGGTCGTCGTCCATCGGCGACATCGCGAAGGCTAGCAGCGCACAGGGCCGCCACAAAGGCCCAGGCGGCGCGCAGCGCCGAGGTCGCCACTCGGCTAGTTTGGCTGGCGATGGAGCAGCGCGACGTCCCCTACGTAGATGCCCTCCTGGCCCACGCCGCGCGAGACCCCGCCCGCCTCTACGTCCCCGGCCACAAGGGCGGCCAGGGAGCGGACCCGGCCATGCGCGAGGCCCTCGGCGAGCAGGCGCTGCGCCTCGACATCCCGGCCCTGATCCCGGGGATCGACGTCGGCCCCCTCGAGCGCAACTACTTCCAGCAGGCGCAGCGGCTCGCGGCCGACGCCTGGGGCGCCGCGCGCACTTGGTTTTTGGTGGGCGGCGCCTCGCAGGGCAACCACGCCGCGCTGCTCGCGCTGCGCCAGCTCGGCCGCTCAGTCGTCATGCAGCGCAACGTCCACTCGAGCGCGATCGACGGCATGATCCTCGCCGGGCTGGAGCCGACCTTCGTCGCGCCGGAGGTCGACGCCGAGCTTGGCATCGCCCACTGCGTCACCCCCGAGGCCCTCGAGCGCGCGCTCGCGCGGGCACCCGACGCGGTTGGTGCGATGGTCGTCTCGCCGACCTACTTCGGGGCGTGCGCCGACGTCCGCGCGCTCGCCGAGGTCGCCCACGGCCGCGGCGTGCCGCTGATCGTCGACGAGGCCTGGGGCGCGCACCTGCACTTCTCACCCGGGCTTCCCGACGCCGCGCTGGAGTCCGGCGCCGACCTCGTCATCTCCTCGACCCACAAGATCGTGGGCAGCCTCACCCAGTCGGCGATGCTGCACCTCGGCGAGGGCGGGCGCTTCGAGGAGGCGACCGTCGACCGCGTGGTCACCCTGCTCGAGTCCACCAGCCCCAGCTCGATCCTCACCCTCTCGCTCGACGCCGCGCGCCGGCAGGCGGCCACGCGCGGCGAGGAGCTGATCCGCGGCACGCTCGCGGCGCTGCGCGAGGCGCACGAGCGCATCCGCGCGATCCCCGGCCTCGATGTCCTCGACCCGCCGCGCGCCGGCACCCCGGGCGTTACCGGCTGGGACCCGCTGCGGCTGGTGATCGACGTGCGCGGCACGGGGATCACGGGCCATCGCTTCGCGGAGCTTTTGCGCGACCGCGAGGACGTCTTCGTCGAGCTCTCCACCGAGGCCGTGGTCGTCGCCGCCTTCGGGATCGGCGGGGACGCGCACGCCCTGGTGCAGCGCCTGGTGCCCGCGCTCGAGCGGGTCGCGCAGGCGGCCTCCGCCGAGGGCGGCGCTGGGGGCGGGGTCCCGTTCGCTGTGCCGCCCGAGTGGGGACCGCTCGAGATGACGCCGCGCGACGCGTTCCTCGGCCCCAGCGAAGCCGTCCCGTTCGCGGAGGCCGAGGGGCGGATCGCAGCCGAGTCGCTGGCCGCCTACCCGCCGGGGATCCCGAACGTGCTCCCCGGCGAGCGACTCACCGCGGAGACGCTCGAGTTCATCGAGCGCACGCTCGAGGAGGGTGGCTATCTGCGCGGCCCCTCGGACCGCACGCTCAAGACGCTTAGAGTGGTGGCGGAATGACGCGCGAGCCGCAGTCGTTCGGGGCCGACTCGGAGTACGGGCTGCTCCGCGAGGTCCTGCTGTGCCCGCCCGACAATTTCCACTGGCTCCCCACCAGCGCGATCTCGAAGGCGACGCTGGAGAGCGGCGCCACCTTCGACGCGGAAGCGGCGCGCACCCAGCACGCGGAGCTGGTCGCCGCCTACGAGCAGGCGGGCGTCAAGGTCCGCTTCCTCGAGCCCGACCCCGCCCTGCCCTACCAGGTGTTCGCGCGCGACTCGAGCTGGATGGGCCCCTTCGGGCCGGTCGTGCTGCAGCTCCACCAGCAGTGGCGCCGCGGCGAGTACGCGCCGGTGATCCGCTTCTACCAGGACGCCGGGATTCCGATCTGGCGGATGATCACCGCGGGCGCGATCGAGGGCGGCGACGTGACCATCGTCGAGCCCGGCACGCTGCTGATCGGCAACGGCGAGGAGCGCACGCAGATCCAAGCGGCCGAGCAGCTCGCGGAGTGGATGCGCGCCGAGGGCTGGGAGGTGCGGATCGAGCCGATCCCGGGCCAGTTCGTCCACATCGACGTGCTCGTCTCGATCCTCGCGCCAAAGCTTGCCGCCGTCTGCACGGAGGCGGCCTCCGGCGGCCTCACACGCTGGCTGCGCGACAAGGGCTTCGAGATCCTCGACGTGTCCGTCGAGGACGCGTTTCGCCTCGGCGTGAACGCGATGTCGCTGGGCGGCGACCGCGTGATCTCCACCCGCCAGTCCGCGCGCCTCAACGAGGCGATGCGCGCGCACGGCCTCGAGGTGCTCGACCCGGACCTGTCGATGTTCACGCTGGGCGGCGGCGGGGCGCACTGTCTCGCGCAGGCGATCCACCGCGAACCGGCGGGATGAGCACGAGGCGCGAGCCCGCGATCGACGCCGGCCGCGTGATCGCGGACCTGCGCGAGCTGGAACGGCGTACCGCGGACGAGCACGGCGCCCAGCGCCTGTGCTGGGGGCCCGGCTGGACCGCCGCGCGGGAGTACCTCGCCGAGCTCCTCGCGGAGCTCGGCCTCGATTTCGAGCTGGATGAGGCGGCGAACGCCTGGGCGCGACTGCCCGGCCGGGAGGGCGGGCCCGCGCTCGCCCTGGGCTCGCACCTCGACTCCGTCCCGAACGGCGGCTGGCTCGACGGCGCCCTCGGCGTGATGGCGGCCGTCGGGGTCCTGCGCGCCCACGCGGCCGCCGGCCGCCCGCCGCGCGACCTCGTGCTGGTCGACTGGGCCGACGAGGAGGGCGCGCGCTTCGGCCGCAGCCTGCTTGGCAGCTCGGCGTTCTCCGGCACGCTCGACCCCGCCGAGCTCGACGCGCTCGCCGACGCCGACGGCCGCCCGGCGACCGAGGTGCTCGCCGAACACGGCGTCGATGCGGCCCGCATGCTCGAGTGCGGCCGCCGCCGCGACGGGCTCGGCGCCTACCTTGAGCTGCACATCGAGCAGGGACCGCGCATGGAGGCCGAGGGCCTGCGCGCCGCCGCGGTCGCCGGCTGCGCCGGCGTCGAGCGGGTGCGCTTCACCTTCACCGGCCAGGCCTCCCACGCCGGGACGACGCCGATGGACATGCGCCGCGACGCCGGCTTGGCCGCCGCCCGGGCCGCGCTCGCCGTGCGCACCATCCCGGACGACGAGGGCGGCGTCGCCACGACCGGCGAGCTCGAGCTGCGCCCCGGCATCGTCACCGCGGTCGCGGGCGAGGCGCGCCTCGCCGTTGATCTGCGCAACCCGGATGCCGGCGCGCTGGCGCGCATGCTCGAGCGGGCACGCGCCGCGGCCGCCGGGGCCGCGGAGGAGCACGGCTGCGCGCTGAGCGAGGCGCCGGTCTGGCGGATCGAGCCGATCCCGTTCGATGAGCGCCTCGTCGCCGCGGCCCGTGAGGCGTGCGCCCACGTGGCCGGCGCGCCGGCGGAGCTCGCAAGCGGCGCGCTCCACGACGCCGCCGAGGTGGCGCGGGTGTTGCCCGCAGCGATGGTGTTCGCCCCCTCCGCCCGCGGGATCAGCCACGCGCGCGAGGAGGACACCCCGGAGGAGGACCTCGCCGTCGCGATCGAGGCGTTCGGCGAGCTCGCCAACCGCGTTTTGGCCGACCCCGGGATCCTCGGCGGCTGAGCCCCGTGTTCGCGCCGCAGGCGCCGGGGGTACGGTTGCTCCATGAGCGACTACGAGCGTCTCGCGCAGCTGCCCCTCAATGTGGAGGGCTACTCGCTCTCCGCCCACGACCGCACCTACGGTGACTTCACCCGGCCCTCGACCGTGATCCACCTCCACGGCGACGGGCACGAGGGGATCGGCGAGGACGTCGTCTACTCGCTGGACGACCACGTCGCCCACCGCGAGGCGGGGACGCCGCATGATCTCACCGGCCCGCGCACGCTGGGCGAGTTCTGCGAGCTCATGGAGGAGATCGAGCTGTTCCCGGAACCGCCCGAGTACGAGGCCGGGACCTACTACCGCCGCTGGGCGTACGAGTCGGCGGCCCTCGACCTGGCGCTGCGCCAGAACGGGCTCGCGCTGCACGAGGCGCTCGGTCGCGACCCCAAGCCGGTGCGCTTCGTCTGCTCGACGCGGCTCTCGAGCTTCGGCGACGACGAGCACTCCAACACCGAGCCGATCCGCAAGCGGCTCGCCAAGTACCCGGACCTGGAGTTCAAGCTCGACCCGGAGAACGACTGGGACGCCAATCTGATCAACGAGATCAACGAGCTCGCCACGGTGCGGGTGCTTGACCTCAAGGGCATGTACAAGGGCACCCCGGTCGACGTGGACACCGATCCGGAGCTCTACCGGCGGGTGGCCGAGGCGTTCCCGGACGCGTACCTGGAGGACCCCGACCTGAACGACGCGACGCGCGCGGTGCTCGAGCCGCACGCCGAGCGGATCACCTGGGACGCACCGCTGCACTCGGTCGCGGACATCGTCGAGTTCGCCCCCAAGCGCGCGATCAACTCGAAGCCGTCTCGGTTCGGCTCGCTGCGCGAGCTGTTCGCGGTCTACGAGCACTGCCAGCGCGAGGGCCTCGCGATCTACGGCGGCGGCCAGGGCGAGGTGCACTGCGGCCGGGGGCAGATCCAGTACCTGGCCTCGCTCTACCACCCGGACACGCCGAACGACATCGCCCCCTCCGGCTACAACGATCCGTCGGTGCCCGACGGCCTCGAGAGCAGCCCACTGAAGCCGACGCCCTCAGCGACGGGCTTCCGGTGGGGCCAGTTCGCCGACTAGGGCGAGCTCAGGCGCCGGCGTCCGCCAGCGCGCGCTTCCAGTCGCGGGCGCGACGCTGCCCGGGGCGCGTCGTCCGCGGCCGGGGAACCTTGCCGCCGGACGGCTCCTCGCCGGAGATCACCCATTTGCGGCCCGTGGGCGCGCGCACGACCATCATCGCGCCGCCGCCGGTGAGCGGCCAGCTCACCGCGCACTCGGAAAGCGGGTGATCGAAGGCGAACACCGACTCACCGCGCTCCAGCTTCTCCGCGATTCCCTGAACGCCGAGCTGGCGCTCGAGCCAGTCGAGCGACTGCGGATCGGCCTCGGGATCGAGCTCGAACCGGATGCGGCCGTCGGTGAGCGAGAGCACGCCCGGGATGGGAACCGGGTTGATGCGACTCCGCAGGAGCCACGCACGCTCCTCGCGTATCTCCAAGGGGGATGCTCCTTCGGTGGGGAACCTGGGGCACCCCAAACTGTGGCACATCTTGCCCCCCACCCCAAGCGAGGCGGATCTTTAGGCCTATGGGCGAAGGGCCTATGGGGCAAGATCCGCCTCGCTCGGGCTTGCGCTGCGGTTCGGGCCGGCCCTCACCGACGCCTGCGGCTCAAAACGCCGCTCGAGATCGAGGAGTTCCTGGCGCGCGAGGGCCTGGGCGAGGAGGAAGAGGACCCGACCGCGCCCGCCGCGGCGGGCGGCGCCCTCTAGCCGCCCGTCCCGGCGCGCTCCGCGCGCTCGGCGCGGAAGCGCGCGAGGTCGACGGCGGCGTTGCGCCGCACGCGCCCGCGCACGAGCGGCGTACCGCCGAGCAGAAGGCCGATCGTCCCGAGCGCCTGCCGCGACCAGCTCCAGAAGCTGAAGTCGTCGCGCTGACGCGCGATCAGGCCGTCGCCGTCAAAGCGGAAGTCGGAGCGCACCCGATTGGTGACCGCGCGCCCGGTCGGACCGAACGTGTAGCGCGCGATCCAGATGGCCGCGCCGGCCTGGTCGTCGGCCTGCGCCTCGGCGAGCTCCACGCTCAGATCGGTGGCGCGCTCGGTGAGCATCCGCCACATGTCGCCGATCTGTCCGCCGCGCAGCGCCGGGAAGACCGGGTCCGAGAAGTCCGCGTCCGGCGCGTACAGCGCCGCCATCGCCTCCCCGTCGTGGCGGTCCAGCGCCTCGTACAGGCGCCTGATCGTGCGTTCGTTGCGCTCAGCCGACGCCTCGCTCACTGCGCCGGGAGATTAACCCTCGCGCCACCCGCCGACCGTGCGATCTCGTTGTTGTCCGCAACGTTTTCGCACGCTCGGCGGGGTGGGATGACGCGGGCGGTGGGCGCCGCGGGAAACGGGCGCTACATCGGCCGCGCTACACGGGCCGCTCTATAGCGGCCGCTCGACCCGCAGGATCTTGCTCTTCGCGCCCTTGCAGTTCGGGGTCGCCGGGGCCTTCGCGTAGTAGCGGCCGGGGCTCAGGCCGGGGTTGCCGATCGACCACTGGTAGCGGTTGCCGTTCTTGGACGCCGTGTCGGAGGCGATGCGCTTGTCCTTCCCCGGCCGCACCCGGAAGACGACCACCTTGCGGTTCTTCGCGCACTTGACCGGCTTGTTGCTCTTCACGAACCCGAACACCTCACCCGGGCCCTTGATGGTGACCTTGGTAGACGCCTTGCCGCCGGCGCCTGCGCTCGGCACCAGGGGGATCGTGAGCGCTGCAGCCGCCGCCAGTGCCGCTACCGCAAACTTCCTGTTCATTGGGGGTCCTCCCGTGATTGGCGCGCCGCGTCAGCGCGTTGGCCGGTCCCACGCTAACGCCCGCCGGAATCCCGATCAAGTCGGGATTCCCGCGGAGCCCCGGAGGATTCGGCTATCCGGCGAAGCAGGCGCGCACGCTGCGCTGCAGCGCGTCCTCGGCCTGCTCCGGCCGCATGCGCCCCGCCGCGACCTCGTCGGCAGCGGCGTGCATCAGGGCGAGGAACGACACCGCGAGCCAGTCAGCCGGGACGTCGCGGTTGAACGCTCCCGCCCGCTGGCCGCGGCGCGCGAAGCGCGCCAGGCGCTCCAGGATCGGCGCGTGGAAGGCGCGCAGGTCGGGCCCGCTCGCGCCGACGACGACGGCGAGCGCGTCCAGGACGCGCGCGTTGCGGGCGACCGTCCGCCACCACGCCGAGACCAGCCGCTCGAGCGCCTCGCGCGGGTCGCCGTCGCCGGGCCGGACGCCGTCGATCGCCTCCACGGCCTCGCGCAGGGCCCGCTCCGCGACCGCCTCCAGCAGCGCCTCGCGGGATGCGTAGTGCGCGTACACGGTCTGGCGCGCGACGCCGGCGTGACGCGCGATCTCGCCGACGCTCGCGTCCGGCCGCGCGGCCAGCACCTCCACCGCCGCGTCCAGGATCGCGGCGATGTTGCGCTGGGCGTCCGCCCGCTTGCGGGCCGTCGTTGAGCGCGCCTCGGCTGACACCGGGTTGACCGTATCGACCTCCCTGCGCTCAGTGGCCGAACGCCGGCTGGACGTCCCGTGGAACGTCGTCGCGGCGAAACGCGAGCGCGGCGAGCAGCGCCGCGCCGACGGCGATGCCCGCGGCCACGCGCAGCGCGTCGCCCATCCCCGCCGTGATCGCGGCGGGGTCGACCTGCGCCGCGGCGGCGAGCGCGGCGCCGCCCAGCCCGGCGGTCGCGACGGTCGACAGCGCGGGCAGGACCAAGGCGATCCCGACCTCGTGGGCGGTGGTGATGAGTCCCGAGACCATCCCCGCCTCGCGCTCGGCGACCCCCGCCATGGCCGTGATGAAGATGGCCGACGCCGCCATCCCGATCCCCGCGTCGAGCACGAGCAGGCCCGGGAGGACGTCGGTTACGTAGCTGCCGTCGGGCGAGGCCCCGCTCAGCAGCAGGCCGCCGACCGCGCCCGCACCCATTCCCGCGGCCAATACCGCGCGCGTGCCCAACTGGCCGGCCAGGTGCCCGCCGGCGTGCGCCGTCGCGATCAGCACCAGCGCCCCGGGGAGGAACTCCAAGCCGGTGCGCAACGCGGAGTGCCCGAGCACGTGCTGCAGGTAGATCGACGCGAAGAAGAACACCGACACCACGGTCCCCATGCCCGCGATCATGAGGGCGAGGGCGACGACCGTCGGGCGGCGGCGCAACACGGCCAGGTCCACGAGGGGCTGGGGGACTCGCCGCTCGACCGCCGCGAACGCGGCGAGCCCGGCGGCCGCGAACGCGAGCAGGCCCAGCGTCTGGGCCGAGGCCCAACCGGCCTCCGGCGCCTCCACGAGTCCGTAGATGAGCGCGACCACGCTCGCGACCGCGAGCGTCGCGCCCGCGAGGTCGAGGCGCCGGCCCGGATCGCGCCCGCCGGCGGGGATCCACCTGGGGGCGAGCGCGACGACCACCGCGGCGACCGGGACGTTGATCAAAAAGATCGCCTGCCAGCCGAGGGCCTCTGTGAGCGCCCCGCCGACCAGCACCCCGAAGGCGCCGCCGCTCGCCGCGACCCCGGCCCAGGCGGCCAGCGCCCGGCGCCGCTCCGGCCCCTCCGGGAAGCTCGTGGTGACCAGCGCGAGCGCGGCGGGGGAGAGCAGCGCCGCGCTCACGCCCTGGGCGACGCGCGCCGCGATCAGGGCCGACGCCGACTCGGCGAGCGCGGCCGCACCCGACGCCACGGCGAACGCCGCGACGCCCGCGACGAAGGCGCGCCGCCGGCCGAAGAGGTCGGCGGCTCGGCCGCCGAGCAGGAGCAGCCCACCGAACGCGAGCGTGTAGGCGGTGATCGCCCACTGCAGGTCGCCGAACGCGATCCCGAGCTCCCGCTGGATCGAGGGGAGCGCGACGTTCACGACGGTGATGTCGAGGATGACCATGAACTGGGCGGCGCAGAGGAGCAAAAGAAGCGGCACGGGGGCCTCCGGTCGGTGAGGAAATACGACAGCGTTGTCCACGTTTAGCAATATTTGACAACGTTGTCTATGTTGTGTACAAGGTCGCCGGTCGTCGGTCGCCGTCCGGCCGTCGGTCGCCGGTCGCCGGTCGCCGGTCCGCGGGCCGGGCGCTGGTCGCTGGTCGCTTGCAGCTGGGAGCTGGTCGCTGGTAGCTGGGAGCTGGTAGCTGGCAGCTGACGACCGGCGACCGGCGACCGGGAGCTGAAATGCTTCCTTCGTGGCTTCGGGCGAGCGAATCGGCGGGATCGTGCTGGCCGGCGGGAGCGGCACGCGGTTCGGCGGGCCCAAGCAGATCGCTGAGCTTGGGGGGCGGCCGCTGCTCGATTACGCCCTGGAGGCTGCTGCGGCGGCCCTCGATCGGGTTGTGCTGGTGCTCGGGGCCCGGGCCGACGAGGTGCGCGAGCGGGTGGACCTGCGCGGCGCCGAGGTCGTCGTCTGCGCGGATTGGGAGGGCGGGATGGCCGAGACCCTCAAGGCCGGGCTGCGCGCGCTCGGCGACGTGGACGCCGCGGTCGTGACGCTGGGCGACCAGCCGCTGGTCGGCGCCGCCGCGATCGAGCGCGTGCTGGCGGCACGCGACGGGGACGCGCTCGCGGTGCGCGCGACCTACGACGGCGAGCCCGGGCACCCGGTCGTGCTCGAGCGCGAGCTGTTCCCGCGGCTGCTGAAGCTCAGCGGGGACGTCGGCGCGCGGGCGGTGCTCGCGTCCGCCTCGGTGCGCGTGCGCAGCGTGCCCTGCGAGGACGTCGCCGACCGGGCCGACGTCGACTCCCCCGCCGACCTACGGCGCATCGAGGCGCGGCTCACGGGCCGCGCCGGCTAGCTCGGCGTCGGCTCCTTCTCCGGCGGGTGGATGGGGCCCTCGGTCCGGCTCAGGCTCTCGCCGGAGCGGCCGGTGCGGACCGCGATCACCTCAGCGAGGATCGAAACCGCCGTCTCCTCCGGCGTGCGCGCGCCCAGGTCGAGGCCGCACGGGGCGTGGATGCGGTCGATCTCGGCCTCGTCCAGCCCGGCCTCGAGCAAGCGTTCGCGGCGCTGCTCGTGCGTGCGGCGGCTGCCGAGCGCGCCGACGTACCCGGCGCCGCTCGCGAGCGCGGCCGTCAGCGCGGGCTCATCGAACTTCCGGTCGTGCGTGAAGACGAGCACGACATCGCGCGGGCCTAGCTCACGCCCCTCCATGAACCGGTCGGGCCAGTCGATCACCACCTCGGCGACGTCCGAGAAGCGCGGGCTCGAGGCGAACGCCTCGCGCGCGTCGCAGATCGTGACTTCGTAGCCGACCTCGCGGGCGAGCCGGGCGACGGCCACCGAGAAGTCGATCGCGCCGAAGATGATCATCCGCGGGCGCGTGGCGAACGCTTGGATGTAGACGGCGAGCTCGTCGCCCATCACCTCGCCCCCGCCGCCGTAACGGCGCACCCGCGAGATGCCCTCGTCGAGGAAGCCGCGGGCGTCGCGGGCGACGGAGCGGTCGAGCAGCTCGGTGACGCCCAGGCTGCCGACCACGCCCGACTCGGTGACCGCGAGCTTCGCCCCGGCGCGCTCGCCGTCCAGCAGGGTCGCGAGCGCGACGGGCCGCCCCGCCTCGAGCTCGCCGCGCACGGCGTCGAGCACCGGGGCGGCGTCGGCGGCGATCTCGTGGACGAACACCCGGACCGTGCCGCCGCACATCAGCCCCACGCCGGCCGCCTCCTCGTCGGAGATCCCATACGTGGAGACGCGCGGGGCCTGCCCCCCGAGGATCGCCTGCGCCTCCTGGGCGAGCGCGCCCTCGACGCAGCCGCCGGTAACGGTGCCCTCGATCCGCCCGTCGTCCGAGACCAGCATCTCGGCGCCCGGATCGAGCGGCGCAGAGCCGATTCGCTCGATCAGCGTGGCGGCGACGACGCGGCGTCCGGCGGCGAGCCATTCGCTCGCGATCGCCTGCGAGCTCGGAACAACTCCCATGGCTGCGCAAAGATTACGGGGGCGCGCAAGCCCCCAGGGTTCGCGCGCGGCGCGACCCGATGGCCGACGAGAAGCGAAAGCCCGACCTGACCAGCCCCGACGCGGTGCGCGAGGCGCTCGCGGGCGCCGGGTACCTCGCCGACGAGGAGCTGGCGGTCGCGACCTACCTCGCCCTCGAGCTGGGCGAGCCGCTCCTGCTCGAGGGCGAGCCCGGCGTCGGCAAGACGGCTCTCGCCAAGGCGCTGGCCGAGCTCTCCGGCGCGCGCCTGATCCGGCTGCAGTGCCACGAGGGCATCGACGTGCACTCCGCGCTGTACGACTGGGACTACCCGCGCCAGCTGCTCGCCGTGCGCGCGGCCGAGGGCGGCGCGTCCACCGCCGATTTGTTCCGCGAGGAGTTCCTGCTGCGCCGGCCCCTGCTCGACGCGATCGAGAGCGACGAACCGGTCGTGCTGTTGATCGACGAGATCGACCGCGCCGATGATGAGTTCGAGGCGTTCCTGCTCGAGCTGCTCTCCGACTTCCAGGTGACGATCCCCGAGCTGGGCACCGTCAAGGCCAAGCAGCGTCCCGTGGTCGTGCTGACGTCGAACCGCACGCGCGAGCTGCACGACGCGCTCAAGCGCCGCTGCCTCTACCACTGGATCAGCCACCCGAGCCCCGAGCGCGAGGCGGAGATCGTGCGCGCCCACCTCCCCGACGTGGGCGACGACATCGCGCGGCGCGTGTGCGAGGCGGTCGCCCGCCTGCGCGCCGCCGACCTCTATAAGGCCCCGGGCATCGGCGAGGCCATCGCCTGGGCCCGCGCGCTGTCATTGCTCGACGACCCCGCACTCGAGCCCACCCTCGGCGTGGCGCTGAAGGTCCGGGAGGACATCGAGCGCGTCGTCGAGTCGGGCGTGCTCGAGGGTGTCTGAGCGCGCCCCAAGCCCCCCTGCTGAGCCGGAGCCCGGCGTCGTCGAGGAGCGCCTGGCCGAGTTCGCCCGCATCCTGCGGGCGCGGGGCGCCCGGGTGGGCACCGGCGATTTGATCCGCGCGCAGCGCGCGCTCGCCACCGTCGACCCGGGCGATCCGCGCCGCGCGCGGTTCGCGCTCAAGGCGACCCTGTGCGCGAGCCCCGCCGACCGCGCCGCGTTCGACGAGGCGTTCGCGGCGTGGATGGGGGAGGCGCCGCTCGAGCTCGAGGAACCGTTCGACCCCGAGGCCATCGCCCCGCCCCGGGTGCTCGGGGTGAAGGGCGAGCGCCCGCCCTTGCTCACCGCCGGCGAGGAGGATCTGCGCCCCGCCGCCTGGTCCGACCTCGAGATCCTCGCGCAGAAGGACTTCGCCGAGTACACGGACGCGGAGCGCGCCCTCGCCCAGCGGCTGATGCGCGAGATCGCGAGCCGCGGCCCGCTGCGCCTCAGCCGGCGCACCAGAGCCACGCGGCAGCGCACCCGGATGCCCGACCCGCGCGCCACGCTGCGCGCCTCGCTGCGGCACGCGGGCGAGCCGTTCGAGCGCCGCTGGCGGACCCTGCGGCACCGGCGCCGGCCGCTGATCCTCGTCGTCGACGTGTCGGGCTCGATGGCGCCGTACTCCCGCATGCTCCTGCAGTACGCGCAGGCCGCGGTCGCCGCCCACGCCCGCTGCGAGGCGTTCGCATTCGGCACGCGCCTGACCCGCCTGACCGCGGATTTGCGGGGCCGCGACCCCGACGCCGCCCTGCGCAGGGCGGCCGCCGCGCTCACGGACTGGTCGGGCGGCACCCGGATCGGCGCCGCCCTGGGGACCCTCAACCGCGAGCACGGCGGGCGGATCGGCCGGGGCGCCGTGGTCGCGATCCTCTCGGACGGCTGGGACCGGGGCGATCCCGAGGAGCTCCGCGACGAGGTCGCCCGCCTGCAGCGCTGCGCGCACGCCCTGATCTGGCTCAACCCGCTCAAGGCGAGTCCCGGGTACGAGCCGCTCACGCGCGGTATGCGCGCTGCCCTGCCGTACGTCGACGCGTTCCTGGCGGCGAACAACCTCGCTTCGCTGGCCGAGCTGGCCGCTCTCTTGGAGGGCGGCCTTGACGGCGCGCGCTGAAGCGATAGGGTGCACTGGTCAGGCCACTTGGCCAGTTTCGACAAAGCGGAGGAGGATTAGGACCCTTGGTTGCGGACTACGTGCTGGCGAGCACGCCCGAGGAGGCAGCGGAGCTGCTCGCCGCCGACCCGGCCGCGATCGTCATGGGCGGCGGGACGACGCTCATGCCGCGGGCGACGCGCGGCCAGCTCAACGGACGCCGGGTCGTTGGCCTCGCGCGGGCGGGCCTCAGCGGGATCGCTCGCGACGGCGGCCTGCGCATCGGCGCGATGACCCCCGTGCGCGAGGTCGCGGCGCTCGAGGAGCCCGCGGCGCTCGCCGAGGCGGCGCGCGCCGTGGGCGGCGCGACGCTTCGCGGGCAGGCGACGGTCGGCGGGAACGTGCTCATGGAACGACCCTACGGCGATCTCGTGCCGGTGCTGCTGGCGCTCGACGCGGAGCTCGAGGTGCTCGGCTCCGGCGGGACCCGCCGCGTTCCCCTCGTCGAGGCACTGAAGAACGACCCGCCCGTGGGGGCCGGCGAGATTCTCACGGCGGTGATCGTCCCCGACGTCGACGGCGCGGTGAGCTACCAGCGCTGCTCGCGGCTCGCCACCGGCTCCCCGTCGATCGTGGCGGTCGCCGCGCGCGTGCGCCGCGAGGGCGACGCGATCGCCGAGGCGCGTCTTGCGATCGGTGCGGTGGAGCCGCGCGCGGTGCGCGCGGATGCGGCGGAGGAGGCCCTCGTCGGCACCTCCGGCGATGCCGACGCGGTCAACGCCGCTGTCGCCGCGGCCACCGGCGCGCTCAACCCGGTCGACGACGTCGCCGCGAGCGCCTGGTACCGGGGCCGGATGGCCGAGCTGTTCGTACGACGCGCGCTCACCGAAGCGCTGGAAGGAGGGAGAGGATGACCCCGCGAGCGATCACCTTCGAGCTCAACGGCGAGCCCGTCACGACGCTCGCCGAGCCGCTCGAGCCGCTCCAGGCGGTGGTGCACGACCGCCTCGGCCTGACCGGCACCAAGGCCGGCTGCAGGCAGGGCAGCTGCGGTAGCTGCACGGTGCAGGTCGACGGCGAGCCGGTGCTCTCGTGCCTGGTGCCGATCGAGCACGTCGAGGGCCGCTCGGTCCGCACGATCGAGGGGCTGACTCCGGAGGGCGGCGAGCTGAGCCCGCTCCAGGCGGCGTTCCACGAGGGCTTCGCCACGCAGTGCGGGTTCTGCTCGCCGGGGATGATCACCGCGGCGAGCGCCCTGCTCGAGCGCAACCCGAACCCGTCGCGCGAGGAGATCATCGAGGCCCTCTCAAACAACGTCTGCCGTTGCACCGGCATCGAGCCGATCATCCAGGCGGTCCAGGACGCGGCCGCCCGTATGCGTGCGCTGGAGGAGGCCGCAGCATGACGACCCAAGCCAAGCCGTTCGACGTGATCGGCCGCTCCCAGGAGCGCCAGGAGGCGCGCGGCCATGTCACGGGCGATACAGTCTTCATCGACGATTTGAAGTTCCCGCGCATGGCGCACATGAAGGCCGTGCGCAGCCCGGTCCCGCACGCAAAGGTCCGCGGCGTCGACTTCTCGGAGGCCGAGAAGGTCCCCGGCTACATCGGCCACCTCACCCACGAGGACGTCCCGAAGAACACGTACACGATCCTCACCCTGATCGGGGTCGAGCCCGACGAGGAGAAGGTCCTGGCCGAGGACCGGGTGCGCTACGTGGGCGAGCCGATCGCCGTGGTCGTCGCCGAGACCGAGCAGGCCGCGTTCGAGGCGGCGAGCAAGGTGAAGCTCGACCTCGAGGAGCTGCCCGCGGTCTTCGACGTGGAGGAGGCGCTGAAGGAGGACGCGCCGGTCGTCACCCACTGGGGCACGAACTACTTCGTGTACGAGGGGCACGAGTGCCGGCGCATCCGCTACGGCGACACAGAGAAGGCCAAGCAGGAGGCCGACCACATCATCTCGGGCCGCTATCAGATGAGCCCGATCGAGCACGCGCCGGTGGAGACCACCGGGTGCATCGCCAAGCCAGAGGCGGACGGCCGGGTGACCGTCTACACGAACACCCAGGCGATCTTCTTCAGCCTCGACAACACGGCGATCATCCTGCAGATGCCGACCAACAAGCTGCGCTTCATCGGCGGCACGGTGGGCGGCGGCTTCGGCGGCAAGGTGGACGTGATCGTCGAGCCGCTCGCGACGCTCGGGGCGCTGAAGTTCAACCGCCCGATCCGCTACGTGTACACGCGCGAGGAGGAGATGCAGGTCTCCTCGACGCGCAGCGCGAACCGGATCTACATCACGGACGGCGTCACCTCGGACGGCCGAATCATCTCCCGGGAGGTGACCACCTACGAGGACGCCGGCGCGTACAGCCGCCACACCCCATACGGGGTCACCAAGCACGCGGCGAACGCGGCCGGGCCGTACACGATCCCGAACGTCTCGATCGACGTCTACTGCGTCTACACGAACCGGCCGCCGTCGAGCGCGATGCGCGGCTTCGGGGTCACCGAGGCGTCATTCGCGATCGAGATGCAGATGGACCGGATCGCACGCGAGCTCAACATCGACCCGTGGGAGCTGCGGCTGCGCAACGCGTACCGCAACGGCGACGAGCGCCCGTACCGCAAGATCACCCAGGACGCGACGCTCGTCGAGACGATCCAGGCCGCGGCCGAGATGGCCGGCGTGGAGCTCTCCGCGGAGCTCCGGGCGATGTCCTCCGACGACCGTGAGGGGGTGAACTGATGGCCCTGCTGCGTGGCCGCGGGATGGCGGCCGTCAACTACCCGACGGGCATGAACCTGGGCGGTGACCCGAGCCAGGCGCTGATCCACTCGACGCCGACGGGCGCGTTCATGATCGTGCTGTCGAGCGTCGACCTCGGCCAGGGCCTGCGCACGGTGATGCAGCAGATCGGCGCCGAGGCGCTGGGCGTGCCCTTCGACCAGGTGCACGTGCAGACCGCGGACTCCGATACGGGCCCGCACTGCATGGGCACGTTCGCGAGCCGCGCGACCCACCGCGTCGGCAACGCGATCATCAATGCCGCCAACGAGGCGCGCGAGGCACTGTTCGAGGTGGCCGCCGAGGAGCTCGAGGCGGCGCCGGAGGACCTCGAGACCGACGGCGAGGGGAACATCCGCGTGAAGGGCGTGCCGGAGCGCTCGATGTCGGTCATGGACGTGGCGCTCGCGGCCCACTTCAAGCACGGCCGGACGATCTCCGGGCGCGGCATGTACATCAAGCCGAAGAGCGACGTCGACCCGGAGACGGGCGCGATGGACCCGGACTCCACCGAGGCGCACGCCTGCACGGTGGCCGAGGTCGAGGTCGACACGGAGACCGGACACGTGCGGGTCCTGAGCCTGCGCAGCGCCTACGAGATCGGCCGCGCGCTCAACCCGGCGCTCGTCCAGGGCCAGATCACGGGCGGCGCCTGGATGGGCATGTCGCACGCCCTCTACGAGACGACGGCGCCGTACTACCCGGCGATCGACCACTCGCCCGCCGACTTCACGAACTACCTCATGCCCGGCGCGGCGGAGCTGCCGGAGATCGAGTCGAAGGTGCTCGAGATCCCGTCGGCGAACGGCCCCTACGGCATGAAGGGCGTGGGCGAGATGACGGCGAACTCCCCGATCCCGGCGATCGCGAACGCGATCACGGACGCGATCGGCGTGCAGATCACGGAGCTCCCGATCACGCCGGAGAAGATCCTGAAGGCGCTCGAGGAGCGCGAGAAGCAGGAGCAGGAGGCAGCATGAGCGGCAAGTCGCCGTTCGGCACCTGGAACGGTGTCGACACCTTCGAGTTCGCTCCCGGCGTGCACATCCACGCCGTGGGCGGCGAGCAGGTGCTGATCTGCAGGGCCACGTACGAGCCCGGCAAGACCGTGAAGCGCCACAGCCACGAGCACACCGAGCAGGTCATGGTGATCCTCGACGGCGAGGTGACGATGACCGTCGAGGACGAGACGAAGACGCTGCGCGCCGGCGACACCGTCGTCGTCAACCGTGGCCTGGAGCACGAGCTCTACTCGGAGAAGGGCTGTACCTTCATCGAGGCTCTGGCGCCGGTGCCGCTCGACCACGTGCCGGATCCCGAGCGCGACCTCGTGCTCGGGCCGGACGGCGGCGCCAACCACGTGGAAAAGTAGGCCGCGGAGGGATACGAAACGCGAATGCAGCGCACGGGGGCTCCGACCGAGAGCGGGTTCGCACCGCTCGCGCGCCGCGGGTTCACCACGGACACCGTGAGCGCGATCAAGGGGATGATCCTCGACGGGCGCCTGCGCCCGGGGGATCAGCTCCCCTCGGAGCGCGCCCTCAGCGAGGCCCTCGGCGTGAGCCGGCCGACGGTGCGTGAGGCGATCCGGTCCCTACAGGCGATGAACATCGTCGAGACCCGCCAGGGATCGGGCACGTTCGTCTCCTCGCTCTCGGTCGAGGAGCTCCTCCGTCCGCTGCAGTTCGCGCTGGCGCTATCCGACTTCGCGATGGAGCACCTCTTCGAGGTGCGGCTCATGCTCGAGCCGGGGGCCGCGGAGCTCGCTGCCGAACGCGCGACCGATGACGAGATCGAGGATCTCAAGGAGTGCGCGAAGCTCGGCCGCGCCGGGGACCTCGACGCCGAGCGGCTCGTCGCCCTCGACATCGAGCTCCATGAGCGGATCGCGACCGCCGCCCACAACCCGCTGCTCCAGCGCCTGCTCGCGAGCATCTCCGAGCTCGCCGAGGAGAGCCGGCTGTACACGGTCCGGCTCCCCGGCGTGGCCGGCAAGACGGTGAGCGAGCACGACGAGATCGTCGCGGCGATCGCCGCGCGCGATCCCGGACGCGCGCGGCTCGCGATGACCGAGCACATCGCGCGCATCAGCGGAGCGGCGTCCGAGCACCGGCGTCGAACGCACGTGAGCAAGGCATAACGGCGCCGGGATCCCTGCCCCCGGCGCTTCGGAGGAAAGGAAGGCATGCGAGTAGGAACTGCACGGCACGACGGCGACCTCGTCCCCGTCGCCGTCGAGGGCGAGGAGATGCGCGCGCTCGGCGCGCCGTCGCTCCTCGAGCTGATTCAGTCCGGCGGGAAGCCGGAGGCCACGGGTGAGGCGATCAACGGCGCGCGGCTGACGGCGCCGCTCATCCCGCCCAAGATCGTCGCGATCGGCCTCAACTACCTGGACCACGTCCGCGAGAGCGGCGGCGACCCGCCGGAGCGGCCGCTCGTGTTCACGAAGTTCACGTCGAGCGTGATCGGCGACGGCGACGAGATCCAGCTCGACCGCTCGATCACCGAGCGCGCCGACTGGGAGGTCGAGCTCGCCGTGGTCGTCGGCAAGCGCATGCGCCGCGTGCCGAAGGAGGAGGCGCTCGACTACGTGTTCGGCTACACGGTCGCGAACGACGTCTCCGCGCGCGACGTCCAGTTCGCCGACGGCCAGTGGGTGCGCGGCAAGAGCCTCGACACGTTCTGCCCGCTCGGCCCGGTGATCGTCACCGCCGACGAGATCCCCGACCCGCAGTCGCTCGCGTTGCGCACGCGCGTGAACGGCGAGCTCGTCCAGGACAGCTCGACCGCCGAGATGATCTTCAGCGTCGCGGAGATCCTCTCGTTCTGCTCGCACAGCTTCCCGCTCGACCCGGGGGACGTCGTCCTGACCGGGACGCCCTGGGGCTGCGGCGAGTTCATGGAGCCCCGCCGCTCGCTGCAGGACGGCGACGTGGTCGAGGTCGAGATCGAGGGCATCGGCACGCTCACCAACGCGTGCGTCGAGCTGCCGGCGGCCTAGGCGCTTCGGGGGACGGAGCCGGCCGCCGAAGCGCCTAGCTTCGGGGGACGGAGCCGGCCGCCGTGCAAACCCACCCGCCGGGCGCGCGAGCCGCGCGCCCGGCCGGGTGGGCAGCCCGCGCGCGCAGGCGGCCGCGAGCCCGCGCGTCCGATGCGGGCGCCGCCCGGCTACGCAGCCACGACCTCAGCCTGCTTCGCCTCGAGCTGCGCAAGCAACGGCGCCGCCTCGAGCGTCCCGCCCGTGATCCGCTCGATCATCTCGGCCGGCTGAAACTTGGCGCCGTGGCGGTAGAGGCGCTCGCGCAGCCAGTCGCGCAGCGGCGCGAGCTCGCCGCGTTCGAGCTGCCCGTCGAGGTCGGGTAGCTCCGCGCGGATCAGCTCCCAGAGCTGGCCGGCGATCACGTTGCCGAGCGAGTACGTGGGGAAGTAGCCGAACGCGCCCGCGGCCCAGTGGACGTCCTGTAGCACGCCGGAGGCGTCGTCGGGAACCTCGACGCCGAGGTAGTCCCACATGCGCTGGTTCCACGCATCGGGCAGGTCGCGGACCTCGAGCTCGCCGCGCATAAGCGCGACCTCGAGCTCAAACCGCAGGATGATGTGGAGGTTGTAGGTGACCTCGTCGGCGTCGACGCGGATCAGCGAGCGCTCGACGCGGTTCGCCGCCCGGTAGAGGCGGCCCAGATCGACGTCCGCGAACGCGTCTGGGAAGTACTCCCGCAGGATCGGCAACAGATGCGCGAGATACGGGCGCGAACGCCCGACCCAGTTCTCGAGCATCCGGCTCTGCGACTCGTGAAAGCCCAGCGAGACCGCCTTGCCCAGCGGCGTCCTGGACAGCTCCGCCGGGATCCCGTTCTCGTACATGGCGTGCCCGCACTCGTGCAGCAGCGACCAGACGGACATCGAGAGGTTGTGCTCGTCGTAGCGGGTCGTGATCCGCAGGTCCGTAGGGGCGATCGCGGTCAGGAACGGGTGCGGCGTCGGGTCGAGGCGGCGGTCCTCGGGCGGGATCGGGAGCGCCGCGAGCATGCGCTCCACCAACGCGCGCTGCCGGTCGGCGGGGAACTCGCCGCGCAAAAATCCGTCGTCCTCCCCCGCCCCCGCATAGCGGTCGACCAGCGGACGCAGCCCGTCGCGCAGTCCCGCGAGCACCGGCTCGAGCTGGGCCGTCGTAAGCCCCGGCTCGTAGTCGTCGAGCAGCGGATCGTAGGGATGGTCGTATGGCGCGAAGCACTCGGCGTAGCGACGGCGCAACTCGACGTTGCGCTCGAGGTAGGGCCGGAACGCCTCGAAGTCCGACTGGGACCGGGCCTTGACCCAGGCGTTCTCGGCGAGGGACGCGGCCCGGGCGAGCTCGCCCGAGAGCTCCGTCGGCACGCGCCGCGCCCGCTCGATCTCGCGGCGCGCCACGCGCACGAGGCTCGCATCGTCGGAGTCGTAGGGAAGCTCGGCGACCTCGTCCGCGGCGCGGTCGATCAGAGCGGCGAGCTCGTCGGAGACCGTGAGCTCGTGACCGAGCTCGGCGAGCGTGCCGAGCTGCTCGGCGCGCGCCTGCGCGCCGCCCGTCGGCATCCCCGTGCGCTCGTCCCATGCGAGCAGCGCCGCGGCGCGGTCGAGGTCCGCGATCCGCGCGAGCCGTCCCTTGAGCTCGTCCAATGCGGTCGGCATGGGTCCACGGTAGCGCGGGCGGGTAGCGTGGTCGCATGACGCTCAAGCGCGGCGTCCATGTGGCCCCCTTCGACGACTTCGCCGAACCGAGCGCGTTGGTGGAGCTCGCCCGAACCGCCGAGGAGGCCGGCTGGGACGGGTTCTTCGTGTGGGACCACGTCGCGTACCGCGCCCCGGTGCGGGCCCTCGCCGACCCCTGGGTTGCCTTGGCAGCGGTCGCCGCTGCGACCGAGCGCGTCCGGATCGGCCCGCTCGTCACGCCCCTCGCGCGCCGGCGGGTCCACAAGGTCGCGCGGGAGACGGTCACGCTCGACCGGCTCTCCGGCGGGCGCCTCGTGCTCGGGGTCGGGCTCGGCAGCGACCGCAACGGCGAGCTCGAGCCGTTCGGCGAGGTCGCCGACCCGCGCGAGCGCGCCCGGCTGCTGGACGCGGGCCTTGACCGGCTCGCCGCCTACTGGGGCGGGGAGTTCGAGCCGCCCCCGCTGCAGCGCCCGCGCATCCCGGTGTGGGTCGCGGGCCGCTGGCCCAACCGCAGGCCGCTGCGCCGCGCGGCGCGCTGGGACGGGTTCTTCCCGATCGAGCTGCCCGACCCGGACGCGCTCGCCGAGGCAGTGCGCGAGCTGCGCTCCCTACGCGAGGACGATGGGCCGTTCGACGTCGTCGCGGAGGTCCAGCCCGGAGAGTCGAGCGACGCGTGGGCGGAGGCCGGCGCGACGTGGACGCTGACCGTCTTCGGCAGCAAGCCGGACCCCGCCCGGGTCCGGGAGGTGGTCGCGGCGGGCCCCTGACGCGAGGGGCGTCAGGGCGCCCCGAGAGCGGGAGCGACGGGACTCGAACCCGCGGCCTCCGGCGTGACAGGCCGGCGCTCTAACCAACTGAGCTACGCCCCCGGCGGCAAGCAGTTTAGGGGCTCGCCGCCCAAAGTTGCCGCGCGCCGTAGGGACTCGGCGCTTTGACTCCCTCGCCCGGGTGAGCTCGCTGATCGATGCGCTCTCGTCGCCGCGCTCCCGGAGGGCCTACATCGTGCGGCGGGGGCCCGGTCCCGATCGAACTTACGGGGACGGCCGCGTGCAACCTTGGCAGCCCGCTCGGTGGCGAGCCCGCGGATCCGACGCGGCTCGCCTTGATCGGCCTGATCGCCGCCGGCGTTATTGGCCTGCGGTTCGCAGGGGGCTGATCGTCACCTGCTCCGCGGGCGTCGCGGCCGTCCCGAAGAGGCCCCCGCGGAGCAAAAACTCGTCGGTCGCCGCGGGGTCCAGGGGCTTGGAGAGCAGGTAGCCCTGGCCGAACTCGCAGCCGAGCTCAAGCAGGCGATCGCGCTGCTCGGCGCGCTCGATCCCCTCGGCGACGGGCCGCAGCTCAAACGCGTCGGCGAGGTCGAGGATCGCCTTCAGAATGCGCGGGTGCGCGTCGGGCCGGTCGATCTCGTCGACGTAGGCCTGCGCGATCTTCAGGTTGTCGAGCGGGAGCCCCTTCAGGTAGCGCAGCGACGAGTGCCCGACCCCGAAATCGTCGACGGCGACCTCGATGCCCAGCTGCTTGAGCTCGGTCAGCCGGTGCGCCGCGGCCGCCAGGTCGAGGTCGTCCATGAGGACGGTCTCGGTGACCTCCAGGGTGAGCGCGCTCGGCTCGAGGTCGGTGGCCTCCAGCACGCGCGCTACGTCGCGCACCACGTGCGGGTCGCGCAGCTGCGCCCCCGACAGGTTCACGCCGACCTTGAGGTCCGGGATGCCCGGGTACTTCGCGCGCCACAGCGCCGCCTTCTGGCAGGCCTCGCGCAGGACCCACAGGCCGAGGTCGCGGATGCGCCCGCTGGCCTCGGACAGCGGGATGAAGCGGTCGGGCGAGAGCATGCCCCGGGTGGGATGCCGCCAGCGCACGAGCGCCTCGAGCCCGATCACTTCCCCACTCGTCATCCCGATGATCGGCTGGAAGGCGAGGGCCAGCTCGCCCTCCTCGATGGCGCGGTCAAGCTCGGCGTCGAGCTCGAAGCGCTCGACCGCCGCCTCGTGCATTCGCGGCTCGAACGTCTCGTAGCGGCGCTTGCCCTGCTCCTTCGCGCGGTACATGGCGAGGTCGGCGTCACGGATCAACGTCTCGGGATCGCTCGCGCCGGTCGCGATCCCGATGCTCGCGCCCACCCGCACGCTGCGCCCGCCCAGGTCGAAGGGCTCCTCGAGCGCCCCCAGCAGGCGGGCGGCGACGCGCTCGGCGTCTTCGGGGCCGACGTCCTCGAGCAAAGCGGCGAACTCGTCCCCGCCCAGGCGCGCGAGGGTGTCGGATGGGCGCAGGCACCCGGTCATCCGGCTCGCCACGTCGGTGAGCAGCGCGTCTCCGAGCCGGTGGCCGAGGCCCTCGTTGACCTTCTGGAAGTCGTCCAGGTCGATGATCAGCACCGCGATCGGAACCTGCGAGCGCTGGGCGCGGGCGAGGGCGTGGAAGACCCGGTCGATGAAGAGCGAGCGGTTCGGGAGGCCCGTGACCGAGTCGTGGAACGCCTCGTGAGCGAGGTCGTCGAGCGCGCGGGCGTGGTTGAGCGCCAGGGACACGTTCTCCGCGAGCGCGGCGAGCGCGCGCCGGTCCTCCTCGCCGAAGCGGCGCTGCGGGTCGTGCGTCGCCACCCCCAGGCTGCCGGCGACCGCGGCGCCATCCGGCACGGGCGCGACCAGGCCGCGGCGCAGGCCCTCGGCGGCCCACTCGCGCGGGTCGAGCGGCCCGTCGCCCTCGGTCTCGACGACCGTGCCGTGCAGGCGCGCGAGATATCCCGCCCCCTGGCCCTGCATGCGCCTGTCCTCGGCGAGCAGGCGGTGCGCTGCGCCCCGCGAGGCGACGATGCTCGCCAGGTTGGAGTCGATCGGATCCCGCAGCCGCAGGATCACCACCTCGGCGCCGAGCACGTCGGCGGCGGTCGCGACGATCAGCTCGAATACCTCATGGAGCGCCCGCTGGGCGACGATCGCGCGCTGCACCTCGAGCAGCCCCGTAAGCAGTTCGATGCGATCTGCGCGCTCAGCTTCCATTGCCCTTCAAGTCCCCGGTCCCGTGCCTGCGAGTGTACGCCCGGGGCGCTTCGCGCCGCAACCGAGGTCCGCGCGGTTGACCGTGGTGGTTCAATCACGCCATGGACCCGCGCGACGCGCTCGCCCGCAAGGCGGTGCTGGCGTTTTTGAGCCGCCTGCGCGGCGGCTGCCTTGAGGTGGCCGAGGGGGGCCGCACGCGCGTGTGCGGGGATCCGGCCGCGGAGCTGCGCGCGACCGTCCACATCGAGAACCCGCGCGCCTGGAGGCAGATGCTGCGCGGCAGCCTGGGCGCGGGAGAGGCGTTCGTGGACGGCGACTGGCGGGCCGACGACCTCGTCGCCGCCCTGCGCATCGTCGCGCGCAACCTGCACGGGCTCGACCGGCTGCGGCGCCTGGCCTACCCGGTGACCGGGCCGATGCAGCGCGCCCTCGCCCGCGTGCCCGCAAACACGCTGCGCGGGGCGCGCGAGAACATCTCCGCGCACTACGACCTCGGCAACGACCTGTTCGCCGCCTTCCTCGACGAGCGCATGATCTACTCGTGCGCGTTCTTCGAGGACCCCGACGCGAGCCTCGAACAGGCGCAGCTCGCCAAGCTCGAGCGCATCTGCAGGGCGCTCGCGCTCACACCCGACGACCACCTCGTCGAGATCGGCACCGGCTGGGGCGGGCTCGCGATCCACGCCGCCGCCGAGTACGGGTGCCGGGTGACGACGACGACCATCTCGCGCCGCCAGGCCGAGTACGCGCGCGCCAAGGTGGAGGAGGCCGGACTCGCCGACCGGGTCGAGGTCGTGGAGCGCGACTACCGGGAGCTCACCGGGCGCTACGACAAGCTCGTCTCGATCGAGATGATCGAGGCGGTCGGCTGGCAGTACTTCCGCGAGTTCTTCCGCCGGTGCTCGGAGCTGCTGCACGACGACGGCCTGATGTTCCTGCAGGCGATCGTCATCGCCGACGAGCTGTACGAGCACGAGAAGGCCGCGCGCAGCTTCGCCAACACCCACATCTTCCCCGGCGGCTGCCTGCCGTCCCGCCGGCTGATCCGTGAGCTCACCGCCGAGCAGCGCCTGCGCGTGCTCTCTTGGGAGGACATCACCGCCCACTACCCGCCGACGCTGGCGGCGTGGCGGGAGCGCTTCAACGAGGCGGCGCCGAGACTGCGGGAGCGCGGCTACGACGAGCGCTTCGCGCGCCTCTGGAACTTCTACCTGGCGTCGTCGGAGGCGGGCTTTCGTGAGTACCGAATCGGCGACGTGCAGGCGCTTTTCGCGAAGCCGGGCTACGCGGGGACAGCCAGCGCGGAGGCCCGCGCTGGGACGGCCGTTAGGGCCGCCTAACCCGCGTTGGTAGCCTGCCCTGGTGCCCAAGACGAAGCAGCCGCGGCTGGTCAAGGCCAAGAAGAAGTGCTGCAAGTCCAGCCCGCGGTGCAAGCGGTGCGCCGCCGCGCTGCGCGAGCTCGAGCGCCGGGGCCTCGCCACGCGGGTCGGCAAGCGCCGCTACGTGATCTCGCTCGAGGCCACGAAGAAGGACTTCAAGCGGGCACGCAAGCGCTGAGCCGCGCGGGCATGATTAGGGCGTGATCCTCCAGCGCACCGAGGAGACCAACGTCCTCTCGAACGCGTACCTCGTCGTCGACGAGATCGGCGGCAAGGGCGTGCTGATCGACGCGAACGGCGCGACCGACCCGCTGTGCGAGCGCGCCGAGCGCGAGGGCACCGACGTGACCCACGTCCTGCTCACGCACGCGCACTGGGATCACGTCGTGGACGTCCAGAGCGTCGCCGAGCGACTCGGCGCGGTGATCTGCGCGCACGCGGACGCGGCGCGCGAGGTCGACGGCGTGGGCGAGACGATCGCCGACGGCGACGAGCTCGAGGTCGGCGGGCTGCGGATCCAGGCGCTCGCCACGCCGGGACACGCCGCGGGCCACCTCGCCTATCTGATCGACGGGACTGATTGCGTCGTCGGCGACACGCTCTTCCGCGGGACGGTGGCGGGCACGCGCGCGCCGGGCGCGTCGGGCTTCGCCGACCTGCGGCGCACGATCATGGAGCGCCTGCTCGCGCTGCCGCCAGAGACGCGCATCCACCCCGGCCACCGCGAGCCGACGACGGTCGCGGAGGAGCTCGAGTCCAACCCGTTCGTGCGGGTCTGGCGCGGGCTCGACGCGGAAGGTGGCGACCGCTGCTGGGTCGGCCCGGACGCGGCCGACCAGCGCGAGGCGACGCTCGTGCTCTGGGCCCCGGACTACGACGGCGGTCACAAGGCCTGGGTGCGCTTCCCCGACGGCGAGGACGCGATCGTCGGCGGCTCCCAGGTACGCCGCACGAGCACCTGACCGAGCGACCCGACCCGCCGGCCGTGGCGCCTATGACACTCGCTGCCCAGCGCGCGGCCGCCCAGCTGCTTCACCGGCCGAGCAAGCCCCGGCACCCGGCCGATGTGCTGCGCGCGATCGCGGGCGCCCAGGCGCAGGACCCCCGGCAGGGCCGGCTGGCGCTGCGCGCGCGCAACGCCGCGCTCGTAGCGGCCGACGTCGACCGGGCCCGCAACGAGGAGCGCTCGGTCGTGCGGGCCTGGGCGATGCGGACGACCATGCACCTGCTCGCCGCCGACGACGCGGCGTGGATGGTCCCGCTCTGGGAGCCCGTGATCCAAGCGGAGGCCCGCAGGCGGCTGGCCCACTTCGGGGTCGACGCCCGGGCTCAGGACCGCGCGCTGGCCGCGATCAGGCGCCTGCTCGCCGCCGGGGAGCCCAGGACGCGCGAGGAGATCGTCGCCGCGGTCGAGAACCTCGGCACCGGCGTCACGGTCCAGGTGCGCACGCACCTGTTCCGCCTCTTGATGGCGGAGGGCGAGGCCTGCGCGGGGCCCGACCGTGGCTCTCAGGCGACGGTGATCCGCCTCGAGGCGTGGCTGGGCGAGCGCCCCGCGCACGACCGCGAGGCCGCCCTGCGCGAGCTCGCCGTCCGCTACCTGCGTGCCTTCGGCCCGGCCACCGAGGCCGATTTCGCCGGCTGGGCGGGGCTGCCGCTACGCGACGTACGCGCCGGGCTCGCAGGCATCGCGGACCGCATCGCGGAGGAGCGCCCGGACGGCGTCACGGAGCCGCTGCTTCGGCTCAAGGGGTCCCGCCCGCGGGCTCGAGGGAGCTACGTGCGCCTGCTGCCGGGTTTCGACACGTACCTCATGGGGCACCGTGACGCAAATTTCATGGCGACCCCAGCTCAGTGGAAACGGATCCTGCCCGGCGGCGGCATCCTTCGGCCCGTGATCATCCGGGACGGGGTCGCGATCGGGACATGGCACCAGCGGCGGCAGGGAAAGCGCCTGTCCGTTCGCCTGGAGCCGTTCGCGGCGTTCGATGACGACACGCGCGCTGCGATCGAAGCCGAGCTCGCGGACTTGGCCCGCTTCGAGGGCGCGACCGTGAAACTCGAGGAAGCGGGTGGAGACCCAAAGTAGGCGCCGGATCATCGTCCGCCGCGTCCTGGCCGCGGCGCTCGTCGTGATCCCGGTGGCAGTCCTCGCGTTCGTCCTCGTGGGGGGCACGTCCGACCCGGCGCGCGACCGGGTCGAGCAGTTCTTCGAAAAATGGGCGGCGGGCGAGTACGAGGCCGCCGCGGAGCACACCGACGGCGACACCGCGGCGGTCGCCGCCGCGCTTGAGGCGAACGTGAACGGCCTCGACGGCGCCGAGCTCGAGGCGTCGGTCAGCGAAAGCGAGGAGCGCGAGGGCCGGCGGGTGGTCCCGGTGCAGGTCAGCTGGCGGCTTCGGAACGACTTCGACTGGGGCTACGAGAACCGGATCCCCGTCGCCGAGGGGGACGACGGCTGGCGGATCGTCTGGAGCGAGCGCGTCGTACACCGCCGGCTCCGCGACGGCGAGCGCCTGGGGACGATGACCGAGTTCGAGCCCCGGGCGCCGATCATCGCCCGCGACGGCCGCGAGCTCACGAGCATGCGGCCGGTGGTGGACGTGGGCGTGGTGCCCGCGGAGGCGGGGGACCTGGGCGAGACGGCGAGCGCCGTGGCCGAGCTGACTGGCGCGGACCGCAGGGCGTTCCTGCGCGCCCTGCGGGGCGCCGGCGAGGACAGCTTCGTCTCCGCGATCACCATGCGCGAGGAGGACGTGGACCCGATCGAGAGCGAGCTGTTGCGTATCGACGGCGTCCAGCTCGCGGGCCGGGAGCTCTCGCTCGCACCCACCCGCGAGTTCGCGCGCGCCACGCTCGGCACCGTGGGGCCGATCACCGAGGAGCAGCAGGAGGAGCTCGGCCCCGAGTACGGGATCGGCGCGCAGGTCGGCCAGTTCGGCCTGCAGGCGCGCTTCGAGAGGCGCCTCGCGGGGACGCCGTCGCTGGCGATCGTGATCCGCCAACAGGACGGCGCGCCCGTGGAGACCCTGGCCGAGGAGCCGGGCGAGCCGGGCCGACCGGTGCGCACGACCCTCGACTTCGAGACCCAGCGCGCCGCCGAGGCCGCGCTCGACGGCGTGAAGGCGGGCGCGCTCGTAGCGGTGCAGCCGTCAAGCGGGGACATCCTGGCGGTCGCGACCCGGCCGGTCGAGGACTCCTTCAACAGGGCGCTCGAGGGCACCTATCCCCCGGGCTCGACGTTCAAGGTGGTCTCGACGACGGCGCTGCTGCGCGCGGGGCTCGACGTCTCCGAGACGGTGAACTGCCCGCCCACGGCCAACGTCGGCGGGCGTTCCTTCCGCAACTTCGAGGGCGGTGCCGAGGGCGCGGTGTCGTTCGCGCGCGATTTCGCCGTCTCGTGCAACACGGCCTTCGTCGCGCTCGCCGAGCGCCTGGAGCCGACCGCGCTGCGCGAGACGGCGCGTGCATTTGGGATCGGCGTCGAGCCCGCCATGAAGGCCCCCTACTTCCCGGGCGACGTGCCCCCCGGGCGCGACCCCGTCGAGGAGGCCGCCGCGATGATCGGCCAGGCCCGGATCACGGCAAGCCCGCTGGCGCTCGCCGGGATCGCCGCGACCGTCGCCGAGGGCCGCTGGCGCGCCCCGCGCCTGCTGGCCTCCGACCCGCGCGAGGCGGGCGAGCCGCTGCCCGAAGCGGACACGCTGCGGCAGCTCATGCGTCAGGTGGTCACGGACGGCTCCGGGGCCGCGCTCGCCGGCGTCCCGGGCGAGCCCGCGGGCAAGAGCGGGACGGCCGAGTACGGCGGAGGGGACCCGCCGCCGACGCACGCCTGGTTCATCTCCTACCGCGGCGATCTGGCTGTCGCGGTGCTCGTCGAGGACGCGCCCTCCGGCGGCGGCCACGCCGCGCCGGTGGTGGCGGAGTTCTACGAGCGGCTGGGCGCCGGCTAGCCGTCCTCCGCCGGTTCCGTGTGTACCCGGCGCGCCGGAACCATTATGGTTGCCCAATGCCGGCGTGGCGAACTGGGGACCGGGGCAGCGGGGTCGTTGCCAGAGCCGTGTCTTCGCTTGCGCTCGGGGGCGCCTTGACGCTCGCCGTCTCGCTCCCGGGGGCACGCGCCGACACCATCGTCTTCAACCAGACCTTCTCCAACCCCGGCGAGCACTTCTTCGCCGTGCCCCCGGGCCTCAACACCGTGCGCGTCACGGTGATCGGCGGGCGGGGCGCGGATAACGCCGCCGGTATCTCCGGAGGTCACGGCGCGGAGGTCTCCGGCCCGCTCAGCGTCACCGGCATCCCGGGCCTTTACCTGGTGGTCGGCGGCAACGGCAACGGCTCCGCGGGCGGGTACAACGGCGGCGCCCCCGGCGGCGCCCCCGGCGCGGGGGCCCAAGCCGGCGGTGGCGGCGGTGGCGCGAGCGACATCAGGACGCAGTCGATCGCCCAACCCGGCTCGCCCGGCACCCGGCTCGTGGTCGCCGCGGGAGGCGGCGGCGCGGGCGGGCAGGGCGCCGCCGGGGGCTTGCTCGACGGAGGCGAGGCCGGCACCGGCGGTGATGCGGGGCAGGCCGGGGCGCGCTCCGCGCCGGCCGCCTGCCTTTCCACCCCGCAGGCATCGGCGTGCCCGCCCTTCGGCGGCGGCGCAGGCCTGCCCGGCCAGGGCGGTTCGCCCGGGAACCCCGGCACGACCACCGAGGCCGGGCAGCCAAACGGCTCCGCCGGCAGCGTCGGCGCGCAGGCCAGCGGCGGCCCGGGTGGCTCAGGCGGCGGCGTCGGGGGCGGCGGAGGCGGTGGCGGAGGCGGCTTCTTCGGCGGCGGCGGAGGCGGCGGCGGGACGAAGGCCCCTGCGCCCAACGTCTACGGCTTTGGCGGTAGCGGTGGTGGCGGCGGCGCATCGCGCCTGCAGCCCGGGATGACCGTGAGCACCACGACGGAGGCGCCGAGCATCACGATCTCCTACACGGTCCCCGACACCGAGATCACCGCGGGTCCGCCCACCGACGCCCCGAGCAACGACCCGACGCCGGAGTTCAGCTTCACCTCGAGCGAGGAGAACTCCACGTTCGAATGCCGGATCGACTCGACCGACTTCGAGGATTGGGAGAGCTGCGGCTCGCCCTTCACCCCGCCCGCGGATCTCACCGACGGCGAGCACACCTTCGAGGTGCGCGCGGTCAACGCCGACCGCAACGCTGACTGGTCGCCCGCCAAGATCACCTTCACGCTCGACCTTCAGGCGCCAACGCTCAAGCTGACGGCGCCGCGCCGCCAGAAGTTCAAGCGCGCGGTCAAGGCCACGGTCAGGTGCATCGAGGCCTGCGACGCGACGGTGACGGCCACGGTGAAGGCGGGACGCAAGCAGGCGCGTCTCCGGGCGGCCAAGCTGGCGCTCGGCGACGGAACGAAGCGCACCGTCAAGCTCAAGGCCAACCGCGTGGCGCGGCGCAAGATCAAGCGCGCGCTGAAGCGCGGGAACCGCGTCCGGGCGAACGTGACGGCGACCGCCTCCGACGCGCTGGGCAACCAGGCCGCACCGGCGACGAAGCGCATCCGCCTGCGCTAAACCCATCCCGCATCGCGAATCCGCGATTCCGATGCGGGCGACCCTCCTGCGCTGCCCGATTCCCGGCGCTCGCGGCGCCGCTAACCGTTGAGCGCGAGCCGCCCCGCTAGGTGCGGCACGTCGCCCTTCGCGCTGCGCACGCCGAAGTCGACGGCGCCGTCGGACTCGGCGCTCGCGAACACCACGCGGCCGGGAAGCAGGATCGGCCGCAGGAACCGCACGTCGACGGTGAACGAGTCGCCCAGCTTGGACTCGAGCGCGGCGAGGCAGCGGGCCTTCGTCCACATGCCGTGCGCGATCGCGCGCGGGAATCCGAATGCCTTCGCGGTGATCCCGTAGAGGTGGATCGGGTTGCGATCGCCCGACACCGCTCCGTAGCGGCGACCCAGGTCGCCGGGGAGCTTCCACTCAGAGCTCGCGGGGAGCTCGAGCGGATCGGGCAGCTTCGGGCCCCGCTTGCGAGCCGACTCGTCACCGGGGCCGCGGTGGAGCGTGGTGCTGGTCGACTCCCAGACGAGCTCGTCACCGACGCGCGCCTCGCTGATCATCGAGAACTGCTTGCCCTTCGGGTGCGGCTCGAGCTTGGTGAAGCGCACGCGTAGGTTGAGCGGCTCGCTGATCTCGATGGGGCGCTTCTGGGTGATCGAGTTCGAGATGTGCACGAGGCCCGCCGCCGGGTAGGGAAAGCGCCGGTCGGTGACCATCGCCATGTGCAGCGGGAAGGCGAGGATGTGCGGGTAGGTCGGCGGCAGGGTGTTGCGCAGCGTGAACCCGCAGACGCGGCAATAGTCGGCGACGCGCTCACGCTCCGCGGCCGCCTCGAGCTCGAGCACATCGTCGGGGACGTCGTCCCCGCGGCCGCCGATCAGCGGGAGCGAGCCCGTTCCCGGGATCGCGCTGAGCAGGGCGCGGGCGTAGATGCCGAGGCTCGAGGGCGGGGAGTCGAACCTGCGCGTCGCCACGGCTAGGCCCCCAGCAGGCTCTGGCCGCAAACGCGCACGACCTGGCCGTTCACGCCGTTCGACGCGGGGCTTGCGAGCCAGCCGATCGTCTCGGCGACGTCGACGGGCAGGCCGCCCTGCGCCATCGAGTTCATGCGCCGCCCGACCTCGCGCGTGGCGATCGGCATCGCGGCCGTCATCGCCGTCTCGATGAACCCCGGGGCGACGGCGTTGATCGTCGCGCCGCGCTCGGCGAACACGGGCGCCATCGACTGCACCATGCCGATCACGCCCGCCTTCGAGGTCGCGTAGTTCGTCTGCCCCGCGTTGCCCGCGATCCCTGAGATCGAGGAGACCGAGACCACGCGCCCGCCTTCGCGCAACAGCTCGCGCTCGAGCAGGGCGTCGTCGATGCGCTCCTGGGCGGAGAGGTTCACGTCCATGAGCACGGTCCAGCGCTCCTCGTCCATCTTGCCGAGCGTCTTGTCGCGGGTGATGCCGGCGTTGTGAACGACGACGTCGACCCCGTCGTGCTCGGCCTTCAGGTGGTCGAGGATCTTCGCCGGGGCCTCCGGCTCGGTGATGTCGGCGACCAGGTGCGAGCCGCCGATCTCGCCGGTGACCCGCGCGAGGTCGTTCTCGAGCGCGGGGACGTCGAGCCCGACCACGTGCGCGCCGTCGCGCGCGAGCGTGCGGGCGATCGCCTCGCCGATGCCGCGCGAGGCGCCCGTCACGAGCGCGACCTTGCCCGCGAAGGGGCGGTCCCAGTCGATCTCGGGCGGCGCGGCGGCGGCCGTGATGCGCACGACCTGCCCGCTCACATAGGCCGAGCGGGGCGAGAGCAAGAACCGCAGCGTGGAGTCGAGCTGGTCCTCGGCGCCCGGTGCGACGTAGACCAGGTTCACCGCAGCGCCCTTGCGCACCTCCTTGCCGACCGAGCGGGTGAACCCCTCGAGCGCCCGCTGCGCCGTCGCCGCGCGCGGCGACTCGCAGTTCTCGGGGGGCGTGCCGACCACGACGATCCGCCCGGAGCGCTCCACGCGCCGGATCGTCGGGTGGAAGAACGCCCAGAGCTCGCGGAGCTCGCTGGAGTCGGAGATCCCGCTCGCGTCGAAGACGAGCGCCTTGAAGCGATCGCCCTCGCCCGCGGCGCCGGGGTTCCACACGCCGGCGTCGAGGCCCGCCTCGCCCGCCGCGGCGCGCGCCTCGTCGAGGCTGGTGCGCACGCGGGCGCCGATGTCGGCGAGCACGCGCGCGACCGGAGTCGCGAGGCGCCCGCCCGGCGCGGCGCCGAGCAGCACCTCGCCGGAGATCACCGGGCTGCCCGGCGTCCAGCGGTCGAGCTGGACGGGCTGGGGCAGGCCGACGTTCTTCGCGACGAAGCGGCCGACGGGGGTGTTGATGAGCTGCGAGTAGCGGTCGGACATCTCGCCTCCTAACGCTCGAGGATCGCGGTCACGCCCTGGCCGCCTGCGGCGCAGATCGAGATCAGGCCGCGCCCGCCGCCGCGCTCATCCAGCGCCTTGGCGAGGCCGGCGATGATCCGCCCGCCGGTCGCGGCGAACGGGTGGCCCGCCGCCAGCGAGCCGCCGTTCACGTTCAGCTTGTCCCGGTCGATCGAGCCGAGCGGCTCGTCGCGGCCCAGGCGCTGCTTGCAGAACACCGGGTCCTCCCACGCCTTGAGCGTGCAGAGCACCTGCGCGGCGAAGGCCTCGTGGATCTCGTACAGATCGAAGTCCTGCAGGGTGAGCCCGTTGCGGTCGAGCAGGCGAGGCACCGCGTACGCCGGCGCCATGAGCAGCCCCTCCTTGCGCACGACGTGGTCGACGGCCGCGGTCTCGGCGTCGACGAAATAGGCGAGCGGCCGCAGCCCGTGCGCCTCGGCCCACTCCTCGGTACCGAGCAGGACCGCCGACGCGCCGTCGGAGAGCGGCGTCGAGTTACCCGCGGTCATCGTGCCGTCCTCGCCGCCGAAGACGGGCTTCAGCTTGGCGAGCTTCTCGACGGTCGAGTCGGGGCGCAGGTTCTGGTCGCGCTCCAGGCCGAGGTACGGGGTGACCAAATCGTCGTTGAACCCGCGCTCGTAGGCGGCCGCGAGGTTCTGGTGGCTGCGCGCGGCGAGCTCGTCCTGCTCGGTGCGAGTGATCCCCCACTCGCGCGCCATGATCGCCGTGTGCTCGCCCATCGACAAGCCCGTGCGCGGCTCGGCGTTGCGCGGGATCTCCGGCACGATGTGGCCCGGGCGGATCTTGGCGAGCGCCTTGAGCCGGTCCACGTTCGACTTGGCGCGGTTCGCCTCGAGCAGGATCTCGCGCAGGTCCTCGTTGACCGCGATCGGCGCGTCCGAGGTGGTGTCAGTGCCGCCCGCGATGCCGGCGTCGATCTGGCCGAGGGCGATCTTGTTGGCGACGAGGATCGCGGCCTCAAGCCCGGTGCCGCAGGCCTGCCCAACGTCGTAGGCGGGGGTCTCCGGGGCGAGCTTGGTGCCGAGCACCGACTCGCGGGTCAGGTTGAAGTCGCGGCTGTGCTTCAGCACGGCGCCGGCGGCGACCTCGCCCAGGCGCTCGCCGGCGAGGTCGAAGCGCTCGACCAGACCGTCGAGGGCGGCGGTGAGCATGTCCTGGTTCGAGGCCTTGGCGTATGGGCCGTTCGAGCGCGCGAACGGGATCCGGTTCCCGCCGAGCACCGCCACGGGACGTGTCTTTGCGTTCATGGGGTTCCCTTCCTTTCCGCGTCTGCGCGGTAAGTCAGCGCAGCTCCGCCGAGCTCTTGCCGAGGAGCTGGCGGGCGATGATCAGAAGCTGGATCTGCTGCGTGCCCTCGAAGATGTCGAGGATCTTCGCGTCGCGCGCCCACTTCTCGAGGAGCTCGTCCTCACCGTACCCGGTGGCGCCGCACAGCTCCACGCAGCGCATCGCGATGTCGACCGCGGTGCGCGCGGCCTTCGCCTTCGCCATCGAGGCGTGGAGCGAGTTGGGCTTCGAGTTGTCGGCCATCCACGCCGCCTCGAGCGTGATCAGCAGCGCGGCCTCGTAGTCGGCCTCCATGTCGAGCAGCTCGGCGGCGGGGCCGCTCTGCGCGCTCGCCGGGCGGTCGTAGTCGACCTCCACCCCGGCCTCGGCGAGCAGCTCGCGGGTGCGCTCGATGCAGGCGCGGGCAACGCCGAGCGCCATGGCGGCGACGAGCGGGCGCGTGTTGTCGAAGGTCTTCATCGCGCCGCCGAACGACTTCTTGGTGTCGATCTCGGGGCTGCCGAGCAGGTTCTCCTTCGGCACCCGGACGTTGTCCAGGACGAAGTTCGCGGTGTCCGAGGCGCGGATGCCGAGCTTGTGCTCGAGCCGGTCGAGCTTCACGCCGGGCGCGTGCCGGTCGACGACGAACGACTTGATCGCGGCGCGCCCCTTGCTCGGGTCGAGCGTCGCCCAGACGACCAGAAGGTCGGCCCGGTCGCCCGAGGTGACGAAGATCTTCTCGCCGTTCAGGACGTACTCGTCGCCGTCCAGCACCGCGGTGGTGCGGATCGCCGCGGAGTCCGAGCCCGCCTCCGGCTCGGTGATCGCCATCGCGGCCCACTTGCCGGCGAAGCGCTCCTGCTGCTCGGGCGTGGCGACCGAGGCGATCGCGGCGTTGCCGAGGCCCTGGCGCGGGAGCGCGAGCGTGAGCCCGACGTCGCCCCAGCACATCTCGATGATCGAGAGCACCGTGGAGAGGTTGGAGCCGTTGCGGTTGCCCTCACCGCCGCCGTTTGACGACGGGTCGCCCTTCACGCCCGCGGCGCCCGCGCCGCCCGACTGGCCCGACTCCTCCAGGCCGTCGATCATCGCGGCGAGCATGTCGAGCTCCTTCGGGTAGGTGTGCTCGGCGAGGTCGTACTTGCGCGAGATCGGGCGCAGGACGTTCTCGGCGACCTGGTGCGCCTGGTCGATCAGCGCCCGGAACTTCTTGGGGGTCTCGAGGTTGATCACAGCAGGACGCCCCCCTCCATCAGGCCGGTTGCGCGCAGGTCGCGGTACCAGCGCTCGACGGGGTGCTCCTTCACGTACCCGTGGCCGCCGAGGAGCTGGACGCCGGCCGAGCCGATCCGCGTCGCGTGGCGGGCGGCGAGGCGGCGGGCGAGCGCGGCTTCGCGCTCGAAGGGCAGGCCCTGGTCGTAGCGGGAGGCGCCGCGCAGGGTGACGAGGCGCAGGCCCTCGAGCTCGATGGCGATGTTCGAGACCTCGAAGGCGACGGCCTGCCGGTTCGAGATCGGCTCGCCGAAGGCGTGCCGCTCGTTGACGTAGTTCTTCGTGTAGTCGAGCACGGCCTGGCAAGTGCCCACCGCCAGCGCGCACCAGGCGAGGCGGGCGAGCTGCACGCACTGGGCGTAGGCGTCGGCGTTGTCCTCGCCGAGGATCGCGCTCGCGGGGAGCTTGGCGTCGTTCAGCTCCAGGCGCCCGGTGGCGGCGGCGCGGACGCCCATCCCGGGATCGGCCTCGATCTCAAGGCCATCGGTGTCCGCCTCGACGATGAAGAGCGCCGGGCCCGTGCCCTCGAGCTCGGCGGCGACGATGAACAGCTCGCCGTCGCGGGCGCGCGGGACGAGCGCCTTGGTCCCGTTGAGCACGTACCCGTCGCCCGCGCGGCGCGCCTTGGTGCGCAGGGCGAACGGGTCGAAGAGCGGGCCGGGCTCGAGCAGGGCGAGCGCGCCGGCGGGCGGGCTCTCCCCGGCGAACTCGGGCAGGTAGGTGGCCTGCTGGTCGCCGGTGCCCCACAGGCCGATCGCGGTGGCGACGGCGCCGGGCGCGAGCGCGGCGACGGCGAGGCCCATGTCCCCGTGGGCGAGCTGCTCCGCGATCAGCGCGGAGGTGACGCTCGAGCGCTCCTCGAGAGGGCCGCCGTGCTCCTCGGGGATGCCGAGGGCGACGATGCCGAGCTCGGTCGCCTGGGAGAGGACCTCCTCCGGGGCCTGCGCCGCGGTGTCCGCGTCGAGCGCGGCGGGGCGCAGGCGCTCGGCCGCGAAGTCGCGCATCGCCTCCATGAGCATCTGCTGCTCGTCAGTGGGCGTCAGGTCGAAGAGGTCGCCCCCGCTCGCGCGCTTCTGGCGATGCGCGGGGCCCGCGCCGCGCACGCGCTTGAAGGTGCGCTGCGCGGCGCCGGCGGCGCGGAAGCCGTTCTTCGTCGCGTTGTGGACGAGGCGCTCGGTGGGCTTGCGCAGGCCGAAGCGGTCGAGCAGCTCGGAGCTCGCGAGGCCGCGGAGCGCGCGCAGGCCGAGGCCCATGCTGCGCTCAGCGAGGGAGGTGGGTGCGTCGGGCTTGGCCACGGTGCGAAGCGGGAGGATACATCGTGACATCAATTGATGTCACGTCGAACCGCGACAAATGCTAGCGGCAGGTTCGGGGGCGCGCCTCCGTTTGTACGCGCGCAGGGGAAGATGGGCGGTGCCGGGCTCGAACCGACGACCTCTCGCTTGTAAGGCGAGTGCTCTCCCAACTGAGCTAACCGCCCGCGGGTGATTATGCGGGAATCGGGCCCGCGGCCGCCGGTGAAAGGCGCGAGAATGGCTCGCCGTGGAGCTGGGACTCGAAGGACGCGTGGCGCTCGTGGTCGGCGCGAGCAAGGGGATCGGGCGCGGGATCGCGGCGGCGCTGGCGCGAGAGGGGGCGCGGGTCGCGGTGACGAGCCGCTCCGCGGAGCGCGCGGCGCAAGCCGCCCGCGAGATCCCCGGCGAGCTCGCCGGATTCGCCGCGGACAGCGCGGATCTCGACGGGCTCGCTCGCCTGCCGGGGCTGGTGGAGGAGCGCTTCGGGGCGCCGGTCGACGTGCTCGTCACGAACACCGGCGGGCCGCCGGCCGGCGATGTGCTCGCGCACGACCACGACGCGTGGGAGTCGGCCTACCGGGAGCTCGTGCTCGCGCCGCGCGCGCTGATCGAGGCGGCGCTCCCGGGGATGCGCGAGCGGCGCTGGGGGCGGATCGTCAACGTCGGTTCCTCGTCGACCGAGCAGGTGATCGACCACCTCGCGCTCTCCAGCGTGCACCGGATGGCCGCGGTCGGGTACTTCAAGGTGCTGGCGCGCGCGGTTGCGCGCGACGGGGTGACGGTGAACACCGTCGCCACCGGGAAGTTCGCGACGGAGCGGCTCGCCTCGGTGCACGGGTCGATGGAGGAGGCACGCAGGCTGGCGAGCGAGGCCGTGCCGGCGGGGCGGCTCGGCGAGCCGGGGGAGTACGGGGATCTGGTCGCGTTTTTGTGCTCGGAGCGCGCGGCGTACCTCACGGGAGCTGTGATCCCGCTCGACGGCGGGCTGCTCACGGCGCCCTGAGCCGTCAGTTCCGCACGAGCGTGCCGTCCGGGTGCAGCGTGGCGTTCACGCGCGACATCGCCTCGCGCTGCAAGTCGCCGATCTCGTCGATCGTGAGGCCGTCGACGAGGCCCAGGCCCGCCCAGCGGCCCCGCTCGTAGACACGGACGCCGAAATCGAGCTCCTGGTCGGGCCGGGGCGACGCGAAGACGACGGCGCAGCGCCCCTGCGTCGAGTCGGGTTCGAGCAGGTTGGCGTCGGCGTCCACGCGGGTGACGAGGGTGGCGCGGTAACGGTGCACCTTGTAGGCGTGGACGCCGTCCTGGCGGGCGACGGGGTCGCTGTTCCAGGCGCGCAAGCAGGGGTCCTCGACGCTGCCCTCGCTGTCGGTGCCGCCGAGCTGGGTGCCGACGACGACCATCGCGATGAGGAGCGTCGCCGCGACGGCGACGATGGCGAGCCGGGCCTTCAAGAGCGGGCGGGCGCCGCTTCGGGCTCGGCCGCGGGGGCCTTGAAGAGCTCGCCGCGGCGGGCGCGGGCGATGATCCAGGCGCCGCCGGCGACGACCATGACGAGGCTGATGACCTGCGGCTGGGTGAGCCCGAGGAAGACCTCGTCGTTGCGTCGGATGAACTCGATCAGGAAGCGCTCGGTCCCGGTTCCGACCAAATAGAAGGCGAAGACCATGCCGGTGGCGAGGCGGTGCCGGGCGCGCCAGAGCGCGTACGCGAGCAGGCCGACGGCGAGCGTCTCGTAGATCGGCGTCGGGTGGACGGGCACGTCGGTGGGCACGGCGCCGTCCGGGTAGGCCATGGCCCACGGCCCGTCCCAGGGGATCCCGTAGTCGCCGTCGCCGGAGAGCTGGCAGCCGATGCGCCCGATCGCGTAGCCGACGGCGAGCGGCACGGCGGCGACGTCGGTGACGGCCCAGCTGAGGAAACCGCGCCAAGCGGCCCAGGCGAGCACGGCGATCGCGCCGCCGATGACCCCGCCGAACCAGACCAGGCCGGTGCCGGAGAACAGGCTGCCGAGCACATCGTCGCTGACCTCGGACCAGTGCTGGATCAGGTAGTCGATGCGGGCCCCGACGAGGCCGCCGATCAGAGCGGCGAAGAGCATCTCGTACGCCCAGTCGGCGGGCTTGCCGAGCTCGCTCAGGCGCTTCGCGGCGATCGCGCCGGCGGCGATGAAGCCGAGCGCCATGCAGATCCCGAAGGCCTGAAGCGTGAACGGGCCGATCTCGATTTCTGGTTGCATCGCGACGTCTCGGTGGTCTTGGATCAGGCCCGGGCGAGTAGCCCCGACGGGATTCGAACCCGGCTCTTCCGCCTTGAAAGGGCGGCGTGCTAACCCTTACACCACGGGGCCCTGCGGCGGAGTCTACGGGGGGCGAGCCCAGCGCCGTCAATCCCTGTACGTATTGATGCCACCACGCGCAGGCACGCCGCGCAAGCCCCAACTACGAGCGCGCGCACGCGTGCTGCGCCGCCAGGGACTCGCGATCCGGCGGATCGCCGCCACGCTCGGCGTCTCCCCGTCCACGGTGAGCGCCTGGGTGCGCGATATCCCCCTCACCGAGGAACAGGCGCGGGCGCTCCGCGCGTCCCACCAGGGCCCCGATGCGGTCGCCCGCCGCACGAGCGCCTGGTCGCGCCTCTGCCGCCGGCGACGCGAGCTGGCGCAGGCCGAGGGGCGGGCGGCGGCGCGCATCGGCGACCCACTCCACCTCACGGGCTGCATGCTGTACTGGGCCGAGGGAGCGAAGGACCGAAACCAGCTCTCGTTCGCCAACTCGGATCCCGCGATGGTGCGCACGTTCTGCAGGTTCCTGCGCGAGTCGCTCCGCATCCCGGACGAGCGCATCACGATCCGGGTCAACGCTTACACGGGCGGCGGGCTCGACCCCGAGGCGATCGAGGCCCACTGGCTGTCGGTGTGCGGGCTGCCGCGCACGCAGCTCCGCAAGTCGGTGTTCGACTACAGGCCGGTTTCGAGCAGGGGCCTGCGTGAGCGCAAGCTCCCGTACGGCGTGTGCACGGTGAAGGTCACGCGCAGCACCGCGATCGTCCAGCACATCTACGGCGCGATTCAGGAGTACGCGGCGTTCGACGAGCCTCGCTGGCTGGATTGAGCGCGTCAGGCCCGCGCGGGCGCCGTCACAGCCCGGCCGCCCGCCAGGGAGAGCGCGCGGCGCACGCGCCGCAGCAGGGCGTCGGTCGCCGGATCGACGCCGACCCGGGCGGCGGCGCGGCGCACACGCGGCTCCGCAGCCAGGACGCGGTTCCTTGGCGTCGGCGGAATCGCGACGCGAGGTGCAGGCACGCCGCGATTCCGCCTCACTGACGCCAGGCCGCCGCGCGGTGCATGTCCCTGGGGAGGAGTCAGGGCCGGTACGCGCGCGACGGAACGCACACGATGTGCCTCTGCACGTTGGAAGGAGGAGTCGGGTGCAGAGAGACTGTGCATGGCCACAGGGTGCCCGCCGGCCGCCCCCGTTTGTATGTACGTGCGGCAGAAATTTTGCGGGGCCCGTTTCTCCCCGCGGTCGAACGCCCCCGCCTACGGGACGAGCGCCTCGAGCAGCGCCTTCTGCGCATGCAGGCGGTTCTCCGCCTGATCCCAGACTGCCGAGCGCTCCCCGTAGAGCGCGCCCGCCGTGATCTCCTCGCCCGGGTGCGCCGGAAGGCAGTGCAGCACGACGGCGCGCTCCTTAGCCACGTCGAGCAGCGCCTCATTCAGCTGGTACGGGGCGAGCGCCTCGCGCCGCGCCTGCGCCTCCTCCTCGTCGCCCATGCTCACCCACACATCGGTGTAAACGGCATCGGCGCCCTCGGCGGCGGCGCGCGGGTCGCCGGTCTGCTCGCTCGCCAGCCCGTCCTCGAGTCGGTACCCCTCCGGCGCCGCCACAACGACCTCGGCGCCGGCGATCCGCCCGAGGATCGCGAGCGACCGCGCCACGTTGTTCCCGTCGCCGACGTAGGCGATCCGCAAGCCCTCCAGCGAGCCGAACCGCTCGCGCAGCGTGAGCAGATCGGCGAGCGCCTGGCACGGGTGATGCGCCGGCGTGAGCGCGTTCACGACGGGCACCGTCGCCGCTTCGGCGAGCAGCTCGACGCTCTCATGCGATCCCGAGCGGATCACGATTGCGTGCACGTAGCGCGAGAGCACGCGCCCCGTATCCCCGATCGACTCGCCCCGCCCCAGCTGCAGCTCGTCCCCGCGCAGCGGCAGCGGGTGCCCGCCGAGCTCCGCAACGCCCACCTGGAACGACACCCGGGTCCGCGTCGAGGGCCGCTCGAAGAAGAGCCCCACGGTGCGCCCGCCGAGCGCCCCCGAGCCCGCACCGTCCGCGCGGGCGGCCTTGAGCTCGGCCGCGCGGTCGAGCAGCGCCTCGAGCGTCTCCCGGTCGAGCTCCTCGCCGGTCAAAAAGTCCTTGCCTTGCAGATCAACAGCCATCGGAAGCGCGCCATCTTACGGATCTCGGGTTCACTTTCGGATTGTGCCCCTCGCCGTGATCACGTGGAACCTGTTCCACGGGCGCGATTTCCCGCCGGACCCGGCGCTGTTTACGTGGCGCTCGCGCCTGCTGCGGATCACCGAGCGCAACGCCACCCACGTGCAGCTCAACCGCGACCTCTTCCGGGAGTTCGCGCTGGTTCTGCGCAGCCTGCCCTGGGACGTCGCCCTGCTGCAGGAGTGCCCACCGCGCTGGCACGCCGCGCTCGCGCGCGCCTGCGACGCCGAGGCGCACGCCGTGCTCACCTCGCGCAACTCCCTCCCGCGCCTGCGAGCGTGCGCCGCGCACCTCAACCCGGACCTGATCGCGTCGAACGAGGGCGGGTCGAACCTGACCCTTGTGCGCCGCATCGCTGGCCCGATCACCCACCGCGCCGAGCTCGTGCTCACCCCTGGCCCCCACCCCGAGCGCCGCGCGCTCTGCTTCATCCGCCTCGGCGACGACACCTGCATCGCGAACGCGCACCTGAGCGCCGGCGCTGCCAACCGGGCGCGCGCTGAGGACGAGCTGCGCCGCGCCGCCCAGGCCTGCGTCGCCTGGGCGGGCTCAAGCCCGCTGATTCTGGGCGGCGACCTCAACATCCGCCCGCGCTCGAGCCCCATCTACGCCGAGCTCGAGCACCGCTTCGGCCTCGTCGGAGCGACCGCGCCCGACGCCCTCGACCACCTGCTCGCCCGCGGCCTCACCCCCGCCGAGCCCCCCCGCGCCCTGCCCCCGGAGGCCCGCGAGCTGGTCAACCCCCGCGGCCTGCGCCTGCGCCTCTCCGACCACGCGCCGGTCCTCGCCGCGTTCGCGCGCGCGTGATCCGGACCTACCTCGGGGTAGGGAATCAGGCACTACGCTCCCGGCTGTCAACCGACGAGGAGGGCGAAGATGGCCGCAGACAACCGCAAGGCGAACCGCAGTTCTTCGGGCGGGTCATCTACCCGCGGCGACCGCAGCATCGAGGCCTTCCGCGAGGCGCTCGAGCGCAGCATCACCCTCTCGCGCGACCGCCTGCAGGAGGTCGTCGACGACGCCGTGAAGCGCGGGCGCATGACGCGCAGCGACGCCAACGAGCTGGTGAGCCGCCTCGTCGCCCGCGGCCGCTCCTACTCCGACGAGCTCCTGAAGGACCTGGAGCGCCTCGTCGAGCAGGCGCGCCGCAGCGTCGAGCCGCAGGTCAAGCTCGCCGCGAGCGTCGCCTCGGAGGCCACGCGCCGCGCGCGCGAGGCGGCCGACCACGCCGAGCGCCTGCGGCGCCGCGCCCGGGGCGCCAAGCCCTCCGGCGCGAAGGAGCGGGCGGCGACGGCTGCGAAGCCGGGTTCGGCCAACCCGATCCCGGACTACGCGAGCCTCAACGCCACCCAGGTGCGCGCCCGCCTCAAGGACCTGAGCGACGCCGACCTGCGCAAGGTGCGGGCGATCGAGGAGAAGGGCAAGGCGCGCAAGACCGTCCTCGCCGAGATCGACCGCCGGCTGTCCTCCTAGCGCCCGCCGCGCCCGCCGCTTTCCGAGCCCGGCGCGGCGGCTGCCACGATAGGTGGTGTGAGCTCGCCCACCCAACCCACCGCTTCGCGCACCACGCCGAGGGGCGCGCGCCCGCGCCGCGGCGACCAGCTCGAGCTGCGCATCGAGAGCCTCGCGCACGGCGGCCGCGGCATCGCCCGGCACGACGGCTTCGTCGTGTTCGTCACCGGCGCCATCCCCGGCGACACAGTGCGCGCGCGCATCGGGCGCGCCAAGCGCGATTACGCGGAGGCCACCGCGCTCGAGGTCGTCGAGCCCAGCCCGGACCGCAGGCCCGAGGAGTGCCTGCACGGCGGCGAGCCCTGCCCGGGCGCCCCCTGGCAGGCGATGCCCTACGAGCGCCAGCTCGAGCACAAGGCGCAGCAGGTGGACGAGGCGCTGCGGCGCCTCGGTGGCCTCGACGGATTCGAGACCGAGCCGATCGTCCCCGCGGCGCGCGAGTGGCGCTACCGCAACAAGCTGGAGTACTCCTTTGGCGACCACGACGGCGAGCCCGTCCTCGGCTTCCACCGGCGCGGGAGCTGGCGCGAGGTCGTGGACGTCGACGACTGCCGCCTCGCCACCGAGGCCAACAACGCCGCGCGCAACGCCGTGCGCGACTGGGCGCGCCGCGAGGGCCTGCCCGCCTACGACCGCGAGACCCAGACCGGCGTGCTGCGCAACCTGGTCGTGCGCGAGGGCCTGCGCACCGGCCAGGTCCAGACGCGCCTCGTCACGTCGCGCGCCGAGATCCCCCGCCCGCCCGTCGACCTGCACACGATCGTCGACGGCCCCGGCGGCGGCACCGACGGCCCCACCGGCGTGCTCGGCGAGGAGCACCTGGAGGAGCGCCTGGGCTCGCTGCGCTTCCGCATCTCCCACAACGCCTTCTTCCAGACCAACACCGAGATGGCCGAGCAGCTCTACGCGATCGCGCGCGAGTACGCCGCGCTCACCGGCACCGAGCGGCTCTTCGACCTGTACTGCGGGATCGGCACGATCGGGCTCACGATGGCCGCGGACGCGCGCGAGGTGTGGGGGCTGGAGACGGTCCCCGAGGCCGTCGTCGACGCCGAGCACAACGCCGCCCTCAACGACATCTCGAACGCCCAGTTCGTCGCCGCGGACGCGCGCCTCGGCCTGCGCCCCCTCCTCGAGCGCGCGGGCAAGCCCGACGTGGTCGTCGTCGACCCGCCCCGCGCGGGCCTCTCCAAGAAGGTCGTCCGCCGCCTGATCGAATGCGAGGCGAAGCGCATCGTCTACGTCTCGTGCAACCCCACCACGCTCGCCCCGAACGCGGCGCAGCTCGTCGAAGCCGGTTATACGCTCCGGCGCGTGAGGCCCGTGGACATGTTCCCCCAGACCCCGCACGTCGAGTGCGTGGCCCTGCTCGAGCGCTCGTGAGCAGAGGCTTCGGCGTCGCCGCGGGGCTCGCCCCCGAGATCGCAACTCCCCTCGCCGCGCGCTGCGAGGAGCTCGGCTACGGGTCCGTGTGGTCGAACGACACCCCGCTGGGCAGCGGCCTGGAGACGATCGCCGCCTTCGCCGAGGGCACCGACGCGCTCGACCTCGGCGTCGGCGTGCTGGCGCTCGACCGCCACAGCCCCGAGGAGATCGCCGCGCGCATCGACGAGCTCGGGCTGCCGCGCGAGCGCCTGATCATCGGCGTCGGCGCGGGCCACTCCGAGCGCCCGCTCACCGAGATGCGCGCGGCCCTGCCGCGCCTGCGCGAAGCCCTGGGGAACGTGCGCATCGTGCTCGCCGCCATGGGCCCGAGGATGTGCGCGCTCGCCGGCGAGGCCTATGACGGCGCCTTCTTCAACTGGATGACGCCCGAGTTCGCCGCGGGCGCCCGCGAGCGCGTGCTCGCCGGCGCCGCCGAGGCAGGGCGCGAGGCGCCTCCGGTCTACGGCTACGTGCGCGCCGCCGTGGGCGAGGACGCCGCCCGCCGCCTCGACAAGGAGGAGGCGTTCTACCGCGACCTCCACGACGGCTACCGGCGGCACTTCGCGCGCCTCGGCGCGCCCGCGGGCACGGTGGGCGTCGCCGTCGCCACCGCCGACGAGGCCCAGGCCGCGCTCGCGGAGTACCGCGCGCTGGACGTACTCGTCGTGCGCGCGCTCGCCAGCGCAAAGCTCGACCGGATGAGCGCCCTCGCCGAGGCCGTCGCCCCCGCGCGCGAGTTCGCCTGAGCCGAACTAACTAGAAGGAATCGAGCTCGTCCGCCGCCGCGTACTCGTCGGCGGGCGCCTGCTCCGCGGTGCAGATCGAGCACAGCACCGGCGTCGCGCCCGTCTCCAGCGCGGTCTTCTTCTCGGCCGTCGTCAGCACGGCCCCGCAGTTCTCGCAGCGGTCGGGGAGATCGGCGAAGGTGCGTTCTTCGGTATCGGCCACGCCCGCAGCCTAGAGGATGCGCGCGCTAATAGGGCGGCAGGTCGGCGTACCAGTCGCCGAGCACGCGGAAGGCGCGCCAGAACTCCCGCTTCGCCTCGTCCGAGTCGAGCGAGTCGTCGATGTCCGGCACGTAAAGCGCCTCGATCGTCGGGGTGAACGGCTGGACCACCCCGAACCTGGCCTCGAGCGGCCGGGCGAGCGGCACCCCGACCTCGCCCAGCGTGCGCAGCGCCTCCGGTCCCATGACCACGATCAGCTTCGGCTGCACGATCGCGATCTCCTCGACGATCCGCTCTACGCACTCGCCCGCCGCGAGCGCGGGATCGGCAACCGGGCACTTCACGCACAGCGTCCCGTAGACGGTGAGCGGATCGACGTTGAGGCGCTTGAAGCTCTTCATGAGCGCGTTGCCCGCGCGCCCGTAGAAGGCGACCCCCTCCTCGATCTCCGCGGCCGTGGGCGCGAACTTGAGCAGGAAGATGTCCGCCTGCGGATGCCCCGAGCCGAGCACCGGCATCAGGTTCCCCCGCGGGCAGTGCGAGCACTCCTGCAGGCGACGCGTCAGCGCGTTCAGCTCACGGATCGCCCGCTCGAGGTACTTCTCTTTGATCTCGTCGTCGGTCGTCGGCAACTCTTCGCTCCGGCGGCCCGCTTGGGCACGCGCAGGATTCTTTGACGGCTCGCGGTCGGCTCCTGCCCCGCGGCCCCGTTGCATCAACCCTTGCCCCGGCCGCCGCGCCCCCCGCTCGTCTGCAGGAACTTGAGCGCCTGCACGTAGACGAGGTTGCGGTGCTTGTGGACGATGTCGGCGGCCCGCATCGCCTCGAGGAACTCCTGCGGCCCGTCGAAGTCGTGGACGCGGATCTTCACGCTCCCCAGCCCCTGCACCACGTGGCTGTCCGAGCCCGCGCCCGGGACGATCCGGTACTTCTCTGCGAAGCGCTCCGCCTCCTCGTTGAACGCCGTGAGCGCGACGCGCGGGTTGAACACCTCGATCATGTCGATGTCGTCGACGATGTCGAGCAGGTGCTCGTAGTCGGGCACCGAGTGCAGGCGGTCGAACGGGTGCGGCACGTACACGAGCCCGCCCTGGCGGCGGATCTCGGCGATCGTCTCCTGCATGGTCATCCCGCGCTCGATCTTCTCGGTGAGGAAGAGCCCGATCACCTCGCCCTGCCCGGCGGTCTTGACCTCCTCGCCCACGATCACCTTGATCCCGATCTCGTCGGCGATCTCGAGCGCGGCGAGCGCGCCCGAGATCTCGTTGTGGTCGGTGATCGCGATCGCGCCCAGCCCGCGCTCCTTCGCCGTCTCGAGCAGCGTGCGCACCGGCGTCGCGCAGTCCGGCGAGTGATCGGTGTGCATGTGCAGATCCACGTGGATCGTGCGCCGCCCCGAGATACGCCGGCGCACGGCGGGATCCCCGCGGCCGTCGTGGCGCCGCGCGACCACGCGCCGGTAGATGCCCTCGACCTCGCCGGCGACCGTCGCCCAGTCGTCCACCGCGCCGCGCCCCGCCGCGAGCAGCGACGCGCGCAGGTCGGGGTCGGTGCCCAGCCGCTCGATCTGGCCGGCGAGCGTGATCGCGTCGCCAGGCGGGAAGTGCAGGCCGCGCTCCCCGTCGCGGGTGAGCTCGACGTACTGCGGCAGATCCGAGGCGATCGGCACGGTGCCCGCGGCGAGCGCCGTGCGGATCAGCCGCGGCGCGGTGTGGGGCCCACCGGAGGCGAGCACCACGACGTCGGCCTCGCTCACGAGCTCCTCCGGGGTGGCGCCCCGGGGCCCGACGACGGTGACGCGCTCGCGCAACGCGCGCGAGAGCCGCAGGTCGGCGCGCTCGGGGTGCCAGATCGCCACCTCCCACGCCCAGTCCCGGCGCAGCCTGCGCAGCGCCCGCAAAAACAGGCGCAGCGCGCCGCGCTCCTCGTCCAGGCAGAACGCGATCCGCAGGGGGCGCTCCCCGGCGGGCGCCGGGCGGGGCCAGCGCCCCGGGCGCGGCTCCCCGCCCGGGCGCACCAGCTGGTAGCTGCCGCGGAAGTAGCGTTCCATGAGGGCCGCCGTCTCCCGCGAGCTCGCCGTGCGCGCGTCGAGGCGGCCGAAGAAGATCTCGACGAGCGGCCGCGCCACCTGCGTGGAGAGCACGCGCTCGCTCGGCTCGTGGAAGGTCCCGACGTTCAGGGCGCGCGAGTGCCGCAGCGCGAGCGCCGACGTGCTCGCCGCGAACGGGTCGTGCACGTGCACGATGTCGAACGCGACTCCGCCGAGCAGCGCCTCGAGCGTGCGGCTCACGTCCAGCGGCACGGGCGCGGCGCGCGGGCGCGGGCCGCGCGGCAGGGGCAGCCCGGAGCCGACCGGCAGCACCAGCGGCCCGCCGTCGCCCCCGGCGTGGTCGCCGCTCCACTGGCGCGCCCGGAACAGGACGGACGGCCGCTCGCGGGCCTCGCCGATCAGCCGACGCGCCTCGCGGATCCCGCCGCGCGCCGTGGAGGGGGCCGCGATCACGACCCGGTGGCCGCGCTCTGAATGCTGCGCCGCGATGTGGTCCACGAAGTCGTTGACCTCGTGGCGCTGCGCCCACGGGATCGGGGTCACATGCGCGATCGTCAGGCGCTCGTCACGGGCGGGCGACACGCGCCGCAGGATACGCGGGCCCAGGCACCGAGCGAGCCTCCTCCACCGCAGCGGATGCTCAGGACGGCCCCGAAGCAAGGAACCGGCGACCGGCGCCCAAACAAGAGGGGCCCGCCACGCGGGCGGGCCCCTTCCCAGCTACCAGCCTTGAAGCGAGCGCCTAGGCCGAGCGCTCTGCTTCGAGCTCGGCGGCGAGCTCCTTAGCGCGCTCGCCCGGAGCCTTGCGCGCGTACTTGCGGATGAACTCCTCGGTGAGCTCGCGCGCCTCGTCGTCCGGCCGCTGCGTGTGCGGCGACTTCATCAGATAGCTCGACGGGCCGTCGAGCTGGCCGGCGATGCCGTTGTTGAGCGCCAGCTTGATGATGCGCACCGCGTCGATCACGACACCCGCCGAGTTCGGCGAGTCCCAGACCTCGAGCTTGAGCTCGACGTTGAGCGGCACGTCGCCGAACGCACGGCCCTCGAGGCGGATGTGCGCCCACTTGCGGTCCGTGAGCCACGCGACGTAGTCGGACGGGCCGATGTAGACGTCGTCCGGCGCGAGCTCCGTGCCCGCGATCGAGGTGACGGCGTTGGTCTTGGACTCCTTCTTCGACGCGAGCCGCTCGCGCTCGAGCATGTTGTAGAAGTCCATGTTGCCGCCGACGTTGAGCTGCGAGGTGCGCTCCAGCCGCACGCCGCGGTCGTGGAACAGCCGCGCGAGCTGCCGGTGCAGGATGGTCGCGCCGACCTGCGACTTGATGTCGTCGCCGATGATCGGCAGGCCCGCCTGGCGGAAGCGCTCGTCCCAGTAGTCCTCGCGGGCGATGAACACCGGCAGGCAGTTGACGAAGCCGACGCCCGCCTTGAGCGCCTGCTCCACGTACCACTTGGTCGCCTGCTCGGAGCCCACCGGCAGGTAGCACACGAGCACGTCGGCCTTGGTGTCCTGGAGGATCCCGACGATGTCAGCGGTCTCGCCGGGCGCCTTCTTGATCTTCTCCTTGAGGTACTTGCCGAGTCCGTCGTGGGTCATCCCGCGATGAACCTCGACGCCGAGGTGCGGGACGTCGGCGAACTTGATCGTGTCGTTCTGACCGGACCAGATGGCCTCGGAGAGGTCCTTGCCGACCTTGTCGGCGTCGATGTCGAAGGCGGCTACGAACTCGATGTCGCGGACGTGATAGCCGCCGAGATCGACGTGCATCAGGCCCGGCACCTGCATCGAGGGGTCGGCGTTCTTGTAGTACTCGACACCCTGGATGAAACTGTTGGCGCAGTTGCCCACACCGACGATCGCGACGCGAACCTTGCCGTCGTCGACGCGATTGCCGTTGCGAGCCGCGCCGTTCGTGGCGTGACCGTTCTCACTCATGTCTTTCAAATCCTCCTGAGGCTGAGGCGGGTAGCGTCGGCTAACTATGCCACCCGGTAGTTCTCGGTTACACGAGACTTGGGAGCCCCGTTACCCGGTTGACTCCCCTCCATCCCCGCAGCGGCGGGGACGCTCAGGTCTCCAGCGCGCGTAGCTCGCGGCGAACGTGCCAGACGCGCTGGGCGACCGTAATGCTAGTCAGTGCGGCCATAGCGTAGATGGAGACCGCCAGCAAATCCACCCCGCTGATCAGTTCCTCGGCGGCGAACACGAGGCCAACGGAGAGGATCACGACGCGCACCGGCCGCGTGGCCAGGCCCACTTTGCACTCGACGCCGAGCGCCTCGGCGCGGGCGCGCGCGTAGGACACCATCAGCGAGCCGAGCACGACGAACACGCAGCCGGCCGCCGGCAGCGCGTCCCCGTTGTCGGCGAAGTACCACGCGATCGCCGTCAGCACGATGCCCTCCTCGATGCGGTCCAGCGTGGAATCGAGGAAGGCCCCGAACAGCGTGCCCTTGCCCGACATCCGCGAGTAGCGGCCGTCGAGCGTGTCCATGATCGAGCCCACGATGAACGCGAGCCCGCCGATCACGAAGTGCTCGGCGACGATCAACGCAGCCGCGGCCACGTTGAGCACGAGGCCGGTCATCGAGATCGCGTTCGGAGTGAGCCGCGACTCGATCAGGCGGTTGCGGGCATAAGCGCGCCAAGCCTGGGCGCTGCGCGACTGTGCGGGCGCGGGACTGGGTTCGCTCACGGCCGGGAACGTATCGGGTCGGGGCGCCCTCGGCTCGGAAGTCAGGCCGCGGCCTCGCCGGTCGCGACCCGGAACGCCCACTGGTGCGGTCGCAGGCGGGCGAGCTGAGCCGCGGCGGCGGCGGCGACCGCGGCCACGGCCGCGCCAGCCGCCGCGTCGAGCCAGAAGTGGTTGCCGGTGACGACGATCACGAAGAACACTACGAACGGGTAAGCGGCCCACCACGCCCGCGCGAGCCGGTTCCGCGCAAGCGCCACGCCCGGCACGCCGATCATCAGTGAGAAGGCGATGTGCATGCTGGGCACGGCGGCGTACTGGTTGACGAGCAGGCCGACCGTGTCGGAGTCCTGCGCCTGGCCTGTGAACGCGGCGATCGTGTCAGTGAAGCCGAACTCGGGCATGAGCCGCGGGGGCGCCGTGGGGTAGGTCGCGTAGATCACGAGGGCGAGCGCCATCGCGACCATGAACATGTTCCGCACGAAGTAGAAGCTGTCGTTTCGATACAGGTAGAGCCACGCCAGAAAGCCGGTGGTGATCACGAAGTGCGAGTTCAGGTACATGAAGTTCGCCGCGTCGATCACCCAGGTCGCGTGGTCGAGCAGCCAGTCCTGAAACCCCGGCTCGAAGAAGGTCCCGAGCGTGCGCTCGATGTCGATGAGTCGCTCGGCGTTCGCGAACGCGACCTCCTCGCGGCCCTCCGCGAGCCCGCGGACCACCTGGTAGCCGTTGTAGGCGAGGAAGAAGAGGAAGAACTGAAGCGCAGCGTCCCCCCACCCCCGCGGCGCCAGGTCACGGATTGTGGTTGCGAGGCGCGCCACGATCCGCCGATTCTAAAGGGACGCTAACGGTCCGCCCCGGTCGCGGCCCAAAGCGCGGGCCACGCGCCCCACGAGCTCGGGCCGGTCGATCCACGCCCAGTGGCCCGCGTCGACGACCTCCTCGAGGCGCGCGTTGGGCAGGCGCGCCGCGAGCCGCCGCCCGTAGACGGGCGGGATGTAGGGATCGCGCTGCGCCCAGAGAAGCAGCGCGGGGCAGGTGAGCCGCTCGAGCCCCTCGCCGGCCGCGGCGAGCGCCTCGGGATCGGCCGAGCGATAGAGCCGCAGGACGGCGCGCTTCGTGCCCGCGTCCCAGTGCGGCCAGAACGAATCGAGGAACTCGGGCGGCATCGGGCGCCACCCGGGGCGCGCCTGGCGCAGCACCACCGCCGCGGCCGCGCGTGTCGTGAGCGCGTTGAAGAGCTCGCCCGCGCCACGGCGGCGCCAGAACCAGCGCGCGATCCAGTGCCAGCGGTAGCCCACGCCGAACGGCACGTGGTTGAAGGCCACCAAGCGCTCGACGCGCTCGGGCGCCCGCAGCGCCGCGAGCAGCCCAACGGCGCCCCAGTCGTGGATCACAAGCGCGTACCGGTCCACGCCGAGGACGTCGAGGGCGCGCCCGACGAAGTCCGCGTAGGCCCACATGCTGTAGTCGAAGCGCTCCGGGTCGGGCCGCGCCGAGCGCCCGAACCCCGGCAGGTCGAAGGCGATCGCGGGGCCCCGGTGCGCCTCGACGAAAGGCAGCCAGTCGTCGCTGTTCGTCGGGTTGCCGTGGAGGAAGACGGCTGGGACGCCGTCCCCGGCGCGCCGGCGCACGAAGATCTCGACGCCATCGACGTCGACCCTCGTCTCATCGACCCCGCCGATTGGAACCACGGCGTGACCCTATCCTGGCGCCGTGCCGAGCAAGCGAGGAAAGGGATGGCGGCGGCCCAGCCGCAGGCGGGTGCTCGCGATCCGCGACCGCCTGCGCGAGATGTACGGCATCCCGCGGCACGAGCCCCACGGCGACCCCGTCCACGAGCTCGTGCTGACGATCCTGTCCCAGAACACGAACGACACCAACCGCGACGTCGCCTACGCGGGCCTGCGCGGCACCTTCGGCTCGTGGGAGGAGGTGCGCGACGCGCCCACCGAGGAGCTGGAGGAGGCCATCCGCCCCGGCGGGCTCGCGCCCACCAAGGCGCCCCGCATCCAGGCGGTGCTGCGCGAGCTGGGCGACCCGATCAGCCTCGACTGGCTCGCCGACGCCCCCCGGGACGAGGCGATGCAGTTCCTCACGAGCCTTCCGGGCGTGGGCCGCAAGACGGCGGCCTGCGTGATGATCTTCGCGCTCGGCCGCCCGGAGATCCCCGTGGACACGCACGTCTACCGCGTGGGCGGCCGGCTCGGGCTCTTCCACCCGCGCGCCTCGTTCGACGAGGCCCACGACGAGATGCTCGCGATCACCCCGCCCGAGGACGCCTACGAGTTCCACATCAACCTGATCACGCACGGTCGGCGCCTCTGCCGCCCGACGCGGCCCCGCTGCGAGCAGTGCGGGCTGCGCCGGATGTGCATCTTCCGGCGCGGCCTCGCGCACGCGCGCGGCGCCGAGGGGCCGCGGACGGACGCGACGGCGACTGCGGGTTAATACGGATGCGCCGGGCCCCCGGCCTCGGCAAGCTCGGTAGCTGAGAGAGGCGCGGCGGGGAGCAGGGATGTTTCAGGCCCGCCGCCCAGCCACGATCGCTGCCACGCCATGGAAGGAGTCACGCAGTGCAGTCACATTTCCGGAGCGCCCGCCGACGCATAGGCGGGTTCGCCGTGGCGCTCGTCGCCGCCGTCGGCATCGGCGCGTTGGTCGCGCCCGCCGCCGCGAGCGCCAAGCCCAAGAACGTCAAGGTCATGACGCGCAACATCTACCTGGGCGCCGACCTCACGCCGGCGCTGCTGGCGGAGAGCCCGCAGGAGATGTTCGCCGCCGCCGGCGCCATCTACGACACCTCGGTGTTCGGCACCAACTTCCGCGGCCGCGCGGAGCTGCTTGCCGACGAGATCGCGCGCGCCAAGCCCGACGCGATCGGGCTCCAGGAGGTCGCCCTCTGGCGGCGCGGCCCCCTCGACTCGGTCACCGCGGACCCGACCCCGGCACGTGAGGTCGTGATCGACTTCCTCGAGGTCCTGCAGACGCAGCTCGCCAAGCGCGGCCTGAATTACAAGGTCGGCAAGGTGCAGAACGAGGCCGACCTCGAGGTGCCGATCGACCGCGATGCGGACGGCACCCCCGAGTTCGATGGTCGCCTCACGATGCGCGACGCGATCCTGGTCAAGGGCAACCTGAAGGTCTCGAAGAGGCGCGGCGGCAACTACGCGAGCCTGCTGCCCGTGCCCACGCCGCTCGGCTCGATCAGCGTGACCCGCGGCTGGACCGCAGTCGATTTGACGAAGGGCAAGAAGCGCAACGCCAAGAAGTTCAGGTTCGTCAACACCCACCTCGAGGCGTTCTCCGCGTTCTTCCGCGCCAACCAGGCGCAAGCGCTCAGGAGCCTCGGGCTCATCAGCAACAGCGGCCGGCTGCCCGTGATCCTGGTCGGCGACCTCAACTCCGACCCGGTCGACGACAGCGAGCAGACGCTGCCGAACGCCCCGTTCCCGCCCACGGCCCAGAACGCCGCCTACCTGACGATCGAGGCCGCCGGCTTCGTCGATCGGGGTGTGACGGTGAACACGTGCTGCCACGCCGACGACCTCCTCAACCCCGAGCCCGAGTTCGGCTCGCGCATCGACCACGTGCTCTCCAAGGGGAGGGTCACGAAGCTCGGCGCGTCGCTGACCGGCGCCGACCCGGAGCTTCGGACCAACACCGGGCTCTGGCCCGCCGACCACGGCGGGGTCGTGAGCCGCCTACGGATTCGCTGACGCAGAGCGCTTGCGCGCAAGGGAGGAAGGCAACGCGGCGAAGGGCGGGCGCACGGGGGCGCCCGCCCTTCCGTACTGGAAACCCCGCGCTGCCGCGACGTTCGCGAGCTAGCGGGTAGTATCCGCGGCGCCTTCGTGGGCGTCAGCTACCCCCCGAAGGCTCAGATCCCGGAATGAGCAAGCGCCTTTTCGTCATCTTCTGCATCGTCGCCGCGATCTGCGTCGTGGTCATCCCGTTCTGGGTGATCAGCGACTCGAGCGGTGTCGAGGACGGCGAGGTCGCCGTCGCCGAACGCGACGAGGACACGAAGGAGCTCTTCCAGGCGAACTGCGGCACCTGCCACACGCTGGCCGCCGCGGGCACCGACGGCGTCGTCGGTCCCAATCTCGATGACCGCCTGGCACCCGGCGGCAACGGCGACTACGACGGTAACTACACCCGCGTCCTGACCGCGGTGGTCTGCGGGGCCGGCAACGGCCGGATGCCCGCCCGGATCCTCACCGGCGAGAACGCCAAGGAGGTCGCCGCGTTCGTCGCCGCCTACGCGGGCCAGCTCAGCGAGGGCGACGGGCCGCTCGTCGACACCTCCACCGCCCGTAAGCCCGAGCCGGACTCCTGCGCGGGCAGCGCCGCCGCCGACGAGGGCAGCGGCGAGCAGACCAACTGATCGGCCCCGCGCCGGCGGTCCGCGAACCGGCGAGGCGACGCGCCGCGTCGCCGCTTTCGCGTGCGCGAAACGCACGCGAAATACCTGCTAGCCTCAGACTCAGATTTCTTGAGAACACTTGCGTGAACAGGAGCTGAGAGCCAGTGGGTAAGACAATCGGAATCGACTTGGGGACCACCAACTCGTGCGTCGCCGTCATGGAGGGCGGTGAGCCGACGGTGCTGGAGAACGCGGAGGGCGGGCGCACGACCCCGTCCGTCGTCGCGTTCACCGAGGGGGGCGAGCGACTTGTGGGCACCGTCGCCAAGCGCCAGGCGGTGATGAACCCCGAGAACACGATCTTCTCGATCAAGCGGTTCATGGGCCGCAAGCACTCCGAGGTCAAGGAGGAGGAGACGATCGTCCCCTACAAGGTCGTCCCCGGCCCGAACGGCGACGTCCGCGTCGAGGTGCGCGGCAAGCAGTACTCGCCGCCTGAGATCTCGGCCATGATCCTGCAGAAGCTGAAGGCCGACGCCGAGGCGCGCCTGGGTGAGACGGTCGATTCGGCCGTGATCACGGTCCCGGCGTACTTCAACGACGACCAGCGCCAGGCGACCAAGGACGCCGGCAAGATCGCCGGGCTCGAGGTCAAGCGGATCATCAACGAGCCGACCGCCGCGGCGCTCGCGTACGGCCTCGACAAGGAGGCCTCCGACCAGACGATTTTGGTCTTCGACCTCGGCGGCGGCACGTTCGACGTGTCGATCCTCGAGATCGGCGACGGCGTCTTCGAGGTCAAGGCGACCGCCGGCGACAACCACCTGGGCGGCGACAACTGGGACAAGGCGATCGTCGAGTGGATGATCGAGGAGTTCAAGCGCGACCAGGGCGTCGACCTCGGTCAGGACAAGAACTCCCTGCAGCGCCTCTACGAGGCCGCGGAGAAGGCCAAGATCGAGCTGTCGAGCGCCCAGGAGACGCAGATCAGCATCCCGTTCATCACGGCGATCGACAACCAGCCGAAGCACCTCGACATGCGGCTGACGCGGGCCAAGCTCAACGAGCTGACCGCGGACCTGCTCGACCGCGTTGTCTCGCCCGTCCAGCAGGCGATCTCCGACGCCGGTGCGCCGCAGATCGACCACGTCGTGCTCGTCGGCGGCATGACCCGCATGCCCGCGGTCCAGGAGAAGGTGAAGGAGCTCACCGGCAAGGACCCGCACCAGGGCGTGAACCCGGATGAGGTCGTCGCCGTGGGCGCCGCGATCCAGGCCGGCGTGCTGGCGGGCGACGTCAAGGACGTGCTGCTGCTCGACGTCACCCCGCTCACGCTCGGCATCGAGACCAAGGGCGGCGTGATGACCAAGCTGATCGAGCGCAACACGACCATCCCGACCCGCAAGTCGGAGATCTTCTCGACGGCCGAGGACAACCAGCCGTCCGTCGAGATCCACGTCCTGCAGGGCGAGCGCGAGATGGCCGCCTACAACAAGTCGCTCGGCAAGTTCCAGCTGACCGGCATCCCGCCGGCGCCGCGGGGCGTGCCGCAGATCGAGGTCACGTTCGACATCGACGCGAACGGCATCCTGAACGTCTCCGCGAAGGACCTGGGCACGGGCAAGGAGCAGAAGATCGAGATCAAGGGCGGCTCCGGCCTTGACGAGGCCGAGGTCGAGCGGATGATCAAGGAGGCCGAGGAGCACGCCGAGGAGGACCGCCGTCAGCGCGAGCTCGCCGAGGCGCGCAATGTCGCCGAGAACGCCGCCTACTCCGCGGAGAAGCAGCTCAAGGAGCTGGGCGACCAGGTCGACGCCTCCGCCAAGGAGGAGATCGAGAAGGCGATCAAGGACGTCCGCGACAACCTGAGCTCCGACGACGCCGCGACGATCAAGGCGAAGACCGACGCCCTGCAGGCCGCGTTCCACAGGGTCTCGCAGCAGATCTACGAGGCGGCGGCCCAGCAGCAGGCCGCGGGCGCCGGCGACGCAAGCGGTTCGCCGAACGGCAGCGGTGACGAGGAGGTCGTGGACGCCGAGGTCGTCGACGACGAGAGGTCGTAAGCGATGGCGTCCCGCGACGAGACCACCGAGGAGCGTGCGGCCGCGGCGTCCGAGGCCGCGGCCAAGCGCGACGAGCCCGAGCACGCCGCGGCCTCTCCGCAGGACGAGGCCGCGGCGCAGCCCGAGGGTGCCGAGAGCGACGCCGCGCAGCCGCACGTCGAGGCCTCGGATCCGGCTGAGGGCGCTGGCGAGGCCGACGAAGGCGCCGCGGTCGAGAAGGACCTGGACGAGCTGGTCGCCGACCTGCGTCGCGAGCGCGACGAGTACCTCGAGCTCGCAAAGCGCGCCCGCGCCGATTTCGAGAACTTCCGGCGCCGGGCCACCAAGGAGACGGCGGACGCCGAGCGGCGCGGCAAGGCCGACGTCGTGCGAGCGCTGCTGCCCGCGATCGACAGCCTCGAGCGGGCGCTGCTCGCGGCCGGCGTCACTGACGGAGAGCCCGCCGAGGACGGCGAGGAGCCGCAGAGCCGCGAGGTCTCGGCGCACGAGGCCCTGGCCGAGGGCGTCGCGCTCGTGCACCGCGAGCTCACGGCCGCGCTCGGCAGCGTCGGCGTGGAGGCGTTCGACCCGATCGGCGAGCGCTTCGACCCGAACTCGTGCGAGGCGCTCTCCACCCGCCCGGCCGCCGACGGCGAGGAGGCCGGCGTCGTCGTCGAGACCGTGCAGCGCGGCTACCGCATCGGCGAGACCCTGATCCGCCCGGCGCGCGTGGTGGTGAGCGGTTAGACCCGGAGGTCCCCCGATGGCACAGGACTTCTACGAGGTGCTCGGCGTCGACCGGAAGGCGTCGGCTGAGGAGATCAAGAAGGCCTACCGCAAGCTGGCCCGCGAGAACCATCCCGACGCCAACCCCGGCGACCCCGACGCCGAGGAGCGCTTCAAGCGGATCCAGGAGGCGTACGACACGCTCTCCGATCCCGAGAAGCGCAAGGCGTACGACGCCCGCGGCATGGGCGGCGGGTTCGACCCGCGCGCGTTCGCCGGCGGTTTCGCCTCGGACCTCGGTGACATCTTCTCGACGCTGTTCAACCGCGGGCGGCCGCGCGGCCAGCAGGCGCGGGGCGCGGACCTGCGAGCCGAGGTGAACCTCACGTTCGAGCAGGCGATGCGAGGCACCGAGGTCTCCGTGACCGTGCCCAAGCGCACGGCCTGCGGCACCTGCGGCGGCACGGGCGCGCGCCCGGGGACCTCGCCGGTGGTCTGCCCGCGCTGCGGCGGCCGGGGGATCGACGCGCAGAGCCAGGGCTTCTTCTCGATCAGCCAGCCGTGCCCGGAGTGCGGCGGCCGGGGCAGCGTCATCGAGGACCCCTGCCCGACCTGCGCGGGCTCGGGTACGACGCTGCAGCGCAAGCGCTACCGGGTCAAGGTGCCCGCGGGCGTGCACGACGGCAGCCGCATCCGCGTGGCCGGCAAGGGGGAGGACGGGCCGCTCGGCGGCACCCCGGGCGACCTCTACGTCGTCACCCGGGTCGCGCCCTCGCCGGTGTTCAAGCCGCGCGGCAAGCGCGACCTGGAGGTCACCGTGCCGATCACGGTACCCGAGGCGATCCGCGGCGCCACGGTCGAGGTGCCCACCCTGCGCGGCACCAAGCGCATTCGCGTGCCCGCCGGCACCGCCCATGGGACGGTCCAGCGCCTGCGCGGCGAGGGGCCACCCGACCCGGAGACCGGGCGCCGGGGCGACATCTACTACCGGCTGGAGATCGAGGTCCCGCGCGACCTGCCCCACGAAGCGGAGCGCGCGGTGGAGGAACTTGCGCGGGCGCTCAACGGCCGCGACCCGCGCGCCGATCTCCTACGAGCCGCGCGCGCCACGGCGGGAGGCGAGGGCCGATGAATCGATCCGCGCCACGAGTCAAGGTAGGTGAGCGATGAGCGAGTCGAAGCGCAGCACGGGGCGCCGCATCCGCACGCGGACCGACGCCGCCATCGACACGTCGAAGGGCGTGTTCATGATCTCCGTCGCCGCGGAGCTCGCCGACATGCACCCGCAGACGCTGCGGATGTACGAGGCGCGCGGGCTGATCACACCCAAGCGCTCGCCGAAGAACACGCGTCTCTACTCCTTCGAGGACGTCGAGCGGCTCAAGCGCATCCAGCGCATGACGGTCGAGGAGGGGCTCAACCTCGCCGGCGTCGAGGCCGTCCTGCAGATGGAGGAGGAGCTTGAGCGCGCGCGCGAGGAGCTCGAGCGCATGCGCAAGCGCGCCGCCGAGCTCGAGCGCCGGCTCGAGGAGGAGCTCGAGCGGATGAAGCGGTCGATGCGCGCCGAGATCGTGCCGTACGGCGCCTACGAGCCGGAGGGGTTCGCGTCCGAGCCGGGCCGGGGATCCGCCCAGCGGGTGCGGATCCCGATCGAGCGCGGCGACGGCGCCCGCGAGTCGCGCTGAGTCGGCAGTAGGCCCTTTTCCGGGTGACCGTGGCTGGGTGGAGCACCCGGGGCAACCGCCTGGCGCCCCGCTGGGCGCGGGCCTGCTTCCCTATAGGGCTCCCGTGACCAAGCTCGTCATGACGTACAAGGTCCGCGACGAAGCGGACGTGCTCGAGGAGAACCTGCGGTTCCACCGCGCCCTCGGTGTGGACTTCTTCATCGTCACGGACAACGGCTCCGTTGACGGCACCAGGGAGATCCTCGAGCGCTGGGCCGACGCCGGGCTGGCGCGGGTGATCGACGCGCCCGACGAGCCGATGAGCAGCGCGGGTCACCGCTGGCTCACCGAGATGGCGCGGCTCGCCGCCGAGGAGCACGGGGCCGATTGGGTACTGCACAACGACGCCGATGAGTTCTGGTGGCCGCTCGAGGGCACCCTGCGCGAAACGCTGGCCGCGATCCCCGAGGAGTTCGGGGCCGTGCTCGCGCCGCGCGTCGAGTTCGTCGGCCGGCCCGACGGGCCCGGGACCTTCGTCGAGCGGCTCACCTACCGTGAGGCGCACGGCCGGCTGCGGCCGAAGGTGGCGCACCGGGCTCGCGCCGACGCCGTCGTCCTCCACCGCGGCGGGCACGACGTCGTCGCCGCGCCGACGGGCAACCCGCGCGACTCGTTGCGCCCGCCCGGCCGCGCCGTGCTGCGGACCGTGCGCGGCGCCGACGCCGGCGACGATCGCGCCCTGGCCCTGGCGCCGATCTGGCCGATCCAGATCCTGCACTTCCCCGTCCGCTCGTTCGACCAGTACCGCCGCCGGGTCGAGCTCGGCCTCGCCGCGTTCCCCGACCAGAAGAGCTGGTCGCAGCTGAGGCGCGCTTACGAGAACGACAAGCTCGAGTGGCTCTACAAGGAGCTGACCTACGACGACGCGGCCGTGGCCGAGGGGCTGCGCGCGGGCGCGCTGGTCGAGGACACGCGGCTGCGCGACTTCCTGCCCACATGCCCCGACCCGTTCGCCGCCGACTTCCGCGAGCTGGCGCCGCCCGCGCCCCCGCCCGACGAGCTCGAGCGGATGCGCGCCGCGCTCGCCGCGGACGCGATGCGGGTGATCGGCCGCTACTCGCGGCTGTTCGAGGTGCGTCTGGGGGAGTCCCGCGAGCGCATTCGCGAGGTCCTTGGCGAGCTCGACGGGGCGCGCAAGGAGATGCGCGCCCAGCGGCGGAAGGCGAAGCGCCGCGGGCAGCGGATCCGCAAGCTGCGGCGCACCCAACGCAAGCTACGGGCCGAGCTGCGCGCCGAGCGGCGCCGTCCCTGGAGCAGGGCGCGGCGGCTCGCCCACCGCGCGGCCGCGCGCGTCGCGCGGCTCTTCGGCCGCGGCAACACCGCCGACGGCGACTAGCGGCGGACCGCGCGCGGCCGTTTTGGGGGCAGCGCTCCCCCACGCTTCATCGGCGAGGCGCGTACCGTGGGCGGAAGGCCTCGCTTTCGGCTCTGCGAGCCGCTTCCGGCCGTCCCTCCGCCTCGCGCTACCCTTGAGTTGAACCAACTTAGATTTCCTGTGATGTTGATTAGAAAGTCGCTAACCTAAGGGCCATGCAACAGGACCGCTTCACGATCAAGGCGCAGGAAGCCGTCGCGGCCGCGCAGCAGGCGGCGCGCGGCGCGGGCAACCCGGAGATCGCCCCGCTTCACCTCCTGCTCGCGCTGCTCGGCCAGCCCGACAGCTTCCCGGTGCCGATCCTCCAGCGGCTCGGCGTCGACCTCGACAACCTCCGCCGTCGCGTCCAGGAGGCGATCGGCGATCTGCCGCGGGTGAGCGGCAGCGAGCCCGCCGAGCCGCGCCCGTCGCAGGGCTTCGTCTCCGCGCTGCAGGCCGCCGAGCGCGAGGCGGCCGCCCAGGGCCGGCAGGTGATCTCCACCGAGCACCTGCTGCTCGGCCTCACCCATGACGCGCGGACCCGTGAGCTTCTCCCCGACCGCGACTCGCTTCTGAAGGCGATCGACGAGGTCGTCGGCCCGAACGTGGCGCCGGACTCCCTCAACCCCGAGGAGACCGCGCAGGCGCTCGAGAAGTTCGGGCGCGACCTCACCGCGGAGGCCGAGGCCGGCAAGCTCGACCCGGTCATCGGCCGCGACGACGAGATCCGCCGGGTCATCCAGGTGCTCTCGCGGCGCACGAAGAACAACCCGGTGCTGATCGGCGACCCGGGCGTCGGCAAGACGGCGATCGTCGAGGGCCTCGCGCAGCGAATCGTCGCTGGCGACGTGCCGGAGTCGCTGCGCGACCGGCGCGTGATCGCGCTCGACATCGGCGCGCTGCTCGCCGGCTCGAAGTACCGCGGCGAGTTCGAGGAGCGCCTCAAGGCCGTGCTCAAGGAGGTGCAGAGCGCCGAGGGGCGGATCGTCCTGTTCATCGACGAGCTGCACACGATCGTCGGCGCGGGCGCCGCCGAGGGCGCCGTGGACGCCGCCAACCTCCTTAAGCCGATGCTGGCGCGCGGCGAGCTGCGCGCGGTCGGCGCGACCACGCTCGACGAGTACCGCAAGCACATCGAGAAGGACGCCGCGCTCGAGCGCCGCTTCCAGCCCGTGATGGTCGACGAGCCGGACCTCTCCGACACGATCGCGATCCTGCGCGGGCTCAAGGAGCGCTACGAGGTGCACCACGGCGTGCGCATCTCCGACCCCGCGATCGTCGCGGCGGCGACCCTGTCCGAGCGCTACATCGCCGATCGCTTTCTGCCCGACAAGGCGATCGACCTGATCGACGAGGCCGCCTCGCGGCTCAAGATGGAGATCGAGTCGGCGCCGACCGAGATCGACGAGGTCGACCGGCGCATCCAGCAGCTCGAGATCGAGCGCCAGGCGCTCAGCAAGGAGGAGGACCCCGCCTCCAAGGAGCGGCTGGCCGCGCTCGAGTCCGAGCTCGCCGACCTGAACGAGAGCGCCGCCGAGCTCAAGGCGCGCTGGCAGAACGAGAAGGCCGCGATCGAGGCGATCAAGGAGGCCCGCGAGCGCCTCGAGGAGGCGCACCGCGAGGCCGAGCGCGCCGAGCGCGAGGCCGACCTGGAGCGCGCCGCGGAGCTGCGCTACGGCGAGATCCCCAAGCTCGAGCAGACGATGGCCGAGCAGGAGGCCCGCCTCGCCGAACTGCGCGAGGGCGGCGAGTCGATGCTCACCGAGGAGGTCACCGAGCAGGACGTCGCCGAGGTCGTCGCCAAGTGGACCGGCATCCCGGTCTCGCGCCTGCTCGAGGGCGAGGTCCAGAAGCTGATCCACATGGAGGACCGCCTGCACGAGCGGGTCATCGGCCAGGACGAGGCCGTCTCCGCGGTCTCCAACGCGCTGCGCCGCTCGCGCGCCGGGCTGGCCGATCCGAGCCGGCCGATCGGCACCTTCCTGTTTTTGGGGCCGACCGGCGTCGGCAAGACCGAGCTCGCCAAGGCGCTCGCCGAGTTCATGTTCGACTCCGAGCAGGCGATCATCCGGATCGACATGTCGGAATACATGGAGAAGCACGCCGTCGCGCGGCTGATCGGCGCGCCGCCCGGCTACGTGGGCTACGACGAGGGCGGCCAGCTCACCGAGGCGGTACGGCGACGCCCCTACGCGGTGATCCTGCTCGACGAGATCGAGAAGGCGCACCCGGACGCGTTCAACCTGCTGTTGCAGATCATGGACGACGGCCGGCTGACCGACGGCAAGGGCCGCACGGTCGACTTCACGAACACCGTGCTGATCATGACCTCGAACGTGGGCTCGCAGGAGATCGCCTCCGAGACGGTCGACGAGCGGATCCGCGAGCGGATCGAGGGCGTGCTCGCCTCGACGTTCAAGCCGGAGTTCCTGAACCGCCTCGACGAAACCGTGATCTTCCACCGCCTCTCGCGGGAGGACATCGGCAGGATCGTCGACCTGCAGGTCAAGCAGGTCAGCGAGCGGGTGGCGGAGCGCGGCGTGGAGATCGAGCTCAGCGACGACGCGCGCACGCTGCTCGGCAACCTAGGCTACGACCCGACCTACGGCGCCCGGCCGCTCAAGCGCGTGATCCAGCGCCAGCTCGTCGACAAGCTGGCGATGGCGCTGCTCGAAGGCCGCTTCTCCGAGGGCGACCGCATCCGGGTCGACGCCGAGGGCGGCGAGCTCGTCTTCCGGCCTCAGCCGAAGGCGGTCGAGACCGCAGCCTGACGCCACGAGGGCCCGCCTCGCACACGCGAGCGGGCCCTCCGCGCGTCTCCGTCTCGCCGGCTACAGCCGCACCTGCGTGTGGAAGGTGCGGTTGGTCGCCGCGTTCTTGCCGACGTGCGCGAACAGGTCGAGGCGCTTCGCGGCGCCCTCGCCGAAGAGGCGGTGGGTGCTCTTCAACCCCTTCGGCGGCTTGACCACGCGGATGCGCCCGGCCTTGGCCGCCTTCTTGTTGGTGCGGGGCACGAGGTAGCGGCCGCCCTTCTCCCAGAAGATCCAGAGCCGGCCCTGCCGGCCCGTGGCGATCGAGATGTGCTTGGCGCCACGCGCCCGCTTGCCGGTGACGATCGCCTTGGCCTTGTTCGCCCCGACCCGCCAGAGCAGGATCTTGCGTGTCTGCGGGTAGCCCTTGCCGTAGGCGACCCAGGCGCCGGCCTTGCCCGCGCGGCCCGCAAGCGCCGTGCGCTCCTGCTGGTAGCGGAAGCTGTTGCGCCCGTTCGCGGAGGACCCCGGCGCGTGCCAGACCGGGCTCAGGGGCCCGGTGTTCGTCAGCTCGCGCGCGTAGATGCCCTTGCCGCCGGAGTTGATCTGCTGCCAGGCGCCGTAGACCCTCCCCTGGTTGTCGACGACCACCTCGGGCATGCCGATGCCGACGCCGACCGTGGCCAGGTTGTAGGTCGCATTCAGGCCCCCGAAGTTGAAGCCGTTGGCGTTCGCGCCGGAGTCTCCCCAAGCGCCGACTCGCGTTCCGGCGCCCGCCTTCCGCGGGTCGGCTCCGGCCCCGATCCCGGCGCCGATGTACGCCGCGTCGCCGTCCTCCGAAGCCGGGATGGGCGGCGTCCAGGAGCTCCCGCCGGTGTCGCTCTCCTTCATCGCGAGCTCGCCGTCGAAGAGCTCGCCCACCACCGTCGAGCGGATGCCGCTGAAGAAGACGTGGAGCTTCCCGTTCCCGGGGGTGTGGGTGAGGTCCACGCTGGGGTTGATGGTCGTCCAGCCGGACTCGAGCGTGCTGGCGGCCACCGCCTTCCCCCGTTTGTTGATGCGCGCGTAGCGCAGCGCTGCCGTGGCCCCCGCCTTCTGGTGGTAGGCGACGTGCAGGCGACCGTCGGACGTGCGCGCCACGCCGGCCTCCACGGTGTTGGGCCCCTTGCCGGTGATCGCGGTCCACTTGCCGGGGCCGCCGGCTGAAGCCGCCGGCACAAAGGCCGCGAGTCCAGCGCCCGGCCGCGGCCAAATACGATGGTCGGCCCCGGCAGGCGCCCGGGCATCTCATGCGAGTAGGCATTTCCTGTTACTGGTTCAACCGCGGCCAAGGCGTGGTCGGCCGCCAGCTGCGCTCCGCGCTCGACGAGCTCGGGCACGAGACGTTCGTGCTCGCCCGGCCGACGCGCGCCAGCAACCTGAAGCCCGCGTACGTGGCCGAGGACGACGTGTGGGACCAGCCCGGCGTGACCCGCGCCTCGGCCTACAAGATCCCCGGCGAGGAGCTCGAGGCGTGGGCGCGCGAGCACGAGCTCGAGGTCGCGTTCTTCGACCAGAACTACCAGTTCGAGGAGATCGAGCGTCTGCGCCGGATGGGCGTGCGCACGATCGGGCGCTTCGTCTGGGAGCACTTTCATGCCGAGCACACCGAGCCCGCGCGGCGCGCCTTCGACACCGTGTACTCGGTGACCGCCTGCGAGCAGGAGCGCTACGCGGCGCTCGGGCTCGAGACCCCGCGCGTGCCCTGGGGCATCCACCCCGACCTGCTCGAGCTCGCCCCGGGCGAGCGCTCGACGGGGACCGCCTGCACGCTGTTCTTCCCGGGCGGCTTCATGAGCCGGCGCAAGCCGCTTCGGCCCACGCTCAAGGCCTTTCGCAAGGCGAAGGGCGACGGGCTGCGGCTTCTCGTCAAGGCCCAGGTCGAGCGCGGGGTCGACGAGGTGCGCAAGGCGGCGCGCCGCGACTCGCGGATCCAGGTGATCTCCGCGGACCTGCCCACCGACGAGTACATGCGGCTGTTCGCCTCGGCGGACGTCTGCCTCGCGCCCAGCCGGTGGGAGGGTCTCGGCCTGCACCTGTTCGAGGCCACCGCGCTCGGGCTGCCGATCGTCACCAACGACAACCCGCCGATGAACGAGATCGTCCAGGACGGGCGCAACGGACTGCTGGTCCGCGGCGTGCGCAGCCGCGTGCGCCCGCGTTCGGACATCGGCTCGTTCGACCCCCACCGCAAGGAGCTCACCCGCGCGATCGAGCGCCTCGCCGATCCCGACCTGCGCGCGCGCCTGGCTGCCGGCGCGCGCGAGCGGCGCGAGGAGCTCAGCTGGGACCGCACCGTCGCGGCGCTGCGCGACCTGTTGGCCTCGGGCTGACGCTCAGTCCAGCGGGTAGCCCAGCTCTTCGAGGAGGTCGCCCGCGACCTCCTCGAACCGGCGGCGGGCATCCGCCGGGAGCTCCGTGCGCCACCGGCCGATCCGGTCCGGGCGCGGCGGCTCGCGTACAAGCGCGTGCTGCGCGGCGCGCTCGGCCGCGGTGATCCGCGTGCCCCCGTCCCGCTCGAGATCGCGGCCAACCTCGGCCATGCGCTCCTCGGCGACCTCGTGGTAGCGGAGCATGCGCTCGTCCCAGGGGAGGTCGATCGCGCGCGCCGCCGCGCGCAGGGTCGCCTCGGGCTCCCGCACGAGCTCCTCGTAGCGCACCTCGATGTAGACGCCCTCGGGGAGCCTGCGCCTCGCCTGGCGCCGGGCCTTCTCGATGCCCTCCCTCCAGGCGGTCGCCGCTTCGGAGATCGTGTCGGGCCCCCAGCTGCGCTCGAGCAGCGAGAGCGCGGCGTCGCGGCCGTCGCGAATCACGTGCAGAAAGCGCGCCTCCGGGAGCGCCCGGTGGATGCGCCCCATGCGCCCCAGATGCCCGGGCGTCTTGTCGCCCCAGCGCCGCTTGCCCTGCTTCTCCGCGTAGAGCCCGAAGAACGCGCGGACGGCATCGCCCGCGGTGAACGGCTCGATCGCGAAGAAGCGTGCCCGCAGCTCGTCCGCGTCGAGCCCCCAGTCGGGCCAGCGCTGGTGCTGGGTCACGAACTCGTGCGCCTCGCCTGGCCCGGCGCCCTTCTCCACGAACTTCACGAAGCGCGGCACGAAGTGCGTCTCGGGCGGGATCGCCAGCTCCGGATGCGCGTCGAGCATCAGGCGCAGCAGCGTCGTGCCGGACCTGGCGACGCCGACGATGAACGGAGCCGGGACCCGGCCGGGGGCGTTCGCGGAGGCGCTCTCCATGTCTCATTACTCTGTCACGCCGATGCCCCGACCACAGGCGTGGATCAAACCCATCGAGTTCCCCGAGTGTCCGCCGGGGTGGCGGACCGGCCCGCCGGACTTCGTCGGCGTCGGCGTCCAGCGCTCCGGCACGACCTGGTGGTACCGGGGCGCGATCCGGCCCCATCCGCGCGTCGCCAAGGGCAACGGCACGGGCAAGGAGCTTCACTTCTTCGACCGCTTCTGGCCGGGCGCCGAGACGAAGTACACGCTTGAGGACTACCACCGGCTCTTCCCGCGCCCACCGGGGAAGATCACGGGCGAGTGGACGCCCCGCTACCTCGCGGACGCCTGGGCGCTGGAGATGCTGCGGCGGGTCGCGCCCGAGGCGCGCATCCTGGTGATGCTGCGGGACCCCGTGGCGCGCTTCATGTCCGGCGTGGCGCACGCGCGCAAGCGCTGGAACGGCTGGGGGGAGCCGCTCGAGCTCTCCGAGCTCTCCGACGCGCTCTGGCGCGGCTTCTACCACGTGCAGCTGCGCCGCCTCTTCGAGCTCTTCCCGCGCGAGCAGGTGCTCGTCCTGCAGTACGAGCGCTGCGTGGCCGAGACGATGCGCGAGCTGCGCCGGACCACCGACTTCCTCGGGATCGAGCCCTACGACGAGCCACCCGCGCGCTTGGACAAGCACGTGCAGGCCAAGGCCGCCTCGTTCAAGCCCGAGCTCACCCCCGAGCTGCGCGAAGAGCTCATCGCCCGCTACCGCGACGACGTCGCCCGGCTGGCCGCGCTCTGCCCCGAGATCGACGTCGAGCTCTGGCCGAACTTCCGCGACTGAACGGCTTGGCTGGGGCCCTCGCGCGGTGCAAGATAGGCTGCGGACCGATGGCCTACCCGTTGAAGGAGGAGGGCTGATGCCGACCTACGTGATGCTCACCAATCTGACCGCGGAGGGCGTGAACACGCTCAAGACCAACCCGGGCCGGGTGCAGGAGGTCAACAAGGAGGTCGAGGCGATGGGGGCTCGCGTCATCAGCCAGTGGGCCACCCTCGGGCAGTACGACTTCGTGAGCATCGTCGAGGCGCCCGACGCGGAAACGATGGCGAAGGTCTCGGTCGAGCTCGGCTCACGCGGCACGATGACGAGCCAGACACTGGCCGCGATCCCGACTGAGAAGCTCGGCGAGGTCCTCTAGGGGCAGCGGAGCGGGGCGCGCAGTGTCGAAGCGAGTTCTCGTCGTCGGATCCGGAGGCCGCGAGCACGCGATCGTGCGCGCGTTGGCGCGCTCCCCGCAGGGGCCGGAGCTGCTCGCCGCGCCCGGAAACGCCGGGATCGCCGAGGACGCGCGCTGCCTCGAAGTCGGGGGCGAGGACGTCAAGGGCCTGGTCGAGGCCGCCGTCGAGGAGAGCGTCGACCTGGTCGTCGTCGGCCCCGAGGCGCCGCTCGTCGCGGGCCTCGTGGACGCGATGGAGGCGGCCGGGGTGCCGGCGTTCGGGCCCACCGCACAAGCCGCGCGGCTCGAGGGCTCGAAGGTCCACGCCAAGGAGGTCATGCGCGAGGCCGGAGTGCCCACCGCCTCGCACACGGTGCTGCGCACCCGCGAGGAGGCCATCGAGCATCTCGCCTGCGCGCCGTACCCCGCCGTGCTCAAGGCGGACGGCCTCGCCGCGGGCAAGGGCGTGATCATCTGCGAGACCGAGACCGAGGCCCGCGAGGCCGTCGACGTCTTCTTCACCGAGCGGCGCTTCGGCGAGACCACCGTCGTGCTCGAGGAGTACCTCGAGGGCGAGGAGCTCTCCCTGCTCGCCCTCTGCGACGGCGAGAACGTCGTGCCGCTCGCCCCGGCGCAGGACTACAAGCGCATCTTCGACGGGGACCGCGGCCCCAACACCGGCGGCATGGGCAGCTACTCGCCGGTGCCGGGCATCGACGCGGCCCGCGCCGAGGAGATCGCCGACATCGTCCACCGGCCCGTGGTGGAGCTGCTCCGCCAGCGCTCCTCGCCGTTCCACGGCGTGCTGTACGCGGGCCTGATGCTGACCGCGAGCGGCCCCAAGGTGCTCGAGTTCAACGCGCGGTTCGGCGACCCCGAGACGCAGGCCGTGCTCCCCCGCCTGGAGTCCGACCTGCTCGAGCTCTTCGTTGCCGCCCGCGAGCCCGGCGGCCTCGCCGGGGCGAAGGTGCGCTTCACCGACCGCTGGGCGGTGACGGTGGTCTTGGCGTCGGCCGGCTATCCGGCGAGCTCGTCGAAGGGCGACGTGATCACCGGGGTCGACCGCGCCGCCGCGCACGAGGGCGTCGAGGTGACGCACGCGGGCACCGCGCGCGACCCCGAGGGCCGCCTCGTGACCGCCGGCGGGCGCGTGCTCAACGTGACCGCGCTCGGCGCCGACGCGGCCGACGCGCGCGAGCGCGCCTACGCGGCCGCGCGCGAGATCAGCTTCGATGGCATGCAGATGCGCAGCGACATCGCGGCGCGCGCCGTAGAGGCGACGGCCAGCCGCTGAGAGCCTCCCCCAGAAGACCACCCGACCAAGGAGACACCCGACAGATGCAGCCAGGCGAGCCAGGTACCGCAACCGGCACCGAGAGCCCGAGCCAGACGCTCGAGCCGATGCCCGACGTGGAGTCCGCCTTCGAGGAGATCGAGGTCGAGTCGCCGCTCGTCGGGATCATCATGGGCTCCAAGAACGACAAGCCCAAGATGCAGCCTGCGGGCGAGGCGCTCCAGGAGGCGGGGATCCGTTACGAGGTGCGGGTGATGAGCGCGCACCGCGATCCCGAGAAGGTGCGCGAGTACTGCCACGCGGCGCGCATGCGGGGCCTGCGGGTGATCATCGCCGGCGCCGGGATGTCCGCGGCGCTGCCCGGCGTCGCCGCCGCGCACACCGACCTCCCCGTGATCGGTGTGCCGCTCTTGGGCAAGGCGTTCGGCGGGCTCGACTCGCTGCTATCCGCGGTGCAGATGCCGCCCGGCGTGCCCGTCGCCTGCGTGGCCGTCGACGGAGCCCGCAACGCCGGGCTGCTCGCCGCCCGGATCATCAACTGCTGAACCCGCCTTGATCCCGCGCTACACCCGCGAGCGGATCGGCGCCGTCTGGACGCAGCGGCGCAAGATGGAGGGCTGGCTCGAGGTCGAGCTGGCCGTCACCGACGCGCTCGTCGAGGAGGGCATCGTCCCCGCGGAGGCCGCCAGGGCCTGCCGCGAGCGCGCCTCGTTCACCGTCGAGGCCGTCGAGGAGCGCGAGCGCACGACCAACCACGACGTCGCCGCCTTCGTCGACGTCGTCGCCGCCTCGATCGGCGAGGAGGGGCGCTGGATCCACTACGGGCTCACCTCCTCCGACGTGCTCGACACGGCGCTCGCCCTGCAGCTGGTCGAGGCCGGCGAGATCCTGGTCGAGGGCGCCCGCACCTACCGCGACGCGCTCATCGACCGCGCCCTCGAGCACCGCGACACGATCTGCATCGGGCGCACGCACGGCATCCACGCCGAGCCGACCAGCTTCGGGCTGCGCCTCGCGGGCTTCGCGTTCGAGGCGGATCGCAACCTGCGCCGGCTGGAGCGGGCCTTCGACCAGGCGGCGGTCGGCAAGCTCTCGGGCGCGGTCGGCACCTACGCCACGCTCCCGCCGCGCGTCGAGGCGCGCGTGATGGAGCGGCTCGGCCTGCGCCGCGAGGACGCCTCCACTCAGATCGTGCCGCGCGACCGCCACGCGGAGGTCCTGAGCGCGATCGCGCTCGCGGGCGCGGGGCTCGAGCGGTTCGCGACCGAGATCCGCAACCTGCAGCGCACCGAGATGCGCGAGGTCGAGGAGCCGTTCCGCGCCGGGCAGAAGGGCTCGTCCGCCATGCCCCACAAGCGCAACCCGATCACGTGCGAGCGCATCACCGGGCTCGCGCGCGTGCTGCGCGGCTACGCGCAGACCGGGCTCGAGAACGTCGCGCTGTGGCACGAGCGCGACATCTCCCACTCGGGCGCCGAGCGCGTGGTCCTGCCCGACGCGACGATCGCGCTCGACTACATGCAGCACCTCGCCGCGCGCGTCGCCCGCGACATGGTGGTGCACGCCGATCGCATGCGCGAGAACCTCGAGCTCACCTACGGCGCCGTCTTCAGCCAGCGGGCGCTGACGGCGCTCGTCAATGCGGGCCTCGCCCGCGACGACGCCTACCGCCTCGTGCAGCGCAACGCGCAGGAGGCGTGGGATACGCGCACGCCGTTTCGCGAGCTGCTCGAGCGGGCGCTCGCCGAGGGTCCCGCGGCGCCGCAGGTGGACCTGGACGCGATCTTCGACCCGAGCGCCTACCTGGCCAACGCCGGCGAGGTGTTCGAGCGGCTCGAGGCGCTGCGCGGCTAGCCGTCGAACAGTCGTCCACCCAGCGTTTAGTAACCACCTGGTGAGGGAACCCACCAGGTAATGAGCGATGGGGTCACCGACAGCACGCACGACCGCTTGCCCGCCGCGCTCACCCTGCTCGGCGTCCTGCTGATCGCCGTCGGCGCGGGCTTGATCGCGGCCGACATCTCCACCGTCCAGGCCCAGCAGATCGTCGCGGGCGCGGGCAGCGCCGACACCGGCCCACTCGGCCTCGGAGCGCAGCTGCCGAGCTCGGCTGTCGCCGCCGACGCCGGCGGCTCCGACGGGCTCCTGCCGTTCACGGGAGCCGCCGCGCTGCCGATGATCGCCGTCGGGTTGATCGCCGTGGCCAGCGGCCTCGCGCTGCGCCGCCGCACCGAGCGCTGAGCGCAACCTGACGGTTGAGCGCCGCTGCCGGGCTGCTCGGCTCGATCGCAGGGTTCGGCGCGGTCTGGGTCCTGCCTGGTTTCGCGCTGGGCGCGCTCGCGGATCGGGTCCGCGGGCGCCACGCGCCCTCCCCGGCGGTCGAATTCGCCCGCGCGGTGGTTCTCAGCCTCGCCGCCGTGGCCACAATCGGCGGCACGCTGCTGGCCGTCCGCTGGTTCGGCGGCGCCCAGCTCGCGGCGCCCCTGCTCGTCGGCGCGCTCGCGGGCCTGCCCGCGGCGCTGCGCTGGTGCCGGGCGGCCGTCCGCCCTTGGTGGCGCACGCTCGCCCTGACCGCGCTCGCGTCGCCTTGGCTGACGTCCGCGGCCACCGCGGCGGCCACCCCCTCCCACTCCTACCAGTGGTACTACTGGGAACTCGGGCGTCAGCTCAGCGAAGCGGGCGGCATCCCGGGTTTCGTGCTCGAGTTCGGCGAGCGCGTCCGCTGGCATCCCGACTACGTCTTCTTCAGCGTCGGCAGCGAGGCCTACCGCTGGCTGACCGCGCCCCTGAGCGAGACCGCCGCGATCGTCGGCTGGCGCGCCCCCGTCGCACTGCTGGCCCTCGCGCTCGCCTACGCCGCGCTGCGACTCTGGCTCATGCGCGGCCCGGCGCTCGTCGGCTGCGCCGCGCTCGCCGCGTCCACCTACTTTTTGACCAAGTTCGACGCGTACAAGCCGGAGTCGCTCGGTGCCGTCCCGGCGCTCGCGGCCCTCGTGCTGGCCGTCGCCGGGATCCGGGCGCGCTCGCCGGGAATGCTGCTCTTGGCGGGCGCCGGAGCCGGTCTCGCGATGGGAGTTCACGGGATCGCCGCGGCGGCGATCGGCGCGATCGGCGGCGTCGCCGCGCTCGTCGAGTGGCGGCTGCGACGGCACGGGCCCGCGCTCCCCTTCCGGGCGCTGCTCGCCGCAGCCGCCCTCACCGTCACCGTGATCGTGGCCACGGGGCTGGCGCTGCAGGGGCGGGCCGTGGTCGCGAGCGATGCCGCGAACCCGGCCCTCGCCCGCGACGAGGACCCGACCTGGGCCTTCCTGCGCCGCCACGAGGGCGAGTTCGGCGATCGCTTTCCGCCGGACGCCGCCGCGCGGGCGGTCGCTTCCGTCCGGCGTCCCTGGCCGGCCGCGCTCGTACGAGACGGCGGCTGGCTCCCCCTCGTCGCCCTCATCGTGGCCGGTCTCGTCGGCGGCCTGCGCAGCGGAAGGCCGCGCACCCGTCGCCTGGCCGCGACCCTGCTCGGCACGTTGCTCTTGCTCGCCGGCGCGGGGCTGGCGTTCGCGCTTGCGTTCGACACGTTCATCCCGCAGCACACCGGGATGACCCGCGTGGGCGCCTACTCGTACCTCGCGCTCGCCCTAGCCGTCGGCGTCGCCACCCAGCTTGGCTGGTCCTGCGCCCGGCGCCGCTTCGGCGGGGTGCCGCCCGCCCTCGCCTGCGGCGCGCTCGCTTTCGCGGTCACCTGGTCCGCGGCGACCGCCGCGGTCACGCTCTCCGGCGCGCGCGAGCTGGGCGCGGCGGGGGAGCGCGTGCTCGAGCGCCTGCGTGCCGAGCGCGCCCCGGGCGCGGTGCTCAGCAACGCCAGCACCCGCGGCCTGATCGAGTTCGCGACCGGCCGCGAGGCGCCGATCGAGGGGCGCCAGCCGGTGATCGAGGACCCGGCCTTCTTGCGCGCCGCGAACCACAGGCTGGAGCAGGTCGAGCGCTACTTCACCAACGCCGGCACCAGCGGACCGCGCGCCGACCGAGCCGTCCTCGCGCAGCTCGGCGTCGGGTGGATCGTCGCGGCGGATCCCCCCGAGGCGCTCGGCTCGCCCTTCAGCTTCGGCGACTCGCCGGGAATCGCCGAGCGCCTGGCGCGGGAGCCGAACCTGAGCGAGGCGTTCGCCGCGCCGGGCCTCACCGTTTTCCGGGTTACCGAGGCGAGCGCCGTCGAGCGCGCCGGCGCGGCGCGCGATCTCGCCGCGCGCTGGGCCGCGGCCCTGGCCGCGGCCTCGCTGATCACGACCGCACTCGCCCGGCTCGTTCGCGCGGGCGGGCGGGCATCAGACGAAAGGAGCACCGATGAAGACCACGAGCACGATCGCCTGTCTGGCCCTGTCGCTCGTCGCAGCCACGCTGCTCGGCTGCGACGGGGATGAGGAGCGCAGCGGAACGAATGAGGCGCAGCGGACGCTCTCCCGCGACGACCTGCGCCGCTACCCGCCGGGCTCCCCAGAGCGGGCCGCGCTTGAGTGGTGGCGTGACCTGCAGTTCCAGAACGCGGGCGGCGCCCACGAGCGCTACGCCGAGGACGCCGCGCCCCCGCTCGAGGACCTGGCGCGGCAGGTCTCGATCGCCGCGTCCTCGTTCGTCGGGATCCCCGAGATCGTCGATGTCTCCAAGGACGGGGAGCTCGCCACCGTCTACATGCAGATCAGCCCGCCTGGGAGCTCCGCGCCGCCGCGTAACCTGAGCGTGAACCTCGTCGAGGACGACGGCGAGTGGCTGATCCGCGACAACCTGCTGGTCGAGCAGGCGGTGAACCGCGTTGCGCGCATCCGCGCTCAGCAGCAGGACTCGGAGCCCGAGTAGGGCGCCGGCTAGCGCGTCCGGGCGAAGCGCTCGACCGCGGCGATCAGCTCGTCGACCTTCTCGTCGGCTTCATCGCCGCCGCGCTCGATCGCGCCGCGCACGCAGTGGTCGATGTGCTCGGCGAGGAGCTTGAGCGCGACGCCGTCGAGCGCGCGCGAGATCGCGCCGATCTGCGTGAGCACGTCGATGCAGTACGCCTCCTCCTCGACCATCCGCGCGACGCCGCGCACCTGGCCCTCGATCCGCGCCAGCCGGCGGAGGATCGCCTCGCGCTCCTCGCTGTATCCGGGGTGATCCATCTCGTCGACTATACCGGGCGGGGGTATCGCGCCTGTACCATCGGCACCCCTTGACGAGCTCGCTTGAAGATCTGCGCCACCTCTCCAGCGGCAAGGTCCGTGAGATCTACGAGCTCGACGGCGACCTTTTGATGGTCGCCTCGGACCGGATCTCCGCGTACGACGTCGTGCTGCCCACGCCCATCCCCGACAAGGGGAGGGTGCTCACGCAGATGTCGGTGTTCTGGTTCGAGACCACCAAGCACATCTGCCCGAACCACTTCATCTCCCAGGAGGTGCCCGACGAGGTCCGCGGGCGCGCCCTGCGCGTGCGCAAGCTCGACATGTACCCGGTGGAGTGCGTGGTGCGCGGCTACCTCTCGGGCTCCGGCTGGCGCGAGTACCGCGAGTCGCAGTCCGTCTGCGGGATCGAGCTGCCGGCGGGGCTGCGCGAGTCCGACAAGCTCCCCGAGCCGATCTTCACGCCGGCCACCAAGGCCGAGGAGGGCGAGCACGACGAGAACATCGACTTCGAGCGCGCCGCCGAGATCGTCGGCGACCGCGGGCTGATGGAGCGCCTGCGCGACACCTCGATTGCCCTCTACGAGCACGCCGCCGAGCACGCCGCCGAGCGCGGGATCATCATCGCCGACACGAAGTTCGAGTTCGGCGCCGCGCCCGACGCAGAGATCGTGCTCGCCGACGAGGTGCTCACCCCGGACTCCTCGCGCTTCTGGCCCGCCGACGACTACGAGCCGGGCCGCAGCCAGGCCTCGTTCGACAAGCAGTACGTGCGCGACTGGCTCGATGAGTCGGGGTGGGACCACGCGCCGCCCGCCCCCGAGCTGCCCGAGGAGGTCGTCGCGAACACGCGCGCCAAATACGTCGAGGCGTACGAGCGCATCACCGGCCGCTCCCTCGACGGCTGAGCCGCGCTCGCCGGGCATGGCGATGCGGCTCGTGATGACGTTCCGCGTCCGCGACGAGGCGGACGCGCTCGAGGAGAACCTGCGGTTCCACCGCGCCCAGGGGGTCGACCGCTTCATCGCACTCGAGGACGGCGCCGCCGAGCCCGTCGGCGAGATCCTCGACCGCTGGAGCGCCGCGGGCCTGCTCGAGCGCATCTCGAGGCCCCCGGGGGAGGCGCCGCGCCGGCGCGCCGAGTGGATCACCGAGATGGCCCGCCGGGCCGCCACCCATCACGACGCGGACTGGGTGATCAACAACGACGCCGACGAGTTCTGGTGGCCGCTGCGCGGGACGCTGCGCGACGCGTTCGCGTCGCTCCCCGACCGCTACGCCGCGCTGAGCGCGCCGCGCACCGAGTTCGTACCGCGCCCCGGCGAGGAGCCGTGGCCCGAGCGCCTCATCTACCGGGAGCGCCTCTCGAGCACCCTGCCCAAGCGCGCGCACCGCGCGCACCCGCAGGTCGCCGCCACGCCGTACGCGGTCCGCATCCCCGGCGCCGGCCCGCCCGCCCACCGTGGGCGTGCCTGGCTGCGGACGGCGGCGGAGCGGCAGGAGCCCAGCGGCGCACCCATCCCCGCGCTCACCTGGCCCATCCGCGTCCTGCACTTCCCGGTGCGCTCCGCCGAGCAGTTCCGCACGCGGGTCGAGCGCGCCTACGAAGCGGGTCGCCACAGCGCCGTCGCGCGCGCCCGCGAGCTCTACGCGGCGCTCGACGCGGGGACGCTCGCGCGCCGCTACGCCGAGGCGACCTACGACGACGGCGCCATCGAGGCCGGTCTGGCCTCGGGGGAGCTCGCCCGCGACACGCGCCTGCGCGACTTCCTGCGACGCTGCCCAGGCCCGGACGAGCCGGTGCCCGCCGACGCGCTCGCCGGCCTCGGCCCCGAACCGGGCGAGGAGGAAGAGCTCGCCGACGACGGGCTCGCCGCGCTTCTGCGCGCCGAGCAGCTCGCCGAGGGCCGCCTGCGCACCGCCCGGCGGCGCCTGCGCCGCCTCGAGCGCGAGCTCGAACGCCTCCGCTCAAGCGATGATGAGAACCTGCGCCGGCGGGTCGCCCGCCGGCTGCGCGCCCGCCGCGACACGCGATGAGCCGCAACGTCTTCATCCAGGGGATGCGCCGCTCGGGGACGACGATCCTCTACGACGCCTTCTGCGAGGACCCGGAGCTGCGCTGCTTCTACGAGCCGTTCCGCGAGGAGGACGTAACGCCGGGCGGCGGGAGCGGTGCGCGCTCGGGCGATTTGTTCGCCGAGACGCGGGCCCTGCGCCACGAGTTCCAGCGCGCCCAGCATCCCGAGATCCCGCTCGAGCTCTTCAACCACGGCGGGCCCCGTGCGCCGGCGCTCGAGCTGCACACGACGCTGCCCGCCTGGGCGGTCGACTGGCTGCAGTTCCTGCTCGACCAAGCGCCCGCCGTGCTCATCAAGCATGTGCGCATGTACCGCAAGATCGGCGTGCTGCACCGGCTCGACCCAGCCGCCGTGCTCGTGCACGCGGTCCGCGACCCGCGCGCGGTGAGCGCCTCGATGCTACTCGGCCGCGGGCGGCGGCACCTGTGGCGCTACCCCGACGCCGACGCGTTCTTCGCGAGCTGGTCGCGGCGCAAGCTGTGGTCGAGCAGGGCGCTGTCGGAGGCGTTGATCGCCGAGGGGGCCTTCCCCGGGCTCGAGCGCGGGGTCCCCGACTTCATGCGCCCGCTGATGGTCTGGCGCGCCGCGTTCGAGGCCACCTACGAGGAGGGGCGCAGGCTCTTCGGCGAGCGCTACGTACTAGTGCGGCTCGAGGACCTGCGGACCGATCCTGCCGCCACCCTGGCGTCGATCTACGAGCGCCTGGAGCGGCCGATGCCCGCCGCGGTCGCCGCGTGGGCGGAAGCCAACGTCCGCCGCGACGCCGACATCCCGTTCGGCGACGACGCCCGCTGGACCGACGCCGCCCAGATGCTCGGGATGGAGGACGCGCTCGTCGCGGCGGGGTACGCCGACGCCTTCCCAGAGCCGTCCGGCCGGCCTCCCGAACTGGTGCCGCCCAAGCAGAAGCCCGCGTCGCGGCTCGGGGCGGTGCTCGACCGCGCGCGCGAGGGCGTCGCGCGGGCGCGGGGCCGCCGGCGGGATGCCTAGCCGGGGCCGTCGCTACTTTTGTCCTGTGAAAGCGCGCGTTCTGATTCGTCCCAAGGAAGGCATCCTCGATCCCCAGGGCAAGGCGGTCGAGCGGGCCCTGCCGGCGCTCGGGTTCAGCGGCATCAACCACGTGCGCGTCGGGCGCCTGGTCGAGCTCGAGGCCGAGGACCCGTCGCGACTCGGCGAGCTCTGCGAGAAGCTGCTCGCCAACCCGCTGATCGAGGACTACGAGATCGTCGAGCTGCAGGAGGCCTGAGCCGCACATGCCGGCGCGCTTCGGAGTCATCCAGTTCCCGGGCTCGTGCGACGAGCGCGACGCGGTCGCGGCCTGCGAGCGCGTCGGCGAGGCGCGCTTGGTCTGGCACGAGGAGCGGGACCTCTCCGACCTCGACGTCGTGGTCGTCCCGGGCGGCTTCTCCTACGGTGACTACCTGCGTGCCGGGGCGATCGCCCGGTTCGCGCCCGCCATGGAGGCGGTCGCGCGCTTCGCGGCGGAGGGCGGGCCCGTGCTGGGGATCTGCAACGGCTTCCAGGTGCTGTGCGAGGCAGGGCTCCTGCCGGGTGCGCTCCTGCCCAACGAGAACCTGCGCTTCGTCTGCCGGCAGGTCGACCTCGAGGTGGTCTCGACCGGCTCGCCGTTCACCGCCGAGCTCAAGGCCGGCGAGCGGCTCTCGGTACCGGTCAAGCACATGAGCGGCCGCTACTACGCCCCGGACGAGCTGCTCGACGAGCTCGAGGCGGCCGGGCAGGTCGTCCTGCGCTACGCACCCGGGCAGAACCCGAACGGCTCGGCCCGCGACATCGCCGGCGTGCGCAACGCGGCGGGCAACGTGATGGGGCTCATGCCGCATCCCGAGCACGCGGTCGACGAGCTCACGGGCTCGGCCGACGGCCTGCGCCTCTTCGCCTCGGCGGCCGCCAGCCTGCGCGCCGTCCATGCGGCTGCGTAGCCCGCTCTTCCGGCTCCGCGCGCGTCGGGAGGCCGGCCCGCCGGCTCCGTTCGTGGTCGGCGTGGGCCGCTCCGGGACGACGCTCCTGCGCCTCATGCTCGACGCACACCCGCAGCTCGTCATCCCGCCCGAGACGCACTTCCTTCCCGATCTGATCGACGCCGCGGGCCGGGGCGCGGGCGCTGAGCAGCTCGCGCGCATCGCCGCGGAAAGCCGCCACTGGGGCGATTTGGGCATCGCCGCGCCCGACTTCGAGGCGCGCCTGCGCATGGCCGGCACCCGCCCGGATCGCGCCGCGCGCGCCTTCTTCGAGCTCTACGCCGAGCGCCACGGAAAACCGCGCTGGGGCGACAAGACGCCGGGCTACGTGAAGCGCATGGCGATCATCGGGCGCGCCCTGCCCGAGGCCCGCTTCATCCACCTGATCCGCGACGGGCGCGACGTCGCGCTCTCCCGCCGCCGCCGCGGCATGGGCGCCGAGCGCCCGATGGCCGAGACCGCGGCGAAGTGGCGCGACCGGATCCTGGCCGCGCGTCGCCAGGCGCGCCGGCTGCGCGGCCGCTACATGGAGCTGCGCTACGAGGACCTCGTCGCCGAGCCGGAGCCCTCCCTGCGACGGGTATGCGAGTTCATCGAGCTGCCCTACGACCCCGAGATGCTCCGCTACCACGAGCGCGCGCAGGAGCGGCTGCGAGAGATGAACCGCGACCTGCCGCCCGTCGGCAAGCGCCGCCCGCGCGACGCCGCCGAGCGCATGGCGGCGCACGCGCTCGCAAGCGAGCCGCCCCGCCCGGACCGCGTCGCGGCCTGGCGCAGCGAGATGAGCCCCGCCGATCGTGCCGCGTTCGAGAGCGAGGCCGGTAGCCTGCTCGCCGAGCTCGGCTACGACGTGGCATCCTGAGCTCTCCCGCCCCCCAAGCCCCCCGAATGGGAAAGAAAGTTCGCTACAGCTTCCGCTACCTGCGCAACCGCCGCCTGCGCGGGCGGTCCGAACCGCAGTTCCCCGCGCCCTTCGTGGTCGGGGTCGGCCGCTCGGGCACGACGCTCCTGCGCCTGATCCTCGACGCGCACCCCGAGCTCGCGATCCCGCCGGAGACGCACTTCATGCCGCAGCTCATCCAGCGCTCCGGCCAGCTCCACTTCACCCCAAAGCGCGTCGTCAGGCTGATCGTCGAGGACGAGCACCGCCGGTGGCCGGACTTCGGCCTGGACGAGGAGCAACTGCTCGAGCGGTTCCAGGCGCTCGAGCGCTTCAACATCGCCGACGCCCTGCGCGAGTTCTACCGCGCGTACGCGGACAAGCACGGCAAGCCGCGCTGGGGCGACAAGACCCCGGACTACGTGCGCCGCATGCGGCGCATCAAGCGCACCCTCCCGGAGGCGTACTTCATCCACGTGATCCGCGACGGGCGCGACGTGACCCTCTCGACGAACCAGCGGATCGAGCAGCGCGGTCACCGCGACCCGATCGGGCCCGAGATGGCGGCCCGCCGCTGGCGCACCCGGATCGAGAAGGCGCGCGCGGACGGCCCCGTGCTCGGCGACTACATGGAGATCCGCTACGAGGACCTGGTGACCGACACCGAGGCGACGGTGCGGCGCGTCTGCAGCTTCATCGGCCTCGACTTCGATCCCGAGATGCTTCGCTACCACGAGCGCGCCGAGGAGCGCCTGCGCGAGATGGCGGGCGCGATGCCGGCCCGCGCCGGCCGCCCGCCGCGCGAGGCGGGCGAGCGCCTGCGCGCGCACCGGATGGCGACCAAGCCCCCGAGCAAGGAGCGGATCGCGCGCTGGCGCGAGGAGATGGACCCTGAGTACCGCGCCGTCTTCGAGCAGCACGCCGGGGACCTCCTGCGCGACCTGGGCTACGAGGTCGGCGGCGACTGAGCTCCCTTCGCCCGGGTAGCGGGTGGCTCCGACGCGTGCCCGGCGCGTCTGCCACCATAAGCGGCGTCCGCGGCGCCCCAAGCACCGGACGCCGCCCGCCCTCTACCCTGCTTCCCCGCCTATGGCTTCCATCCTTTCCAGACTGATCACACGCGAGCCCGACCGCCCGCCGTTCCCGTTCATCGTCGGCATGAACCGCTCCGGCACCACGCTGCTGCGGATGATGCTCGACGCCCACCCCGAGCTCACGATCCCGCCGGAGACGCACTTCGTGCCCGCGCTCATCAAGGCGACGCGCGTGCGCGGCGCGACCCCCGAGGACGCGCTCGCGGCGATGAAGTCGGTGCGCGAGTGGGGCGACTTCAACTTCAGCGACGAGGAGATGCTCGCGCGCCTGCGCGCCCTTCCGAAGCTGCGCCCGGGACCGGCGGTCCGCACGTTCTACGAGGCCTACGCCGAGCGCCAGGGCAAGCCGCGCTACGGCGAGAAGACGCCCACGTACGTGCAGAGAATGAAGCTGATCCAGCGGGCGCTGCCCGAGGCGCGCTTCGTCCACGTGATCCGCGACGGGCGCGACGTCGCGCTCTCGGTGCTCGACCGCACCGTGCGCGACCTGACCGCCGCCGACGTCGCGCGCCGCTGGCGCAAGAAGATCCGCAAGGCGCAGGAAGACGCGCCGTCGCTGCGTCACTACATGGAGGTCCGCTACGAGGACCTGATCCTCGACACGGAGCCGGTGCTGCGCAAGGTCTGCGAGTTCCTCGAGCTCCCCTGGAGCGACGACGTCCTGCACTACCACGAGCGCTCGCCCGAGCGGCTCAAGGAGATGGCCCGCCCGCTGCCCGGCGGCGGCCGCGCCAAGGAGCTCACGGTGGAGCGGCGCATGAAGACCCACGAGATGACGACCAAGCCCCCGAGCAAGGACCGGGTGCAGCGCTGGCGCCACCAGATGACCGAGGAGCAGCGCCGCGAGTTCGAGGAGGTCGCGGGCGATTTGCTCGCCGAGCTCGGCTACCCCACGGGCGAGACCGTCGACGCCGCCGCCGGCAGCTCCTGAACGCCCTTGCGGTCGCGCGCGCCCGGCGGCGAGGCGGGTTCGTAGGGGACGCGGAGTCTGCGCATGAGGATCGGCATCGTCACGAAGTGGTTCGCGAGCGGCCAGGCCGTCGTCTCGCGCCAGATCCGCTCCGCGCTCGACGAGCTCGGCCACGAGACCTTCGTCTTGGCGCGCGAGGGAACCGGGCCGCGCTCCGGCGTGACCGACAGGCCGCACGACCCGATCTGGGACCAGCCCGGGGTCACGCAGACCGGCGAGAGCGAGGTCCCCCACGCGACCTTCGAGCGCTGGGTCGACGAGCACGGGCTCGAGGTAGTGATGACCGACAACCTCTACCAGTTCGACGAGCTGCGCAGGCTGCGCGAGCGCGGCGTGCGGACGGTCGGGCGCTTCGTCTGGGAGCACTTCGCGGCCGAGCACGCCGCGGGGGCGAAGGAGGCCTTCGACGTCGTCTACTCGCTGCACCGCGCCGAGCAGGCGCGCTACGCGGAGTTCGGCATCGATAGCCCCTACGTGACGTGGGGCTGCCACCCCGAGCTCGTCGCCGTCGAGCCCGCGGCGCGTTCCGACGACGCGGTCACGCTGCTTCTGCCCGGCAGCTTCATGGGCCGGCGCAAGCCGCTCGCCGAGGTCCTCGAGGCGTTCGCGCGCACGCGCAATCCGCGCCTGCGGCTGATCGTCAAGGGCCAGACTGCGAAGCGCCAGGGCAAGCTCGAGAAGGCGGCCGCCGCCGATTCGCGCATCCAGATCCGGATCGCCGACGAGCCCACCGCCGACCACCTGCGGTTCGTCGCGAGCTGCGACGTGTGCCTCGCGCCCACCCGCTGGGAGGGGCTGGGCCTGCCGCTGTACGAGGCGATCGCCTTCGGCCAGCCCGTGATCACCAACGACAACCCGCCGATGAACGAGGCGATCATCGACGGAGTGAACGGCCTTCTGGTCGGCGCGACCCAGGAGGGCACGGCGCGCTCCGGGATCCCGTCGTGGAGCCCGAACGTCGACGAGCTCGCCGACGCGATCGAGCGGATCGCCGACGACGAGCTGCGCGCAGAGCTGGCGACCGGCGCCCGCGAGCTCCGCGACGGCGAGCGCTCGTGGGCGCGCACGGTCGAGGGCCTGCGCGATCTCTTGGAGGCGGTGTCGTGAACGCCGAGCGCCCGCCCGCGCCCTTCATCGTCGGGGTCATGCGCTCCGGCACGACGCTGCTGCGGCTCATGCTGGACGCCCACCCGGCGATGGCGATCTCGCCGGAGACGCACTTCGTTCCGAAGCTGATCAAGCGCATGCGCAAGGGCACGCGCGACGCCGACGGCGTGCTCGAGGTGATCACGTCGGGCACGCGCTGGCCCGACTTCCACCTCGACGCCGAGGTCTTGCGCGAGCGCCTGCGTGAGCGCGAGCCGCTCGACCCGGGGACCGCGCTGCGCGTCTTCTACGAGGCCTACGCCGAGCGCTTCGGCAAGCCGCGCTGGGGCGACAAGACCCCGGGCTACGGCAAGCGGCTGATCCGGATCTCACGGGCGCTGCCCGAGGCGCGCTTCATACACGTGATCCGCGACGGGCGCGACGTCGCGCTGTCGCGGCGGCGGCGCGCGACGAACCCCGCGCCGGTCGAGAAGCACGCCAAGCGCTGGCAGGCGCGCATCAAGTCGACCCGGCGGCGCGCGCGGAGCGTCAGCCACTACATCGAGGAGCGCTACGAGGAGCTCGTGCTCGACCCCGAGCCGGTGCTGCGCCGCGTCTGCGAGTTCATCGAGCTCGACTACGACCCCGTGATGCTCCGCTACTACGAGCGCGCCGAGGAGCGCCTCCAGGAGATCGCCAACCCGTTCGCGAAGATGTCCGTGGAGCGGCGGCTCGAGGCCCACCGGCTGGCGGCGCAGCCGCCGCAGCGCGGGCGCATCGGCGCCTGGCGCGAGGGCATGACCCCGGCGGAGATCGCGGAGTTCGAGGCCGCCGCCGGCGCGATGCTGGACGAGCTCGGCTACGAGCGGGCGAACCCGTCGTGAGGGTCGGCGTCGTCACGAAGTGGTTCAACCGCGGCCAGCCCGTGGTCGGCCGCCACACGCGCTCGGCGCTCGACGCGCTCGGCCACGAGACCTTCGTGCTCGCGCGGCCGAAGAAGGAGCGCGGGCCGATGCCGGGGGCGCTGGCGCGCGACGGCGTCTGGGACCAACCGGGCGTAACCGAGGCCTCCGCCTACGACATCCCGCTCGCGGAGTACGCGGACTGGATCGAACGCAACGGCATCGAGGTGATCTTCTGCGACCAGAACTACCAGTTCGACGAGCTCGCCGAGCTGCGCCGCCGCGGGGTCGTGGTCATCGGCCGCTTCGTTTGGGAGCACTTCACGGCGGAGCACGTCGAGGGCGTGCGCCGGGCCTACGACCTGATCTTCTCGATGACGCGCGCCGAGCAGGAGCGCTACCGCCGCATGGGGCTCGAAACCCCGTACGTGCCGTGGGGATGCCACCCAGAGTTGATCGCGGTCGCCGAGGAGGTGCGGCGCGAGCCCGGCGACGCGGTGACGTTCGTCTTCCCCGGCGGCTTCCTCGGTCACCGCAAGCCGCTCGAGCCCGTGCTCGCGGCGTGGGCGAAGGTGCGCAGCCCCCGCGCGCGCCTGCTCGTCAAGGCGCAGGTCGAGCGCCGGCTGGAGGCCGCCGAGCGCGCCGCCGCGACCGACCCGCGCATCGCGCTGCGCATCGGCGACGAGCCAACCCCCGAGCACCTGCGGGCCGTGGCCGCCTGCGACGTCACGCTTTCGCCGGCGCGCTGGGAGGGACTCGGCCTGCCGCTGTACGAGGCCGTCGCCTTCGGACAGCCCGCGATCACGAACGCGACGCCGCCGATGGACGAGATCACCATCCATGAGCGCAACGGCCTGCTCGTCCCCTCACGTCCCGACGGCACGGCCCGCTCGGGGATCACGGCGCACGCGTTCGATATCGACGCGATGGCGACAGCGATCGACCGGCTCGCCTCCGACGACGAGCTCCGCGAGCGGCTCGCCGCGGGCGCGCGCGAGCTCCGCGCGGGCGAGCGCGCCTGGCAGCGCACCGTCGATGGCTTCGCCTCGCTGCTAGAAATGGCCGCCGCATGAGCGACTTGACCGCCAACACCCGAGCCGCCCGGAGGCTGCCGTGAACTACGGGCGGCGCGCGCGCATCATCCTCGCCCGCCGGCGCCTGCGCGGCCGGACCAAGCCACCGGGCCCGGCGCCCTTCGTCTGCGGCGTGACCCGGTCGGGCACGACGCTTTTGCGGCTCATGCTGGACGCCCACCCGGACCTGGCGATCCCCGGCGAGACGCACTGGGTCCCGAAGTTCATCAAGCAGCTCGAGCGCCGCAGGATGACCGCCGACGAGATGGCGGACTTCATCATCGAGAGCAAGCGCTGGCCCGACTTCCACCTCGACCCCGACGCGCTGCGCCAGCGCTTCCGCAACCTGCGGCACCTGAACGCCGCCGACGCGATCCGCGCCTTCTACGGGCTGTACTCGGAGCGCGAGGGCAAGACCCGCTACGGGGACAAGACCCCCGGCTACGTCCGTGAGATGCTGCGCCTGCAGCGCGTGCTGCCCGAGGCGCGCTTCATCCACATCATCCGCGACGGGCGCGACGTCGCGCTCTCGCACCTACGCATGAACTGGGGCCCCGAGACCTACGAGGAGTCGGCGCAGCTCTGGGTCGAGCGCATCACCACCGCCCGCCGCCAGGCGCCGAAGGTGCGCCACTACATGGAGGTCCAGTTCGAGGACCTCGTCCGCGACACCGAGGGCGTGCTGCGCAGGGTCTGCGACTTCATCGAACTCGACTACGACCCCTGCATGCTCGACTACCACGAGCGCGCCGAGGAGCGACTGCGCGAGAAGGCGCGCGACCTGCCGCGGCGCAACCGCCCGGTCCAGACCGCGGAGGCGCGGATGGAATCGCACAAACTCGCCAAGGAGCCGCCGCGCGAGGACCGCCTCGGGATGTGGAAGCAGAGGATGAGCCCCGACGAGATCGCGCGGTACGAGGCGATCGCCGGGCCCCTGCTCACCGAGCTCGGCTACGAGCTGGGCTCGAAGTAGCCGCCTCAGCGCCGGGCCGCGCCCTCTCGCCGCGGTTTACCGCCGGCTTTGGATCCGGTAGGGATTGCGCCTGATCGTCGACGAGGGGCTCGACGTCGCCGACTGCGAGTTCGGACCCGGAGGGCACTAGCCGGTCGCCGGCCCGCTCGGCGAGTCGAGGTTGACGAGGGCCGAGCCGTCGGGTAAGAATCAGGCCTCTTGACGACGGGAGGGACTCGGATGACGAAGCGGGCGTTTGCCGCTGCCGTCGCGGCGTCGTGTCTGCTCGCGACCAGCGTGGCCGCCGCGGCGGTGATCAACGGCAGCAAGGCCGACGAGGTGCTCGGCGGCACGCACAGGGCCGACGTGATCAAGGGCAAGGGCGGCCACGACCTGATCGGCGGCAACGACGGCAACGACCGGATCTCCGGCGGGCCGGGCAACGACACGCTGTACGGCCAGCGCGGGGACGACGTCGTGCGCGGTGGCCCCGGCATGGACTTCCTGATCGAGTACGACCCGCTGGGGGCCTCCTTCATCCTGCTTCGCGCGGAGGGGGCCCTGCCACGCGGCGACGCCGACATCCCTGGCGACGACAAGCTCTTCGGCGGGGCGGGGCACGACTACCTCTACGGATCGAACGGCCGCGACGTCCTCGAGGGCCAGGGCGGCCGCGACTACCTGTCCGGCGGCCGGGGCGCCGATGTGCTCCGGGGCGGCGCCGGCGAGGACAGGCTCGACGGTGGGCCCGGCAAGGACAGGCTGTTCGGCGGGGCCGGGGACGACCAGTTCTACGCGGACGACGGCAAGCCGGGGGACAAGGTGAACTGCGGACCCGGCCAGGACGACGTCGCCGCCGATCCCGGTGACGAGGTCGCGGCGAACTGCGAGTCGGTCAACCCCCGGGGGACCGGCGTAAGGAGGAGCGAAGCACGATGAGTAGGGGATTCGCGATCGCCGCGTCCGCCGCGCTGCTCGCGGTCGCGACCGCGACGGGCGCGCTCGCCGCACAGCTCGAGGGCACGAAGCGGGGCGAGATCATCGGCGGCACCAAGAAGGCCGACGTGATCAAGGGCAAGGGCGGCAACGACCTGATCGGCGGGAACGCCGGTAACGACACGATCCTGGGCGGCGCCGGCCACGACAAGCTCTACGGCCTCAAGGGCAGCGACACGGTTCGCGGCGGGCCGGGCCACGACCAGATCAACGAGGGCCGCGTGCTCGGCATCTTCAACCGCGTGGCCGGGCAGCCGGGCGCGGCGCGTGGCCTCGGCTTCGACCTGCCCGGGAACGACCGGCTCTTCGGCGGCCCCGGCACCGACAGCCTGTACGGCTCCGCCGGGCGCGACCACCTCGACGGCGGACCCGGAAAGGACTACCTCTCCGGCGGACCCGGCGCCGACACGGTGCTGGGCGGCAAGGGCGGCGACCAGATCGATGGCGGCAGGGGCCGCGACGTGCTGCGCGGTGGCGACGGCGACGACTTCATCGTCGCCTACGACGGCGAGCCGGACGAGATCTCCTGCGGCCCCGGCAACGACGAGGCGATCATCGACGCGGGGCTCGACGTCGTCGCCGGCGACTGCGAGGCCGCGCACCCGCCGATGCTCCGGTAGCACGCGGACGTTCAGCCCTAGTAGCCGTTTCCCGAACACCACGGCTGAACGCGCGGGCCCGGGTCGGGGACGTTCAGCCCTGGTGTGCGTTTTTCGACGACCAGGGCTGAACGTGGGTTGGGGCGCCGACCGCGCAACCAGCCACACCCTCCAATAAGCTCGGGCGCGTGAGCCAGCAGCCCGAGACAGCCGCGAAGCACCGCGAGCTCGGGCTCACCGATTACGAGTACGAGCGCATCTGCGATCAGCTCGGCCGGGCCCCCAACGACGTCGAGCTCGCGATGTTCTCGCTGCTTTGGTCGGAGCACTGCGCGTACAAGCACTCGCGCAAGCTCCTGCGCCGCCTGCCCACCGAGGGGCCGCGCGTGGTCATGGGTCCCGGCGAGAACGCCGGCGCGGTGGACGTGGGCGGCGGCTACGCGGTCGCGTTCAAGGTCGAGTCCCACAACCACCCGAGCGCGGTCGAGCCCTTCCAGGGCGCAGCCACCGGCGTCGGCGGGATCCTGCGCGACGTGTTCGCGCTCGGGGCGCGCCCGATCGCCGTGCTCGACTCGCTGCGCTTCGGCGAGCTCGACTCCGAGCGCTCGCGGTACCTGTTCGACCACGTGGTGGCGGGCATCGGCCACTACGGCAACTCGATCGGCGTGCCGACGGTGGGCGGCGAGGTCTACTTCGAGCCCGCCTACGAGCAGAACTGCCTGGTGAACGCGATGTGCATCGGCTTCGCGCGCACCCAGGACATGGTTCGCGCGGCCGCGGCGGGCGTCGGCAACGTCGTCGTGCTGATGGGCGCGTCGACCGGGCGCGATGGGATCGGCGGCGCCTCCGTGCTCGCCTCCGCCGAGCTCGAGGAGGGCGACTCCTCCAAGCGCCCGACTGTCCAGATCGGCGACCCGTTCGAGGAGTCCAAGCTGCTCGAGTGCTGCCTCGAGCTCCTGCGGGAGGGCCTTTTGGTCTCGCTCCAAGACCTCGGCGCCGCGGGGCTCACCTCCGCGGGAGGCGAGATGGCCTCCGCCGGCGGCGTGGGCATCGACATCGACGTCGCCAAGGTGCCGCTGCGCGAGGCCGACATGGAGCCCTTCGAGATCATGGTCTCCGAGTCCCAGGAGCGGATGCTGGCCGTCGTTGAGCCCGACAAGGTCGAGCGGGTGATCGAGGTCTGCCGCCGCTGGCAGACGGGCGCCGCGGCGGTCGGCGAGATCACCGACACCGGCCACTTCCGCGTCCTACGCGACGGCGAGGTCGTGGGCGACATGCCGGTCGCCGCCCTGGTCGATGGCTGCCCGCTGTACGACCTGGAGCCGGCCGAGCCACAGGGCTGGCTCTACGGGCAGCCGCCCGCGACCCTGCCCGCGGGCGCCCCGCTCGCCGACACGCTCACGGCGATCCTCTCGGCGCCCTCGATCGCGTCGAAGCGCTGGGCTTTCGAGCAGTACGACTCGATCGTCGGCTCGCGCACGGTCCGCCGCCCGGAGGCCGCCGACGCCGCCGTGCTCAACCTGCCCGAGGCCGGCACCGCGATCGGCGTGTCGATCGACGGCAACGGACGGCGCGTCGCCTGCGACCCCTACCACGGCACGATCGAGGTGCTGCTCGAGTGCGCGCAGAACCTCGCCTGCGTGGGCGCCGAGCCGCTCGGCCTCACCAACTGCCTCAACTTCGGCAACCCGGAGAAGCCCAACGTCGCCTGGCAGCTCGACCGCTCCATCCAGGCGCTCGCCGACGGCTGCCGCGCGCTCGGCATCCCCGTCGTCGGCGGCAACGTCTCGCTCTACAATGAGACCGACCGGGGGCCGATCTACCCGACGCCCGTCGTCGGGCTCGTGGGCGAGGTGCCCGACCCCGCGGTGGTCCCGGGGATGGCCCTGAGCGCGGGCGATGCGATCGCGATCGCCGGCCCGTTCCAGCCGTCGCTCGCAGGCTCCGAGCTCGCCAAGCAGCGCGGCGAGCTGGGCCCGGGCCTGGCCGAGGCCGACCTCGACGCCCACCGCGCGGCGCTCGCCTTCATCCGCACGGCGGCGCGCTCGGGGCGGGTGCGCGCGATCCACGACGTAAGCGACGGCGGTTTCGCCGCCGCCCTCTGCGAGATGGCGATCGCGGGCGGGGTCGGCGCCGCGGTCGACTGCTCCGGCTTCCCCGGGTTCGCGGGGCTCGACGCGGAGACTGCGCTGTTCGGTGAGGGACCGGGCGGCTATCTGCTCGCGGGTGCGCGCGCGGAGCTCGAGGCGCTCGCCGTCCAAGCCGAGTCGGCGGGCGTGCCGATGACGCTGATCGGGGCGGCGGAAGGCGATGCCGTGCGCATCGAGGCGGCGGGCGCGGCCGTGGAGCTGCCGCTCGCCGAAGCCGAGCGGGCGTGGAAGTCGCTCGCGGACCGGATGGGGCCCGCCCAACCTTGACCGCTGACCCGCGCAGCGCCCGGGCTCGGGGGCCGGCCGGGGCGACGAGCTAGCCGATGCGCACTGTCGTAACGGGGGCGGGTGGATTCATCGGCTCGCGCCTGGCCGCCCGCCTGCTGGACGAAGGCCACGAGGTCGTCGGCATCGACCGGCTCTCCGACTCCTACGACCCGGAGCGCAAGCGCGCCGCGCTCCGCGCCCTCGAGGAGCGGCCCGGTTTCCGGGCGCTCACCGGCGACCTCAACGAGCTCGACCTCCGCGAGGTGCTCGCGGGCGCCGACACCGTCTTTCACCTCGCCGCCCAGCCGGGGGTGCGGGCGAGCTGGGGCAGTGAGTTCGGCATCTACCTCGCCGACAACGTGCACGCGACGCAGCGCCTCCTCGAGGCGCTCAGCGCGCTCGGCGGAGGGCGACTCGTGTTCGCCTCCTCCTCGTCGGTCTACGGCGACGCCAAGAGCTACCCCACCGCGGAGACCGCGACGCCCTCGCCGATCTCCCCGTACGGAGTCACCAAGCTCGCGGCCGAGCACCTCTGCCGAATGTACGCGCGCGCCGGAGTCGAGACGGTGATCCTGCGCTATTTCACGATCTTCGGACCCGGCCAGAGACCCGACATGGCCTTCGCGCGGTTCATCGATGCGGCGCTCGAGGGGCGCGAGCTGGAGATCCTCGGCGACGGCCGCCAGGTCCGCGACTTCACGTACGTCGACGATGCCGTCGCGGCCACCATCGCCGCCGGCGAGCACGGGAGGCCGGGCGAGGTCTACAACGTCGCGGGCGGCACGCAGGCGAGCGTGCTGGACGTGATCGAGGTCCTCGAGGAGCTCCTGAACACCCCGGTCAAGCGCCGGCACCTCCCCGCCGCGGCCGGCGACGTGCAGCGCACGAGCGCCGACTCGTCCAAGGCTCGCTCCGAGCTGGGCTTCGCTCCCCGCGTGGGGCTCGCCGAGGGCCTGCGCGAGCAGCTGGCCGCCCACCGGGCCGCGATCGGCTAGCGGGCCAGCGCGCGCAAGAAGTCCCGCAGCCGGGTGTCCTCGACGCAGTCGGGTGCGTTCGCGGCGGCGTCGTAGGCCTCGCGCAGGCGTCCCGCCTTGTACAGCTCGTACTGCGCCTTGCGCGCCCGGCCGACGTGCTCGGGCATACCTTGCTGCTCGAACGCGGTGCCGATCTGGATCACGCGGCGCTCGAACTGCGCGTAGCTGCGCATCTGGAAGTGGAGAACGTCGATCTCGTCGGTGCGCAGCGTCTTGCCTACCCGCGGTGCCATGCGGCGGTGGTTGCCCTTGCGGATCCGCAGCCCGGGATGGGCGCGGTGGACGATCTTCGGCGGCAGCGGCCGGCCCGCGGCGTTGAGCGAGACCCGCTCGCGCCGGGTCATCCGCTCCCACCAGGGTCCCTCCCCGTCGGACGGCGGCACGAAGTTGTAGCGCTGGGCGACGACCGCGCCCACCTCAGCGGGCAGGCTCGCGAGCATCTCCTTGAGCGTGCCGCTGCGCGGCAGCCAGAACTCGTCGGCGTCGTTGGGCAGGACCCAGTCCGCGCCCTCCTCGCGCATCGCGATCTCGACCATTTCGTTGACCCAGGGCTCCTGGTCGTAGACGCCGGGCTGGTGGATGACCCGGATCTCGCCGCGGGCCTCGTACTCCCTGAGGATCTCCGCCGTGCCGTCGGTTGAGCGGTTGTCCATCACGATGGCGAAGTCGACGCCCTGGGCGAAGTGGAAGTCCAGGTTCTCCCGGACGATGTCCGCCTCGTCGCGGACGAGGAGCGCCATCACCAGTCGCATGGCACCCAGCGGTGTGGCGCGCGGGGTTGCGCCTGCTCGCGGTAACCTCGCCGGCCCGGGACCGAGCGGGCGCAGCCGGGGTGAGTCATCCGCTTCGCTCGCCCGGTCACGGGATGGATCCGATGGCCAACACCCCCGATCATGAGAAGGTGAGGATCGTAGCCGTGCTCGGCATGCACCGGAGCGGCACGTCGGCGCTCGCGGGGATCCTCGCCGAGCTCGGCGTCGACCTCGGCGACGCGCGCACCGAATCGCGGTTCCAGCCCAAAGGCAACAACGAGAGCCGGGCGATCGTGAAGCTTCATGACCGCCTTCTGCGCCGCAACGACGCGAGCTGGTGGGAGCCCCCCACGGGCTCGATCGAGATCCCGCCCCGCATCCGCCGCAAGCTGCGCGAGGTGTTGGCGACCTTCGAGGGCCCCACGATCGGCGTCAAGGACCCGCGCATGCTGCTCGTCTACGAGCTCTGGCGGGACCTCCCCCTCATCAGGCTCGGCGTCTTCCGCAACCCGGTGGACGTGACGCGCTCCCTGCAGGCGCGGGCGCGGGCGCGGGGCGGCGAGCCCGCGGAGCTGCTCGAGGACGCCCGCTGCCACGCGCTCTGGTCGCACTACAACCGGCTGCTTTTGGCGGAGCACGACCGCGACCCGTTCCCGCTGCTCAACTTCGACGAGGCCGAGTCGTTCGCCCAGCGCGCCGTCGAGGCCCTGCGCGCTCACGGCATCCAGGGCTCGGGCTCGCCCAGCTACTTCGAGCCGCACCTCACGACCAACCGCACGCCCGACTGGCGCGCCCAGGTGGCCGACGAGATCGCGGCGCTCTACGACGAGCTCGTCGAGCGCTCCAACGCGCAGCTCCCGGCGAGCGGCGGCTGAGGCTCAGCGCTCCTACGCGCCCATGTCGCGGCGCTTGCCGGTCTTGATCTTGTTGGCAAAGCGATTGCACCACGCGGTCGTGGAAGGCAAGGCCGAGTCCGGTCGCACTGCTAGCCTTCGAACCAGCCCTTGTTGGCCTGCTTCGCAAGGTCCGGCCACGACGTAGCGAGCTCCTCATGAATCACGCCGCGCGGCTCCCCGAGAGCCGCAACCAGGACCATTTCCCCGATCGCGACGGTCCCCGCGAAGAGTGTGGGGTGTTTGGCGTATACGCGCCGGGCCGGGAGGTCGCGAAGCTCGCCTACTTCGCCCTGTACGCGCTGCAGCACCGCGGCCAGGAGTCGGCCGGGATCGCCACCTGCGAGGGCGGCCACATCACCACGCTGCGCGACACCGGCCTCGTCTCGCAGGTCTTCGACGAGGGCAAGCTGCGCGCGCTCGACGGCGACATGGCGATCGGCCACGTGCGCTACTCGACCACGGGCGGCGGCTCGTGGGAGAACTCCCAGCCGGTGTGGCGCGACGACGGCCGCGAGGTCGCGCTCGCCCACAACGGCAACCTGACCAACGCGGTCGAGCTCTACAACGAGCTCCGCGAGCAGGGCATCCGCTTCCGCGGCACCTCGGACTCGGAGATCATCGCCGCGCTGCTCTCCATCGAGGAGGCGCGCCCGATCGAGAACGCGGTCGAGGCCGTGATGCCGCGCCTGAAGGGCGCCTACTCGACCGTCGTGATGACGAAGCGCGCGGTGGTCGCGTTCCGCGATCCCTACGGCGTGCGCCCGCTGGCGCTCGGCAAGCTCGGCTCCGACTACTGCATCGCGTCGGAGAGCTGCGCCTTCGACATCATCGGCGCGGAATTTTTGCGCGAAGTGCAGCCCGGCGAGCTGATCTCGATCGGCGAGCGGGGCATCGAGACGCGCCAGGTCATGCCCAGCCCGCGGCGCGCGCACTGCGTGTTCGAGCACATCTACTTCTCCCGGCCCGACACCCGCCTCGAGGGGCGCGTGCTCCAGGAGGTCCGCGGCAAGATGGGCGAGATCCTGGCGCGCGAGGCGCCCGCCGATGCTGACCTGGTGATCGCCGTGCCCGACTCCGGCAACCCCGCCGCCAACGGGTACGCGCGGGTCTCGGGGCTGCCCAAGGACGACGGGCTGATCAAGAACCGCTACGTGGCGCGCACCTTCATCCAGCCGGGGCAGGAGCTGCGCAAGCACGGCCTGCGCATGAAGTTCAACCCGCTGCCCGAGATCGTCCGCGGCAAGCGGCTCGTGGTCGTCGACGACTCGATCGTCCGCGGCAACACAACCAAGCAGATCGTCGGCATGCTGCGCGACGCCGGCGCCACCGAGGTGCACCTGCGGATCTCCGCGCCGCCCATCCGGCACCCCTGCCACTACGGCGTCGACATGCACACACGCGAGGAGATGGTCGCCCACCAGCGCACGCCCGAGGAGGTCGCTGCTGAGGTCGGTGCGGACTCCCTCGCGTACCTCTCGATCGAGGGCGTCTACGAGGCGGTGGGCGCGCCGCGCGACCGCCATTGCGACGCCTGCTTCACCGGCGAGTACCCGCTCGGCGAGGGGCGCGAGGACAAGTACGCGCTCGAGACGCTCGCGACCGTCCCGGTCCAGTCGTAGATGGGGCGACGCGCGGGGCGAACCTCCGCCGCTCGGCCCTGAATCCTTCGTGGACGTGACCATCGGCGATCTCGAATCCGCGCTGCGCAGGCACTTCGGCCACGCGGCCTTCCGCCCGGGCCAGCGGGAGGCGGTCGCGGCCGCCCTGGAGGGCCGCGACGTGCTGCTCGTGATGCCGACGGGCGCGGGCAAGTCGCTCTGCTACCAGCTGCCTGCGCTCGCGGACGCCGAGCGGCTCACCGTCGTCGTCTCGCCGCTCGTCTCGCTCATGCAGGACCAGGTGGAGAACCTGGGCGACCGCGCCGAGCTCGTCAACGCCCAGCGCACGCCCGCCGACAACGCGCGCTCACTGCGCCGAGCGCTCGCCGGCGAGGCGCGGCTGCTCTACGTCGCGCCCGAGCGCTTTTGGGCGCCCGGCTTCGGCGCTCAGCTCAAGGGCAAGGTGGGGATGTTCGTCGTCGACGAGGCCCACTGCGTGAGCCAGTGGGGCCACGACTTCCGGCCCGAGTACTTCCGGCTCGGCGAGGTCGCTAGGCGCCTTGGCGCGCGCTCGATCTTCGCGGCGACCGCGACGGCGACGCCGCGCGTGGCGGGCGACATCGTGCGCCGCCTCGGTTTGCGCTCGCCGGTGCGGATCACCACCGGCTTCGAGCGCCCCAACCTCTCCTACGACGTGGTCCCCGTGCGGGGCGAGCGCGCCCGGGAGCGGGCGCTCACCGAGCTGCTCTCCGACCCCGGCGCCCTGCCCGCGATCGTCTACTCGGGCACGCGCAAGCGCGCCGAGGAGACCGCGACGCGGCTCGCCCGCGAGCTGGGCGAGCGGGTGCTCCCCTACCACGCGGGGATGGAGCGGGAGAAGCGCGCCGCCGCGCAGCGCGACTTCATGAGCGGGGACGTGCGGATCGTGGTGGCCACCAACGCCTTCGGCATGGGCGTCGACAAGCCCGACGTGCGCACGGTCGTGCACGAGGCCGTGCCCTCCTCGCTCGAGGCCTACTACCAAGAGGCCGGGCGCGCGGGGCGCGACGGCCTGCCCTCCCGCTGCGTGCTGCTCGCCGGCGCGCAGGACAAGGGCCTGCACGTGTACTTCATCAACCAGAGCGAGTCGCCCGAGGCGAAGCGGGTCGGCTGGGCGAACTACCGCGCCGTCTGGGGCTGGGTCGAGGGCGAGCGCTGCCGGCGCGAGGCCATCCTCCGCCACTTCGGCGACCGCGGCGAGCCCCGCGCGGAGGGCCGCTGCTGCGACGTCTGCGACGGCCCGCTCGAGCTCGCCTCGCTCTCCGCCCCCGCGGATACGTCCTCCCGTGCCCGCCCTGCCGTCCCGCCGGGCGATCCAGCCGACCTCGACGGCGCCATCCTCGAGGTGGTCGCGAGCGCCTCGCCCGCAGTCGGGCGGACGCGCGCGGTCGAGATCCTGCGCGGCGGACGCTCCAAGGTCGTCCGCAAGTACGGCTACGACCGGCTCCCGGGCTACGGCGCCTACGCGAACTGGCGCGCCGACGAGGTCCTCAGCCGGGTGGACGCGCTGCTTGAGGCGGGGCGGCTGCGCTCGACGGGCGGGCGCTTCCCGAAGCTCGAGCTCGCGCGGGAGGCGGCGTGAGCGGGCTGCGCGTCGCCGTGCTCGCCTCGGGCACCGGCACCAACCTGCAGGCGATCCTCGACACCGTCCACGGCCGAGACGGGGTCGAGGTGGTCGCCGTCGGCTCCGACAAGCCCACCGCGCGGGCCCTGGCCCGCGCCCGGGACGCCGGCGTGGAGACCGCCGTCTTCCGCGCCGCCGACTACGCGGACCGGGCGGCGCGCGACGAAGCGATGGCCGACTGGCTCGCCGAGCGCGACGTCGAGCTGGTCGTGCTGGCCGGCTACATGCAGCTGCTCAGCCCCGGCTTCATCCGCCGCTTCCCCAACCGGATCATCAACGTCCACCCCGCACTCCTGCCCTCGTTCCCCGGCCTGGACGCGATCGGACAGGCGCTCGCCCACGGCGTGCGGGTGACCGGCGTCACCGTCCACTTCGTCGATGAGGGCGTCGACACCGGGCCGATCCTCCTGCAGCGCGCGGTCCCGATCCCCGAGTCGCGCGACCGCGCCGAGCTCGAGGAGGCGATCCACGCCGTCGAGCACGAGCTGCTCCCCGAGGCGATCCGCCTGATCGCCGCCGGGCGGGTGAGCATCGACCCGGCCAACCCGCGCCTCGTGCTCATCGCGCCCGCGGGTTAGGCGCGCGGCCGACGACGTCGGAATAGACTCGGCCCCGTGAGCGAACGAATCGTGGACGCGGAGGTCACGGGCGAGGGCGGCGCCCCGCCGGCGGGTGGTCCCCTCGTCGTCCGCCGGGCGCTGCTCTCCGTCTCGGACAAGACCGGCATCGTCGATTTCGCCCGCGGCCTGCGCAACCTCGGCGTCGAGTTGCTCTCGACCGGGGGCACCGCGGCGGCGATCCGCGAGGCCGGGCTCGAGGTCACCGACGTCTCCGAGTTCACCGGCGCGCCCGAGATTCTCGACGGGCGGGTGAAGACGCTCCACCCGCGCCTGCACGCCGCGCTGCTCGCCAAGCGCGACGACCCCGCGCACATGGCCACACTCGAGGCCGAGGGGATCCAGCCCATCGACCTGGTCTGCGTGAACCTCTACCCGTTCCAGCGGGTCGTCGCCAAGCGCGACGTCACCGAGGCCGAGGCGATCGAGAACATCGACATCGGTGGCCCGACGATGGTGCGCGCGGCCGCCAAGAACCACCGCTTCGTCGCGGTCGTCGTGCGGCCGGAGAGCTACGACGCCGTGCTCGCCGAGCTCGAGGCCGGCGACGGCACGATCTCCGAGGAGACCCGCCACTGGCTCGCCAACGAGGCCTTCGCCGAGGTCGCCTACTACGACGCCGCGATCAGCCGCTGGTTCGCCCTGCGTTACGAGGCCTTCCCGCAGGACTGGGTGTTCGCCTACGAGAAGTTCCTCGACCTCTCCTACGGCGAGAATCCCCACCAAAAGGCCGCCCTCTACACCGAGGTCGGCGCCCGCTCGCACGTCTTGTCGAGGATCTCGAAGCTGCACGGCAAGGCGCTCTCGTTCAACAACGTGCTCGACCTCGACTCGGCGGCGAAGCTGCTCGCAGAGTTCGACGAGCCGGCCGCGGTGATCGTCAAGCACAACAACCCGTGCGGGGTCGCGATCGCGGATGACCTCGCCGAGGCGTACGAGCGCGCCCTGGCCTGCGACCCGGTCTCCGCCTACGGCGGCGTGATCGCGCTCAACCGGCCGGTCACCAAAGCGCTCGCCGAGCGCCTGCACGAGAACTTCATCGAGGTACTCGTCGCGCCCGAGTTCGAGGAGGGCGCGCTCGACGTGCTCACCCAGAAGGAGTCGATCCGCATCCTCCACAACACCGAGCAGCGCGAGCCCGAGCCGCGCGAGCGCGACGTCAAGCGCGTGCGCGGCGGCCTGCTCATCCAGACTCCGGACCTGATCGAGGAGGACCGCGACTCGATGGAGGTGGTCACCAAGGCGAAGCCAAGCGAGGAGCAGTGGCGCGACCTTCTGTTTGCCTGGAAGGTCTGCAAGCACGTGCGCTCGAACGCGATCGTCTTCGCCAAGGACGGCGCGACCGTCGGCATCGGCGCCGGCCAGATGAGCCGCGTCGACTCCTCGCGGATCGCGGTCATGAAGGCGCGCGACGCCTTCGGCGAGCGGGCCGACGAGGTGCTGAGCGGCTCGGTGGTCGCCTCCGACGCGTTCTTCCCGTTCCCCGACGGGCCGCTGGCGGCGCTCGACGCGGGGGCCACCGCCGTCATCCAGCCCGGCGGCGCGAAGCGCGACGCCGAGGTGATCGCCGCCTGCGACGAGCGCGGCGCCGCGATGGTCTTCACCGGCCGCCGCCACTTCCGCCACTGACGCGCGGGCGGCGCAACCGGGGCGGACACGGCGGGCCGGGAGGGCGCTCGGACGCGCGAAGCCGCGTCTACGATTCTTGGTGCCCCCGTAGCGTAATTGGTAACGCGCTCGACTTTTAATCGATGCAGATGTGGGTTCGAGTCCCACCGGGGGCATCGCCCAGGCCGCCGGCAACGACCCGTCGGCCACAATAGGGGTGTGCGCGTCTCCGCCAAAGCCGACTACGCCGTGCGCGCGGTCCTCGAGCTGGCCGCCGCGCCCCCCGGGCAGCCGGTCAAGGCGGAGCGCATCGCCATCGCCCAGCGCATCCCCCTGCGCTTCCTCGGGAACATCCTCGGGGAGCTGCGCGCCGCCGGCATCGTGCACTCGCGGCGCGGCGCGGACGGCGGCCACTGGCTCGCCCGCAGCCCCGACGACATCACGATCGCCGAGGTGATCCGCGCGGTCGAGGGGCCGCTCGCGTCGGTGCGCGGCGAGGCTCCCAGCGACCTCGCCTACGAGGGCACGGCTGAGCCGCTGCGCGACGTCTGGGTCGCGCTGCGCGCGAATGTGCGCGCGATCCTCGAGTCGGTCACCCTGGCTGACGTCGTCGCGGGTCGGCTTCCCGAGCCCGTGCGCTCGATCGCCGCGCACCCCGAGGCGAGCGCCCCTCGGTGAGCGGGTCGCGGCGCTCGGGCAAGAGCCCGGCCTCGCGCGCCTCGCGCAGCATCTGCCGCCAGGTGGCGATCCCGACGAGCGCGATGAAGCCCATGATCAGGGCCAGGAAGGCCCAGCCGACAACCTCGTAGAGCTCCATCGCGCTCGCCGCTTTCGTCCGGTGGCTACGCGGGCAGCAGCTCCTCCGTGCGCGGCCCGTTCTCGTCGAAGACCTTCTTGCGCGCCGGGCGCACGTAGACGATCTGGTTCTCCGCCAGCTCGAGCTCCTCGGCCTGCTGCCGCGTGAGCTGCGCCCAGAGCCGGTCGCCGTCGGCCGGCGAGAGCTCGACGCGCACCTCGAAGCCGAGGTGCACGATGCGCTCGATCATCGCCTCGATCGAGCCCGGCTTCGGCACGTGCCCGATCTCGAGGTCGTGCGGGCGCACGAACTCGTAGCCGAGGCGGTTGACCGGCCCCACGAAGCTCATCACGAACTCCGTCCTCGGGTGCTCATACAGCTCGCGCGGCGCGCCCGCCTGCTCGATCCGGCCCTCGTTCATCACGACGATCTGCTCGGCGACGTCCATCGCCTCCTCCTGGTCGTGGGTGACGAAGATCGTCGTCACGTGGACCTCCTCGTGGAGGCGGCGCAGCCAGGCCCGCAGCTCCTCGCGGACCTTGGCGTCGAGCGCGCCGAACGGCTCGTCGAGCAGAAGGACCTTGGGCTCAACCGCGAGCGCGCGGGCGAGGGCCATGCGCTGCCGCTGCCCGCCCGAGAGCTGGCCGGGGTAGCGGTCGATGAAGCCCTCGAGGTGCACGAGCTCGAGCAGCTCCCGCACGCGCTTGGCGATCTCGGCATTGGGCCGCTTGCGGATCTTCAGTCCGAACGCGACGTTGTCGCCCACGGTCATGTGCTTGAACGCGGCGTAGTGCTGGAAGCAGAAGCCCACGCCCCTGTCCTGGACCGGGACGCGGGTCACGTCCTGGCCGTTCATCACCACGGTGCCGCCGTCGGGCTGCTCGAGGCCCGCGATCACCCGCAGGAGCGTCGACTTGCCGCTACCGCTCGGCCCCAGCAGGGCGGTGAGCGAGCCGTCGCGCACCTCCAGCGACACGTTGTCGAGGGCGACGAAGTCGCCGAAGCGCTTCGTCACCGAGTTCACCACGATGCTCATGGGGTCTCCTCTCCTTGGCTCGGCCCGGTGGTGGGCGCATGGCCTGTGTTGGTGATCGCCTGATCGCGCCTGCGGCCCCCGCGCTCGATCAGGTTCATCGCGAACAGCGTCGCGAGCCCGACGAGCGCGAGGACGACCGCGGCGGCGTACGCGCCGGAGACGTTGAAGGTCTCGTACTGCTTGCTGACGTACAGCGGCAGCGTCTCGGTGACCCCCGAGATCTTCCCGGAGACCACCGCGACCGCGCCGAACTCGCCGAGCGCGCGTGCCGTGGACAACACGACGCCGTAGGTCACGCCCCAGCGGATCGACGGCAGCGTCACCCGCCAGAAGGTCTGCCAGCCGTTCGCGCCGAGGGTGCGCGCCGCCTGCTCCTGATCGTCACCGATCTCCTGGAGCACCGGCACGACCTCGCGCACGACGAACGGCATCGAGACGAACACCGTCGCGATCACCATGCCGATCGGCGTGAACAGCACGCGAATGCCCTGCTCGGCCAGCCAGGGGCCGAACCACCCGTCGCGCTGGTTGAACACCAGCACCAGCGCGAGGCCGACGACGACCGGCGAGATCGCGAAGGGCAGGTCGATCAACGAGTTGATCAGCGCCTTGCCGCGGAACTCGTGGCGCACGAGCACGATCGCGCAGACCACGCCGAAGATGGTGTTGAGCGGCACGGAGACCGCGACCATGACCAGCGTGAGCCAGAAGGCGTGCATGCCCTCCGGGCTCGTGATCGTCTCCCACGCGTTCGCGATCCCGTCCTCGAACGCCTTGACGAAGACCATCAGGACCGGGATGACCAGCAGCAGGAGCAAATAGCCCACCCCGATCGTCCGCAGCCCCAGCCGCGCGCGGCGGCTGCCCTGGACGACGTTGACGCGGCGGTTCGCGATTCCGCTAGCGGCCATGGCGCGTGCTCCAGCGGTTGATCATGTGGAAGCAGAAGAGGATCCCGACGGAGATCGCGAGCAGGACCACCGAGACCGCCGTGGCCCCGGACATGTCGCCGCTCTCGATCCGCGAGTAGATGAACAGCGACGCGACCTGCGTCTCACCCGGGATGTTTCCGGAGATCAGGACGACCGAGCCGAACTCGCCGACCGCGCGCGCGAAGGCGAGCGCGCTGCCGCCGAGGATCGCCGGCGCCAGGTTCGGCAGGATGATCCGCCGGACGATCGTGAACGGCCGCGCGCCGAGCGACGCAGCCGCCTCCTCCATCTCCAGGTCGAGCTCCATCAGCGTCGGCTGGACCGCCCGGATCACGAACGGCAGCGTCACGAAGAGCAGGGCCAGGATCACGCCGGCGATCGTGAAGCTGATTCCTTCGATGCCCAGCACGCCCGTCTCGCCGTAGAGGGCCAACAGCACGAGCCCCGCGACGATCGTGGGCAGCGCGAAGGGCAAATCGATCAACGAGTTGAGAATCCCCTTCCCGGGGAAGTCGTCCCGCACCAGCACCCACGCGATCAACGTGCCCATCACCGCGTTGATGAGGACGACCGCGAGGGAGGCCAGCACGGTGAGCACGAGCGCGTCGACCGCCATCGGGTGGGAGACGGCGGTCCAGAAGCCCTCCCAGCCGTCCTCCGTGGAGCGCACGGCGAGGGCCGCGATCGGGATCAGGACGAGCACCGAGAGGTACGTGACGACGAACCCCCGGGAAAGGGCAGGCCCCCCGAAGCGGGGCAGACGCACCCGCTTCGGAGGGGCCTCGATGTGCCCTACCGAGCTCACTCGGTCGGGCCTCCCAGGTCCTTCTGGATCTCGGCGATCTTGCCGGTGTCTGGGTCGAAGTAGTCGTTCATGACCTTCTCCCAGCCGCCGAGGTCCTCGATCGTGAACAGGTTCTTCGGCTGCGGGAACTTGTCGGAGAACTCAGCGAGGATCTCCTCGTTCACCGGCCGGAACCCGTTCTCCGCCCAGATCCGCTGGGCCTCGTCGGTCCAGAGGAACTCGAGGAACGCCTGGCCGCCCTCGGCGTTCGGCGCGTCGACCGGCACGCCGCCGGGCGTCTCGATCAGGAGCGTCGAGTCGGGGACGATGTACTCGATGTCCTCCCCGGCGTTCTGGGCCTGGATCGCCTCGTTCTCGTAGGAGAGGAGGACGTCGCCCTTGCCGCTCAGGAACTCGTTGAGCGCGTCACGCGCCGAGGAGGGGTAGGACGGCACCTTCTCGAGCAGCTTGCGGACCGCGTCGAGGCCGGCCTGCTCGTCGAGCCTGCCGCCCTTGAGTGCCGCCTGGCCGAAGACCGCCATCACGTTCCAGCGGGCGCCGCCCGAGGTGAACGGGTTGGCGTTGATGATCTCCAAGTCGCTGTTGAGGACGTCGTCCCAGGTCCTGATGTTCTCGGGGTTGCCCGGGCGCGTGACGATGACCACGACCGAGTTCTGGATGATCCCCCTGTACTCGTTGTCGCGGTAGTCCTCGGGGAGGATGCCCTCCTCGACCAGGATCTGCGTGTCCGGCTCGAGCGCGAGGTGAGCGAGGTCGGTCGGGATGCCCGACTCGATCGCCCGGCGCGAGTCACCGGAGCCCGCGAACGACGTCGTGAAGTTCGTCCCCTCGCCCTCCGGCGTCTTTTGGAACGCAGGGATCAGATGGTCCTCGTAGACCTCCTGCGGCGTCGAGTAGGCGACGAGGTTGATGGTGCCGCCACCGCCGCCATCGCTGCCGCCGCCGTCCCCCTCGCCGGAGGCGTCGGAGGTGCCGCCGCAGGCCGCCACTACCGGCACAGCCAGCATGGCGAGCGCGAGCGCCAACCGTCCCTTGAGCGATTTCATGCTCATCAGATCCTTTCTCGGGTTTCTCGATTGATTTAGTGGAGAATTGAGCGCGCAGAGTAGCAGAGCCCGTGGCGACGTGTGAAGCGCTTCATGCGCGCGGCGCCTTGGGCGGCGCGGGGGCGGCCCGCGTGCGCTACAAACCGAGGGGGATGTCCCTACATCCGGCAGAGGAGCGCGGGTACCGGGAGCTGTTCGGGAGCGCCCGCGAGGCGGAGGGTCGCCTGCGCCGCCTGAGCGAGCGGCTCGGCAACGGCGCGACGGATCCGGTCGCCAAGGCCGGTGCCGCGCTCGGCGAGATGCTCGCCGAGGTGGGGCCGGCGGCGCGTGAGGCCGACGAGGGCTTCGAGCTCGACGCGCCCGCGGTCGGGCCGCGGATCGGCTCGGTGCGCTCGGAGATCCTCGACCCGCTGCTCGAGTGCAACCAGGCGCTGCGCTACGCGGTCGACGACCTGGAGCACATCACGACCCTGCTCGGCTACCTCGCCGCGGTCGCCGAGGGGCGCGGCGACGAGGCCCTCCCCGATGTGTGCCGGCGGTGGGAGCGCAAGCTGCGCCGGCACCTGAGCCCGGTGCGCAAGGCCGCGATCGAGATGGGGTCCGATCCCGACGGCGCCATCGAGCTCATGGACCCCGACGCCGAGGCCGCGGCCAAGGCCGCGCTCTCGGGCGGCGGGACCGCGCCCATCGAGGGGTCCGCGGGGCCGCTGCGCCGCCTCGGCCTGCGCCGCTAGAGCTCGGGCATCCCCTCCTCGGGGGTCGAGGCCTGCGCGTGCAGGCGCTTGGGGATGCGCCCGGCGCGCCGGGCCGCGTAGCCCGCCTCGACGGCGAGGCGCATCGCGCGCGCCATCGCGACTGGGTCGGCCGCGCGGGAGACGGCGCTGGCGAGCAGCACCCCCGAGCAGCCCAGCTCCATCGCGATCGCGGCGTCGGAGGCCGTGCCGATCCCGGCGTCGAGGATCACCGGCACGCTCGCCTGCTCGACGATGATTCGCAGGTTGTAGGGGTTGCGGATCCCGGCCCCCGAGCCGATCGGGGCGCCTAGCGGCATGACCGCCGCGCAGCCGATCTCCTCGAGGCGGCGGGCGAGGATCGGGTCGTCGTTGGTGTAGGGCAGGACGGTGAAGCCGTCGGCGACGAGCTCCTCGGCGGCGGCGAGCAGCTCGGGCGCGTCGGGGAGCAGAGTGCGGTCGTCGCCGATCACCTCGAGCTTCACCCAGTCGGTCTCGAAGGCCTCGCGGGCGAGCTTCGCGGTGCGCACCGCGTCGCGCGCCGTGTAGCAGCCCGCCGTGTTGGGCAGCGCGAACAGGCCGAGCCGGTCGAGCACCGCCGTGACCGAGCCCTGCGCGAGCGGATCGACGCGGCGCAGCGCGACCGTGACGATCTCCGTGCGCGAGGCCTCGATCGCGCGCTCCATCTGCTCGAGCGAGCGGAAGCCGCCGGTGCCGAGAATCAGCCGCGAGCGCCAGGTGCGCCCGCCGAGGACGAACTCATCCCCCGCCGGCGCCGCCTCCGCGTCCGCCGGCCCTCGCCTTGCGTCATCCACCCTGGACGGCATGCAGCACCTCCACGCGCGCTCCCGCGCGCAACTCGGTCTTCTCCCATTCGGCCCTGGGAACCACTTCCCCGTCGACCGCGACCGCCAGGCCGCGGCCGGTCGGGTCCGCGCCGGCGGCGCGCACCGCGTCGGCGACGCTCGCGCCCGCGGGGAGCTCGCGCTGCTCGCCGTTGAGCTCGACCCGCAAAAGGCTCATCGCACCACCTCCGTCTCGCTCGCGAAGCGCTCGGGGCGGGCGATCTCAACCTCGGGGGCGGGCTCGCCGCCCGTGAGCAGCGCGGCGACCGCCTGCGCGGTCACCGGCGTGAGCAGCACGCCGTTGCGGTAGTGCCCGGTGGCCCAGACGAGCCCCTCGAGCGCGCCGGGGCCGATCACCGGCAGGTTGTCCGGGGTGCCGGGGCGGAAGCCGACGGCGACCTCCTCGAGCTCGAGCTCGGCGATGTCGGGCAGGGCGCGGTACCCCTCACGCAAGAGCTCGTGCACGCCGCCCGCGGTCACGCGCGCGTCGAAGCCCAGCTCCTCGACTGTCGCGCCCACGATCAGCCGGCCGTCGTCGCGGGGCACGATGTAGACGCGCTCTGAGGCGACGATGCGCTCGGCCACGGGCTCGGAGGCGGGACCGCGCAGGGTGATGATCTGGCCCTTGACGGGCCGCACGGGGGGGCGCGCCTCGGCGGGCAGCCACTCCAACGCGCCCGACCAGGCACCAGCGGCAACGACCACGGCGGGGGCCCGGTGGCGCTCGCCGTCGGCGGTGGTGACGCCAGCGAGGCGCTCACCGTCGCGGATCGCCTCGACGACCTCGGCGCCCTCGCGCACCTCGACCCCGGCCCGCTCGCACGCGCGGCGCAGCGCCTCGACAAGGCGCCGCGGCGCGACCGCGGCCTCGTGCGGGGCGAAGACGCCCGCGCTCACCCCGGGCGCGAGCCCCGGCTCGAGCTCGCGGCACTCGCTGGGCCGCAGCCACCGGGCATCGAGGTCGAGCGAGCGCATGAGATCGAAGCGCCGGCGCAGCTCGGCGGCCTCGTCGCGGTCGAGGGCGACGTGCAGCGCGCCGAACTCCGCGTAGCCGGTGAGGCCCGCCTCCGCGCTGAGCTCCTCGGCGAACTCGGGCCACAACGCGTGGGAGGCGAGCCCCATGGCGAGCAGGCGCTCCTCGCCGAAGGTGGCCTCGCCGACGGGGGCGAGCATCCCGGCGGCGACGCCCGAGGCGCCCGCCCCGGGGGCGTCGCGCTCCAGCACGCGCACGCGCAGCCCGGCCTGCGCGGCTCGCCAGGCGCTCGCGAGACCGATCACTCCGCCGCCGACGACGATCGCGTCGAGGCGTCCGCTGCCGTTCTGGTCGGTGGGCCCCGTCAAGCTCGCTTCTCCTTCGCTTCGTCTAGGGCGGGGCGTCCGCGACATCATCCCTGCGCCGGCATTACCCGGATCAGGTTCAGACGGTCGGCGGCCCGTCGCCGCCCTCTCAGCCCACGGGGTTGGGCTCCCGTTTGTCCCTTCCCATGGTACCCCCGCCCCGGGCCGGGCGAAGGCGTCGCCGCGCCCGCGCGATCGCCTAGCGTTAGCGGCGATGAACAGGGCCTCGACGAACCACGCGCGAACGCTCGCCGAACGCCGCGAGCTGCTCGCCCGCGCGCGCCTCTACTTCGTGTGCGAGGCGCGGCCGCACGGACGCGACCCGGAGCCGCTTTTGCGCGCGGCCCTGCGCGGCGGCGCGGACATCATCCAGCTGCGCGAGAAGGCGCCGCGCTGCGCCGAGGAGCTGATCGCCTACTCCGAGCCCTTCCGCCGCGCCGCGGCGGAGCACGACGCGCTCTTCATCCTCAACGACCGCCCGGACCTCGTCGAGGCCTGCGGCGCGGACGGCGTGCACGTCGGCCAGGACGACACCCCCGTCGCCGAAGCGCGCGCGCAGGCGGGGCCCGACGCGCTGGTCGGGCTCTCGACCCACAGCGAGGCCCAGTTCGACGCGGCGCTCGGCGCCCGTGCCGATGCCCGCCCGGACCAGGTGAGCGTCGGCCCCGTCTGGGAGACCCCGACGAAGGCGGGCCGGCCGGCAACGGGGCTCCAGCTGATCCGCTACGCCGCCGCCCGCGGCGGCGATGCGGCGTGGTTCGCGATCGGCGGCATCGACGCCGAGAACATCGACGAGGTCGTCGCCGCCGGCGCGCGGCGCGCGGTCGTCGTGCGGGCGATCCGCGACGCCGAGGATCCCGAGGCGGCGGCGCGCGTCCTGCGCGCCGCCCTGGAGACGGCCGATGGGTAGCCGCGAGCGCAGGCGCGCCGAGCGCCGCAAGCGCAAGGAGCGCGCGCGCGAGCGCCTCGCGCTGCAGCGGGCCGAGCGCGCTGCCCGCGCGGAGGAGCGCGACCGCGAGGCCCGCGAGCGGCTCGAGCCGCTCGCGCCCGGCGAGCGGCCCACGGTGGTCACCGTCGGCGCCGTGATCTCGGCCGTGATCGCGCTCAGCGTGGTCGCCGGATGGATCGCAGGAATCGAGGTGACCACTTTCGACGACTTCGGCAACCGCACCGGCGAGGAGCGGCCGAACGTCATCGCGGCGCTCGTCCCCGCCCTGCTGATGGGCGTGATGGCCTGGGGGATGTGGCGGGCCCGCTACTGGGCGGTGCTGGGCTTCCAGGCGCTGCTCGTGATCCTGATCATCTCGGCGGTGCTCGGGCTGGTCGCCGCGACCGCCGTCACGCAGGTGATCGGCAACATCCTGCTCCTCGCGGTCGCCGGCATGCTCTTTTTCCGGATGATCAAGGCGATGGCGCGCATCCAGATGCCCGAGCGCCGTGTCCCCGGGGAGGGCTGAGCGGCGGGTCCTCTCCGCCGGAGGGCGTTCTATAGAGTCGCACCGCTAGGCCCCTCTACCTAGCGCCTCCGATTTCTTCTCCTTCACAGCATGAGGTGATCCCTTTCAGATGGCCGAATCGTTCGACGTGATCGTGATCGGCGGCGGACCCGGCGGCTACGTGGCCGCGATCCGCGCCGCGCAACTCGGCAAGCGCACCGCCGTCGTCGAGAAGGACAAGCCCGGCGGGCGCTGCCTCAACTACGCCTGCATCCCCGCGAAGACGATGCTGCACACCGCCGAGATCCTCGAGGCGGCGCGCTCGAGCGAGGGGCTCGGCGTCAGGGTGAGCGGCGTCGAGCTCGACTGGGAGGCGCTCGGCGCGCGCCGCGCGCAGGTCTCGCAGACGCTCTCGGGCGGCGTGAAACTGCTCTGGGACCGCAACAAGGTCACCTGGATCGAGGGCGAGGGCAGCCTCACCGAGGACGGCAACGTCCGCGTGGGCGCCGAGGTCTACGAGGCGGGCGCGGTGATCCTCGCCACCGGCTCGGTCGCCCTGCCGATCCCGGGCGTCGAGTTCGGCGGGCGCATCGTGGACACCTGGGGCGCCTGGTCGCTGCCCGAGCAGCCGCGCAGCATCGCCGTCGTCGGCGCCGGCGCCTCGGGCGCCGAGATCGCCTCGGCCTACGTGCGCTACGGCACGGAGGTGACGCTGATCGAGATGCTCGACCAGATCCTCCCGGCGGAGGACGCGGACTGCGCCCGCGTCGTCGAGCGCACCTTCAAGAAGCAGGGAATTGACGTCTCCACCGGCACGCCGGTGGAGAACGTCGAGGACACCGGCGAGTCGGTGAGGTTCACCTACGGCGACCAGCAGGGCGAGGCGGATTATCTGGTGATCGCCGGCGGCCGCGCCCCCGACACCGCGGCGCTGAACCTCGAGGCCGCCAAGGTCGAGACCGAGGAGAACGGCAAGATCCGCGTCGACGAGTACCAGCGCACCTCGAACCAGAAGGTCTTCGCGATCGGCGACCTCGTGCGCGGGCCCGCCCTCGCCCACAAGGCGATGGAGGAGGGCGTCGTCGCCGCCGAGGCGGCCGCGGGCGCCCCGACCCACCCGATCGACGTCGACCTGATCCCTGGCGCGACCTTCTGCCATCCGCAGGTCGCCTCCGTCGGACTCACCGAGGCGCAGGCCAAGGAGAAGGGCCTCGACTACAAGGTCGGCCGCCTGAAGCTCGGCGCGGTCGGCGCCGGCACGGTCTACGACGACCGCGACGGGTTCGTGAAGCTGATCGTCGACACGACCTACGGCGAGATCGTCGGCACGCACATCGTCGGCAACCGCGCCTGCGACATGATCGCCGAGCTCGTCAACACGATCGCTCTCGAGGGCGGCTACCAGGAGCTCGCGCGCATCGTGCACGCGCACCCGACGATCTCGGAGGCCGTGCTCGACGCCGCGCGCGCGGTCGACGGCTGGGCGACGCACGCGGCGTAGCGGTCGCCGGTTCCCGGTCGCCGGTCGTCGGTTGTTACGGCTCGGGCCTAAGCGGCAAGGCCCGAGCCGTATCTACCCATGTCAGCCCGAACCTCGGTCCATGCGGTCCGGCCGGCACCACAAACGGGCGACCGGCGACCGGCGACCGGCGACCCTTACGGAATCCCCTTCTTCACCTCGCAGCCGGTTGCCACGTCCTTGCCGGGGCCGCCGATGCAGACGTCGCGGCCGGGGCCGCCGATGAGGCGGTCCTTGCCCTTGCCGCCGACGAGGCGGTCGTTGCCGCCGCCGCCGGTGAGCCGGTCGTTCCCGCCTCCGCCGTCGAGGCGATCGTTGCCGCCGCCGCCGAGCAGCTTGTCGGCGCCGCCGCCGCCCTTGAGCTTGTCGCGGCCGGCGTCGCCGTTCGCCTGGTCGGCGCCACCCCCGCCGTCGATCGTGTCGTTGCCCGCGCCGCCGCAGGCGCGGTCGTCGCCGCCGCGCGCCTTGATCTGATCATCGCCGCCTAGGCCCGCGAGCACGTCGCTGCCGCTGGTCCCGAACAGGGACTCGGCGAGATCCGTGCCCTCGTGGGTCGCCTCGCGCTTGAAGCACACGGCGGGCGGAGGCGGCTCCTCGCCGATCGGCGTGGGATGCTCTTCGCCCGGGTCGAGCGGCGCGGACGCGCAGCCCGCGGCCGGGCCGGAACCCTCGATCCGAAGCGCCGCCAGCTCGCTCGAGCCGCCGGTGGTCTTCGGGCCCACGACCAGGATGTCGTCGCCGGCCGTGATCGCCAAGGCGTCCGGGACGAGCAGGTCGCGGTCGTGCGCCGCTTCGGCCACCCCGTTGCAGCCGAACGCCGCGTCGGGGGCTCCCGCGGCCGTGAAGCGCAGGACCGCCATCGTCTGATCCGCTCGGGCGGCCACGACCGGGCGGCCCTGGCTGTCGATGGCTACGTCGCTGCCCCACTCGAACGTGCTGCCGCCCATCAGGTCCACCTCGGCGGTCCCGTCGCCGCCGCCGAACGAGGCGTCGGCCTCCCCGTCCTCGGTGAAGGCGGCGATCCCGATCGCGTCCGCCGTGCCCGGGCGCTGGACGCGGCCTGTCAGCACCGGCGCGCTGCCGCGCATCGCAAGGCCCCACGGACCAGCGGTTGCGTTCAGGCCGAAGTCGGCGACCGCGACCCCGTTCGTCCCGAAGGTCGGGTCAGGGTCGCCATCGGGTTCGAGCCGCACGACCGCCATCTGCGGCGTGCCGATCACGGAGCCGGTCGACCCGAGCCAGCCGCCGCGGGTCCCCGCGACGACGATCGAGCTCCCGTCGACGGCGATGTCGCTGGGCCGATCGTGCACGCCGGAGAGGTCGAGCGTCTTGACCCCGTTGGCCCCGAACGTGTTGTCGAGGCTGCCGTCGGGGTTCAGCCGGATCACGTTGAAGTCCTGGTCGCCGCCGCCCTGGGCCTGGGAGAAGCTCGCCTCGGCTGCCACCACGAGCTTGCCGTCCCCCTGCAGGGCAGCGGCGTAGCCGGTGTCGGTGATCCCTCCACCGAGATCGACGAACTGGTGTCCGTCGCCCGCGAAGGACGGGTCGGGCGTGCCGTCCGGCAGATAGCGCGAGATCAGGACGTCGCTGTCGAAGAAGCTGGGGGCCGACGTCCCCACCGCCCAGGTCCGCCCCTCGGAGTCGACCAAGGCGTCGTAATAGAAGTTCGTGGAACCGAAATCGGCCCTCGTCGCGCCGTCTTCGCCGTAGCTCGCGTCGAGCTCACCGGTGGCGCCGACCTTCATCGTGATCGCCTCGGTGTCCAAGAAGTCGACGATGTCGCCCGCGAACGCGAAACCGCCCCCCGGCGTCGCGGCCACCCCGCGCAGCGCGCCGCCGTCGGTGCCCGGCAGGTACCACAGCTGGTAGCCGTTGCCGCCGAACGTCGTGTCGAGCTCGCCCGCGCCGTGCGCGGGCGCGGCGCCCGTGAGCGCCACCGCGACCGCAGCGGCCGCCGCCACTCCGCCCCGCCGCGGACCGCGCACAGGACGGGACCGTCCCCATTCCCTCAATTCGCTGACCCCCTTGGCAACAACACGGATCCGACCGGCCCGAGGGGCCAGCCGCGCGCAACATAACGCGCCGCCCGGCCGCCGGCAACGACGGACCGGGCGCCTCCGGCGTGCCTCGCGCGGCCGCTGGGCGCTGTCTCAGCGCCGCTTCCTGCGCTTCTTCTTCTTCTTGACGTTGACCGTGAACTTGTGGGTCGAGACGGGGCCGGCGGCGAGGCCGCGGTTGGCCCGCACCCGCAGGGTGTGCTTGCCCTTGCCGACCTTGAAGTTGGCCTTGCGCTTGCAGCTGCGCCAGAGCTTCTTGTCGAGCTTGCACTGCAAGCCGGCCTCGACGCGCGGCTCGAACCGGTACCCCACCTTGACCTTGCTCTTGCGCGTGGTGATGCGCTTGCGCGGCTTCTTGGTGATCCGGGTGGTGAGCGCGGCGCGGTCGAGCTCGCGCAGGGCGCCGTGGGCGTTCAGGCGCCCCCCGGCCGAGACCTTGCCGCTCAGGCTGGCGAGCTGGTCGACCCCGCCCAGGAGCGCCGCGCGCAGCTCGGCGACGGTGGCGTCGGGCAGCCAGGAACGCAGCAGCGCGGCGACGCCGGCGACGTGCGGGGTGGCCATCGAGGTGCCGGAGAATGCCGAGAGCGCATCGACGCGGCAATCGACCCGCACGTTGTCGAACCACACGCCGTCGTCGACGTCGGTGTCGGGGTCCGCGATCAGGCCGAAGGCGATATCGAGCAGGCCCTCCAAGACGTCGGTCGCCGGGGTACCCGGTATCACGAGCGGCAGGGAGGCCGACGTCGCCTTAGACGGCTCGCCGTCCGCGAAGAGGAAGAACCCCAGCCGAACGGGGTCGCCAGCTTGGGGATGGAGAGCGACGTTGAGCGCGGCCGCGTCGCCGTCCAACCCCACCGAGTCCGGGTCCTCCAGGGGATCGTCGCTGGTATCGACGCGGAAGTCGAACCACAGCCGGCACCCGTGCTGCGGTCCGTCCGTATCCAGGTCGACGAACGGCGCGAGCGCGAAGGAGGCGGCTCCCGGCTCGTAATCCGCGCCGGGCGAGTCGGCGAGCACGTACTCGGGCTCCTCACCCTCGTCGTCGGGCTCGAGCTCCTGCTGCCCCCACGTGCTCGCCGGCGCGCCGGGGGACGCAATGTGTGCCCACAGCGGCTCGGTGGCGAACACGTCCCGGCTGAAGTCCTCTTCCGCGAGGAAGTCCCAGCGCGGGTACGAGCTCCAGATGAGCGCGCCCGGGGCGGCGAGGTCGACCGACGTGGCCCCGTAGTTCGAGAAGCCCTCGAGCTGGTCATGCTCGTTGGACGCCGCGACGCAGATCAGGTTGGCGTGCGTGATGTTGCACGGATACTGGGGGGCCGCGTCGTTGTTCTCCCCGTCGTTGCCCGCGGCGACCACGTACAGCGTCTCGGGATGTTCGGCCACGGCAGCGGCGACCGCGCTCGAGTCGACGTCCTCGTCCCCCTTGACCGGGCCGCCCAGCGAGGCGTTGACGACGTCCGCGCCCTTTTCGCCCGCGTACGCGAACGCCTCCGCGATCTCGGCCGTGGTGCCAAGCCCGAACGCGTCCAGGACGCGCAGCGGCATGAGCCGCGCCTCCCACGCCACGCCGACCACGCCGCCGTCGTTCGCCGTCGCCGCGATCGTGCCGGCGACGTGCGTGCCGTGGCCGTTGGGATCATCGGGCGTCGCGTCGTCGAAGACGAAGTCCCAGCCGTTGACGTCGTCGACCAAGCCGTTGCCGTCGTCGTCGAGGCCGTTGCCCGCGACCTCGTCGGGGTTCTGCCAGGCGTTGCCGGAGAGGTCCCGGTGGTCGAGCTCGACGCCGGAGTCGACCACGGCGATCACGACGTCCTCGCTGCCCGTCGTGTAGTCCCAGGCCTCGGGAGCGTCGATGTCGGCATCGGGCGTGCCCTGCACGGGCGGCGTGGTACCGGTGATGTTCTGGCCGGTGTTGTGGAGGCCCCACTGCCGCGGGAAGAACGTGTCGCTCGGCTCAGCCGCCGCCTCCACGACGAAGTTGGGCTCGGCCCACTGCACGCCCGGAAGCTGGGCCAGCTCGCGAGCGGCGGCGCGCACGCCCTCGCCGGCCGGCAGCTTGAGCACCTGCGTGCGGGGCAGGATCAGCGAGCGCGCGCCGCGCGCATCGACCGCGCGCCGGGCCGCGGCGCGCAGCTCACCGGCGCCGGGCTCGTAGCGCACGACGACCTCGCGCGGGACGAACTCGCGGCCCGCGAGCGGCGACAGCTCGGCGACCTCCTCGAGCGGGCGGGGGTTCCCGAGCGAGGGTGTCGCGCGGTCGGCGCGCTCGTCCGCTTGGGCCGCACCGATCCCGATGCCGAGCGCGAACAGGGCCGCGGCCAAAAAGAGCGCGCAGAACGCCCTGACCCCGCCGATCCTCGCCTCGTACCCCCGAGCCATGGGCCCGGAGAGCCTACACGCTCGCGCACGGACCCCAAAGCGGCCTCGCCGCCCTTGGCAAGATCTGGCCGTGGACCTAGCCCGGCCCGTCTTCTACTACGACCTCGGCTCGCCGTACGCGTACCTCGCCGCCGAGCGCATCCACCGCGTGTTCGAGGCCGCGGGCGCGCCACCGCCACGCTGGCAGCCGATCCTGCTCGGCGGGCTTTTCAAGCGCTTCGGGCGCGACTCGTGGGCGAACGGCCCGGGCCGGGAGGAGGGCATGCGCGAGGTGGAGCGCCGCGCCGCGGAGTACGGCCTGCCGCCGATCCGCTGGCCCGACCCCTTTCCCGGCAACACGCTGTTCGCGATGCGAGTGGCCACCTTCGCGACCGAGATCGGCCGCGGCGTCTCGCTCCCCCTCGCCGCGTTCCGCCAGGCCTTCGCCGCGGGGCGCGACCTGAGCGTGCCGGACAACGTCTTCATCGCCGCCGCCTCGGCCGAGCTGCACCCGCGTGCGCTCCGCGCCGCGGCCGAGCGCGACGCGATCAAGCGGGCCCTCCGCGAGGCCACCGACCGCGCCGGCGACCTCGGCGTGGTCGGGGTCCCCACCGTCGTCGTCGGCGAGCGCGTTTTCTGGGGCGACGACCGCCTCGAGGAGGCCGCCCAGGCCGCCGCCGAGCTCGCCGCCGCCTGACCGCCCGACCACCCCCACCCCCCGATCGGGTGTCCGCAGGGCCGATCCGGCCGGAAGCTGCAAGTCCCCGATCGTTATGGTGACGCTCACAGTGGACATCGACGCGGTAGAGACAGAGGAATGGCTTGAGGCGCTCGACGCCGTCGTCGAGCACGACGGCCCGCAGCGGGCGCACGAGCTGATGGAGCACTTGATCGCGCGTGCGCGCGTGCGCGGCGCCGCCGTCGACTACGTCGGCCCGACGCCGTACATCAACACGATCCCGAAGGAGGACGAGCCGCCGCTCCCAGGCGACCCCGCCCTCGAACGCAGGGTGCGCTCGCTGATCCGCTGGAACGCGATCGCGATGGTCCTGCGCGCCAACAAGGAGTCGTCGGAGCTCGGCGGGCACATCGCGAGCTACCAGTCGGCGGCGCTGCTTTACGAGATCGGCTTCAACCACTTCTGGCACGCGCCGTCGGAGGACCACGGCGGGGACCTGATCTACATCCAGGGGCACTCGTCGCCGGGCATCTACGCGCGCGCCTTCCTCGAGGGCCGGCTCAACGAGGAACAGCTCGACGGCTTCCGCCAGGAGGTATCGCGCAACGGGCTGAGCTCATACCCGCACCCGTGGCTGATGCCGGACTTCTGGCAGTTCCCGACGGTCTCGATGGGCCTGGGGCCGATCATGGCCATCTACCAGGCGCGCTTCATGCGCTACCTCACCGACCGGGAGATCCTCGACACGACGGGCCGGAAGGTCTGGTGCTTCCTCGGCGACGGCGAGACCAGCGAGCCCGAGGCGCTGGGCTCGATCGCGCTCGCCGGCCGCGAGAAGCTCGGCAACCTCGTCTTCGTCATCAACTGCAACCTGCAGCGGCTCGACGGGCCGGTCCACGGCAACGGGAAGATCATCCAGGAGCTCGAGACGATCTTCCGCGGCGCGGGCTGGAACGTGATCAAGGTGATCTGGGGCGACCGCTGGGACCCCCTGCTCGAGGCCGACCACGACGGCCTGCTCGTGCGCCGCATGGAGGAGTGCGTGGACGGCGAGTACCAGACGTTCAAGGCCCGCGACGGCGCCTACGTCCGCGAGAAGTTCTTCGGCGCCTACCCGGAGCTCAAGGAGCGGGTCGCCCACATGTCGGACGAGGAGATCTGGGCGCTGAACCGCGGCGGCCACGACGCCCGCAAGGTCTTCGCCGCGTACGCCAAGGCGCAGGCGGCCACCGAGCGCCCGACGGTGATCCTCGCCAAGACGATCAAGGGCTACGGGATGGGCGAGGCCGGCGAGGGCCAGAACATCACCCACCAGCAGAAGAAGATGAACGAGAAGGCGCTGTTCGCCTTCCGGGACCGCTTCGACCTGCCGCTCACCGACGAGCAGGTCCGGGAGATCTCCTACTACCGCCCGCCCGAGGACTCACCGGAGATCCAGTACCTCAAGGGGCGCCGCAAGCGTCTCGGCGGCTACCTGCCGCAGCGCCGCCAGCGCGCCGACGAGACGCTGCCGATCCCGCCGCTCGAGACCTTCCAGAACCAGCTCGAGGGGACCGGCGAGCGTGAGGTCTCAACGACGATGGCGTTCGTCCGCATCCTCGCCGCGCTGCTGCGCGACAAGCAGATCGGGCCGCGCATCGTGCCGATCATCCCCGACGAGACCCGCACGTTCGGGATGGAGGGCATGTTCCGACAGCTCGGGATCTACTCGCACGTCGGGCAGCTCTATGAGCCGGAGGACTCCAACCAGCTGATGTTCTACCGGGAGGACCGCAAGGGCCAGGTCCTGCAGGAGGGGATCACCGAGGCGGGCGCGATGTCGTCGTGGATCGCCGCGGCGACGTCGTACTCGAACCACAACGTCCAGATGATCCCGTTCTTCATCTTCTACTCGATGTTCGGGTTCCAGCGAATCGGGGACCTCGCCTGGGCCGCGGGCGACAGCCGCGCCCGGGGCTTCCTCGTCGGCGGCACGTCGGGCCGCACGACCCTGAACGGCGAGGGCCTCCAGCATGAGGACGGGCACAGCCACGTGCTCTCCCAGACGATCCCGAACTGCGTCTCGTACGACCCGGCCTACGCGTACGAGCTCGCGGTGATCATCCATGAGGGCCTGCGGCGGATGGTCGGCGAGCAGGAGGACGTCTTCTACTACCTGACCGTCATGAACGAGAACTACCGCCATCCGCCGATGCCGGAGGGCGCCGAAGAGGGGATCCTGAAGGGCATGCACCGCGTCCGCGAGGCCGAGGGCGCGAAGGTGCGGCTGCTCGGCTCGGGCACGATCCTGCGCGAGGTCGAGGCCGCCGCCGAGCTGCTCGCCCAAGACTTCGACATCCCCGCGGAGGTATGGAGCGTGACCAGTTACACGGAGCTGCGCCGCGAGGGGCTCGCGATCGAGCGCGAGGCGCGGCTGCATCCCGACGCCGAGCGCAGGACCCCCTGGGTCGAGAAGTGCCTCGGCGGTTCGACCGCGCCGGTCGTCGCGGCCAGCGACTACATGAAGGCCATGCCGGACGGGATCCGCGCCTGGGTCCCGGGCCGCTTCGAGGTGCTCGGCACCGACGGGTTCGGCCGCAGCGACTACCGGCGCCACCTGCGGCGGTTCTTCGAGGTGGACCGCCACCACGTGACGGTCGCCGCGCTGCACGCGCTCGCCCAGGACGGCGAGGTGGACACCGCGCTCGTCAAGGAGGCGATCGCGAAGTACGACATCGACCCCGACGCCCCCGACCCGGTGACCGTCTGATGGCGCAGCGCGAGGTAGTAGTCCCCGACATCGGGGACTTCAGCGACGTACCGGTAATCGAGATCCTCGTCAACGAGGGCGACGAGGTCCAGGTAGACGCCCCGCTCGTCACGCTCGAGTCCGACAAGGCGACGATGGACGTCCCGGCGCCGTTCGCGGGGAAGGTCGTCGAGCTCAAGGTGAAGGTCAACGACACCGTGTCCGAGGGCACGCCGCTGCTCGTCATGGAGGTGCCCGAGGAGGGCGAGGGCGCGGCGGGCTCGACGCAGAGCGCGCCGGTCGAGGCCGGCGTGGCGGCCGCGGAGCAGGAGACCGGCTCCGGGCAGGCGGCCCAGGCCCCGCCGCCGAGCGCGCCGGAGCCCGCGCCCGCCCCGAGCGCCGCGCCCGCGCAGCCGGCGGCGAGCGACGGCGGCGCGCCCGGGCGCTCCGGCAAGGACGGGCCGATCTACGCCTCGCCCGCCGTGCGGCGCCTGGCCCGCGAGCTGGGCGTCGATCTGCGCGGCGTGAAGGGCACCGGGCGCAAGGGCCGGATCACGAAGGAGGACGTGCGCGCCGCCAAGGAGCGGCCAGCGCAGGCCGCGGCCCCCGAGGGCGCCGCGCTGCCCGGGCTCAACCTGGCGCCCTGGCCGAAGGACGACTTCTCCAAGTACGGGGAGATCGAGCGCGTGCCGCTCACCCGCATCAAGAAGATCGCCGGCCCGAACCTCGCGCGGAACTGGATCTACATCCCGCACGTCACCCACAACGACGAGGCGGACATCACCGACCTCGAGGCGTTCCGCAAGCAGATCAACGCCGAGCAGGACGTGAAGGTCACGATGACCGCACTGCTCATCAAGGCGTGCGTCGCCTCGCTGCGGCAGTTCCCCAACTTCAACTCGTCGCTTGACGGTGACGAGCTGATCGTCAAGCGCTACTACAACATCGGCTTCGCCGCCGACACGCCCCAGGGCCTGATGGTCCCGGTGATCAAGGAGGTCGACCGCAAGGGCCTCCTTCAGATCGCGGCGGAGCTGCGCGAGCTCTCCACGAAGGCGCGCGAGGGCAAGATCTCGGCCGAGGATTTGCGCGGCTCGACCTTCACGATCTCGTCGCTCGGCGGGATCGGGGGCACGAGCTTCACGCCGATCGTGAACGCCCCGGATGTGGCGATCCTCGGCGTCACCCGCGCGCAGATGAAGCCGGTCTGGAACGGCGAGGAGTTCGTGCCGCGGCTGATGCTGCCGCTCTCGCTGTCCTACGACCACCGCGTCATCGACGGCGCCGAGGCGGCGCGCTTCGTCGCGCACCTCGCCACCGAGCTCGCCGACCTCCGTCGCGCCCTGCTCTAGGAGCCCAAGCCCCGACCACCCGCCGCCCAAGGAGTCAGATGGAAGTCAAGGTCCCAGACATCGGCGACTTCACCGACGTACCCGTCATCGAGATCCACGTCAAGCCCGGCGACACGGTCCAGCCCGAGGACCCGCTCGTCACGCTCGAGTCGGACAAGGCGACGATGGACGTCCCCTCGCCGGCGGCGGGCACGGTGAAGGAGGTGCTCGTCCAGCTCGAGGACACCGTCTCCGAGGGCACCCCGCTGCTGATCCTGGAGACCGACGGCGCCCCCGAGGAGGGCGGCGAGGCACCCGCCGGAGAGCCGGAGGTGGCCGAGCAGGCCGAGGCCGGCGGGGCCGAGGAGCAGGCCGGGCAGGCCGAGGGGGCCCAGCGGGAGGAGCGGCCCGCGGAGCCGGCGCCCGCCGCGAGCGGGTCGGTCGAGCTCCCCGACGCCGACCGCCAGGCGCAGCTCGTCGTCATCGGCAGCGGCGTGGGCGGCTACACGGCCGCCTTCCGCGCTGCGGACCTCGGGCTCAAGGTGATCCTCGTCGAGCGCAACGACACGCTCGGCGGCGTCTGCCTGAACGTCGGCTGCATCCCGTCGAAGGCCGTGCTGCACGCCGCGAAGCTCCTCGACGAGGCCAAGGACGCGAGCGAGCTCGGCATCGACTTCGGCGAGCCCAAGGTCGACATCGACAAGCTGCGCAGCTGGAAGGAGAGCGTCGTCGGCAGGCTCACCGGCGGCCTCGACGGCCTCGCGAAGCGTCGCGAGGTCGAGGTCCTGCGCGGGACGGCGAAGTTCACCTCGGACCGCACCATCGACGTCGACGGCACGTCCGTCGCCTTCGAGCACTGCATTATCGCCGCGGGCTCCGAGCCCGCCCAGCTCCCGGGGCTGCCCGAGGACGAGCGCATCATGGACTCCACCGCCGCGCTCGAGCTGCCCGAGGTGCCCGCCCGCCTGCTCGTGATCGGCGGCGGGATCATCGGCCTCGAGATGGCGACGGTCTACTCCGCGCTGGGGAGCTCGGTGACCGTCGTCGAGCTCACCGACCAGCTCATGCCGGGCTGCGACCCCGACCTCGTCAAGCCGCTGCAGAAGCGGATCAGCGAGCGCTACGAGGCGATCCTGCTCGGGACCAAGGTCACGAACGTCGAGGCGGGCGAGCGGCTGCGGGTCGAGTTCGAGGGACCGGACGCCCCCGAGCCGCAGGAGTTCGACCGCATCCTGGTCGCGGTCGGGCGCCGCGCGAACGGCGACAAGCTCGGCCTCGAGGCGGCGGGCGTCAACGTCGACGAGCGCGGCCGCATCCCGGTGGACAAGCAGCTGCGCACCAACGTCCCCCACATCCTCGCGATCGGCGACATCATCGGCGACCCGATGCTGGCCCACAAGGCGAGCCACGAGGGCAAGGTGGCCGCGGAGGTGGTGGCGGGTCAGAACGTCGAGCTCGACGTCCACGCGATCCCGTCGGTCGCCTACACGGACCCGGAGGTCGCCTGGACCGGGCTCACCGAGGCCGAGGCGGTGGCTCAGGACATCGCCTACGAGAAGGCGAGCTTCCCCTGGGCCGCGTCAGGCCGGGCGCTCTCGCTCGACCGAGCCGAGGGCCTCACGAAGATCCTGGTGGATCCCGAGTCGCGGCGCGTGCTCGGCTACGGCATCGTCGGGCCGAACGCGGGCGAGCTGATCGCCGAGGCGACCTTCGCGATCGAGATGGGCGCGGAGGCCGAGGACCTCGGGCTCACGATCCACCCGCACCCGACGCTGTCGGAGACCGTAATGTTCGCCGCCGAGATGGTCGAGGGGACGATCACCGATCTCTACGCGCCCAAGCGCCGGCGAGGCTGAGCGGGTGGAAGGGGGCGAGCAAGCCCGCGCGCCGCTCACCGGGCGCGGTCGCACCGAGGCGACGGAACCCTCCGCCCTGCAGCGCACCTACGCGCGGCGGGTGGCGGAGTCGAAGGCGACGATCCCCCACCTGTACCTGCGCGCGGACGTCGACATGGGCGCCTGCGTCGAGCTGCGCGACCGCCTGCGCGCCGAGCTGGGCGAGGCCGCGCCGCAGTACGTAGACATGGTCGTGCGCGCGGCCGCCCTCGCGCTACGCGAGCACCCGCGCCTGAACGGCGCCTACCGCGACGCGCGCTTCGAATCGCACTCCCGCGTCAACGTCGCGGTGACCGTCGCGACACAGGACACGCAGATGCTGCCCGTGATCTCGGACGCCGACCAAGCCGGGCTCGCGGAGATCGCCCAGCGGCGAGCGGAACTCGCCGAGCGCGCGCGAGGCGGCGAGATCACGCGGCCCGAGCTCTCCGGCGGCACGTTCACGGTCGCGAGCTACGGCGACGACGAGGGCGTGGACGAGTTCGCGCCCGCCGTGGTTCACGGGCAGGGGGCTCTGCTCGCCGCCGGGGCGGTGCGCGAGGCGCCGCTCGTCAGGGGGGGCGCGGTGGTGGCCGGGCACGCGATGACCCTCGTCCTCTGCTGCGATCAACGCTTGATCCAAGGCGCCGAGGGCGCCGCGTTCCTCCGGCACGTCCGCGGTCTGCTGGAGGAGCCCGACCGGCTCTGAAGCGGCGTGCCTGAGCGTCTCGTCGACATCCCGATTGAGTCGCTCCCCTTCGTCGACGAGCACTTCCTGGACATCGCCGCGACCACCGATGAGGTGTGGGACGCCCTGCTTGTGACGATGGCCGGCTTCGCGCGGGGCTCGAGCGGCCCGATCTCGCGGCTGCTGGGCTGCGCGCAGACCGAGGCCACGGGCGACGTCGGCACGATCGGCTCGACGATCCCCGGGTTCGTCGTCACCCGCGCGGTCCGCCCGGTCGTCCTCGCGCTCATGGGGCAGCACCGCTTCTCGCGCTACGCGCTCATCTTCCGCATCGTCGAGAAGCCCAGCGGGCTCGTCCTGCTGAGCGCGCAGACGCGCGCCGAGTTCCCCGGCGCCAAGGGCAAGGCCTACCGCGGGCTCGTGATCGGCACGCGCGGGCACGTCCTCGTGACCCGCTCGATCATGCGCTCGGTCCGCCGCCGCGCGGAGCGCATGACTTGGGATGACCAGCGCCGCGCTTGAAGCCGCCGGGCGGCGGGCATAGAATCGTCGTAGCGATCGGCACGAGCCAAAAGCGAGGCCGATCGCCGAAGCAGACATCGACATACGGCGGCGCCAAAAGCGCTCGCCCATCGTCCGTAGGCGTCGCTGGTGGAGATCCCACGGCGGCGGTAGGCCGATCGGCCCGAGGCGATCCCAACGGCCGGTCCGACACAAAGGGCGGAGAGAATGAAGCCAACCAACGGTGCGCTCGCCACCGAGCCTGCGCGCGTACGCGCGGACAAAGACGCGGACGCCGGGCTGCCCCTGACGCGCGACGACCGCGCGAACCTCCTGCGCTACATGGCGATGATGCGCTTCGCCGAGGAGCGCGGGCTGACGCTTTACAGACAGGGCAAGGTCCCCGGTTCGTTCTACGACGGCCGCGGGCAGGAGGCGATCCCGGTGGGCTCGGCGTACGCCCTCGGGCCGCGCGACCGGATGTGCATCCTGCACCGCGACCTGGGCGCGCACTTCGTGCGCGGGGTAACCCCCGACCGCTACCTGGCCAACTACATGGGCCGCGCCGGCGGCGTGACCGGCGGCAAGGACGGCAACATGCACTTCGGCGACCGCCGGCTGGGCTGCGTCGGCATGGTCTCGATGCTGCCCGACATGGCGCTCGTCGCAACCGGGATGGCGCTCGCCTTCAAGCATCGCGGCGAGCCGCGCGTCGCCCTCACGTACTTCGGCGAGGGCTCCACCGCCAACGGCCAGTGGCACGAGGCGATGAACTTCGCGGGCGTCCACCGCCTGCCGGTGGTCTTCATCCTCGAGAACAACCGGTTCGCCTACTCGACGCCCAACGAGCTCGAGTTCGCGGTCGACCCGGTCGAGCGCGCCCGCACCTACGGCTTTCCGGGCGTCGCCGTCGACGGCAACGACGTAGAGGCGGTCTTCGAGCGGACCCGCGACGCGGTGGAGCGCGCCCGCGCCGGGGGCGGCCCGACGCTGATCGAGTGCCACACGATGCGCATGCACGGCCATGGGGCGCACGACGACATGAGCTACGTGCCGCCGGAGATGTTCGAGGAGTGGAAGGGGCGCGATCCGATCGAGCGCTACCAGGCGCGCCTGGTCGACGACTTCGGCTTCGAGCGGGCGGAGGTCGACGCGATCCTCGACGAGGTACGCGCCTATGTCGCCGAGTGCGCCGAACGCGCGCTGGCCTCGCCGATGCCCGCGCCCGAGACCGCGTTCGAGGGCGTCTTCGCCGAGGAGTGGGAGCCGCTCGGCGACGGGCACGCGCCCTGGTCGCGCTGGCAGGCGGCCGCGGCCGCCAAGGAGGCGGCGTGATGGCGGAAGCGCAGCTCACCAGCGACGAGCCCGCGCCGGCCGTCGAGGCGCAGGCGCCCGCGACCCGCGAGCTCACCTACCTCGAGGCGATCTCGGAGGCGCTGCGCGAGGAGATGCGCCGCGACGAGACCGTGATCTGCATGGGCGAGGACATCGGCGCCTTCGGCGGGGCGTTCAAGGTCACCGACGGCTTCTACGAGGAGTTCGGTGCCGCCCGCGTGATCAACACCCCGCTCGCCGAGAACGCGATCATCGGCACGGCCGTCGGGGCCGCGATCGAGGGGCTGCGGCCCGTCTGCGAGATGCAGTTCGCGGACTTCATCTCCTGCGGCTTCGACCAGCTCGTGAACGTGGCGGCGAAGCTGCACTACCGCCAGGGCATCGCCGTCCCGATCGTGGTTCGCCTCCCCTCCGGCGGGGGCTTCTCGGGCGGCCCGTTCCACTCGCAGAACCCGGAGGCGTGGTTTTTGCAGGCGCCCGGGCTCAAGGTAGTCGCGCCCGCGACCGCCGCCGACGCCAAGGGCCTTCTGATCAGCGCGATCCGCGACCCGAACCCCGTGTGCTTCCTCGAGCACAAGGGTCTCTACCGCACGGTTCGCGACGAGGTGCCGGCGGGCGAGCACGCCGTGCCGCTCGGCAAGGCGCGCGTCGCGCGGGAGGGCTCCGAGCTCACCGTGATCGCCTACGGCTCGAGCGTCCATCTGGCGCTGCGGGCCGCCGAGGAGCTCGGCGAGGACATCGAGGTGATCGACCTGCGCTCGCTCTGCCCGATGGACACCGAGGCGATCCTGGCGAGCGTGCGCAAGACGTCGAAGGTGCTGGTCGCGCACGAGGCGACACGCTCGTGCGGCGTGGGCGCCGAGGTGTCGGCGCTGATCGCGGAGCACGCGTTCGAGTACCTCGACGCCCCGGTCCGCCGGCTCACGGCGCCCGACGTGCCGATCCCGTTCAGCCCGCCGCTGGAGCAGGCGGTGTTGCCCCAGCTCGACGACATGAAGGAGGCCTGTGATGAGCTCCTCCGGTACTAGCGCCGCGCTCGCCGCGGGCGGCCGCGTCGAGGTCACGATGCCCCAGATGGGGATCAGCGTCAGCGAGGGCACGATCGTCGAGTGGCGCAAGCAGCCGGGGGATGAGGTGGTCGCCGATGAGGTGCTCTGTGAGGTGAGCACCGACAAGATCGATGTGGAGATCCCTTGTCCGGCTTCCGGGGTGCTGGAGTCGGTTCTGGTTGGGGAGGGCGAGACGGTGGCTGTTGGGACTCCGATCGCTCTGGTCTTGACTGGGGAGAGCAATGGCGAAGGCGCTGGGACCGCTGGCGCACGTGAGCGTGCCGCCGCGGGTCCCGGCGCCGGCGGGTCCTCCGCAGCGCCCGGGCCCAAAGGAACGGGCGACCGGCGACCGGCGACCGGCGACCCGGGTGAGCTCGATCGCTCGCGCTTCTACTCGCCCGTGGTGCAGCGCATGGCTGCGGAGCACGGGATCGATCTGGAGTCGATCGCGGGCACCGGGGTAGGCGGCCGGGTGCGCAAGAAGGACGTCGAGACCGCGATCGCCGCGCGTTCCGCTGCGCCCGCGCATAAGACGCTCCATACGGAGTCGCCGTATCGCCCCGAGCCCGAAGCACAGGCGCCTGCGCCAAGCGCGAGGCCCGCGCTCGCCGGGGAGCGGCGGGAGGTCATGACTCCCATGCGCAAGGCGATCGCTGAGCACATGGTGCGCAGCCGGCGCACGGCGGCGCACGTCACGACCGTCGTCGAAGTCGATTTCTCGGCGGTCAGGCGGCGGCGTGCGGAGCTGCGCGCTGACCTAGAGCGGCGCGGGGTGAAGCTCACGTACCTGGCGTTCGTCGCGCGGGCGGCGGTCGCCGCCCTTCAGGAGTTCCCGGTATTGAACGCGTCGGTGGACGGTGAGGAGCTCGTCTACCACGACTCGGTGAACCTCGGCATCGCGGTGGCGCTCGACGATGGCCTGGTTGTTCCCGTTATCCCCCGGGCGGAGCGACTCAGCCTCGAGGGCATGGCTGCCGCGATCGCCGAGGTCGCCGAGAAGGCGCGCACGGGCCGGCTCGTCCCCGACGACGTGCAGGGCGGCACGTTCACGATCACCAACCCGGGCCAGTTCGGCGCGATCATCGCGACGCCGATCATCAACCAGCCGCAGGTTGCCATCCTGGATCTGGAGGCCGTTGTCAAGCGGCCGGTGGTGGTCGATGATGCGATTGCGATCAGGCCGATGGCGTACCTGCCGCTCTCGTTCGACCACCGTGCGCTGGACGGCGCGACGGCGGCCCGTTTCCTGAGCCGGATCAAGGCAATCCTCGAGTCAGGAGATGTGAGTTGAAAGCGATCGCTGCACCGAGCTCTCGTGAACCCAGGCCGAAGGGCGCGGCGGCCCTGGTCCAGCTCGACGGGCTCGCCCCCGGCGAGCGCGTAGCGTTGCGGGCGGGCGAGCTGCCCGGCGGCCTCGAGCACGAGGAGCTCGTCATCCAACGCGGCGAGCGCAGCGGCGCCCTGATGGCGATCGCCATCCACTCCACGCGCCTTGGGCCGGCGCTCGGCGGACTGCGCCTGTGGACGTACGCCGCGCACGACCACGCCGTCGAGGACGTGCTGCGGCTCGCCGAGGCGATGACGTACAAAGCGGCCGCCGCGGGGCTCGACCTCGGCGGCGGCAAGGGCGTGATCTGCGCTCCCGGGAGCGAGCTGCCCACCGGCGAGCAGCGTCGCGCCGTCCTGCTCGACTTCGGCGACCTCGTCGAGTCGCTCGGCGGCCGTTACATCACCGCCGAGGACGTCGGCACGAGCGCCGAGGACATGCTGGTGATCGCCGAGCGCACGGAGCACGTCACCGGCAGGCCCGTGGAGGCGGGCGGCGCCGGCGATCCGAGCCCGTACACGGCGATCGGCGTCGAGGCGGCGATGCGCGCCGCCTGCGCGCACGGCCTCGGGACCCCGGTGCTCGCAGATCTGCGGATCGTGATCGTCGGGGTGGGCCACGTCGGCGAGCGTCTCGCCCGCTCGCTCGCCGCCCGCGGGGCGAAGCTCACGCTCTCGGACATCGCTCCGCGCGGGCGCGAGATCGCGGAGGAGCTCGGTGCCGGGTGGGTCGACCCGGACGAGGCGATGACCACGCCGTGCGAGGTGCTCGCGCCCTGCGCGGTCGGCGGCGTCATCAACCCGGAAGTGGTCGACCGGCTGCGCTGCCGCGTGATCTGCGGGGCGGCGAACAACCAGCTCGCCACGGACGCGATGGGCGAGCGCCTGGCGCGCCGGCGCATCGTGTACGCGCCCGACTTCATCGCGAACGCCGGCGGGCTGATCGCCTGCTACCGCGAGCTCAAGGGCTACGACGCGGACCGGGCGCGGATGCTCGCCCTGGGCATCGAGGACGTGATGGGCGATGTGCTGCGCAGCGCCGCGCGCCGGGGGATCACCCCCGTCCAGGCGGCACGCGAGCTCGCCGAGGCGCGCCTGCAACAATCGGAGCAGTGAGCACGGCAAGCCCAGCGCCCCCGGTCTGGACGGTCTGGCTGGGGACGATTCCCTACGGCGAGGCACTCGCCCTGCAGAAGCGGCTCGAGGCGGCCCGCCAGCGCGACGAGATCCCCGACGTCCTGCTGCTCCTGGAGCACCCGCCCGTTTACACGAAGGGCCGCCGGACCGGCGCCGACGACCTGCCGATGAGCGAGGACTGGTACCGCGCCCAGGGCATCGAGATCTTCGACGTCGACCGCGGCGGCCAGGTGACTTACCACGGCCCCGGCCAGCTCGTCGCCTACCCGATCGTCGACCTGGGCCCGCTGGGCGGGGACGTGCACGAATACGTGCGCGGGCTCGAACGCACGATGATCGCCGCGCTCGGCGACTTCGGCGTCCCGGCGCAGGTGTTCGCGGGGCTGACCGGCGTGTGGACGGCGGGCGACCCGCCCATCGCGCCGGGGACGACCGGGCCGCAGCGCACCCCGGTCGGCGCCGGATCGCTCGGCGGCCCAGGCGAGGCGCGCAAGATCGGCTCGATCGGCATCCACGTGAGCCGTGGCGTGACCACGCACGGGCTCGCGATCAACGTGAGCAACGACCTGCGGCCGTTCGAGTGGGTCGTGCCCTGCGGGATCAACGCGGTGCGCATGACCTCGCTGTCCGAGGAGCTCGGCGCCGAGCAGGACGTGCGCGAGTTCGCCGGCGCCGTCCGCGACCGCTTCGCCGAGGAGTTCGGCAGGGAGGTCCGCGAGGTCGAGGCCGACGCCCTCCCCCGCGCCGAGGCCGAGGTGGCCGGGCGAGTACCGTAGGAGAAGGAATGGAGCCGACCACGAGCACCGAGGCGCCGCGCGTACACGTCACCCGCTCGCGCGCGAAGCCCGGTGGCATGAAGATCGAGGGCGGGATCCCGTGGCGCGGGCGCAAGCCGCCGTGGCTCAAGGTGCCGGCGCCGGGTGGCCCTACCTACCGCAAGCTCAAGCGGACGATCGCCGAGGACAACCTGCACACGGTCTGCGAGGAGGCCGCGTGCCCCAACGTCGGCGAGTGCTGGGAGCGCGGCACGGCGACGTTCATGATCCTGGGCGACGTCTGCACCCGCCGCTGCGGTTTCTGCAACGTCAAGACCGGCGTGCCGACCTGGAACGACCCGCTCGAGCCGATGCGGGTCGCCGCCCAGGTCAAGAAGATGGGCCTGCGGCACGCGGTGATCACGTCCGTGGACCGCGACGATCTGCCGGATTATGGCGCGGGCGCGTTCGTCGGCGTGATCCGCTCGATCCGCATGCAGGCGCCCGAGTGCAAGATCGAGATCCTCACCCCCGACTTCCGCGGCCAGGAGATGCCGCTCGCGAAGGTCATCCACGAGCGGCCCGACGTCTTCAACCACAACGTCGAGACGGTGCCGCGCCTCTACCCGAAGGCGCGCCGAGGCTCCGACTTCATGCGCTCCGCGCGCGTGCTCAAGATGGCGAAGGAGATGGGCGGCGACGACGTCGTCACCAAGTCCGGCCTGATGGTCGGGCTGGGCGAGACCTTCGACGAGATGCTCGAGACGTTCCAGATCCTGCGCGACCACCACGTGCAGATCCTCACCGTCGGCCAGTACCTGCGGCCGACCGAGAACCACCTGCCGATCGAGCGCTTCTGGCACCCCGAGGAGTTCAAGGCGCTGGAGAAGGCCGCCTACGAGATGGGCTTTGACGCGGTGGCCGCCGGGCCGCTCGTGCGCAGCTCCTATCACGCCGACGAGGCGGCCGCCCAGGCCGCTGCGGCGCGCGCCGCCTAGGCGAGGCGCTCGATCACCTCGCCGCCAGGGCCGACTGCGACCACGGTGGGCACGACCGCGACGCCGTACTTGCGGGCCAGGTCCGGGCGCTCGCGCACGTCGATGCGAAACAGGGGCTCCGGGCGCTCGGCGAGGCGCCGCTCCCAGTCCCGGCACTCCGAGCAGAGCGGGTGGGTGAACTCGACGTGGGCGCGCCCGTTGAGCTCGCCGGGCAGGTCCGCCGGGTCGATGCGGTCGTGGTGGCGGGGCGAGATCCCGCGCAGGCGCGCTGTCAGCTTGTAGATCTCGCAGCCGGCGCAGAAGCCGGTCGACGCCGCCAGGTAGGCGAGCGCCGCGACCATGCAGGCGATCACGGTGCCCGCGGTCGGAGCGCCGGCCCACCACAGCACGGCGGCGGCGCTCAAAAACGCGAAGCCCATCACGTTGGCGAGGCGCGGCGGGCGCGAGTCCTCCACCTCGCCCTCGCCGACGCGCGGCTGGATGAGGGTGAAGTAGGCGACGCAGGGCAGGCAGTAGCGGCGCCCGAGGGTGACGCCGATCGCGAGCTGAGCCGCCATCAGCGCCCAGGCCAGCGGCCAGCCGAAGACCGCGCCCAGCAGCGCGATCGTCCCGGTGAAACCCTGGTTGAAGCGCGCGGCCCGCTTATCGATGACGTCGGTGTCGTTCCACGGGTCGGCAGTCCGCGTGGTCGCCATAGGGAAAATGATGCCAACGCCGGCTCTCCGGGCAGCGGGTTCGCGAGCTAGACCCGCGCCGCGGGCGCGCGCTGCGGATAGCCTTCGCCCGCTTGCTGCCGCTCAAGGACAACATCCCGACGGCGAGCTTCCCGGTCGTCACGGTCCTGCTGATCGCCGCCAACGTGCTCGTCTGGCTCTGGCAGCTCTCGCTGGGGGACGGCCCGAACTCGAGCACCTCCCCGAACGTGCGCGGGCTCTCGCAGTCGGACGAGGTGGTGATGGAGCTCGGCGCGATCCCCTACCGGCTCACGCACCCCGGCAAGGACTGCGGGGTGGTCGTCGCCACGCCCGACGCGGCCCCGCAGGTAGACGACGTGATCGTCTGCGAGGGCACGCAGGCCGAGCGCGAGGTGGAGTCGGTCGAGGGGACGGGGATCGTGCCGCTCGAGGCGCCGCCGTTCTGGGTGACGATCCTGACCTCGATGTTCATGCACGGCGGCTGGCTGCACATCATCGGGAACATGCTGTTCCTCTGGGTCTTCGGCAACAACATCGAGGACTCGATGGGCAAGCTGCGTTTCCTGCTCTTCTACCTGTTGGCCGGGACCGTGGCCGCCTACGCGCAGGCGCTCTTGGATCCGCAGTCCACGGTTCCGATGATCGGCGCGAGCGGGGCGGTCGCCGGGGTCTTAGGCGGCTACATCCTGCTCCACCCGCACGCGCGGGTGGTGACGCTCGTCTTCATCGTGTTCCTGGTGACGCTGATCGAGATCCCCGCGGCGATCCTGCTCGGCGTGTGGTTCGTGCTGCAGTTCCTGCCCGTGGTCGGGCAGATCGGCACGGACATCGCGGGCGAGGCCGACGTCGCCTACCTCGCCCACGTCGGCGGCTTCGTCTTCGGCCTGCTTGCGATCAAGCTCTTCGAACGCCGGCGCTCGCGCGGGCCGCGGCTGGGATACGGGTAGATGGGCTCCCCGGGCCTGCGCACGGTGGCGCTCGCCGTCGGCGTGATCTTCGTCGTCGGGTTCTTCGGGATGACCCTCTACGTGATGGCGCGCGACGGGATCACCGTGCTGGTGGTGTCCTCCCTGATCGTGGTCGCGCTCCTCGGGATGGCGCTCTGGGGCGCGGCGAACAACCCGCCGGACGACAAGTAACGCCCGCCGCGATCGACCTTTCTCGTCTGTGTGACTAGAAACGTCGATCACCGGCCCACGCCGCAGCCCGTGATCGACCTTTCTCGTCTGAGGGACTAGAAACCTCGATCGCGGTCAGGGCGGGAGGTTGCGGAAGAGGCGCCGGGCGACGCCCTCCAGGGTCCTGCGGCCGTACCTGCGCGAGGGGTTGCCCTCGGTGAGGATCGCGACGCCGATTCGCCGCTTGCCCTTCTGAAGCAACGCGACCTGGTGCTCGATCCCGCCGAGCCGGCGCTTGCCCCAGCCGCCCTTGAAGTGGAGCTTCCAGCCCGGTGGCAGGTCGACATCGGCGATGCCCCAGCGGTGCTTGGGGATGATGCGGCGCAGCTGGCGGCGCGCGAAATCCCAGTGGCGCGCGGGAACGTGGCGGCGCAGCGCGCGCATGAAGACCGCCTGGTCGCGCGCGGTGGTCTCGCAGAACCCCCAGCTCGGATGCCAGCGGAAGCCGCGCATGCGGGCGCGGCTGGCGAGGCGCTCCAGCGGCGCGCGGCCGAGGCGGTCGCGGATCACGGTGGCCGCGCCGTTGTCGGAGCGGCGGATCATCGCGCGCAAGAGCTCCCGCTCCCCACCGGTGAGCGCGCGGCGGCGCACCTCGGGCTCGCGCAGGTACGCGACCATCAGCATCACCTTCACCGTGCTCAGCATGCGCACCCGCCCATAGCCGCGCCGCTCGTGCACCTTGCCGCGCGTGTCGACCACGGCGAACCGGACGGTCCCTATGCGCTTGGCTGCGAAGCGGCTCGCCGCGCGCACGCCCGGCTTCCACGCGGCGCGCTGGGCGGTGGGCGCATGCCGCTGCGGGTCGATACCGCCCGGCGCGTTCACCGGCCCGAGGCCTGCGGCGAGCAGCAGGGCGGTCGCTGCGGTTGGCAGCACGCGGCGCACACGGGTTTACTACCCGCAGCGCGGGCACCCATACGCCGGGAGATGGAGCCAGCCGGATTCGAACCGGCGACCTTCGCGATGCAAGCGCGACGCTCTACCAACTGAGCTATGGCCCCGCGAACGCCGATTGTAGGTGCGCGCCGCGGGGAAGCAGTGCGAGCGAACGCCGAACGGCGCGCGCTTGTGTGAGACGATCGGCGTGGGTCAGGCGAGCGGAGGAGGCGTGATGGCCGATACCGATACCCAGGGCGAGCGTTCCGTCGGCGAGCGCGACGAGCCGGACCACTCGCCGCAGGCCGTCGAGCAGGCGGCCCGGGCGAGCGACGGCGCCCAGCCCCACAAGCCCAGCCAGCGAGCCGAGGTCTCCAACCTCGACATCGTCAGGCACTACTTCGACCGGGCCTGCGACCACCTGCGCATCCCCGACGACCTGCGGGTTGTCTTCTGGACCCCCTACCGCGAGGTCACCGTGCAGATCCCGGTGAAGCTCGCGGACGGGAAGACCCACGTCTTCTCCGGCTACCGGATCCAGCACAACGGCGCGCGCGGCCCGTACAAGGGCGGCGTCCGCTTTCACCCCGAGGTCGACATCGACGAGGTGCGCGCGCTCGCCTCGCTCATGACCTGGAAGACGGCGATCGCAGGCGTCCCCTACGGCGGCGCCAAGGGCGGGGTCAACTGTCCCGTCGACCAGCTCACCGAGGACGAGGTCGAGAAGATCGCGCGCTCGTTCATGCTCAAGATCGAGAAGGTCCTCGGGCCGACCCGCGACATCCCGGCGCCCGACGTCAACACGAACGCCCAGGTCATGGCCTGGTTCATGGACGAGTACGGGAAGCTGCACGGACACACCCCAGCGGTCGTCACGGGGAAGCCGATCGCGCTCGAGGGCTCCTACGGACGCGAGGCCGCGACCGGGCGCGGCGTCGTGAACGTCTTCCGCGAGGCGTGCGGCGAGCTCGGCATCGACGCCACCGGCACGACCTTCGTCGTCCAGGGCTTCGGCAACGTCGGCTCGTGGGCGGCGCGGATCCTGCAGGAGCTGGGCGGCCGCATGGTCGCGGTCGCCGACGCCTACGGGGCGATCCGCAACGACTCGGGGATCGACGCGCTCGCGCTGCACCGCCACATCAGCGAGGGCGGCCGGATCACCGAGTTCGAGGGCGTCGAGGAGATCGACCCGGACGACCTGGTCGCCGTGCCCTGCGACGTCTTCATCCCCGCGGCGCTCGGCGGGATGATCCACGAGCACAACGCCGACCGGCTCGCGTGCAAGGTGGTCGTCGAGGGCGCCAACAGCCCGACGACCCCCGCGGCCGATCAGGTGCTCACCGAGCGCGGCATCCACGTGATCCCCGACGTGCTCGCGAACGCCGGCGGCGTCGTCGTCTCGTATTTCGAGTGGGTCCAGAACCTCCAGCACTTCCGCTGGGACGAGCGCGAGGTCAACGACCGCCTCGGGAACATCATGCGCCGCGCCTACCGCGAGGTACACGCGCGGGCCCGCGCCGACGGCCTCAGCCTGCGCGAGGCGGCCTACGTCATTGGGATCGAGCGCGTCGTCGAGGCGGCGCAGACGCGCGGCTACGTCTAGCCCGGGGGCGCGGCCCTAACGGGCGCTAGAAGTCGAAGTCCTTCGGCTCGCCCTGCTCGAACCAGAGCTCGTCGTCCTCGGGCGCGTCGCGCAGGAACTCGGGCGTCTCCTCGAGGACGTCCTCGTCCAGCTCCTCGTCCTCCGCTGAGCCCTCCTCCTCGACATCGCCCTCGTCGAACGCCGCGTCCTCCTCGGCGAGCTCCTCCTCTTCGTCGGGGAGCGGCTCGTGGGCGTGCGCCTCGCGCTCCACCTCCTGCTCGGCGCTCTCCGGCTCAGGGACAGCCTCCTGCTCGGCGCTCTCGGGCTCCGGCTGGTACTCGTCGTCGAGCTCGAGGTCGAGGTCGTCGAACCCGAAGTCGTCGGCCTCCTCGCGATCGAAGATCTGGGTCGGCTGCTCCGCGATCGCCTCGCGCTCCTCGGTCGAGAACGGCGCGTCGCTCGCCGCCGGCTGCTCCTCGCTGGGCTGCTCAGCGGCCGGCTCGGGCTCGGCCTCCTCCGCGGCCGGCTGCGGCTGCGGGGCGGGCTCCGGCGTGCGCGGCTCCTCCGAGGTGGGCACGTCGAGCTGCGCCTGCTCGGGCGCCGGGGTCGGCGGCGCCATCATGTCCTCCGGCGGCTCGTCGATGCGCGTGGGCGCCTCCGCGACCTCCACCGGCTCCTCGGCCACCGTCGGCGCGAAGTCCTGGGGCTCCTCGCGCTCCGGGAAATCCGGCTCGCCCGGCCGCGCCGGAGGGCCGAACGCCTCCCGCTCAAGCTGCCTCAGCTCCTCCTCCGCAGCGCCGTGCTTGCGCTTGAGGTCGAGGTGATCGCGAATGGCGTCGTCGAGGATTCCCATGGCCTCTCGAACCTGTTAACCAAAGGGTAACGGCGAGGCCCATGCGCGCCGCGCCGCAGCGCCCGCCTGGGCGCTCGCGCCCTATCTTCGCCGCGCGCCCGCCTGTCCCTTCGCGCGTGGCGCCCCGTCCTCGCCCGGCTCGAGCGGAGGGGCGGCCGCGACCCGGTTCTTCCCGGCCGCCTTTGCCGCGTACAACGCCTCGTCCGCCGCGGCGATCAGCTCCTGCTCGTCGCGCGCCGAGGTCGGCAGCGTCGCCACGCCGAAGCTGGCGCTCACGTACATCACCTCGTCCGCGCCCAGCATCGGGATCGCCTCGATCTCGATCCGCGCGCGGATGCGCTCGGCCAGCTCGAGCGCGCCCTCCAGCCCGGTCTCGGGCAGGGCGATCACGAACTCCTCGCCGCCGTAACGGGCCGGCTCGTCGATCTCGCGCGGCTCGTCGGCGAGGATTCGCCCGATCGCGCGCAGGACCTCGTCGCCCTGCAGGTGGCCGTGCGTGTCGTTCACGAGCTTGAAGTCGTCGACGTCGAGCATGATCAGCGAGAGCTCGTGGCCGAAGCGCTCCGCGCGCGCCACCTCGCGCTCCAGCACCTCGCTGAACGCGCGCTTGTTGGCGAGGCCGGTGAGCTCGTCCGTGGTCGCCTGCTCGGTGACGCGCTCGTGGGTCGAGATGTTCTCCAGCGAGGCCGACGCCTGCCCGATCAGGTACAGGAACACATCGCGCTCGTGCTGACCGAAGGGCTGCGGCCCCCGGGCCACGGTCATCGTGCCGACGACGTCCCCGCCGCCCAGCGGGCGCAGCGGCGCGGCGAGCGCGTGGAGGCCCGATTCGTCGGAGGCCTCGACCTGTACGCGGTCGGCGCGGGCCCGGGACTCGGCGCCGAGCGCGGCCTGCCGCGCGGCCCCGTCCGCGATCTCGGGCAGCTCCACGACCGTGCCGTCGGCCAGCGCGATCCTGCCGTACTGCGCCTCGCACGCGGTGAGCGCCGTCTCCAGCACGATCCTCAGGACCGCGTCGCGGTCGAGCCCCTTCGCGAACGCCTCGCCCAGGCGGCGGATCGATCGGTCGAGCTCGATCCGCTGGCGGCGGAGCTGGTCGACCTGCTCGGCCAGCCGGTCACTCATCTTGTTGAACTCGGCCGCGAGCCCCGCCATCTCGTCCCGGCCGACCACCGGCACCTTCTGCGTGAAGTCGCCCTCGCCGATGCGCCTGGCCGCGTACAGCATCGTCGCGACCTGCCCCTGCAGGCTCCGCACCAAGAACCAGACCGCCACGAGCGCGATGAGCAGGAACGCCCCGAGCGCCGCGGCGACGCGCGGGCTCGAGCCGAAGAAGCCCTCGGACTCAAGCGGCGTGAGCGTGACCACCCGCCCGCCGCTCGGGTTCGCGAGATCCACGGCCGCGGCGCGGAGCTCGTCATCGGCGGCGGAGAGCTCCACCGAGTCCCCACCCTCGGGGAGCGCGGCCGCGTCGTCCAGGGACAGCGTCGAGGCCAGCATCCGATCACCGGCCAGCACGGCCACGTCCAGGCCCGTGCGGTCGCGGACCTCCTCGACGTACTCGGTCGGCCCCGTCACCGAGAGCGACACGCGCGCGTTGCCGTCCGCGCCCTCGACGGCGACGTCCGCTACCGCGATCGCCTGCCGCGAGCCCTCCTCGATCGACTCGCCGCCCGGCAGCTCGACGCGCACGAACTCCACCTCCGGCCGGCGGGCCGCGTCGCGCGCGAACTGTCGTGCTCGCGCCGCGTCTCCGCCAACGAGCGCCTCGCCCAAGTCGCCCGAACGCACGAGCCGCGAGGCCTGTGCCTTGGCGCGCGCCACGTCGTCCTCGTACACCGAGAGCGCCGTCGTCAGCCCGGTCGCGAGCTGCGCGTCCGCCTTGCCGTCGCGGGCCCGCTCGCTCACCTCGACGAGCAGCACGGCGATCGCCACCATCGGCAGGACGACGATCAGAAAGAAGAAGACGCTTAGGCGCACCCGAAAGCTCACGAATCGCAGCTTAGATCGGCCGTCCCTGGCGCTTCCCGGCAAGTTAGCCGGTTGCAGCGTTGCGGCCAGTCCCCCTCGGGCTAGACTTTCCTGGCTGGCATCGCCCGGCACGTGGGGCTATAGCTCAGTTGGAAGAGCGCCTGGATCGCACCCAGGAGGTCGCCGGTTCGAGTCCGGCTAGCTCCATCGCAGGGACCCCCGCCGCGCGGCGGGGGTCTCGTCGTCTCCGGGGAGCGTGCGCGACGATGTCGAGATCAGCCCCGCGGCTCCGCTCACCCAGCGAAGGGCCGCGACCGGCGCGGCCCACGAGACCAGGAGGCCAACGATGCCCAAGTACCTGCTACTGAAGCGCTACCGCGGCGGCCCCGAGCCGCACCGCCCGTTCCCGCCCATGGATCAGTGGGACCCCAAGGACGTCGAGGCGCACCTCGCGTTTCTGCGCCAGGTCGCCGAGACGCTCACCGAGAGCGGCGAGTACGTCGATGGGCAGGCGCTCACGCCGTCGAGCTCGTTCGTTCGCTACGGCGGCCCCGACGCGGCCCCCGTGACGACCGATGGCCCGCACCCCGAGACGAGCGATTTGATCGCCGGCTGGATGATGGTCGACGTCGATTCGTACGAGCGCGCGGCCGAGATCGCCGCGTACATCTCCTCGGAGCCCGGGCCCGGCGGCGAGCCGCTCCACGAGTGGATCGAGGTCCGCGAGGTGATGGAGCCCGGCGCGCCGATCGAGGGCGCGTGAGCCTCAAGCCCGCAAGCGACGCATTGGACGAGGGCGCCCTGCGCGCCCTCGTCCCGCGCGTGCTCGCGGCGCTCGTGCGCTCGGGCGAGGACTTCGACGCCGCCGAGGACGCCCTCCAGGAGGCGCTGATCGAGGCGCTGCGCACCTGGCCCGAGCATCCCCCGCGCGACCCACGGGCCTGGCTCGCGGCGGTCGCGCGGCGGCGGCTCGTCGACGCCCGGCGCAGCGAGGCGGCGCGGCGCCGGCGCGAGGAGGAGGCGCCTGCGGATCCCGCACCCGTACCCGGCGCACAGCCGGCGGGCGACGACACCCTCTTCCTCCTGTTCCTCTGCTGCCACCCCGAGCTCTCCCCCGCCTCGCAGGTGGCGCTCACGCTGCGCGCGGTCGGCGGCCTGACGACGCGCGAGATCGCCGACGCCTTCTACGTCCCGGAGGCGACGATGGCGCAGCGCATCAGCCGGGCGAAGCGGGCGCTGCGCGGACAGCGCTTCGAGCGGCCCGGCGACCTCGCCGTCGTGCTGCGCGTGCTGTACCTGATCTACGCCGCGGGGCACGCCGACCGCGTGGAGCTCACCGAGGAGGCGATCCGCCTCGCCCGCCAGCTCACGCTCGCGACCGACGAGCCCGAGGCGCGCGGGCTGCTCGCGCTCATGCTCCTGAACCACGCCCGCCTGCCCGCGCGCTATGACGACGCGGGGCGGATCGTCCCGCTCGACCGCCAGGACCGCAGCCTCTGGGACGAGCGGGAGATCGCCGAGGGCGTGCGCGTCCTGCAGTCGGCGCTCGCCGTGCAGACGGACGAGCGGCCCCCGGGCCGCTACCAGATCGAGGCGGCGATCGCCGCCCTGCACGCCGACGCGCCCAGCGCCGACGAGACCGACTGGCCCCAGATCCTCTCCTGGTACGACGAGCTCGTCGCGCTCAGCGCCGACCCGGTCCGCGAGGACCCGGCCGCGGTCCTCGGCCGGGCCATCGCCGTCGGCCACGCGCTCGGCTCCGCGGCGGGGCTGCGCGAGACCGGGCGGCTCCGTGACGTGCTCGGCGAGCGCCACCGCTGGCACGCCGCGCGGGGGTACCTCCACGCGCTCGCCGGCGACCCGCGCGCCGCGGCCGAGGCCTACTCCGAGGCGGCAGGGCGCGCGACCAACGTCGCCGAGCGCAACCACCTGGTCCGCGAGGCGGCGCGCCTGCGCAGCGAGGCCCGCGCCGCCACCTGACGGCGCGGGCCCAGCCGTTCGCGTTCCTCGCGCGGCCCTAGGAGTCGCCGCAGGCGACGGTGTGCTCGCGCGCGATCCGGCCGTCGCGCAGCTCGAAGATCGAGTTCGCGACGACGGTGCGCCCGCCCGGGAACTCGCAGGCGATGGTCGCGGCCGCGAGCTCAGGGTTGGTGACGGCGTTCTCGACGGAGGCCTTGACGCCCGCCGACTTGCAGTGCTCGAACATGCCGCGGTAGACGTCCAGCCCACGCCGGCGCAGGGGCGAGCTCGGCGGGTTCTCGCGGTCGACCTGGATCTGCTCGGGGTCCTCGGCGAACAGGGACAGCAGCGCCTCGATGTCCCACTGCTCGAACCCTCGCTTGAGGGTCTCGAGGTCGAGCCCCGCGGTGGTCTTCACGGTCATGGCACACCTCCTTTGAATCGGTTGTTCGGGTGACCGTGCGGAGCTACGATGGGCCTTGAACCACGGTTCAAGTCAAGGGGTTCGCCGTGGATGCTCTGGGTGAGCTCACGATCGGCCAGGTAGCCAAGCGCGCGGGCGTCGCGACCTCGACGATCCGCTACTACGAGCGCGTCGGCCTGCTCTCGAAGCCGGACCGCGTCAGCGGGCAGCGCCGCTGTGACCCGGAGGTCCTCGGCCGCCTCGGGTTCATCGGCGTGGCGCAGGGCGCCGGGTTCAAGCTCCGCGAGATCAAGGAACTTCTTGCGGGCATCGATGAGGAGGGCCGGATGGCCGAGCGGATGCGCGCGCTCTCGGAGCGCAAGCTGAGCGAGATCGAGGCCCTGCTCGAGCGGACCCAGGCGATGAAGGGCTGGCTCGAGGTCGCCAAGCAGTGTGGGTGCGCGACCCCCGAGGAGTGCGCGCTCTTCCCCGACGGCGAGTCGGGGTCGTGGGATCCGTCCATGAAGCTGCCCGTCGTCCACGTCGACGGGAAGGACTGCAGGCGCAAGCGCTGAGCAGCCGGGGGCGGCTCAGCGTCCCAGGGCGCGTCGTTGCGCGCGCCCGGCCTAGCCGCGCCAGACGCGCAGGTAGCCCTTCCGGACCCGGACGCTGCCCTTCTTGAACCGCTGGCCGTCGAGCAGGCGCGCCTCGGCGCCGACCACGACGTTTACGTGGAACGTCTTCTGCGAACTGCGCGTGAAGGTGATCCCGCCGACCTTGTGGACGACGCAGGGCGTGCGATGGGCGCTGCGGCCGTGCGTGCACGTCCACCCGTTGCGCAGCGAGATCTTCGCCAGCTTGTCGTGGGCCACGCGGCGCGAGCCCTTGGCCGAGTCGACGGCCTTGCGGCTCATGGCGAGCACGCCCCCGTTGCGGAACGTGACCTTGTAGGGCAAATGGCCGATGCTGAGCTTCAGGCGGGACTCCACGAACAGGCTCTCGCCCTCCCGTGGCGCCCTCACCGGGATCGAGTAGACGACGCGGTCGCGGGTGCCGGCGCCCTCGTCCGCGACCGGGATCTTCCGGGTGACCGGCCTGGAGGTGGCCCTCGGCTTGGGCACGGGCGCGTCGCCCGGGCGCAGGCGCATCGCCACGAGATTGGTCCGCGCCTGGTTGATCGCCCCGTCGCGGTCGTGCGAGCCGACGACGACGACCTCGCCCTTGCGGGCCTTCTTGTCGGTGGCCTCGCCGACGAGGTTCAAATAGCACGGGTCGCAGGGCAGCTCGTCGGGCAGCCGTCTCTCCCGGAGGGGGATGCTGACCATGCAGTGGCGATTGCGGTGCGGCTGCTTCTGCCTGCAGGTGATGCCCTCGGCCTTGCCGATCTGCAGCGAGTTCTTGCCGCCGCGCGTGCCCGCGCTCGGCCCGAGCACGAGCTTGCCCCTGACGGTAGGGTCGTAGCCGTACACGCGCCCGACGCAGGGGAAGCCGACGTAGCGCGGATGGGGCTTCAGGCAGATGGTCGCCTCGAAGTCAGCGCCGGCGAGCAGGCGGTCGCCGGGCTTTAGGTTCCCGAGCGCGGACGGGCCCAGCGACGCGATCACCTTGGGCTTCTGGCCCGCGCGCTTCGCGACCGGTAGTTTCTTGACGAGCTCGGGCTCCTTCCCGGTGGAGGCGATCCGCAGGTCGACGGTCGTGCCGCCCTGAGCGAGCGACACCGCCGAGGCGACGACCGCCGCAACGAGGCCGCCTATGCCAAGCGGGCGGGACAGCCCACTCTTCATTCCGTACCTCCCCGGATCGCGGGAACGCCCTGTCCCGCTCGGGACATTACACCCGATCGGGGAAACCATGGCGAGGGTCCCTGGGATCAGGCCGCGTTCGGCGGCGACGCCGAGCGCTCGCGCCGCACCAGCCAGGCGTTCACGGCCCAGAGCAGGACGCCGATCGCGATCAGGATCGCCGCTCGCGCGTACACCTCGCCCTCGATCTGCGTGAGCAGGGCGATCGAGACGCCGACGCCGATCACGGGAACGATCGAGGGCACCCGGAAGTGCTCGTGCTCGACCCGATCGCGGCGCAGTACCAGCACCGTGACGTTCACGATGCCGAAGACCACCACCAGCAGGGCGACGGTCGTGTCGGCGAGCTTGGCGAGGTCGGTCGTGCTCACGAGCACGACCGCGATCAGCGTGGTGAACAGGATCGCGACGACCGGCGTGCGGCGGCGCTCGTGGACGAGCGCAAACGGGCGCGGCAGGACGCCCTCGTCCGCCATGCCGTAGAGCAGCCGGGAGGCCATGATCATGTTGATCAGCGCCCCGTTCGCGAGCGCCAGCAGCCCGATCGCCGAGAACAGCTTCTGCGGCACGTCCAGCGGGCCCTGGTCGACGACCTCGAGCAGCGGGCCGCTGGAGGCGGCGAGGTCGGCGGTCGGGACGACCGCCGAGGCGCCGATCGCGACCAGCACATAGATCGTCCCGGTGATGAACAGGCCGGCGAACAGGATCCTCGGGTAGACGCGGGTCGGCGAGCGGGTCTCCTCGGCGACGTTCACTGAGTCCTCGAAGCCGATCAGCGCGTAGAACGCGAGCGCCGCGCCCGCGAGGGTGGCCGCGAAGACGCTGGTGCCCTCCTTCCACTCGAAGGCGCGCCCGACGTCCGCGTCACCCTCGCCGATGGCGACCGCCGCGATCAGGATGATCAGCACGAGGCCGCCGAGCTCGACGAGGGTGAAGCCCGCGTTCAGCTTCACCGACTCGGAGATCCCGCGGAAGTTGACCAGCGCGATCAGGGCGAGGAGCCCGAGCGCTACGGGGATCGTCCCCAGGTCCACGAACTCGGCGAAGTAGTCCCCGCCGAAGGCGCGGGACAGCGCGCTCGCGGAGGTGATCCCCGAGGCGACCACGGCGAAGGCGACGATGAACGAGAAGAACGGCTTGCCGTACGCGCGGTGCACGTAGATGCCCGCGCCGCCGGCGCGCGGGTACTTGGAGACGAGCTCGGCGTAGGAGCCCGCGGTGAACGCCGCCATCCCGAGCGCGAGGGCGAACGCCGACCAGATCGCCCCGCCGGTCTCGGCCCCCACCTCGCCGACGAGCGCGTAGATCCCCCCGCCGAGGATGTCGCCGACGATGAAGAGGAGGAGCAGGGGCGGCGTGATCGCCCGGCGGAGCTTCGTGCCTTCGCCGGGTCCGGCGGGCACCTTGGGGTCCGCGGGGACCGGCACCCCTCCATTGCGCGGGCGGCTGCTCATTCGCGCCGCAAATTACGCCCTCGCACGGCGGCGCCGCCGTGCGGCTAGCCGAAGAGGGCGGGTCCTCCCGGCGGTAGCGCCCGCAGCGCGCGCCACCAGCCGAAGGGACCGGCGCCGCGGCGCAGCGCGCGGCGCAGCGCGCTGCGCTCCTCGGGACCCGGCGGCCGCGGCCGCGTCGCGCGGTAGCGGTGCTCGCGCAGCGCCGCCACGTAGCGCGCTGCCGACGGGCCCGCCTGGGCGCGCAGACGCCGCTCGATCTCAAGCAGCGTGCCGCCCGGCGGCACCTCCCACCCGAGGCGCTCGAGCGCGCGGGCGAGCTCGCGCACCTGCAGCTCGGGGCCCGCTGGCGAGAGCATGCGGCGGCGGCGCAAAAACGCCACCCCGCCGTAGGCGGACCCGAGGCCCGCGACCACGAGGAAGCCGACCGGCGAGGAGCCGCCGTCGCCGCCCCCGGCCCCGCCCGCCTGCGGGAGGTCCCGCAGCGCGCCCTCGCGCTCCGCCTCCTCGATCGAAAGCGACTGGTTATCCGGCGCGTCGGGCGCGGCGGGCGCAGCGGAGCGGTTCGCGAAGACGTTCTCGCTGACGGACGCGGGCGAGATGCTCGGCGTCGGGTCGAACGTCACCCACCCGATCCCGTTGAACCAGACCTCGACCCAGGAGTGCGCGTCGAGGTCGCGCACCGTGAAGCGCGTCGGCTCCTCCTCGTCCTGCACCCCGGGTGCGAACCCGGAGACGACGCGCGCCGGGATCCCGACCATGCGCAGCATCAGCGCCATCGCGCCCGCGAAGTGCTGGCAGTACCCGGCGCGGTCCTCGAAGAGGAACGCCGGGATCGGGTGCTCGTGCTCGGGCACGTTCTGGGAGTACGTGTAGTTCTCCTCGAGGTGCTCCTCGATCGCCTCGACCGCGTCGAACGGGCTGACCGCGTCCTCGGTGAGGCGCAGGGCGAGCTCGTGCACCTCCTCGAGCGGCGTGCCGTCGAGCTGCTCTCGCATGTGCTGCGCCGCCTCGCTGGAGAAGTCGCCGATGCGCGCGGTGGCGGAGGGGGGGTCGGTCGAGAACCCCTCCTGCGGGAGCAGGAAGGACACGTAGCGCTCCAGTTCGCGCGGGTAGCGGCCGGGACTCGCGCGGAGCTCGGCCTCGGAGGGGTCGGGCACGTAGGCGGTGACGGTGTAGGCGTCGCCGCGCCGAAGCGGCAGGGCGGTGGGCACGCTCTCCCCGTTGGGGAGGCTGTCCGTGGTCTCGACGCCCTCGACCGAGACGGTCGTCCCGGCGGTCACGAGGACGTCCGAGGCCAGGCCGCGGATGTTCACGCGGAAGTCATCCTGCCAGCGCGCGTTGTTCTCGATCATCTCGGCCGGCGCGCCGGCGAGCTCATCGCTCGGGATCCGCGGGCTCTGCTCGATCGCGAGCGCGGGGGCGTCCTGCCAGCGGGTGCCGTCGAAGACGTCGATGGTCGCCGTCTTCCAGTAGAGCGGGCGCGGGCTGCGCAGCTCGAGGACCACGGTGCCGCGCTGCGGCCAGTCGAGCGGTCCGTAGGAGTGGTTCCAGTCGAACTCGACGTCGGGCTGGTTGCCGAAGATCGCCCAATCCTTGTAGTCGATGATCGGGTCGGCGGCCTGGACGCGGCTGGCGAGCGGGACGGCAACCAGTCCCGCGACGAGGACGGCGAGCCCAGCCGGCAGCGCGCTTCTCGCCGGCAGGACCGGGAGCCAGATCCAGGCCGCGATCAGCAGCAGGAGCGGGATGCCTCGCGCGACCTCGGCGGAGGGCGCGTCCCAGGTGACCGCCACCGCGTAGAGGCCGACCAGGACGATCAGCGCCGCGATCCGCAGGCGGCCGCGGCTTCGGGCCGGCCAGAACGCGAGCGCGGCGGCCGGGATGAGCGCGGCGGGGATGGCGAGCAGAAGCGCCAGGCGGGTCCAGGCGTCGCCGCCCGCGTACGGCAGGTCGATCTGGCTTGAGCCCTCGAGCCCGATCGCGAGGCCGTCCGCGAACTCGCCCCAGCGCGCGGGGGCCAGGTACTCACCCGGCAACCCGAGCAGGCGCATCCCGACCACCAGCGCGGCCAGCGCGAGGGCGAGGCGCGCAGCGAGCAGCAAGGGCCACGGCCAGCGCAGGCGGCCGCTCAGCGCCAGCAGCGCGCCCACGAAGGTCGCGATCCCGATGCAAGCCGCGATCCTGCCGTCGGGGGGATCGGCGAGCAGCGCGCCCCAGTGGAACGCGGCGAAGGCGGCGGTCGCGGAGAAGGCGGCCAGCTCGAGGGCGAGGCGGCGGACCGACGGGACGTGCGGGGCGCTGCTCACGCCGCCACCTCCGCGGCGACGCGCCCGGTGCCCACGAGGCGCCCGGTGCAGCCGGCGACCGTGAACGCCGAGCGGCCCTCGACGGCGCCGACCGGCGCGACGACGAAGTGCGGGCCGGGCCCGAACGCGCGCGCGACCCTCGCTCCGCGCCCGACCGAGCCGCCCGTCACCCAGACCACGGACGCGCGCTGCGCGCGCGACGGGAGCTCGGTCGGGGCCCCGGGGGCGACGAGCGCGAGCTGGGCGTGCACGGTGGGCCACATCCGCATCGAGGCGTCGAGCTCGAACGGCGCGCGATGACCGGGCAAAAGCATCGAGCACCCGCCGCGGCGAGCCAGGTGGAAGCCGAGCGACGCGGCAGCGCGCACGGCCTGGTCGAGCGCCTCCTCCGACTCCGGCGACGCGGCGTCGAGCACGACCAGCGTCCCGGCCGCCCGGCCTACGGCGAGCCTGCGCTCGTGCAGCTCGCCGACGCGCGCCAGCGTCGGCCAGTGGATCCGGCTGGCCGGAGCGCCGTCGCGGTACGGGCGCAGGCCGTCGACCTCGAACTCGTTGGCCCGCGCCTCGAGGCGCGCCCCCGCGCCCTCCTCGCCGACGCCCCGGCCCATGCCGAGCCCGGCGCCGCCGCCAGGCCCGGCGACGACCGGCTCGATCCGGGGCAGGACGATCAGGTCGTGCCCGGCCGGCGCTTCGACGCGGCGCTCGCAGAGGCCGAGCGGGTCGCGGAGCACCCAGGCCGATCCCGTGAGCCGGTGGCGGCCGCGGCGGGGGAAGCGCAGGCGCGCTTGCACGGGCCGGGGCCGCAGCGCCCGCACGTGCACCGGCTCGGCGAGCAGGGGGTCGTGCAGCTCGCCGCCCGGGGGCGGAATGGGGCCCGCCCGTGGGATCAGGCGCAGGTCGTACTCGTCGCCCTCGTTGATCCGGGTCGGGCCCGGGGCGCGCTCGAGCGTCGCGCCGGCGGCGGCGGCCCACACCCACGTCCAGCTCAGCCCGGCGAGGCCGAGCAGCGCGAGCCCGGGCACATAGAGCGACGGCGTGGAGAAGGCCGCGGCGGTGAAGGCGAGTGCGGCGCCGAGGACGCCCGTGCCGAGCGCCCTGCTCATCACAGCGCCGGGACGCTCGCCAGCGCGTCGGCGACGACCGCCTCCGCGCCGCCTCCGCCGAGCGCGTCCGGCGCGATCATCAGGCGGTGCCCAAGGACCGAGGGCGCGAGCGCCTGAACGTCATCGGGAAGCACGTGGTCCCGTCCCTCCAAAGCGGCGTGCGCCTTCGCGGCGCGGAACAGCATGAGGCCGGCCCGCGGGCTCGCGCCCTGCTCCACGCGCGGGTCGTCGCGCGTGGCGGTGCACACGGCGACCACGTAGCGCCGAACCTCCTCGCTGGCGTGGAGCTCCGCGGCGCCCGCCTGCGCGGCGCGGACCATCGCCACGTCCGTGACCGGCTCGAGCTCGAGCACGCGGTCGCTGGCGGCGTGGTCGGCGAGCATCTCGGCCTCGTCCGCCGGGCTCGGGTAGCCGAGCGAGACGCGCACCATGAAGCGGTCGAGTTGCGCCTCCGGCAGGGGGTAGGTGCCCTCGTACTCGGTGGGGTTCTGCGTGGCGAGCACGATGAACGGGCGCGCCAGCTCGTGTGTCTGGCCGTCGATCGTCACGCGGTGCTCCTGCATGCACTCGAGCAGGCCCGACTGCGTCTTCGGCGACGTCCGGTTGATCTCGTCGACCAGGACCACGTTCGCGAACACCGGGCCGGGGTGGAACTCGAAGCGCGCGTCGCGCTGGTTGAACACGTTGGTGCCGATCACGTCCGAGGGCAGGAGGTCGGCCGTGCACTGGATGCGCGCGTACTCCGCCTCGAGCGACCGCGCCAGGGCTCGCGCGAGCGCGGTCTTGCCGACTCCGGGCCGGTCCTCGATCAGGACGTGGCCCTCGGCGATGAGCGCGACCAGCAAGTCGCGCAGGACCTCGTCGGAGACCTTGACGGCGCGCTTGATGTTCGCGCGAACGGCGGCGCCGATCTCCGCCACCCCGGCGGGGTCGAGCGTTGGCAGCGTTGCCACGAACATCATGGTACGCATGCGCGCAATCCGGCCTTTGGTGAGATGCGCCATCTCGTATCGCGAGTCCGCGATACCTACGACCCCAGGGCCACGCGACCACGCACGCACGCGCCAGGGGCAAGCGGGCTAGTCGCACCGCGTTCCGGGGCTCGGTGCGACGCCTGCTCCCTGGAACCGGAAGCGCCCCGGTCGCCCGGCGTCCGGGCGGCAGGCGTGCCCGGAGGCCGACGGCGCCCGAATGCGCGCCGCACCGATCAGGCTACGAAGGGGTGCGGACGCAACGGCGCAAAACGGCACAAGAAAGCGGCCCGGTAGCGCCTGTACTCCGCCTGCCTCGCGCGTAGCCTGCGCGCGTCGGAAGCTTTGTCAGTCGCCTTCGAGAGCCTCGCCGCTTGGCTTTGGCGGCTCATCTCTCTCCCGGACCGCTGTGCTGTGCAACCTAGGGCGGAGTGCTCACGAATGCAAGGGGGCGAAGCTCACCGATCCCGCAAAATGGGCGTTTATCGCGCGTCGCGACGGGGCGCGGCAGGCTCCTCGGCGGCGAGCTCGCGCAGGTTGCGAACGCCGCCAGCACGCCGATCGCGGTCATGTCCCGGCGCGCGCGTTGGCCCGCGCCGGTAACGGCGCGCGCCGGAACCGGCGCGGGCGCCACGCCCAGGCCCTATAGTCGCCGCCAGGTGTTGGGGTTAGGGCTTCGACGAGCCCCCAGGGCGGCGCTCGTTGCGCTGATCCTCTCGTGCGCGTTGGCCGCGGGACCGGCGAGCGCCGACGCCGCGCGGCCCGCGAAGGTCGCCGCCAAGGCCGGCGGCAAGCGCCTGGTCGCGAAGATCACGCGCACGCGCTACGGCGTGCCGCACATCCGCGGCCGCGACTGGATGTCGGTCGCCTTCGGCTACGGCTACGCGTTCGCCGAGGACAACATCTGCACGATGGCCGAGACCTACGTGACGGTCAACGCCCGCCGCTCGCGCTGGTTCGGCCCCGAAAACTTTTGGGTCTTCGCCGGCAACGGCACCGTCAACAACAACCTCGCCTCCGACTTCTACTTCCAGTCGATCAAGGAGCAGGGGATCGTCGAGGACCTCATCGAGCGCAAGCCTCCGCACGGCCCGAACAGGATCGTGCGCCAGGGGGTGCGCGGCTACGTCAAGGGCTACAACGCGTACCTGCGCCGCACCGGGGTCGAAAACCTCCCCGACGAGCGCTGCCGCGGCAAGCCGTGGGTGCGCCCGATCCGCGAGATCGACGCCTACCGGCGCTTCTTCCAGCTCGGCATCCTCGCCAGCTCCGGCGCTGCGATCGAGGGCATCGCGAACGCCGAGCCGCTCCTTGACCTCGGCCTCGCCCAGCGGCGTCAGGAGCGCGCGCTCGAGCGCCTCCGTGCGGGCGAGGCGGACGAGTTCTTCCCGATCGAGTCCGGCTCGAACGCCTACGCGATCGGCTCCGACGCGACGCGCGGGAAGTGGAACGGCCTCGTGCTCGCCAACCCGCACTTCCCCTGGGATGGATCCGAGCGCTTCTACCAGGTGCACCTCACGATCCCCGGCAAGGGCGACGTCGCCGGCGCCTCCCTCTACGGCGCCCCGCTCGTGTTGATCGGCCACACGCGCAACCTCGCCTGGTCGCACACGGTGGCGAGCGCTTGGCGCTTTACGCCCTACGAGCTCACGATCAACCCGCTCAACCCCTACCAGTACCTGCGCGACGGCAAGTTCGTCGACATGCAGGCGATCGACGTGACCGTGCCGGTTCGCACGCCGAGCGGCGAGATCGAGAAGCGCAGCAAGACGCTCTACCGCACGCACCACGGCCCGCTCTTCACGTCGCTGCTCGGCCTGAACCTCTTCCCGTGGACGCCGCTCAAGGCGTTCGCGCTCGGCGACGTGAACGAGCGCAACTTCCGCTACCTCAACCACTTCGTCCGGGTCAACATGGCCCAGAGCGTCCTGGAGCTGGACCGGATCAACCGGCGCATCCAGGGCATCCCGTGGGTCAACTCGATCGCCGCCGACTCCGCGGGCCGCGCCTACTACTCGATGGACGGCGCGATCCCCAACGTGCCCGACTCCAAGGCGACGGGCTGCGCCGGCGTGCTCGGCCTGGTCCTCTTCCCGCTCACCGGCATCCCGGTGCTGGACGGCTCGCGGACGGCGTGCGAGTGGGACGCCGACGAGCGCGCGGTGGCGCCCGGGCTGATGCCGCCGGAGCGCATCCCGCGCCTCATCCGCCGCGACTTCACGCACAACGGCAACGACAGCCACTGGGCCACGAACCCGGCGGAGCTGCTCGAGGGCTTCGACCGGATCGTGGGCGACGAGCGCACCGAGCGCTCGCTGCGCACCCGCATCGGCCTGATCATGGCCCAGGAGCGCATCGCGGGCACCGACGGCCTGCCCGGCAAGGGCTTCTCGCTGCGCAACCTCGGCGAGGTCGCGCTCGGCAACCGCCAGTACCTGGGCGAGCTCTGGCGCGACGACCTGGTGGCGCTGTGCGGGACGAATCAGGCGCTGGTCTCGGCGGGCGCCTGCGAGGCCCTCGCCGGCTGGGATTTGCGCAACAACCTGAACTCGAAGGGCGCGATCCTCTTCCAGCGCTTCGCGGAGCACCTCTTCTCCAGCCTTCCGGCGCTGCCGTCGGGCACCTCCTCCGGCTACATGCTGGGCGGCAACGTGCTGTGGACGAACCAGTTCTCGCCGGGCGACCCGGTCAACACCCCGAACGGGATGAACAAGCTGAACCCGCTGATCATCACTTCGCTGCAGAACGCCGTCGCCGACCTGCAGGCCGCGGGCATCCCGCTCGACGCCGCCCCACGGCAGTGGCAGTACGACCAGCGCGCGGGCGAGAAGATCCCGATCCACGGCGGCGAGGGCGGCCTGGGGCTGTTCAACGCGATCTCGTCGGTGTGGGACCCGCAGGAGGGCTACTCCGAGGTCCCACACGGCACGAGCTTCATCGCCTCGATCGGCTTCAAGAGGAGGGGCTGCCCGGTGAAGGCGCTCACGTTCGTCACCTACAGCCAGAGCGAGAACCCGGACTCGCCGCACTCCACGGACTACACGAAGGCGTTCTCGCGCAAGCGCTGGAACGCAGTGCCGTTCTGCCGGCGCGAGGTCCGGCGACAGGCGGTTACCACGAAGCGCGTGACCGGCCCGCGACGCTAGCGCTCTCACTTACCATCAGCTCATGCGGATCACCGAGGCGTTCGCCAAGGACGAGCCCGTCTTCTCGTTCGAGTTCTTCCCCCCGAAGACCCCGGAGGGGGTCGACCAGCTCTTCGAGACGATCGAGGCGCTGAAGCCGCTGGAGCCCGACTTCGTCTCGGTCACCTACGGCGCCGGCGGCACGACCCGCGACGGCACCGTCGAGATCGCCGAGCGGATCAAGCGCGAGGAGGGGATCGAGACGATGGCGCACCTGAGCTGCGTCGGGGAGACGCGCGAGGGCCTCGCTCGCATCCTCGACCGCTACGCAGCCGCGGGGATCGAGAACGTGCTCGCGCTGCGCGGCGATCCGCCCCGCGGGCAGAAGGACTTCGTCCCGTTCCCCGGCGGGCTGAGGAGTGCGGCCGAGCTCACCGAGTTCATCACCGCCCGCTGGGACTTCACCGTGGGCGGTGCCTGCTTCCCCGAGGTGCATCCCGAGGCGCCGAGCCTGGAGGATGACCTCAAGTACCTGAAGACCAAGGTCGAGGCGGGCGCCCGGTTTTTGATCACGCAGCTCTTCTTCGACAACTCCGTCTACTGGAACTTCGTGGAGCGCGCGCGGGAGATGGGCATCCACGTACCGATCATCCCGGGCGTGATCCCGATCCAGAGCTACGCGCAGGTGGTCCGCATCTGCAAGCTCTGCGATGCATCGATCCCGCCCGAGCTGGACGCGGCGATGAAGGAGCTGGGCGGCGACGAGGAGGCCGAGCGGCTGCTGGGCGTCGCCTACGCGGCGCGCCAGTGTGAGGAGCTGCTCGCCGGCGGAGCGCCCGGGATCCACTTCTACGCGCTGAACCGCGCCCCCGGCACGCGCGCGGTGCTGAGTGCGCTGCGCGCCTCGCGCCCGTGGGAGCGGGCGCAGCCGCGGATCGAGGAACCCGCGTGAGCGCGGCCGCGAGGCTGACCGAGCGCGCGGGCGAGTTCGAGTTCGAGGGCTACCGTCTGGCCTACGGCGACTGGGGCTCGGGCGAGCGCGCGCTCGTGCTCGTCCACGGGCTGCTCATGAACCGGCGCATGTACGACCTGCTGGCGCCCGCGATGGCCAAGCGGGGCTTCCGCGTCGTGACGCTGGATCTGCTCGGCCACGGGCAGTCGGATCGGCCGCCGGAGATGCACCTCTACAACATGCCGGCGTTCGCCAAGCAGGTGGCGGCGCTCGTCGACCATCTCGGGCTCGACCAGCCCGTCGTCGGCGGAACGTCCCTGGGCGCGAACACCGCGCTCGAGTTCGCCGTGGCCAATCCCGGCCGCGCGCGGGCGCTCGTCATCGAGATGCCGGTACTCGACAACGCGCTGCTGGGCGCGTCGCTCTTCTTCACGCCGGTGCTCGTCGGCCTGCGCTTCGGCAGGCCCGCGCTGAGGGGGCTGGCCGCCCTCACCTCGCGGGTGCCCCGGTCGCACTTCCTCGTGGACATCCTGCTCGACTGGACCCGCCAGGATCCGGAGTCCTCGACCGCTGTGCTCGAGGGGATCCTGTTCGGGCGGACCGCCCCGCCCCATCCCGAGCGCAAGCGGATCGCCGAGCCGGCGCTCGTGATCGGCCACCCCGGCGAGCCGATCCACCCGTTCTCGGACGCGGGCAACCTCGCCGAGGAGATGCCGAACGCGCGCCTCGTGAACGCGAGCTCGATCGTCGAGTGGCGCATCCGGCCGCGGCGGCTGAACGGGGTTCTCGCCGAGTTCCTGGAGGGGGCCTACGCCGAGGCCCCCGTCGCGGGGCGCGACGCCGCATAACCACGCGGTTTACGGCGGACAGAAGACGCGTGTCCGCTAGGCTCCCGTGCTCATGAGCAGTCGGAGGGAAGAACGCGAGCGCCTGCGCCAGCAGCGACTCGCTGCGCAGCAGGCCGCGTCGAAGGCGGAGCGGCGCCGCTTGATGATCGCCTACGCGGTCGCGGGGATCATCGTGATCGCGATCGGCGCCGCGCTCGTGGTCGCCGTCGCGGGCGGCGACGAGAGCACCGTCACGTCCGGGGGGCAGGAGATCAGTGAGGATGACCTCCGGGCCGCCGGGATCAAGACGATGAGCGGCGTGATCAACGACTACGCCCTCGACACCCGGGAGGGCACGACGCCTCCGCCGGTGCAGGAGGCGCGCCTCGAGCAGGCCGCGAAGAAGGCGAACTGCGAGCTGCAGCTCGACCTCAAGGACGAGGGCAACCGCCACTTCGGCGAGGGCGCTGAGCCGCCCGACTACAAGACCGACCCCGCCAACTCCGGCGATCACATCAACCCCGACCTCGTCCAGGCCGACGGCGCCTACTCTGAGCCCGTCGAGCCCAAGTACTACGTCCACTCCCTCGAGCACGGACGCATCGTGATCGCCTACAAGCCAGACCTTCCCGAGGAGCAGCAGCTCGAGCTCAAGGGGCTGTTCCAGGAGTCGCCCGAGGCGATGCTGCTCATGCCGAACGAGACGATGGACGCGCAGGTCGCCGCGGCGGCGTGGACTCAGCTTTTGCTCTGCGACTCCTACGAGGGCGCCGCGACCATCGACGCGATCCGCGCCTTCCGCGACACGTTCCGCGGGCGCGGGCCCGAGGACATCCCGGTCGTCCTCCCCGAGTAGTCCCGGCTGAGCGACGACTTGCAGGCCGCCCGCTCGGGGCGGGCGGGCGGCCGTTTGCGTGTCACGCTTTCGGGCAGGCGCGGTTGCAGCGGGAAGAAGGGCGACGCCGAAGGCGAACCTTTCTGGTGGCCGCCGTGTTAGGGGTTAGGCAAGGCTTTGCAATCAAACGCTCACAATCGGACCGCGCGCGTGCTGCGGCGAATCGCCGGAGTGCTCGCGCTCGCGCTGGCCGGAGGGCTGGCCTGGGCGCTCGCTCCCGCGCTCTCGACCACGCCCTACGCGCCCGAGATCGAGGAGTTCCGGCAGGCGCTGCCGGCGCTTGAGCGCGTGCCCGCGCCCGCCGCTCGGGCGTTGCGCTCCCACGGCCACCGCGAAGAGGGCGGGCGCGCCGAGGCCGTCTACCGCTCCCCGGTCATCGAGGCGCCGGCACGCTTCGACCTGGCCGGGATCGCGGGCGAGATGCGGCCCTACGAGCTGCGCGGCCGCGAGCGCGGCGGTGAGTGGACCCCCTGGACCGAGACGGCGAACGGCGACCCCGTCTGGTTCGGCGGGGCCGACGAGCTGCAGGTGCGCGCCCACGGCTGGCGCCCCGAGGGGCGCATCCACTACGTCAACGTCTCCGGCGACGCGACGCCCGTCGACTCCCTGCTCAACCGCGCCCGCGCCGCGGTGAGCTCCGCGTTCATCTCCGCCGCCTCCTTGCTCGGGACGACCGCCAAGGCCGATCCGCCGCGTCCCAAGGTCATCAGCCGCGCCGGCTGGGGAGCGGAGCGCAAGGGCAAGCGCGGCTGCCGCCCGCGTCGCAAGCCGGCCATCGGCGGGGTCCGCGCCGCCGTCGTCCATCACACCGTGAACGCGAACACCTACTCGGAGGCCGAGGCCCCCTCGATGATCCTCGGCATCTGCCGCTACCACCGCAACGGCAACGGGTGGGACGACATCGGCTACAACGCGCTCGTCGACCGCTTCGGCAACGTCTATGAGGGGCGCGCCGGCGGTCTGCGCAAGGCCGTCGTCGGCGCCCACGCCCAGGGCTTCAACTCGCTCACCACGGGCGTCGCGGTCCTCGGGACGTTCAACGACCAGGGGATCAGCAAGAAGGCGATGCGCGGGGTCGTGAGGTTCCTCGCGTGGAAGCTCGTGCGCCACGGCCGTACGACCAAGGGCAAGGCCAAGATGAAGTCCGGCGGCGGCCCCGCGAGCCGCTACCCCAAGGGCAGGGTCGTGCGCACCAAGCGCATCATCGGCCACCGCCGGGTCGGCCTCACCGCCTGCCCGGGCGACGCCCTCAACCGCCAGATCAAGAAGATCACCCGGAAGACGCAGCGCCGCATCAACCGCTTCAAGGACCCCAAAAAGCCGAAGGACCCGAAGGACCCGGGCGGGGGCTCCGGCGGCGTAGGCGGCTGATCCCCATCGCGAAACCGCGATAGATACGGCCCCATCGTCGAGATCGCGGACTCATGACGCCCCCTCGCGCGATTCCGCGATAACCACGCCCCCGTCGTATGAATCGCGGATTCGCGGGGAGGACGGGCGCGAGTCCGCGACAGCGACGCGCACCGCCCCGCCTTCGCCGCCCTAATCCGCGGCGCGCCGCGCGACCACGTACAGCGTCTGATCCAGCTCCCCCTCAGCCAGCAACCGCGTCGCGTCGCCGAACAGCGCCCCCTGCGCGGCGTCCGGCCCGCACGCAAGGCCCTTCACCCGGAACCCGGCGCCCTCGAGCTCGGCCGCGGCCTCCGCGGCGCGGTACCAGTACGTGTACGGCCCCGCGTCGCGCAGCGCCCCGGGGTTCACCCTCCCCCGCAGGCGCAGGCGCGGCATGAGCTGCGGCTCGCGCTGCGAGCCGCGCACCCGCCGCAGCGCGCGCAGGTACGCGACGTAGGCGCGCTGCACGGTCGAGCGCTCGCGGCCCTCGAGGCAGAGGAAGGAAAACAGCGCGACGCCGCCCGGGCGCAGCACGCGGGCGGCCTCGGCGAGCGCCGCGCGCCGGCCTCCCCGCGACTCGATCGTGCAGACGATCTGCTGGAGGTAGAGCGCCTGGTCGAACTCGGCGTCGCCGTAGGGCAGCGCGGTCGCGTCGGCCACGCGGAAGTCGATCGCGCCCGCGGCGTCGGCCCGGCGCGCCGCGTCGATCAGCTCCGGGGCGAAGTCGAACCCGGCGAGCCTGGTGAAGCCGAGCGCGGCCATCGCGCGGACGATCCGGCCCCCGCCCGTGCCCGCCTCGAGCGTGACGCCGTCGCGGTCGAGGTGCGCCTCGATCAGCGCGCGCTCCTCGGGCTTGAGGCCCTCCGCGGCGGCCCAGTAGTCGCGCTCGACCTCGCGGAAGAAGGAGCGCTGGTCGCGCGCCTCGCTCACCGCTCCTCCGGAACCTGCGCCTGGGCGCGGTAGAGCGGGAAGTAGCCGGACGGCTCGGCGCCGTGGCGCGCGCGCCAGGCCGCGACGAGCTCCTCGTAGGCGCCGGGCATGTGGACGCGCTTGGCGAGCCGCAGCTCCGCGCGCTCGGGCGAGAAGCTCGCCTTGAAGCGGAAGATCCCGTCGCCGGGGCGATACCCGCCGCCGAGCACGAGCCGGCGCTTGCCCTGCTCGCGCGCCCAGCGGATCGTGTCGTCGACCACCGCGTTCGTCGGGCGCAGCCGCTGGTAGGCGTGGTCGGCGCCACCCAAATACGAGTAGACGTCAGCGTCGTCGTGCAAATACAGGGTTGCGGCGACCACCTTGCCCTCGTGCTCGGCGAGCGCGTAGCGCGCGTTGTCGGGCAGCTCGCGCCAGATCGCAAGGAAGTAGTCGAGCTCGAAGAAGTAGCTCGGCAGCGCCCGGTTGCGCTCCATCGTCGCGATGTAGATGCGGTGGAACTCGGCGATGTCGCCCTCGTCGCGCGCGGGCCGCACGACCACGCCCTCGCGCTGGGCGCGCTTCACGTTCTTGCGGCAGGCGCGCGAATACGAGTCGCGCCAGAGGCGCTCCTCGTCCAGCGTCACGTCCACCCACACGATCTCGCGGTCGAACTCCCCGCCTCCGACCAGCTCGGCCCGCGCGCGCCAGGGATGCAGGTGGGCGAACTCCGCGACGACCCCCTCCTCCGCGAGCGCCGCCGCGATCTCCTCCGCCCAGCCGTCGCGATCGGCGCCATCGGGCGCGGCGAGCGGCCCCGTAAACGGCGGCGAGGCCGAGTCCCAGCGCGCGCCCTTTGGTTTCGGCAGATCATCGGGCAGGGGCCGCAGAAGCAGCGGGTAGACGAGCCGCGCGCCGTCGGCCTCGCAGACGAGCAGGCGCGCCTCGCCGGCGCCGAGCTCCTCCTGGGCGCGGGCGAAGCCGCGGCTGCCGAAGACGCTCGCCGATGCGGGCAGCGCCGCGTCCCATGCGGCGGCGTCGCTCGTTGTCAGCAGGCGCGCGCTCACGCTTCGTAGAGGCCCTTACCGGTGACGAGCAGCGAGAACGTCTTGGCGATGATCCGCAGGTCGAGCCGCAGGCTGCGGTTCTCGACGTACCAGATGTCGAGCTCGATCCGCTCCTCCCAAGGGATCGACGCCCGGCCGTTGATCTGCGCCCAGCCGGTGAGCCCGGGCTTCACCGCGAGCCGGCGGCGCTGGTGCGGCGTGTACTCGGCGACCTGCTCGGGAATCGTCGGGCGCGGGCCGACGATCGCCATTTCCCCGCGCAGGACGTTCACCAGGTTGGGCAGCTCGTCGAGCGAGGTGCGCCGCAGCCAGGCGCCCACCCTGGTCACGCGCGGGTCGTCGGCGGTGAGCGGGTCCCACACGCCGCCGAGCGGCGCCCCGTGGGTCATCGTGCGCAGCTTCCACATCTCGAAGGACTCGCCGTTCAAGCCCACGCGCCGCTGGCGGTAGATCACGGGGCCGCGGGAGTCGAGCTTGATCGCGATCGCCGCGACCAAAAGCAGCGGCGACGCCACGATCAGGCCGACGGCGGCGAGCAGCACGTCGACCGCCCGGGGCAGCCCGGGGCGCGGCTTGTCCGGCGCGGTGCTCAGCGAGTTCCCTCCACGGAGTCCCAGGTGATCGCCGGGCCCGACCGCAGCCTGTCCCAGAGCCCGATCGCGATCGACGCGGTCACGACCACGTAGTAGCGGGCGATCGCCAGCGGCCGCGAGCGCACCACGCCGGCCAGCGCGGCGCCGAGCAGCACCGCCACCTGCACTGCGAGGGTCGCGACGTACACCCAGCCCTCGCCGAGCAGCGCGAGGTTCGCGGCGAGCGCGATCACGTGTAGGAACGGGGACGCGTAGCGCAGCGCCCGGTGGGAGAACATCTCGTACGCGTACATCGCCCCGTACCCGCGCGGCGCGAGCATCGAGTCCTGCAGGAGCACTCCCCAGGTGCGGTTCATCATCCGCCGCTTGCGCTGGAACTCGCCGCCCACGCTGGGCGCCATGCGCTCCGTGGCCACGGCCGTGGGCTCGTACACCGCGCGCAGCCCGCGGCGCACCATGAGGTACGGCAGGCAGAGGTCGTGCCCGCGGTCGCCGGGCATGACCACGTAGGCATCGCGGCGCACGGCGTAGATCGCCCCGTTGCCCGCCGTGATGCTCGCGAGCTGCGACTCGCGCTCGCGCACCCGCATCTCGTAGCGCCAGTAAGCGCCCTCCTCGTTCGCGCCGTCCGCGCCTACGAGGCGCAGCTGCCCGCAAACGTAGCCCACGTCCGCCTCGGCGAGACGGTCCACCAGGCGGCGCAGCGCGACCGGCTCCCACATCGAGTTCGCGTCGGAGAACGCAAGCACCTCGCCGTGCGCGCGCGCGACCGCGGCGTTCTGCGCCTCGACCTTGCCCCCGCGCGGCAGATCCAGCACCAGGTCGGCGCCCGCCGCCTCGGCGAGCTCGACGGTCCGGTCGGTTGACCCGTCCGAGGCGACGATCACCTCGAGCCGCTCGCGGGGGTAGTCCGCGGAGAGCGCGTTGCGCACGCGATCGGCGATCACGTCCTCCTCGTTGTGCGCGGCGATGATCAGCGAGACGCGGGGCGTGGTGGGCGCCGCCGGACGACGGGCGCGGCGCGGAGGCCGCAGGCGCGCAAGCACCTCGAGCGAAAGCGCGTAGGTGACGTGGGTGTGCACGAGGAGCAGCGCGCACAGCCAGAAGATCACGGCGACGATTCCCATGCGCGCTCGATTATCGGCGCAGGAGCCGCTCGTAGAGGTCGAGGGTCTGCGCGGCGATCGCGTCCCAGGAGTACGGGCCGGCCGCCGCGGCGGCCGCGGCGACCTCGAGGCGCTCGCGCGCGGCGCGGTCGGCGACGAGCTCCGCGAGCGCCTCGGCGAGCGCCGCCTCGTCGCCGGGGGGCACGAGCCGCAGGGTGCCGCCCGCGCCGGCCCGCGCCACCTCGGGGAAGCCGCCCACCGCGCTCGCCACGATCGCCTTGCCGAAGGCGAGCGCCGTGTACAGCACACCCGACTGGTCGACCTCGCGGTAGGGCAGCGCGACGACGTCGGCGCGCCGGAAGATCGCGGGCACGTCCGCGTCCGGCACGAAGCGGGTGAGCAGGCGCACGCGCCCGGGCGCCGCGGCCGCGTGGCGCTCGAGCTCGGCGAGGTCCACCCCGAGCGGTCGCCCGACCACCCAGAGCTCGGCTGCGTCCGCCTCGAGCTGGGCGAAGGCGCGCAGCAGCAGGTCCACGCCCTTGTACGGGCGAATCAGGCCGAAGCTGAGGATCACCGGGCGCTCGCCGGGGTCGCCGAGCTCGGCGGGCAGCGGCCGCTCCGGCAGGCGGGTGAGGTAGTCGAGCGCGCCGTGCGGGATCACGTGGATGCGCTCCTCGGGAACGCCGGCCTCCTCGCGCAGGCGGCGGGCCCCGTACTCGGCGAGCGCGATCACCGCGTCCATGCGCTCGAGCACCCGCCGGAAGCCCGCCGGGCTGCCGGCGCCGGGCCGCAGAAAGCCGTGCGTCGTGAGCACGAGCGGGCGGCCGCGCGGGAGCAGGCGCGCGTCGATCTGCGGCAGCGGGACCCACTGGTAGTGGACGACGTCGGCGTTGCGCGCGGCGCGCCGGTGGCGCAGCATGCCGGGCACGTGCTCGGCCAGCCCGAGGGCGCGGCGCTGGAGCGAGCCGCTGGGGAGCCGCGAGGAGCGCGGGTAGAAGAACTCGCTGACCGCGTACCCCTCGGGATCCGGCACGGGACCGTGCACGAAGTGCGAAGTCTGCAGCTCGACATCGGCCCCGGCGCGCGCGAGCGCGGCCGCCAGGGAGCGGTCGAACGGCGGCGTCTGTGCGGCCGGGTCGACGATTTGGACGCGCATCGGGAACGATTCTCGCGGTGGAGCTCAGCTATTGCGTTGTCAACACGAACGGCCGGGACCTTCTCGTCCGCTGCCTGGACGCGATTCGCGCCACTGCGCCCGCGAGGGCCGAGTGGGAGATCCTCGTGCTCGACAACGCCTCGAATGACGGCTCCGCCGACGCGGTGCGGGCCTGGGCGAGCGGCGCCGGCGACGCTGGCGAGCGGCTGCGGCTGTTCGCGCGCGACCGGCGCGCCGGCAAGGCCGAGAACGACAGCCTGCTGCTCCGCGAGGCCCGGGGCGAGTTTTGCCTTCTTCTCAACGAGGACGCCGAACTGCTGCCCGGCGCGGTCGAGGCCCTGCTCGACGCCCTGCGCGCCGACCCCCGCGCCGCGGCCGCCGGCGCCCAGCTGCTCGAGCCGGACGGCAAGCCCTCGGCGTGCGCCTGGCGCCTGCCGGGCGTGGGCACCGCGCTCGCGCAGGCGCTCTTCGTGCACCGCCGCTTCGTCACCCAGAGCGGCAAGGGGCCCGAGACGCGCGCCGTGGGCTGGGTGCAGTCCTCGGCGATGCTCGTACGCCGGCGCGCCGCTCGGGAAGTCGAGTTCCTCGACCCGGCGTTCTTCGTCTACTCCGACGAGACCGACTTCTGCAAGCGCCTCGGTGACGCCGGCTGGCGGATCCTGCATGTGCCGGCCGCGCGCGCGATCCACCACGAGCAGCTCACCTACGACCGCCGCTCCGGCACGCGCCGCGTCGTCGAGTTCCACCGCAACCGCGACCTGTACATGCGCAAGCACCACGGCCCGCTCGCGGCCTGGGTGGTGCGGGTGCTCGTCGCCTGGAGCTACGCGGCGCGCGCGGCCGCGGCTCTGCTGCTCCGCGGGCACGATCCGGGCTGGTACTGGCTGCACGCCCGCAAGGCCCTGCGGCCGGTCGGGCCGGGGGTCCGCGAGGCCGCCGAGGAGTACAACCGCCGCCTCGCCGAGGCGCAGGCTGCCGGAGGCCAGAGCCCAGCATGAGCGACCGGATCCCGATGGAGGTGCTCGCCGCCTTCGAGTTGGAGCGCCTCCTCCACCGCGCCGCCGCCGAGCGCTTCGAGCGGGTTCCCTGCGGCTGGCTCGCTGCGAACGGCAGCCTCCCCTCGGTCTGGGACGCGAGCCGCCTGCAGATCGAGCCCGATTTGCCCGCGCCGTCGGTCGACGAGGCGGTCGAGCTCGCCGAGCTGCCCGCGCGCTGGTTCCCCGGCCTGCGTCACCGGCAGATCCACGTCGCGGGGACCGACGAGGGCCGCGAGCTCGCCTTCTCGCTCGCGCGCCGCGATTGGCACGTGAGCGAACTCTGGCTCATGGTGCGCCGCGAGCCGCCGCGCCGCGTCCCGCCGGCGGCCGCGCGCATCGACGGCGAGCCGATGCGGCGGCTCAAGGGGCGCCTCGGCGTGGAGCAAGGACTCGACCCCTCGAGCGTTCCCGAGTTCGACCGCTACGACGCGCTGCGCGCCCGCGTCGGCGCGCGCCTCACGCACGCGGGCGTCGCCAACGGCACGGCGGTCGCGCTCGCCGACCTGTACCTGCGCGGCGACATCGCCGTGATCGAGGACGTCGCGACCCTGCGGCGCTTCCGCGGCCGCGGGCACGGCTCCGCGGCGGTGCTGTCCGCCACCGCGGCCGCCTTCCGCGTGAGCGCCCGCGCCGTGTACCTGTTCGCCGCGCCGGACGTCGCCCAGGGCTTCTACGAGCGGATCGGCTTCGAGCGCATCTTCACCGCCTACGACTGCCTGCGCGCCCCCGAGGGCGAGCACGGCCAGTGGCGCGAGTGACCGACGCAACCCCCGCGGCGGGCACGCCGATCCCGCCCCGGCCGAGCGTGCGAAAACGTTGAGACAGCCAACGGTGTCGCACGGTCGGCGTGGGGATCTGCGCCCCGGTGGCGCGGCGCGCGAGCTGCGGCTTGGCGGTCAGGCGCCCCCGCGGTCCGTGTCGCGGGTGGCCTGCTCGATCGCCTCCGCCGTGAGCGCCGGGCCGTGCGGGGCCTCCGTCTCCTCGGTTGGCGGGCCCTCGCCCGCGCGCGCCGCGCGCATGCGCTCCATCACCGCCGCGGGCCGCAAAAGCTCGCGCAGGCGCTCGCGCTCGGCGCGGCTCAAAAAGCCGGCGGCGAACAACAGCAGCGGGTAGGCCGCGCAGACCAGCGCCGTGAGCGCGAGGCCGTCCAGCCCGTCGTGCGGCACGAACAGCTCGCCGACCGCGATCAGCGCCGCGGCGGCGCCCACCGCCAGGGCCAGCCGGCGCCACTCGTACGGGACGTGGAAGAGGCGCTCGACCAGCGCGTACATCACGCCAACCACGACCACGTAGGAGGCCATCAGCGCGACGCCCGCGCCGACGATGCCGTACTCCGGTACGAGCAGGAGGTTGAGCCCGACGTTCACGGCGACGGCGACCAGCGTCGCGGGGAAGCTGAACTCCGTGCGCCCGGTCCTCCCGAGGACGATCACCAGCACCAGGTAGAGCCCGTAGAGCGCCGTGCCGGCGGCGAGCGGCCCGACCGCCTCGTGGGCCTCGAAGAACTCCCCGGTGGCGAGCAGCCGCACGAGCCACGGCGCCGCCAGCCACAGGCCGACGACCGCGAAGGCGATCACCGCCACCACCCAGGTCACGATCAGCGCGTAGGCGCGGCGGGCCTCGTCGTCATCCTGGATCGAGTAGGCGAGCGGCGGCCACGCGAGATGGAAGCCGCGGACCAGCACCTGCATCCCGTTCGCGAACTTCACCGCCAGCGCGTAGAGCCCGGCCTCCGCGAGCCCAACGAGCCGGACGATCAGGATGCGGTCGATGAAGTTGAGCGAGTACAGGGTGAGCTCGGCGGGCATGGTCGGCAAGCCGAAGCGGACCATGCGCCGCAAAAGCGCCGGGTCGACGGTGAACCCCAGACGGCGCCGCTCCACCCACAGGCGCCCGACGAGGAACGCGACCCCGGTGCCGAAGTTCCCGAGCAGGATCGCCGAGGCGCCCATGTCGGTCGCGACCACCAAAGCGACGGTGACCGGGATCGTCACGATCACCGCCGCGACCGTGAAGCCGAAGTAGGCCTTCGCGCGCTCGTCCAACCGCAGCAGCGTCAGCGCGTACTCCCAGAGCGTGAGCTGCCAGAGGCCGAGGATCCCCAGGCGGGCGAGGCCGGCGTCGCGCTCGTCCAACAGCGCCTCGGAGATCGGCCCGGCGAACGGCAGCGCGACGAGCGCCGCCAGCGTCGTCGTCCAGAACAGCGAGGCGAACCCGGTGCGCACCACGCGGTTGGGGTCCTCGCCGGCCAGGTAGTAGAAGCGCAGGATCGCCTCGATCACGCCCAACCGCACGACGATCGACGCGGCCACCAGCGAGGCGATCATCACCTCCGCCGCTCCGTAGTCCGCCGGCGTCAGGTACGCCGTGTAGACCGGCAGCAGGAAGACCTGGATCAGCTTCGAGAGGACGCTCGAGGCGGTGTAGGCCGCTCCCGTGGTCGCCAGGCGTCTCAGGTAGTCGAACATCGCTTCCGCCTCAAACCTCGCTGCCCCCAGACTCTGCGCCCGGGAGCGGACGGCTTCACTCGCGCAGCACCAGGGCGAGCGCGAGCAGCGCCCACGTCGCCGGGTCGCTCGCGAAGCCCGCGTAGCCGAGCGAGTGCACGAGCAGCGCGGCGAAGCACCCCGCGACCGCCGCCTTGCCCGCCGTGCGCGGCCACGGCCACATCAACAAGGCCACGGCGAGCGCCACGACGGCGATGTACGGGATCAGCCCGATGACCCCCTGCTCGGCCGCGACCGTGATCGGCTCGTTGTGCGAAACCGGACGCTTGATGCGCTCGATCTCGCGCCGGAACGACGTGGTGAACGATCCCGAGCCCCAGCCCGCCAGCGGCCTGCGCTCGAACAGCTCGATCCCGCCCGCGACCAGATCAGCGCGGCCGCTCGAGACCTCCGCGAGGTCGTTGCGTTCCTTCTCCAAATCGCTCTCCGGCATGCCGCCCAGCGCAAGGAACACGGCCGCCGCCGCGACCCCCATCCCCGCGGCGATCGCGACGCCCCGCCAGCGCAGCCGCAGGCAGACGAGCGCGCCGAGCCCGGTGGCGAGCGCCATGAAGCTCGTCTGCGAGAACGTCACGGCGAGGCCCGCGAGCAGGAGCGCCGCGACCGCGGTGCCCCCGAGCATCTGGCCGCGGCTGCGCCGGCCCCAGGCGATCCAGGCGGCCAGCGCGACGATCGCGAGCACGAGGTAGCGGCCGAGGATGTTCGGGTCGCGGAAGAGCGCGTTCGCGCGGAAGTACATGTGCAGCTGGTTGGCCGCCCGCAGCTCCTCGTTGATGATCAGCTCGCGGCTGAAGTACTGCCACAGCGCGATCACCGCCATCAGGGCGCCCACCGCGGTCACGGCGATCAGGCACTGCCCGAGCAGCTTGCGGTGCCAGCGCAGGTCTCGGAGCAGGGCGAGCAGCGCTGCGAACGGGGCCAAGAAGAAGGCGACGTTTCGCGTCGCGTTGGTCGGGTCGCTCGTCCAGGCGACCCCGATCCCGTAGATCACGAGCGACGCGGCGAGCGCGATGCACAGCCAGCGCGCCAGCGCGGGCGCGCCGGCGCGCGGCGACCCGGCGTTCTCGAGCTCCTCGTCCCGTCCGCGGGCGAGGAGCCAGGCCGCGCGCAGCCAGCCGCCTGCGATCACCCCGTACAGGGGCACGAGCAGGAAGTTGGTCTCGCCGCCGACCTGCACGGGGATGCGCAGCGAGATCACCGCGAACGCAGCGATCGCGAACGCCGCCGGCGCGCGCACGAACGTGGCCGCAGTCGCCCACAGCGCGACCCCGCCGAGCACGATCGCGGCGAGAACCGCGGCGGGCTCGGAGCGCACCTCCTCGAAGCGCGGCTGGTCCCACACCTCGCCCGCGATCAGGGCGAGGGCGGCGACGAGCGCCAGGCCCAGGGCGCCGTAGCGCCAACGCGGGTCGCGGAGCAGCAGCGCGGCGGCGCCGCCGCCGCAGGCGAGGAGCGAGACCACCACCTCGAACGCCGTGGCGCTCACGGCCGCGGCCCCACCACCTCACAGAGCGACCCGCCCGAGAGCGACGTGTGCTCGCGCTCCAGGCGCCGGGCGTCCCCGCGCGTCACACGCAGCCGGCGCGGGAAGATCATGTCCCGGTCCGCGTCGGGCAGCACGACGCGCAGCCGGTAGCGACCCGGCTCCACGATCGAGCCGTCGTCGGCGGCGGCGTCCCAGCTGCAGCGGACGATCTCGTCCGGGCGCAGCTCCACGTCCTCGGCGAGTGTGCGCGCGGTGACCCGGTTGCGGCCCACGATCTCGATCCGCGCGTCGTCGTCACCGACCCTGGTGAAGAACTCGATCCGCGCGATCCCGTCCTCCGGGAGGTGGCGGTTCATCCGCACCACCTCGAGCGCGAGGTCGGGCGTGCGCTCGCGAAAGACGAGGATGGCGACGATCAGCGAGGCGGCGAGGAGGGCGCAGAGCAGCGTGGCGCCCAAGCGTTCACCGCTTGGCACGGTCCTCGCCCACGATCACGGCGACGTCCGCGCTGCCCACCTCACGTCGCACCGCTTTGTCCATCTTCTCGACGCGCTTGATCCTCAGGTCGCGCGCCACCTTCCTGCCGAGCGCCTTCCGCTCCGGGGCGAACATGACCACCGATTCCGGCCGCTGCTCCTCCAGGACGCCGGTCTCGGTGAGCGTGAAGCCCGCGTTCTGGACGTCCGCCGCCGCGTCGCCCGCGAGCCCTGCGTTCGTCGTGGCGTTCAGCACCGCGACCGAGATCGCCGCCGGGTCGAGCCCGCGGATCCCCGGCCCGGCGGGCTCGTCGTCGGACTGCAGGAGCACCTGCGAGAGCGCCACCGCGCCCACGGCCAAAAGGACCGCGCCGAGCGCGATCGCGGCGAGCCAGCGGGGCTGGCTCATCCGCCTCGAGAAGCGGCGCCAGCGCCGGTGCGGCTGCAGGGCCTCGCGCTCCATCGTGAGCTGCACGAGCGCAGGACGCTCGGCGGTGATGCCCGATCCCTCCTCCACGGACAGCCCGTCCGGATAGACCGCGGTCACGTCCGGGAGGGGCTCGCCACGCTCCGCGTAGATCCGCTCGAGCTCGCGCTCCGCGCGGTCGAGCCGCGCCTCGCTCGCGAGGATGTCGCGGCGCGGGTGATCGGGGTCGCGCTCCATCCACTCCCGCAGCCGCTTCAAATCGCGCCGCTGCGAGATGTAGAGCGGCAGCAGCAGGAGGATCCCCACGAAGCCGATCGCCGAGATCACGGCGGCGATCCGGTCGAGCTGTAGGAGCTCCTCGCTCACGCTCGGCTACTGCGCCAAAGGCGCCACGAAGTCGTCGTTGTCGGCCCCGACGAGGAGGGCCAGCTCCGCGCCGGCTGCCAGGTCGCGCACCTCCGGGGTCATCGGCTCGATCTCGACCGCGCCGAGCTGCTCCTCGATGGCCGACGCGAACTCGCGGGCGTCCTCCTCGTTCCCCTCCTCGTACATGACCACCGTGACCTCGCTCCCGGTGAGCGCCGTGTCCGTCGTGCGCACGCGGAAACCCGCGGGCTCGACGACGGTCTCCGCGATCACGCCCGCCAGCCCGGGGACGGCCTCGACCGTGCCCGTCTCGTTCTGAACGGCGGTCGCGTTCAGCACCGCGACCCGCGGCGGGCGCTCGCGCTCCTCGCGCCGGCCACCCTCGCCGCGGTTGCCGCCCTGCGCGCGCCGCTCGCCGCGCTCGCGCACAGGCTCGTCCTCGCCGAGCAGGCCGAAGCCGCTGGTCAGCACCCCGGCCGCGATCACGCCGGCCAGGAGCACCGCGAACAGCCAGGGCGGGTCGACGGGCGAGCGGCGGTCGATCGCGTCCCAAGCGGGGGCCAGGCGCTCGCGGACGCGCTCGCGCACGCCCGGGCCCTCCTCCTCGGCGAGCTGCCCGCGCGCCTCAGCGGCCGCGGCGGCGGCCTCGTCGGCCTCCTTGGCGCGCTCGGGCGCGCGGCCCGCCCACTCGCGCAGGCGCCGCAGCTCGCGCGCCTGGCCGATCAAGAGGAAGGCGAGGAGCGAGAACCCAAGGAAGGCGGCGATGCCGAGGAACGGGCCGATTCGCTCAAGGAAGTCCATAGGTCAGCGGCGGATCTTATGGGCGGGTCGGGGTCTGCGACGCGACCGCCCCGGGCGGTCAGGCGTCCAGGTCGAGTCCCGTGGAGGCGGGGCGGCCACTCACAGTTTCCATGACGCGCGCCGCCAACCCTGCCTCATCCCCCGCCTCGACCAGTTCGGTGAGGCGCTTCACCTGCGAGTCGACCCAGTCGGGATCGATGCGCCAGGAGCGCACGGCGCGCACGATGCGGTCGGCGCTCGTCGGCTGCGCGCGCTCGTCCGGGTTGAACAGCTCCTCGTGGAGTTTTTCGCCCGGGCGGCGCCCGGTGTACTCGATCGCGATGTCGACCCCGGGCTCGTAGCCAGCCAGGCGGATCATGTTGTGGGCGAGGTCGACGATCCGCACCGGTTCACCCATCTCGAGCACGAAGACCTCCCCCGTCTCGGCGCCGAGGTCGGCCGACTTGATGACGAGCTGCACGGCCTCCGGGATCGTCATGAAGTACCGGGTCATCTCCGGGTCGGTGACGGTCACCGGGCCGCCGCGCTCGATCTGCGAGCGGAAGATCGGCACCACGCTGCCCGATGAGCCGAGCACGTTGCCGAAGCGCACCGTCACGAACTTCGTCGCGGTGTAGCGCTGGCCCGCGGCCGCGACGATCCACTCCGCCATCGCCTTGGAGGCGCCCATCACGGTGCGCGGGTTGACGGCCTTGTCGGTCGAGATCAGCACGAAGCGGGCGGCGCCGTTCAGCGCGGCGGCCTCCGCTGTGACGCGGGTGGCGATCGCGTTGTTGCGGATCGCTTCCAGCGGGTTCGCCTCCATGAGCGGCACGTGTTTGTAGGCGGCCGCGTGGAAGACCACCTCCGGCCGGATGCGGCCCATCACGTCCAGCATCCGGTCGGCCTCCTTGCAGTCCGCGAGCACCGCCTCGAGGCGGTTGAAGTGCCACTGCTCGCGCATCTCGCGGTCGATCTGGAAGAGGTTGTCCTCGGCGTGGTCGAGCATGACCAGAAGACGCGGGCCCACCCGCGCGATCTGGCGGCAGAGCTCCGAGCCGATCGAGCCGCCGGCCCCGGTGACGAGCACGACGCGGTCCTCGAGGTACGCGCCCACGCGGTCGAGCTCCATCACCACCGGATCGCGCCCGAGTACGTCCTCGACCTGCACCTCGCGGAGCTGGCGGGTGAGCTCGACGCCGCCCTTGAGGATCTCGAACACGGTCGGCGTGGTGCGCACCTGGATCTCCCGGTCGCGGCAGGCGGCGACCACCTTGGCGCGGAGTACGCCGGGCGCGGACGGGATCGCGATCACCACCTCGTCGGGCGAGTAGCGGTCGAGGACCTCGCCGATCTGATCGGTGGTGCCCAACACCTTGAGGCCCTCGGCGCGCATGCCGCGCTTGCCGGGGTCGTCGTCGATGAAGCCGATCGGGCGGGCGCCGAGGTTCGGGTTGAGCTTGAGCTCCCGGGCGACCATCTGACCGCCGGACCCCGCGCCGACGATGAGCACGTCGCGCTGCCTGCGCCCCCGGCGCCGCCACCCGCGCGAGGCGCGCTCGTGGATCGTGCGCCGGGCGAGGCGCGCGCCGCCGAGCAGGGCGACCGAGAGCAGAAGGTCGAAGACGACGACCGACCGCGGCAGGCTGTGCTCGAACGGCTTGGCGAGCTCGAAGACGAGCACCATCGCCGCCGTCGCCAGAAGCAGGGTGCGCAGCAGCGGCCAGAGGTCCGGCAGCCGGAAGTAGCGCCACCACTGGTCGTGCTGCCGGAACAGGTCGAGGAGGATCGTCTTGCCGAGGGCGACGAAGACGATCGAGCCGGCGAGCATGGTCTCGTAGCGCGCGGGGATGCCGCCCGCGACGTCGAGGAAGCGGAGCTGGAAGGCGAGCGCGAAGGCGGCCGCAGCCAGCAGGCCGTCCGCGAGGAAGACCAGCACCCGGTGGCGGTGGACCGGGTCGATGAACCGACGCATCGCGAAGCAGTCTACGGCTCGCGGGCGGCCCCGTGGGTGCCGCAAGCGGCTCTGCGCGCCCGACTTCCCGCGCTAGGAGCGCTCTCCGGCGAGCGCGCGCTCGACCTGCTCGAGCAGGCCGTCGCGGCGCGCCTCGTACGGGAAGTGGGTGAGCACGCGCTCGCGCGCGGCGCGGCCCGCCGCGGGGCCGAGCTCGAGCGCCTTGCGGATCCCGGCGGCGACCGCCTCTGGGGTGGGCTCCTCGATGTAGACGCCGGTCGGGCCGACCACCTCGGGCAGGGCGCCCGCCCGGGTCACCACCGGCACCGCGCCGGCCAGCATCGCTTCGGCGAGCGAGAGGCCGAACCCCTCGTGCACCGAGGCCTGCACGTACACGGCCGCCGTGCGGAAGAGCTCGTCGAGCTCCTCGTCCTCGAGGAAGCCGGTGAGCCGCGCGTTCGGGGGCGCCGTAGCGGCCAGGCGCTCGCCGGTGTCGTCCAGCCACTTGCCGGCGAGCACGAACTCCACGTCGTCCAGGAGGCGGGCGGCCTCGATGAACGGCCCGTGTCCCTTGCGCTTGAGGTTGAGCTCGTACACAACGCCGACGCTGAGCGCCATGCGCGCGCGCTCCGGCGACGGCTCGCCGAAGCGGTCGGGCACGCCGTGGTAGACGACGGCGACGCGCCGCGGATCGATGCGCACGTTGCGCTCGATCTCGCCCAGCGTGTAGTTCGAGTTGGTGACGAGCCGCGTGGCGAGGTTCGCGGTGGAGCGCACAAGGTGCCTGCGGATCCCGCCGCGCTGCGAGCCGTAGCCGATCTCCGGGACGGCGGCGGTGTCGAAGCCGCCGAAGATCAGCACCGACGGTTTGCGCGCGAGGCGCGCCATGCGCAGCGCGAGCGCGGTGTGCCAGGACGCGAACCAGCCGACCACCACGTCGCAGGCGCGCAGCTTGCGCCAGAGCTCGCCCGGGCGCGGGCGGACGCCGTACTGGAAGTAATCGACGACCTCGTGCCGCTCGGCGAGCGCCTCGCGGTCGATCCGGGTGAACGTGTTGTCGCGGCTGATGACGTAGAGGACGCGCGCCATGGGGACCTTCCTTGGCGCAGGACGATATGCGAGGCGGGGCCGGCGGGCCGGACGACGGCTATCCTCGGCCGTCCGTTAGGCGTGGCCACGTCCCGCGCCCACGCACGAGCGCGATGTCAGCGATCTACCTCCCGCACGCCAGCGTCACGGACTTCATCGTCGATCCGATCGTCGACGTCGCGACCGAGTTCATCGAGCGGGTCGGCCTCTTCGGCGTGTTCGTCCTGATGCTGCTCGAGAGCGCCTGCATACCGGTGCCGAGCGAGGCGATCATGCTGTTCGCGGGCTTCAACGTCTCGGAGGGCGACATGACGCTGTTCGGGATCGTCGCCGCGGGCGTGCTGGGCAACGTGGTGGGCTCGTGGATCGCCTGGGCGGCGGGCTACTACGGGCGGATCGAGCTGCTCGAGAAGAACCGCCTGATCCATCTGAACCCCAAGCACCTCGCTTGGGCGGACCGCTGGTTCGAGCGGCACGGCGACGCGACCGTGTTCTTCACGCGCATGCTGCCGATCATCCGGACCTTCATCTCGCTGCCGGCCGGCGTCGCGAAGATGCCGTTCTGGCGCTTCACCGCGCTCACGCTGCTCGGCTGCATCCCCTGGGTGCTCCTGCTGGGGTTCATCGGGCGGGAGGTCGGCGACCGCTGGGAGGAGTGGCGCGACTACCTGCACTACGGCGACTACGTCGTGCTCGCGGCGATCGTGGTCGGCGTGGCGTACCTGATCTACAAGCGCAAGCGGCCCGGGGCCAGCCCCGCCACCCCCGACGAGGCGTGAGCGGCGGGCCCGCTCGCGGGAGGCAGCCATAGCTGGTTCGCCGGCAGCGCTGGATCTGGGGACGGGCCGCGCGGCGCTGCTGGGCGCCGTGCAGGGCCCCGCGGAGCTCCTGCCGATCTCGAGCTCCGCGCACATCTCGCTGCTCCCGTGGCTCTTGGGCTGGCGCTGGCACGAGCTCGATCCCGAGGCCCGCAAGAGCTTCGAGGTCGCGCTGCACGGCGGCACGGCGGCGGCGCTCTTGATCGGCCTGCGCGACGAGATCGCGGCGGAGCTGCGCGCCTTCGACGGGCGGCGGGCCGCGGTGGTGGCGCTCTCGTTCGTGCCGCCGGCGATCGCGGGGCTCGCGTTCGAGCGCTGGATCGAGGCCCGGCTTGGGGCGCCGGCGGCCACCGCGCTCGGGCTGGCCGCGGGCTCGCTGGCGATGGTGCTGGCGGACCGCTCGCCCCAGGAGCGCGGACCCGGGGACGCGGGCGCGGTCGACGGGCTTTTGCTCGGGCTCGCGCAGGCCGCCGCGCTCATGCCCGGCGTCTCACGCAACGGCGCGACGCTCACGGCGGCCCGCGCGCGGCGCTTTTCGCGCGAGCAGGCGAACCTACTCTCGCGCACCGTGGCGCTGCCGGTGATCGTCGGCGCGGTCGCGCTCAAGGGCGTGCGGTTGCGACGCCGGGGGATCGCGAAGGGCACCGGGCGGCAGCTCGCCGTCGGCGCCGCGGCCTCGTTCGTCTCCACGCTCGCCTCCCAGCGCCTGATCCGGCTGGTCGAGCGCGACCGGACGCTGTGGCCGTACGCGGCCTACCGGCTCGGCCTGGCCGCCGCGATTGTGGTCAAACTGAAGCGGTGAGCCAGGACGCGTACGCAGCTGCAGGCGTGAGCCAGCGCGCCGCCGACCGGGCGGTGAGCGCGCTCGTCGAGCATCTCTCGCGCATCGACACGGGCAAGCCCTCGCGCGTGGTCGAACTGCCCGGCCACTACGCGAGCGTGCTGCGCATCGACGAGCGCACGGGGATCGCGTTCGGCACCGACGGGGTCGGCACGAAGATGCTGGTCGCGGAGAAGCTCGGGCGCTTCGACACGATCGGGATCGACTGCATCGCGATGAACGTGAACGACCTGATCTGCGTCGGGGCCGAGCCGATCGCGATGCTCGACTTCATCCTGTGCGCGACCGCCGACGCCGGGGTGATCGGCGAGATCGGCAAGGGCCTGCGGGCCGGGGCCGAGCTGGCCGGGATCGAGATCCCCGGCGGGGAGATCGCCCAGGTGGGCGACGTGGTCAGCGGCTGGGAGCTCACCGGGAGCGCGATCGGCCTGGTCGCGCTCGACGAGATCGTGACGGGCGACCGGATCGCGCCCGGCGACGCGCTCATCGGCCTGCCCTCGACCGGGCTGCACTCCAACGGCTACACGCTCGCTCGCAAGGTGCTGGCCGACGTCCCCCTCGACGACGAGCGCCTCGGTCGCCCGCTGGGCGATGTGCTGCTCGAGCCGACGGCGATCTACGTGCGCGCCGTGCTCGAGCTTTTGCGCTCCGGCGCCGACGTGCGCGGCCTCGCGCATATCACCGGCGACGGGCTCAACAACCTGCTGCGCCTCTCGCGGACCGTCGGCTACGAGCTCACCGACCCGCTCCCCGTGCCGCCGATCTTCGACCTGATCCAGGAGCTCGGCGGCGTTGACGACGAGGAGATGCACGAGGTCTTCAACATGGGCCTCGGGTTTGTGTGCGTGGTGCCCGAGGCCGACGCCGAGGCGGCGACCGAGCTGCTGGCCCGCCACCACCCCGGCGCGCGCGTCGTGGGGAAAGTCACGGACCGAGCCGGTAGCGTGGTGCGCCGCTGATGCTGGTCGCGATCCTGATCTACGAGAAGCTGACGGCGCTCGACGCGGTCGGGCCCTACGAGGCGCTCGCCCACATCCCCGGCGCCGAGGTGATCATGGTCGCGCCCCGGGAGGGCGCCGTGATCGCCGACACCGGCAACCTCGCGCTCGTCGCCGGCGGAACCACCGCGGACATCGCGGCCGCCGACGCGCTGATCGTCCCCGGCGGCGAGGGCAAGCGCCCCCTGCTGGACGACGAGCGCCTGCTCGCCTGGATCCGCCGCGTCCACGAGCACACCCGCGTCACCGCCTCCGTCTGCACGGGCGCGCTTCTGCTCGGCGCCGCCGGCCTGCTCGAGGGCAAGCGCGCCACCACCCACTGGGCCTACCGCGACGATCTGCCCAAGTACGGCGCGACCCCCGTGGCAGAGCGCGTCGTCCGCGACGGCAAGGTGATCACCGCCGCCGGCGTCTCCGCGGGGATCGAGCTCGGCCTCACCGTCGCCGCCGAACTCTTCGGCGAGGACGCCGCCAAGGCGGCCGAGCTGGGTATCGAGTACGACCCGAAGCCCCCGTTCGGCACCGGCTCCCCCGAGCGCGCCCCGGCCGAGATCGTCGAGGCAGTGCGCGAGCTGGAGCGCGGCGGGGCGTAGCGCACGTCCCGCGCCATCCCGCATCGCGAATCCGCGACAACGACGCGCGCCGCGCCGTCTCCGCCGCCCGATCCCGACGCCGTGCGGAACCTCTAGCCGGGCCGAGAGACCGGCCCTACGCCGCCTCCCAGAGCTCCCCGCCCAGCACCGGCACCGCGCGCAGCCGCCACTCGCGCGCCAGCGCCCACAACTCGGCCCGGGCCACCGGGGCCGGGAGGCCCGTGATCTCCTCGACCTCGCGGGTCGCCACGCGGCCAAAGCGCTCCACGACCTCCGCGACCCCGGGCTTGCCGGTCGCCACGGGCTCCGCGCCCGCGGCGATCGCCGCGGCCCGCCAGGCGTCGTAGTCCGCGCGGCCGTACACGGCGTGGCGCTCGCCGCCCTCGGCGACGAAGACCAAGGCGGGGAAGGCGAGGCGCTCGCGGCCCTCGGTCTCGGCCACGGCGCCGGCCACCGCCCGCGCCTCGTCGGGGATCGTGCGCACCTCCTCGAGGTCGTACCCGAAGCGTTCGAGCGCGTCGTTCGACTGCGCGTCGATCCGGAAGCGCTGCGCGTCGATCCCGGCGGGCTCGGCCTCGGCGACGAGCGCCTCCAGGTTGTCGGCCTTGCGCCGCTCGAGCATGATCGCCTCCCGCAGGCGGCGCAGGTACTTGTAGGCGGCTTCAGGGCCCTGGTCCTGGGCGGCCTTGACCGCGATGCAGGCCGGGTAGGTCGAGCTCAGAGGCGCGACCTTCCAGATCCGCGGGTCCACCGGCATGCCCGTCTGCGCGCCCACCTCGAGCCAGTGCGCCATCAGGTCCGCGTAGGGGTCGGAGCCCGTGCCGATCTTTCCGTCGCTGTCGCGGTATTCGGGGCCGTAGGATCGAGCAAGACCCCCGAGAACGAACCGGAAGCGCAGGCCATCCCCGAACTCCCACATCAGCCGCCGCAGCTTCGGCTCGGCGCCCCAGGACCAAGCGCAGGCTGGATCTGTGAGGTATCGGACTTCGACGGTCATCGTGCAGGGATGCGCCCGGCCGGCGAGCCGCAGGGCGCGTGTCGAAAAATAGGCTGTTGAGGCTTTGATGAGCGCTGACGCACCGCAACAGGGACTCGGAACGGGCCTGGTCGGCACCGTTCTCTCCGGGCGCTACCGGCTCGACGACAAGCTCGGCAGCGGCGGGATGTCAACCGTCTACCTGGCCACCGACCTCACCCTGGAGCGCCAGGTCGCGGTCAAGGTCCTGCACCGCGAGATGTCCGACCAGCCGGAGCAGCAGGAGCGCTTCCGGCGCGAGGCCCGGGCGGTCGCGCAGCTCTCGCACCCCAACGTCGTCGCCGTGATCGACGCGGGAGAGGACCACGGGCGCCCCTACATCGTCTTCGAGTACGTCCCGGGCGAGACGCTCAAGGAGCGCATCGAGCGCCTCGGCCGCCTGCCCCTCGACGAGGCGGCCGCCTACGCGATCGAGATCGGCCGCGGCCTGCAGGCGGCGCACGCCGTGCACATGGTGCACCGCGACGTCAAGCCGCAGAACGTCCTCATCGACCCCGACGGCCGCGCCAAGGTCACCGACTTCGGCATCGCGCTGTCGCTGGACTCCGACGGGCTCACGAAGACCGGCCGCGTCCTCGGCACCACCGACTACGTCTCGCCCGAGCAGGCGATGGGCAAGGAGATCGACGCCCGCTCGGACATCTACTCACTCGGGATCGTCCTCTACGAGATGCTGATCGGTGACGTGCCGTTCAAGGCCGAGACCGTCGTCGGCGTCGCCATGAAGCACGTCAACGAGGAGGTCCCCGACGTGCAGCGCCGCCGCCCGGGCGTCTCCTCCGCCCTCGCCGCGGTCGTCGACCGGGCCACGCAGAAGGAGCCCCGCAAGCGCTACCCGGACATGGCCGCGATGCTCGCCGATCTCGAGGCCGCGCTCGAGGTCGAGGTCGCCCGCGCCGGCGGCGCGACCGGCGAGGCGACGACCGTGCTCGAGTCGGTCCCAGAGCGCCAGCGCCTGCTCACTCCCCGCCGAGCCTCGGTCGCCGGCACCCTGCTCGTCCTCGTCGGGGTGATCGCCGCGCTCCTCATCGTCGGCCTCGGCAACGACGAGCGTCGGCCGGAACGCGCCAGCGGCAACAACCAGGGGGCGCAGCCGAGCGGCGCGGAGATCGAGCTCGCCTCCGCCACGGACTTCGACCCCGAGGGCGACAGCCAGGAGCATCCCACCGAGGTCGAGCTGCCCCTCGACGGCGACCCCGGCACCGCCTGGTCAACCGAGACCTACGACGCCGCCCCCGTGATCGCCGACGCGACCGGCGGCGAGAAGACCGGCGTCGGCCTGGTCGTCGAAGCGAGCGAGCCGTTCACGAGCGCGACCCTCGAGATCGGCACCGACGCGCCTGGCTTCAGCGGCGAAATCTACGCCGCGCCGCCCGGGAACCCGCCCGCGGATCTCGCCGGCTGGGGCGATCCGGTAGCCGAGTTCAACGCCGCCGAGGACCGCAACAGCGTCACGCTCGAGCTGGACGACGAGGCGCAGTCGATCCTGATCTGGATCACCACCCTCACCGAGAACTCGGACGGCGGCTACTCCGCCTCGATCAGCGAGCTCACTCTCTCGAGCTGAGCTCGATCAGAACTGGTACGAGCGCTCGCGCTCGTGGCGCTCGACGGCCAGCCGCACGAGCCGGTCGCAGAGCCTTGGGTAGGGGACGCCGCTCGCCTCGAACAGCTTCCCGAACACGCTCGTGGACGTGAACCCGGGGATCGTGTTGATCTCGTTGACGAGCAGCTCGCCCGACCTCTCCACGTAGAAGAAGTCGCAGCGCGCCATGCCGCACCCGCCGATCGCGCGGTACACGCGCGCCGCGAGCTCCCGCACGCGCGCGATCGCCTCTTCGCCGATCGGCGCGGGCACGCGCAGCTGCATCCCGCCCTCCGAGTACTTGGCCTCGTAGTCGTACCACTCGTGGCCCACGGTCACGATCTCCCCTGGGAGCGAGGTCTCCGGCTCGTCGTTGCCGATCACCGAGCACTCCACCTCGCGCGCCTCGGCGTGCGCCTCGACGATCACGCGCGGGTCGTGCCGGCGGGCCTCCTCGATCGCCTCGTCGAGGTCGGCCAAATCATCCACTCGCGAGATCCCGACGCTCGAGCCGAGCCGCGAGGGCTTCACCCACACCGGCGTCCCAAACGACTCGACTCGCTCGCGCCAGCCGGGCTCGCCTGCCTCGCAGAAGTCCACCTGCGGGAGACCGTGGAACGCCAGTAGGCGCTTGCACACCAGCTTGTCCATGGCCACCGCCGCGCCCAGCACCCCCGGGCCGGCGTACGGGATGTCAAGGCACTCGAGCAGCCCCTGGACGGTGCCGTCCTCGCCGAACGGCCCGTGCAGGACCGGGAAGGCGACGTCCGCGCCGGCGAGCCCGCCCGCGGGGCGCAGGTCGAGCTCCTCCCCGTTCATGAGCCAGCGCCCGTCGCGGTCGATCAGGATGCGCAGGACTTCATGCCCGGCCTCCTGTAGCCCGGCCGCCACCGACTCGCCCGAACGCAGCGAGACCTCGTGCTCGCTCGAGCGGCCCCCGCTGATCACGGCCACCCTCATCGCGGCCTCCAGGCGAGCGGGCGCCCTGCGGCGTCGTCGGCGGAGACGTCGTCCTCGGGAGGCGTCGCGGGCGCGACGTACTCGCCGACGAAGATCGTCACGCGATCGCCCGAGCGGATGCGCGTGCCCGGGCTCGGCGCCTGGTCCAGGACGCGGCCGTCCTCGGAGCGCACGTCGGTCTCTTGCCTGCGGATCTCCACGTTGGTGACGCCGCGCTCGCGCAGCGTGTTGAGCGCGGTCCGCTCCGGCTGGCCGACCACGTTCGGCACCTCAACCGATCCGGCCCCCGTGGAGACGACGATCGTCACCTCGCTCCGCGGGCGGATTTCCGTGCCGGGCGCCGGGCTCTGGTCGATGACGGTGCCCTCCGGCTCGTCGGCGTCCCTCGTCTCCACGTTCGGGATCAGCCGCGCATCGCGGATCGCGGTTTCCGCGTCCGCCTCGTCGAGCCCGACGACGTCGGGAACCGGAACCAGGTTCGCGCCCTGTGAGACGAGCATCTCAACCACGGACTGGCAAGCTACCTGCTCGCCCGCCGGAGGTTCGGTGCGCACGACGCGCCCGGGCTCGACGCGGTTCGAGAACACCTCGCGCTGGTCAGCCTGCAGCTGCGCGTCCTTGAGCCGAGCCGCGGCCCGATCCACGCGCATGCCCGCGAGGTTCGGCACGGCGACCTGGCTGCCGATGCTTACGTGGATGACAACGGTCGATCCCGCGTCGGCGTTCGTGCCGCCGGCCGGGTCCTGCTCGACCACCGTCTGCGGCTCGTCGCAGCTCTCGAACGTACGCGGCGCGACCTCGAAGCCCGCCTCCTGCAGCACGCGCTCGGCGCGGTCCTGGCTGAAGCCCACCACGGCTGGGACGCGCACCTGCTCGGCCCGGGTGAGCGCCCACGCGGCCACGCCGATCAGGAGCGCGAGGATCACCCCGAGCGCGATCAGCTTCCGCCGCGTCCAAAACTCCCGCTTGGGCGGCGGCTCCGGGGGCGGCGGAGCCGGGGGCAGCGGCGCCGCCGCGGCGAGGGCGGGGTCCGCCTCCGCGGCGTCCAGCGCGCGCAGGAACTCGTCGGCCGACGCGAACCGCCGCTCGGGATCCTTCTCCAGGGCCCGCATCACGACCGAGCTCAGCGCCGGCCCCACGGCGGGGTTCAGCTCGGCGGGCGGGCGCGGGGTCTCGGTCACCTGCCGCATGGCGACGGCCACCGCGCTGTCGCCGTCGAAGGGCACGCGGCCGGTGAGCGCCTCGTAGAGGATCACCCCGATCGAGTAGATGTCCGCGGCCTGGGTGACGTCGAGGCCCTGCGCCTGCTCGGGCGAGAGGTACTGCGCGGTGCCGAGCACCGAGCCCGTCTGGGTGATCTCGGACGCGCCGGCGCGGGCGATCCCGAAGTCCGTGACCCGGGCGCGGCCCTCGGCATCGACGAGCACGTTGCCCGGCTTGAGGTCGCGATGGACGATGCCGTGCTGGTGCGCGTAGCGCACACCCGCGAGGATCTGGCGCACGATCTCGATCGCCTCGGGCACCGAGAGCCCGCGCGCGATCAGGTCCCGCAGCGACGCGCCCTCCACGTACTCCATCGCGATCCAGTGGCGGCCGTCCTCGGTGCCGCGGTCGTAGACGCCCACGAGGTTCGGGTGCTGGAGCCCGGCCGCGGCCTTCGCCTCGCGCCGGAAGCGCTCCACGAACTGCGTGTCGGCGTTGAAGCGCTCGTGCAGGAATTTGAGCGCGACGCGGCGGTCGAGCATCTCGTCCTCGGCGAGCCAGACGTCGGCCATGCCACCGGCCCCCAGCCGGCGCACGAGGCGGTAGCGCCCGCCGACCTTCTGTCCCTCTTCCAGCCTCATCCGCCTGCCAGCGCGTCCATCACCGCTGTCGCGATCGGCCCGGCGACCTGACCGCCGGAGCACCCCGTGCAGCGCTCGAGCATCGCCGCGACCGCGATCTGCGGATCGTCGGCGGGCGCGAACCCGATGAACCACGGCCGGTTGATGCGCTGCGCGACGTCAATCTCGGCCGTGCCGGTCTTGCCCGCGAGCTGCCCGGCGCTCGTGGAGAGCAGGCTCGCGGTGCCCTCGTTGGCAACCTTCTCCATCATCTGGGTGACCGCCTCGGCGGTCTCCTCGCTCATCACCTCCGCCTGCTCGTCGGGGTCGAGCTCCTCGATCACGCGCCCGTCCGGGTCGCGGGCCTCCTGCAGGAACGTCGGCTCCATCAGCCTGCCGTCGTTGGCCACCGCCGCCGCGACCTGGGCCATCTGCAACGGAGTAGCGAGCAGGCGCTCCTGGCCGATCGCGACGCGGCCGATGTCGATCACGCCCGGATCGTCGATCAGCTTGCCCTCCGAGTAGATGCCGCTCGGCGCCATCTGGTTGTCGGGGAAGTCGAGCGGTGGGTCCCGGTAGAAGCCGAAGCGCTTCATGTACTCGATGTAGGTCTCCGCGCCGAGCGCCTCGCCGACCTGCGCCCAGTAGGTGTTGACCGAGAACGTGAGCGCGGTCTCCATGTCGATGTCGCCGAAGCTCCGGTCCCCGGAGTTGGCGAGCGGCGCGCCGGAGATCTCCTTGGGCGAGTCCGCGTTCAGGACGGTGTCCGTGTCGAACTCGCCGGAGTCGATCGCCGCCACCGCGGTCACGACCTTCATCGTCGAGCCGGGCTCATACGTCGCCTGGGTCGGCCGGTTGAACAGCGGGCTCGACGTGCCCTGCTCGGAGAGCTCCTGAAAGACCGCCTCGTCCTGCAGGCCGTTCGGGTCGAAGCTCGGGACCGACGCCATCACCCGCACGGCCCCCGTGTCCGGCTCGATCGCCACGACCGACCCGCCGCCCGTGGCGCCCGGCGTCGAGGCGATCGCCCGCTGCAGCGCGTCCATCGCCACCCGCTGCGCGTTCGCGTCGAGCGTGAGGGTCACGTCCGCGCCCGCGCGCGTGCGGTTCAGGATCTGGTCGATGAGCGTGGCGAACTCGTTCTCCTCGCCCGTGAGCAGGTCGTTGAGCGACTGTTCGATTCCCACCCGGTCCACGTCCGCGTAGGAGTACCCGACCGGGTTCCCGAACAGCGCACCCTGCGGGTAGCGCCGCACGAATACCCGGTTCGGCCCGCGCCCGCGGCCCACGCTCTCGGCGATCAGCACGCCGTCGCTCGAGGTGATCGAGCCGCGCGCGATCTGCTGCTCCTCGATCAGCGGCCGGCTGTTCTGGGAGTGCTGGCGCAGCTCGTCGGCCTCGAGCACCGACCAACGCGACGTGAACGCCACGAGGCCCGCGAACAGCAGCAGCACGAACGCGTACAGGCGGAAGATCGGCTTGTTCACGGCCCCGCCCCCTCCTCGTACCGCGCCGGCGGGCGGCGGGCGCGCTCGGAGACCAGCATGAGCAGCGCGAGCAGGATCATGTTGGCGACGATCGAGCTGCCCCCGTACGAGATGAACGGCAGGGTGACGCCGGTCAGGGGGATCAGCTTCACGATCCCGCCGATGATCACGAACACCTGCAGGCAGAAGACGGAGGTGAGCCCGGCCGCGAGCAGCTTCGAGAAGCCGTCGGGCGCCATCACGGCCGTCTTGAACCCGCGCGCCCCGATCAGCGCGTAGCAGGCGATCAGCCCGCACGCCCCGAACAGCCCGAGCTCGGCGACGATCACCGCGTAGATCGCGTCGGTGTGGGGCTCGGGCAGGATCGAGCCGCAGTAGGGGAAGCCCTGCGTGCAGCTCTCCGGGAAGAACGGCCCCGGGAGCCTGAGCAGCGACTGCCCCAGCCCCTGCCCGAAGAGCCCGCCCTCCGCCTGCGTGAACAGCGCCGCGGTGATCTGGCCCGCGCCCTCGGGCGCGTTGGGGGCGAACGGGTCGAGCCAGATGTCGATGCGGTCCTGCACGTGCCCGACCGTGTTGGCGAAGAACCAGGCGCCCCCGGCGAACAGGAGCAGGCCGGCGAGCACGTACGAGAACCGGTTCGTCGCCACGTAGATCAGCGCCAGGAAGGCGCCGAAGAACATCAGCGAGCTGCCCAGGTCCCGGATGAAGACGAGCAGCACCATGGCCGCGCCCCAGACGATCAGCAGCGGGCCGAAGTGCTTGACCGGCGGGATCGTGAGCCCGAGGAAGCGGCGGGCGGCGACCGAAAACAGCTCGCGCTTCTCGTTCAGGTAGCTCGCCAGGAAGACGACGATGCCGATCTTGGCGAGCTCCGCGGGCTGGAAGGAGAGCGGCCCCAGGTCGACCGCGAGGTACGCGCCGTTCACCTGCGAGCCGATCACCGGCAGGCGCGGCGCGAGGAGCAGCGCCAGGCTCCCAATGGCGATCAGGTACCGGTAGCGCTGCAGGACCTCGTAGTCGCGCAGGAACACGATCGTTGCGGCGAACGCGCCGAGGCCGATCAAAAACACCGTCGCCTGCTCCACGGCGAGCGTCTCGTCGATCCGGTAGAGCACGACGAGCCCCACCGCGGCGAGCAGCGCGCAGAGCGGGAAGAGGTACGGGTCCGCGTGCGGCAGGGCGATGCGCAGGAAGATGTGCGCCGCGACGCAGACGGCGAGGAAGTAGCCGCCGTAGATCAGGCTCAGGTCGCCGATCTCGTCGGACCCGACCAAAAACACCTCGGTGAACCCGGCGGTGACGAGCAGGGCAACCGGGATCAGCGCGAAGAGCTCACGCGTGCGGGCGCTCATCGCGAGCCCCGACCAGCGCCTCCGCCGCGCTCACCCGAGCGCCGGCCGCCTCCGTTGCCGCGCTGCCCGCGGTCGCGCTCGCCGTCGTGGGCGCCGCCGCCACTCTCGCGCGGCGGGGCCGTGATCGCTGCGGCCTCAAGGTCCTCGAGCAGGTCCACCGCGTCGTCGTGCCCGCGCAGCTCGTGGTTGGTCGCGGCGTCGCGGCGCTCGGGCGGCAGCGAACTCACCTGTACGGGCGTCGAGCGCACCTCGCTGTAGAGGTCGATACCGAGCGGCAGCTCGTAGGGCAGGCCGCGGTAGAGCGTGAGCCTGCCGCCCTCATCGGCCCCGAGGAAGTACACCTGCCGCGCGCCGATCACCGCCAGCACGACCAGGCCGGCCACCGCCGCCGCGACCACCAGCACCTTGAGCGCGCGCCGCAGACCGCCCTTGCGCGGCGGCGCGACAGGCTCGCGGCGCTCGCGCGGGACGGTGCGCGCCGCGGAACCGCCCAGCTCCGCCTCGCCGCGCGCGGCCGCCTCGCGCACGGCGGCGCCGGTGAGTCCGGCCGCCTCCGCGGTCGGGCCGATCAGCGTCGCCTCCTCGGGCTCGGCGGCTGCGTCGGCCGCCTCGACCCGGAAGGCGACCACGGTGATGTTGTCGCGCCCGCCCGCCTCGTTCGCGCGCCGCACGAGCTCCTTGGTGACCTCGTCGAGGCTTCCGCCGGCCGCCAGGACCTCGCGGATCTGCGGCTCCTTGACCATCGTCGTGAGCCCGTCCGAGCAGAGCAGGTAGATGTCGCCGGGCCGCGCGCGGAAGGTCATCGTGTCGACCTCCACCTCGGGCTCCGGGCCCAGCGCGCGGGTGATGATCGAGCGCTGCGGGTGGTCCTCAGCCTGCTGGTCGGTCAGTCGTCCCTGGCGGCGCAGCTCCTCGACGAGCGAGTGGTCGGAGGTGAGCAGCTTGAGCTCGCCGTCGCGGAAACGGTAAGCGCGGCTGTCGCCGACGTGGCCGATCACCACGTCGTCGCCGTCGACCATCGCGGCGGTGAGCGTGGTGCCCATGCCCGAGCGCGTCACGTCGCGCTGCGCGAGCTGGTGGATCTGGCGGTTGGCGCGCTGGGCGATCTTGCGCAGGAAGGCCTCCGGCGACTCGGCGCCGGTGTGCTGGGCGGGCTCGAACGCCTCGGCGGCGATGCGCGAGGCCACCTCGCCAGCCTGCGCGCCGCCCATGCCGTCGGCGACCGCGAACAAGGGCGCGCGCGCGAAGTACGCGTCCTCGTTGGCCTGGCGCTGGCGCCCGGTGTCGGTGCGGTGCGCGTACTCGACGACCCGCAGCACGTCAGGAGCCTCCTGGGACGTCCAGCTCGAAGCGCAGCTCCGTGTCGCCGATGCGGATCTCGTCGAGATCGTCGAGCGGTCGTTCGCCGGAGATGCGCGCTCCGTTGATGTACGTGCCGTTCGTCGAGCCGAGGTCCTCGATGTAGTAGCGGGGCCCGCGCGAGTAGATGCGGGCGTGCGTGCCCGACGCGTACTTGTCGTTGATCGCGACGTCGACCGCCCCTGAGCGCCCGATGGTGACCCCGCCGAAGAGGTCGAAGCGCTGGCCCGGCTCGAGCCCGCCGCCGCTCACGACGACGAGCCAGGCGTCCGTCGCGGGCGCTCGGCCGCCCGCGCCCACGGGGTGAAAGCCGGTCGCCTCCGGGGCCGGCGCGCTCGTCATTCGCAGCTCGCGCAGAGCGCTCCGCGCCACCCAGAACAGGAAGAGGTAGAGGACGGCGAGGAACCCGAACTTCAGGGCAACGGCTATCGGGTCGCTGTCAACCATCGAATATCGCCCTATTCCCGGCGCGCCGCCGGGATCATGCCTCGATGTCGAACGTGAAGCGGGTCGTGCCGAGTTGGACCTCGTCCCCGGGTGCGAGCCGGGCGCGGTCGACGCGGCGGTCGTTGACCTTGACCCCGTTCGTCGACCCGAGGTCGGCGATCTCCCAATCGCCGTTGGAGCGGCGCCGGAGCTCCGCGTGGCGGCGCGAGACGTTGGGGTCGGCGAACACGCAGTCGCAGTCGCGGGAGCGGCCGAGTACCGCGACGGGGCCCTCGAGCACGTACCGACGGTCGTCGAGCGTGACGATCGCCCGCGTCTCCCGGACCCGGTCGACGGGGGCCTTCGCGCGGCTCTCCTTCTGCTTGGGGGGCACCGAGTAGACCATCGTGCGGCCTTCCTCCCCCAGCGACGGGGACTCGCCCTGCTGCGCCGCGGGCTTGACGAGCCGCGTCTGGATGCCGAACTCGCCCAGCCGCAGCCGCTCGTCCATCTCGATGCGCACCTCCGGCCGCGTGAGCAGCGCGTAGTCGTGCCGGCGGGCGTGCTCGAGGAGGTACGCGGCGAGCTCCTGGGCGAGCGAGCTCTCGTATCCGGCGAGGCGCTTGTGGTCCTCCGGGCCGAGCCACACCGTGTACTGGTTGGGCACGTACACGCGCGAGACCGATGCCGTGCGGTGCGCGTCCATCTCCTTGGCGAGCTTGCGGGCGATCTCGACCGGCTGGACCTGCGAGGAGAAGGCACGCGAAAAGACGCCCTCGACGAGGCTCTCGATCCGGGCTTCGAGGTTCCTCAGAACGCTGATCTCGGCTCTCCTCGTCGACGAGGTTCCAGGACGCGACGGGCCGGAAAGCCCGCTTGCTCAGACAGCCAATCCTACGCAAGTGCGCCGGACTTACCGCGCGGCAACGCCCGGCGTCGCAGGCCCGCTGCCTAGCCCGGACAGCCGGGGTATCCGCGCCCCAGGCGCTTGGCGAAGAGGCAGAACACGGGGCGCACGGGCGGGGCCTCGCCGGCTCGCTCGGGCGCGTAGCGAACCCAGCCGGTCCCCCACTCCCACTCGTCGCTTACCGATTCGCGCGGCTCCACCAGCCGGTGGAAGACGACGGCCCTCACCGCCCGACGCTTGCTGAGGGAGCGCCACGCCCGCCACAACAGATCGCGCTGGCGCCGCTCGCTCACGTTCTCGGGCGCGCCGGTCGAGACGCCGACCTCGGTCACCCAGAGCGGCGTGCGGCCCGCGAAGCGCCTGCTGATCCGGGTCGCCTGCCGGAGGACCTTGCGGTAGGTCCCGCGCCGCCCCAGGCCGCCCGCGAGCCCGTAGATGTGGAAGGAGAGGCCGTCCATGCGCTTCGCGACGCGCGGCCGGGCCCGGTAGGTCGCGCGCAGGAACGCCGGCATGGCGACCTGGGCGCCGGGCTGCGTTTCCTGGGTGCCCGAGACGCTCGCGCCGAGCACGGGCGCTTTGGGGTTTGCGTCCTTGATCGCGCGGTAGGCGACGTCCAGGAGCTCCGCGTAGCGCTTCGGATCGGGCTCCGGCCACCAGTAGCTGCGCAGGTTGGGCTCGTTCCAGATCTCGAGCACGGCCCCCGGGAAGCGGTCGGCGACCTCGGCCGCGAACTCCGCCCATTCCTCATCCATCTCGGGCGCGGGCGGCGCGACGCACGCCCAGTTGCCGCCGCAGTCGCCCGCGCGCGCCCACCACGGCGCCGCAACCAGGGTGAGGATCGGCCTCATGCCCCGCGCCCGCGCGTCGGCGTAGACCTCCCTCGCGCTCTCCCAGGCGGGCTCGTGCCAGTAGTCGGGGTAGGGCTCCAGCGGACGCCAGTCGAGGCTGATGCGGACGGTGGACGCGCCCGCGGCGTCAGCGAGCTCGAGCTTCTCCTCGGGTGAGAGCCCGTCGACGCCCACGAGCATCTGCTCGTTGAAGCCGACGAGCGGGGCGCGCTTGCCCTTGGCGTGGGCGTCCGCACCCGGCGCGGCCACGGCGATCGCCGCGATCGCGGCGATCGCGGCCGATCGGACGAGGGCGCGTAACGGGCGCGCCCCGCTGGGTGCTGCGGGCAAGCGGTTCTGCATGGGTGGCGGGGACGCCTGCGGGACGGCCCAGCGGGCCGCCGCATCCCCCGTTCACGCATCGGCGCGCCGCCCGTCGCGGTAAGCGCTGGGCCCGCTGGTGGACGAACGGCCAGGCGCTACCTGCCGCCGTGCAGCATCGGCTGGGCGCCCGCGAGCGGGTCGCCCTCGCCAGCCGGCCGCTGCGGCTCGCCCGAGCGCGCGCGACGGTGGGCCTCGTAGGCCACCGCGGCCGCCCCGGCGAGCACCGCGGCGAACGAGCCCTCGCCCAGGACGCCGTTGCCCACTGCGGCGAGCGCCGCCGTGATCCCCGCTGCCCAGATCATCGCCGCGACCATGGCGACGGCGAGGTGCGCGCGCAGCGCGAGCGCGATCGCGACCGACCCCGCGGCGAGCGCGGCGATGCCGAGCAGCGCGTGCGGGTCGAGCATCGGCAGGAGCAGATCGTGAGCCGCGCTCCCCGCTGAGCGTTGCCAGTCCTCGGCCGCGACCGGGGCGATCCCCGCGCGCGGGCCGGCGCCGAACCCCGCGGCGCCGACGAGGTACGCGGCGAAGCCGAGGCCGCCCAGCACCGCGCGCTCGCGCCAGCGCTCGCAGGCGACGCCGACGAGCACCGGAAAGGCCGCGAGGGCGCCGACCGCGCCCAGCGGGATCGCCGCGAACGGCAGGGCCGCGTGCAGCGCGCTGCGCGCCACCGCGAGCGCGGGGACGATGATCGCCGCCAGGGCGAGCGTGAGGCCCGGTCGCCCCGCCGGGCCCGCGAGCGCGGCGAGCGCCGCCCCCAGGCCCGCGAGGGCGGCCACGCGCGTGGGCGCGCGCCAGTTCCACTCGCGCTCGCCCTCTTCGACCTCAGCGCCCGGCACCGCGTACTCGTCGTCGAGCTCGGGCGCGACCCGGCGCAGCACGTCTCCCAGCTCCTCGGGACCCGGGCGCATGTGCGGCTCGGGCAGAAGACAGGCGTCGATGACGTCGGCGAGCTCCGCGGGCAGGTCCTCGCGCTCGCGAGCGAGCGAGCGGATCTCGCGCCCGATGCGGCGCGCCGTCTGCGCCGGGGTGCGGCCGGCTACGGGGTTCGTGCCCGTCCACGCCTCGTACAGCGTGAGCGCCAGCGAATAGACGTCCGCCTCCGGGCCGACCTCCTCGCCCTCCGCCTGCTCGGGCGCCATGTAGGCGAGCGTCCCGACGACCTCGCCCGTCGCGGTCAGCGTCGGGGCGCCCGCTATAGCCGCGATCCCGAAGTCCATGAGCTTCGCGCGGCGGCCCGCCTGGTCGGGCGGGCGGACCATGATGTTCTGCGGCTTGATGTCGCGGTGGACGACGCCGCGCTCGTGTGCGTGGACCAGCGCGTCGCAAAGGTCGGCGCCGACCTCCGCCACGTCGCGGTCGGAGAGCTCCCCGGCCCGCGCGAGCTCGTCGAGCGTCCGCCCGCGGACGAGCTCCGAGACCAGGACCGCGTGCCCGTTGCGCTCGCCGAGCTCGTACAGGGTCGCGATCGCCGGGTGGTTCAGGCGAGCCGCCGCCTGGGCCTCGCGCAGCACGCGCTCGGAGCCCGCTTGGTGGATCTCCTTGACGGCGACCTGGCGCTGCAGGCGCTCGTCGAGGGCCCTGTAGACGACGCCCATGCCACCCGAGCCGAGGCGCTCGAGAATCTGAAACCGGTCCATGACGACGTCGGCGGCCACTCCAACTTGAGGCGTTCGGCGCCGCCGGGCCCGATCCTGCCCCTGGTAGCGGAAGCGACCGGTGCCCGGGTCATACTCACGTCCAGTGGGGTAGCCGACCCTTAGGGTGCCCGCACGGGGCGATGGGCGATAGCGTTCGGAGCTCCGGTCGACCGTGGAATTCTTCGAAGCCGACGATCCCGCGCCTTCCCGGCGCCAGAGCACAGCCCGGCGGCCGCGCCGTCCGCGTGGACCCCGGCGTCCGCGCGGTGCCTCGCGCGAGATCATCGTCCGCCGGCTGATCGCGCTCGGCATCGGGCTGCTCGTTTTGATCCTGCTCCTGCTGGCGGTGCGCGGCTGCCTGAACGCGCGTAAGGAACGTGCTTTCGACGACTACCTACGCGATCTCTCCGCGCTCGTCTCGAACACCAACCAGCTCTCCCAGGAGTTCTTCGGGACGCTGCGGGACCCGGGGGACCTCTCCGGCAACGCGCTGCAGGCGCAGATCGCCTCGTACCGCGGCGCCGCCGACGATCTGCTGCGCCGGGCGCAGGGGCTCGACCGCCCCGACGAGCTCGCCGAGGCGCAGGGCGACCTCGTCCTCGCCTACGAGCTACGCGCCGAGGCCATGCGCACGCTGTCCAACCAGATCCCGAACGCGCTCGGGCGCACGGGCCGCGGTGAGGCGATCGACGGGATCGTCGAGAGCATGCGCGTCCTGCTCGCGAGCGACGTCCTCTACCGCCGCGCGCGCGATGACATGGTCAGGGTGCTCCAGGAGCAGGAGATCGACGGCGAGGTGCCGCAGAGCGTCTTCCTCACGGACCCGACCAACTGGCTCGACAGGCTGTCGGTCGGCGCCGCGATGGCGCACATCGCGGGCGTCACCGGCGCCGCCGGCGAGGGCGTCCACGGCACCGAGATCGTGAGCACGGTGATGCGGCCCGGCAACGTCGAGCTCAGCCCCGACTCGGCGACCAACGTGCGCGCGCAGAACCCGTCCATCGACGTGAGCGTCCTGAACGGCGGCGACACGCAGGAGCGCGACGTGATCGTCTCCTACGAGCTCGCCGGTGGCGGCGTGCTCCTGCAGGGTGACGCGACCATCGGGCGCATCCCGCCTGGCCAGACCTCCACGGCCACGATCGCCATCGAGGGCGAGGTCCCCACCGGGCAGGAGCTCGTGCTCACGGTCATCGTCCAGCCGGTGCCGGGCGAGGAGATCTCCGAGAACAACCGGGCCTCCTACCCCGTCGTCTTCGAGTAGGCGCCCGCGTTCTTGTAGGTTCGCCCGCGGCATGGCGACCCGAATTGCTTTCCTGGGCCCCGCGGGCACCTTCTCCGACGACGCGCTGCGCGCCGCCGTGGGCGGCCAGCCGTACGATCCCCTGCCCCAGCCCACGGTCTACGACGCGCTGCAGGCGGTGGCCGATGGCGACGCCGACCGCGCCCTCGTACCGTTCGACAACTCGATCGAGGGCACGGTGCGGGCGACGCTCGACGCGCTCGCCTTCGACGTGCGCGGCGTCGCGATCGTCGGCGAGCACGACCACCCCGTCCACCACGCGCTGATCGCCGCCGAGCGGATCGAGCTGGGCGAGGTCGAGGCGGTGCTCAGCCACCCCCAGCCGCTCGCCCAGTGCGCGCGCTTCCTGCGCTCGGAGCTTCCGCGCGCCATCCCGCGTGCCGCGGCGAGCACCGCCGAGGCCGTGCGCGAAGTGGTCGAGGCCGGCAAGCCGTGGGCCGCCCTCGGTACGGCCATCGCCGCCGAGATCTACGGCGGCGTGGTGCTGCGCGAGAACGTGGAGGACGAGCCCGGAAACGTCACGCGCTTCGTGTGGATCGCCCCCGAGGGCGTGCGCCCCGCCGGCGACGGCCCGTGGCGGACCACCTTCTTCTTCTCCGAGCTCGGCGCCGACCACCCCGGTGCGCTCGTCGAGGCGCTGACCGAGTTCTCCAGCCGGGAGATCAACCTGACGCGCATCGAGTCGCGGCCCCTGCGGCGCGGCCTCGGGCGCTACCTGTTCTTCATCGACGCCGACGGACGGGTCGACGACCCGCCGCTCGCCGACGCGCTCGATGCCCTGCGCGGCAAGGCCGAGGAGGTGCGCGTCCTGGGCAGCTACCCGACCGCGTCGACGGGGATCCCCTGACGCTCGTCGGCGCGCGCGCGGGCGCCCGGCTCCCGGGCACGGTTTTCACCGGCGGGCGAGCCATCTAGAATCCGCAACGCGATGGGCGCGAACGCCGCAGACGCAGGCGTACACCCAGCCAACGTGGTCTCGCTGGCGGGTCGGATGCACGGCGGCCGCCAGCACTCGCCTGGCTCGCGCGTTCTCGTGCTCAACGCAAGCTACGAGCCGATCAACGTCTGTACCGTCCGGCGCGCCACCGTGCTCGTGCTCAAGGAGCGCGCCGAGGTGGTCGAGAGCGCCGAGGGCGTTCTGCGCTCGGAGCGCATGAGCATGCAGCGGCCGTGCGTGATCCGGCTCGTGCGTTACGTGCGGGTGCCGCGCGACGTGCACCGGCGCAAGATCACCCGCAAGGCCGTGCTCGCGCGCGACTCCTACACCTGCCAATACTGCGGGCGCGAGTCCACCGGCCTCACCGTCGACCACGTCGTGCCGCGCAGCCGGGGCGGTACGTCGGCGTGGGACAACATCGTCGCCGCCTGCGCGCCGTGCAACCGGCGCAAGGGCAACCGCCTGCCCGACGAGGCCCAGATGCCGTTGCGTTCGAAACCTAAGCCGCCCGGGCCGAACGTGTTCATCCGGATCGCGAGCCCGCGCGTCCCCGACGCGTGGGAGCAGTACCTGCTCGCCGCCTAGTCGCCGGCGGCCTGCGGCTCGCCGCTGGGCCGCGCGGCGCCTGGGTCGACGAAGTCCCGCCAGAACTGCTCGTCGGTGCGCAGCCGCTCGAACACGTCGGCGTCGAGCTGCTTCACCTTCCGCGTGAGCTCCTCGTTCAGGCGCTTCACGGGGTGGTAGCGGCGGCGCAGCTTGCGCGTGAGGTCGTTGCGCGGCAGCGCGTCGAGCGCGCGGGCGAGCAGTGAGGCCCGCGCGTCGGTGTGCCCCGCCTCCCACTTGAACGCCCGGCCCGGCCGAGCGCCGAAGCCGGCGCCGTGGTGGTAGACGATCACCGGCTCCGCATCGTCGCCGTAGACGGCGTAGTGAAGCGGGTGCAGTTCGCGCGTGTTCGAGCGCAGCAGCGGGTGCCAGCTCACGCCCCGCTCCTTGAGGATCGTGAGCAGGTTGGCGCCGACATCGGTGAGGGGGCGGCCGGCGGGATCGCTCCAGTGCTGCTTGTCGCCGGAGTGCCAGGTGCCGCCGATCTCGTGCCAGAAGCCGACCGTGGTCGCCGCGAAGCACGGGTGGGGGAACGGCGAGCCGTTGTTCTCGTCGCGCCGCACGGCGACGAGCGGGCGCTCGGCGAGGCGCGGGCGCAGCGTGGCGCCCAGCGGGGCGAGCGGGAAGGCGTCGCCGTCGAGGAAGAGCAGGATGTCGTTGGGGTCGGGCGCGGCGAAGCGGATCACGTCCGCGAGCAGGTTGAGCTTGTAGGCGTGCGCGCGGATCGGCTCGCTGGTCGCGTAGAAGAACCGGTCCGCGTGCCGCCGGGGCCCATTCCCATTGAGGAAGGCGTAGACGCGCAGCTCCTCGTCGGCGAAGCGTTCGAGGTAGCGGAGCTGGGGCTCCACCCAGCGCTCGTCGCGGAAATGGACCGTCGCTACGTGGATCACGGGCGACCACGGTAGCGGGACAGACGAGGGGCCGCCCCGACCGGCGGCCCCTCGTGCGTAGGTATGCGTCTTTTCAAGCGATCGGTGATTGCGAGCGGGTGGGACTACTTCCCGCCTCAGCGACCGCCGGCGCACGGTCTGGATTCCACCAGGCGGCGCGCACCTTCCGTCCTAGTGTTCCGCCACCTCCGGAGTCCCGCTAAGCATTGGAATTAGGACCACCTCCTTTCTCCGGTGGACCCATTGAATCAGACGGGCCCGTCGGTGCCGCGGGCGATGTCGCCGCTACTCCTCGGCGGCGTCGCCGTCGCCCGCGGGGCCCGCCCCGTCGGCGGCCGCGGACTCGAGCGTCTCGGCCTCGTTCGCGCCCGAGTCGCCGTTCGACGACTCGACGACGAGCGCGACCGCGCTCACCCGGTCGTCCTCGCGGACGTTCATCACCTTGACGCCCTGGGTCGCGCGGCCGAGCTTGGAGATCCCGCCGGCGTTCGTGCGCTGAACCATGCCGTTCTGCGAGATGAACAGGAGGTCCTGGTGCTCGCGGACGATCAGCGCGCCGGCGAGGCCGCCCTTGCGCTCGGTGAGCTTCGCGGTCAGCACACCCTTCGTGCCGCGGCCCTTGCGCGGGTACTCGGAGACGGCGGTGCGCTTGCCGTAGCCGTTCTCGGTGACGACGAAGAGCTCGGTCTCGTCGCGCGCGACGTCCATCGCGAGCACCCTGTTCTCCTCGCCGTCCACCTTGCCGGAGACATTCATGCCCTTCACGCCGGAGGTGTCGCGGCCCATCGGGCGGACGGTCTTCTCGCTGAACCGCGCCGCGTGGCCCGACTTGGAGACCATGAGGATGTCGTCGTCGCCCGAGGTGAGCCGCACCTGCACGAGCTCGTCGCCCTCGCGGATCTTGATCGCGATGATCCCGTCGGCGCGGATCGGCGTGTTGTAGGCCTTGAACTCCGTCTTCTTGACGAGGCCGCGCGCGGTCGCGAACACCAGGTACTTGCCCTCGGAGAAGTCGCGGGTCGGGATGACCGCCATCACCTTCTCGCCGTCGCGCAGCGGCAGGACGTTTACGAGCGCCTGCCCGCGCGAGGTGCGCGAGCCCTCGGGCAGCTCGTAGACCTTGAGCCGGTAGACCTTGCCGAAGTTCGTGAAGAAGAGCAGGAAGTCGTGCGTCGAGCAGATGTGGAGGTGCTCGATGTAGTCGTCTTCCTTCAGGTTCATCCCCATCACACCGACGCCGCCGCGGCGCTGCTGCCGGTAGGTGGCGAGCGGCAGGCGCTTGGCGTAACCCGAGTGCGTGATCGAGATGACCATCTGCTGGTCGGCGATCACGTCCTCGAGGTCGAGGTCGCCCTCGAAGTGGCCGATCTCCGTGCGGCGCTCGTCGCCGTAGCGCTGCTCGATCTCCGTGAGCTCGTCGACGATCAGCGCGTCCACCCGGGCCGGGTCGCCGAGGATCGCGCGCAGCTCGGCGATCTTCTCCATGAGCTCCTCGTGCTCGGCGCGGACCTTGTCGGACTCGAGCGCGGTGAGGCGCTGCAGGCGCATGTCTAGGATCGCCTGCGCCTGGACCTCGGTGAGGCCGAAGCGCTCCATGAGGCCGTTGCGGGCTGCCTCCGGGTCGGCCGAGCCGCGGATCAGCTCGATCACCTCGTCGAGGTTGTCGAGCGCGACGAGCAGGCCCTCGAGCACGTGGGCGCGGGCCTCGGCGCGGCGCAGCTCGAACTGCGTGCGGCGGGTGACGACCTCGCGCTGGTGGTTGACGTAGTGCTGGATGAGCTCCTTGAGCGAGAGCGTCTTCGGCACCCCGTCGACGAGGGCGACCATGTTGACCCCGAACGAGGTCTGCATCTGGGTGTGCTTGAAGAGCTGGTTGAGCACCACCTTGGGCGGGTCCCCGCCGCGCTTGAGCTCGATCACCAGCCGCATGCCCGAGCGGTCGGACTCGTCGCGCAGGTCCGAGATGCCGGTGATCTTCTTCTCGCGGACGAGGTCGGCGATCTTCTGGATCAGCCCGCCGTCGCCGCCCTTCTTGACCATGTACGGGAGCTCGGAGACGATGATCGCCTCCTTGCCGCCGCGCAGGGGCTCGACGTGGGCGCGGGCGCGGACCTTGATCGAGCCGCGGCCGGAGCGGTAGGCCTCCTCGATGCCCTTGACGTTCATCAGCCCGCCGCCCGGGAAATCGGGGCCCTTGATGTGCTGCATCAGGCCCTGGAGATCGATGTCCGGGTTCTCGATATAGGCCTTCGTCGCCCGGATCACCTCGCCGAGGTTGTGCGGCGGGATGTTCGTCGCCATGCCGACCGCGATGCCGGTCGCGCCGTTGACGAGCAGGTTCGGGAAGCGCGACGGCAGGACCAGCGGCTCCGAGGTGGACTCGTCGTAGTTCGGGCCGAACTCGACCGTCTCCGCCTCGATGTCGCGGAGCATCTCGGTGGCCAGCCGGTCGAGGCGGGCCTCCGTGTACCGCATGGCCGCCGGCGGGTCGTCGTCGATCGAGCCGAAGTTGCCCTGGCCGTCGACGAGCGGGTAGCGCAGGGCGAAGTCCTGGGCGAGCCGGACGAGCGTGTCGTAGATCGCGGTGTCGCCGTGCGGGTGGTACTTGCCCATCACCTCGCCGACGATGAACGCGCACTTCCGGTAGGCGCGGTTCGGCTGCAGGCCGAGGTCGTGCATCGCGTAGAGCACGCGGCGATGCACCGGTTTGAGGCCGTCGCGCACATCGGGGAGCGCGCGGCCGACGATCACGCTCATCGCGTAATCGAGGTACGAGCTCCGCATCTCCTGCGTGAGCTCGCGCTCCTCGATGCGGCCGGTGAGGGCCTCGAGGTTGCCCGAAGCCTCCATCAGCTGCTCACCCCCTCAGCGTGCTGATCCCGCCGGCGCCTAGACATCGAGGAAGCGGACCTCCTGGGCGTGCTTCTCGATGAACCTCTTGCGGGGCTCGACCTTGTCTCCCATGAGCTCGGTGAACACGCGCTCGGCCGCCGCGGCGTCCTCGATGGTCACCTTCTGCAGCGTGCGGGTGGCCGGGTCCATGGTGGTCTCGCGCAGCTGCTCGGCGTTCATCTCGCCAAGACCCTTGAAGCGCGAGAGCGTGACGCCCTCCTTGGCGAGGCCCAGGACGGCCTCGCGCAGGGCCGAGAACGAGTCGGCGACCTGGCTCTTCGACTTGAGCTGAACCGTGAACGGCGGGCGGCCCACCTGCTTGCGAAGCTCCCCGTGCACCTCGACCAGGCGCCGGTAGTCCTGGGAGCCGAACAGCGCGTCGCTGAGGGCGAAGAAGCGGGCGAGGCCGCTGCGCCGGTGCGTGGCCTTGACGTTGATCTCGCTCTCGGTGCCGCTCACGAGCTGGGTCTCGAAGGGCTCCTCCTCGGGATCCTCCGCCTCGATCACCTTGCGCACGTCCGCGAGCGACGTGGCGCCGGAGTCGAGGATCTGCGACTCGGCGAGGAACGCGAGGACCTCGTGACCGTGGTCGGCGCGCAGCGTGTCCATCCAGCCCTCGTACTCCTTGAGCTTGCGGCCGAACCGCTGCCACCGGGCCTGCGTGAGCTTGTGCTTGTTGCCCTCGGCGTCGGTGATCTCGAAGTCGTCCCAGCGGTCGCGGAGCAGGTACTCCTCGAGCTCGGACTCCTTCTCGATGTACATCTCGCGGTTGCCGATCTTGAGCTTGTAGAGCGGCGGCTTGGCGATGTAGACGTAGCCGGCCTCGATCAGCTCCGGCATCTGCCGGTAGAGGAACGTGAGGACGAGGGTGCGGATGTGGGCGCCGTCGACGTCGGCGTCCGTCATCAGGCAGATCTTGTGGTAGCGCGCGTCCTCGATGTTGAACTCGTCGTGCACGCCGGTGCCGATCGCCGTGATCAGCGCCTGGATCTCGGCGTTCGAGAGCACCTTGTCGATGCGCGCCTTCTCGACGTTGATGATCTTGCCGCGCAGCGGGAGCACGGCCTGCGTGGAGCGCTCGCGGCCCTGCTTCGCGGAGCCGCCTGCGGAGTCACCCTCGACGATGAAGAGCTCGGCGAGCGCCGGGTCCTTCACCGTGCAGTCGGCGAGCTTGCCCGGGAGCGTCGAGTTCTCGAGCGCCGACTTGCGGCGGGTGAGGTCGCGCGCCTTGCGCGCCGCGTCGCGCGCGCGGGCGGCGTCGATCGCCTTCTGCACGATCCGGCGCGCGTCGCCGGGGTTCTCCTCGAGGAACTCGCCCAGCTTGCGGTTGACGGTCTCCTTGACGAGGCCCTCGATCTGCGGGTTGCCGAGCTTGGTCTTCGTCTGGCCCTCGAACTGCGGCTCGGACAGCTTCACCGAGATCACCGCGGTCAGGCCCTCGCGCACGTCCTCGCCGGCGAGGTTCGGGTCCTTGTCCTTGAGCAGGCCCTTCTCGCGGGCGTAGGCGTTGATCGTGCGCGTCAGCGCGGCGCGGAAGCCGGAGAGGTGGGAGCCGCCCTCGTGCGTGTTGATGTTGTTGGCGAACGAGAAGATCGACTCCTGGTAGGAGGAGTTCCACTGCATCGCGACCTCGACGTGGCCCTCCTCCGTCTCGTTCTCGAAGTAGACGGTCTTGCGGTGGAGGGGGTCCTTGCTCTCGTTCAGGTGGTGGACGAAGTCGACGATCCCGCCTTCGTAATGGAAGGTGTCCCGCTCGCCCGAGCCGCGCTCGTCGATCAGGTCGATGCGCAGGCCGCGGGTGAGGAACGCGGTCTCGCGCATGCGCTCGGCGAGCGTCTGGTAGTCGAACTTGACCTCTTCGAAGATCTCGGGATCGGGCGCGAAGCTGATCGTCGTGCCGGTCTCGTCGGTGGCCTCACCCCGCTTGATCTCGCCCTTGGGCTCGCCGCGCTCGTACTCCTGGGTCCACACGTAGCCGTCACGGCGCACCTCGAGGCGCAGTGACTGCGAGAGCGCGTTCACGACCGAGACGCCGACGCCGTGCAGGCCGCCGGAGACCTTGTAGCCGCCGCCGTCGCCGAACTTGCCGCCGGCGTGCAGGACGGTGAGCACGACCTCGGCGGTGGAGCGCTTCTCCTCAGGGTGCTCGTCGACCGGGATGCCGCGGCCGTTGTCGACGACCGTGATCGAGTCGTCCGGGTGGATGGTGATCTCGATGTGGTCGCAGAAGCCGGCAAGGGCCTCGTCGACGGAGTTGTCGACGACCTCGTAGACGAGGTGGTGGAGGCCGCGCGGGCCGGTGGAGCCGATGTACATGCCCGGCCGCTTGCGGACCGGATCGAGCCCGCGAAGGACGGTGATGTCCTGCGAGGAGTAACCGTCGCTGGCCGCCTGCTTGCCCCCCTTCGGCTGCTTGCCCGTCGTGCTAGTTGCTTTTGCCACTAAGTCCTCTCGGTTGCGCTCGTCAATAGACCCCGAGCGTCCAGCCCCTCTCCGGACAGTGGTGGAGCAAGAGCCCGGGGTCCTCGTGCAAGTTCACATAAGGATACCAGGGAGGGGCGTCGGAACCGGCGTGGATAAGCCAAAAAATCCCTGCAAATGAGCCGATAATGGAACGGCTTTCGCCTCTTAGGCGCGCCGCGCCGCATCCGCGGTAAACCGCAGGCCGCGCAGGGGCGTGTGGGCGGGATTCTCCCCCATGACCTCGCGTAGCCGGGCGAGCAGCTCCGTCTGCATGAGGTCGAGCTCCTGAGCCCAGGTCGCCGAGCGACAGGCGATCGTGATCACCCCGTCGCGCTCGCCCACGGGCTCGCCCTCGGCCGCGATCGTGGCACCGACCGCCGCGGGCCAGGCCTCCTGCACCGCGGCGAGCAGCGTCGCCGGCGCAACCTCGGCGCGCACGTCGCGCAGCGCGTCGGCCAGCGGGCGGAACTCGCGGCCGCTCACGCCGCCTCCGCCGCGTCGAGGGGGCCGAGCACGCGGCCGTCGCGCACCGCGACCTCGAGGCGCGGGCAGCTCTCCGGAACGTGAGCGGGCTCGGTCGCGGTGATCAGGGCCTGTCCGCCGCCGGCGAGCAGGCGCGCGCAGAGCAGCTCGCGGCGCTCCGGGTCGAGCTCGCTGGTCACGTCGTCGAGCAGCATCAGCGGGGGCGTGCGGCCCGCTTCCACGAGGGCGGTGCGTTCCGCGAAGAGCAGTGCCAGCAGGGCAGCGCGCTGCTGGCCCTGGGAGCCGAACTTGCGCAGCGACCGCCCGGCGCGGGCGAGCACGAGCTCATCGAGGTGGGGCCCGTGGCCGGTGAAGCCGCGGGCGATGTCGCCGCCGCGGCGCTCGGCGAGCTCCGCCGCGAGCTCGTCGGCGGTGCTCGCTTCACTGCGCGGGCGGTAGCGCAGGCTCGCCTGGTCGCCGAGGCCGAGCTCGGCCGCAGCGCTCGCGAAGCCGTCGGCGAGGGCCTCGGCGGCCGCCGCGCGGGTGCGCATGAGCTCCACCCCGGCCTCGGCGAGTTCGCGGTCCCAGGCGGCGAGGGAGTCCTCCGACGCCGCGCCCGCCCGGATGCGCCCGACGAGCGCGTTGCGCTGCGCGAGGGCGCGCGAGTACCGCTTGCGCGCCTCGGCGCGGGCGGGCCACAGCGCCGCGACGAAGCCGTCCAGGTGCGAGCGGCGGGCGGCGGGCGGCCCCTTGACGAGGGTGAGGCGGTCGGGCATGAACACCGCGAGCGGCGGGCGGCGCGAGGAGGCGTCCGGGGGCGCGGGTGAGCCGTTGATGAGATGGCGCCGGCCCTCGTCGCGCGCGCAGGAGAACATGAACTCGCGGCGCTCGGGGCCCTCGGTCACGTCGGCCTCGGCGCGGGCGAGCTGCTCGCCGAAGGCGATCGTCTCCCGGTCGGCGCGGGTGCGGCACGAGCGCCCGGCGAGTGCCGCGTAGAGCGCCTCGAGCAGGTTGGTCTTGCCCGCGCCGTTGGGCCCCCAGAGCAGGGTCACCCCGTCCCCAAGGCGCAGCTCGCCGTCGGCGAGGTTGCGGAACGACCGGGTGCGCAGCGCCTCGACGGAGATCGTGTCCATGGCCTCCACCGGAGCGTACGCCCCCGCCCGGGCGGGCGGGGCGGCCCTCACGCGGCTACGTGTTCAGCCGGATCGGCATCACGAGGTAGGCGAAGTCGTCCTCGTCACCCACCGGCCGGAGCAGGCCCGGGCGCAGGGGCGAGGAGAGGTTCACCGAAAGCTCGTCGCCCGTGATGCTCTCGATCCCGTCGATCAAGAACTGCGGGTTGAAGGCGATCTCGAGCGGCTCGCCCGAGTACGGCGCGGGCATCGCCTCGCTCGCGTCGCCCAGGTCGGGGGTCGACGCGGCGACCGTGAGCTCGCCCTCGGAGAAGGCGAGCCGCAGGGGCGCGTTGCGCTGCGCGAGCGGGCTCACGCGCCGGCAGACCTCGAGGAGCTCCTCGCGCGGCAGGCGCACCTCGTGATCGAAGCTCTCGGGGATGAGCTGGCGCCAGCTCGGGAACTGGCCCTCGATCAGGCGCGACGAGAGCTCGAGGCCGTCCAGCCGGAAGACGATCTGGTTGCGCGAGAGGGCGATCTCGACCTCGCTCGCGTCGCGATCGGCGATCGCGCGGGCGAGCTCGCGGAGCGCCCGCGAGGGCACGTTCGCCTCGATCGGCAGCGGCAGCTCGCTCTCGAGCGCGGTGTGCTTGACGGCGAGCCGGTAGGAGTCGGTGGCGACCATCGTCAGCCGGGCGCCCTCGGCCTGGACGAGCACGCCGGTGAGGATCGGGCGCACCTCGTCCTTGGAGGCCGCGCGGGCGACGCGGTCGATGGCCTCGGCCAGCGGCGCGGCAGGCAGCTTGGCCGGGTCGCTGTGCACCTCGGGCAGACGCGGGAAGTCCTCGGAGGGCAGGGTGCGCAGGTGGAAGTTGGAGGTGCCGGTGGTGATCTCCACGTCGCGCTGCTCCGGGCGCGCCTGGAGGGTCACCTGGCCGGCGGGTAGGCTGCGCACGACGTCGGCGAGCAGCCGCGCGGGCACGAGCTGCGCCCCGGTCTCCTCGACCGTCGCGTCGGGTACGGCCAGCGAGATCGCGACCTCCATATCGGTCGCCTGCAGCGTGACGCCGTCGGTCGCGGTGACCATGACACCGCCGAGCGAGGGGAGCGTGGCGCGCGAGGAGACGACGCGGCTGGCGGTCTGGAGGGCGGTGGAGAGTGAGTCGCGTGGGGCTTGGATCTTCATCGGAGGTCGCTCATCTTCCTATCCGGATCAGATGTATTTGGGCTGTTGAGAAGTGTTGGCAAGGCGCGGGTTCCGCTTGGTAGGGCGCGATCAGGCTGTGGATTCTCCCTGTGGACCGGTGTGGGCCGCGGTCGCGGAGCTGGTCCGGCGAGGGAAACTATCCACCGCGCGGGATAGCTCTCCACGGATCCTGTCCACATCCTCGTGGATTTGCGAGCCGGGCTCCAAGCGGGACTCGACCGCGCGGATCGCGTGGAGCACCGTGGAGTGGTCGCGGTCAAACTCGCGGGCGATCTGCGCGAGCGAGAGCGGCGTGAGCTCGCGGCAGAGGTACATGGCGAGCTGGCGGGCCCGCGCGACGCGCGGGGTGCGGCGCGGGGAGAGCAGCTCCTCGCGCGAGATGCCGAGGACGGAGCACACAGCGTCTTGGATCGCCTGGACCGAGGGCGCGGTAATCGACGCAGGGGCGCCGCCGCGGGTTGCCTTGGCGCCCCCGAAGGCGCGTTCGACCACCCCGCGCTCGAGCGGCTCGCCGAAGATCGAGGCCATGGCGAGAACGCGCGTGAGCGCGCCCTCCAGGCCGCGGACGTTGCCCGGGGCCGCCGAGGCGATCTCGCGGAGCACCTGCGGGTCGGGGAGCTGATCGACCGCGTCGCTCGCGAAGCGCCAGAGCAGCGCGACGCGCGTACGCAGGTCGGGCGGCTCGATCTCCACCGTGAGCCCCCACTGGAAGCGATCGCGCAGGCGCTGCTCGATGCGCGAGAGGGCGCTCGGCGGCCGGTCGCTCGAGAGCACGATCTGCTTCCCGGCGGCATACAGCGCGTTGAAGGTGTGGACGAACTCCTCCTCGGTGCGCGGCTTGCCCTCGAGCACCTGGACGTCGTCGATGAGCAGCGCATCGAGGGAGCGGTAGCGCTCCTTGAAGCGCTCGGGCCCGTCCGTGCGCAGCGTGGCGACGAACTCGCTGGTGAAGCGCTCGGCGGTTGTGTAGTGGACCTTGAGCGTCGGGTGGTGCTCGCGCAGGTACCGCGCGATGGCGCCCATCAGGTGGGTCTTGCCGAGCCCGGGCGGGCCGTGGAGGAAGAGCGGGTTGTAGGCCTCGCCGGGGAGCTCCGCGACGGCGAGCGCGGCCGCATGGGCGAACCGATTGCCCGGGCCGATCACGAAACGCTCGAAGGTGTGCTTCGGGTCGATCGGCATCGGCGTGAGCTCGCGCTCGGGGGCCTGGGTTGCCTCGCTCTCGCGGTCGACGAGGAAGAGTGGGCCGAGCTCGGGATCGACGCGGCGCATCGCGTCCTCGATCTGCGCGCGGTAGCGGCGGTCGACCCAGGTGCGCACGCGCTTCGGGCCAGTCACGTACAGCGCGCCGTCGACGCGCGTGACCGGCTCGAGCGGCTCGATCCACTGCCTGAAGGTGGCGGCCGGCATGCCCCGCCGCAGCGCCTCGCGGACCTCCTGCCAGAGGTGATCGAGGTCGCTGTCAGGGTTGGTCTGGGCCACGGTCCGCGATCATAGGCACGGCCCCCGCAACCGCGAGCGGGCTGTCTCGCAAATGCCGGGAAAAAGGTCCGCGGGCTGCACGCGGACTTGCACCGACCCACCCGCTCCGGGCGGGGAGCGGGCCGCTAGCCCCGCGGTTCTCTCTATACTGGCCGCCTCCCGGAAGCGGGCGCCCATGAGCCCTCTCCTCGGGTTGCCCCTAGATTTCTGTCGCGAAGATGAAGCGGACCTGGCAGCCGAAGAAGCGCAAGCGTGCGAAGACGCACGGGTTTCGCGTGCGCATGCGGACTCGCAGCGGGCGCGACATCATCAGGCGCCGGCGCCGTAAGGGGCGCAAGCGACTGACCCCCTGATGTCGCAGCGCGGCGAGGGGCGACGGCGTGGGCGACTCTCAAGAAGTGGCGACTTCGATCGCGTCTACCGTGAGGGCAAGTCACACGCGAATCGCTTCCTCGTCCTCTACGCGTTCCCGCGGGACAGCGAGGACGAGGGGGGCGACGTGCGCCTCGGTGTCTCCGTCGGCAAGAAGGTCGGCGGCGCCGTCGAGCGCAACGCCGTCAAGCGCGCTCTGCGCGAGGCCTTCTGGGGCATGGCGGACGAGCTCCCCGACTCGCACGACTTCGTGCTCGTCGCCCGCAAGGACATCGCGGGGTTGGTCGAGCGCGAGGGGGTCAAGGGAGTGGAGCCGGTTCTGCGCGAGCTGCTCTCCCAGGCGGGCTTCAAGGTGGAGGCGTAACACGTGAAACGCTCCGCCCGCGACTTCGCAGGCCGCGCGCGCCGTTTGCTCGTCGAGGCCTTCCTGCTGCCGCTGCGCTTCTACATGCGCTTCATCTCCCCCGCGCTCCCGCGGCGCTGCAAGTACGAGCCGACCTGCTCGGCCTACGCGCTGCAGGCCGTGCGCGAGCTCGGGATCCTGCGCGGGTCGATCCTCGCCGGCTGGCGGCTTTTGCGCTGCAACCCGTGGAGCCACGGGGGCTGGGACCCCGTCTCCAACCGCCGCATCTTCCGCAACCGCGGCCGCGACCACGCTGAGCACCACCACGGAGCGCCCGCATGATCGTCGCGAACGTCCTGCAGCCGCTCATCGACCTCGCCGAGGCGGTCATCCTCTTCTTCCACGACACCGTGGGGCTGAGCTGGGGCCTCTCGATCGTGGCCCTCACGTTCGCGACGCGGATCGTGATCCTGCCGCTCTCGATCTCGCAGATCCGCTCGATGCGCGCCCTGCAGGCGTACGCGCCGCAGATCAAGGCGATCCAGGAGCGCTACAAGGACGACAAGCAGCGCCAGCAGCGCGAGCTGATCGAGTTCTACCGCGAGAACAAGATCAACCCGCTCGCGTCCTGCCTGCCCCTCCTGCTCCAGCTCCCCGTCTTCCTCTCGCTCTTCTACCTGCTGCGCAGCGACTCGTTCACCGAGGACGTCCTCGCCGCGCCGCCGATCGGGTTCCTCTTCATCGACAACCTCACCGAGCCCCCCACCGGCGGCCCGCTGGTCGCGCTCATCCTGCTCTTCATCGTCACCCAGATCGGCGCCGGCCTGGTCATGGCCTCACGCATCGACCGCAACCAGCGGATCATCATGTTCGCCCTGCCGCTGGTCTTCGCCCCGTTTGTGGCGAGCTTCCCCGCCGGCCTCGCCGTCTACTGGATCACCACGAACATCTGGACGCTGGGCCAGCAGGCGGTCGTCATGCGGTTCTTCCCGCCGCCCGCGAAGCCGACGGAGGAGGAGATCAAGGTCGCGAAGCCCCCGCCTCCCCCGCCGCGTAAGCGCAAGCGGCGGCGGTAGCTGTACCAGGGGCGCCCGGTGGCGCCCCTTTTTCGTGGGCTGGTGCGCTGGCGTAACACGTGAAACGGTGGCGCCGACGCGTCGTGGGAGCCCTCCTGGGCGTTGGCGCCGCCGCGACAGACGCCTCGCGCACCCCCCGTGCCGCGAGCCCATCAGCCCGCGCAACTTCCGTAACACCTCGCCCAAGCACGCGTAAAGCCGACCACGCTCCACGGGGTCAAACCGGTTCCTGGGGCGTACGTCGCCAGCTTCCATGCTTCGTGGCGCGCCAGGTTTTTCCTCCGCGCGGTAGAGTCGCGTTTCTCATGACTGAGGAGCAGCAGGCAGCGCCGCCGGTTGACGCAGCTGAGCGGGTCCGTGGGATCGTCGAGCGGGTGATCGACGCCTTGGGCGTCGACGGCACCGTGGAGGTGACCGAGACGGACCGGCAGATCACCGCCGTCGTCGACGGGGAGGAAGTGGGCCGTCTGATCGGCCGGCGCGGGCAGACCATCGACGCGGTGCAGCTGATCTGCTACCGGGCCGCCCAGCGCGGCGCCAAGGAGCGCAAGCGCGTGATCGTGGACGCCGCCGGCTACCGGGAGCGGCGCCGCGAGCAGGTGATCAGCCAGGCCGAGCGCGCCGCGCAGCGCGCGCTGGAGACGGGCCGGGAGATCGAGCTCGAGCCGATGTCGGCGACCGAGCGCAAGGTGGTCCACGACCACCTGAAGGACCGTCCCGGGATCGAGACGTTCAGCGAGGGCGACGAGCCCGACCGCTGCGTGATCGTCGCGCCGCTGGTCTCCGACGAGTAAGCGCCGGGACATGCGGGTCGAGCTCGAGGCCGGGGCGCGGCGGCGCCTCGAGGTCGTGCTCGCGCAGCTGGTCGAGGACCCGCGCTCGCTGACCTCGGTGCGCGAGCCCAAGCAGGCTTGGCGCGCGCATGTCGCCGACTCGCTCACCGGCCTTGAGGTCCCCGAGCTGCGCGCCGCGCGGGCGATCGCGGACGTGGGCGCCGGCGCGGGGTTCCCGGCGTTCCCGCTGGCCGTTGCGCTCCCCGACGCCCGCATCGACGCGATCGAGTCGGTCGCCCGCAAGTGCGGCTTCATCGCGGCGGCTGCGGAGGCCGCCGGCATCAGCAACGTGCGCGCCGTCAACGCGCGCTCGGAGGAGTGGGCCCGCGAGACCCCGCCCGACGGCGGCCGGGAGGCGTACGACGCCGTCACCGCCCGCGCCGTTGCGCGCCTGGCGACGCTCGCCGAGCTCGCCTCGCCGCTGTTGCGCGAGGGCGGCGTGCTGGTCGCCTGGAAGGGCCGCCGCGACCCCGAGGAGGAGGCGGAGCTCGAGCGCGCCCTCGAGCCGACCGCGATGGCCGCGGTGCGCGTGCTGGCCGTGGGCGAGCTCGCGGGCTACGAGCACCGCCACCTGCACGTCCTGCGCAAGGCTGGCCGGACTCCCGCGAATCTCCCCCGTCGCCCGGGCATCGCCAAGAAGCGGCCGTTCGGCGCGAAGTAAGCCGCATTTAGCGGGAACGCGGGCGCGCCTGCTGCCCGCGCAGTCCCGGTGCCGGGGAGGGCGACCGCTAGGCTCGGGCGCGCCGATGGGCGCCGTCTACGCGATCGCGAACCAGAAGGGCGGAGTGGGCAAGACCACCACCGCCGTGAACGTCGCTGCCTGCGTGGCCGCGCAGGACAACCAGGTGCTGATCGTCGACCTCGACCAGCAGGCGAACGCGACGGTGGCGCTCGGCTTCGGCCGCGACTCCAAGCCCTCCTCCTACGACTGCCTGGTGGGGGAGAGCTCGGTCGCCGAGGCCGCTCGGCCGGCGGGCCCCGACAACCTGTGGATCGTCCCCGCGAGCGCCGACCTCGCGGGTGCGTCGGTCGAGCTCCCGCAACTCGAGCGCATGGAGTACCGGCTGCGCGACAGCCTCGGGCCGGTGCGCGAGCGCTTCGCGCTCACGCTGCTGGACTGCCCGCCATCGCTGGGCCCGGTGACCGTGAACGCGCTCACCGCGGCCGACCGGGTGCTCGTCCCCGTGCAGGCCGAGTACCTGGCCCTCGAGGGGCTCGTGCAGTTCATGGAGACGCTCGACCTCGTGCGCCGCAAGCTCAACCCCGCGCTCGTTCTGACCGGCCTCGTGATCACCATGCATGACGACCGCACCCGCCTCGCCAAGGACGTCGAGGCTGAGCTCAGGCAGCACTTCCCCGAACTGGTGTTCGATACCGTGATCCCCCGCAGCGTCCGCGTAGCCGAGGCCCCGAGCTACGGCGTCCCCGTCACCGAGCACGCGCCCGGCTCCCGCGGCGCCGACGCGTACCGGGAGCTCGCGCGCGAGCTGGCCGCCCGCGAGCGCGACGAGCGGGTCCGCGTGCAGCGCCTGCGCGGCGCCGACGCCGCGCCGGGCCCGGTGATGGAGGTCGAGGCTTGACCGCGCGCCGCGGCATGGGAAGGGGCCTCGCGGCGATCCTGCCCTCCCAGGAGGGCGCGGAGCAGGAGCTCCGCGAGGTGCCGGTCGCGGTCATCGTCCCGAACCCCAAGCAGCCGCGCCGACGCTTCGATCCCGAATCGATCTCCGCACTCGCCCAGTCGCTGCGAGACGCGGGCGTGATCCAGCCGCTGATCGTGCGCCCGCTGCCCGACGGCCGCTACGAGCTGATCGCGGGCGAGCGCCGCTGGCGCGCCGCGCAGGAGGCCGGGCTCGAGACCGTGCCGGTGATCGTCCGCGACGAGGAGGAGACCCAGCGCCTGCAGACCGCGCTCATCGAGAACGTCGCGCGCGAGCAGCTCAACCCCGTCGACGAGGCGCGCGCCTGCGCGATGCTGATCGAGGACCTCGGCGTGACCAAGGAGGAGCTCGGGCGGCGCCTGGGCCGCAGCCGGGCCGCCCTCTCCAACCTGATCCGGCTTTTGGATCTGCCCGACGAGGCGCTCGAGCTGCTCGAGGAGGGCAAGCTCAGCGAGGGCCACGGCCGGGCGATCCTGATCGCCAAGGGCGTCGAGGAGCGCCGCCGGCTGGCGCGCGAGGCCGCCCGCCAGGGCTGGTCGGTGCGCGAGACCGAGGCGCGCGCCCGCGCCGCCGCGGACGGCAAGCGACCGCGCCTGCGCGTGGTGCCCGACGCCGACGAGCAGGAGGCGATCGAGCGCGCCACCGACTCGCTGGAGGCCGCGCTGGGCACGGCGGTCAAGGTGAAGCACACGCGCTCGGGCTGGCGCGCCGAGCTCCACTTCGACGACCTCGACGAGTTGCTCGAGTTCGCGCGTACGCGCCGCGCCAAGCGCTAGCCGACCGGCTCAGGCGGGCCAGATGTCGCCCTCGGCCAGCTCGATCAGGTTGCCGGCCGGGTCGCGGAAATAGAACGAGCGTCGCCCGTCCGGCCACTCGTGGTCGTGCTCGATCTCGACCCCGGCCTCGGCGAGCGCCGCGCGGGCGGCCTCGTAATCGCCGGCGGTGGTGAAGCAGACGTGCCCGGGCCCGCGCGTGCCGTGCGCGGAGACGGCCGAGTCGCTGCCCGCGAGCGCCTCGCGCTCGAACAGCAGCAGGACGCCGGGCCCGAGCCGGAACGCGCAGCCCGTGTTCCAGCTCGACACGCGCCTGAGTCCCAGGGTCTCCGCGTAGAAGGCCTCGGTCGCCTCGCGCTCCGCCGCGTCGCAGTAGACGACGGTCTCCAGGACGCGGTCGAGGCCGAGCCCGCTCACGGGCCGACCCTGTGGATTCGCCAGCCGTCCCCGTCGCGCGAGTAGCGGAAGCGGTCGTGCACGCGCCCGGGGCGCCCCTGCCAGAACTCGACCACCTCGTGGCGCACGAGGTAGCCGCCCCAGTGCGGGGGGCGGGGCACGTCGCGGCCCTCGAAGCGCGCCTCGAACTCGCGGAGCCGCTCCTCCAGGAGCCCCTCGGGGATCACCTTGCTCTGCGGCGAGACCCAGGCGCCGAGCTGCGACTCGCGCGGGCGCGTGGCGAAGTACTCGTCGGCGTCCTCGGCGCTGAGCCGCTCAACGGTTCCGCGCACGCGCACCTGCCGGTCGAGTTCGCGCCAGTAGATGACGAGCGCCGCCCGCCCGGCGGCGTCGAGCTGCGCGGCCTTCGCCGACTCGTAGTTGGTGAAGAAGCGAAAGCCGTCGGACCCGAAGCCCTTGAGCAGCACCATGCGCGCGTCGGGGGCGCCGTGCTTGTCCACCGTGGCGAGCGTCATCGCCTCCGGCAGGGGCACCTCCTCGGCGGCCAGGCGCCACCACTCCTCGAACTGCGCGATCGGATCGGCAGCCAGTTCGGCGCGCTTCAGACGAGGGATGTCGGGTCGCCGCGGCGACATCGCGGGGGAGGCTAACCATGCCGCGCAAACCCTTCTACAATGCTGCGTCCGAGAGGGCGATTAGCTCAGTTGGTTAGAGCGCTTCTCTGATAAGGAAGAGGTCCCTGGTTCGAGTCCAGGATCGCCCACTTCCCGCTCGGCCCATCCCGCCGCGCGGCCACGCAAAGCGCCCGAGCAGGGCGCGATTCCCGCCGCATCCGCACTAGACCGACCGCCCCGCAGACCTATACTTCACGGGACGTGAACCCGACGGCGGGAGCCCTCTGACCATGCAGCAGATGCAGATTTACGGAGTCAGCTTCGACATGGTCGGCAAGCAGCCGATCGTCCTCCTCAAGACGGCTGATGGGAATCGCTTCCTGCCGATCTGGATCGGGCACCCGGAGGCGGCGGCGATCCTGATGAAGCTGCAGGGCGCCTCGACGCCGCGGCCGATGACGCACGACCTGCTCAACGACGTACTGGAGAGCGTCGACGCGAAGTGCGAGCGGGTCGCGGTCACGGAGCTGCGCGACAACACCTTCTACGCCTCGATCACGCTGTCGGTGAACGGGACCGAGATCGAGATCGACTCGCGGCCCTCCGACGCGATCGCGCTCGCGGTCCGCTGCCAGGCGCCGATCTACGCGGCCGACGAGGTGATCGAGGAGTCCTCGATCGAGTTCGAGCACGAGGTCGAGGACCAGGAGGAGGTCGTCGAGAAGTTCAAGGACTTCCTCGACCAGGTCTCCCCCGAGGACTTCGCCCGCGGCGGCGACTGAGCCGCCCGTCGCTAGACGCTCCCGAGCGGCGCCCGCAGGGGCGCTCGCAGCGCGCCTAGGAAACACCCCGGGCACGTCTCGGGGTCCTCTAGGGTCATCCCCAATGGACGCAGCGGCGCGGCCGCGGGACCCTGGAATCGACCGAATCGAGACCAGGAGGAACCCGCGATGAGCGACCAGAACCCGACCCCCGAGACCCAGCCGATCGAACCGGGCGGCTCCGAGCAGGACGGACCGAAGCGCCTGCTGCGCAGCCGCGACCGGATGCTCGCCGGCGTGGCCGGCGGCATCGGCAACTACTTCAGCATCGACGCGAACATCGTCCGGATCGCGTTCGCGCTCTCGATCATGTTCGGCGGGCTGGGCGTCGTCGCCTACGTCGCGCTCGCCCTGTTCGTGCCCGAGGAAGGCGACCAGCCGGGCGAGATCAAGCCGCCGGTGATCCAGCGCTCCCGCGCCTTGGGGATCGCCGCCGGCGTCGCGGCCGCCCTGTTCGTGCTCTCGTGGGGCCTCGCCGACTTCGACCCGTGGCCCTTCGACCGCGGCGGCTGGTTCTTCGGCGGGCCGCTGCTCTTCCTCCTGCTGGCCGTCGGCGCGTACTTGGTCGTGCGCGGCACCGGGCGCGGGCGCGACCTGGGCTGGCTCGGCGCGGTGCTCTTCGGGCTCGCCGTCTTCGTCGGGCTGGGCATTGCCTTCGCCGTGGCCTTCTGGGCCGGAGCCACCGGCCACGGGGTCATCGTCGCCTCGCTGCTGATCGGAATCGGCGTGATGCTGGTGATCGCCGCGTTCAACGGAGGCGCGCGCTGGCTGATCGCGCCGGCGCTCGTCCTGGCCGTGCCCCTGGCGTTCGTCGCCGCCACCGACGTCAGCTTCGGGGACGGCGTCGGCGAGCGTCAGTACCGGCCGGCGACCATCGATGCGATCCCCGACGACCGCACCTACGAGCTGGGCATCGGGCACCTGGTCGTCGATCTGCGCAACATCGACTGGCAGTCCGGCGACGTCGTGGCGCTCGACGTCGACCTGGGCATGGGCCAGGCGGCCGTGGCGGTGCCCGAGGATCTCTGCGTCGTGACGAACATCTCGGCGAGCATGGGTGCGATCAACGCCGCGGGCGACCACGCCGCAGGTTTCGACACCAGCCACCAGATCAACCACGGGGCTGATGCCACCCCGCGCCTGGAGCTCGACGGGGAGGTCCAGATCGGCGAGTTCCGGCTCATCAACGACGACGACGCCGACATCGACGATCCCCATCCTTGGGACGACGACGATCTGACGGAATCGGACGCACGCGCCGCGCTCGAGGAGGCGTGCGTCGCCGACCCCGCCGACGGCGAGGCCGAGGAGGACGGGGCTGACACGCAGCGCGAGCGGGCGGGGAACGCCCGCCGTGACCGGGAGCGGCGGTGAGGCGAAGCGTCGACGTCGAATCGCTCGCGGCCGGGATCGCGGTGATCGCCGTGGGGACCATCATGCTCCTCGACCAGTCGGGGAGCATCGAGCTGACCGCGACCCTGGTCGGCGCGCTCAACGCGGCGATGATCGGCGTGATCCTGCTCGCCGGCGGGCTGGGCCGCGACCGCGACACGGGCGCGGACGAGGAGGAGGATCGGCCTGAGCGCTAGTGCCGAAACCCAGCAGGCGCCGCCGCCGCTGACCCGAGACCGGGAGCGGGGCGAGCTCGGCGGAGTCCTCGCCGGGCTCGCTCGGCGTTTCGGCTGGGATCTGACCCTGCTGCGGATCCTCTTCGTGATCGCCGTCCTCTTTACGGGCGGCCTGGCGCTCGTCGCCTACGTGTTCGCGTGGATCGCGATCCCGGTCGACGAGCGCCAGGAAGCGGAGGCGAGGCCCGGCCGTCGCGGCGAGCGCTCCCTGGCGAGCATCCCGGTCTCGAACTGGCGCGTGGCGGCCGGCGTCGGCTTCCTTACGCTCTCGTTCCTGCTCGTCCTGCGCGAGCTCGGCATCTGGTGGTCCGACGCGATCATCTGGCCGGCCATCCTCGCCGCTTCGGGCGCGGCGCTGCTTTGGCGGCAGATGCGCTCGCTCGGCGGGTCCGCCGGAACCGAGGAGCGCACGGCGAGCGAGACGCTCACCGCGGCGGAGGGCGGGACCCTCGCGACGGCGCCGCGTCGGCGCAACGTCGCCGACCTCTACAAGGGCGGGTTCGGGATCGCGATGGTGATGGGCGCCGCCCTGCTGTTCCTCTGGGCGAACGGCGCCCTCGGTGCGGCGAGCGAGGTCGTGCTCGCCATCGTCGTCGCCTCCGTCGCGCTCGCCCTGATCCTCGCTCCGTTCCTGTGGCGCCTGGGCCGCAACCTCGCGGAGGAGCGCGCCAGCCGGATCCGCTCGCAGGAGCGCGCCGAGCTGGCGGCGCACCTGCACGACTCGGTGCTGCAGACGCTCACGCTCGTCCAGAAGCGCGCGGGCGACCCGCGCGAGGTGGCACAGCTCGCGAGGCGGCAGGAGCGCGAGCTGCGCGAGTGGCTCTTCGGCGAAGGGCGCGAGGCGAGCACGAGCCTCGCGAAGGCGCTGGAGGAGGTCGCGGTGGAGGTCGAGGAGGCGCACCGGGTCCCTGTCGAGGTGGTGGCGGTCGGCGACCTGCCGATGAACGAGCGCGCGGAGGCGCTCGTCGCCGCCGCGCGCGAGGCGATGGTGAACGCCGCCAAGTTCGCGCCGGACGCGGGCGAGATCGCCGTCTACGCCGAGCTCGCCGACGGGCGCGCGGAGGTCTTCGTGCGCGACCGCGGACCGGGGTTCGACCCGGACGCGATCCCCGCCGACCGGCGGGGCGTGCGGGAGTCGATCATCGGCAGGATGGAGCGCTTCGGCGGCTCCGCGCGGGTGCGCTCGTCCCCCGGCCGCGGCACCGAGGTAAGCCTTGTGATGGAGGTTGGAGAATGAGCGATAGGCCGACCGTCGTGATCGTCGACGACCACGCGCTCTTCCGCGCGGGCGTGCGCGCGGAGCTCGAGGGCCTGGTCGAGATCGTCGGCGAGGCCGGGACGGTGGAGGAAGCGGTGCGCGCGATCACCGCGGCGAAGCCCGATGTCGTGCTGCTCGACGTCCACATGCCCGGCGGGGGCGGGGTGGAGGTGATCCGCCAGGTCGCGGAGACGGCGCCCGCGCAGCGCTTCCTCGCGCTGTCGGTCTCGGACGCCGCCGAGGACGTGATCGCCGTGATCCGCGCCGGCGCGCGAGGCTACGTGACCAAGACGATCTCGGGCGAGGAACTGGCCGACGCCATCCGGCGCGTGCGCGACGGAGACGCCGTCTTCTCCCCGCGCCTGGCCGGGTTCGTGCTGGACGCGTTCGCGGGGAAGATCTCCGAGGCGGAGGCCGACCCGGAGCTCGACCAGCTGACGCTGCGCGAGCGCGAGGTGCTGCGCCTGATCGCGCGCGGCTACCTCTACAAGGAGATCGCGCTCGAACTGGGGATCTCAGCGAAGACGGTCGAGGCGCACGTCTCCGCGGTGCTGCGCAAGCTCCAGCTCTCCAACCGCCACGAGCTCAGCCGCTGGGCGGTGGAGCGCCGCCTCGTGGACTGAGGTCCGCCCCGGCGCTAGGTGAGCCGCCCACACACGTTGTGAACAGCTGAAAGGCCATCCGGGCCCACCGAGAGGCTGGAGGTGTCCAACGCCAACGCCTCAAGGAGGACCCGGATGAAGATCCACGCTAACGCCACGCTCGGACC